>WLWD01000091.1_pt1 | contig 614781 bp, 366 predicted proteins | sample 6712731 | NCBI WGS metagenome assembly WLWD01 (sample SAMN12718690, study PRJNA576275) | sponge metagenome | isolation source: marine sponge | host: Mycale hentscheli | place: New Zealand: South Island, Marlborough, Capsize Point | collected 2014-11-01 | reverse complement strand
CCCCCCCCCCCCCCCCCCCCATAATTTTGGGCTAAAAAATGCCCTTGGATCCCCCACCCCCATACCGAAACATCTTCCTACACTGCTCTATGTATGGATGTAATATACAGTTTGAGGGGGTGTTAGGGGGGAAATGAGTGGCTAAAATTTAAGGAATAAATAAACTTGTAATAGAAAAACTACAGAACTTATTAGGTCGAGTTTTGATGCTGACTTGAGTCGCAAAATAATTACCGGTAACTTTGGAAATGCATTACACTTATAATATATTATACACCAAATTTATGAGAGTACATACAACTATAGTCTTACCAAAGTCCTCAAATATCATAATGCACATGCTATAAAAAGTTGAATGAATCAAAATTTACCCAATAGATCTTCTAATGTACAGTGTATACTGTGTATAAATTAAGAAATGCTGAGTAAAAAAGTGAGACAGTTATTTTAACAAGGCTTGTAACAACTATTAAAAATAGCGTAATCTTAAACCTCTCATTATAATTACATATCACGTCTGTATATAGCAATATTAAAGAAAACAACCTTAAGGCACACTTGTGACTGTCTGCAGGTTGTGGAGACAATGAAATGTCACCAGGCCAGTTCAATAAGTTGTGTGGTTATTCTACTCTGCACTGCAACATCTCGGTCAAATTGTTGGTAAAGTAATATCTAAAAGTTCGTGGCATCATCAAAATTAATGGAATAATTGAGACTGTACTGAAATAATATAACTATAAAAGCTGAAGAAACTGGCCCTTTTTTGATATTGTTCACCCACCAACATAAACTTCATTATTACTGATAAGATACACTTGAACAATAGCTAGCTATACCACCACCATTGAACATATAGCTATTTGCAGCAATGATCAAGTTCACTTACATAAAGTTACCAAGTTGTTGCTAGTTTAAATTTCAAACTTCTATATATGCAATTCCAACTAAACTACCATAAATGACTTCAAAACTCAGTAAATCAACTAGAAGGGAAAGTAGGTAACTTCACTTGTCAGGTGGTAAAATAACATAATCTTATAAATATTAGGTAGCTAGCGCCATTGATGTCTCTCTATAACGCTTACCTGCAGTGTCAGATACAATAAGGAATAAATAAAAAAGGAACCTCGCCATAGAGTAGGACGTAGCTAGAGAATTCATTTGAGTAGCGCGATGTTACGTAACAAGGCTCGGGCGAAGTCGCGCAACTTTCTCCAGCGCCGAAGCAAACAACAGGACTTCTTGTCTACAAGCCGTTATGCCTGTAAGTTGTGAAGTTCTATGTCACATGACTAATATCTTGGAAATCCTGTCGTTGTTGCTGCTGTGCTTTGCTTAATTTGCTTTTTTTTGTTTTTTTGTTTGTTTGTTTGTTTTTTGTTATTGTGTTTTGTTATGTTAATTGCTAGAAGCAGGATATTTTTTATCATGGCATAATAAAAACTTGGTTCTATTGTATCAATTCTATTCCTATCAAGCAACAGTTTTCTGCATTAGCTTGTTTTTTTATAAAGGCAATAACAACATAGTTGATAGTTTTGTATTGTGACTGAGTTACTTTAAGCTGTTTAGGTCCTTCAGAGAGCAGGCCCAAGGAAGCTATGTCATGAGCACTAATTTTCATTGTCGACGCACTATGACTTGCTTCAACACAATCAATGTGAGTGAGCTGGCCTAGCTATAATTGTTTCACTGAATTTACCAGCACCTGACTTATTCCGTATTCTCTTCGTGACTTGACTAACAATGGATTTTTTTTTTTTTTTTTTTTTTGGGGGTAGGGGAGGGGGGGGAGGGGGAGGTTGGGTAGGTGTTTGTATGTTGGAGGGGTAGGTGTAACATATAGCTATGACAAAAGGCACATCAAGGAATCAAGAGAACTTGCTACAGCCACTAATTAGAAACATAAATTTGGTTGAATTTTAATTGGAATAATGACAAGTAACCTCTTGGATATAAAGAACTACTCAGTTATTATCTAAACAAGTTAGCTTATTTGATGTAGCTTATCTACATTTATTTTATGAGTAAATGTGAGTGAAAGTTGAGTCGTAGTGAAGAGTATTTTTTGGGTGAACAAATACTGGCCAGTGAACGAGACTCTGCAGAGGCAACCCAATAAAATCGGGGATACTTTTTAGTCTATGTGTCATTTTATACTTTGACCCTTGCATTAATTTTGTGTTCGCTTGGTACTTGAGGATGTGATCTTAAGGTCTTACCTGACTTAATTGCTATTTTGACATCAAAATCTCTCACACTCTCTGAGTGCTCTCAATTAATCCTGCTACATAATGGAATAGTATTAATGTTTTGTTTGTTTGTTTTTTGCTCAGCATCTGTGGAGTTGATACAAGGTGATATCTCTTTAGGGCCTGCCCTATTAGCATGACCATTACTTTGAAGTGCTTAATCAGTGTTGGTGTTTCTCTCTTCCTTTTAACATGAGATGGTGGGACTTAATATGCAGTCAAAGTATTCAATGTGTGTGTATGTGTGTGTGTTTTATGTCAACAGTGGCCCTGTCCCATACTTCACTAAACGAACTAACCAATCCTGTGGATAATGATTCATACCCATCATCTAAGGAAATTTAATTGTTTACCACTTTGAATTAGGTTGCCTCTGACAAGATCTGACTATTGTAGTAAGCAGTTAGGTTGTACATATTTAGAAACTAAAAATACAATACATAAAAATTAGAATAAAATCCAAAAATATGCTGCTGATTGATAAACATATTTGTAAGTCATAAATTAATGTGTTGTAATCAAAATACATCATTAAGTAAACAAGTATTATTAATAATCAAGTAACTATTGGTATCTGTTTTGCAAATCTTTGTAAAGATCTTTTGAAACTTCCAGCTGGGCTCCCAGATTAGTTACATGAGCATTCAACCTATCAGTTTCCTCCCACTGCAGTAATTTAGAGTCTGGCAGAGATAATTGCCTACCAATGTCCATAAATGAAGGCCTCTCAGTTGAATTGAAATTCCTAATATAAAAAATACATTTTTTTATCAATGGTTAACTATAACATAGTGTAGGTGTTCGCCTTTTAAAGCTTGCAAGGAGTTGTATTTAAACAATTGTTTACAAATACCTATATATAAATATATATAGCTCTGTATGGCATTGCAGTTTATGGCCAGTATAACCGCCTCTTCTTTGGGCTTTGCTCTTGGATCAGGGTGGCTATCAGCAATAATTCCATGAATCCATGCTTTAACTAGTGATGTGCTTGAGCCTAAAACTGCACTATTGTTTAAACGATTGATTTAACTTCTAACACTCAAGCTATTAAAATAGAAGACTAAAACACTAACTCAAATAGAAACTGAACTCCGGTAAGTTTTGAGTTTTAACAGAACCTGCAAAAGAATTCAAAGTGGTAAACAATTCAATTTCTAGGATGATACAGGTAATGATCGATAAACCAGAGGATTCTGTTTAGCGAAGCTAGGGACGGGGTCGAACACTGAGCTAACGCAAAAATATGAGAGGGTCAAAGTACAAATGACATACATGCATCCACACATATATAAACAAATATCCCCGATTCTCAATTTGATACCACAATTTAGTGTCTCGCTCGCTTCGCTCACTCGCCAATTGTTACATCCAATTCTATCTGATGTATCACTATAACATGCCACACTTCATCCATTAAAATTATTACACTGGCTCAAGTTTATAACTTGATGTAATAATCTCCAATTATAGTCAGGAAATCAACCATTTCACATATAATTATTTCAACAATTTCTATAATGTTTTTTTCCAAAAAGACTCAACCATTGCTTCATGAGACCAAAGACATTAGCTAGTTATATACAAATACCATAAAGTTCAGAATGTCTTTCAATACTTCCCATTGTACACTCTTACCAACAGTCTATCATGATAGAATAAATATGTCTTGGGCATCCTGGGGGAGGTTGAAGTCGATTACCATTTTCAACATGTTTCATAACCTTGAATAATTCACACAAAATTTTCATTGAAAAGCTATCATACTTACTAGAATATATATATATATAACATACTTTGGCATTGTCAATATTTTGAAAAGGTGCTTGACCTAAACTCCATATCTCATACATAAGAACTCCGTAACTCCATACATCACTGGCAGTAGAGTATTTTTTATAATGAAGTGCCTGTGTATTCAAACTGTAGTGATCAGGCACTAAACTTTAGATGTTGTGGCCTACCTCAGGTGCTGTCCACTTCACAGGAATCATTCCTCCGTGAGACACATAATAGCTCTCATACATGAGGTCTCGAGACATTCCAAAATCAGCAATCTAAGTTAACACGAAACTATTCATAATAATTACTTGTCTGCAATAGTATCAAATTCTACCTAAAAAATACACATGACCCACATTTGATCAGATCACACCAAAACATGTCACTTATATGGTAAGGCCATCCAAGAACTCCATATGACTATCCACGATGGCAACTTTAAAAGTGCATATGATACATCTTGATCAATTGTGAAAATTGTTAACCTTCAAATGTTAAACTGGCACAAGTCAAAATAAATTATGAGTCTCTATTGGAAGCTGAGAAGAGCACAGTTCAGTATGAGGCCAATTTAGTAGAGGGTAGTCATTAAATTAAAAAATGGTCACAAGTAAGATGTAGTCAAAATCCTTCTAAACCAAGACAATCTACAGTCCCTAGATATCGCTCACATTCCCAATGAGTCTGATTACTTTGAATTTGAATTGGTCAGATAATGAATCTAGCATTTAAAAGCAAATAATTAAGCCTGTAAAAATAGACATGTATAATGTACTCACTTAATGTTTATGTAGAATTGCTAATTTTTAGATATTTAGCATAAAATTTATTTTTGCTACAGAGAAGTCAACTGATATTTAATGTGAAAGATCTCGTGATTGTTTGGCAACTAATTATGAGTACTATTTTTATACATTATTTCTCCTAAATATGTAATTGTGACTATAGCCTCTATGGTGAAACTAAAGCTACTTACTTTTTTAATAATAGTGTAATGCAAAACTATCATGAGCAGCAAAGACACTATATACTCATGTTAGTATGATGTGACTATAGGGGGGGAGGGGGGGGGTTACAAACCTGCCATCTTTGAGATCCACTTTTTGTTATATGACAGAATGACTGACTGACTCAAGCTAGTGTGTAGAAACACTGAGGGTTCACACGCTTGGTAAGTAATTTATAGCTATTTCTGATGTAACGTACGAGTAATTCCAAACACTTAAACTGAATTATAGTATTGCTTTTCTACACTTTCTAGCACAGTACTAGTAAGGTTAGTAAAGTAACTGACCTTGCAGACTTCATCATCTGAAACCAATATGTTTCTAGCTGCCAAGTCTCTATGAACAAACGCCATGTTAGACAAGTAAGTCATTCCACAGGCAATTTGACGACAGTAACTCAATAGAGTGTGGTCATCAATATCACTTAGTTTTTCTTCTGATGACAATTTTCGCAAGTGATTACGAAGATCACCCTTCATTAGTAACTCCAGTACTATGAGGATCTATTATATCAAAATAAACTAGTTTTATTAATTTTTCATTACACTAATATTTCTCGAAGTTAAATTTAAAGCTTTGTGAACTCACAAAATCATAGTCAGAAACTACTCCATACATAGTTACTACATTGGGGTGCTTGAACTGACTCATAATAGCTGCTTCTTGGAGAAATTTGATTCTATCTTCTTCGCTTGCTTCTTTCTTTAACGTCTTAATAGCCACTTCCATTTTCTTATCATTGCCAATGAGGAACATTCCTTTGTACACTTCCCCAAATTGCCCTGATCCCAAAAGTTCTTCCAGTCTATGAGGCAGATTTCACACAGTTGACAGTGATGAAGGTTAATATATCAGGAATACAATATGAGCATAAAAATAAGCATTTTTGACAAATAAAGTGTGCCAGATTTAAAATGACAATGAATATTAAATTCCTAGTGAACTTTTCATATATTGGATTATCCTTCTGAATTGAAGTGATTTGAATATGGCATGGTTATTCACTTCATATAGAAATGGTAAAGAACACAAATTATAGCTGTCAAGAAAGATGATACTGTATTCTCTAAATATTTTAAACTCTAGCTTTAGTCATTATCGCCAATGTCTGTCGTAGATTTGTGTTTATATTTTATGACCTGTTCATCCTAGTTATGTTCAGTTCATTAATAATATATACAACTATATTATATGGTATTCTCTGTAGCACCTATTTTCATATTCACAATACTGCATTAAATAAAGCACTTACTTGATGTTATCCCCACAAATTTGGTTAGTCCCACAATCTTCCAACTGTGCATAGATGGATTCTTCATTAAAAGATGGCTCAGTGTACAGGTCACATGTCTGCAATAAAGCAAAAACTGTTTTAATATTTGTATTAAACCTTTCCCTGCTGAATTGTCAGGAAAATTAGAAATAAAATTTTTTTTAACTTTGTCTTAAAATGTTTATTACAGAAAAAATAAAGAACTGCGAATACTGTCTGTAGCCAATTCTTAGTCCAAGTATAAATACTACATCCTCATGCAAGTCTTCATAACTGCTTTGTCTTAAGCTGTGGTCAAGTACTTTCACAGAGCAACTCTGTCTTTGTTATTGAATGGCTTCTTTAGGCATAAATATCTTCTGCACCTTCTGGTTTACTAGATTCACCATCTAAAAAGCCATAGTTGCTGTTAATCTAGGCATATAATTGACTGCCTGATCGCCATTTTGAAGTACACCAAAAATCGGACTCCGGAAGCTACCTCAATGTTCGCACTGTGGCCTTAGAAATATTACCACAAGGAGTTTGAACTTCACTCACTAACTATTGAGCTAACTTCTTGAGGCTATGGTGTTCGAATGAGGCAATGTAAACGAGAATAAACAACGATTTTGTTACTTCAATCCGCCATATAGCAGTTACAGCGGTGAAGGGGGCTAAAGAAGAAAAAAAATAAGTTCAACCTGTACAATAAATTAGTCTTGGTTCTACAACTTGTTACAATATTACAATACATTCTCAGATAAAAAGTAATAATTCCAATTTCCCAGTATTTATGAGTATATATATATATATATATATATATAATAAGGCAAGCAATTGCCCATTCAAAGATGTATGGGGGAAATTATTGTTCAATTGAAATCGCATGGGGAAAGTGATGTAGCATGGTAATTAAGTGAAATAGCATGGAAACTAAGTGAAATACCTCAGTAGCTTAGTGAAATAGTATGGGAAGTGAGCCTGCATGCAGGGTTAGCCTTGGAAATGTACAGTTTAAATAGTTTCTAGTTTGAGACTATTTCAAACAGAAACGGTTCAACAAATTTAGAGGAGCCATAGGTTGCGAATGAAGTTCTGGAGGAAGCTAATCCTAAAATCCAGAGCTAGTGTGAAAGGTATAGTGTGGTTACTGTGCAAATGATTAAGAAAACACAACAGGCTTTAATGGTGAACTGTTTATATACAGCTCTAGCAATTTACCACTTTTCACTCGACTATCAACAGTGTTTAATGAACCTATAGTTTTGAAATAGAAGACGAAGAACAAATTATTAGCTTTGGTGCAGTTATTATTATGAAGTTGTTGTTTGTTGTTGTTTTTTATTATAGAAGAATAAATGAAGGAACCGGTGTGGGTGTGGCTTTCATGTGTCTTTGAAATCCGAACCCCCCAATGCAAACTTAAAAGCCTGTGAAAAAAAGCTGAGAAAGAAAGTGTGACATATAATCAGTCCTGTTAGTACGATTTGAAAAGTAGGGTTACTTGGGACCAAAGAAGCCCCAACAGCACTATACACTTAGCTATCTATTATAAGATCATTTCTAGAACCAAAAATAAGATATTTGGCTATTCTATTTGTCTGTCTGTTTGTCTGCTTGTCTGTCTGTCTTGAAAACCACTAGCATCATTTTTTAAGACTTCTTTAAAATGTACACTTTTGGTGCTCACAAATTATTTGTTAATATAATTTGCAAAAAGCATCTATACAGTTCTTACATTTACTGTGTTTTAGTCAACTTTCACCAAACTGGTCACACATATAATATATGTGAGACCAGTTTGGTGAAAGTTTACTATATTTACTGGTAAAACTAACCTCATCTGTAGTCCTCGGTGAAGCAGATACATTGGGCTAAAATAAATTTTGCAACAAGTATACAGTTTTATATAAATTAATATAATACAAGTGCTACACACATAAATAACAATACTGATTAATACAAGAATGAACCAGTTCAATAAAGGCTAAGGGATTGCAGCCAATAACATAATCTCACCACTTCATATGGATTAGCCAAATTTGATCCCAATGTTGATATGTAAGGATTATCCTGAAATTTAATAAATGTTAAGGTATTGCAACTGCTACAAAATATGCTTAATTCCTACCTTCAAACTGTTTCCATTAAAAGGTACCTAGACAGTCAAATGAAGCACAAATTAATATACTATGCTAAATTTTAAGAAACACTATACCTCATAATTAATTTTTTGGCATATTTCAGGGCCGATATCCGCATATTCGGCTTCTGATAATTGAAAAAGCCAAATTACACTATTTATATAGCAAATATAAGCTACTTACCTTCTTCTTGAGATTTACTGTATCTTGCCATGCTTACAGCCAATTGTCGCTTTTGCTGTCTACTTTTATTTATAAAACAAACTGCCACAATTAGTATGACTATGATTATTACGAGACAAAGAAGAATAAGAGCACCCACAGAGGCTCCAGCTATGGCAGACACCTCATGTGAAGCAATAACTGCAGGTATGGAACTTGTGGATGACAATATTAGATGAGTAATATTTTCAGAGATCTTTATCGTTGACCGTTCTGTCTCTGTCACTGGTTTTGTAGTAGTCAATGTGAAATCTGGAAGTGTGTAATAATGAATATATTGTCATTATTTTGATTAGTGTTACAAACTAGATTGAATAGACAAGGAACAAAGGTCAGAGACCTTAAGCCTGAGAGTAACAGTGTTTCTCTTTAATCGACTGACTAGCACATGATATATTGTTGTGCAGTATTTATTCTCTTAACCATAAACGTCTGAAACTAGTCCCTAGAGTAAATATATCATTGAATCATCATTTACAAATTACTAGCTAGATCATAAAGTTCTTTTTCAAACATATGTTGCTGCTATACTTTCTTGAATTACTCCAACTTCCTCCAGATTTGGCTTAAAGCAAAATTAAATTATAACTATCAATAAAGCCTCAACAACGGCTGCATATATGTGAAAGTGTTGAGTAAAAGTATATAAGTGTAAACTAACCTATGAATACTCTAAATAACAATAACTGTCCATCATTTCCATCATCGCTGTTAAATTCTGCCTCATCCGTAACATTCCACTCGTAATTATGCACAAAGTAAGTGCTTTCAGAACTGTCAAACCTATAAGGTTTTATACCATTGCCAAGAATAGTCACACCAAATCCAATGTGCTCCTCAGTCACTTTCAAGTTAACTCCTGTTACTGCTTCGCAACAAACCCAACCACTTTTGCCTGTACTTCTGATTCTCATACAATTAGTATCATTTGGCCTTACAATAACTGTAGTCCTACTTTCTTCACTTATCATCCAATTACTGTCCACTAAAAATAGTGATAGTTTTTCTTTTAATGTCAATGACACTGCATTGTAGCATATTTCTAATGACTGAATGTTTCCAAGGCATCTATTTCTTCCTCTGGTGAGAAATACAGTCACAAATGATGTATCTTCAGGAGCTACAGTTATGCTGGCGTTCTCACTAATAATTATTTGTCTATTTCTTCTAACATTGAAGTATCGATTTGGCACTCTAGGAATAAAATTACCTCGGCGAAATGGTCGACAACTGAAGAGATTGCCATTGTCCTGCGAGTCTGAGTACGTAACGAACATATATGGTTGGGTGGAGACAGATACAATGGTTATACTTACTTGATAGCGAGAAGGTAAGAATAAAGATTATAAAAGATAGTTTCAGTATACTAAGATACATGTTAGCTAGCTATCACACTTAACTACCCGTCACCGAAAATACGCCTCGCCGCTAACCGCACTGCTACTCTAGCCATCCGACATGCGCTGTAACCCGCCTAGCCTCGGGGGGCCAGGCAAATTTTTGTTATCACCACCCCCTGGCGTCTGAGTCTGGCTCATTGGTAAAGATCGTTAAATATGGCTGAGCTTGTGCATAAGAGTCTGGAAGCAATGCTTCCTCAACTTGAAGAATTGGAGTCTTCTGGAATATTCTCTCACGAAGAAATACGGTAGTCTTTTGTGGAAGATAAATGCTGTAGTTTTATCTTTAAGCATACTGTAATAAAATGGCCATTAGCTTGCCATTATAAACCAACTCCATCAGACTTATTAGAAAGCCTTTATCTGTTTACATGCACTGTACTGAACAGGCTTGTTATGAGTTAATATTTGTGTGCTTCATTTTTTTAAACGTTGCATGAAGAGTGTTAACTATTTGTACTCCTTACAGTACTTTGAAATTGTATACATACGATAGGAAGACGGGTGTTGAAAATACTAGTTATAAACAGCTGATAATGGTGAATCTATACCCTGCATTGGTTTACAATAGAGAAGTTAGTACTGACAGAGTCTAGTTCAATGAATAGGGGAGACGAGAGAAGGCTAATTGGTAGAATATTGGCAGCTTAAAAAGTGATTTTGCTTTTTCTGGTACTTACCAAAAAGCCCACAGTATGTGCTTTTTTAATTCATTCGCTTTCCAATCAATTAAATGCACTTAACGGAGTAAGGGGGTATAATGAGTTGATTGTAGTGGGATTAGGTGTAGAATTTTTTCCCCTTCAAACTTATTTCAATTTTCAACTATTAGGGCTATTGTCAAGTGCCGGAGAGAGCACGAGTATCGTTTGGTTCGGAGGCCAACACGGAAAGAGGACTTCCTAGCTGCTATCAAATATGAGCTCCATTTGGACCTGCTCAGGAAGAAGAGAAAAAAAGTACGTATGAATTAGTCGGCTGTTATGTGACTACTAGAACTAGTGTACCACCAATTGTACACTTCACCTAACATATAGGATTCATACTTGTCTGTACTAAATCTTCCAAGTAAATGCCAGCTAGTCTAATCGGGCGAGCAAGTTAAATGAGCTAAACACAATTGGATCTAAATAGAAATTTTCTGTTTCAGTTTAGTTGTGGGTTTTGGTATTTAGGCTGTCACAGTCGGACCAGGGTTGTCAAATGTGTGATTGTTTGGATTGTTTGTTTTTTGTCTGGACAAAATGTAAACTGTGTGTGTGTGTGTGTGTGCGTCTGTGTAGAGGCTCAGAATCACTGGTAGAGGACACGATGCAGACTATGGCATTCAGAACAGAATTGCTCGCTTGTTTTCTGTGAGTTTATGTTGTGCCGTGTGTGTGTTTATGTTGTGCCGTGTGTGTGTATGTTTGTGTTATTTTACGAGTAATGAAAATTGACGATTGTGATGTCAATATAGACATAGAGTACAGTGTTTCATACAGACTATGGGAACCCTGGGATCCCCCACCACCACCTAAATTTTGTTTCCCCCCATCTAATTTTTTTTTCCTCAATTCTTCAGAAAAATTAATGATCACTATGAATAGCCTTACACTAAGATTAGTTACACTTCTTCAAAATCAACATTTCTCTAGTTCTGGTCCTTCAATACCAATTCATATTAAAGCATAGATCCTGTAGTTTTTGTATAGTGACAGAGGGACTTAATATTGCATCTCCAGAGAGGAACACTATGAACTTAGTCTCCCCGCTTTGAGGGCAGGGTCAATTAGTGTCCCTCCGGTTGCACTTAGAGTCCCTCCTATTGCGTTGTTAAGTTCTAAATTAGTTAGGCACTATGTAGCCGTCATGAACTACTGTTTTTAGGGTCCCTCAGACCCTAAGTAGTGCCCTCGCTATGCTCGGAATGTAAAAGCCTAAGGCCCCCAAGACCCTAAAAAATGGTAGTTCTCTCAAAGGTGACACCTAACTATTATATAGTTTGTCAAGTTTTCATCTGAAATCTGTTTCACAGTCTCACGGTCATGACTTGACCATATTATTATATAGATAAACTGTTTTTGTGATCTACAAAATACCCCGCCCCCACCCCCTAGCAAAAAATCCTGTATGAATCCCTGGAGTATATCTAATATCTCACATGTACACATTTGTATGTGTATGCATACATGGCGCCAACCGACAGAGAACATTGTGTTAAAGAGTCCCTTGTGTGGTGGTTGTGAGTACTCTTCTTTGATGTTTGGGTGCATTAGTCCAGTCTAACCACACTCGTGCCAGACATTTGTTTTGTTGGGAAACAACATCAATAGCTATTTCATGTGTGTTGAGACATTAGTCGTTAATACCATATGTATCAACATTGGCAACCATTATTTTACAGCATTGAATTGTAGTCGGGATATGCACATTGTATTTCATTGATCATTGCTGCTCTCTACTGAAAGCCATCAAAGTAAACTATGTTGTTTTCTTTATAATAATATTCTAAGACATTTTTTTTTTGTTCGTTGTTGTTGTTGTTTTGTTCATTAGAAAACATCTTCCATATTTGCTTGCAGCTGTTATTTCTCTGAATAAGCAGCATTAGTAGCATTCACTACATATATTACGTTCCACCAGTAAAGATAAGGATCTTAACATCTCAGCCTTTTTTTCCCTTCTCTTCTTCCAGTTTTGTTGCAAATAGCATGTCATGTTCGACGTGTGTGTGTGTGTGTGTTTCAAATCTTTGTACTTGTGTAACATATGTAAGTAAATAATTTTTACTGGGGATCTTAGAAGCCACAGAAAGTCCATGAAGCCATTCACCAAGCAGCTGTCCACGTATTCACCTTTTTCCTGAGGAAGATGGTAAATTTACGTATATAGCATGTAGGAAGTGAGTAGCATTTGTGAGTTCAACAAGAATTACAAACAGGATGAGAAAGTAAACTGTTTGTGTGTTGGTAATACTTGGAGTTACATAAGTCTGGGGGCATGCCCAGATACGTGGTATGTGTGTAGAAGTTGTTTTAACATGTGTTTGTGACGTTTATCACAGAGTTAACACATGTACGTACATGGCAATTGACAGGATCACAGCATAGCATGACTACAACAATAAACCTTTATTTCAAAGGAAGTATAAAAAATATATATGTGGATGTGACAGTTATTGTTGTGGCTTTCATGTCGTGTGCAACACTTTGAAATAAAAACGGTTCAAAGCCATCCACCTGGTCGTCAAAACTTAACTTTTAATGGAAACGTACGTAAAATCAGTCATCAATCACGTACTCACATGCATACACACACACACACACACACACACATACACACACACATACAGGGCTTCATTTAGGAATCAATTTAAGAGGGGGCAAGATTGAGCTTGCACTACATATCTCAAGGGTGTCACAACTTTCATACAGAACTAAGATGAGAAAATAGATGGACTTCAATTTCTAAGACATTAATTAGAGCCCCCCCCCCCTAAATGAACCCCTGCACATATACATGCAATATAATAAAACCTCGGTAATCCAAAACTCTAAGGACCAAAGGGTGTTCAGATTAGTGAAAGTTCGGATTGTTGAGTATATACATTCTTAAAGATAATTTTATTGAAATATTTTATGGATTATAATGAGCATACAACTATAAAACTAAAGTATTATTACACAGGCTTAAAATAAACCAGTCATTTCAATAGTTCACCTTAATAGCTAGTGTTAGTTGAGTTTTGTTTTGAGAGCTACTTTGCTTGTGGTACCAAATTAACTTTTTTTTCCTGGAAAGTAGCACAGAGGCAGCTATAAATGTGATTATCAGGTATTTCCGATTAGTGAGTTCCAGATTACTGAGGTACTACTGTACTCACGTACATACATGCATATACATACATACATATTCTTACATGCATGCATACATACATACATACATACATATTCTTACATACATACATACATACTTACATACATACATACATATTCTTACATGCATGCATACATACATACACATATACATTCTCATACCTACATATGTAGGTATAATGTGTGATACATGTACTATACACACTGTACTAGAGGTGTTGCTGCAGCATTAATGGCAAGTGAGCTAGCCTATCAATGGCATACAATAATATTTACTAATTTCTTTTTTAAATCTTAGAAAACTGTGTATTAGTGAGTAGAAGAGAGGACTCACTAGGAACTACAACCCTTAGCATAAATTTTGGGACTTGCCATATACCAGCTGAAGCGAAGTAGCTAGTGAAGTGACGCATTGCTAAAATGAAGTGGTGAGTAGTGTCATATTTCAGAGTCTGTTATGCTTTTAGGCAGTTGACAAGGAAACAAAGTTCAAGGTCTGCCCTGAGGCTAACCTTCAACCGAATGATTGACAAGTCATTGTTCATTTATTTTCAAAGCTCTTTACGTAATTAGTTGTGGTCCTACATATATATATATATATATATACACTACACATATAGTACATAATATAATATTGAAATCTAGATGGAGTTGCACCTGAGAGTGTCGTGCTTGCTTTGCTCACTCACCCAATACAATACAGCACCTCCATTTTTTGCACTTTGTACTACACTGTAAGAGTACATCATGCACTTAAATTGCTTATTACTGCTGCATCCGTACTAAAATCCCGCACTGCCATTACATGTTAGCTGAATTCTTGTATTATTCATTGCACACACATACATACGTGTGTTCTTGTTGTGATTGTGTTCTCAGAGAGCTGTGAAGAAGTTCAAAGGAGACCTAAAGTTGTGGCTGCAGTACATAGAGTTTGCACAAGAAACCAATAAGAAGATGTTGTTGGGGCAGATATTTGGAAAGGCACTGTCCCTGCATCCTTCTTCTACTGGTACGTTTGAAGAGAGAAATATTTCTTAGTTATGTATTATTGTTGTTATTGTTATTATTATTACTATTATTATTATTTACATAAGTTAGTAGAGTAGTTGTGTACCGTTATGATGTGTAAATACACTACTGTCTATTAGTATTTGTCCTGGCTAGGTGGTCGACTAGCTCAGTGTGTGTGTGCTCAAGCACGCCACTTAGTTAGCCATGCCTCCTCTAATCAAACTGAACTTGTAGTCACTCAAACTTCAAATACTGCCCACCAGCCTAGCTACACTGTTTCCATGTAAACTGCAAGTGTGGGCAAGAAGAGTGAGTGGATGAGGTGAAGAGCAACCAGGTAATTGTAAGACTGGACTTTAGAGTAAAACTATCGGGTAATATGTTAGTATTGATTGGGTATGCCAAATGTTTGTCTCTAAATAAATTATACTAATTATGTGTGTGTGTCTGTTTGTGGTGTTTGTTGTTGTTTTTGTTTTGTTTTTTGTGTTTTGTTTTTGTTTTTTGTTGTTGTTTTTGTTTGTTTGTTTGTTTGTTTGTTGTCCTGACAGGTCTGTGGGTAATGGCCGCCAAGTTTCAACTGGAAGACTTGAATGACGTGTCTTCAGCACGTTCTCTGTTGCAGCAAGGATTAAGAGTCAACTCCACTTCACAGCACCTTTGGCAGGAGGTGAGGGCAGGATCACTAGAACTAGTGGTGCATTCAAATGGTACAGTGATGGCCTGTCAGTGGAGGTCTATTGGGTGAAGAACTGGTGTGTTTTACGGTACTTTACCAGTTTTATGAGAAATGAAGTTACTCATATTCTCTCTATCTGACTGGTTATAAGACACACATAATGAAGTATAAGTATAAAAAACAACACCACACACACAACACTTGTTTAATGAGACAGTCACTTATGCAAATAAAACAAATACTAAATAAACTTTATATTACAAGTACATTTCACACATGAGACTTGAGCTCAAACTGTCAGAGGTTGAAGTCGGAATCAGTGTGTATTAACTCGTCATAGACCTGGGAAGTGATTGCTAGTGCATTGTTACAGTAATCTTGTAACTGGAATGCTTTCATCTCAAAAACAAAGCACTTTATTTGTTTGATTTGATATACATACATACGTGCACGTTGCTGCTGAAATTATTCCAAGTTCCTTGAAAATTGTATTACTGCATGTTGTCCTATGCATGTTGGATAAATGCCTATTGTCAAGGTATACGAGTATTTAGTCAACACGGTATAGTTACTAGTACGTGTACATATGTTGCTATGTAGAGTGAATTGTAAATTCTGAGAGAGTGAGGGAGAGACTGGGTGGAAGTGGAGGAGCATGCTTAGGCTGACCTTTGTAGACAACATGGTGGAGTGGTTCATGTTGAGTTGCCTATTGTTGTTGACGGGTTCACTGAATAGACGAGGAATGTGAGGGAGTTTTAAAGCATCTGAAAATTTCTGGCAAATGCATTTGGCTGATTTTCAGGAAATCAGAATAAAAATGAATTAAGTAAAATATAATTCTAGATACTGTACTGCTACTGCTTAGGAGTAAAACTGTGTGTGTGCGTGCGCTACCTAGACAACATGGTTTCTTCCTTCACAAGATATCTGAGTCAATGCTTTTTACACTTGCTTTACATTTTAGTGATTCTGTTGGGTACATGTGAACATTGGAGGGGAAAAAAAAAGGGGGGGGGGGGGGTTTAGGGTGTACTGTACAGTTAAGTTAATACTTACATACATGGTGAGGGTGTACTGTACAGTTAAGTTAATACTTACATACATGGTGAGGGTGTACTGTACAGTTAAGTTAATACTACATACATGGTGAGGGTGTACTGTACAGTCAAGTTAATACTACATACATGGTGAGGGTGTACTGTACAGTTAAGTTAATACTTACATACATGGTGAGGGTGTACTGTACAGTTAAGTTAATACTACATACATGGTGAGGGTGTACTGTACAGTTAAGTTAATACTACATACATGGTGAGGGTGTACTATACAGTTAAGTTAATACTTACATACATGGTGAGGGTGTACTGTACAGTTAAGTTAATACTACATACATGGTGAGGGTGTACTGTACAGTTAAGTTAATACTACATACATGGTGAGGGTGTACTGTACAGTTAAGTTAATACTACATACATGGTGAGTGTACTGTACAGTTAAGTTAATACTACATACATGGTGAGGGTGTACTGTACAGTTAAGGTGAGGGTGTACTGTACAGTTAAGTTAATACTACATACATAGTGAGGGTGTACTGTACAGTTAAGTTAATACTACATACATGGTGAGTGTACTGTACAGTTAAGTTAATACTACATACATGGTGAGGGTGTACTGTACAGTTAAGTTAATACTACATACATAGTGAGGGTGTACTGTACAGTTAAGTTAATACTACATACATGGTGAGTGTACTGTACAGTTAAGTTAATACTACATACATGGTGAGGGTGTACTGTACAGTTAAGTTAATACTACATACATGGTGAGGGTGTACTGTACAGTTAAGTTAATACTACATACATGGTGAGGGTGTACTGTACAGTTAAGTTAATACTTACATACATGGTGAGGGTGTACTGTACAGTTAAGTTAATACTACATACATGGTGAGGGTGTACTGTACAGTTAAGTTAATACTACATACATAGTGAGGGTGTACTGTACAGTTAAGTTAATACTACATACATGGTGAGTGTACTGTACAGTTAAGTTAATACTACATACATGGTGAGGGTGTACTGTACAGTTAAGTTAATACTACATACATGGTGAGGGTGTACTGTACAGTTAAGTTAATACTACATACATGGTGAGTGTACTGTACAGTTAAGTTAATACTACATACATGGTGAGGGTGTACTGTACAGTTAAGTTAATACTACATACATGGTGAGGGTGTACTGTACAGTTAAGTTAATACTACATACATGGTGAGGGTGTACTGTACAGTTAAGTTAATACTACATACATGGTGAGTGTACTGTACAGTTAAGTTAATACTACATACATGGTGAGGGTGTACTGTACAGTTAAGTTAATACTACATACATGGTGAGGGTGTACTGTACAGTTAAGTTAATACTACATACATGGTGAGGGTGTACTACACTCTTACAGCACCCTGACCCCTACACTCTTACAGCACCCTGACCCCTACACTCTTACAGCACCCTGACCCCTACACTCTTACAGCACCCTGACCCCTACACTCTTACAGCATCCTGACCCCTACACTCTTACAGCACCCTCCCCTAACCCTGCAGGTCACTCTGGCCGACCGCAATTGCCCGGGCACCTTGACACTTATCTTGTATTACTACTACAGAGTTGTGCCTGTCTGACTCTGTTTGCACTGGTATGTTGTTAATGAATAGGGATCCACCATTAGCATGTGTGGCGGCTTTATGGCCAACTCTAAAATCTACCTGCTCGCAAATGACCTGCTCTGTTGCAGGATGGCACCCATAGTACATGTACGCATGCATCAGACTGTCTGGATGCTCCCGACCACCACCACAGACTGATCACTGTGGAGGTTTCACGTGGGTTGCGGCTCCAGAAGTGGGAGGAACACTATCGTCCACATCATCCTGATCTCGCCTGTCATGGTCTTCTCGGTGGATTCCAATTAAACTCTCATCACAGGGTGCCCCTGAAATCGGCAAGTTTAATATGGACTCAACATTGAATCACCGGGGGTTGTGACCCAGTAGTTAGAAACGGAGGGTGGTCTGGGCAGGATGTTTGGTCCTTTACATCTCCAGGCAAGCTCCCAAGGCTTCAGATCAACTCATTCAGAATAATTCCAAAGGGACAAAATCCCCTGGAAGTTTAGGTTCATCATAGCCATGTCACTATCACCAAGTCTACTGTATGTAAACAGTGCAGATGGCAGAGTGAAGCCTGAGCTCTGCTCACTGGTTTATATGACAGTGGAGGTTGTGGCTACGCCAGCTCCTTGGCTTGGTCGAGAAGTGCTGCAGGTAAATGTAAATTGAGGCAGTGTATTGGACCTGTAGCCAGAAGTCATCCAGCATATTGGAAGTGAGAGAGGTGGGAGTACACCATTCCACTGGGTCTAAAACTCTTGCCTGATACAGGTCCTGCTTGTGTGTGCATGGGTAGTATACATGGTGAAGTATATTATTCTCCTTGGGATTGATATACTCTACCAGGTCAGAACACCCTGCAGGCGTGGTTGAGCAGCAATGTGTGAACTTGTTGTTTTGGTGCAGAATTGGCTTGTGAAGTGGTTGTTTGGCCTCCTGGAATAGAATGCCTAATTTGTTTAACAGAAAATGGCAGTAGCATTTGACCGACTTTATTATTGTTGTTGTTGTTATTGTTGTTTCTCTACTTGAATTTAGTGTGAAAAATGTTATGCAGTCTATTTAAAGAAAAATGTTAAAATGTGTGTATATGGTAAAGTATCGGCAAAATGTGACATCTGCATGGAATAATTCAATAAAAGAGAAGTCCCTTTACCAAGTAAATTAACAACCTTTTCTGTTTGTAATTCAGAGACCTTTGGTTGTCTGTTGGTATTGTATCACGTGTCACCTGTGTAAAGCTGTAGTCTGTTTATGCATTTTATTAAGTCAGGGTAGTAATTTAGCAGAGCAAGTGAAGCTGTATGTGTATGTATACTATACCACGTACAGATAAGTAGCTGTGTAAACTGACACTTGATCTATACATACTGTATGTACAAGTTCTGGTAAGGTAATGATCATCTGTTGTTGTTGTTTTTGTGTTGCAGTGCTTCAGAATGGAGATGATGTACGTGGACAAGGTACACATGTTTATGCAGATGTGTCACAGGGGATTGTTGATTGAGTGTGTTGTGATATGTATGTGTGTACAAGGTTTCATATAGGTTTTTCTTGTTGGGTGTTAGAGACACTGCATGTGTTTAGCCAACACCCATTTTTATACCCATACTAACTTTGATGCACATGCCTATAAGAGAGTGTATAGTTCACACTGAACAGTGTTGGGTCACATGCATGGTTTATAAGAGAGTGTATAGTTCACACTGAACAGTGTTGGGTCACATGCATGGTTTATAAGAGAGTATATAGTTCACACTGAACAGTGTTGGGTCACATGCATGGTTTATAATCCTACTACTCATAGAATTCAACTTTTGCTGATGTACTATAATACTGTAACTTCCGAAAATTCTGGTGGTGAGGGGGAAGATCCCAGGGGAACCCCCCTTTATGAAACCGTGTGTATGTATGTAATTGAAGTACTGTACTATGTGTATGCTATTAGTTGTGTAAGAGAAGAGCTGTGTTGGGAGTGGACAATGATGATGTGATATCTTCTTCTTGTGATGAAGTTTTGTCTCACAAGTTGGCCTCAGTGGTTTATCAGCAAGCTATCAAAGCAGTACCAGGTAAACACCATTACATATGCACACACACACTTTTGTTTGCTGTGGTTGTTCTCTTTAATTTTTTTTTTTTTTTTTTGTTATTATTATTATTATTATTATTATTTTATTTTTATTTTTTTGAACCCTTTGGGCTAATTTGAAAACATATGAATGAACTTTTGTTGTTGTTTAATCAGTGCATAGTTTGTTACGGTAGTTAGCCCTCTGCACGCATGCACGAGAGGGTTGTGGTTAGTAGTCTTGTCTGTCTGTCTGCCACGCTCTGATTTTGGAGAGTACTGACAATTGAAAGTTGATTTAGGTATGAACTTACTCAGAGCAATGATTAAAGACCTTTTTTCTTTTCTTTTTTTTTGTTTTTTTTTTTTGTTGAGAAAATGCAAGCTATCAGCTCCACGTAGGTACACTGAATAGCTTTTGTGGGTAACACCACCTTTCGTCATGTGGTAGCTATGTGCACTAATGCTTGCAGTATGCAGTAGTTCTTCTTTATGCTGATATGTTTACCAAGTGCTTGAATTGGATTTTCGCTGAGGGGTCTGCAAGTCGGTTCCGTTGAATGCCCGGCCTCAGAATCACAATGTCAGCCCAGGACACTCCCCTCTATCACAGGAGCTCCTGGACTTTGTAGGGGATTGGTACGCTGCCACCAGAGTTGCTACTCAAGAGCGGCCATTGCTCTCTTCCTAATGTTTTAACTAGTCCCTCTACCTTATCCCTGAGTTAGGGTGGAAGGTTGCTCATAAGTAAAAAGACGACTGCAGTGGTGAGTGGTGCACAAACTGAGTAATGGCTAAACGTGTGCTTGCTCATGTAACCAAGGCAAGCCCAGTGTGAGATCAATAGAAATACCAGTGTAGGCATGCCCAATAGGTGAGCACATGGCAATCTGACAGTTTACACACACACACATGCTTAGAAGCTAAACTGGCAAGGGACACTCACCGACCGATACTTTCAATGTGAATGTGGGACAGTTCTATAGTTGAGATGCACAAAGAGTTGTATTAACTCATTAATTGTCATTTGTGTGTTAGTAGCTGTTTAATGTTCTTATGTAGTCTTCAGTCCGTGTTGTGTGGAATGTCTACTGTTTTCATTGCACAGCTGCATAATATCAACACCTTTGGTGTGAGAAATGATTTAGCTAGCTAGGGTATAGTAGCGCTGAGGGTTCGCAACTTTAAACTTTCCTTATTTTTTGTATGCTGTTGTTTTTCTGAGAACATATCAACACTAATGTAGTTCTCTGTGTAATATTAACATTGTATGTACATAAATATATATATTCAGATGTGGTGTCGTTTCGGCTAAACTTTCTGTCCATTTGTCGTCTCTTTCAAGGAAGTGATTCTATTGATTCTATCCAGCAAGAGATTTATGACAGGTAAGGGGCACCAACTAGATATCTGCCACCAGGATGTTGATGTTTTATAAGGCTTTTAGAAAGTGAAGTAGTTCGTACTTTAGCTTTTCAACAGCTTCAATTTCTTTATTGGCAATGTTATGCAAAACTGTATCTTGTTACGTGTATGGTTGACCTGTAACCAGTCAGTTTACTTAGTCCAAGTCCTTCCATACGGTCAGGGTCGTAGTATTACTTCTCTGTATATATGTAAGTACTGTATATATATATCTCTTCCCATACACACTCCTGCTCCACGTGTGTTGTGTTTGGCACACCCCACCATATATCAAGCACAACCAGTACTTAATTACTATTTCCATGGTAAACAAGGGTTCTGGTCAGTTTCTCTTATGGTTACATATATTTAAGATGAATTTGTGGTGGTGCTGCTATAGTACTAGTGATGTACTTCAGCACTAATGGCGAGCGAGCCATTGTGCACAAGGAATTCCAAATCGTATTTTAAATAATTCTGAATATCTCAATTACCAACAAAATTACATACGGGAAAGGGTTTCAATATCATAGTAACCACTCGCTGCAACTTTTAGGGACTTGAAAAAATAAAAAAGCTAATATATTTATTGCTTGCTTCAAAACATTCTTAGCTAAGTAGCAGATGTAACACACACACGCACACACACACACACACACACACACACACACACACACACACACACACACACACACTTGTTCACTGGATATACCAACACAAGACTTGCATTGTAATCTCCTGGCTATAACAGCTGTGACAGCTCATGACCAAGATAACTATCACCACCTGTAATTCCAGGAAATGAACTCAAGCAAGTTTGTAAGACCTGCATGCCACAACATTCAGATCATAATAGCCTAATTCCAATTAAATTTCCTTGATAAGGTAAAAATCGGTTAAGAAAAAAATTCTGTTTATTGGAGTTTGGGATGGGGTCGACCACCTAGCAAACACAAAAACACAAGGGTCAGAGTACAAAAATGGTATGCGTACATCCAGACATATATGCCTGATTTTCGATTGTGTTACCCTGATAGTGTTTCACTCACCAATAACTCATGCACTTATTTTATATTGTCATCTCTGTATTTCATTGATTGGTTGATATTTCTCAAGCTCCAAGGTATGTATGCCACTGGGTAATATTAGTCATAATCTTCACAGCACTATTATACTGTGCAACTCAAACATAACTATACCAACTAGATATTCATTTTGCATGTGAGTGTGAGTAATGTACATTCTATATGTATGTGTGTGTGTTTGTGTGTGTGTATTGATATTATAGTGTTAAAGAGAACTTCCCTGCTCACTCTCTCACTTGGGATGCACTTGCTAGGAGACAGTGGCTACAGGCTGACTTCACTTCCATCACAGGTAGAGTTTACCTACTCTTTACATGGCTGGGGTTCAAAGGCCAGTTCAGGGAAATAAAGAATTTAATTACAATACTGGTCCTTCCCACCACCCCACACACCCCTCCTCCCACCCCTCCCTCACTTTTCACTTCTTTTACTCTCCTAACCGTCATTCTCTATAAACATTGTATGTGTGTTTGGAAGAGCTTTTTAATTATTTTTATGATTTGCATGTCAAGTACGAGTGTTTAATTGTACTATATAAGTATTCATATTGGTGAGTTTCTATGACATCTTAACACTTGCTTGATTACAAACTTCATTGAATTGCTAATACAGACTCTCAGCTTTTGGATATGGAGCAAGAATCAGCAGAAATCTTCACTGAAGGCGTTGCCTTAGTTGAAGATAGTTCAGATGGTAAGGTTCCAGTGGAGATATGGGACCACTTCCTGATCTGGTGTGTGGAGAGACTGGAAGATGAAAGGTCTCCTGAGGTGCTCAAGAAAAAGGTAATTTCTTAACTGCATAGACTGGTAAATTATGAGTAATTAATGCAATGTGATTAATTGCAACTAAGAAGCGGGTGGAATCGATGAGTAAAGGCGGGTGTTAGTTTCCAAAAGGAAGGCAAAGTACGAAATAGAAGACTAAAGTTTCTCAAAGTAGGATAGAAATTCAGAAGCAGGAGAGATAGGAAAAGGGGACTCCGTGACTCAGTTAAGAAGAGCTGAAGAAAGGAGAGGTGGGATATAAGAAAAGCTCAGATACTTGAGAAAAAAAGAGAGCAGGAGAGGGAAACTTATGTAACCTAAACTAATGGTAGAGAATGGTAACTGAACAAGATAACTTGTGCTACTGTATTCTTACTTTGCAATACGTCAAGCGCCACTATGTGGCAGGGTACTTGCTAGTATCTAATATTTGGTGAAGTTAACTTCAGTTAATGGAGGTCCTTCAATTGCAATACGCATTAGTCTTCCAAGATTGATGTCACTAATTCTAGACCTAAGATGAACTTCATTTGACTAAACGAGCGTTCTGCAGTGGCTATTCCAACTGGTAGAACAACTGGGTGTTAACCTCCATCATACTAATGTACACACACACACTAAAGCGCACGCACACACTTATGCACACACATACAAATCCACACATGCACATACTAATGCACATGCACTAATACACGCACACACACACACTAAATACACACGCATACCAATACACACACATACATGCACACACTCATACACACACACACACACACACACAGTTGGCTAAAAGTTACTACATTTTATAGGAATTGTTGTTGTTGTTCAGGTGCAGGCCAGAATAAAGACAACATTTTGCCAGCCTTCCAAGGAGGGAAAACTTTCTGTTTCAGGATATGTTAAATATGTACGTAAGTCATGGAAGAAACTGGTAGATGTACATGTAGTTAGTGCCTACCTTCTCTTATGGAGCTATAGGTATGTAAGAATGCCCTGTTGTATCTGTAGACAGAGCATGAGGTAGTCCTATGGGATCCAAAGTTCTATAGAATGGAGACACAATATTTAGGCAGACATGAGGGAATCTGAATGGTCTTATAGGTTTCCTGCTGCTGAGTTACCCAGGAGCTCTTATTTATTCTACGTACCTTATTCACTATTCAGTACTAACTACTACTTCTGTTTAAGTTGAGCTTACTCTCGCTCTAATGTATGCAGGAAGCTGGCAGTCGGTCATCCGTCCATTCCTTTTACAGACGTGCCTCCGTCAAGGCCACAGAAGCTTCAGACTTTCTCTGCTGCTTTGCCCCAACACGACTACCGACTACAGCCCATCACAGAGGCGTTCCTCGCTCTCCGGAGAAACTCATACTTTACCGACTAACTATTGGGGCAGAGGCGGGTGGGGAAAAGTTTCGCTGGTGCTTCTTCCGCCAGCAATATCTTTTTCCAAGATACTTGAGCCAGTGCTCTCCATTATTTCTTTGGCTTTCCTTTTACTAATCCTTATTGTGGCACACTTGCTGTCGCATGCTCCTTAAATATTCTCCTCCCGCACACATGTGTGGGCTTCCACTCTTACGCCTTCTCCCCTTTCACCGCCGGTAACCTCGGTATGCTGCATTGGACCTGCTGAGAACATAAGTGACAACTTGGCTAGCTAAATTCATTATAGTTTAGTTGAGTAAAGTTATGTGCCACTGTTACACTTGCTCGTTAGCAGTGTGTATGTTACACTTGCTCGTTAGCAGTGTGTATGTTACACTTGCTCGTTAGCAGTATGTATGTTACACTTGCTCGTTAGCAGTGTGTATGTTACACTTGCTCGTTAGCAGTATGTATGTTACACTTGCTCATTAGCAGTGTGTATGTTACACTTGCTCGTTAGCAGTATGTATGTTACACTTGCTCGTTAGCAGTATGTATGTTACACTTGCTCGTTAGCAGTGTGTATGTTACACTTGCTCGTTAGCAGTGTGTATGTTACACTTGCTCGTTAGCAGTGTGTATGTTACACTTGCTCGTTAGCAGTGTGTATGTTACACTTGCTCGTTAGCAGTGTGTATGTTACACTTGCTCGTTAGCAGTGTGTATGTTACACTTGTTTGTTAGCGGTATGTATGTTACACTTGCTCGTTAGCAGTGTGTATGTTACACTTGTTTGTTAGCAGTATGTATGTTACACTTGCTCGTTAGCAGTGTGTATGTTACACTTGTTTGTTAGCAGTATGTATGTTACACTTGCTCGTTAGCAGTATGTGTGTTACACTTGCTCGTTAGCAGTATGTGTGTTACACTTGCTCGTTAGCAGTGTGTATGTTACACTTGCTCGTTAGCAGTATGTATGTTACACTTGCTCGTTAGCAGTGTGTATGTTACACTTGCTCGTTAGCAGTGTGTATGTTACACTTGTTTGTTAGCAGTGTGTATGTTACACTTGCTCGTTAGCAGTATGTATGTTACACTTGTTTGTTAGCAGTATGTATGTTACACTTGCTCGTTAGCAGTATGTATGTTACACTTGTTTGTTAGCAGTATGTATGTTACACTTGCTCGTTAGCAGTGTGTATGTTACACTTGCTCGTTAGCAGTGTGTATGTTACACTTGCTCGTTAGCAGTGTGTATGTTACACTTGCTCGTTAGCAGTGTGTATGTTACACTTGCTCGTTAGCAGTATATATGTTACACTTGCTCATTAGCAGTGTGTATGTTACACTTGCTCATTAGCAGTGTGTATGTTACACTTGCTCATTAGCAGTGTGTATGTTACACTTGCTCATTAGCAGTGTGTATGTTACACTTGCTCATTAGCAGTGTGTATGTTACACTTGCTCGTTAGCAGTATGTATGTTACACTTGCTCGTTAGCAGTATGTATGTTACACTTGCTCGTTAGCAGTGTGTATGTTACACTTGCTCGTTAGCAGTGTGTATGTTACACTTGCTCGTTAGCAGTGTGTATGTTACACTTGCTCGTTAGCAGTGTGTATGTTACACTTGCTCGTTAGCAGTGTGTATGTTACACTTGCTCGTTAGCAGTGTGTATGTTACACTTGCTCGTTAGCAGTATGTATGTTACACTTGTTTGTTAGCAGTATGTATGTTACACTTGTTTGTTAGCAGTATGTATGTTACACTTGTTTGTTAGCAGTATGTATGTTACACTTGTTTGTTAGCAGTATGTATGTTACACTTGTTTGTTAGCAGTGTGTATATTACACTTGTTTGTTAGCAGTGTGTATGTTACACTTGCTCGTTAGCAGTATGTATGTTACACTTGCTCGTTAGCAGTATGTATGTTACACTTGCTCGTTAGCAGTATGTATGTTACACTTGCTCGTTAGCAGTGTGTATGTTTTGTTGTTGTAGTTGTTGTTTACTATCAGGGGACTAATAAACACATTGAATTATTCACAACTCAATTTTTCCCTTAACTGTCAGTAGTGCCAGGTGGTGCTCTGATTTTGATAGCAATTCTTCATTTAAAAGATTGATTGTGTAATATAACGTTTCTATTTTTGTTTATATGTTGCTCTAATGCAGTACTTTCTGCAATAAAAAAAAATCAAAGCACAGAGCCACAATTTTTTTTTTTTTTTTTTTTTTTAATATGGCAACTGGAACGCTTATTGTGGTGTGTCTGTCCTCCTGAAATTTGTTTATGGTATGGAGTTCTGTAACTCAGAATCTAAGGACTGGAAGGTGAATACACCTTGAACTCTGTTTCAACCCCATATTAGTACCTCTGAGACCAGCGAGATTGAACTTCAGTTAGTACTGTTTGTTACTGTATGTCGAACTTTTTTATACTCTCCTCTGTGCAAACTAACATATGCTGTTGTTGTTTGTTGATTTGTTTGTTTTTTGTTATTTTCATGTTACCAAACTGGTCACCGTTAACTTGCTGGTGAAGTAGAAATAGTGACTTCATTGCTAAGAAAAATGTTTAAGGGTGCCATCACGTTTGAGTGCGAAAAACCCACAGAACAGACCATGGTTGCTAGGGAGTGTTAAACTTCTGCTCCCCTTCCCTTTCCCCCCCTCCCCTACCAAGTTATTTTATTTCTGTAGGCCCAGCAAGTACTACTAGGAGAAAGCACCACTAAGAGTAAAGACTGGATGTCTGTTGCATCTCAAGAAATAGCCCCATCACCATTTAAGTCTTCACCACAGTACTACACGGCTACCGCTGAAATTTAGACACCGATTTTTTGTAATCATTTTAGAACTTACCCTTGCGTGTATGCCATAATGATGAGTTTAGTTTAATTCTATTTTAGGTTTCTATTTACTCACCTTAAAATTCCACATATTAAAAATATCTCATCGTTATAGGATCGACCCCTTGTGCACGAGGATTTTTTATTTTAAATTGACTGCGTCCCACCCAGCCAGCCATGTGCACGCAAGCAATTTGGTATGTGAGGTGCAGCTGCAAAGCAGGGCATGATTTTGTGGTAGACAACACGCTAATTCAGCTGGAGTGCACTACTAAAGGCGCTTGGGCATTGTTATGTGATGGCACCCTTAAGAAACATTTTGTTGACGAAACGTGTCACAGTACATATTTCTCTGTCCTAAAGCAATTTACCAAATGTATATATACACATAAGCCCATTTATTAGACTTCGTGAAGGTTATATTATCTTGTATATATATATATATATGTGACCGTCTACAGGAAAACCAGGCACAACGCAGCGTGCGTAAATATCGAGAAAAGATCAATTGATTTCTTAAAAATGTATTGTTTCAAGCCGACGAAAGGGAATGGTTAGGTCTATTATAGTGGGAACGACTTAAGGGCAATTCCATAAAAATGTCAACCAAGAGGGTAAAATTTTAAAGAGGAGTTAGAACATGCTTTAATACATCATTATGAAGCCAAATAATGGAAGTTTCATTTTCTGAAAATTTTAACTCCATACATGAAAGGGGGGAGGAGCTATGGCAATTATAAATCGGATCTCTTGCTAGTGAATTACGACACATTACTAGTGGCGGTTTAGGTCTGACTCCTCCTACAGTTGAAAGTAATAGATTTTTATTCCCATTCTAATGTATTTGGATCATATTTACAACCATGAAGGTGATTCAATACTATAAATTGTTTTTGTACCAACCAATTAGTATTTTTCGGCCTGTAGTTCCAGGATATAATTGATGTTGTACGTCCGTCACAAAGAAGTCAATATTTTTTAGGTAATTTCATCATATCAAACTGTTAGCCAAAACTTTTTCATTTTCTTTCTTAGCTTACTAGTAGCATTAACTTCCATCCTTCACTTGAAGGCCACACCTACCATGACTCATAAAAATGTGTGACGGACGTACTGTAGTTCATGTACGTCCGTCACGTACATCCGTCACACTTTCACAAGTTTCACCTGCAGGCTTTATTTAATGAATGTCAAGCAAGTCCTGAATTGTTGTACTGTACATTGATTGGAAAAGGCTGTACAGGTTAATCACTGAATGCTATAACCAAGGTGCAAAATAATAGGACGGCAAGAAATTAGGGAAATTATACCGTGGTGACTGGTGACAGCCAGTCTGACTTTTCATGTGATATGTTAAAAAGTTCTGCATCCAATGTACACCAGCTGCATTCTACCCTTATAATGGTGACAATAAGTCTAGTCAAATGGCTTGCAGAATGTCATGCTTCAAAAAAAGAATTTTCTAGAACAAATAGGTAATACTATAAATAGCAGGTCATAGTAGAGCAACAGAGAATAAATTTATTTTCAACTATGTCAACCACTAAAGAAAGACAAGCGAAAAGAAGGGCAAATGTACGGGCTGATTCTGAACTTCACCAAGCGCAACTCCTACGAGATAGAGAGCGAAAGAAATGCCAACGCAAGGCTCAAAAAGAAAAGATGTCAGAACATCAACTAGAAGAGCATCGGCTCAAAGAACGTCTACGAATCAAGGCCTACCGATCAAAGCAGTCCATGAAATCAACAAGCTCCACAGCAAGCACCACAGACCTGGGAACACCATATCGCTCACGGCAAGCCCTAGGAAAAGCCATGAAACGACTTGAGCATAGCCTTCCATCATCTCCACGTAAGCAACACTTTGTTGTCGAAAAACTTGCTAGGTCTGTCGGATTATCGGTTTCGTCATCATCTAAAAAAAGCATCTCAGCAGAAAGTGAAGCAAAAAGAGAATTGGTGCATACTTTTTACAGAACTGATGATGTATCATGGCAAGCTCCTGGAAGGAAAGACTGCATTATCATTCGTGAAGCAACGGAGGCAGGAGAGAGGATCAAGCAAACTCAGCAAGTCCGCTACATGATCATGTCGTTGCGAGAAGCCTGGAATAAGTTCAAAGAGCAACATCCAACTACCAAGATGTGTCTTTCGAAATTTTGTGAGCTGCGGCCACCTAACGTCAAACTCTTTGACCAACTGCCGCACCAGGTATGCCTTTGCAGCTACCATGAGAATGTTCGACTTCTTCTTGTTGCTTTAGGAGAACACACATCCTTGAGCACTGAGTTTTCATCCTTCATTGAGCAAGTTACCTGTGATCCTTCTTCTAAAAAGTGCAAGACACGTGAATGCTCAACCTGCCATGATATGATCGATGGGTTTGTACCACAAGCCCACTCTTCTTTGCCATACTACCAGTGGAAGTCCACTGATAATCGAATTGAAAAGATAGTTGCGACTGACACCGTTGATGCTATATTTAACGAGCTTAAGAAGCAGTTGAATACATTTTTACTTCATACTTTTGTGAAGAGAGAGCAAGCTGCTACATTCAACTCCCTGAAAAGCTCCTCTGATGGCATCTCAATAGTTTTGCAAATTGATTTTTCTGAAAATGCAGCGATTGTTGCACAGAAAGAAGTACAGTCTGCTCACTGGCACCATCTTCAAGCAACTCTCTTCACTGCTCATGCCTGGATTAACAATGATAATAATTTCAGTATGGTCATAATTTCAGATGATCTCAACCACACCAAATACTGCATTTTTGTTTTTATGCAGTGCATTTTTCGAAGCCTTCGAGCAAAATTTCCAAGAATACAAGTTATCAATATTTTCAGCGATGGACCTACTTCTCAGTTTAAGCAGAGGTTTCTTTTTTCTAATTTGCACCACTGGGAGCAAGGTCACGATATCATCATCCGATGGAACTTCTTTGCCACCTCCCATGGAAAAGGTGTTGTAGATGGGATTGGAGGTACGGTGAAGAGAACAGTTTGGAGACACATTCGGTCGGAGAGAAGTCATGTCACCACTCCACACGGCTATGCAGCACTTGCCAAACAGCTGTGCTCAAATGTTCAGATTGAGTTTGTTGCGAAAAGTGAGATTGATCAACAATCCGCATTTCTTGATGCCAAGTGGGAAGGAGTGATGGCAGTACCCCAAACACACAAAGTTCACTGCATTCAAGCTTCTGGTGCAGATCAGGTTAAAGTAGCTGATACGTCAAACGAGATTGATAAATGTTTCAGAATTTGTCGAATTCGCAAAACCATTATCACTCCTCCGACCCAATCAGCAACTGGTGAAGATTCTCCACTAAACGATGATATTCAGCCTTGTCAACTACCACCAGACTTGACAATCGGACTGTGGGTTATCTTTAAGTATGCAGATGAAGAATACCCTGGGGAGATGACCAGCATAGAGGATTCAGATGTTGAAGTCAGCGTCATGCATAAAAGTGCGAATGCCTGGAAGTGGCCAAGACCAGAAGACAAAATCTTCTATCCGGCTACTCAGATTGTACGAGTTATTGACCCACCTACTGTTGCAGGCAATCGAGGACAGTTTGTGTTTGAAAACATTTGATTAATTTATAGCTTTGCAAATTGTTTGCCAGTCCCTTGCTATGCTTATTATTATGTTTCTCTCTCTCTAATCACATATGTACGTCCGTCACATTTTTATGTACGTCCGTCACGTAACTTAATGACAATTATTTCAATTTAAAAAATTAAAAAACTAAATATTTTCATAGTAAGCATTACTATTAAGTGCAAATATAATAAAAAAATTTGAACAATAATCCTAGTAACTTCACAGAGTTTTGGCTTTGAACGCTCTTAACCCAAATTTTTGTTTTTTTCTGAGTACGTCCGTCACACACCTTTAAGAAGGCCCAGCCCTTCCCCTGTGATATGAAAGTGAGATTTATTTTGACTAGCCTCTAGTTAGGACAAACCTTTATTGTTTGTAAGGTAGTAAATGTAGAACTGATCTTTTCACAACTAATTACAACACAATATAGTGTCTGAATTGTACGTCCGTCACGCCGGAATTGCCCTTAAGCTACGACGATAAAACTTGGAGAGCTCAATATCTGGACGCCGACAACTCTGTAAGTGCAACAAAAATTTTTTTTCGAAGGGTGCCGCGTTGTGCCCGGTTTTCCTGTAGACGGTCACATATATAATACACTTCATATGGCTATAATAGCTGTGTGTGTGTGTGTATGTATGTAGATTGAAATATTGGATGCGGTCCATGCAACAAAGGATGTTGAGGATGTGATGGTGTCAGCCATTAGAGCTCATCCTAATTCTCTACAGTTGTGGCTTCTTAGACTTGACAGATTTAGACTCTCATCTTCTTCTAAACGAGGAGCCAAGGCTGGGCTAGCTGATATGGATGCATTGTTTAGAGAGGCTTTAAAGAATGTCCCAGCTAAGGTCTCTCTCTTAGTCCCCAGATATGAAACCATGTGTTTTCCAATTATGGTTGTGAAAAAAATTATGCCTTCAGTACTGAACATGTAAAATATATATATTAGATGTTATTAGCTGTTGTAATTTATCATTCCAAAACCTATAGTTGAGGTCCCAGAGTTGGAATTTTAGAATTAAGATTGTGTTTTGAATACGTGATGGAATGAGTTTGCAGTGTTCATGTTTGTTTATTAAGGAACTCTGTAGAATGGTGAGATTGTTTGTCTTGTACACGTGTTTGTAATTGTGAGTTAGGATTCTGTCTCTATTTGGAAACTGTGGCTGGAGAAAACTTCATCTCTTTCTTTGCCACCTGATGATGTGGAAAAGATCTATAAGGTAAAGTGAAAGTTATTGGAAGGCTAAGCACTATGCCATGAATATTGTAATGGCCATACACCAAAGATATGTATGTATATTTAATAAACAATGCAATGTTCACTTCGTTTATGTTTATTTTGATGTAGAATGGCATGACTTGTGAATGTGCTGCAGTGAGGCAAGTTCTGCTGTGTGACTATTTGAACTGGGCTCTGGAAGTTGGTGGCATTTCTAGAGCAAGAGCACTTTATTCACAGTATGTTGTCAACCTTTACCACACTTGCTTGGAATGATCTTGCACGTCTGTTTGGCAGTAACAGTTGCCTTTGTAGGACAGGCCTTTTTTTTTTAACTATGTCGTGTATTAAACACTGCATTACCATTCATTCTTCCACTGAAATATGTCATTATGAACAGAACACGTGTTTACGAAGTACTTAATAGAATAGTTCCCATTTGCTATTGATGTCAATATAACTTCAAATTTTATGAAGAACCGTTAGGCCATTTGTGTTAGTACTGTAACACTATGGCTGCTTTGTGATCACAATGAATCACTAGTGGTAACATATGTATGTTGAGCTATAGTCTAGATGGAAGAAAGCTCTGCTAAATTAACGTCATTGGCTCCGTGTTAATAAACAATTGGTATACTTCGCAGTAGAGTACAGTTATGATTCAGTCATTCTCGGCTGATATAATTACGATAATAGCACATTTTTCTCATTCTAACAGCCGGTGTGTTAATTAAAACTTAACCCGATGTTTCGACTTCTTGCCAAAGTCCTGTTAAGGGGTCAACTGAGGTCAAACTCTCCATGGCGATATAATAAACAACAATATAAACAGCAAGAAGTTGAAACATTGGGTTAAGTTTTGATTAACATAATTGGCTGTTAGAATGAGAAAAATTTGCTATTAGTAGAGTTATGATATAGCTTCAATGGACTTATATTTAGTTTGATAATTTTGTGTCCTATAACTTTACATTTATCTATAAAAACCATTTTTTCTTTATCGCAACTTCCATATAAATAGAATATTGTATTTATTTCAAATGGATTGACCTAACATAGTAGACTCTTGCTATTTCATGTAAGTCTCTATTCCACAAAAAAAAAAAAAAGCTTGGGGGGGGGGGGGGGGGGGGGGGGAGCAGGCAGGGTCTAGTATCTATTATTTTAAGTTTGATAAGCTAATTCTTGCAATTAGATTGCTGACCAGTTATCCTGTATCACTGGAGGTGTACAAAATGTGTGTGAACTTGGAGAAATCAATTGAACCAGTAACCAGTGAAGTGGATATGGTCAGACTGAGGGAATTGTACGAGAGTGCCTTAAGAGAGCATGGCTCCAGTAGCCACGGTATGTTATGAATGTACGTGTGCATTATACGTAGCAAAGGCAATGCTATCGGGATGATATGTGATGCCTTTCTGTGGTAATTAAATCAGATAACCAAGAGGGGAAAATATTTAAAACCTATACATGATTGCTTGAGAAATGTGTGTGTGTTTGGTTAGACAGTTTCTAAACGATTGACTTTGTGGTTACATTGAACTATTTTATTTACCTGCAGATTTATGGCTTGACTATATTTCTATGGAGCTCTCACACAAGGCTGGAGATGTGGAGAAGGTTGGAAAGCTGTATTGGAGAGCCAAAAAACAACTCCAGCCACAGTACGTGTCTACATTCATTGAGCAGTACTCTAACTTGCAAACCAAATCTTGATCAGGTTATTAGTCAAGACCTTCCTCTATTTATTAATATTTATGAGGCTTTCACCAACTCATTTTGTGAAATCATTGATAACTGGTCATCCTGGGTTTTGTACATACAATAGGGGATATACTAATTACCAAAATGTTCTGTATGTAAACATAAACGTATTAGACTCATTTTGATTTCACTATTTATGAAGACCACTTTGCACAGACATTTAAACTACAATCACAGAAAGCATTGTTAATACACAAAGTGGGTGTGATGCACTCCTGTATTACATACACATATATACAAGCACACACAATAAAGTTACACACATTATTTTTAAACTACAATGGCAGCAAATGTATTAATGCATATATGGAGGGAGTTGCTTGTTTTATGTTTACTGGAGTCATTTATAGGAAGCTTGCAAGTTTTTGTAGAGTTTTTCACCTGCTGATAAGCCAGCTCCAATGACAGTAGCTTCAGAAGGACAAGAGGACAAGTCCTGTTCTGTCCACTGCAGTAACTTGGAGTCAGGCAGAGATAGTTCTCTACATACTTCCATGAAACTTGGCCTGTTGTCTGGACTGGGGTGCCTAGCATTGTTACAAGATTATGACAACTATCTCTGTCTGTGAAAGAGCAGGTTAGGAGTCTTACCAACAGTCCATCATGAGAGAGTACAGTCTTCTAGGACAGCCAGGAGGAGGAGGGAGTCTATGGCCAGCATCAACTACACTGATTACCTACAAATGCACTTCTATTTTAAATGACATTTTAAGTTGACCAACTTGCATGCACTTTTCCTATAACTGTACAGATTCTATCTTTACTCCTAGCAGCAGATTATGCTAGCTTTTACAAGGTTGCTTCTTCTTTTTTTTTTTTTTTTTTTTTTTTGTTAGTGAGTGCAAGCAAGACACTGAAATGCTTATGAAACAAGATGTAACTGGCAATTAATTGACTTTATACTCCTATCTTTTATTCAGTATGCCTTTATACCTGATTGTTGGTGAGAGTCTCAAAAGGTTTGTGTCCCACACTCCAGACCTCATACATGACAGCTCCATAACTCCACACATCACTGGCACTGGAATACTTCTTGAAATGGAGAGCCTATAGAAAGTTGAAAGTGCACATGTGTATAGAACTTTAATAAGAATTTGAATGCAGCATGTCCTGTAGCATATTACAACCATTTTAAGTGCTTACATAGCTACTCCTTAGACTCGTTAGATTATATTACCTCAGGAGCAGTCCACTTCACTGGGATTAATCCACCATGGGAAAGGTAGTAACTCTCATACATCAGGTCTCTTGACATTCCAAAGTCAGCAATCTAAACAACATCCCTTCTTAAACTAAATTGCTGTTATAAATGTTTACTTTTACCTTACAAATCTCGTCATTGGAAATCAAGATATTTCTTGCTGCTAGATCTCTGTGAATAAATCCCTTGTCAGACAAGTACGCCATCCCTGATGCCACGTGGCGGCAGAAGCTCAGAAGGGTGTGGCCATCTATGCTTGTTTTCCCACCATTTTGTGGTCTTGTATGTATAAGGTAGTTTCTAAGATAGCCTTTTGTCAATAATTCGATTATTAAGAGAATATACAATATGATCAGATAATTTCATTTAAGAACTCTTGTCCTTTCCTAATCAAACTGCATTAATCACAGCAATCTTGATAGCAGATGTATGCCCTGCTTGCCACTGCTACTATGGAAGCCATCATGAAGAAACAGCTTCTTTCACTCAGTCATGCATAGTATGTTATGGTTTTTAAAAAAAAAGGGGAAGAATGTATTCTGTCCACAAGCTAATGATTATGTTTACTTTATACATGTACAAAACTGGTGCATAATATTTTGCACAATGTGAATTGCTTTCAGGAAGGGAGAGTGAGTGATGAGGGATGGATACGTACACACACTGTCGTGCTTTATGGATGATAATTGAAAACCAAATGATAAGCATTGACTCATTAGCTTATGTGAGCAAATAATTTGCATGCTCTGTTTTTGCCTAATAATTCAAACTAACTCTTCACATGCTAAGTAATAATGTTGTTATCTTGGATACAGTGTTGCTATTTCTATAGTCAAACTCACTGGTTCTCCTTCTGTCACTACTCCATACATGCTGACGACATTGAAGTGTTTGAACTGGCCCATGATGGCCGCCTCCTGCAAGAACTTGATTTTGTCCTCATTCGAGCCTTCTTTAAGTGTCTTCACTGCTACTTCCAGTGACTCTTTATCACTCTGTACAGTAGCTCTGTACACTTTCCAAACTCACAGAACCAAGTGGAGTACCAAGTCTGAATAACAAAGTGAATTTAATGGTTTTTCACAGGCACTTTAAAAAAAACACAAAATTAAAAAGGTGAGAGGATGCACTTATTCTAAGAGAGCCAGGGACTAAATGATAGCCACTGATTTCACAGAATAAAGTGATTGTATCATTTCAAACTGTAGTCACATTGAATTTAGTATTATATATCTTCGGCATTTTTTTCTGTCTCTAATTCTGCTTCATAGCTATGTACTAAATATACAATCCATAAATATTTGCATTATTATTCTTGATCCTAAACAGTTGCTTGTGATGAGCTAGCTATTTTTCACTCACTCCACAGATTCTCTGAGGATGTGGTGTAGATTCATCTGATGTAACTGAGACTGCAGGGCATCTTCATCTGAAGCAGGAGCAATAGATGTTTTCCTCCTCCTGTGTACAGTTTAAAATAAATTCCAATTTTGAATTTCAAATTTATTAGCCCTCTATCTACATTGGAATATGTAGCTACACCTTCATTTAGGATTTCAGAGAAGAAAGAACACAGAATATGGTGTTTTTATCTCTAGTGTAACCTACTACAGTAAGTATACTTATTCAATCATACTAGTTACTCCAGCAAGCTATCAGGGTTTTTTTTGTTTGTTTTGGTGTTGTTGTTGTTTTTAAAATGTTTGGGTTTGACATTTATTCTTACTGGAAAACTCATAATTTTCTAGAACTACATCTGATTCTAAGCACCACACTGCCAAATAGTGGTTTTCAGTGAATATTCATAAGAATTACATACCAATAAATTTGAATCCTTGCTTGGAACTTCTGTTGAAGTTTCTGTTGGCTGTAAACAAAATTAAGTAAATAGCTAACATTCAAACAATTATTTGTGACAATGTAATAATGACCACATCATTTTTGATGGCTAAAACTTTCTACAATTATATGTAATTACAGTTGAGATATGAGTTATATATAATAGTATACATGGGTGGACCCATAAGTGCTGCCATTTTGATAGTGTGTATGTCTGGTTCAGTTAGACTGCCTAGTGTCAACGTTAGCAAATAGCCAAAAGTTTACAAACACAACTCATTCTGTACTGCCTAAATAATAACGAAGTAACCCTGTCGAATTTCAGAATAAGAAGCTTTGGGTCCAGAGCTATTTTATGCCTAAAAGGTTCATTCCTTAAAATTAGCTCATTCTTACCATTTCATATATTATATTAGCTGCTCCACTATTAGCATAAAAATTCATATTTGTTATTTTCATCTCCTCCTACAATTACATTACATATAGCATGAAAAAAACAACTATAGCAATTTTAATTTTTTAAGTCTCACCAAGCCTTGTTCAGAACATTTTACATCTTTACACATGTGAGTGTTTGGTCCAATATCTGAATACTCTGACTCTAAGAGAAGTAAGCAAGTTGCAAGATTAAATTAATGAAAAATCTTGCAAACAAAGTGAACATTTGACAATAGTTTTAAAAAAATGATTTAGATTAACCTGCTATATCTATTTGTAAGAATAAAATACATAATTTGCAACTGTGATTAGGAATGCTTGAATTATGACACTTCATGACAGTGCTCTTCTATTGATTACCTTCCAGGCATAAAAATTATTGCTTTGAAATCAGTAATCAATTTATATTATAGTTCTAGAAAATTGATGTTACTACTAACCAATAGGTGCTCCACAGAAGCTAAGCTGAAATAAACCATGCAAACAGTAGAACAGTTTAAAAAAAAGTTAAGTTAACTGCATAGCTAAGACTAGTTTCAAATTATTCAACCCAAATTCATACTGGCTTACATTTTTATAGTGTTTCAAAACTATAATGCATTAATGTGGTGTAAGCAGTCATCTTAAAGATAACAACAATTTGTTGGCTATTTTGACAATAATTGTAATTTCTTTGGATGGCAGAAAAACAGAGAGTAAAAAATCGATAAGCTTTATAAATTATTCCCATAATGTCACCTATTATTTCATTCTTTTTTTCTTAGCAGGTATTGAGTCTATTAATTTTTTAAAGTAGCTAACCCACTAAGCCCAAATTATTCTACTTTATCAGAATTCCACACACATATGTCTTCATATTACAACATGGGAATACTGATACTGAATGAAGTCGTAATCTTAAGTTCTGATTCTTGAATAATTCCACATTGGTTTGCTGGTCATTGTCAAACGTTTAACTGTGGAACTGGTTTTTCAAACTTATTTTTTTCTTTAAAGTAGGGTGACTGTGAGTTAATTTTTTCAGTTCTTGAAATGCAACTCTTCTCTAGATCTAGAAAAGTTATTTGAAAGGATGCCTATTATTATTCAGGAAATAATTTGCCAAAAGCCTAATACTTGGTTAGACATATTAATGCTGCAGGACCACCAGTGAGCATAAGTAGAACAAAAGCAAAAAAGAAAACAATTGCTTATGAAACTAGCTAACTGGCATATGCTTTATGCCACTTTGAACAAAGTAGCTATGTTACTGCAATCAAGTAACTGCTATGTTTATAATACAACTAGCTAATAAAATACAGACTCATAGCTAGTAATTTATATACAATGTGTAAGTGGCTATCGCTATTACATCTGATGGCAATTCAGGCTACACACACAAAAAGTCTAACTTACTAATCACACCAAGAAAACAGATTTTGAATAGAAAAAGCATAGTCATTTTACATTTCAAGTACACTGAACTTACGTACGCTGACCTAATTTAAAGGGCTCATTCAGTCTTCCCACAAGTGAAACCCTTTACCCAATCTCTCCACTCCAGAGTTGGATTGAATGCTTAGACTAGTGATGTGCTTGAGCACAAATGGCGAGCGAGCCTAAAGACTATACTATTTTTATTGACTTCTAACACTGAAGCTACTGAAAATAAGGTCCAGTTTTTAAATTTAGCATACAGGGTAAAGGGATTTTAGTGCCATAGTAACAACTCTCTGCAACTGCTTGAATTGAAGGAAAAAACAACAACAACAAAACAATACACGTTATTTAAAAGTTTTCTTTGTGATATTCTTTAGCTAAGTAGTGGTTGTAATACACAATGCTTTGACACAGCTGGACATGCACCTACACAGACTTACATTCGCAGTAGTCTAGTGGACAATGTATTTTCAGGTAAATACTGTGCGCACGGCTTATAACCATGACAAAGAGCGCATTGACTTACCACCGCCACTAACTCGAATAGAAATGGAAGTCCCTTAAGTTGTCAAGTTTGAACTGCACCGGCAAAAGAATTCAAAACGGTAAACAATTCAATTTCTAGGGTGATACGGGTACTGATCGATAAACCAGAGGATTCTGTTTAGCGCAATTTGGGACGGGGTCAACAACCGAACTAACACAAAAACGCGAGGGTCGAAGTACAAAAATGCCTTACGTACGTCCATACATATATACAAATAAGTAAACTAGTGGTGTGCTTGAGCACAAATGGCGAGCGAGCCTGATAATTAGGTAACATAGTATGTATAATGTTGCAAACACTATAATAGCAGTTATGACATTTCAGCAAACAAATACAAAACCACTCTTACCTTATTAATGGTAACTTTTGTAGTATCAAACATCAACCATTCTGATAATCTCAATCACCAGTAACTCTTGAACAAGCTCTCAGCTACGATAAAAAATAAACCAGTGTTATTATTTGTAATTTTAGCCAAAAAATATGGAATTACTACTTACATCATTCTTGAGTATTGATAACTTCTGTAGTATCGAATTGAAGTTACTTTGACCACCTGAATTACCTTGAATTCTTGACAACAAGCTCTCACCTACAAAAACAAAAGACAATCAATTTTAGCACACAAATACAAAATTACTTTCTTACCTCATTTTCTTGAGCAGTGGTAACTTCTGTAGTACCAAATTTGAGCCAATCTGACTATTTGAATTTACTAGTCACTGTTGACTAGCTCTTAGCTACAAAAAAGAAAGGCCAGAGTTAATTTTGCATATTTAGCTAACAAATATGGAATTGCGTACTTATCTCAGCTTCCCTCGAGAAGTAGTAGCTTCCTTAGCATTAATACTACGGCATTCTGACTACCAACAGCTCTTGACAACCAACAACCGGCACTCCGTATCCCCCCATAAAACGGCGAAGTTTTGAAATGAAGTCTGGAAAAGGGTCTTCAATGCCATAGTAACCGGTAGAATCAACTTTTTGTTTCTTGAAAAGCAAGCGTTTTCGCCTGAATTTGCTCACACTTCTGCGCTTAAGTATAAAGTAAGGCATGCTTAATGCTGTAGTTTCAGAATAAACTGGGTTCAAGCCTAAAAAGCCGTCTTTTTTGGAGAAAGTTTTCCGCGCGCGCGTTTCAAGAGCATACGTACCATCCATACATACATATATACTAGTGGTGCGCTCGAATAGCGCAAATGCATGGCGAGCGAGTAAATATATGAGTATAGGTAAAGATGATTTGTGAAGGAAATCGCTAAATAATAGCAATGATTAGGCATGAAGAGTTAACAATAACAGAATTACCTGAATAAACTTCGAAAGCAGTGGCAAAGAAGCGCAGCTTGACAATTTGCCATTCACAGTCTTTCGCCAAGAAGAGAGTAGCTATAAACTTTTTGGTTAAAACAAAGTTGCGTAAGGCAGTGCAGCAGGATTCTCCATGCTCGTTAATTGAAAAATACTGGAACTGTGAACGCTTTACCTAACTTACGTAATTAGAAGCGCGGGCGAAATATTTTGACGTACGCATACATACCTACATATATATATATATATATCTGAAATCTCAATTGAACACGACTGATAGTCAGCTTCGCTCGCTTCGCTCGCTCGCTGAATTATTCATTTGATACAGGAGAATATCACGAGTCTGTTGGCTTAGTATTTACGCGAGTGCCGCAGGCACGAGCGTAAATACCACCAATCAGACGAGTGATATTCTCGGGTATCCAATGGATAATAAATTTATTAGGTACTGCTCATGCGCGAATACCTTGGTAACAAGAAATTTACCTAGGGGGACGTAATAACCCAACGTAATAACTATGAACACAGGTGATATGGAAAAATATTGCCCTAAGCCACATCCTGTTTACTTTAATGCATTTTCTATGTGGCAACAGTTATCAGGCTCTGTTCAGTACCTAATAAATACATAATATAACATAATACCCGATTTTGCATTGTCCACCCCTAATACTGTCTCGCTCGCTACGCTCGCTCGCCAATAAATAAATAAACTAACATCCCCGATTTTCGATTGTGTTAGCCCTGTAAGTGTCTCGCTCGCTTCGCTGGCTCGCCAATAAAATTGGATCACTGGTGCGTGGGTGGCCTCAAGACGTATAGTCACATAATTAGGGTCATGCTGGAAAATTCAAGTATTCAAAATAGCAAACCAGATTTCTGCTTTAATTGTCGGTCATGAGTGTAACCAGCCCGTTGTAGGGAGTGCGTTCGAAATCTGCTGCGCGTAACGAAGACAGTATGCCCCCCTCCCTGGACGGTGTAGCCTGAACTTTTTGTATATTTATTGTCTTTTTCTTTTAACCAGTTGTATATATGCCTCACACGTAAAATCATTCAAATATGGGTTAAAAAAAAAAGACAGTATGACGGAATTGCCTGCTCGAGCATGCGCGTCAGTTTTCTGACTTAGTTCGTCTGGTCGTTCTGAAGAAAGGAGGGTTCGTTCTCCTTCTGAGCTAGCGGCTGGTGAACGGCGGGAGGGCGTGAAAGCTAGGAGAAGAATGACTACTTACCAGTTACTCTCCCTATTCCTAACCATTCCTGGTATAAGTGGTCCGTATTACCACCCTGGGTAGTTAAATAAGTAATTAGCGAGTGTAAAGTAAGACAGTCTTGGGCTTAATTGTACTGAAGTACCAATAATTCAGCTTTCAACCATATGAATAAGTGTTTAGTTATATGTATATAATGTGACACTAGCTGTGAACACCTCATAGCGACTACCCCACTGGCCATTATGTTGTTTCGGGCCTTGCTGTAACTTGATTATATAGGTATGTACAATGCATGTACAAATGTATATATGTATGTAATACATATGTGTATAAGTATGTATGTAAAGATGCTGTATAATGTCTCACAGTAGCACTCGTTTGCTTGTCAATTACACTACACCCAAACTAATTAATTCAGCATGCATGGACGCAATGAGGAGGAGTAAATTGAAGCTATCACACAACTCAGGTTAGCTCACTCAATGTTTGAAGCACACCACTACTGTATTAGCTACAATGCATAACCAGTAGGCTAAATGCTGCCCACCAGCATCCTCCCTCCCTACCACAGTGATAACATGATTTAGCAACTTCAAAATGTCCCCATTATGGCCTGAAAGTTCCCTAAGTGGTTCCTTGAAAGCCACTAGGTGCATTGAGTACATCATATTAGGTGGATATAAAGTGTGAGTTTATACAAAAATAAAAAAAAAATAAAAAAAAGACAGCTGCTGAATGTAAGCTGATTGATAATTCTGGAGCCCTTATACTCATAAAAAAAATCCGTACATTTATTGCAACCATAGATGGCTTACATTTTTAAATTTTAAAGATTATGATGATGTACAGACGCTCCCACAGAATGACAGACAGGATTAGTACTTAAAGCCACCTCGGACTGGCACTTGGTGGAACATCAACTTTCCCATCTTCCAAGTTATTGAATTTTTACAGCCAACCTTGAACTGCATTTTTGTATACTTAATCCTATTACGAGGTCAAAGTCCACTTCCTGTGGGTAGCATCACCTCACCAAGCAAGGATTCTTTTAGTCTACTTTATTAATATTTATTTTATGTTGACAGGTATTAATTAGTGGGAGTGGTAAAGAGGTGTGCTGCATGCAAATACATACATACATAACGTACACACACATATACATACATACGCACATACATACATACATACATACATACATGCATACATGCATACACATATACACACACACATACATACATACATGCATACATGCATACACATATACATACACACATACACACATATGTGCATACAACAAGTGAATAAAGGAGTACAAGTTGAAAGTATTTGTTTTACAATAGGAAAACCCTTATACTGTTCTCTTCCAAAATGATGTCTGACTCTCCATAGGCTTCATACTTAATATTCTTGAGTGTTTGAAGTTTGTAGCCAACAGAAAACTTGAGCACTAGAGCCCTGGAAATTCTTGGCCACACACATTCACGATATGTAACCTGCCTGTATGGGTTCAATTATTTTAAATGGAAGTACAACACCTTCTCTGCATATAAAAAGAAAAAGCATAATAACATTGATGAATAGATTACTTTATCAGAGACCACGGACTTATCCTCACCCACATATATGCGGTTACGGTGTCAAAAGGGTTGAAGAGGTTTTAGCATAGAAGATAATATTGTCACTTGTGAGCTGCTGATCATGCAATTTAAAGATTTCATTTTAGCTTATCCGAATGGTTTTCATGTTTTTAGTTGTAATTGGCAAAAGCAGTGGTGACTTGAGATTGGATAACTACTACTCCAATGATGAAGGTCGTCTTGAAGTCTACCAACATGTCAATTATAGAATTGGCTATTTATGGATGCCATTCCGTATCAACAGTCTCAGCATGTATGGTGCAGATCTGGCCTGCAAGAAACTCGGATATTCCCACGCCTCCAGATATGCCACTGTTGGAACATTGGGGTAAAGAAATACAGCAGCAAAGTTGTAATGTTATTATTCATTGCCTTAATTCCATTTACTCATATATATGTGTGACCAGCTTGGGGGAAATCAGCCTAAATGTGGCGAACAATTTTATTCAGTATCCACAGGTAAAGCCTTACGGGACAATATTTTTCAAAAAAAAAATTTATGATAGAAAGGGATAAATAACTGTTAGCTCTAGCTGTTGTAAGCTCAGGTGAACTCTAGAACTCACACTAGAAGGCTAAGAACACTTGCAAGTTAAATCTCATGTTACTAAGAAATCTTTTGGTAGGTTATTTATTTACCATGGTAAAAATAACTGTATCTAACTAGTTCACTTTCTTGTCTACTTAATCCGCGTACTCACGCCATTCTTACCGTATAACTCAAACATAGTTTCTCAAAGGGGTCTGAATGAAACCCAGACAACTCCTTACAAGCCGCCAGCAACCGGATTTGTTTATAGTGTCGTGGAGACACACGGTAATAGTATACGGGATATAAGATACACCCCCTAGCCTTAGCAACTCCTGTACGCGACGTTTTCTCGAAATCAGCAATAGTAAATTGAACAAAAATACCGAATTGTTGAACTGCGTAGGGCGAAGACGGCTTGTGCTACAGCTTCCAGATTTGGAGGATGCCATCCCAAAGACCCGTGTAACGTAATGGTAGAATAAAATGAGGAACTTTAGATGGCGCATTTAGGCCAATTTTTCCAAAACCGGTCACATATATATATATATATATATATATATAGTTTAGATTATTGTAGGACCCAACTCTGTCAGTGTTGTATAGTTTTGATATATTCAATAGGTTTCATAATATAGCTATTTTCTCATTCTAACAGCCAATATTATGTTAATTAAAACTTAATCTGACATTTCGACGTCTTGTTGAAGTCCTCTTCAGGGGTCAACTGAGGTCGAACTCTCCTGGTAATATAATAAACACAACGTAAACAGCAAGATTACTGGAGGGTAATGCATACTGTTATTATATCCTAAAGGGTGATTTGCACACAGCATAGACAGCCAGCACCATGGAAGCTCTAAACCTATGTCTCTGTTAAACTTGTTGCTGTCAGGTGTCATCGTCCCATTTAATGTGGTGATGTTGCTGCCAAGCATGTTCAGCAATGGCTGAAACCTTCTCATTACCTCTCTTGAAGCTCAACACATAAAAATGACACCAGACAACAACAAGTTTAAAGGCATAGGTTTAGAGCTGTCTATGCTGCATGCAAATTGCCCTTGTGGATGTAATAAACAGTAAGCATACCTTCCAGTAATCTTGCTGTTTATATTATGTTTATTATATCACCACGAAGAGTTTGACCTCAGTTGACCCCTGAAGAGGACTTTGGCAAGAAGTCGAATCGGCGGGTTAAGTTTTAATTAACACTAGTGATGTGCTTCAGCACAAATGGCAAGTGAGCCAATGTGCACAATAATTCACACAAAGTAGAATCTGATAAAACTTGATTACAATCTGTATACAAAAGTAACAATAAGGCTACATTCATTTAGTTAGCCTGAAGTTAACGTCTCACATCCTGTTCATGTAGTTTTAGAAGGCATCATTCAGTCTATTTAGTCCTAAAAGTAGCTACAAGTAGCTTATGTAGCTATTGACTATAGTTGTGATAGCTTCATCTAAATGACCTGTGTTCCTGACAAAAAGCACTCCAGCTACTTAAAGCAGTCGATTGTTTTTAATGATAAATGGTAAGTGACTTCAAACAGATATCCAGAAATGCCGTAAATTGTCCATCCCATACCACAGTCCCATGGGACAGTGGGACATTCCACGGGATGTTTACCTGTCTCTCTACAGATTCATGTGTGTCCAACTGTCCATCCCATCCCACGGTCCGATAAGACAGTGAGACATTCCATGGGATGTCCACATGTCCCTCTTATACTGTTCATTCTATTACGTGATCCCATAAAAGTATCGTCACAATGAACACTTAGAGTTAAGCTAGAGCGAACGTGTGAAGCGCGTGGCTCAATTAGCATTACATTAGAGGAACACTTTGACAAGCCGACAGAGCAGAGCGAAGGAGGTGTCATGCTAGGTTTAATATACAAGAAAGGGTAATTGCTGACAAGGTTACAAATATGTTAATGATACGAATATTAATAAAAACCACTCACATCATTACAAAACATTAAATACAATCTATTACACAGACCCATGAAACCGTGGGATGTGATGGATAGTAAGACATTCATGTGTCAGTGAGAGGGACAGGTGGACATCCCTTTTAATGTCCCATAGGACTGTGGGATGGAATGGACAGTAGGACCCACATGCATCTGTAGAGGGGACAAGTGGACATCCCATGAAATGTTCCATGGGGGGGCTGTGGGATGGGAAGGACAATCCCATGTAGTCCCATGGGACTGTGGGATGGGATGGACAATTTACGGCATTTCTGAACAGCCCGCTTTCTAAGGAATTACTGCACAGTTTATAATCTTACTCTATAAATTTAATGATTAGCTCCATTGATTACAAATTTTTCTTGTTATTAAAGGTACTATCAAAGTAGCAGTAGCTACTGTATCTCTTCACTCTCCTGTTACAGCTACAGTTACTCATTTGATTCATGCTCTCGCTCTACCACATCATACTGCTCTCATACTGAAGATGTTGGATTAATATGCACAAATGCCAGTGAGTTTTGCTTTTATGTTTGCAATTAAATGGCTTGAATGCATTAATAGGATAAAGTAATTTTTCATCAATCTTTAATTTCTTAGTATTTAAGTAAATGATCAGTACAGCTAGAAAATAAGGGTTAATACAAGCTGCTGTTGCCTTGCATTGTTGTTTTGTTTTTTGTTTTGTTTTTGTTTTTGTTTTCCAGTCAGCTGTCAAATACAACTGCATATTTGACCAATGACAAATACCGCACTGCTAGTAAACACTACTGATGATCTTTTTTAACAAATCTTGTTGGCACCCTTTATCAGCCATATAATATTTTATGGTATGATTAGCCATTAATTAATTCTTTATATTGCTTCCAATATAAATGTACTAGCAAGTACCCCGCCACACCACCATGATGCACCTCAACCACTTGATTCGGTTACATCAGTTCCTTCTCCTGCTCTCTTTCTTCCAGAGCCATCTCAGATTTTCTTATTACCAAAATTCTATTTTGAAATAAAATTACTCTATGTAAAAAGACATAATATTTGATGAGTAATGCCATTTATTTTTAACAAAATAGTATACATTTCAAAATATTAACACAGCTAGCTACAGAAACAAACCTAAATTGATGAAATAATAATTATAGTAGAATTTGCATACTTGGTATGTGTTCAGCATGTGCATTTAACTATTTATTTATCAATTATGCATGCAATTTGCTTTCTGTTCAAATTCAAATGTACAATTTTCTTGCATTAATTTAGTGGTTATATGCAATTTTAGCAAGTTCATTGAGGCTGATCTCTACAAGTGGATACACTACAACTACTTCGGGCCGTTTGGAAATACTTGTGAATAACACTTGGGGAACTGTGTGCGATGATAACTTTGATGGCGTGGAAGCAGCTGTGGCTTGTCGTCAGTTGGGCTACTCTGGCTACTCCAACTATTCTACTGCTAGCTCATACGGGTAACGAACCATTTAATATGTGATAACAGTATAGCACCGAACATACATGTTATAGGCATTTTCATCTGACCTTACAAATTTCTACAACATTTCCCTGGCATACTAGAGTATGGTATAATAATATTAGAAACCTGAACCCTCAGGCTTAATGTCCTTTAACCCTTTCGTTCCGGATCCCGCTTAGAAGCGGGTGAAGACCGGTTGGCTTCTCCGAATTTTAAAAAATAGTTACTTTATAGCTAGAACCTTCAGATTGCATACACAGGTGCCCAATGCATTGGAGAAGCATCTAAAATAGCTTTTAGCCAGGACTGCTTCGACAGTACCTCACAGCAGTTGCGTTTATTTCTTCCTCAGCAAAAAACAACAACATCGGTTCTCCGTCGAATTTTTAAATAAGTTACCTTCTTCACAGCAGCTTCATTTATGGATCCAGTCATCTCCAAAGCTTTGTAGAAGCAGCAAAAAATTGCTTGAGCCCAGTAGCCTTCCATAACACATTGAAACAACCGCTTCTTTGCCGACCAAGACTTTGCGGTTTGACTTACTGTCTTCTCCTTTTTTTATAAAATCGCCAGTTCAACTGGGGGCCTCCCCATTACGTACAGTCTTAGGTAATGCTTATTACATCATAGGAAAAAAGTGAGCGTGCCGTGTGATCCAGGTAACTATGCAAAAAAAAATTTCACTGCAATAAATGCAGATTTTTCCGCGCGCGTCCAAACAATTCAGGAACGAGAGGGTTAACAAACTTACATCCTTAGTATTTGGGAATTGATTCAAAAGAGAAAAATAAAAGTAATGAAATTAATAACTTTTAACCTTTGTATACTCAAAACTGGAGTCAAGTAATGCATTCAATTGTTCACACAAAACGTAGAAGAAAATATTAATAGCGTCTGCAACAGGGGAAGATATGTTCAAATGAACTACGTGTATGTACAATATATTATCACTTGTTGGTTAATATCCTCTTCCCTTTACTTTTAAGTTCTATGTGTTCAAAATGAGATCATTTTTGTTCTTAAGAATATCAGTGAAAGTCACATATAATAGGGTGCTCCAACAAATAATATTAAGTTTTGTATTGTTTATAAGGATATGTAAATTATTCTTTTCAGTCTTTGTATCGAGCTCAATAATTAAAGAAATCTAGTACCAATAGCTTTTAATTGTCTAAAACAATTCACTAGCTTTTCTCATGTCAGTGTTATTCTCATTACAGACCAATAACAAGCTGAACTCCCATTTGGCTGGACAATTTCTACAATTGTAATTCCAATAGCTCAGATCTGAGAGATTGCACTAATGTAGTGGGTGTGCATGACTGCTCTCACAGTGAAGACATTATACTCACCTGCAATTACCGATGTAAGCATTTCTATTCCATAAATAGACAAATTGAATGCAATGTCTTATGGCAAAGAATATCAGTTAAATCAGTGCTTATAGTATAATAGTTCACAGTCTGGTACATTCATGAGGTTTACTATACTCAATCCTTTCAAATTAAACTTTTTCAGGCAATCTGGAAAATCCCTGTAAGCATTCCTGTACATGTGAATTATGTATAATAGTAGTCATGATTGAACAATTTGAAGTTCCTTAAAATGGAACTATTGCTTGTTTTAAGCTTTTAAAATTCCACTCTCAAAATGAGTTCATTAATAAGAAAAACTTAAGACATTCTTAGTACATAAAATTAGGATAATTTGAATATTAAGGTATTTATTTATGTTTGTTTTATCTTTCAGCAACACTTTCTCCTCCAACAGGTGAGTGTGATCTCAAGTTGTTGTTGTTGCTGTTTATTTGAGTGAGCACTCAGAAGTGTTTAGTATGCAGCAGAAAGAAAAGCAACCCATTACTGTTCAGATGATTCTTTTAACTAATCCAAAGGGTGAATATTGCTAATAGCCTGAGGGAATAATGATGAAGATATCAAATATTAAAATGTTATGATGTGACAAATAAGTATTTATTCAAAAGAAAAGTGTATTCTTAACCTGTTGATATTAAATAACAGTATTATCATAAACATTTCTTTTAATTTCAGCTTCCCCTTCCCCAAGATATGGAGATTTGAGACTGAATTATTATGGTTCAGTTGGTCTGTATAGAGGGCGTCTAGAGATGTATCATTCTTCTACTTGGACAACTTTCTGTTCATTGTATTTTAACAGCCATGAAGCAGATTTGGCTTGCAGAAAACTAGGATATTTGAGAGCTGCAGTATCTGGCAGAGTGGGTTCTTTGAAGTGAGTCTGTATGATCAAAAATACCTAGATAAGTATGTATATTGCATGTAACATCCTTTTGATATGTATGTTTGTAACATTTTATTGTGTAGATCTTATTACAATACAAGTATCATGCCTTTATAATTCTAACTGGAAATATCGTTAACTATGGCATATTAGCCAAAGAATGTTCTCACAAACTCAAACTAGCCTCGAAGTTATAAAAGTAAACAGTTGCATGGATTAAAGAAACTGAAATACTCACTAAACTATTCCATCTGACTTAACAATGATATTTTAATTCACCATTACCACACATAGTAAATAAAAGTGGCATACACATGTTTGCCAATAAAAGTGCTCTAGAAATTTTTGAATCGTGTGAATGATTAGTGGCATTTGTTGGGTAAGGTGTTTGGGCTGATTGTTGTTAGTTCTAAGTTAGTAAAGATTTTTTCCCTCTATTTTCTTAGTTTTGGGCAAGGATCTGGTTACACTACAATCTCACTCAGCTGCTACTTGTCTGCAACTAGCTTCAGTTCTTGCAGTCATTCAGATCTCACCACGTCCAGTTGCTCACACTACTACGATGTGGGACTTACTTGTACAAGTACGTATAATAAGAACAACCTTTCAGTTGTGATTTTTTTGCAGGTTTACAAATTATTAGTATTTTTGAATTCATTTTATTACTTTGGATTGACTTACAATTTGAATATTCACCTTTCTAATAGTAATGCGGTCCACCAAATTAACTATGGAGAAGATAAGTATTTATAAACTCTGTAATACTCATGATATAGTTGGAGTATAAACGTTACTAATGCCTATCCACGAGTGTGTATCCCTTCAAAATTATGTTCATGATTGTTACACATTTTGCATGAAGAGTTTTAGCTTTTCTAAGCAAGAATAAAATTAATGGACTAATATAAATAGCTTTATCATTATAGGCGAGCGAGCAAAGCGAGTGAGACACTCTCTGGGGTAACACAATTGAAAATTGGAGATGTTTGTTTGTTTATATATATATATATGTTTGGACGTACGTATGTCATTTTGTACTTTTACCCTCTCATATTTTTTAGTTAGCTCAGCGTTCGACCCCATCCCAAACATCACTAAACAGTATCCACCGGTTTAGCGATCATTACCCGTATCATCCTAGAAATTGAATTGTTTACCGCTTTGAATTTTTTTGCGGGTGCAATTTAAACTCGAAAACTTACTGGAGTTCCATTTCTATTCGAGTTAGCGGCGGTGGTAAGTTAATATGCTACTTGTCATAGTTATAAGCCGTACACAACAGTATTTACTTGAAAATTCATTGTCCACTAGACTTACCACAAAGGTAAGTCTTGTGTAAGTATGTTCAGTTATTTGAAAGTATTGTGCGTTACAACAATTACTAAGAATATCCCAAAGAAAAAGTTTAAAGAACGTGATATGTTTTTTGTTTCAATTCAAACAGTTGCGGGGAGTGGTTACTATGGCATTGAATGCCTTTACTGTATAATACGTAATTTAACAACTCGACTTTTTTTAGTAGCTTGAATGTTGGAAGTTAAAACCAAATGATTAACAATGGTGTAGTATTAGGCTCGCTCGCCATTTGTGCTCAAGCACACCACTAGTTATTGTTGTGATTATAACTAGCAAGTACCCAGCCACACAGTGGCGCTTGACATATCACTAAGTAAGAATGCAGTGGCATTAAGTTATTTTTTATTCATTGTTATCATCCTCTACTACTTAGTTAATGTTACACCAGTTTCCCTATCTTGCTCTTTTTTTTCCTGAACTATCTAAACTTTCTTATGTCTCCTTTCCTTTTTCCACCTCTTTCTTCTTGAGTCAGAATTCCTTCTCCTTCTTTATCTGTCTCCTGTTTCTGAGTATCTCTGTCCTTCTATCATGATTGTGGGCTTAGGCTTTGCGAAACTTGATCCTTTCTTTTACGTACTTACAGTCATCGCCATTACTGACACACAAGCATATTGTTATATAGATTATATTATTTTATTATTATAATTATTATTATTATTATTGGGCGAGCGAAGCGAGACTCTCACTAACAGGTCTCAATTTGAGATTTTGGTATATTATGTTACAGACCAATTACAAACTTGGACTGTTTTAAAATGGTCTAGCCATTTTAAAATGGGCCAGACCGTTTTAAAATGGGCCAGACCATTTCCAAACCTCGACTGTTTTAAAACAGGCCAGACCATTTTAACTGGCCAGATCGTTTTAAAAACAGGCTAGACCACTGGCCAGACTATTTTAGAACAGGTTGGTCAAATTATTCAAACCATTTCGAAGGGTATCAAACCCTTTTTAAAAGAATCAGATCATTAAAACGAGTCATATAGTAAACCTGGCAAAAAACAACAACTGCTAAATGTAAATAGGGCAGTTGCCAAAGCAGACCCAAGACACAGAACTCTTGTGTGTTCGTAAATATTTTTTTCTGAATAGAACTAGTAAAAAAAAATTGAAATAAAACGGATAGTCTTTTAATAAGTTTGTTAATTTAAACTTCACTAATCCAAGCAATTTGGGCATGCCAATCCTATTAAAACCACACTTGATCGTTTGTGCGTGCATCTGTCACTTGTCCATCTTCTTAAAAGAATGTAACTGAAAAGACCTTGCAATTAACTTCTTTTAAATGAAAATTAAAAAAAAGCTCTCACACTCACAAATAACTAGTGCAGGAATGCAGAATAGTCATACCATTATAATTATAGGAAAGGCTACAGTTTATCAATCTATTAGAGCATTAACGAAAGCTGAGTAAGGTGGGTCGCAGTCATCTAGGGTGAAAACCTATAAGATTGGCAAGGTCATTCAGTAGACATGGCTATGTTCTCATGGTCAGACAAAAAAGGAAAAAAAGACAGGTAAGTACACAAATTACAATGTGAGAAATGCATAAATATGCAATGAGTTTTTCAAACTAAACATTTCACAAATTTGAACTCCCTCTTGGTCCCACTAAAGTATTCACCCACACAGATACAAAGATCAACAAACAACAAGTTAGATGTTAATGAATTATGTTGCTCAGAGTTATCTCTTTTTCCAGCTAGCTCTGTGCACAACAGATTCATTACAGAAAGGTCACTAAAAATAAGGGGAAATATATTAAGTCTATGGAATTTTGGGTTTATTTCTCTTTACCAACAATGGAGTGATATGATCTAAATCAGGCTATTATGCCCATAACCACATTCTTTTATTAACAAATTCAAACTATATTATAAATTACACAGGACACATTAAATTAAAGGAAAAATACATTTTCTTTTTTTACTCTACGTATATTAGTATAATCATCTGAAGTCCTGCTTTTCTGGCTCACTTCCATCAGAAAAAAACAACAACAACTAAGAACAGAAACCTGCCTCGGTGTCTATGTTGTCATCTTGGGCTATAAAATAGTTATAAACCAATAAGAATTGGTTTTTACTGCAATTCACATACTCTCGCAACTTGGGCTTCACTCTCGTGTCTTGGGATTTGTAATCACATACAAACTTAATATTGGTTATATCTATTACATATAGTACTGGTAGCACAGGAGGATATTCAATAAATGTAGATCACATTGAACCACTGTATCTGTTGGACATGAGTCAGTTAACGGTATGAGTGTGTCAATTCTAGGAATAGTGACATTATTTCTCAAAGGCGACAAGGCAACACATTTGTCAGAGTGATTTAACGTCTGATTGGTGTGAACATTAACAACAATTAACCCTAATTAGCACCCAGGGTTTGCTAATTCACACCTCCAAAATTGCCCAAACACTTCCCTTGCCCCCCCTAGAGAATTCTTCTCCCTTTCCAGTTTCTTTCTATCATTTCATTAATCGGGTCAATAAAACATGCAAATGGCGTATGTATTATGTCTAGTCTCTTTTCCTTTAGGTTGGCTATCCTCCTCCACACACGAATTTGACATTAGCTAGGCTTGCATCTGAAACTTTGGAACCACTAAAACATCATTTCTTTGAAATTTTTATTTACTGTCTTTTAAGGTTGTTTAAACTTCTGTAACATTTTCTCCCAGAGATGTTCTAATTACCCCATATGTTCCCCTCTTACAATTTGGGGGAACTGGATTCAATAAACAATAGACTAATAATGTATGCTCTTGTGTGCTCTTTAATACCAGAGCAGACTTTGTATCTGATTGCTAGTTAGGAGCCTGCCTGACTTTCAGGTGAGACTGCTCTTGGTTTTAATTGTACATCACCACTGTTAGCCAGCCAGCAACATTTGTGGCTAGTTTGGAGCCAGGCTGTTTTAAAATGGGCTGGCCTTTTTTTAAATGGTCCAGACCATTGTAAAATGGGCTTATAGTTTGAAAATGGTCTGTAACATATACATAATATATATATGTGACAGGCTCTGGGAAAACCAGGAATTTCGGGCAAAAATTGAAATTGAGATATAGGCTCCAGAACTAAGTCATCGGAAAAATTCTTTCTTTCACCTATTTTTGTTTTTTGCAGAATTAGTCTTAGTGACCCTTACTCTAAGTCTATGCCAAATTTCAAATGTCAAAACAACTAAAAGACCTCAAGCGTGCTGTGGAAAGACAAGCTACTTTTTATTCTCTCTCGTTCTCGAGGTACAATAAACGGGGAATGGGTGGAGTTTCAAACGAGCAGCTAAAAAAACGGCATAGCTTTGAGACTATTGCATGCAATCTACAGCTTACCTCTGGCTGAAAGTTTACTACTACATGGAGTAGAGTAGCCAAGGATTCCAACAAGACAGGCTCCGAGACGCTCTGAAAGCTAAAAAGAACTCTACGTAAAACTTCGTTAGTTGCCATTAAATAGCGGCTGCACAATTTAATTGCGTATGCGGAGTACGCCGTTAAGTATACGGAAACGTTGATTATACCGGAAGTGGATATTCAATTTATGTTTTCACGATTTCTAGTTCAATTGCTTTGCTGAATACAGCCCAGTTCAAGTGCCAGTTTCTGTGCGAGTCAAAGGTTTTACCCTCCAGTATTTTAGCACTAAATTGAGATAAATTGTAGCTTTTTATTAACATAAAAAACTCATTTTTTTTGGTTTGCCAGAAATGCCTGGTTTTCCCAGAGCCTGTCACATATATATATATATATGTAATAGTTATGCCATGGCCAACGAGGGGTTATGGAATATTCCATAACCCCGATGTTGCCATGGCATAACTGTTTTATACCATAGTTGCTGCTACTACTACTCTCTCATATCCACCTATATGGGACCAGCCCTACCACATATAACTCTCCTGCCGCTCTCAAACCACAGGAATTTACCACAGCTAGCTGCTTTACTGCTTACTGCTGAGCAGCCCAGGTAGAGTTAGATCTGGAGATAACAGCTGGCAGCTACAATGCTAAAGTAAACTTGCTAAAGTAAACTTGCTAAAGTAAACTTTCTGGCGTGCTTCAATTGAATTTTAATTGAATTTTAATTTTGGGCCGGAAACACGGAAGAATTCGCTTGACACCCCACGGGGAAAAATCATAGCCCCAGGAAAAATCACCGGGAAAATATCACTTTTAATCCATGGGTGTTACCTCAGCAACCATGGTATAAATATATATATATTATATATAATATATATATATCAAAGTTCAAAGAGGTCAATGCATGTCCACCCTGGAGGCTACTCCAAAGCGTGAACATTAGCGCGGGCTGTCACCCTACAGTGCCGTTCAGCAGCAGCAACCCGTGCCCAATTACCGCATGTCTGACATAGCCAACACATTAGCGCGGGCGCAAGAAATTCGGGACAAAAGACTTTGAAATAATGCTAGGAAAAGAAAGGGAAAAAACTGCAGACAGCTATGGACACAGAATGGGAGAGACATTCGCAGTTAGGTTTTCCGAAGTTAGCCGAGTTCATTTGTTTTTTTAGCGGCGGTGGTAAGTTAACTTTGTTAATGCGCTGTTCATCATAGCTATATGCCTCATGTAACAGCTTTGTTCTTACTTGAAAATCCAAATTCCAATAGTCAAGTCACTCAGAGAATACAATTTAATGTTATATCTACTAGGGCCCTGGTACAATAGAGCATTTTGAACGGAGCGTACTTTGGAAACTAGCTCAAACTAAAACCATTAGTTTATAGATCCTTACCCATATCAACCTTGGAAATTTGATTGCTTACCCCTTGAAAATCCTTTGTCCAAAAGTCAAGTCACGAAGAGAATACAACGCAAGTCTTGAGCTGGTATATCCAGTGACCAAGTATGTATAAAAGTGTTGTGTGTAACAAAATTTATTAGCAGCTAGCATTCATATTTAAATTTCAGTCAGACCAGCTCGCTCACCTGAAGCACATCACTAGTTATTGTTATTATTATTATTACCATTATTATTCCAAAAAATAAATTAAAATTTCCATTGGTGTTTTTGTATACCTGCTCACTTGTCTTTCTGTCATGTATATATCATAGATATTGGCACAGATCCTTACCCAGTCTACACATATTATACTCCACGACGTGAGTTCTGCATCATTGAAGTGTGAACTTAGTCAATATTTTGTCACAAAATGTGGAGAACTTCTTGCATGATTCATGATTTAATCGGGTGGGGTGGGGGGTGAGGGGTCTTATTATGCTAATTTTTTCTAAATGGGTCCTACAAATTTTTCTATAGCATATGAATTCTAAGTTAGAAACTTTATACACTCTACTATACACACTATACTCAGCATAGGGTATTTATCATTAGATATTTTCTCAAGGTTGGTCATTGTTAGCTAATATGAATTAGTATTATCTAAAGTACATCGTAATTTTTTTATTATTACTAATATTCAGAATTAGACTACATACATTTCATTTTTTTACAGCTACTTCACCAGCTACAATCCTGCGATTGGTTAGATACGGCCGAATTTCACATTCGGAGGGTCGATTAGAAATGTATGAAGGATCAACTTGGACAACTTTCTGTGTAAATAACTTTAACTCCCACGAGGCGGATTTGGCATGCCAAACTCTGGGGTTTGTACGTGCTATGAGATTTGGAAGAGTGGGATATCTGGGGTGAGTATAGAACTGTACCAGTTGCTTTGAATAGAGATAAATTCAGATAAGACAAGTCACCCAAGATATAACCAACCTTGAATATATTGCAGCCTCAACTCAATACAGTATAATCCCTTACCTCTGCCATTTTTGCTATAGTTTGTAAGAGCCTGAAAAGTAACTCATGACACTTATCAAGAAATGCAATGATTTAATTATCAAATTATCATTCTACAATAGCTTCTAACAAATACAATGACAGTTATGTACAATTTAGTAATGAGTCTAAATAGAGCCCTTTGTACTTATCTGTTTAGATAAAATATGTTGAGTATTTGGAGACATAATAGCATGGAAAACTGCGGTATTCAGGATTAATAGCACGAGTGGAGCGAGAAATTTTTTGTGAGGCGAAGCCGAGTGAAATTTCTTGCCCCACGAGTGTTATTTATCCGGGTACCACAGTTTTTCATGCTATCATATGTTAATACTACAGTCGAACTTCCGAATAAAGGACAAAATGGGAACACCAGTTTTGTCTATTGTTGAGAAGCCGTTCCTTCTCAGAAACCATCACTTTTTGACTGTTTATCTAATATTTGATTGTACAAAGTGTATTAGATTATGTGAATTGAGTAATAAATAAATAAATAAATAAAATAAAAGAATATAGTAACTGCCTTTTTTTAACAAAAAAAATCATATCAATTAGTATGTTTTAACAATGAAATTTTTTTAAGTTCACAATACTATAATTAGTTGGTCCTTACTCTCTGGCTTCTTTTATGTGGTCATGATGCTCCAAATATGAGCTTACATTTTCCAATTGCTTCTTTGAAGCTCAACTTTGGTGAAGGAGAAAACAAATGGGTTGTCACCATCATTATCATCTTCTCCTCCTGTTGATTAAAAAAGCCGGTGTCCCTATCTCAGCCATTTATGGAGCTATTTGACAGAGGTTAAAAGTATCGAATAACTGAATTTCATTCGGGAAGTTAGAGCAAGGGGTTGTTAAAATATCACACTTTATATTATGCACATCGAGTACGTTGTGCAAGCACAACTTGCCCTATGTCCACCCCTTTCCCACTTTAGTAATTGGGAAAGTCCGGCTAAGCGTGACTGGGCTGCGAATTAGAAATACACTTCATCTAACTGCCTCTGTGGACCCGAGATAGAACTTGTTAAAATTGTCTGAACTGTAGTAAATTTTGATATGAGTCATTGAATGTCCATTAAGTGAAGCATTTTTTGTATGGTGTAGCAATAGTGGGAATTCTGTTCTGTCCATTGTCCAGAACTCGGAAGCTCTTAATATACAATTTTCAATAGGAAATCCATCCGTAGTTTTGTTTTTGTCCACTGTATCGTGGTTGTCCATTTTTCAGAAGGTTCGTTGAACGAGGTCCGACTGTATAGCCAAAAATAACAGTTCATTTCTGCAGCTAAGAATATTATATTTCTGTCAAAGTAATTTTTTTCATCCTGGTTCTGCTATTATTCATACTTTTCTTACCGTTGCTAAATAGCATTTCCCTAGAATTTCACCGCGACAATGCCTAGCGGGTAAAAATGTGGCAAGGTTGCGAAGAGATCACCATGACCAATCATATCATTATTTCAGTTTTCTACTGCTGTGGGTATTTCAAAATAATACCACACTTTTTTGTATTGAAAAATGACTCGGCTATGGTATTATATATTCCTCATAATCTTTATTTATCTTGCCTACTTTCCATTAGATATGACCAGGGATCAGGTGTTTATACTGTGGCCTTGGGATGCTACAGCACTTGCAGATATTTCAGTTCGTGTCTGCACAATGACTTGAGGACTTCATCTTGTTCTCATTACTACGATGTAGGGCTTTCTTGCACTAATGATTGTAAGTGTCTAACTATAGTGGAAGTGCTTGTAATTCTAATAAATTACATTAGAAATTGAACCAATCTTAGTAAATACTTCGTTATCTTTATAATTAATTTCCACCATTACACAATGTAGTTTTACTCTAGTACTCAATGTACCTTCACAGCTGGTACAGATATTGCATTAATCTTGCTCTTATACTGTACAAGCATCTGTCAGTGACCTTATGCACTACTACAAGCAAGCAGAGGAATGTGTGTTTATGGGCCTACTGTCTAGAATATCTCATACTTACATACTGTTTTCACTTTGTTGTTGTCACTGTTCTTATAGATAGTACTACGTATTTTCTTCCATATTCTTCCGCATGTAAGTTCTTGTTTTCTATTTATACAAAGCTTGGTCTATAACTTGCTTGATAAAATAAACAAATCTCTGTTACTATCCACTATGTTCTACATGTGTTGTTTGTGTATAATTCACTATTGTAAAAGCTCTGATCAAGTAGCAGGGAAACACATAGCCCTAGCACTCGATAAAAGATAAAACATTACCTGCAATTTGGTGGTTTTGTTTATTTTACATTGCAAAGTCATGGATTAATCCTAACCATTTGGTGGCCACTTAGAATGATATTATTACTGGTTAACTTCTCTAAATAAATATCTCACATTTAAAAATAGTGCTTTGGTTCATAGTTTCCACCATTATTTTGATTCAATAAAATTGACTATACACCTATCATTCAATTTTAATTGAGCACCTTTATTAAGGCAAACTTAGTGCAATGTAATTATTGTGATCAAGCCAGGAATTTTGTGTATTAAAATTATTTTAACAGACTCCCTAAAGAATAACTAAAGCATGTGTGCATTTCCTTATAATGTATAAATTTTGCTTTCTCCACTTATAGCCATATAGCCACTCTAACTCACTGTCATTATATTATATAATACATTACTAAATAGTTTGAAAACTATACTAGAATTAAAGTCACAGTTTTTAATCATCTTTTTTGTTTGCTTGTTTTGCTGTTGCTCATTATTACTTGTTTATTTATGTTTAGCTACACCGGTTTATGGGAACTTAAGGCTTGTAGATAATGGCAAGACAGGACATTACATAACTGGAGGTCGACTTGAGGTTGATCACAAATATAGATGGACTCCGTTTTGTATCACTGGCTTTGACAACCATGATGCAGATATGGCGTGCAAGATGTTAGGATTTTCTGCTATGTCACGCCTTGAGAGAGTGGGAAACTTAGGGTATGAGTATATATACAGTAAATCATCTGTTATCCAGGTGGCTAGAGTCAGAAAGGTGCCTGTAACTAAGATTTTCCCGTATCTTAGATAAGTTATATATTTTTTTAACATTTTTTATTTTATTAAAATGCTATATATTTTATATTTTGTATGTATTTAGATAAGAAATCTGAAGGGGGAAATGTATAATTTAAGTAATACATTGGTCTACTGTTTACAATAATGATGTATTTTTGGTATAATGATCCAGTAGCACACTTTTAGAGCAGCAAAAGCAAACTTCTTTCGTTTACTATGCACCTACATATTCACTAGCTAGAGCTTACACTATTGTCATCTTCCTCGTTACGCTAGAAAATGTAGGCTAAAAATTAGTGGTTGTGTCTTTCCTTCTTCTCTTGTAAGGTAAGTACACTCTGATTCCTTCACTGCGCACAAGAAGCCATATGCAGTGAAGTGTCAACTACATCACATCAGCCATCAAGTTCCTACTCTATTAAGTGCACACTTAAACTTCTATGAGTAATGCAAGTAACATCAACAATGCTTTCAAACCCTACCCGGTAGATAGACATGCTCGTAGTTGGACAGTTGGATAACAGATGATTTACTGTATCGTGATAGTATATCTATTTTATTACATTTATATTGGAGTTATGACATAATTGCAATGAAGACTGCTAAATTGTTTTACTGTTTTACCTTGGGTTTGTGCATGGCAATTTTATCTCTTTTCTCCGTGGTAGGTTTGATGAGAACTTTGAGTCAACGTCTCTTACTGTCACCTGTTCTAAATATGCTACACTATTTAGCCAGTGTGACTATGATGAACAATCCTCGTGCACACACTACAATGATGTCGGTCTCATCTGTAGCACATCAAGTGAGTAGTGTAATTGCCATCATATGACTTGACCAGTAGCTCTAGTCATGTGACTTGACCAGGCTAGCTCTAGTCATGTGACTTTACCAGGCTAGCTCTAGTCTTGTGACTTTACCAGGCTAGCTCTAGTCATGTAACTTTACCGGACTAGCTCTAGTCATGTGACTTAGACTTACATGATCATTATTTAACACATCAAGTATTTTAATGAATAATGGAAGGGGCACAAAAATATAAATTATTAGAAAATCACCAAAAAAATATTTTATGGCAGAATTGTTGTGCAATTAATTCAATTGCTAAATTAAAGTTTTGTTCCTTATTATTAGTATATGTAATGCATGCATGCTGTAATATAAATTTACAATTTTCATGACAAATGTTTACTCCAGGTGTTGCAAGTGCTAATAATTCAGCAAGTGCAAATGAATGTAAGTTTACTTGCCACGCAAGTTTTATTGCAGTATTTTTGTGTTTGGTTTATTTGTTGTTGTTAGTACAGTCAGTCATTGCCAGGAAATGTGCATGCATGCATGAATTATATACACATGCATTAATAAACCATGTACTTCTGGGAGAAGTAAAAACCTTATGTTCCTGCATTTCACCATAATTTAGGCAAAGCACTATTGTCAGCAAAACACAATTTGTTTTGTCTTATATTTAAACTTCTGTCTGTTAATTGAAAATTATTTCTAAACATATAATTGGCGAGCGAGCGTAGCGAGCGAGACACTTACAGGGGTAACACAATTGAAAATCGGGGATGTTTGTTGGCGAGCGAGCGAAGCGAGCGAGACACTATCAGGGGTAACTCAATCGAGATTTCGCTATATTTATTTATCTGTTTATGGGGTACGTGAGACCTCTGTTTTCGCCCGCGCTTCTAATTACGTAAGTTAGGTAAAGCGTTCACAGTGCCAGTATTTTTCAATTAACTAGCTCTGAGAATCCTTAGTGGCGGTGGTAAGTCAATGCGCTCTTTGTCATGGTTATAAGCCGTGCGCAACAGTATTTACTTGAAAATACATTGTCCACTAGACTACCGCTAAGGTAAGTCTGTGTAGGTGCATGTCCAGTTGTGTCAAAACATTGTGTGTTACAACCACTACTTAGCTAAAGAATATCACAAAGAAAACGTTTAAATAACGTGCTGTTGTTTTTTTTCCTTCAATTCAAGCAGTTGCAGAGAGTTGTTACTATGGCACTGAAATCCCTTTACCGTGTATGCGAAATTTAAAAACTGGACCTTATTTTCAGTAGCTTCAGTGTTAGAAGTCAAGATCACTCATATAAAAATAGTATAGTCTTTAGGCTCGCTCGCCATTTGTGCTCAAGCACATCACTAGTTTATTTGTTTGTATATATGTATGGACGTACGTAAGGCATTTTTGTACTTTGACCCTCGCGTTTTTGTATGTGGTCGACCCCGTCCCAAATTGCACTAAACAGAATCCTCTGGATTATCGATCAGTGCCCGTATCACCCTAGAAATTGAATTGTTTACTGTTTTGAATTCTTTTGCGGGTGCAGTTAAAACTTGAAAACTTAAGGGGGACTTCCATTTCTATTCGAGTTAGTGGCGGTGGTAAGTCAATGCGCTCTTTGTCATGGTTATAAGCCGTGCACAACAATATTTACTTGAAAATACATTGTCCACTAGACTACTGCGAAGGTAAGTCTGTGTAGGTGCATGTCCAGTTGTGTCAAAGCATTGTGTATTACAACCACTACTTAGCTAAAGAATATCACAAAGAAAACTTTTAAATAACGTGTATTGTTTTGTTGTTGTTTTTTTCCTTCAATTCAAGCAGTTGCAGAGAGTTGTTACTATGGCACTGAAATCCCTTTACCGTGTATGCGAAATTTAAAAACTGGACCTTATTTTCAGTAGCTTCAGTGTCAGAAGTCAAAATAATTCATATAAAAATAGTATAGTCTTTAGCTCGCTCGCCATTTGTGCTCAAGCACATCACTAGTATATTATATATATAGTATAACTCCTTCACTGCTGTATGCCGGTCATACCTTGGGAAAAAATATAGTTGTTTATTCACGCTTTTGTTGCCTCACTCAAATGCTATAGCCTCCATAAGTTAGCTCAATTAGTTAGTGAAGTTCAAGAGGAATCCTTCAGTTAGTATTTGGAGTTGGAGTTTGGCTTACTTTAAAATGGTGACTACGGCATTTTAAAAGGTGATTCTAGTGAATTAACAAGTGCAAAAGACATTTATTCCTACATAAGCCAATCGGCAATAAGGATGAAAAATTGCCTATTAACACTGAATTAGTAATTTAATGAAACATAGATGGCTATATAACAGCCCTCTATAGATTCCGTTTTTCTCAGTAGACCATAAATATTATTGAACACTTTAAACATTAATGAAAGTGAAACTCTTATTATAATTTTAAAGACAGTCTATAACATAACAGGAACTACGTCATACACTTAGTTCCTACTTCATATTTACCTGAAGGTAACTGTCTGGGACCACCCAGACAAGGAACACTAAAGAAACACGCCCACTTTCATCCTATCTTACGCTATGTACAAGTATATATTCACTTATTTCTAATGTTTACTTTATCTGCATGTACAAGCCTCTCACTTTACTTCTAATGTCACCCATTCTATCAACACCTCACTCACATGTCCATATAAGGAACTATACTTAATCATATTCATGTCTATAACCCACACTACACGTCACCATTCAAGATGTTATATAAGCTGCATGTTAACTTTAATAAAATGGTTGTTCACCTCTGTCTGTCCCAGGAAACGAGAAAATCCTTGGATAGTGTGCGCTTTTAACACCTAGTCTCGCAAGACTGCAAGCTACACAGCCAGCGGTTGCGCGGGATACTTAGGCTGCGCCTGACAAGTGAGCATCCTGGTCCTTCAACACACGGCAAGAAGGCCACTGATAGTACTGTACCCAAAGACACGCAACAAGAGCCCATAGCCGGCTAAGTTGAGGCTTCCTACGCACAGTCTCAACACATTCACAATTTCAGTTCACGCCTCAAGCCGGGTACAGGCACTTTCAGTAACTATAAATTCATTTTAATAATAATATGTGATGGCAAAGGTATTCTATCTCTAAATTTACAATTTTCATCATTACGAGTGATGCTATGCTATAGCCTCACTATAAAAAAAACCAACAAAATTCTTCCTTTTTTTCAAAATTTCTTTTTATCCTTTTTGTTTTTGTTTTTAACTTTGCTAATTTCACTTCGCAATTTCTTTCTCAGCCTTTTTGTATCATGGATGTATCCATCTTTCACACATTTTTTTGTTTTTGTTTTTTGTTTTTATTTTTGTTTTAATTCTGTATTGTATGCGAAAAAGAGAGAATACAACTAACATAATTGCAATATATAAAAATTAAATATCTATTAATCAATCACTAATATTTTATTACCGTTTAGACTCAGCTTGCTCACCTGTTTGTGATATTGCAACCTAGTATTACTTACCACAATAGACTTAGGTTGCTAATACACCTGTATTCTTTCCCTTCTAGATGTGAGTTCTACCAATGTTGGACTGATTGTTGGTGTTGCATTTCTGGCAATAGTACTGTGCTCCACTTTGTGTATTGGAGGAATAATATGCGCTATAGCAGCAGTGGTTTACAAGAAAAAGAATGGCGGCCGGTCTCCCTACAGTGCCGTTCAGCAGCAGCAACCCGTGCCCAATTACCGCATGTCTGACATAGCCAACGCAGAGAATGAGCCAGTGTTTCACCCAACCTCTGCCAACCAGAACACTAGCACTGCTGTACCGGTGAACTTAGAAGATGAGCCCGTCATACCAAGTGCCAAGAATGATGTGGAGCATGATGATGATGAACAGCCACTCCTTTCATGACATTTTTAATTCATTCAAACTTTACTTGTCTCTAATCATGTGGATATACTATAGCTAGTTGTGTATATCTTCCCAATTTGAACTTTACTATGTATTATACTTGACTCAAATTGACCATTCAATGTTTATGCTCAAATGACTAGTCTAACAGGTAGCTAGTAATTCAATGGTAGGATGAAATGTATTAACATTGCAAAATTGACCCTTTTGCTGCAAACAGCTGACATTAAATTCCTTTGATTTCTCCTTATTTTCAGTTATACTGTACTTGTTTATCTTGCAGAACCAATGAGAAATTTTAATACTTTTGCATTTTTCATGATTGGATTTGAATTGTACAGTTAAGAAATCGTTATATAGTCACATCTTAAATTTAAACTGCTGTATATTGATAATTACTCCTGTGGTACCAACCTACCTACTCTATTACTCCTACTAACTCTCCTGTAATGTTCACTATTTCTCCTTTTTTCACAGCCCTAGTTTCCCAGGTAAAGGAATGGGTGGGTGAGAATGCTTTCAAACTATGCTTTGCTCATGAATCTGCTAAATGCTAGCAAGGTGACTCGAGCTGTCCATCCTCAAGTAGCTACCTATTCGAAGTTGGTCAGTTTTGAACTGAATGATACTAGAGAAAAAGGGAAGATTTCCGAGACAAGCACAAATAAAAAAAATCTACAGCTAAAAATTTGCTTTTACCACATTCTCAGCATGACTAGAGCTACTAGTGTTATCACAGATGGAAAAAAAAAGTTGCAGTAATCATTGAGTAGGTGCCATTTAGTACTCCTGTAAATCATAATTGTAGTCTACTCAAGTAGCTACTAAACTTGCTTGGAATGCTGAAAAAGCTTTTGTTAAGATCGTATGTGGCATTCTTTACGCAATATGTATAAAAGAATGTCAGATTAACACTGCTGTCATAATAGTCCATGAGCCAGAGGCCCAAATTTTGGTAATCGGTACCATATTAGGGGAATAATCCTCATAGCATTTTTTATGAAGGTACATACCTCTGGAAGTGGAAAATGCATGATAGCACCACAGCCATGGTAGCTTGTGGTTTTTATCACCCATTTTGTAGCCCCACCCATAATTTTCCATGAAATGGCAAGTATATTATTTTCAGACTTTGTGTGTAGTATGTCCATTAGCATACTTAATGTTATTTCGAGCATGAGGAGGGTATTCATGCATGATTCAATCTTGTGGTCACTTAGCCACACCCCCATCATCATGTGCTGACTCATCAAAAAAGTAGGTGTGTTTTTTTGCTGGCTATCGTACCTGGCAAGTTGAGAGTGTCTTGAGATTCTGGAAAAAAAGAGGTAAGTGAAGAAGCATCTAGTTTTAGTTAAACACAACAGTCTAGAATCCAGTTTCAAACAACTGGATATCATTTTCTGTCTGCTTTTGATATGCCCTCACTTAATATTCTTATGTAGACAACTTCAAACTGTTCCAATAATGGAAGAAGCCAGGGAAGAGTGCTGTATTATCTGTACACTAAGAACTTCAGATAATGATAGTCACTTAGTGAGTCCCAAAACATATGATTCATGGCAAAACTTACTTAAAGCTGCTGAGTTGAGAAGTATGGCCCAATTACAGATGCTGCCAAAGAGCTAGGAGGAAATGAATTTCCTAAAATCTATTACCATCGACGGTGTAGGAGCGTTTTTACCATGAAGCGAGACTTGGAGATAATTTTGAAACGAAACACAAATGAAGCTATTGGTAATGAAGATGTCTGCTCCTCAAAGCGGTTATGCAGGAGGCTGTCGGTGTCAAGGGTATATGATCCAATCTGTATATTTTGTGAGAAAGTGAAGTTTGTAAAAGGTTCCAAGTCACGCGAAAAGCTTACAAAAGCTGCTAAGTTGCAAGCTGACAGGACCCTGAGAGACTGTGCAATTAAAAAAGGAGATAACAAGATTATGGCAATAACGAGTAGGGATATAGTTGCTGCTGAGTCCCACTACCACACATCTTGCTATAAGAACTACACAAGAGTAATAAAGAAGGCATCTAAGGATGATGATGAGAGAGTGAGTGAAAATGATATACTTATCAAATAGTAGAAAGACAAGCTTTTGCTGATCTTTTTGAGCATATTCGAACTGTTGTAATTCCAAACAAGAAAATTGTGCCTGTCAGTTCTTTGACAACAAAACTAGAATCATCTATGATATCTGGTGGAGACAGAGTCATCCGTGATTCAACACGGAAGCACATTCGTCGGAGACTAGAATCAGAGCTAGCAAATTCTATTCAAATCTATCCTGATGACAAGGGAAAGCTGTTGATGGTTCCCGACAGTGTACAACTACATGATGCTGTTTTAGAAATCCAGAGTTTGCATAAGGAATTTGGATTTTGGAAAGGCAAAGTAACTGATCTTACAAAGATTACCGATCAAGTGTCATGCCAGGCATGCTGCAGATGAGGGATATCATATTATAGTGATCTGCTCAGAAGACACAGATGTCTTTGTGATGTCCTTGGCATTTCATGACAAGATAGGAGCTTCCCTGTTTCAAAAATGTGGCAAAGGAGGAGAGTTGTTGACATCAGTAAAGTTGCTGCCACTGTTGGTATGAGTGTGTGCAGGGCTCTCATTGGCATGCGCGCATTCACTGGATGTGATACTGTCAGTGCCTTTGTTGGCAGAGGGAAAACAAAAACTCTGAAACTCCTGATCAGCCATGTGGACTACCAAGATACTTTCTTGAAGTTGGATCAAGAGTGGGTGCTTTCTCAGGAACTTGTTGATTAACTGGAAACATTCACTTGCCTTCTCTATGCCCCCAAATTGTCGTCTATTAGAATTAATGAACTTAGGTATCACTTATTCTGTGCCAAGAAAGGTGAAATCGAGAGTCATCAGCTTCCACCATGCAGGGAATGCTTCCTACACATGCTCTAAGAGCTAACTACCAGGCTGGAATTTGGCAGAGATGTCTACAGCAGGATCCGCAAGTGCCGAGTCCTGTAGGTCATGGGTGGAAGTTGGATAAGCCAGTGGTCAGATGAGCAGCTTGTTATCCACTGGATGGATGTCAACCTGCACCTCAAGCCATTCTAGACTTACTTGCATGTACCTATGCAAGGAAATGTGAGCTGCCCAGGTGTGAGTGTATGGCAAATGGGCTCAAGTGTACTGATATGTGCATGATTACCATACTGTGACAACCAGCCAAACCAACAAGAGAGTGAAGAAAGTGCGGACGACTTTGAACTAGAAGATTAAAACATCTATTTATTACTTTTACTGTGTTTATTATACATGCAGTGCTCTGATATGTTCTAAAAAAATATTTTTGAATCCAAAGCTACATACTGTACTCGCAAGATAAATAATATTTCCATACATACCTATGTAAACTGTATTAAATATGTTGGAAATATATGATTGGGATTTTAATTTGCTACTTATTTCATGAAAGCTACCACTATTTCAATGCTATCATGCATTTCTATCTATATAGAAGTAGACAGTCCCAAAAAGTGCTGTGAGCATTATTCCCCCCAAATGGTACCGACCGAATCCCCTGGCTCATGAACTATAAGAGAGTGTGTCAAAACCAACAGATGTATAACAATTATGCACATGGAAATACCAATCTTTTTGAAAAGATTTGGAGCATAGACTACAATTATGATTTTCATGAGTAATAAATGGCACCTACTCAATGATTACTGCAACTTTTTGTTTTGTTTTTCATCTGTGATAGCACTAGTAGCTCTTGGGACTAGCTAGTCATGCTGAGAATGTGATAAAAACAATTTTCATTCTTGCCATTTTTCTTGACATGCTTGAACAAGAGAAGGAAAGAAAAATGAACAAACATAGTAGTACATACTCAACAATGAATGAATGAACGAATTCAAGTCATGATTGTCTAAAGGAGTCTTGGGACAAGTCAGTCATGTAGCTATCTCTATTAATATTTTGCTGCTGGCACACCTTTTAGTAAGAGGTACCTTCTTTGTGATAAAATGTCTAGCAACTATATTATTATCTTACTCAAGTAGGAAGTAAAATTAACTTAATCTGAACGTGATGGGAGTGACACTATAAATTGTCTTCAGGTTGACATTGTAGTAGCTACCAGTGCATTTGTAATTACGACAGACATACACATACAACACGTACAGGTTAACTAGTAACTTTAATTGTTGACAAATATAACACTAAACTATGAGTATTGTGCATGTAGCTACGTGTGTGCATGTGTGTGTGTGTGTGTGTCCCAGCATTTGTTTATGACTGAATGTCCGTGAATGAGAATGAGTGGAATTTGATATTAACAAGGAATAATTTCAGTTGATTAGCAATGTTAAAATAAATATTATGTCATTGAATGTTGGAATAATAATCTTCTGCAAATTTGTAAATGTTACAGATATCATCTCTTTTTCGATATTTGTATTTTCTAGCCACATTAATGTAAACCAGTAGAGACACCACAGCAATGCATAAAGTAAATATATAATAAGCAGAACCACAACTCAGACTAGTGGAGTACCAGTGATGAATAAACAAGTACATTGTGGCAGCTCCGAAAAACTGATTGAATGCTCTCAATGCATAGAATAAACCAAACAAGAGTCCTTTCATATATTGAGGACTTTGGCAGCAAATAAACTCGTAGACAGATGTGTAGAGTAACACTTGGAAGACAGCAAACAATATTTGTTGGAATATAGACACATAATTGCTTGGAATGCTAACAAAACTTTTGTTGAGATCATATGTGGCATTATTATTGCAATATGTATAAAAGAATGCCAGGTTAACACTGCTGTCATAAGAGATTGTGTTATACAGTAATAAAACCAACAGCTGAATAATAATTATGCACATAGCAATACCAATCTTTTTAAAAAGATTTGGAGCATACTTGAGTGGGGTTGCCATCTTTGTACAGTGGAAGAGGGGTATTAATATTAAAATAAATAGTGAAACTATTATTCCACTGTCCAGGAAGAACACTTGGATGGGATCATTAATAGGCACACTAATGTGATTACTCATAACATGATCCTTAAAAGAGAAAGCTACAACAATTTCCAATAGAAATATTGGACTGCAAGAGATTAAAACAATCAAAATATTGAAAATTACCTTCACATCTTCAACCTGCTCTGTAGTGAAAGGTCCACCATATCGCAGCTTTCCAAAGTCTAGTCGAGTAGGACGTACATCGTCACAAAAAGTAAACGCACTTGGTTTTTCAGGTTTATTGTGAGACACAGCATAGCGCAAAACATTATAAACAAGTTTGTATGGATTATGCACACTGTAATCTGATAAAAATAATGCAGAGTATTTTTTACTTGTTGCCAGATATAAAACGACAATGTTTAATCCAATTGATAGAATGATAGCAACATCGATTGCAAGACATCTATATCTTTCAATTGCTATTAGATTTACATGGACATTAATTATGATTTCCCGTCCAGGTAGATAGGTGGTAGAAGTAATAAGATATCCCACACTATCAATCCAGAGGTAGGCCTGAATATAATACAGAGAATATCTAGTTGGGGCATCACGAAGTTGATCAGTTCCAAACTGGACTATGTTAGATAGAAGCATTATATGCCCCACTATATAACAGATGAGGGATAGTGCCATGGCAGAGACTAGTATTTTTCCTTCAGTATCAAAGTGATATGCTTCAAATAACAGAAAAATTCCAATGACTAAAAAAGTTAAGAGTGATATTGATATTACCACTGTACCATAACGCAGTACTTTAATACGACTCAATTTCACATCTGCAACATAACCAGCCAGAGGTGAAAGCATGAATATGAGGAGGAAAACTAATGATAACATGAGAGCACTGTCTATATAAAAAGTTTGAATATATCTTGTTGGTCTTACAAATAAGTTGTAGAGCAGACCAGCAGAGAATTGCCACAGTAGTACTATCACAATAGATTTATTCCCAAAGGTTGTAGGAGCACGCAAGGTTTTCTGTTGAAATATTTTCTTCTGTAGTAAAGGAATTGATGTTCCATCTTTGGGAGAAGGCTGAAGCATTGCAGTAACTTATACGATATTTTATTAGAAGTATTAAGGTATCTCAGTATTAGCCAGAACTGGACACAAAATATTATCTCAAAGACACAACTTTCAAAACTGCAACTTTGAAGCGGCAGTTAGACTTCACTTACATAAACTGAAAAGTATGTTGAAACCTTTAAAAAATGTAAAGTACAACATGTTGTGAACAGTAATACATAAACAAGAATTACAGAGGAGCCAATACTGTCAAGTTCACGGGTTCACCATAATGCAGTTAATGATTGTCAATCGATCTCAACAATATACACAAACAATATTCTAGCACTGACTTTCTTCAATGCTTGTGAGAAATTTAAGTACGTTTGTATTCTCATTGGACTTGAATTGTACAGTTAGGATATAGTTACATTTTAAATTTAAATTATTATATTGATATTTAATCCTGTGATACCTACTACTCTATTACTCATACTAATTCACCTATGCTTTTTCATTTAAGACTCATTATATGCACTTTCGTGAAGTCTATGTTCGAGTAAATGATCCTTATCTATTGTTCATAGTAGATCATGCCACCATGGTAATTCCTTTATCTATGGTGATATTCGTGCCTCTCTTCCAGTTTGCAGGGAAGTTGACTCCACTCAAATATACTCCTAACATATTCAAAAAGATCGGGATTGCAATTGTTATCCTTGTATTCCTATTTATGATCTACACATTGTATGACATTCTTGCTTATGACAGCAGTGTTGCCCTTGGACAGTTCTATACCTATTGCAGACATAATTCTACATACAAATTAAACAAAAGCTTTTTCAGCATTCCAAGTGACTATGTGTCGATATTCCAACAAATATTGTTTGCTGTCGTCCAAGTGTTGCTCTACACATCTGTGTACGAGTTTATTTGCTGTCAAAGTCCTCAATATATGAAAAAACTCTTGTTTGGTTTATTCTATGCATTGAGAGCATTCAACCAGTCCTTAGGAGCTGCCACTATGTACTTGTTTATTCGTCATTGGTACTCCACTAGTCTGAGTTGTGGTTCTGCTTATTATATATTTACTCTGTGCATTGCTGTGGTGTCTCTACTGGTTTACATTAATGTGGCTAGAAAATACAAATACCGAAAAAGAGATGATATTTGCAACATTTACAAATTTGCAGAAGATTACTATTCTAATGTTAGGAAATAATTTTTTTGCGTTCAATTCCTAATGCTGAAACAGTTACATGACTTAGATAATAGACTTGTATTACGTTAATTAATTATGTTTATAATTTAGTTTTAAAATTAAATTATTTCTTGCAGTTGCATCACAAAAGAAAGTTTCAATTTTCGGCCTTCTCAATTTTAATTACGAAGTTAAAATTCATATTAGCTAAACACAATGGACTTGCATTAAAAAAAAATTTGAATATTAAATTCTGATATAACTACCAAATATTTTTATAGACTAGAAACACTGACCCTCACCTTTTGACCTTATAGTATACTTTCAACAAGCCCCATGCTATAGCAGTTTACTCAATGGTGCTTTTTAAAAGTAAGACAGCCCCTCACTGGACTTTAACTGGTTGTAGTGTACCACAATAGACAGCATGGTAAGATTTTAAAAACCCTCTTTCTTAAAGAAGCACCTAATTGATGCTCCATTCTTCTTATGAATTCATACAGTATAAGGTAATTCGATATAATGCTCAAAGAACACATTGAATTCATTGCTGCATTCACACACAATAACTTAGTTCATGATATTTCAAAAGGGCACCAGCTATTGTAAGATTGTAAGGCATGTAATGTAATACAAAGATAGAATTACTCTGGAGAACAGATAGTAGTAGATAGTAAAAAATTGTAATTATTTTTAAGTGTCATACCTGCCTTACCTAATTCAGCCAAGTCATGAGAGCAGTAAATAAAATTAGTAAAATAATGTTTTCTCCCTCATTTCTTAATTCATATCGGTCTCATATAGACCAACTGATCTATTTTATCCTCTGGTTGTCTTTTCACAGATAAAAAAGTTGCAGTAATCATTGAGTAGGTGCCAAATAATAGCACTTTCATGCGACCAAACCTTGCATCAGCTAGGAACCCTGCCAGGGGCGAGAATAAAAATGGTGTTTTGAGAAAAGTAGCAGTTAAAATTCCAATATTTGTATTATCTAGTTGGAAATAGCTGGGCTGTCTTAGAAGTATATTGTACAGGAAGCTTGTGGAAAAATGCCACAATAATAGAATAATAGACAGTTTTGTTGTGAAGTGTCTTTGGTTATGATAAAAACAATCGGCTATTCTCCTTAAAATCATAATTGTAGTTTGTAGTTTAGAGGAAGAAATTGCCAGTTCTTTTATATAGACTTTTAGTATATTTTTTGTACACACTTAAATACAACGTGACTTTTCCTGTTGAAAAAATTTTGTTTATTGTTTTATTACATTAAAAATAAACGTTCAATGTTAACTATAGTGCTATATGTTAGTGCTATTATTTGGCACCTACTCAATGATTACTGCAACTTTTTTATCTGTGATAGCACTAATAGCGCTTGGGACTAGTCATGCTGAGAATGTGGTAAAAGCAATTCTTCTTGCTGCAATTTTGTTCATATATTGTCTTGGAAATGTAGCCTTTCTCTCCAATATCATTCAGTTTGGAACTGACCAACTTCGAGATGAACCTACAAGATGTTCTGTGAGGTTTATTTATATGTACTTTTGGATGGACAGCTTGAGTTGTCTTATATGTAAAACAGCATACTGGCCTGGATCTGAAATAGACTCTATACTCAACATTCACATGGAGACATATGACAAAGGAGGATTCCTGTCAATCATAACATTATTAAGTTTGTCAGTTGTAATGGCTAGTGCACTTCTTTTAATTGTACTCGTAAACCAACTCCAATTATTCCAAAGAGAGACCAAGTTGGGAAATCCTTACAAGTTGGTTTACAATGTTGTAAAGTTTGCTATTCTTCACAGAAAGCCATTAAAACGTGGAGCTTTTACTTTCTGTGATAATATACGACCCTCTCGGCTTGACTTTGGTAAGCAAAGGTATGGTGGGCCTTTTACAACAGAACAAGTAGAAGACGTCAGAGTGATGTTGAACATTTTAAAAATTCTTTTTTTCCTTAGGTCCAGTTTTCTTATTAGAAGCTACTGCTTTTGCCTCATATTTTAAGCATCGAGGGTTTAGTATAGAAGGAAGTGAAAGAAATGCTATCTCTAGTATAGTACCTATGCTTGTCAATTATGGAATAATTTCTTCTATATCTTCGTTGTTGAGTATACCCCTCTCATATTGTGTATCTAAACATGCACCCAAATATTCTGGAATGTTCACAAAAATGGGAGTTTCCCTGGGAATACTCATCCTGTCATTCTTTACATATTTAATTTATGACATCATGGCTCATAGCAATGATGATGTTTTTAACTTCTGCTGGGAAAATGCCACCTATCAGAGCCGGAGCCAGCAAATAAAATGTGGTACGGCTCTAACCATTAAATTAACAGTTTATAAAACTTTTACAATAATATGTAGCTATCTACAGAGTCTCAGCATTTTAAGAATATCTGGCTGAGGGAACCAATCTTCAAGAACTATAGCAGAAGGAACTTTGAGACTTGTGAACATGCTCCTGCTAAACCTGCGAGTTGGAAATTCACAATTACATTTTGGTTTTCATATGGACTTGTCACCATTATATTATTCTGTATGTATCCATGCTGTCTTGCTATCAAACACATTAACTCTTTGAGAATGGGGTTAATTAAGTATAGTTAAGCCTTGCAGAGTTTGACAGAAACAATACAAACTACTTTTTTTTTTAATTGAGAGATAGCAATGAGAAAAAATTTATATTAATAAATTTGCATATTATTGTGTTATGAAAAATTACGATTAGCTAAGTGGTGAACAAAAAAATTACTTTAAAATGAATCTGTAGTTGGCGCGAACGTAGCGAGCGAGACACTTACAGAGTTAACACAGTTGATAATCGGGGATGTTTGTTGGTTTATATTACATGAGGCATTTTTGTACTTTGACCCTCGCATTTTTGTGTTAGTTGGGTGGTCGACCCCGGTGGTAAGTCAATGCGCTCTTTGGCATGGTTATAAGCCATACGTAACAGTATTTACTTGAAAATGCATTGTCCACTAGACTAACCGCGAAGGTAAGGGTAGGTGTATGTCCAGTTGTGTTAAAGCATTGTGCTTTACAGCCACTATTTAGCTAAAGAATATCACAGAGAAACCGTTTAAATAGCGTGTATTGTTTTGTTGTTGTTTTTCCTTCAATTCAAACAGTTGCAGCGAGTTGTTACTATGGTACTGAAATCCTTTTACAGTATATGCGTAATTTAAAAACTCGACCTTATTTTCAGTAGCTTCAGTGTTAGAATTCAAAATCATTCATATTAAAATAGTATAGTCTTTAGGCTCGCTTGCCATTTGTGCTCAAGCCCATCACTAGTTGGCGAGCGAGCGTAGCGAGCGAGACACTTACAGGGGTAAAAATGAAAAAATCGGGGATGTTTGTTGTGTTATGTTACTTGCAGTGTAATTCTTTGTCATTTGATTAAAACACATGTCCAGTTAAAAGTGGCACATTTCATTACATATCTCTGTTTGTTTATATATATGGACGTACGTATGTCATTTTGTATTTTGACCCTCCGTATTTTTGTGTTCGCTCCGCGTTCGACCCCGTCCCAAACTTCACTAAACAGAATCTTCCGGTTTAGTGACCATTACCCGTATCACCTTAGAAATTGAATTGTTTACGGCTTTGAATTGTTTTGCGGGTGCAGTTAAAACTCAAAATCTTATGGGAGCTCCATTTCTATTCGAGTTAGTGGCGGTGGTAAGTTAATGCGCTATTTGTCACAGTTATAAGCCCTACTGAACAGTATTTACTTAAAAATGCATTGTCCACTAGACGAACCTCGAAGGTAAGTCTTGCGTAGGTATGTTCAGTTGTGTGAAGGTATGTTCAGTTGTGTGAAAGTATTGTGCGTTACAACTACTATTATGAATATCACAAAGAAAATTTTAAATAACGTGATTTGATTTTGTTGCTTCTTCTTCAATTCAAACTGTTGCGGGAGCGGTTACTATGACATTGAAAACCCCTTAACCTCATAGTAATGTAAAAACTCGACTTTATTTTAATAGCTTGAGTGTTAGTTGTTAAAATTAAATTTAACAATAGTGTAGTTTAAGGCTCGCTCGCCATTTGTGCTCAAGCACACCACTAGTTAGTTATATAGTCAGTTCCTTTATATAAAATCACCAAACATTCTCTGTCTTATTTCTTTCCGTTCACGCGTAAGTGAAAAATTTGCGTGCCGTAACCCAACCCATTCCATCTTTTCAATTTTTACTCGGAGAATAGTACGGCGAGACCAAAAAAGTGGTACGGCCATGGCCGTACCAGCCGCACCATAGGCGCCGGCCCTGGCGTATTTTTTTTTTGGAACCATTTTCGACTTAGCAATATACCCCGTAAGTTTAAAGTGCAACGTTTTGCAAGTTATGCGGAGGACTTACTGCTGGAAGGGCGTGGTAGTAGTTTTCTAGATGTCAAAACCATAGACACTATGAGCAATCGACTCAAAATCACCTAGACATAACAATGACAGGAGACTTTTTCTAAGCCAATGTAGGAACTGACTGTTTGCTAGTCATTGCCTTCAGGACAATTACGTTGATTCTTGCCGAAGTATGACTCTTACAAAACAGAACTAACTTAAAGCTACATAATTTTGCTGAATAAAAGCCAATGAGCTCTGTAGAGACAAACTTGGAGTGCTTATTTATAATCCTGGAAAATTATAAATTAAATGTCCAAGATATTGGATTTAGTCGTCTACAGAGGATACAGCTTGTTAGCTTTGGTGGTGAAAGTGTTATTAATGAAATAAAGAAAAATGTGATAAAATTTATGAGCTTATATTAAATTTATTAATTTTTATCAACAGAAATTCAAAGTTCTAACCCTTCATAAAACTAATTCTTTCATCAAACTGGGTTGGAGGCAAACCTAAAGTGAAATGTGAAAAAGAGTCGGTCATTGCTGGGGATCGAACCCAGGGCCATTGTTTGTTTGTTTTTGTTGATAAAAGCCCCTTTTCAATCCACCAAGTATGGCTCCTTCCTGGAGAGAGGTGTTTCCGGTCTACACCAAAAGGTGTTCAGACGGCACACAACATGTTTACATGAATAAAATATTTTGTTTTCTGTTTAGGTAATCGTAGTAGCTAGATTATTAATAACAGTAACAATGAACTAGGGGTGACTGTTATTTACAGTGCTCTCTCTGTTTATCTACTCTCCCTCTCCTCCTTCTTGATTCTAGCTCAAAATCTGCAACACTGTGTGAAACAGTTCCTCCTCTCACAACTCACAAAAGAATTGACAATAGTGTATGCTACACATTATTCTGGTATTTCTGGTGTACATTTATTGCAATTGAAAAAACAAACAAACAAACAAAAAAACAAAAACAGAAATGTTTTGAGTACATAATATTTGACACTAGAATTATAATTGGAATATAGCTAGCCATGAAGCTCCCTACCATTTCCCCGCATTTTGGTGTCCTTTATCAATGCTTGTTGAAAGTGAGTGTGGCCGTCGTCCTTTTGGCATTTTTCTACTTGGCAAATGATACCTGGAAGAGTCCCTTTCTTTTGTGCTAATAGTTGCTGTCTTGACTGTTTTCCCAGGGACTGCTCTGGACTTTCCTCTTGACTTTCCTTTTCTTCTTCCAGCAGCAGTTGCTTGTACAGCTATTCTTTTACCATAGCGCAAATGACCTCCTTTATTACTGGTTACAGTACCACCAAAAGTCCAACCAAAACGATGAAGAGATGAAGTCAACAATGGGACACTATTTTTCATCGTGCTATAACGACTGACAAACTTTTCAACACCAAACAAAAGTTGTTCATTAGTTGTTCCCACTAATTTCTCCTTCAAATCATTGGCAATATTACTAATTTATGAGCATACACTTTGAATTCTATGTCTATAGTCTTGTGCTTGAGACTCAGAAATGTCAGCATCAACATCATTTTCTCTGGCTCCTGCCCGAATTATGTGGAATGATGGTGATGTGAAGTCAGCATAAAACATATCTGTATCTCCACCGGTTAAAGTGTTGCAATGCAAATTCCCATAGAAGGAAATATTAGTAGATGCTTTATCACCTAAAGCAATCTGTGCATAAATCTGACAAACTTTTGGAGAAATTGTTGGGATACAGTTAATGGATGCACTACCATAGTGAATTGACACTGCTGCCTGGTGTGAACAAGGTGAGCCATCAATACCTTGTGGACATGTACATACACCAACGGTCATGTCAACAGTGTAAGATATAGTATAATCCGTTTTGCTCTGAACTATAAAACATTCTTACATTCGCTTTCTTGAATACTTTCTTTCGAAATCTTAACTGCCTGTAAACCCTGGAACTTGAGAGCAATGTATGAGTCAAGTCGGTTGTTAGAAACACTAAGTAGTTTACGACAGTGATAGCTTTCAAGTGTTTCTGACAGAAAATGGAACACTTGAACCATGTTGTATGCCTTTACTCGACTAAATATCAGTTCCTTCAAAATTTTCATTCCTGCTTCGGCGTAATTGTTGGTGTGATTACCACGAAGCATGAGCCGTTTCCGGTAGCAGTGTGCCCACTCTTTCCGACGCGGCCACAGAGATTTCAGGTGAGACAAAAATTTAGGATATTGTTGTACCAATGGAAATTTTAGTATTGAAGAGTAGAGATGACTAAGTTGTTCCTCTTTTTCAGCATAGACTAAATCTTTAAATTTCTTGATTAAAATAATTCTGTGTTCCTTGATAAGCACTCCATTATTTGCATCATGAAGCCAGGTCCAGCGACGCTGAAGAAAATGGAATGTGCATGGCAAAGTAGTGGTAGATTTCCAAACAGAAGTAAGTGCATTACGTTCAGCAGAACTATCATCAATCATCACTAGTGATGGACCTAACTGTGGACCTTCTCCAAAGAAGGCATTGTTAGGAACAATAGACACAAGATACTTCAAACCTGTAGTGATGGTGTCTTCTTGTTCATTAGATGTTACAATAACACCCAACGGCACTGCACCAGCTGGCATAACTGTTAATAGCAAAAAAATTGAACTATTTTGCCAGTCAAAAGATGATGTTGCATCTACAAATACAACATCTCGAGATTGCTGCACATGTTCATGTGCTCGTTTCATTATTGGCGAGCACAATGCCAAAATCATTGGAGTGTTGCATTGCTGTTTCTTCTTCTTTTTCTTTGATGGTTTCGATTCATCTTCAGTGTCACAACTGTCATCACTAAAAGCTTGGTCTTGTCCAGCATCATACCATTGTAGCACTGCTTTGCCCTTTCCATCCTTGTTGTACAAATCAACAGCTTCTTGAAGCTTCTGAAACAAACCCTTTCCATTATCTTCTCCATAGGAACTAAACCTCCATTTGTCATAGAGTCGACAAATATCTTGAGGATTGGGATTCACTGATCGATCTGCCAAAGCAACCTGATTATCTAACTCAGCTTCACACAAGTTTTTGTTCGTGAGCATGCCTAGCAGAGGAAGCACTGTGACCCATTTCAAATAAGGCAGTGAATTCTTTCTTTGTTTCCTCGGACACATCACGAAAAGAAAGTGTATGTGCTGCTGATATAAGGTGATTATGAGTGAAACAAATTTTAAAAACACCACAGTGAGTGAGCAGATAAGGGTGTAATCTTGCCTTCCTTTTCTGCAGTTGAGTAGGTATTTGAATTGCCAGTGTAAAAGAAGATGGACATTTAGTCTTTTTGTTTCGAAGTTGAGAAGAAAGTGGAGTTTTTACTTTTCTTGCTCTAGACAATGCTGATTTGTCTGCTTGTTTTGGTGTAAGTTTTTTTGCAAAATGTTGTCAATGCTTTGCGAATTTACACTTCACCCTTTTCTGTTGACTCTTAATTGTCTTGGTTGTTCGATATGTGCACTTGCTATGCTCAGACATTTTTTCCATCCACACATTGGCATCTTCTTCTGTAACTAAATTGATTCTTACGGTGGAAATGAAGTGTGGTGAGTCAGTACTTGTACAATCAACTGCATCATACTCCTCAATTACATAAGAATAGTCATCATCTGGTGGAAGTACAAATTGCAAAGATGGTAATAATTCATTCCATATCAACACTTTATTTTTTACAGGAAATTCAATACCATCGTACATTTTTTTATAGGAATTTGATCCATCGTTATTCAAGCAGCCTACCGCACCACATGGCTCATTCCTATCATCAAATTCTCTTTTTAATTTTAATTTGTTTGTGGTAGTTGGTATCTGTCCAGATAAATGCATAGCCTCGAAGTTTCTTTTTTGATGTGTACCATCAGGGTTTTGTGTAAACTGATGATTAGTATCACTCTTAACTTCCTTGTCACCTGTACATTGGGATGGGTCTGCACATTGGGATGGGTCGGCATATTGGGATGGGTCGGCATATTGGGATGGGTCGGCATATTGGGATGGGTCGGCATATTGGGATGGGTCGGCATATTGGGATGGGTCGGCATATTGGGATGGGTCGGCATATTGGGATGGGTCGGCACATTGGGATGAATCTGCACATTGGGATGAGTCTGCTTTTTCATCGTCTTCAACCATCTCAAAATTATGTGTGATCAAACTAAAATATTGTTGTCGATAAACTTCACACATTCTCTGAATCAAATTAGAACAGTACAAAAATTAAAAACTGCACATTATACCAACTGTGTACAGCTTACTGGATTAATACTGAAGTCTTTCTTCACCACACACTTTTCTAATGCCTGTAATACAAATATTTATATACCTGAATATTGTTGATGAGCAAGTGAAGCAAGTAAGACACTCTCAGGTAAAAACCAATGACAAGTTCTACTCCGTAAAAAATGAAGTGTGCATAGCACACTAAATGCTCTGCTCAGCATTGGTTTGCAAACAATTAAGTGATTCTAGCAAACATTATCATGACTCCAAGTGCATTTTGCACACCTTTTTAGTGTGTTTAATAAAGAGTGTGTTTTGCACACCTCAGCAGAAAAAAGTGAGTAAACTTATTGTTTACGGCCAATAAGTATGTTAGTTTAGAGTATTCATTTAGTAGGCTTTCCACAATAAAATTTTATATACTTGAGCAACTTTTATTAATGACTGAAATTTTAGAAATTTGTTTACCCTTGGCATCCTCAAAATTCATTTAAATCTTTCATTAAGCCATTTGCAAGATCATGAGAAAGAGTTCTAAACAACATTAAAGGCAAATGGACATAGTACAGTTCTATTAGCATCTGCACATTTTATTTAAATTAATAAAATTACCAACTCAGTTTCTAGCAACGTCATTTCTATATAAGAAACTGCAGTTCTCCTATCACTATTACTGCTTAGAATTTGAAGAAAAAAGTGAAGATCAGAAGAATTATCAGAATCTTAAAAAATTTGTTCTTTTATTTTTTGCAACTACAGTCAAACTCCGTTTATCCGGTTGTCGAAGTTGCGGGCACCGTGATCTACCGGGCGGGCTTTTTAAAGCAAATTGTTGTGGTGAGTGTTACCAGCAAGCAGAGCATAGTAAAACTCGAAAGGACATTGGTGTCATTAAGGAACTGAAGAGTGCAAGTCTCAGCGATGTAAGGTAAATTTAATAGTACATTTGAAGATACGGACATTTTTGAATTTGCGGCCACCCCTCGATACCACACTGCCCAGATAAACTAGTGGTGTGCTTGAGCACAAATGGCGAGCGAGCCTGATAGTTAGGTAACATAAAATGTTACTATGTTTTAGCTTACTTCATGCAAACACTATAATAGCAGTTATGACATTTAATTTCAACAAACAAATACAAAATCACTCTCTTACCTTATTAATGGTAACTTTTGTAGTATCAAACATCAACCATTCTGATAATCTCAATCACCAGTAACTCTTGAACAAGCTCTCAGCTATGATAAAAAATAAACCAGTGTTATTATTTGTAATTTTAGCCAACAAATATGGAATTACTACTTACATCATTCTTGAGTATTGATAACTTCTGTAGTATCAAATTGAAGTTACTTTGACCATCGGAATTATCTTGAATTCTTGACAAGCTCTCACCTACAAAAACAGAAGACAATCAATTTTAGCACACAAATACACAATTACTTTCTTACCTCATTTTCTTGAGCAGTGGTAACTTTTGTAGTACCAAATTTGAGCCAATCTGACTATTTGAATTTACCAGTCACTGTTGACTAGCTCTTAGCTACAAAAAGAAAGGTCAGAGTTAATTTTGCATATTTAGCTAACAAATATGGAATTGCGTACTTATCTCAGCTTCCCTCGAGAAGTAGTAGCTTCCATAGCATTAATACTACGGCATTCTGACTACCAACGGCTCTTGACAACCAACAACCAGCACTCCGTATCCCCCCATAAAACGGCGAAGTTTTGAAATTAAGTCTGGAAAAGGGTCTTCAATGCCATAGTAACCTGTCGAATCAACTTTTTGTGTCTTGAAAACAAGCGTTTTAGCAGGAATTTTCTCATACTTTGGAACTTAAGTATAAAGTAAGGTTTGCTTAATGCTGTAGTTTCAGAATAAACTGGAGCCAAGCCTAAATAGCTGTGTTTTTAGGAGAAAAACGTTCCACGCGCGCGTTTAAAGAGCATACGTACCATCCATACATACATACATATAAATATAACTGATTTTGCATTATCCACCAGTAATACTGTCTCGCTCGCTACGCTCGCTCGCCGATTATTCTCATTTTTATTAAAACTAGTGGTGCGCTCGAATAGCGCAAATGCATGGCGAGCGAGTAAATATATGAGTATAGGTAAAGATGCAGAATAACAGAATTACCTGAATAAACTTCGAAAGCAGTGGCAAAGAAGCGCAGCTTGGCAATTTTCCATTCAGTCTTTCGCCAAGAAGAGAGTAGCTATAAACTTTTTGGTTGAAACAAAGTTGGTAAGGCAGTGCAGCAGGATTCTCTCCGTGCTCGTTAATTGAAAAATACTGGAACTGTGAACGCTTTACCTAACTTACGTAATTAGAAGCGCGGGCGAAATTTTTTGACGTACGCATACATACCTACTACTAGTGATGTGCTTGAGCACAAATGGCGAGCGAGCCTAAAGACTATACTATTTTTATATGGATGATTTTGACTTCTGACACTGAAGCTACTGAAAATAAGGTCCAGTTTTTAAATTTAGCATACAAGGTAAAGGGATTTCAGTGCCATAGTAACAACTCTCTGCAACTGCTTGGAAGGAAAAAAAAAAAAAAAAACAATACACGTTATTTAAAAGTTTTCTTTGTGATATTCTTTAGCTAAGTAGTGGTTGTAACACACAATGCTTTGACACAACTGGACATGCACCTACACAGACTTACCTTCGCAGTAGTCTAGTGGACAATGTATTTTCAAGTAAATACTGTTGCGCACCGCTTATAACCATGACAAAGAGCGCATTTGACTTACCACCGCCACTAACTCGAATAGAAATGGAAGTCCCTTAAGTTTTCAAGTTTGAACTGCACCTGCAAAAGAATTCAAAACGGTAAACAATTCAATTTCTAGGGTGATACGGGTACTGACCGATAAACCAGAGGATTCTGTTTAGTGCAATTTGGGACGGGGTCGACCACATAACTAACACAAAAACGCGAGGGTCAAAGTACAAAATGACATACATACGTCCATACATATATACAAATAAATAAATAAATAAACTAGTGGTGTGCTTGAGCACAAATGGCGAGCGAGCCTTAAACTACACTATTGTTAAATTTGATTTTAACAACTAACACTCAAGCTATTAAAATAAAGTCGAGTTTTTAAATTACGTATGATAGGTAAAGGTGTTTCAATGTCATAGTAACCTCTACCGCAACAGTTTGAATTGAAAAAGAAGCAACAAAATCAAATCACGTTATTTAAAAATTTTCTTTGTGATATTCTTAACAGTAGTTGTAACGCACAATACTTTCACACAACTGAACATACCTACGCAAGACTTACCTTCGTGGTTCGTCTAGTGGACAATGCATTTTTAAGTAAATACTGTTGAGTAGGTCTTATAACTGTGACAAATAGCGCATTAACTTACCACCGCCACTAACTCGAATAGAAATGGAGCTCCCATAAGATTTTGAGTTTTAACTGCACCCGCAAAACAATTCAAAGCCGTAAACAATTCAATTTCTAGGGTGATACGGGTACTGATCGATAAACCGGAGGATTCTGTTTAGTGCAATTTGGGACGGGGTCGACCACGTAACTAACACAAAAACGCGAGGGTCAAAGTACAAAATGACATACATACGTCCATATATATATACAAATAAATAAACTAGTGGTGTGCTTGAGCACAAATGGCGAGCGAGCCTGATAGTTAGGTAATATAAAATGTTACTATTTTTAGCTTACTTCATGCAAACCCTATAATAACAGTTATGACATTTGATTTCAGCAAACAAATACAAAATCACTCTCTTACCTGATTTGTAGTATCAAACATCAACCATTCTGATAATCTCAATCACCAGTAACTCTTGAACAAGCTCTCAGCTACCATAAAAAATAAACCAGTGTTCTCATTTGTAATTTTAGCCAACAAATATAGCATTACTACTTACATCATTCTTGAGTATTGATAACTTCTATAATATCAAATTGAAGTTACTTTGACCATCTGAATTACCTCGAATTCTTGACAACAAGCTCTCAGCTACATCAAAAATAGATAATCAATTTTAGCACACAAATACAAAATTACTTTCTTACCTCATTTTCTTGAGCAGTAGTAACTTCCGTAGTACCAAATTTGAGTCATTCTGACTATTTGAATTTACCAGTCACTGTTGAGACAACAAGCTCTTAGCTGAGTTAACAATATCAGAATTACCTGAATAAACTTCGAAAGCAGTGGCAAAGAAGCGCCACAATTGTTTCAAGAAGAGAGTAGCTATAAACGTTTTGGTTGAAACAGAGTAGCGTAAGGCAGTGCAGCAGGATTCTCCGCGCTCGTTAATTGAAAAATACTGGAACTGTGAACGCTTTACCTAACATATGTAATTAGAAGCGCGGGCGAAAACAGAGGTCTCACGTACCCCATAAACAGATAAACTAGTGGTGTGCTTGAGCACAAATGGCGAGCGAGCCTAAAGACTATACTATTTTTATTGACTTTTAACACTGAAGCTACTGAAAATAATGTCCAGTTTTTTATTTTAGCATACAGGGTAAAGGGATTTCAGTGCTATAGTAACAACTCTCTGCAACTGCTTGAATTGAAGGAAAAAACAACAACAACAAAACAATACACGTTATTTAAAAGTTTTCTTTGTGATATTCTTTAGCTAAGTAGTGGTTGTAACACACAATGCTTTGACACAGCTGGACATGCACCTACACAGACTTACCTTCGCAGTAGTCTAATGTATTTTCAGGTAAATACTGTGCGCACGGCTTATAACCATGACAAAGAGCGCATTGACTTACCACCGCCACTAATTCGAATAGAAATGGAAGTCCCTTAAGTTGTCAAGTTTTAACTGTACCGGCTAAAGAATTCAAAACGGTAAACAATTCAATTTCTAGGGTGATACGGGTACTGATCGATAAACCAGAGGATTCTGTTTAGTGCAATTTGGGACGGGGTCGACAACCGAACTAACACAAAAACGCGAGGGTCAAAGTACAAAAATGCCTTACGTACGTCCATACATATATACAAATAAACAAACTGACATCCCCGATTTTCGATTGTGTTACCCCTGTAAGTGTCTCGCTCGCTACGCTCGCTCGCCAATAAATAAATATAGCGAAATCTCGATTGAGTTACCCCTGATAGTGTCTCGCTCGCTTCGCTCGCTCGCCAATAAACAAACATCCCCGATTTTCAATTGTGTTACCCCTGTAAGTGTCTCGCTCGCTCGCCAACAAGGTTTGACTGCACTGTTTTGTTGCTGGTAAGCACTTTGAGGCTACTTGTTAGCAAATGAATTAAATTTACTGAACTTAATGGCATACTACAAATTTTGTGGCAGATTAAGTACAAAAACTAATCATAACTTGAGAAAATATTAAGATATAAGTGTGATTTAGATTAATTTTACTCCTTATGAAATGGGCTTTCATTTGATTTCTAACACAGACACATTTGATCAATAAAACTTGGCTGAGTAAGAAAACTACCGAATTAGTTTGTTAATTATGCCTAGAATTTACCACAGGTCAAATTGGAGATCCCCAATATTTATAATTGTTTATAGTACAATTTTCTAATGTGTACCAAATTTCATGCTCTAATCAGTTTTTGTGGCTGAGTCCACTTAAAAATATAAACCAAAATTGGATTGCTACTCATACTGTTTGATATTGTACAAAAAATCCTGCAGACACTAAAAAGTGCCACAAACTAAGTTATGCTCATTTCCAAGTGCTGAAGTTAACAACATCCCAAATCAAATGTTGACTGACTGACCAATATGGTTGTAAGAGAGACCAATCTGATTTACTGTAGCTATTTACTCTCTTCAGCACCACACAGAGAGTATATTAGACGAATACAGTAAAACTCTACATTTAAACATCAATACCTTCAGCATCAATACTCCACAGTCAAAAGAGTTCAATTGAAGAGGGATAATCTGAAACAAAAACAAACAAAAACAAAAAAAGAAAGAAAAAAAGAATCAAAAGAGTCATAAAGGTTTTTGTAGATTGAAGTTACCTTTTAATCATATTCCACATTCCACACTATATTTGTATCTTGGATGAAGTGATTAATAAATTCGCTAAATACAAATACAAATCATTAAGTGAAAAACTTATGCTAGCAATGATAGTGGGGCTGCTTAACGTAAAAACAAGAGGTTAATGTGCACTTTGTGTTAAAAGCATGAAATTGATGGATAGTTTTAACCGTTTTTTATTTGTTGGAATGTATAAAGTAGTGTTGCTTTGGAACGACACCTTAATCCGAGTTCATCAAAATTGATTCATTTTACTACTGTAATGACTTAAGTTTTAGTTTTAATTTGTTTTGTTTTTTAATGTATAAGCTGAAATTTTTTTTCAAGAATAGTTTATGAAGTGGCAGATTGAGTAGGGTTCGTTATGGAAAATTGTATTTGGAGGAGTAACAATAAGGTACATGCATATCTAAAGGCTGTATTTTGTTTCTATATGATAAATTAAAAAAGTTCACACTTTAAGCTGGACGCACTGAAGGTGATATAATTTGATGAACGAACATAGAACTATACAAGTAATAATGTGAACAGCAAATTTGCTGTGTAGCTCGTACTTGTTTCGCTTTGCTTCACGATCGAACAAATGTCAGCAAACCTACCATCTGCCATGGCATAGATGACTTAGTTTCAGTTTAGTTTTATGTTGTTGTTGTTTTTTTTTGTTTTTTTTTAATTATTCTAATGTCAATTATTTTTGTTCATTTTTTTCAGATTTTTTTTCTCACATAAATTGTAGTGGGTAAAAAGACCCAAATATTGGTCATTGTGGCCAACTATTATTATACTGTGTATCTACAACATGAGTTTTATAGTTCCCTCTAACAAAATATTTTCAGCCTAATGATAATTGCAATTTTGTGAGATTGTACTGTAATGCTTTGTCTACAAAGCTTTATCTACTAAATCTATTTTTTGCTTCAGATTTAGTTCACTAAAACTATACTGAGATAGCAGCATGAGCCCACATTATAAATAACAATCACTAGGATTATGTCATAAATTACTCTGTAGACAGAGTATAGTTAGTAATCTACCTGAGAGATATATGGGTTTTGAACTTAAAATATAATTTAAAGTGTGTGGTGGTAAAAATGATAAGCATACATTAGTTTCTTTCCAAATGAAACTTGCTGAATGTGGAAGGAGTCAAGCATAATAATTCTGTGGTTGAAGATCTCAACAACCTATTCAAAAAGAAAGTGATTACCCATTACACACTAATAGTTTCTTGATCTAACTTATGGCAGCAGTCCAATGGCCACTAATGCAAGCGGGTATAAGCCACTGAGACCGTTTCAGAAACACATCCTACCACATAATAGAAGATGGTATGACATGTACACGTGGCATGTTCTTGCTCTTACCTTCTTAGAGCTAGCCACTCTATAACAGAATGTTGCATTCCCTCGTAATCTTTCAAAGAAGTACGAGCTAAAAAGGTACACATCCTGTCAGGGTTTTTTTTCCCCAAATAATTTTTGTGGGTGACATGAAGCTGAAGTTTAATTTTGGTTCTAACTAACCTTTTCATCAGTAACCATTGTTGATAATATTGCATTAATACTCTGTATTAAGAACAACAGTACTGATCAACACTGATTAATTAGAAAAACAACAACAATAACAACAATTAATATATTAGCATACTATTGCACAAGAGTAGGAAAAGAGGGAAGCTCAAGCAGAAGCTTAAAACAGTGAAAGTGTGAATAATGTGTGCCACATTTAGCCTATTGCAGGGTTTTATACAGGATTTTTTCGTCAGGGGTGGGGGGGTGGGAGAGAACCTCGAATGAATAAAACACCGTTAGTTGCCTTCTTTTTTTTTAACTAGTCAAACACTTCATGAAACACCAGGTACTGTGAATAACACTCAATGCTATTGTGCATAGCTAGTTGTAACTATTGTCAAAAACAAATTCATTGCTGAGACAAAAAGATTTGTAACATATCTATTATACTACTGATCTTAGAAAGTCAATTTCAACCACCTCAATCAACTTTAAACACTTAATCAAGTCTTTTATGGCAAATTTAGGTCTTTTTGTGATAGAGTAGATAAAAGCATGAAATTGTGCACATTGATTTTTGAGGGTGTACATAATGAAACTAAAGTGGAAGCCATGACAACTGTCTCTCTTTGGAAACAGCATATCTTTTTACTACAAAGACCAAGCTTCTCTAGTACTCAATCTTGCATAGCTAGACCTATACCAAGCAATCCCTGCATATTGGTTGGTAAAGGAAAGCAGCTCGCTAGTTACAAACACCATTACTTTTCTTGCCTTTCTTCCCAATGTGAAGCTCAGTCGTAAATTTAACTGTAGTCTTTGACACAACTGACAGGAATGCGCACTGATTATTGATCGCATGTCAATTACATGACATAACAGATAGAGATGTTGCCACCTTCAGGCTAGTAGCTATGACACTTGCATAGTGTTTGTACACCCAAATTTAAAAAAAGTAGCATAACAAAGTCATGGTTTCAATCCCAGTTGGCACAGATACAGCTGATAAATTTAAACTAGATTTTGAAACATGCTGATGGAACAGAACTTTTGCAAAGCTAATGAGAATTGCCATTGAAGGTCCTGAACTAAAGGTAGTAAATTTAGTGTATTGTTAGAGATGTTTAATAAAAATCTGTTATTCAGCACTGAAATTGGTAATCCTTTAAGGGGAGAAATTTTCGCTTGGGGGGGGGGAGGGGGGAATCCCAGGTCCCCCCCTCTCTGTGAAACCCTGTATTGAATAGTGAAGATTTCAATTCTCAGCAATCAAATACTATCTGAAATTGCTCTAGAAACATGCTATTGCAATTCCAGAGTTTTTATCGAAATTTTCGTTTGGGGGGGGGGGGGGGGGGGAATCCCAGGTCCCCCACCCCCCCTCCCCCCCCCCCTCTCTGTGAAACCCTGTATTGAATAGTGAAGATTTCAATTCTCAGCAATCAAATACTATCTGAAATTGCTCTAGAAACATGCTACAGTATATCCTCCTTAATAGTCCACCTAGTGGTTTGGGTAGCTGGCCTGGACTAATACAGGTACTGTACTATTAAATTCTGAATGAAAATCAACATGTTTATGGCATGTATAAGCATGCATATACATGTACATACTAATTTGAAACAAAAAAATCCCTAAGGACAGTTTGCTTAGTGTTCAGCCTTCTTTTCTCAATTTTTAAGTCGAGGCATTTGCGATATACTGTAGTCAGCATGTGTGAAGTGTCATCTTCACCTAACACTGCCATCATTTGAAGCACTTTCCTGACCATTTCAGTGCCTTCAGTAATGTTCACACTATTGAGGGCTTCCATTCGAGTGAGTGGTTGTACCTCGTCATCTTCTGAATCCAATGAATCTTCTGGAGATACCATCTCAGTACTGCTGCTAGGGCTAGTGCTAGGGTCAGTCTCCATTGTGTCTTCAAATGCTTGTAGTAGATTTTCTTGTTGAAGTGCTATTTTAACTTCATCATGTCGAACAAGATCATCATTTTCTATATCATACCAGTTATTCAGTACACAAGCAAGACCAGGAAGATCGTTTTGAGCTTGATCTTGAAGAGCAACCAACTGGCCAATCAACTGCTCTCTTTCAATGGTAGGAGGAGGGCTATTACTCTCATCTTGTGTGGAGAGTTGACTTTTAATAGTCACATTCTGCAACAAGCTAGTTAACTCTTCAACACCTGGGAGATCCAATGGACGACGGTAAGTTTCAAAACTTTCTACCTGACATGCAGGCAAAATATTCGCTTTCAACCAGCAGTTCACCAGGGTGGATTGGTCAATTGACTCCCACACCTCATGTGCTAGAGTTGCAGCATCTAGAAGGTTTGGTGGGTATGCATGATTCAACCCCCTAACTCCTGCTGGGAGAGACTCTCCAACAGCTCGCAACTCATCATACCTTTCAAGGTTTTTAACCATTGCATGCAACATCTTTGATTTGTAATTTCTCTTGAGCGCAGCAATGATGCCCTGGTGCATGGGTTGATGAATTGATGTACAGTTTGGCGGTAGCAAAATCCATTCTACCTGTGGATCTTTAAGTGCAGTATCAGTTATATCATGGGAGCCAAAGTTGTCAGCAATAAGAAGTACTTTTCTGGAAGTCCTCTTTCTAATTGCTGGTAAAAATACATCATGGAACCACCATTTAGTTATTACATGGTCATTCCAAGCATTTTTTTGAGAGTTGTATGGTAAGGGAGATTGGCAGGACCGAAAGCAGCGAGGATTGGCTGCCTTACCAATCATAGCAAGAGGAATCTTGTGTGTGCCTGTTGCATTAGTGCATGTAATGAGGGTGACACGATCCTTTGCTTTTTGAGCTTTAGTCCCCCGTACACGCCGTCGTTGTTCATTTGGTGCTGTATAAGTTGCACTGGGTATCACTCGAAAGTACAAACCAGTTTCATCCCAGTTGTATACAAGCTCCGAATCATACTCCTCTAGAATTTTTTTGATTTCCTGAATCTTATCTTTGATTTCTTCAAGGGTTTACACCACCAGCTTCCCCATGTAGACGTACACTTTTACCTATGTTGTTTCTTTTCATCAGCTTTTGCCACCAGCCATTTGATGCTTTAAATTCATGCTCATCAAGGGACTTGGTCACTTGCTCAGCATATTCCTTCACAATACGCAATGAAACAGGCATAGGTTTACGCCTATTACGAAGAAGGAATAAATGCAACTACTTTTTCTTCTATAGCTCTGTACTTAATCTCACGATTACGTCGAAGATCACCAGATGTAGTTAGAAGTTGTTGCTTGAGCTTCTTCGTATTCCACAGAACCCGGTTTATAGTCTTTGCAGTGACATTGAATTGTTTTGCAAGCATACTCTGATTAACTCTAACCAATGTTGTTGCTACAGAATCAGGCAGAAAGCCTTGTTTTTGGGCTTGATCAATAACATTACACTTCTGCTTTAGTGTGAGCTCAATCCTTTGCTTTTTTGAAGCCAGCTGTGTTGTGGTGTACTTGATACCTTTTCTTGATGAAGTACCTCTCAGACTTGAAGGCTGCTTTCGGCCAGGAGCCATTAATAAAGAACTGTAGAGAGCTAGCAGGTTCTAACTAGAGTGCACTCCAGCATACAGTAGGTTTTAGCTTGCCCTTAGCAGCTGGTTTTTACTTGCATGTAATTCATATGCCCACACACATTGTTTACATCCACATGTACAAATGGGTCATGGGTATCTGGTGGACTATTAGAGGGATTAGACTACTAGGGAGGTGGCCTATTAGGGAGGATATACTGTATTGCAATTCCAGATTTTTATCTCAAGGGATTGTCCTAACAGTATCAGCTAATGTCCCTTCCCTTATATTTATTTATTCTTCTTTTTTTTATCTGCATCTATGAAGTAAATACTACTCTCATGAAGCTCGCTATTTGGGCTGACCTCATCACATAACCACTATCTTTTTGTATGAACATCTTCTCCCCTACGCCTACACAGAGCTTCCTCGTGTACCAACACCGTCTTCAGTTCGCAATTATCTGAACAGAAGCCTCTGAAATGCATCATCAAAGCCACTATCTCTCGGGATCTAGTACTGACCTTTGACCTAAGTTCACCCTAAAAAAATTTGAAGTCGAAAGTGGTTCCAAAAAAAAAAAACGCCCGGCCCTGCCTATACAACACATAAAAACTATATAACCATTCCGAGCTCATACATTTCTACTGTACAGCAAATTCTGCTAGCAATTAGTGAAACATTATTGTACATTTCAGCAATTGAATTCATATGTAGCCAAAGCCCTCAAAAAATCAAAGGAATTCTTTATGGATTATTCTATGCCTTGAAGTCATTCTATCAAGATTTGTCTACACCGATTATATTTTCTTTTGCTCACCACTGGAATTCTGAATGGATGAGCAGTTGTTCTGGCTACTATATTTTTAATATTGCTCTGGGATTGATAACACTAATAGCATACTTATTTTTGGTAAAAAGGTACAAGTATCGAAAAAGAGATGACATTTGTAACATATACCAGTTTGCTGAAGATTATTATTCAAAGACTGGAAGTTCAGACTGAAGCAAATACCCTGTTGTATTATGCTTTTATTTTTACTTTTTAACTTGCATTTAAATTTTATAGTCTTGTGTGACCTTAAACGTGTATTACCAATTTTTTTGTGTGGAAAATGCAAACAATTATTTTTTGTTGAACAACTTTTCATTCAAATGTTACAACATCATGATCACACTGGAACAATGTTTGCATGTTATGTAATGGTCAAATTGATCATGGCCAAGCTATCAAATCAAGCTCTCTTGTCATAGACTTTTGTGACATTCTTGTAAGCATTTCTAAAACTCAAGTTCACAAGGTTGTTGAATTGTTCCATGAGTGACTACAGTAGCCATTTGGGACTGTTTTAGCATTGTGTCTTCTACTACAGCCAAACCTACTCTACTCCAAATGACAATGAGGCTCTAGTCACTGCTGAATATACATGGCAGTGACATCACCCCATCAAATGGGAAGAAGTAAAGGTTGTAGATATATAGCTAACCACTAATAAAGTATCAAGATGACATACCTCAGACAAATCGCTTTTAGGCTCCCTGAAAGCTGGTTACTCATGCTACACTCACTAATAGTAGGCCAGCTTCATTTGCACTGTAGCTACACTGTATCGTTCACTCACAATCTCTGCATTTCAGGATTAACTTCCTCTGAAATTTCGCTTTCAACCTATAGCGGGTAGAACTTCTGCGCTAAAGAACGACATAGACTCCAACTTGAAACTATTCCAACTGTAGTTTCCTAGGCCAGAGCTGCAAGCATGCGCACTTACCTGTACTAACTTAGCCACCACCGCGGTGTTTTATTTAGTTTCCGCGATCTGTTATTTCACTTTCCCTGTATGATTTCAATTGAACAGCGATTTCCTCATACAGTTTTGAATGGGAAATGTACGACGCGCCCTATTATTTGTATGAGTAATAGCACGGGTAACCGAATAGCACAGGTTACCCGTGTTAACACTCGCTAATAGTAGGCCAGCTTTTGAAACAAAAATCATTTGCACTGTAGCTACGCTGTATCGTTCACTCACTATCTCGGTATTTCAGGATTAGCTTCCTTTAGAACTTCGAACAACATTATGGGAAATATCGCACGGGGAAAGTGAAATAGCACGTAAATAAGTGAAATAGCACGTAACTAAGTGAAAATAGTAGTCTCGCTAGCCAGACCCTTTACCAATCGCTACGCGGGAAAAGGGGTCTGGTAGTTACCTGCTTGGCGTACGTTGAGTAATACTTTGCGTTAACCTTTAGTCATATCTTTGAGAACACTTTCCATCTACTCTTAGGGTGTGTGTGCCGGAGGTATGCAGTCGGCCGCGCACACGTGACTTGCCTTTCACGCGCGCCTCTGTTCAGGCCTTGTTGGGAATATCACGTGCGTGCGACTTCAAGTGCCGCGCGCGCGCTTCGCAGCGGCCACGCCCAGCCGCTGCCTTTCCCCACACTCCGCCCCAACAAAGGCCACTCGGAGAGCCCCGACTGCTCCGATGCACACACCCTGCCTTACACTATCCCAGCGTTACCACCACGCCTACCCTTCACATCCTGCCCATGCCCTTTATCTACTCCACCACATACCCCACCATAACCACTGCCATGACTTTTTTTTTTTTTTTGGTACGTGGTGAGCCATACATGTTCATACATTACCCATTACATTGCATAACTGATTGACCTTGCACATGATCATACAACTAGCATATGACTGACCGTCTGGTCTGTTCCCTTGTCCGCCGGTTCTCAGTGATCATTCCTTGCGAGTCTCCTGGCAGCCTTCTCCTGAGCCTCGTCACCCAGCCTGACATACCCTCTGTACGCCCTGCTGCTCCACCTCCCCAGAGACTTTAATTACTCCTCTGAGGCTCCATTTCGACACGCTTCCGTGGCCGCTCCGATACGAAAACTGTGCCCGGAAATACCCTCCGCAGAGAGTCCGCACCTTCTCAGGGCCTCCTTCACTTCCTGGACAAACACTTTTCTATCCAGGCCTTTGCCCCCGTTCAGCCTGAAAAATTGGCCTTCCCCTGCCTTTCTCAATGCCATGAACCTCAGGAGGGCAATCACCGGGCACACCTCCTTTCTCGTCCTGTAGACCGTGACTACAGCACCTTGCCTGAGCCTGTCCGTCTTGGACTCCTTAATCTGTATCTTTATCCATTCAGGCGACTCTGTCAGATCCAGAGTAACATCCTCCCACCCCAGATGAACTGTGGGGTCAAACTCTCCATTCTCTGGGGCCAATGCCTCTCCAGCTCTCAGGCAGCCGAAGAAGCACAGACAGGCAGCTGCCCACAACATCACGCCTCTGTCCCCCTGGCCATCCCAGGCTGATTTCATTGCTTCCAGGTGGTGCCAACCCACTGGATCTCTGCTTGGCCCACTACCCCCGTGGGTGGCTGCGTGTCTTGCCAGACCTTTCCTTATCTGGCCCAGTCTGGCCATCTCTCCCCAGTTCGGAGCCGGCAGTCCTGCCCTCAAATGCCCTTGCCTCAAGCCCGCCAGGTGATGTCTCACCGTGCTGTCCTTCATGCCATCACATGCCAGGGTCACCACATACCCTATGGCTCTCTCCTCAGTAACCGGTAGTGGTTGCTCTCCCAGTTTGTTGCACCACTCCGTATACCTCTCCCACACCCTCCGGTAACGATTCCTCGTTACCGGTGCTAGTGCCTCCTGGAACAGTAGCTCCTCAGCTTCTGCCACTCCTGCCCTGACCAGGAGTGGTTCTCTTTCATCAGTAGCTCCACCAGTCCACTCGGTATCTCCGTCGCTCTCTCCTCCGGAGCCTGCATAAATGACCGAGCCAATTGACACCTGCCTCTTGACAAGGCATCTGCCACCACATTGTCGCTTCCCTTTATGTGACTAGACCCTATGGTCATAGATTTGACCGCCTCTACAAAGGCCAGGCATCTCCTTAGATGCATTGCTCTTTTCTCTTTACAGGAACCAGACTTTATGGTGGGCAACCACTGCTGAGTTGTCACACCATGCCAACACCGAGGAGCCTTCCCATTGTTCTCCCCACACTATTGCTGCAATCACAATTGGCAGCATCTCCTTGGGCATTATGCTCCACTCTCTGGCACTCTGTGCCGTCTCCCAGCTCAGCTGGAACCATTTCCCTTTCCACTCGGCTCCACACCCCCACGAGCCTGAGGCATCTGACACTAGCTCGTGATCTGGTTGCCTCTCCCCTAGGCCTTTTTGCATCAGAGCTCTGCCATTCCAGCCCAGACCAAACTGGAACCACCAATCCAAGTCTGCCCTGGCCTCAACATTCAGACGAACCCTTCTGTCATCTTTCTCCACTGATGCTATCAGATCATGCAGCCTTCTTTTGAAGGATCTGCCTGCCCTCACTGCCACGCAAGCGTGGTTCAGCGACCCAGCTATTGACTGCAGGTCTCTCTTCCTGCAGCTTTTCATGCCCCTCCATTTCTTTAATAGGTTGAGCAATTCGCTCAATTTCTCCTGGGTCAGCCTCAACTCCATATTGATCGAGTCTATCTCGATCCCCAGAAACGTGATGACTTCCGCTGGACCTTCAGTCTTGTTCTCGTCCAGCGGCATGCCCAATCTCATGCACGTTTCTCTGAACACCTGCAGGGATCTCTCGCACTCTCCAGATCCTGCGGCACCCACTGCCACAAAATCATCTACGTAGTGTCTCACCCACTTGGCACCCTTTCTCTCTGCGATCCACTGAATCGCATCACCCAGTGCTGTGAAAATCAGAGGGGCAGATCTCAAGCCAAATGGAAGTGTACCATCCACGTACACTTCTCCTTCCCATCTCATCCCAAGCAACCACCTATCTTTGGGATGGACAGGCACATTTCTATAGGCAGCCTTCACGTCTGCCTTGACTAGCTCTGCCCCTCTGCCCACTTCCAATACTCTTCTGGCCACCTCGTCCACTGACATGTAAGCTACACTGGCCAGCTCCTTGTCTATTCCATCATTTACACTGGCACCATCTGGCGCTGACAAATTCACTATCAGGCGCCACCTTCCTGGCTTCCCCTTCTTGGGAATTACTCCAAATGGAGAACACTGCACTATTGCTCTCCCCTCCTTCACTATGTGTACTCTTCCGGCACTTACTTCCTCTCGGAGATACTTCCCAATGATCTCCCTGTGCTGGGATCCCTCATACATCACGCCTCTCTTTTCCTTCAGCACCACTCTCCCCTGGTCATGCCCCACTCTGAATCCCGACTGAATTCCTTTCACAATCCATTCCACCCATGCCCTGTCTGGGTGACTTTCCAGGTCCTCTTTCCATGCTTGCCACTCTAGCGGGGTTTCCACCACCTCTGCCCTGGCAGCACCACACTGTTCGGACCATCTGATACACAATCCAGCTCCTCGAGCTGCCTTGTGAAACGGTACCCTACAAAAGCGTAACACCACCATCACGACTTTTGCCCTCCATGTACCATTTCCCTCCATCCTAACTAATGCCCACCCTACCCATGTGTATGTCCATGTGCATATGTCTGTTTACCCTTGCACGTTGCCGTCATACATTCTTATCCTATCCCATCCCTGTGCACTCCACTTAATCCCTCTCCCGTTCCCAGACTACACCATCCCTCTCCCCACTGTGTTAACTGATTGAACATCCCAATGACCACATTTGTGACACAACAACAAGCAATATACATTGACTGACTATTGTTTTTCAAAGTTTTTTTCCATGACACTGCGATCCCGGATGATCGCCTCCACACTGAGCACAAGCGTGCAAGAATCTGCACTGCTTTCCGTAGGCACAAGTGCTATTCTCTTTGTTATAACGGAAACAGACTCCTCTTTTCTTCTGTTCCACCTTCCTTTGCACTGGGCCATTGCCGTGCCCTTGTCTCTCTGTCTGGGGAGCATTGCACATCATATCCAGCACTAAGCTGGTCTTCTCTTCCCCCCAGGCCACATCACTTCTCCCGGCTGCCTCTTGCCGGAACTTCCGGTCATACTTGACCACCAGATGCCACGGATGGCGTTTTGCCAACCTCACAATACTTTCTCGGTACGCCATTAGCGTCTCAAACATCTTGGGATCTGATCTCCCCCACGCTGTCTGAAACAGCGAGAAACAGGTGCTCCAGGTCAGGATGTCCGGCACCTCTCTCAATGCTCTCTTCCTGGAGCTCATGCCTCCTGACGCCTCCTCCACGCTTTCATTCTTTACTTGCCTCCAGTCACTGTCACTGGGGCCATCATCCATTACAGGGAACCAGGAGAAGTCCACAAATGAGCATTCCTGAATTAGTTCCACCAACTTTGCCGCCAATGGTGGCAAGTTGCTCACCAGGTGCACCACTTTCTGCACCTTTTTCTCTGGTGGCTTCTCCTGCTCCTTGTTGGACACATTTGTCAACAACTTCTGGAGCATTCGCCCCGTCTGGCTCTCTTTGCCTTTCCCAGTCGTTGCCGACCTTGCACCACTCTCTCTGGCTCTTCCTGCCAGTGTGGCCACCTCATCTACAGGACACCAATCGAACACAGTAATGACATGCCCCTGCCATACTCTGTCGATTCTCACTTGTCCCATACCACAACAACACAGTGCCCTGACACCGGCCAAGACTGCAGGTTTTTAAGCCTGCCTCTTTCTCTCGACACCACTAGTGTCCTCCTTGCACTTACTCATATGCACAATACTCAATGCCCTGACACCGGCCGAGACTACAGGCCAACAGACCTGCCTCTTTCTCGCCACCACCAGTGTCCCTTTGGCACATACATATCTTTTCTATATTCTTTCCTTTACTTTACCCTATCTCCCCCTCCCTCTTTTCTGAATTCTATTACTCTACATATTCCACTACACTCGCCCCCTGGACGCTTGTCCCTTGCCCACTGATCTCGGGAGTCACGCACTACTTATAGCACGGAGGTGAGAATCAGGAACGTCTGTGACAGCACCTTCCAGTCTCCTAACCACGTCCCTGACTCTGAATTCTATTGACTCACCCCCCCTCACTGAATTACTTTTACTTGCTCCCCTCCGTATACCCACATACCATCAGGAGCAGCTCCTGATCCTCTCTCCTTGGGTTTGTTGCCTTCCTCCAGGACAGTAATTCTGCCCGCCAACATTAGTAGTGCCTGTGTCAGAGTCTTTTCAATCACTGACGCCATTCCTGGCACTGTCCCTCCACTACCTCCATCTCCTCTAGATGCGGACCCAGATATTTCGGATCTCGGCCTTTTAGCGGACGGCTCATCACTCGTCTCGACTCTCGTGTCAAACGAACCAGAACTTTCGCCGCTCTTAGCCGGCCTTTCCCTTATGGCGGAGCCCGTCTCTGCCATAGCCTTCCTTTTCTCTTTACAATTTCTGATTAATGCCCATTACCCTAGGTCCTTTTCTCTTTATATACTCTTTCACTTCTGGTCACACTCCGCCTGCACAAGGACCTTTGACCCCTGGAAACTCTTGCCTTTTTCCCGCTGGTAACTTCGGCACGTTTCACTGGACCTGCCAACTACATTGAGCAGTTTATTCAGTTCTCCTCGCTAATTGGTGAGACCACAAATAATAGGTGACGTTATTTCCTGTGACGTAAGACTGTTCAAACCTTTGCGCGTGTTGTATTTCTGTGCACAACTCTCTAACAGCCTTGTCAACTCATCTTCCTTTAGATGATGCCATTAGTAATGCTAAGCAGTGATATCTGCACCTGGAAGTTTTGCTTAGATGTAAGATACACTAGTTGTTGCTTTGTGCAGGGGTCATTGTATATCACAAGGTATCTTAGGTTTTTTACATGCTTAAAGGTGAATAATGGTAGCCAAGAATCAATATCAGTGTCAATAAATTTAATCCGCTGCATTTCCCAGCATAATTTTGCATAAGCAACACATCTTCAATCGATCTAAACAATTCACGCGCCTTAAAACATTTAACAATTTACACCCACACAAATTGAACCACAGTTAACCACTTGCTGACTAAGGAAGAACAAACTGCTCAACGTCAGTCTACCAGACCCTTTTCCCGCGTAACGATTGGTAAAGGGTCTGGCTACGCGAGAGAGCACGGCAACTAAGTGAAATAGCAACGAAATTAAGTGAAATACTCTGGTAGCTAACTGAAATATGTGTCCACCTAGTTGTATCACATCATTGTGTCCCACCTAGTTGTATCACGTCATTGTGTCCCTTGAAAACGTACAATTTGAGTAGTTTCTAGTTGGAGACAATGTCATTCTTTACCACAGAAGCTCAACTCAGTTATTAGACGGAATTTTTTTCAGCATATATGAGTCATTTTTTTTTTGGATGGGCAATTTACGCACCGTACAATTAAAAAATCAGGTATACGAAGTTTGCATGTATAATCAGACCTGAACTTACTGAGCAGTATCATCGACTCTCGCTCAACTTGTTTTCACCATTAACAATGGTAAAGCGTCGACAAAACTAGACGCTAGCGCATGCCTAGATGTTACCGCGCAGGTAGCGCTGTAGGTATTTAAGGGTGCTGGGACATAGCAACGCGCGCGCACCCGCACGCACTACAAATAACCACAAAAATCCGCCTTGCTCGCATATGGAACGCCGTTTTTTTTCAAAACTGCCACAAAAAATCGTTCGTGCTAGACTCACATTGACGCGGGTTAAGCTAATTCTTACGCGGGGTAAGCTAATTCTTACGCTGGGTAGGCTAATTCTTACGCGGGGTAAGCGTATTCGTATTCTCTTAATTTATTGCGGGGTAGAGTTATTTTTAAGCGGGGTAAATTCATTCTTCTGGCGCGGAGACCCTTTTCCTCAAATGCGCTAAAATGGCTTCGTCGTCTGAGGAAGACAGAGGACTGAAAAACGCGCTTGAAACGGCCGGTCTGGGCCATTTGTATGGAACAGTGAAAAGGTAAACACTTGATGTTGTATGATCACCTGTTATTGTTTATGTATGATTATACTGGTATATAAAAGCGGAGGAAGGAACTGGGCGGGGATATATCTAATGACCCTTTTCCTTCTCAACTTGCATGTATTCGACTATGAAATGTATAATGTGCCATACTATGGAACCCCGTTTGTTTCACTGTTGCTTTTACAACCTGTATTATTGACTTTGTTAAGGAAGATACAGTGCTTAAAAGACATTTTTGTTTCTTGATACCTTTTTAGTTTTACTTCGTGCTATTAGTTTGTCATTTGTTTGTTTGTTTTGTTGTTTTTTGTTTTTGTTCTTCATAGATAAAGATCCAGGTTGTTCCTCTTCTCTCTGATGAAGACTTGGTGTTACATGTCTGGGTGACAGGGCGGTGTTGAAGAACATCTGCAAAAATATGCAAAGTAAAATACCTAATGCACTCTATGTATCCCTGTTGTTGTTGTCACTAAAATGTATCCTCTTGTAGAGCAGGATAACATAAATACTGAGATGCAGAGTGCTTTTCCATCTATACAAGGTTCCTCAAGCCAAAATGCTGTAGATAGTCATGAAGCAGTTTTAACTAAAGCTCAACGAATGCTTACTCAATTACGTTCAAACCCAGTTGATTTCCATGCTCCCAAAAGAAAAAGGCATCGTAAATCTGGTGCAGTTGGCAAGAAAGTCAAAGATTTTCAGCGCAATGTTATAGTAATTGATTATCAAGGTGCTAAGCCACCAGCTGTTCATATCCTACATCAGTATGACAAAGTTTATCAAGGTGTTCTGCTTTTCAATAACAGTATGTCAGAGGACAATATAAGGGCTGAGATATGTATGCTTATACAGCAAGAACCTAGTGATATATATGATTTTTCAGCTCTTGATCCTTCTGATTTTGAGTTTGTTAAGTGTGTTAACAAACGTGTCCGAACACTTGGTTGTAATGGCGTCTATGATGGAGATGGTTTACGAGAGTTGTATCGTTCTGGTGGTATATATGTTCGTCTAACAAAATCCTTCAATAAGGTAAATACATAATCACAAAATTATTTTTACACCATACCCTATTAACTCATTAAATACTGAGTTTTGGGAGAACTCCATTTCCCTACAAACTTAAGACAATTAAAAAATGAGTTTCAACCAAGGTAATTATATGCAAATTTATTTAGTGCACATTTAACATTCACTTTTGATTAATAAAAGTAATGCTGTGAAATAATTCATTTTATGAAACTTCCCAAAAAAATTTACAGTGCCTGCCGTGCCCACTTTTAACAATCTTCCACCTTCATGACAGTTTTCAGATCCCAGTTTTATTATAATTGACCAATTCATTGCTGATATTCCTTTTTGTACGTAGTCAACATCAAATGGTGAGTTAAAGTACAAAATTAAGCAATCAGTTAAGTAGCTTTAAAAAAATGGGTTTAGGGTCAATTTGATCCACTGTGGTATATAGTCGATGAGTCAATATATCAATCATGGTAACTTGCAGTTTAATTAAACATCTGTGGATATAGCTATTTAGTCAGTGGAAGTTGTGTGTGTGGCATATTATGTCAAGAGGGGGATATAGCTAACTTGGAAGTAGGATAGTTCAATTAAACACTGAGAGTATGCATTATCTTATTATTACAGACTAATATAAAGTGTCATGGGTTAAACATCATTTTGCATTTGTGCAGGTATACTCTGAAAGTGTTTGTCTAGAACATATTTCTCCAGATGATTCTTGTAGTAGTACAGAAAAACCCTCATTAGCTGCAGGATCTCCTTTGTCTCCTCTGTTGTCAGAGCATCAGGATACTCTTCTCACTCCGTCATGTCCATTGCCGCTTCAGTCATCAAGTCCACATTTATCTCCACTTGTGCTGTCAGGGCATCAACATTCGTTACTTTCTCAACCAGGTCCATCATCTCAAACTCTTTCACCTGAAATATCAAATCAAGTGACTGAAAAATCAATTATTGATTTTACAGTAGAAGACCCCTCATATGTGTAAGTAACATGGTACACTTGATTTGAGTTGGGAGGCTATGTAAGCTTAAATTCAATTATTAAATACTGGTTTGATTTTAAATGTACAGGACATATATTGACCTGCTGACAGACAGTGATTTTTCTGATGATGCGGGAGCTCTTGTTCAGCATTCAATTGAGAGTAGTATACTAGACAGGTATATATGCATGTTTATGTATCAGCTATGATTAAAACATAAATCAACAAGAGCAGCTGCAATATTGTGGACATGATTACATCCAATGTGTATCCCTTTAACCCTAGCCTTAAAGTCATAGTAGGATTTGTTTTATTGTAAATTACTGTGGCAATCATATTGACCTGTGCTCTACACAAGTTGATTGAAGTGATGACTATTAAACATTTATGTATGTGTTCATATGATTTATGATGTGGTTAATTTTTGTCTTTAGCGGAAGTCAGCATAAAGAGACTGTGGATATGCTAGAATTACTAAAGAACCATGTTCAGAAATATATGACTATTGCAATGCTTCTATGTGACCGTCAACATATAAATATTCGGCGAAAGCATGTTTGGAGTGATATGAGACGGGCTATGAAGCGTTTGTGTTGGATTATCTTTACTGAATGGTGGAGGTGGCCCCCATTTTCTTTCAGAGTCTGTTGTATCCTATATCTTAGGTGAATCATTGGGAACATTATCTGTTGAAGAAGTACCAGATTTTGAGATTAAAGAAAAAATTATTAAGGTAGATTTATGCATTATATAAATATAGTATACATACCATTACAGTTTGTGTTGCTCCTTTCCAGTTATCAATGATGGACTCCGTTGACCAGCTCAAAATAGCACTGGATTCTGCAGAGTACCTTTTTCGATTTGATGCCGGGGTTTCTATACCAGCTCAGTCAGTTACCTTTGAGCAAAAAAATATGATTGTGCAGTCATTGGTTATGCACTACTTGGTACATATCTGTAAATCAGAGTTGGAACAGTTTAAACGAGGGTGTTCTGAGTTGAGTGTACTTGACCTCTTCCGTTCAAGTCCAGTTCACTTCAAACCACTACTTCTTGCTGATGGAAAGCCTAAATTAACAACAAAAGAAATTTCTTCCATGTTTAAAGTGCAATGGTCACCACAAGGTTCAAATCAAAGAGAAACTGAAGAAGCAGTCATTTTAGGATGGTTGGAGTACTTGGAAGGTATTAAAGGTAGGTAGCTATATCAGGATTTGTTAGCTGTGTTTTTGGCTCTTTCTTAAACTCAACATGATCTGCTACATTGTTTCTGTAGGTGGAAGATTGATTGAGAAAGAAGATCCCGAAGCTGATGACATTACTGTTACCTTAGAGAGATGGTTTTAGCATTTGCTACAGGAGCTGACCATGAACCTCCTCTAGGGTTCGAGAATGTACCAGAAATACAATTTGAAACTAGAAAAGATCGATTCTTTCCACGTGCAAGTACCTGTGTTCCAGCGTTAATTTTGCCTATTATGTTGAATGATCCTGATGAATTCAGAAAGAAAATGGATTGTGCAATTATATGTTGTCATGGTTTTGGAAATCCATAAACTTTATCATTGTGCAAACTTGTTTCAGCTACTAGCTAGCTAGCTACTGTTGTGTTGCATTTCATGATTTTTGTCTTTGTCTTGATTATACGTATTACATTTTTGGTGGTTCTTAATTTTTGGGGGAAAGCAAGTCGCTATTTATATTGATTTTGGATACATCTACATGACATTATAACATTTTAACCAATGTATTCATGAACATAGAGATTTGACAGAATAGTAATCAAATTCACATGATGATCAATTACTAAGCTTTTATGCATAAACTTGTACATTGTGAAAGGACATAATATAAATTGGTTTTTATGAGATCATTGCAGACACAGTACCATATAAGAAAAGATAAAGATCCACTCCATTGTACTCACTGTGTGCCAGAGGGTCATGGTGTTCTTTAATGTAACGATGCTGAGCAGGTGTCAATTCAACCCTTGTGAGTGGAATTACAACAGATCCATTATCAAAAGCATTTGATTCGTACTCTGTATCTACTCCATACTCTGATGGTTGTTGCAGCACATCATGAGCAGCAAAACAAATGCCCCTGGTCCATAGCTGTACTGGTGACAGTCCTCCTTCAGTCCGAAGTGGGTGGTTATTCCATCCTTCAGTGAATTTTTGTAACTGAAGATTCAACCGTGGAATGTAGATGTATTGAAGACAGAATAAGTGAGTATCACTTAGAGGGTTCAATAAGCCACTATCTTCCATTTCATAAAACAGATTGTAGTATATATGGCAAACACAAGTAAAAGTATCACGCCACAAGCGTTCTATACGCTGGTTGTGAACACTGGAACCAGTTATGTGACTCATACGACCAGTACCTCGACACAACAACATGGCTCTTGCAACATCTACATTCTCACCTCCATAATCTGACCGAACTCTAGATGGCCAACCATGAATCCGTGCTGCAGCTAAAAAATGTTGAAATACAGTAGCAGCCTTATTGTTATCAGATGCCTGGAGGTAAGTAACTTTTCGGGAGTAGCCATCTATTCCTCCATGTATAACAATTCTCCATCGTATGAGGCAGTGAAGGCCATCAATGTGCCAAAGGGCATTTGATGAAGCTACATTATATCTTCTTCTGACCACTGTAGTAGATGTGCGTAACTCCACCAATCTCGGACTAACTCTTAACATTGATTCACGGACCCTTTTTCGAGAAACTGTCAAGCCATACCCTCGCAAATATCCCCACATCATGATAGCACCACTGTTGGGAGATCGTTGAACAAGCATCTGCACAATAGCATCCAATTCACTATCCAAAATGCTATTTGCTGTATAGAAGCCTAAACTCCGACAGTGACGCCATAATGTTGTCCTTGATACCATCAAAATTTCTGAGCACTGACTCCATGTCAATTTCATATCACGTAAAAATTCCAGCTGAGAAAAAAAAAATATATATATATAAAACATTAGCCAGTTATGTCATTATGCCTGAGTTCATCAACTTTACTCATTCCTGAATTGTTTTGTTTATAATAATAGACACTAGCAATGATTGAACAATAACAGACGTTTCGACATCTTTGCAGATGTCATCATCAGTGATGATATAGTATGAATAGATAAGTAAACATATTTTAAAGAATGCGTCAAGGACACTCCCAGCCATAACTTGTTTATTTCTTGTTAATTTTGATTTTCCTTGATGCATTCTTTAAAATATTTTTAGTATCTATTCATATACATGATGACATCTGCAAAGATGTCAAAACGTCTGTTATTGTTCAATTATTGCTTGTGTGTATTATGACAAACAAGATAACAATTACGGATATACCTAGCAACGCTTAGATTATATAAATATATTAACTCATTCCTCTTACATGTCTAGTTTTGTAGTAAAAATGGCAGTGTTCTATTGTTAAACATTAATTATACAGTGTAATGTTTAATACACTTTGGTTATACCACAAAATTGGCCAAGAATGATTTCTTAAAATCTACTTAGTAGCTAATCACAAAAAAAGTTGGGAGGTAGGAGTGACTTTAGTAGTTTAGGGAGAAGTTTCTCCTGCTTGAAGTAAACACTTCAAACCTTCTCTTACCTAACCACTTATCAGCGAATTGGCAGTTAGGTAAACAATCAAGCCCATGAGACTTGCCAAAGCACACACATGCTAACCCACTCTTACCAATTCTATGTTAATAGTCTTTTGCGGCCTTCCTCCCCTCTCAGTCTCTATAGTAGTAGTACCACCTTCAATTCTTAACAATTTAGTCCCCCAGGTAATTATAAGTTGATCTATACACCGATGCAGATCTAGAAGCTGAGCAACTTCAGACCCAGCTGAATCAGCCACCAAGGAGGAATCATCCAATATGCTTGATAGATATGCAGAGAGAAGACTACTACAACCGTGGAGGTAAAACAGGGTGGTATCAGTTGCTTCATAATTCTCCATTGAAAAATACCTCCTACAACACTCCAATACCTCCTCAATTAGATTTAACAACTGGCCTAGGTGGGACATTAGACAGGTCAAAGGAAAGGTGTCGTCAGCCAGTGTACGCGGGTGCCTTCATTGGGATTTTTGTTTGTTTGTTTTTGCTTAATATACCCCGCGCCAAAATATCTACCCCGTGACAAATTAAATATGCCCCCGCGTCAAAAATACTTGCCCCGCGTCAATGTGAATTAGCTTACCCCGCGTAAGAATTAGCCTACCCCGCGTAAGAATTAGCTTACCCCGCGTAAGAATTAGCCTACCCCGCGTAAGAATTAGCTTACCCCGCGTAAGAATTAGCTTAACCCGCGTCAATGTGAGTCTAGCACGAACGATTTTTTTGTGGCAGTTTTGAAACAAACGGCGTTCCATACTCGCTATGGAATACCAAATGCGACAATAATCAAATTGTTGATTCCCAGTTACTGATTCTCGATTACCGTTCACTCAATGCTCGATTATCGTTCACGCGATGCTCGATTATAGATTACAAGGTACTCAGATACAGTTCTTGCACTCTTCGATTGTCGTCCTTGCACTTCGATTGTCGTCTTCGCACTCCTATAGTCGCCCTTGCACTGCACCTAAATTATCTGCAAAGGGCGCTGGTGTAGGGGGGGGGGGGGGGGGCGGGGGCGAAATTAGGGAATTTTGAAACGGGAAATATGAAAAGTACTCTGCGAAATTATTGAATTTGAAACGGGAAACTAGCGCAAATAATCTCTGTGATGTCCTCTCGTAAGGAAAGAGCGTGTATCCCTCAGATCAAATGGAGAAGGCTAAAGAAGCTATTCGTGTTTTATCTACTATTGATGTTAGTGCTGTTTCGGAAGATCAGGAACAAAACAATTCTTCTAATGGTTAGTTTGAAGCAGCTGGATGACGTCCACTTACCTGCTAGAATAAATGGCATAAGCTTGAAGTGACTCTACAGATTACATCATGGATGCAGTCACCTGGGTTGGTGAAGCACTACATGCTTTAAGCCATCTGGTTCACTATCCCCCAGCAGTATTTCATATTACGATTATATACACTGGGAGTAATTAATTAATTCATTAGCAGTCCTGACAATGCACTACGTAATAGTTAGAGCATAAGCGCTTAGGTACTGGTGGATTTAGTGCACTAAATTCACCAGTACCTAAGGGCATGCTCTAACTATTTTAGATCCCGTTTACCCATGCCCAGTTTCCACTAGCAACTTTGTTTATCAGCAGAAATGGCGGTGTCAAGCGAATTATTCTGTGTTTGCCCAAAATTAAAATTCAATTAAAATTCAATTGAAGCACACCTACTTTAGCATTGTAGCTGGATCTAACCCTACCCTGGGCGGTGGTAAATGGTATGAGCGTCAGCTGGAGAGTTGTCAGGGGAGAGTTATCCCAACTAGGCGGGCTGGTCCTATATAGGTCGGGCTCCGCTTTATCCAGCCTATTGTATTAAACTAAAACTCAAAAATAGCAATACCCCAAGGGTGGTTAGTATGCACAGTTCATATACCTAAAGGCAAAAAATAGTGCACACTTACCAAGTTTAGTACACCTAGTAACAATATAGCAACGGGAACTAAATATCAATAGTCACATTCATAGTCATGTAATGCTCTCCTAGAGCCAGCAAAGTTGTACCGAAAACAAAGTGATAGTCATTTTCACAAGGTTATACATACCACATCTACATTGTCACTTTAGTGAAAGGGGAGAGGCAAGGGGGTGTGGGGTAAGGAATAACCAAGATACCTTTTTTTTTTAACTTTAAGCTGGACATTTAGCTATAACCACCTTTCAGTTTTCAACCTTTTTTTATTTTAGAAACCCAGGAATATTAAGGATACTTATTGGTGGTATTGATAAAGATTAAACTAAAAATGCTGAAATTGATTTACTATGCATGCAGAATCTGGGGAGCCCGTGGCCAACAGCCGCCCTTGCTTATATTATATATACATATGTATATAATTTAAAATCCCCTCCATATCTTTGTACTATGTTTTATTCCGTTAATATTTATAATTCTAGACGGTAGTATTGTTCAAGAGAAATGCACCTCTGCACTTGACATGCTCCATAAAGTTCGCGCTGATCTCACTCATCCTAAAGGCTGGAGAGGATTTCAAACCAAGAAGAAGGAAGCTGGAGTTGGTTTTAGTCAATCATTTTTCAATTTAAAAAGAAAAGAATGTGATTCACGAAGTAATGTGAAAAAAAAAGCCAAAAAATGTATTTCATACACACACAGATTCGTATGCTTGAGCAAGATTGACCAAGAATCTATTCCCACTACGGACAGGGAAAAGGATGCTCTTTTAGAGGCGGGGCTAGGAGAAAAGAAAATTATTATCCCTGATATTGATATTAATGGAGAAGATTTTCGTGACATCTTATGTCAAGAATTTTGTAAACTAAAAGATGGTGGTGGCTTCATGTTTGCTAAGTGCAAAGGCAATAGTCGGCTTTTAGAACCACTTTCACCACTCTGTTTGACTTCTCCCAGAATTTTACGTGACAGAGTTGGTAATGCCCGAACGTATATTTTGCCACTGCAAAAAGATCTGGATCTTACAGCTATTGTGAAGCTTCCAGCTGGGGTAATGCCATCCAATTAATGTATGCATTATGTAATATCTGTTTTCTTCCAATGTTGTAGCCTTTTGAAAAGTGTTTAAATTGTCAAGTAGAGTTTCCAGTTACGGACCTAGCAGATCATCTAATTACATGCAGTGAAAGGTAAACATTCCACTACTTTAACATATATTATATAAATGCTGCTTATGTGTGGTATTATAAACAGATTGGAGAGGGACTATTCTCAGGAGGAGGATTTGTATCAGAGTGACGAAGATGACACTTATTTGCCAAAAATAAGGCTTGATCAATCTGAAACAATTTGCATTCCTGAAGGAGAGGAATATCTCACCCAAGAAAGTGGCTCTAGCAACAAGGATATTATCACCATAGAACAGTCTGAAGATGAGGTGGATGATCTTGAAGAATCTCTATTGGAGCATGTACTGGCTAAAAGTCTGACTGAAGTCCCTCCAAGGTCTGGTTGCGGAATGAAGGAATGAGTGAAAGCTTATGTTCATGTCTGTATGAATGTGTATTACATGTATATGTATGTACGTATGTTGGGTTTGATACAGAGTGTGTGTGTGTGTGTGTGGGGGGGGGGGAGGAATCATGGGATTTTCCCTCCTAAGCTGAGAGTTTCCCCACCAAGAAATTCTTACTCACCAATCAATAAAATAATTGAAGAGAACAGAAATTACAATGTAATTGTAAGAAAACCAGTGAGCATAAAGTTTGTATTGAATAATAACGTGAACAAAACTTATATCAATGATATTATGTCCAACAGGTAATTATAAATCCGGGATTTGTACTCCCCCCTCTTCCCCCTTCTCCCAGAGAAAAATCTTGTATCAATCCCTGGTATGCATGTATGTATGTATGTGTGTATGTATGTATGCATTGTATGTGTATGTATGTATGTTTGTATGTGAGTGTATATTGTATGTATAATACATACAATTATCACTTGTTCCAACACCTCATTTTAAAATTGTCTTAAAATTAAAAACAAAAATCAACAAAACCTATGGTGGGCACTGGCATACAGTGCCCACAGTATTAAGTATTGATGACATAAACTTAATTGTTATAATGAATGTATATAAATTGTACACTCCTGTTAATGTCTCACTTCTTTGCTCGTTCGCCAATATGTTTTTTACAACATATTCATTCATTTTCCATTTCAAACTGACTAAAAACCAAAATATTTTTTTTGTTTCTAGTCCTCCGAAATCCCTGCAAGCTATCCTTGCTGGCATAGCTGATAAGGTGAACACAGATGAAGAGTACATTTTTGAAGTAAGAAGGGAGCAGGTTCTAGCTGACTGTTTAAGAAATGTGAGTAGATATGACTTTTCACCATCAAAGATATAAAGGTATTTATAATTAGCTGAGTGTATAGCTATTTCAATTGTTTTCTTGTTGCAGGTACATTTTATCGGTGAGCAAGCTGAAGATGGTGGAGGCCCTAAAAGGGAAATGTGGCGTCTCTTTGGTTTGTCTTTGAAAGGATCATATTTTGAAGGTTGTGATGGCAAATTAGTAGTCCGACATGACACCATGGCCTTACAAGTGAGTTATTGTGATGTTTTTATTCTAAGCATTAAATTAATGTTTAACTGTTGCAGTCAAACACATATTACAAAATTGGTGTTTTGATGGCCGTGTCATTGGCTCAAGGAGGGTCTGGATTTCCGTTCTTATATGAAGGTGTCTATGAGTATTTGTCTGGCAAGGATCTGGGCCTTGTAACCGCAGAACCATCGGCCATTCCAGATTATATTGTTCAAGAAATAGTATATAAGGTAAAGTGATCCAGGTTGGGTTTTATCTGCCTTCAAGCAAGCATATGCTGAACGAAATTATCTTGAAAAGCTTATTATTCACTATTTAAGTATTATATATATATATATTGAAAAAACAAAATGTTATTTTGATTAGCTGATATAATATGTAGTGTATAATGTGTATGTGTGTGCATGTATGGAGGGAGGGGGAGATAGGTAACGAGGGGGGGAGGGGAAAGAGAGGTAACAGCTAATATTGTCCATTCTGATATTTAATGAATCAAATACAATGCATGATTTATCATTTATTTGATGGCATGATACATTTGTACGTTAGTTTCCATGTACCATTTATAACTAACAAAAACTACTTTTTCAATACCATGCATAAGCAAGAATAAAAAACAAGAAAAACATGAAAAATGAAGTAAATGAAGTGAAAAAAATAAAATAAAATAAAACACTCGCACACATAATAACAAAGAAAGAAAAGATAACTAAAGAGGAAAATAAAAAATGAAGAAAACAAAGGAAAGACAGGGAATATAAGTTTAAAAAACTGTAATGCAATTTGCTACATGTACGTGTTTGGAGAAGGTGGACATTTCTCTTGAAATGTGTTACTGTATGCTACAAGCAAATGCTGGTCTAGTACAGCATAGATTTTGTATTCTATAATTAGCTATCAACATGTTTTTTTTCTTTATTCAGATTGATAATGCAACCAACAATGGTGAGTTAAAGAACATTATTGAAGTCAATTCAGATGTTCTTATTGATAATGGGATTACTACACCTTTATCTTCTATAAATTTAGAAAACAAAAATTCTATTGTAAAAGCACTGTCACTTCAGTATATTATCTTAAAGTCGAAAGGGGAGCTAGATCAACTTAAAGATGGACTTATAACACTTGGTGTTGGATCTGCTCTTCAGTTGTCTCCGGGTCTCTTTGAATCATTGTTTACTACCACTGGACAGGTAGAATTGACTCCGGGTAAGCATACCTTAAATATTTCAATTTCAGTAGCTATGTTTCAATTTTATACGGGTTCTATGATGAGGTGATTTTCAAAAACATTCTTCTTATTATTTACTTTGTCATAGTTATTTTCTTTAATAGCTATTACAGCTTTGATAAAAGACATTTTTCTCGGAAGAATACAATATTCAGAGAATAGCACCACCAATAAGATCAAGGAAGTGGATACATATACAGTTTGGTGATTACCTTGAAGAGTGCAAAGGTAATATACAAGTCATCTAAAGGGTTAAAGATATGTTTTATGTTATATTGTTAATATCCACATCTCTAGGTGGTGGCAAGGTATCCTTAGAAGATGTGTTAAGTTTTTTTGTGGAGCTTCAAAAATACCCCCTTTGGCGTTTGATTCAACTCCTGCTCTATCATTTAGTGACAGCGCAATCTACCCAACTGCTTCAACATGTGCATTACACCTCACTTTGCCTACAAAGTATCATTCAAATTATTCCCTGTTTAAAGAGAAGATGACACAAGCCATCAGATGCCATGGAGGATTTGGAATGTTATAACTGACCTCATTGTGCACTCCTATACCTACTACTTTTTTATTTTCCCCCACTAGCAACTTCATACGTGATTACTTCTATGCCAACAACTGATTTTTTAATTTATTTCATAATCATGACTTCTTTGATCACTAAACTTTTACACTTGAGATGAGTGATAACTATTTATGAATGCTCTACATAGTACATATTGCTCTAAACCGAAGTTATTGTCTTGATGATGTACTAACTCTGCTCTTAAATATCTCTCTTGCTCCTCTGTGATAAAATCTTGGGGAAGGCTTGGGATAAGAACGGTGATGCTGTCATCGTCCATACTGACAAGTTCATCCCAATCTATTCCATAGTCACAAGTGTCGTAATAAAAATAATTATTTGATTGATAAATCCTTACTATTTATACTATATCTGCTAAATGGCAAATAAGGTATACCTGATTAAAATTAATTTCTGCCATTCCTTGCACTGCTGTACTTCCAGGATCTTCTACACAAGCTTGTGCCATTCCTAATATCCACAACTGATTTGGTGTTCTGTTATGAGCAGTACGAATAGGATGATTGCACCAAGCATCTCGAAAAAGATCCAATTGAGACTGAATTTTGGGAAGGTATATGAAATGGAGTGCCCAAATGATCCAATTGAGACTGAATTTTTGGAAGGTATATGAAATGGAGTGCCCAAATGTCTTCAATGTTGTCAGGATCCAAGAGGCCAACATTTTCCATACAATAAAACAAATAGTAGAAAAAATTAATACAACCAGAGAATAAGTCCCTCCATAGACGTTCTATGCGCTGATTGTGCACACTACGGCCCATAATAAAACTTCCCCTTTCAGGACCACGTTGAGGATGTTCCAGCATGAAACGAGCAACTTGCATATTTTCACCACCACAATCAGCCCTTACCCTAGATGGCAAGCCATAGTTGGCCACTGCATGTGAAAATGCTTCTAAAACAGTGTTGGCTTTATTATTCGAAGCTACCTTCAAATACACAGGAACTCGACTGTAGCCATCGATTCCCCCATGAACAACCATTCGCCACCGTACAAGTTTATGGTAGCCGTCAATATGCCACAAAGCATTCGGACTGGATACCTGGTATGACCTACGATGAAGTCTTCTACGTAGCCTAGTTTCTATTCCAGTAGGGTCAACACGGTGAAGAGACTGTCTCACCCTTTCTCTCTGGAGTACAATGCCATTGCTCTTAAGCATGCTTTGTATAGCTCGAATACCGCAATCAGGTAAACGCACTGCCAGATCACTCACAAGCTCATCCAACTGATAATCACTAATATCACTAAACTGATTAGGCTCTATTTGATAGTCTCTCATCCTCCTTTGTATCGTGCGAGTGGAACAAGCAAACATTCCTGCTATATCAGTGATCTTGAAATCACTTTCAAGAAGAAACCTCAGCTGATCTTCTGGTATTCCTATTAGTGGGCGGCCACGACTACCTCTGGTGCAGTGAAGCTGCAGCTCATACTGGCTTGTCATTTCTAACAATAGATGCTGGATTACTCTCGTAATTTCCGCTCTATGCTCTTCAGGAAGAAGAGGCTCTACAAGAAGTGACACCCGCAATAATAGCTCCGCACTTTCGATAGCATTTTCTTGGATCTCCAAGTCATAGCAGGGGTATATACTTTCGATGAGTTCTATTGCTTGAATTAATTCTCTTAAAACAGAGTCGCATAGCTCCAGGTCAGACATTTTATTTAAAGAACTGATAATTTAGGTAAAGGGTTTCCTGAAAATATTATAGCGAGCATCGCGTGAACGATAATCGAGCACCGCGTGAACGATAATCGAGCATCGCATGAACGATAATCGAGCATCGCGTGAACGATAATCGAGCATTAGTGAACGGTAATCGAGAATCAGTAACTTGGAATCAACAATTTGATTATTGTCGCATTTGGTATTCCATAACTCGCAATAGTAAAAACGACCGCTAACTTAGCTAGCGCGGGTGATTCAAAGCTTCCCGCCCACCAATTGATAAAACTAACCGAGGCCCCGCCCCCGCTATAAGTTGTAAAGAGCGCAGCTGTTTGATATTGTATTTCTTGGCTTACTTTATCAGTATTGTTTCTCCCTAGAGCAGACACTGGCTCCCAGATTGTCTCCAAGCCTTGACAGGTAAATAATACCTCACTAATGACTCCATGACTAATGACTCCATTATTTTAATTTTTTATTCTTGTGCAAAACTTCTTCCCGATATATTACTCATTTTTTTTTATTTTACAGTATTGTGATGACCAGTGATAATTTTTATGAATGTATATAATAAATGATACTTATTTTATATAAAAAATATTTCGAAATAGCCAGCTAAATATAGCTAGATGAATATTTTGTGATCTAGCTAGCTAAGTAAGGATGAATAAACAAATGAAGTGAATAGCTAAGTACAGAAAACTGTACACTAACTGAAACTGTAGAGTTTTCCAGCAGCAAAAATGGTTCACTAATCTATTACAGGTACATACACACACTGAATATGCATCTAGCTAGCTTGATAAAAGGCTTCCCTTACCTGACCATGCCGAGAAAAACACTATTAACAAGACTACAATAATCTCCTCACACTCGTTTCAGTAGGGCTTATCATCGAGAGGGAGAGGCGGCAAGAAAACTGGTTTGCTAACAGGTAGGCGCCCGAAAGTTAGAGAGCACCTGGAACTCACTTTCCCGCGGAATCAATCGAATCTGTTGTGGGTGTGGTTTGAATGCAATCAAGTCTCTGCCAAAAGATCGCGTGGACTAATTTTTAGTCCTGGAGTCTATTTTGTGTTTCTTCTCAGAAACTACGAGTAGAAAAGACTCCAAATTTCGTACACAGACTGACTATGACCTTAGCTACAAAATGTTCGTTGCGATTTTTTTTGAAAGAAAAAAATTCGGGCGCGCTGCCGCGAGGATCAAATGAGCACAGTCAACTAGACAAAACAAAGCAGAATTGAGAAAAAGTACAACGAAGGTTTTGAAGACAATCAACAAATGTAGCAGTATACGAAGAATGGGCTCGTCAGCGACGGCACCCGCGGAAGAGTTGTGGATTATATACTTGAGGCTGAGGAGCTCGTAACTTGAATGAAACAAGCTCCCAAGGCCCGTTCTTTTTATTTAGTTAGTCCATTAGCAGTACTCTTTAGGATCCACCCTTAGTTGGAGCTCTACAAACACCAAGAAAAAAGTTAGTAGTCCCTAGCAACCAAAATCCGTTGGGAGTTGTCCCAGCACCCTTAAGCTACGGGTACGCTAAACGCTATTACTGTTTCCAATTCTTATTTTGGGGATGAGGTTTTAATTCTACTGTGATAGTTGAAAGAATCGATTCAGTATAAAATATACCTGATAACTCCTAACGAACGAATATGGCTTGCCACACTTCAAGATCACAACGCCCGAGAAAGTACCTAAGGTGTTCCTCAAAATCGGTTCCCTGTGTTCAAGCTCTGGGATACACCGTGGGGAAAACATTGGGACGTGGAGCTTATGCCAAAGTGAAAGCTGCATGGTCTCCATTTGAACGCCAAATGGTGAGAATTCTTGTGCACTTTGTTTATAGTATATTTTAGTTAATCCACTCTCATCCATTAGGTCGCCATCAAGATTATCGATAAAGCCAAGGTGGATGAAGAAGACCTGGCCAAGTATATACCAGGAGAAATCAACATCCTTCAAAAAGTCTCTCATCCCAACATCATTGGCATTTACCAGATTGTGGAAACCGAACGTCGATGCTTCTTTGTTACTGAGATAGCTGAAAATGGCAGTCTTCTGGGATTACATGATGTCAAGACATTCCAACATGTTAGAAGCTGAGGGCCGATATGTTTTCAACCAGATATGTCAAGCCATCTCCTATTGCCACTCATTGGGTATAGCCCATAGGGATATCAAACTCGCTAATATATTCTTTGACAAAAACATGGACGTCAAAGTAGGAGGTAAGCTTATTGTACCGAGGGGTTGTTTACAAATTTTTATTTAAATTCTTTTTTTTTTCTCTCCCAATACAGACTTTGGATATGCTTTGGAATCCAAAAACAAATTGTGTTCTACTCCAGTTGGAACACTGAGCTACAAGGCACCAGAAATGGTTCTTTCTCTAGTTCCAGAGTTTGATCGTTTCAAAGCTGATTTATGGAGTATGTAAGTGCTAACTTCTATTCACACTATGAGAAATACAATTACAACACTTTAATTCTTTTGTACACCTTTGTGAAGGGGTGTTATCCTTTTGGAGGAAAAGACCAAGTCCTCAACAATCATCTGTGGCACTATGAAAACCTTCAGTTAGGAAGTGGCCAGACAGAAGGTACTGAATTACTGGACATTATAAAAATGCATTTACTGTGATAACTTTGTTCCATTTACTTAGAATTCAACAGCTTAGTGAAATGCCTTCTGACTGTTGACATGACAGCATGACCACTGGTATCAGAAATTTGTTCCCATATTTGGCTAACAGGCTACCCTAGCATCCGACTATTCTGGACAGGAGTACCAGGTAATAGCAAGTTCACCATTGAGAAGAGTCTTCCCTCTGCTTTCTGCAACATCAAGCCAAGACACCTGTGCACTTCCCAATCTCCACTTTGCAACACAACTTTGCCACCTTATCCTCAGTCTCAATCTATTCAGGAAGACAGACAAGCCGACATTACTGAGGAAATAAATGATGTAGAATGTGCAGAAGTAACTGGGGAACAAAGATGCAATCAAATGGGAGAAGACTCGTTTTTGTTAACCAATGATATTGAACTGTCATCTGCTTCAAGTGAGAGTTCAACTCATTCTGTCGTATCTGTGCATGTGTATGAAACTGCTGAGCCTGTGGAAGCAGAATCTGGTCGACTGTGGTTACAATAAAAATTGCTTAGTTATATATTTTGTTATCCATTCGTTTTTAATCAAGTTTACTGTCTTCTGAAATATTTACTTTTATTGTTTTTTCAAGTCCTCTACAGTGTAGTTTTAGTTTTTTGTTTTTGTTTTTGTTTTTTGTTATTTTTTACCAAAAGTGAGTGAGCTACCCCAAAACTAAGAGGTTTTAGTTTTTAGACAAATAGAATACTGGTGGTTCAGTATTTACTGAAATGTGTTAGTTACAATACTATCTTAGTTATCTAAAAAGCAATTATTTTACGCTGGCTAATTCAAGTTTATGTCAATTGCATTAAAATTCAGCAAAAACATTTAGTTAAGTTAACTACTTTAGGTTTTATAACTGCATGTAGATTAACCCATTTCTTTGGATGGCAGAAAAAAACAGAGAGTAAAATCGATAAGCTTTGGTTTCCCAAAATGTCACCTATTATTTCATTCTTTTTTTCTAGCAGGTATTGAGTCTATTAATTTTTTAAAGTAGCTAACCCATTAAGCCCAAAATATTATTCTACTTTTATCAGAATTCCACACATGTCTTCATATTACAACATGGGAATACTGATACTGAATGAAATCGTAGTCTTGATTCTTGAATAATTCCACATTGGTTTGCTGGTCATTGTCAAACATTTAACTGTGGAACTGGTTTTTCAAACTTATTTTTTCTTTAAAGTAGGGTGACTGTTCTTTAAAGTAGGGTGACTGTGAGTTAATTTTTCAGTTCTTGAAATGCAACTCTTCTCTAGATCTAGAAAAGTTATTTGAAGGGATGCCTATTATTATTCATGGAATAATTTGCCAAAAGCCTAATACTTGGTTAGACATATCTATGCTGCAGGACCACCAATGAGCATAAGTACACAAAAGCATGAAAGAAAACATTTGCTTATGAAACTAGCTAACTGGCATGTGATTTATGCCACTTAGAACAAAGTAGCTATGTTACTGCAATCAAGTAATTGCTATGTTTATAATACACAAGTATTCAAAATAGCAAACCAGATTTCTGCTTTAATTGTCGGTCATGAGTATAACCAGCCCGGGAGGCGATTTTTTATCTGACGTACACTTCACGGACTTAGTCTATTTCACACTCATTACAAAGTTCAATAGTTCATGTGGTAAAGTTAGTTCATGTGGTAAAGTTAGTTCATGTTGTAAAGTGACGTGATGCCGCCCCCACACACAGCATGCAGAGGTCAAAGTTGGTTCGATAAAGTTGGTTGGCTGTTGGTTTAGTGGACATGGCGGTTTTGAAGTTGCGATTTATAAGGAAATGTATTTTCTTGCTGCTGTTGCTGTCCAATCCCTTGTGCTTTTCAGTACAATCTGGAGGCTTGTCTCCAGATCCAGGGGATTGGACTTCACCAGTCATAGAATCTTCTTGGATTCAACAGTGTATTTTTGTAATTTATTTTTCTTTCTGGGCAGTGATACCTCTAATAATTCTGTTTTTCAGGTTAGAATTTTAACAATATTAGTTGGCAAATAGCTTCATATAAATTTATGTCTAGGACTAGCAGAAATAGCAAGGTCTATTGTAATATCTCACTCTACAAGAAGGTATGTTTTTACCAGTAAAATACATTCCATTTAATAACGAATTTATGGTAATTTTGAAGTTAACACACATACTAAATTTTCTACTGCTTCACATCAGCTTTCTATGAAGGTTGTTTCATCTGCAGAGAAAATGCCCACTGTAGATTTGAGTACTGTTTCTGAAATTCCTTCTGAAGCTCAAATTGTCAAGGCAATTAGTATAATTTACAAAGAAAAAGATAAACAACCTCAAAATTATATTTATATGAAGTTTCCTTTTGGGAATTTGTGTTTCAACAAATTAAAAGAGTTAAGATCTTATTATGATCAAGTTCGGTATCAAGATAAAGTTAATGAAGATCAACTATGGTTAAAAAAGGTTAAAAAAATTAGTTCACAACTGCCAATAAATATACACGATCGCTGGCTGTCTAATTATGACATAGACACTTTTTTTGAAATAGTAAATAAAAATTATGATGATATTATAGGCTTTGTTTATAAACCAAGCCAATACATTTATTCATTTGCTGGGGTAAATGAAAAAGTTAATAAGGCAAAATTAAATGGAATTCCAATAAAAAAAGTATTAGTTGCCCTTAATGTTTATCGGACAACTGATGGCACATGCCTGCTAAGTCAGGAAGACAATAGGGGAAATCATTGGTCACTTCTAGTTATAGATATTGAACAAAGTAATTCATATTATGGTGATTCACTTTCTTGGCCTCTTCCAAAAAATTTTAATAAAACAATCATGTCAACTTTTGATCTTCTCTCAAAGGATTTAAAAATAAACATCAACAAATGCCTTGAAAATATATATCATTGCAATAATTCAAATTCAGTAAAGACATTGTCGAAATTTTACCCATCACAAACATGTTCCAACATGTGTGGTGTTATTGTGGTTTGTATGGTTGGAGTATTTTGCGAACTTTGGGAAGAATTGGTCACATGAAATGGTGACGTTCAAATACCCTTGCTAACTAACCCTTCAATTAATAATTTACAGTTACGTTCAATAGCAATGTCTTGGATTCTTGACGAAACAATTGACTCTGGTACTTTTTCTTCAGCTGTTTCAGATAGCTCCAAATTTTTGTCAAATAATGTCTGTTTGGATAAACATACCTGTGAGGAAAAATTAATTCATACAATTGTTGATTCTGACGAAGATGAATTTAAAATGCAAAGTGTTGAGAAAAGAGTATTAGCTGACTTACCAGAAGGCTATGTGTACAAAATGCTCAGGGTAGAAAATTATAAAAACATGAATTCATACAATTGCTCCTTCAAGATTGAATTAGATTCAGAAGAAAGTATTAAAAAGTGGGTAACTGCATTTAATGAAAAATCTAAGGAGACCATGGTTTATGAAACATGTAGAAGTGGTAAAGGAAAAAAGGTAGTAAAAAATTTTTATTTACGTTGTCATCATAAACAGAGGCAGAGTGGAATGCATACTAAAAGTAATAAAAAATTAAAAACAACACATAAAATTCATAATAACAAGCATACAAATTGTCCAGCCCAGTTAATGCTAACATTGCTTCCTCCTGCAACGAAATTAAATGGATTTTGTGTATCTGTACTTTTAAAACACAATCACAACCATTTGGTACAGGTGACTGATGCTTTAAGGTTTAGGCCCTTGTCAGAACAATCAAAGAAAGACTATTACGATTTATTTAGTCATGGACACTCACCTGCTACTGCCCATTTGGAATATGAAACTAACTTGATGTATTCTGATAAACCAGATTTGATTGCTGATAGAAACTGCAATCCTAAAGTGAGTGATGTTTACAATTTATTTAACAAGTGGAGGAAGTGTAATATTGGAGTTCGTACAGGTAAGTATTTGTTTGCTGAACTAGAAAAATGTGTAGCTGTATATAATGAAGAATATAATGATATAGGTGGAAAAGCGTTTATACAGCGTTATAGTGATTGCAATGGTAAAGAAGAACTTTTAATATTAGCAGTATGCACTCCACTTATGTCGAGAGTACATAGGCATATATTACAATCAAAAGAAGTTTTTATAGATGCATCCTCCTCTTTTGAAGACTTTAATAATCCTATGTTTGTGGTTTCTACATCCTCAGCAGCTGGAGGTTTACCTTTAGGCATAGTAGTGACTTCAGCAGAAAGTGCTACAGTTATTCATCAAGGAATGACTAAGTTAAGTCAAATGTTTCCAGAAGATGCTTTTTATGGCAGTGGAAGTCCTAAAAAAATTATAATAGACGATTCTATGGCTGAAAGGGATGGATTGAGAAAAACTTGGCACACAGCAGATATACTATTGTGCACGTTTCATTTTCTTCAAAATATATGGAGATGGCTACTAAATGTTAAGCATGGAATTGACTGTGATGAAAGACAAATTTTGATGAATTTAGTTAGAAAGTTAGTGTACGCAAAAACTGAAGCCGAATTAATTACAGAATACAGCCACTTTGAAAATCATCCATTCGTTAAGAATTATAAAAACTTTAACTCATACATTGCCAATTATTGGGTTCGCAGAAAAGAATGGGCTTTGTGTTTTAGAGATGCAGTATACATGAGAGGAATTAATACAAATAACTATGCTGAATCTGGCATTCGAATTTTAAAAGATATTGTTTTTAAAAGAGTTAAGGCATATAATTTAATACAACTATTTAAATTTATAACTATTACTTTTGATATGTACTATAAACGAAGATTGTTAGCCATAGCATACAATAGAATGGATAGATATATAGCTTTGAGATATAAAGGCTTAGGTGCATTGGAAGTTAACAACATTAAGGAGTCCACTACAAAAAGTATATATTTAGTTAAAAGTACTCATTATAAAGATAGAGTTTATGAAATTAATACAACAGTTTGGACTTGCACATGTAGTATAAGTTTAACTGGATATCCATCAGGAGAGCCATGTAAACATCAACATGCAGTTGCCAACAAATTCAATTTAGTTGCTCCGAACTTAATACCATATTTTAATGGTGATGGCAGATTTTTATATGCTTTAGTAGCACTTGGAGTAGAACAAGTTGGGGATAAATCTTTTTATATGGGAATGAATGAAGAATTCCATAGACAGAGTGAGGACAATATCACTCATAATGATGAGGATGACAATACTACTAATGTTGATGATAATTCTGCTGATGAAAATTTAAGTTTCGCTTTAAATTATATTGATGAAGGGGAAGCATTGCAAGAAGATGTAGGTAGTTTATGTAGGAAATTTATTGAAGATGTATAGTCTAGAATGCAGGATTTCGATATTCAATATTTAACAGGTTTGAAGAAGTTTTTTTCAACTTATATGGGTATTATTAATAAAGTAGAGCCTATAAATTCTGCAACTCCAAGACTGGCATCATTATTACATACTTATTTTTCTTCTAATAATTCTTCAAAAGTAGCTGGTACTCGCCAAATTGCTGTTCAACCCACTGCTGTTTCAAGAAGGCGTTCAGGTATTTCAAGAGGCAGTAAACTTGCTCCAAGTGGGAGACCACCAAAACGCAAACTTGAAGATGCTGATGTAAATATTCAGAAAAAGCGAGGAAGGAGTGAGCACACAAAACGAAAACAAAATCTTAAACTGAATGAATTAAAAAATTGTGCCAATCATTTTAAACGTGGCAGAGGACATTAACGTCGTAATTCAAACTGTTTACAATATTTAGCACTGGTATTATTATTTATTACTTACTTATACTTAACCAGTTTAGTTATATTGTAGCATATGGTTTGATATTTCAATTTATGATACTGTATATATTTTTTCTTACTAAGCTAATTTAAAGAAATTGTTTTTGGTATTTGCATATTTATTGGTTTGTTGTATATTGTTATTTCTTTCTCCATTATGTAAGCTAGCTAGCTAGCTATGTTTAGTTTCAAATATTGCAATTTATGTTTTCATTATAATACTAATACTTATTGATTTCAAGTTATGCCTGTTTTCATAGGTAAATAAATTTTTCACTGATTATTTCCTGTTCTAATTATTTATTTTATTAATATATTAATCAGCCACGTTAAATTGTTATATTGCTGAGGTTATGCCCCAAGATATTATGGTTTTTACTGTCCAGTAGCGTAATCATTTACTTGTTTAAGGTAATGAAGCACTTCTTCCTGGCATAATAAAATTGCAATAAAATAACCTTTATTGTGTACCATTGTTTAATTAATAATAGTTGGCTGTAATGTTGATTTTTTTGATTTTTTTTACAGTATCAGGCATTAGCAGTTACATGGAGGAATAGTTTTTACTTCGTCCAATTTTTTTTTCTCTAATGACCCTAACTTACCCTTTAATTCTTCTAACAGTCTGTGATAACACAATATTCAACAATAATGGTATTTCAAATTGAAGCAGATGTGGTCTTGAAGCCAGCATATTCACCATACTTAAACATCACTGAGCAGACACATACGATAGCAAGCAGGCATATAAGCTTTCTATCTTTCCTAGTAGGCTTCCGTCTTACCTAATGTACTTTGACCTTGGACTTTCACCACAAAACCTAAGTCGAGGAAGTGTACGTCAGATAAAAAATCGCGCCCGGGAGTGCGTTCGAAATCTGCGCGTAACGAAGTCAAGTATGACGGAATTGCCTGCTCGAGCATGCGCGTCAGTTTTCTGACTTAGTTTGTCTGGTCGTTCTGAAGAAAGGAGGGTTCGTTCTCCTTCTGAGCTAGTGGCTGGTGAACAGCGGGAGAGCGTGAAAGCTAGGAGAATAATACGTGAGAATGACTACTTACCAGTTACTCTCCCTATTCCTAACCATTCCTGGTAAGTGGTCCGTTACCACGTTAAATAAGTAATTAGCGAGTGTAAAGTAAGACAGTCGTGGGCTTAATTTTACTGAAGTACCAATAATTCAGCTTTCAACCATATGAATAAGTGTTTAGTTATATGTATATAATGTGACACTAGCTGTGAACACCTCATAGCGACTATCCCACTGGCCATTATGTTGTTTCGGGCCTTGCTGTAACTTGATCATGTGTTATGGAATGTTGATCACATGTCTGGCAAAGTCTTTTCTCCAAGTAGTCTTCTCTTGTAAGTACTGGCATTCTTTGACTAAATTTTAGATGACCTTGAGAAGCATGAATATGCAGGTTGCAGACAGTCTATTTTGAGTTTGAAAGTAAAAGCAGCTGAATCTGGAGTTACACCAATTAAAGCTCTCATCACTCATACTAATAATTAAACCAATAAACATTTGGTTTATATGTGTGCTTCAACAACTTGATAGATATACCTGCACAATAAGCGCTCTAATTTGTCCTGACTGTTTACTCAATTGATCACGTGAATGCTAGCAACTCTTTTTATCTAGATTTTTTTACCAATTAATTTAGCCGGAGTGAATTTTTCAAATCGTGCTAATGATTAATGTACCATGTATATTGTAAAATTATATTTCTCGATTGTAAAAAAAAAATTTTTTAATTTTCTAATTCATAGTTGATGTGACATTGACGGGTTAACTTCAGGAAATGATCCATAACGAAATGCATAGCATGTTTATTGCTAAGCAATAAGTTTGTATATACAAATAGTAGGAAGCTCTTGAGTACTAGTGAACTAACGTGAGCACGTACACCTCTTTACCACTCCCACTAATTAATACCTGTCAAAATAAAATAAATATTAATAAAGTAGACTTAAAGAATCCTTGCTTGGTGAGGAAATGCTACCCACAGGAAGTGGGCTTTGACCTCGTAATAGGTTTAAGTAAAAATTCAATAGCTTGGAAGATGGGAAAGTTGATGTTCCACCAAGTGCCAGTCCGAGGTGGCTTTAAATACTAATCCTGTCTGTCATTCTGTGGGAGTGCCTGTACATCATCATAATCTTTAAAAAATTAAAAATGTAAGCCATCTATGGTTGCAGTGAATGTACGGATTCTTTTTATGTGTATAAGGGTTCCAGAATTATCAATCAGCTTACATTCAGCAGCTGTCTCTGTTTTTTGTTACTGTTGTTGTTGTTGTTTTTGTATTTTTTTATAAACTCACATTTTATATGTACTCAATGCACCTAGTGGCTTTCAAGGAACCACTTAGGGAATTTTCAGGCCATAATGGGGACATTTTGAAGTTGCTAATCATGTTATCACTGTGGTAGGGAGGGAGGATGCTGGTGGGCGGCTGGGAACTTCAGGTATGTGCATTGAATGCCACCTGGGAATACAACTGTTGGTGTAGCATTACAAAAGGGACTTTTAAAATACCATAACCAAATATCTGTAGTCACTTAGTTAACATTTAGCCTACTGGTTATGTATTGTAGCTAATACAGTAGTGGTGTGCTTCAAATATTGAGTGAGCTAACCTGAGTTGTGTGATAGCTTCAATTTACTCCTCATTGCGTCCATGCATGCTGAATCAATTAGTTTGGGTGTAGTGTAATTGACAAGCAAATGAGTGCAACAGTGAGACATTATACAGCATCTTTACATGCATATACACATGTATTACATACATATATACATTTGTACATGCAGTGTACATACCTATATAAATACATGCATGTGTACATACATATGTGTGCATGCAAATACATACATACATAACATACACACACACATACATATATATGCACATACATACATACATGTATACACATATACACATATACATATGATCACACAGACACACATATGTGCATACAACAACTGAATAAAGGAGCACAAGTTGAAAGTATTTGTTTTACAATAGGAAAACCCTTATGTTCTCTTCCAAAATGATGTCTGACTCTCCATAGGCTTCTTACTTATTATTCTTGAGTGTTTGAAGTTTGTAGCCAACAGAAAACTTGAGCACTAGAGCCCTGGAAATTCTCGGCCACACACATTCACGATATGTAACCTGCCTGTATGGGTTCAATTATTTTAAATGGAAGTACAACACCTTCTCCGCGTATAAAAAGAAATAGCATAATAACATGATGAATAGATTATTTTATCACAGAGACCACGGACTTATCCTCACCCACATATATGCGGTTACGGTGTCAAAAGGGTTGAAGAGGTTTTAGCATAGAAGATAATATTGTCAGTTGTGAGCTGATCCTGCAATTTAAAGATTTCATTTAGCTTATCCGAATGGTTTTCATGTTTTTAGTTGTAATTGGCACAAGCAGTGGTGACTTGAGATTGGTTAACTACTACTCCAATGGTGGAGGTCGTCTTGAAGTCTATCAATATGTCAGCAGAAATGGCTATTTATGGCTGCCATTCCGTATCAACAGTCTCAGCATGCATGGCGCAGATCTGGCCTGCAAGAAACTCGGATATTCCCACGCCTCCAGATATGCCACTGTTGGAACATTGGGGTAAAGAAATACAGCAGCAAAGTTGTAATGTTATTATTCATTGCCTTAATTCCATTTACTCGTAAATATATGTGTGACCAGCTTGGGGGAAATCAGCCTAAACGCGGCGAACAATTTTATTCAGTATCCACAGGTAAAGCCTTATGGGTCAATATTTTTCAAAAAAAATGTATGATAGAAATGGATAAATAACTGTTAGCTCTAGCTGTTGCTCAGGTGAACTCTAGAACTCACACTAGAAGGCTAAGAACACTTGCAAGTTAAATCTCATGTTACTAAGAAATCGTTTGGTGGGTTATTTATTTACCATGGTAAAAATAACTGTATCTAACTAGTTCACTTACTTGTCTACTTAATCCGCATACTCACGCCATTCTTACCGTATAACTCAAACGTAGTTTCTCAAAGGGGTCTGAATGAAACCCAGACAACTCCTTACAAGCCGCCAGCAACCGGATTTGTTTATAGTGTCGTGGAGACACATGGTAATAGTATACGGGATATAAGATACACCCCCTAGCCTTAGCAACTCCTGTACGCGACGTTTTCTCGAAATCAGCAATAGTAAATTGAACAATAATATCGAATTGTTGAAGTGCGTAGGGTGAAGACAGCTTGTGCTACAACTTCCAGATTTGGAGGATGCCATCCCAAAGACCCATGTAACGTAATGGTAGAAAAAAATGAGGAACTTCAGGTGCCGCATTTAGGCCAATTTTCCCAAAACCGGTCACATATATGTATATATATATATATAATAGTTTAGATTATTGCAGGACCCAACTCTGTCAGTGTTGTATAGTTTTGATATATTCAATAGGTTTCATAATATAGCTAATTTTCTCATTCTAACAGCCAATATTATGTTAATTAAAAGTTATCCTGACATTTCGACATCTTGCCGAAGTCCTCTTCAGGGGTAAACTGAGGTCGAACTCTCCGTGGTAATATAATAAACACAATGTAAACAGCAAGATTACTGGAGGGTAATGCATACTGTTATTATATCCTAAAGGGTGATTTGCACACAGCATAGACAGCCAGCACCATGGAAGCTCTAAACCTATGTCTCTGTTAAACTTGTTGTTGTCAGGTGTCATCTGTATGTGTAGAGCTTCCTTGATCTTTAACTCACGATTCCTACTGGCTCTATCTACAACTCTTACTTCTTCCCATTTAATGGGGTGATGTTGCTGCCAAGCATGTTCAGCAATGGCTGAAACCTTCTCATCACCTCTCTTGAAGCTCTGCACATAAAAATGACACCAGACAACAACAAGTTTAAAGACATAAGTTTAGAGCTGTCTACTGCATGCAAATTGCCCTTCAGGATGTAATAAACAGTAAGCATACCCTCCAGTAATCTTGCTGTTTACACTATGTTTATCACCACAAAGAGTTTGACCTCAGTTGACCCCTGAAGAGGACATTGGCAAGAAGTCAAATTGGCGGGTTAAGTTTTAATTAACACTAGTGATGTGCTTCAGCACAAATGGCAAGTGAGCCAATGTGCACAATAATTCACACAAGGTAGAATCTGATAAAACTTCATTACAAAATCTGTATACAAAAGTAACAATAAGGCTACATTCATTTAGTTAGCCTGAAGTTAATGTCTCACATCCTGTTCATGTAGTTTTAGAAGGCATCATTCAGTCTATTTAGTCCTAAAAGTAGCTACAAGTAGCTTATGTAGCTATTGACTATAGTAGTGATAGCTTCATCTAAATGACCTGTGTTCCTGACAAAAAGCACTCCAGCTACTTAAAGGGTAACTGCCACCGGTTTTTTTTATTTTTATTTTTTTGAGTCATTCAGTAGATAATAACACAGTATCACTCCAAAAAAAATTGACAGTGTTTGGTCAAGTAGTTCCTGAGTTATGGGCCTTTGAAAATGCACCCTACTCCCACGCTAATTAAGTAGGCCAATTGGTTGATTACGTCACAAGTTGAGTACCGCGCGGATCAGCGTGCTTGTGTAAACTTCAGCGTGCTTATGTAAACTTCGAGGTTTTTAGCCAGATAGGATGGCAACCTATACCTCAGGCAGTGATAACAGCAGCAGTGATGCTTCCTCATACAGTGGGAGTGATGGTAGCATTTCAACTACTGATTCTGAAGAACACACTAGTGATAGCTCTTCTGGATCTTCCATTGAACCTTATAGAGGATGATCCAGACAGGCTTTTAGACTTGTCTTGGTAAGAGAGTGATAGCTACCAAGTTCAGTGTGTGTGTAAAATCGTGTGTATTCGTCAATATAATTATAGGTGTGATTGTGAATGCTGTCAGATAATGCCAACCAGCTTAGAGTGTGTTTGCTGCAAAGAAATCAACAAAGTGGTAGCAAAAATGGGAGAGACTGAGGATGAACCTGCAAGTTGCATAACCAGACATCCAGGATTTGAGGGCGTGTGTCTGAACGTATGGGTACTGCAAGCAGCATACTATCAATATCGACAGGAACATGGAATGGATGCTCTCCCAGCATCAATGCACGAGTATGCATATAATATGTAATAATAATAGTAATAATAATAATGAAAATGATAATAATAATAAAAAAATAATAATAATAATAAAAATTTTTCACTACTCTGTTTTATTATTTTTTAAGGAAATACAGATATATTGCATACAGGCAACTGACTCGATGGTGCTGGGGATGGCTTGGCCGTAATGTCAGAGTTGTATTACCTGCTTGTGCTGTCAAGAAAATAAGAGAGACATTTCCATCTGATAATTACACAGGATTTCATCCAACAATATTATAACCAATTACACACACACACAATTATTTTGAAAATCTGGTCTGATGTTCAGCAATTGCCTTCTGTTTTTCAGGTTTTTCCAAACTATCACAGAGTGCAGGTAGTGGTAACATCATAACTGATACTTCACATTCTTTCAGCATAACATCCCATAGTGCACAAAAGAGGTCTTGCACATACCCTATAAATATTTAAGCCATTGGGTATATAAGAGCAGAAATTGGTGATATATAGTTTATTTACCGTAAGTAGATTTTTCCACGATTTTTCTGACAATGTGTCCACCAGATTTGTACTTGGGATACAAAACAATATATTTTCTCCCCTTGCTTAGTTTTTGCCTGTCCTCTGCGGCTGTTTTCGTTGTAATGTAGGACTGCCAACTTTAGCCTGGTAATGTCATAATTCAGGATTGCATATCTTCATTGAATTGCAGCATCATTAGGCTCGGATGCGTAACAGTGTGGGTACTGCATCAGGCTTAAGACTAGCTCTCTTCTTGCCCAACCCCAGTGATTGGGAAAGGATAGAATCAGCTATAAAACATGATGGCTCGAAAAGCTGACTACACAGCACAGAGTATGCAGTGGGTTCCCATTTGTCTCTATGCCTTTTCACCTGATCTACCCATTTTTTCCTCAGAGCACTGTTGCTGGGAAACTTATGCAGACTTACTCCACTGGTTACTGTTATTGCAGCCTGCAGCAACACAAGTCTTGACCATATTTCCACAAGTAGCAGTAGTGGCAATCAGATAAGATTCGCAGACTGAGCACTAAACCTCGAAGTTTACACAAGCACGCTGGTCCACGGCGGTACTCAACTTGTGACGTAATCAACCAATTGGCCTACTTAATTAGCGTGGGAGTAGGGTGCATTTTCAAAGGCCCATAACTCAGGAACTACTTGACCAAACACTGTCAAATTTTTTTTGGAGTGATACTGTGTTATTATCTACTGAACGACTCAAAAAAATAAAAATAAAAAAAATGGTGGCAGTTACCCTTTAAAAGCATCGATTTGTTTTAATGATAAATGGTAAGTGACTTCAAACAGATATCCAGAAATGCCGTAAATTGTCCATCCCATACCACAGTCCCATGGGACAGTGGGACATTCCACGGGACTACCTGTCTCTCTACAGATCCATGTGTGTCCCACTGTCCATCCCATCCCACGGTCCCATATGACAGTGAGACATTCCATGGGATGTCCACATGTCCCTCTTATACTGTTCATTCTATTACATGATCCTATAAAAGTATCGTCACAATGAACACTTAGAGTTAAGCTAGAGCGCACGTGTGAAGCGCGTGGCTCAATTAGCATTACATTAGAGGAACACTTTGACAAGCCAACAGAGCGGAGCGAAGGAGGTGTCATGCTAGGTTTAATATGCAAGAAAGGGTAATTGCTGACAAGGTTACAAATATGTTAATGATACGAATATTAATAAAAACCACTCACATCAGTACAAAATGTTACATACAATCTATTTCACAGACCCATGGGACCGTGGGATGGGATGGATAGTAAGACATTCATGTGTCAGTGAGTGGGACAGGTGGACATCCCATGTAATGTCCCATAGGACTGTGGGATGGAATGGACAGTAGGACCCACATGCATCTGTAGAGGGACAAGTGGACATCCCATGGAATGGGGCTGTGGGATGGGAAGGACAATCCCATGTAATCCCATGGGACTGTGAGATGTGATGGACAATTTACGGCATTTCTGAACAGCCCTCTTTCTAAGGAATTACTGCACAGTTTATAATCTTACTCTATAAATTTAATGATTAGCTCCATTGATTACAAATTTTTCTTGTTATCAAAGGTACTATCAAAGTAGCAGTAGCTACTGTATCTCTTCACTCTCCTGTTCCAGCTCCAGTACCTCCTTTGGTTCATGCACTCGCTATACCACATCATACTGCTCTCATACTGAAGATGTTGGATTAATATGCACAAATGCCAGTGAGTTTTGCTTTTATGTTTGCAATTAAATTGCTTGAATACATTAATAGGATAAAGTAATTTTTTCATCCATCTTTAGTTTCTTAGTATTTAAGTAAATGATCAGTACAGCTAGAAATACAAGCTGCTGTAGCCTTGAATTGTTGTTGTTTTTTTTGTTATGTTTTTGTTTTTGTTTTCCAGTCAGCTGTCTAATACAACTGCATATTTGACCAATGACAAATACCGCACTGCTAGTAAACACTATACTGATGATCTTTTTTAACAAATCTTGTTGGCACCCATCATCAGCCATATAACATTTTTATGGTATGATCAGCCATTAATTAATTCTTTATAATTGCTTCCAATATAAATGTACTAGCAAGTACCCCGCCACACCACCATGATGCACCTCAACTACTTGATTCGGTTACATCAGTTCCTTCTCCTGCTCTCTTTCTTCCAGAGCCATCTCAGATTTTCTTACTACCAAAATTCCATTTTGAAATAAAATTACTCTATGTAAAAAGACATAATATTTGATAAGTAATGCCATTTATTTTTAACAAAATAGTATACATTTCAAAATATTAACACAGCTATCTACAGAAACAAACCTAAATTGATGAAGTAGAATTTGCATACTTGGTATGTGTTCAGCATGTGCATTTAACTATTTATTTATCAATTATGCATGAAATTTGCTTTATGTTCAAATTCATATCTATTTCTTTTTTCTGTGAACAAAAAGTAAATCAAATGTACAATTTTCTTGCATTAATTTAGTGGTTATATGCAATTTTAGCAAGTTCATTGAGGCTGATTTCTACAAGTGGATACATTACAACTACTTCAGGCCGTTTGGAAATACTTGTGAATAACACTTGGGGGACTGTGTGCGATGATAACTTTGATAGCGTGGAAGCAGCTGTGGCTTGTCGTCAGTTGGGCTACTCTGGCTACTCCACCTATTCTACTGCTAGCTCATACGGGTAACAAACCATTTAATATGTGATAACAGTATAGCACCAAACATACATGATATAGGTATTTTCATCTGACCTTACAAATTTCTACAACATTTCCCTGGCATGGTATAATAATATTAGAAACCTGAACCCTCAGGCCTAATGTCCTTTAACAAACTTACATCCTTAGTAGCTATTTGGGAATTGATTCAAAAGAGAAAAATAAAAGTAATGCAATAAATAACTTTTAACCTTTGTATACTAAAAACTGGAGTCAAGTAATGAATTCAATTGTTCACACAAAACGTAGAAGAAAATGTTAATAGTGTTTGCAACAGGGGAAGATATGTTCAAATGAACTATGTACACTATTGTCACTTGTTGTTAATACCTCTTCCCTTTACGTTTAAGTTCTATGTGTTCAAAATGAGATCATTTTTGTTCTTAAGAATGTCATATTGAAAGTCACATATAATAGGGTGCTCCAACAAATATATTAAGTTTTGTATTGTTTATAAGGATATGTAAATTATTCTTTTCAGTCTTTGTATCGAGCTCAATAATTAAGAGATCTATAGTACCAATAGCTTTTAATTGTCTAAAACGATTCTCTAGCTTTTCTCATGTCAGTGTTATTCTCATTACAGACCAACAACAAGCTCAACTCCCATTTGGCTGGACAATCTCAACAATTGTAATTCCTATAGCTCAGATCTGAGAGATTGCACTAATGCAGTAGGTGTGCATGACTGCTCTCACACTGAAGACATTATACTCACCTGCAATTCCCGATGTAAGCACTTCTATTCCTTATAAAGCCAAATTATGCCAGTAACAATGAAGAAACTGAAAGTGGTATAGCTCATACATTGTTTTCTGTTTTGTTTTTGTTGTGTGTTGTTTGTTTGTTTTTGTTTGTGTTTTTCAAACTCTATAATTTTTCTGCAACTATGTATTTAAAGCAGTAGCTAGCAGTGGTGACCTGAGATTGGTTAACAACTACTCCAATGGTGGAGGTCGTCTTGAAGTCTACCAATATGTCAGTGGATATGGCAATTCATGGCTGCCATTCTGTATCAACAGTCTCAGCATGCATGGTGCAGATCTGGCCTGCAAGAAACTTGGATATTCCCACGCCTCCAGATATGCCACTGTTGGAACATTGGGGTAAGCTTAAATATTAATCTTACAGAGAGAAAGAAAGGCCAGGATGAATGTTAGTTATTTGGTGTTTTTGGTGAACTATAGTCAGAAATTTAATAAGAGAAGTTTTTTTTTAATTAGATTTTTTTAATTCTTGTTTATTCTTTACTATGTCCAGGTACTATCAAAGTAGCAGGAGCTACTCCATCTCTTCACTCTCCTGTTCCAGCTCCACTACCTCCTTCAGCTCATGCTCTCGCTATACCACAAGATACTGCTCTCATACTAAAGATGTTGGCCTAATATGCACAAATGCCAGTGAGTAGTATTCTTTTGTGTTTTTGTTTTTGTTGGTTTATGAATTTTTGTTTGCTTTTAATTACACCCAGTTCATTTCTATAGTGCCTCCAACTCATACAGTAGAAAGTTTGAATAGAGAAAGTTGAGCCATAAACAAAGCTTAATGAACTTGTGCAAACTTTTTTACATTCTTACAACACAGCCCTCAGAAATGAAAGAACAGTGCTATTTTTGGAAGAGCCCATTCGTAACAAAAAAAATTGTCACTGAAGAAAAAATTTAGTTCAGATAAAATTGCAAACTTAAAGTCAAATTGAATGTGCTAAAAATGATAGTTTTGATTTTTGTTTCATAATTCTTCCTCTCTCTGTAGCGAGTTCTCTGAGGCTGATTTCTAACAATGGAGCTACTACATACTCTTCTGGTCGCTTGGAAATATTTGTAAATAACACTTGGGGGACTGTATGCGATGATAACTTTGACAGTGTGGAAGCAACTGTGGCTTGTCGTCAGTTGGGCTACTCTGGCTACACCCGCTATTCTACTGCTAACACATTTGGGTAATTTGATAAGAAGATACATTATGCTTAGTTGGCGAGTGAGCAAAGCTCACGAGACCCTCACATTTTTGTGTTCGCTTGGTGGTTGACCCCGTCTCTATACTCACTATACAGAATTCTTTGGTTTATTGATCCTTTCCCTTATCATCAATTGTTTACCCATTTGAATTAGGTTGTGTCTGACATATCTGATTTTTTTGTGACACAGTTAAGTCTTGCAAAAACTTAGGAGTTCATTTTCTATTCAAATTAGTGGCAATGGTAAGGTTGTCTTGTCTAATGCGCTCTTTGTCATAATTATAGCCCCACACAACAGTTTCGTTACTTGAAAATCTATTGTCCAATAGGTAAGACACTTACCAACGAGACTGTAGCATAGCAGTACCCCTTAACAGTATATATACAAGTTTTGAGTGTTTGTTTGCTGGCTGGTTGTTGTAACTCAGTGGCAGAGCACTTGTGCAGCCCTGGGTTTGATTTCCGGTGGTGACCAAATATTTTTAACTCTATATTATTAAAAAAAAAAAAGCCTGTGAAAGAGAGAGAGAAAGAATACATCTAATGAGTAGAAGAAGACTAAGAAAGAAATTGTGAAGTGCTACAATAATGTTTATGACTTGATTCTAAGTGTGAAACTGGGTGTCATTTGATTGCAGGCCAACAAGAAGCTCAACTCCAATTTGGCTGGACAATCTCAACAATTGTAATTCCTATAGCTCAGATCTGAGAGATTGCACTAATGCAGTGGGTGTGCATGACTGCTCTCACACTGAAGACATTATACTCACCTGCAATTACCGATGTAAGCATTTCTATTCCATAAAAAGACAAATTGAATGCAATGTCTTATGGCAAAGAATATCAGTTAAATCAGTACTTAGTATATAGTTCGCAGTCTGGTACATTCATGAGGCTTACTGTACTCAATCCTTTTCAATTAAACTTTTTCAGGTAATCTGGAAAGTCCCTGTTCGCATTATTTTCAATGTCTGTATGTGAATTATGTATAATAGTAGTCATGATTGAACAATTTGAAGTTCCTTAAAATGGAACTATTGCTTGTTTCAAGCTTTTAAAATTCCACTCTCAAAATGAGTTCATTAATAAGCAAAACTTAAGACATTCTTAGTACATAAAATTAGGATAATTTGAATATTAAGGTATTTATTTATGTTTGTTTTATCTTTCAGCAACACTTTCTCCTCCAACAGGTGAGTGTGATCTCAAGTTGTTGTTGTTGCTGTTTATTTGAGTGAGCACTTAGAAGTGTTTAGTATGCAGCAGAAAGAAAAACAACCCATTGCTGTTCAGATGATTCTTTTAACTAATCCAAAGGGTGAATATTGCTAATAGCCTGAGGGAATAATGATGAAGAAATCAAATATTAAAATGTTAAGTATTTATTCAAAAGAAAAGTGTATTCTTAACCTGTTGATATTAAATAACAGTATTATCATAAACATTTCTTTTAATTTCAGCTTCCCCTTCCCCAAGATATGGAGATTTGAGACTGAATTATTACGGTTCAGTTGGTCTGTATAGAGGGCGTCTAGAGATGTATCATTCTTCTACTTGGACAACTTTCTGTTCATTGTATTTTAACAGCCATGAAGCAGATTTGGCTTGCAGAAAACTAGGATATTTGAGAGCTGCAGTATCTGGCAGAGTGGGTTCTTTGAAGTAAGTCTGTATGATCAAAGGACGTAGATAAGTATGTATATTGTATGTAACATCCTTTTGATAATGTATGTTTGTAACATTTTATTGTGTAGATCTGATTACAATACAAGTATCATGCCTTTAAAATTCTAACTGGAAATATCGTTAACTATGGCATATTAGCCAAAGAATGTTCTCACAAACTCAAACAAGCCTTGAAGTTATAAAAGTAAACAGTTGCATGGATTAAAGAAACTGAAATACTCACTAAACTATTCCATCTGACTTAACAACGATATTTTAATTCACCATTACCACACATAGTAAATGAAAGTGGCATACACATGTTTGCCAATAAAAGTGCTCTAGAAATTTTTGAATCGTGTGAATGAGTAGTAGCATTTTTTGGTAAGGTGTTTGCTTGTGTATATGTAAGTGGGTTGTTCGGCATTTACCAATAAACATGGCTGATTGTTGTTAGTTCTAAGTTAGTTAAGATTTTTTCCCTCTATTTTCTTAGTTTTGGGCAAGGATCTGGTTACACTACAATCTCACTCAGCTGCTACTCGTCTGCAACTAGCTTCAGTTCTTGCAGTCATTCAGATCTCACCACGTCTAGTTGCTCACACTACTACGATGTGGGACTTACTTGTACAAGTACGTATAATAAGAACAACCTTTCAGTTGTGATTTTTTTGCAGGTTTACAAATTATTAGTATTTTTGAATTCATTTTATTACTTTGGATTGACTTACAATTTGAATATTCTACCTTTCTAATAGTAATGCGGTCCACCAAATTAACTATGGAGAAGATAAGTATTTATAAACTCTGTAATACTCATGATATAGTTGGAGTATAAACGTTACTAATGCCTATCCACGAGTGTGTATCGCTTCAAAATTATGTTCATGATTGTTACACATATCTTGCATGAAGAGTTTTAGCTTTTCTAAGCAAGAATAAAATTAATGGACTAATATAAATAGCTTTATCATTATTGGCGAGCGAGCGAAGCGAGTGAGACACTCTCTGGGGTAACACAATTGAAAATCGGGGATGTTTGTTTGTTTATATATTATATGTTTGGACGTACGTATGTCATTTTGTACTTTGACCCTCTCATATTTTTTAGTTAGCTCTGTGTCCGACCCCGTCCCAAACATCACTAAACAGTATCCACCAGTTTAGCGATCATTACCCGTATCATCCTAGTAATTGAATTGTTTACCGCTTTGAATTTTTTTGCGGGTGCAATTTAAGCTCGAAAACTTACTGGAGTTCCATTTCTATTCGAGTTAGCGGCGGTGGTAAGTTAATATGCTACTTGTCATAGTTATAAGCCGTACACAACAGTATTTACTTGAAAATTCATTGTCCACTAGACTTACCACGAAGGTAAGTCTTGTGTAAGTATGTTCAGTTATTTGAAAGTATTGTGTGTTACAACAACTACTAAGAATATCCCAAAGAAAAAGTTTAAAGAACGTGATATGTTTTTTGTTTCAATTCAAACAGTTGCGGGGAGTGGTTACTATGGCATTGAATGCCTTTACCGTATAATACGTAATTTAACAACTTGACTTTTTTTTAGTAGCTTGAATGTTAGAAGTTAAAACCAAACATTTAACAATGGTGTAGTATTAGGCTCGCTCGCCATTTGTGCTCAAGCACACCACTAGTTATTATTGTGATTATAACTAGCAAGTACCCAGCCACACAGTGGCGCTTGACATATTAAAAAGTAAGAATGCAGTGGCATAAGTTATTTTTTATTCGTTGTTATCATCCTCTACCACTTAGTTAATGTTACACCAGTTTCCCTATCTTGCTCTTTTTTTTCCTGAACTATCTCAACTTTCTTATCCCCTCCTTTCCTTTTTCCACCTCTTTCTTCTTGAGTCAGAGTTCCTTCTCCTCCTTTATCTGTCTCCTGTTTCCGAGTATCTCTGTCCTTCTATCATGATTGTGGGTTTAGGCTTTGCGAAACTTGGTCCTTTCTTTTACGTACTTACAGTCATCGTCATTACTGACACACAAGCATATTGTTATATAGATTATATAATTTTATTATTATTATTATTAATATTATTATTGGGCGAGCGAAGCGAGACTCTCACTAACGGGTCTCAATTTGAGATTTTGGTATATATGTTACAGACCAATTACAAACTTGGACTGTTTTAAAATGGTCTAGCCATTTTAAAACAGGCCAGATCGTTTTAAAATGGGCCAGACCATTTTCAAACCTCAGACTGTTTTAAAACAGGCCAGACCATTTTAAAACTGGCCAGATCGTTTTAAAAAACAGGCCAGACCACTGGCCAGACTATTTTAGAACAGGTTGGTCAAATTATTCAAACCATTTCGAAGGGTATCAAACCCTTTTTAAAAGAATCAGATCATTAAAATGAGTCATATAGTAAACCTGGCAAAAAAACAACAACTGCTAAATGTAAATAGGGCAGTTTCCAAAGCAGACCCAAGACACAGAATTCTTGTGTGCTCGTAAATATTTTTTTCTGATTAGAACTATTTAAAAAAAAATTGAAATAAAACAGATAGTCTTATAAAAAGTTTGTTAATCTAAACTTCACCAATCCAAGCAATTTGGAATGCCAATCCTATTAAAGACACACTTGATCGTTTGTGTGTGCATCTGTTACTTGTCCATCTTCTTAACGAATGTAACTGAAAAAACCTTGCACAATAAACTTCTTTTAAATAAAAATATAAAAAAAAGCTCCCACACTTACAAATAACTAGTGCAGGACAGAGTAGTCATACCATTATAATTACAGAAAGGGCTACAGTCTATCAATCTATTAGAGCATTAACGAAAGCTGAGTAAGGTGGGTCGCAGTCATCTAGGGTGAAAACCTATAAGATAGGCAAGTCCTGTGTAATTTATAATATAGTTTGAATTTGTTAATAAAAGAATGTGGTTATGGGCATAATATCCTGGTTTAGATCATATCACTCCATTGTTGGTAAGAGAAATAAACCCTCCTTTCAAAATTCTATAGACGTAATTTCCCTTTATTTTTAGTGACCTTTCTGTAGAAAATACATTTTCTTTTTTTACTCTATGTATATTAGTATAATCATCTGAAGTCCTGCTTTTCTGGCTCACTTCCATCAGAAAAAAACAACAACTAAGAACAGAAACCTGCCTCGGTGTCTATGTCCTTGGGCTATAAAATAGTTATAAACCAATAAGAATTGGTTTTTACTGCAATTCACATACTCTCGCAACTTGGGCTTCACCCTCATGTCTTGGGATTTGTAATCACATACAAACTCAATATTGGTTATAACTATTACACATAGTACTGGTAGCACAGTAGGGTATTCAATAAAGTTAGATCACATTGAACCGCTGTATCTGTTGGACATGAGTCAGTTAACGGTATGAGTGTGTCTAATTATTTTGACAGTCATTTAAAAGCTTCACAAAAAAATTTAGAAACTGCAATGTATTTTCTTCATTTTTCTTAATGTAAAGTGCTTTACAGAGACAAAAAAATGTGTTTTTGTTGTGCAGCTTGGTAAGGATTGTACAATAAACTTGACCATAAATTAGTCATAACCCCCCCCCCCCCCCATGATAGCGGTAGTTATAGTATTCGTGTTTGCTGTTAGCTCTTGCAACATTTCATAGTTCTTTACAAATCTCAGTCACTAGTAATTAATGAAACACTGCTATATGATGCAGCAAGATGTAAGGACGCAAATGCATGTTAATTAAAGCTCCATGTACTTGCATTGTGCACTTATTTCAGTTCAAAAGGCGACAAGCAACACATTTGTCAGAGTGATTTAACATCTGATTGGTGTGTACATTAACAACGAGTAACCCTAATTAGCACCCAGGGTTTGCTAATTCACACCTCCAAAGAATTCTTCTCCCTTTCCAGTTTCTTTCTATCATTTCATTAATCGGGTCAATAAAACATGCAAATGGCGTATGTGTTATGTCTAGTCTCTTTTCCTTTAGGTTGGCTATCCTCCTCCACACACAAATTTAACACTAGCTAGGCTTGCATCTGAAACTTTGGAACCACTAAAACATATCTTTGAAATTTTTATTTACTGTCTCTTAAGGTTGTTTATACTTCTATAACATTTTCTCCCTGAGATTTCCTAATTACCCCATATGTTCCTTACAATTTGTGGGGAACTGGATTCAATAAACAATAGACTAATAATTTGTGCTCTTGTGTGCTCATACCAGAGCAGACTTTGTATCTGGTTGCTAGTTAGGAGCCTGCCTGACTTTCAGGTGAGACTGCTCTTAGTTTTAATTGTACATCACTACTGTAAGCAGCCAGCAACATTTGTGGCTGGTTTGGAGCCAGGCTTATAGTTTGAAAATGGTCTGTATTATATATAATATATATATATATATATATATATTATATATATAATATATATTATATATTATAATATATATATATAATATATATAATACTTATAGCACGAGTCAGAGTACAATATGGGAAAATATTTTACGAGCACGCAAAATATTTTCACGAGCCAAAGGCGAGTGAAAATGTGGCGTGAGAGTAAAATATCATTCCCATATTGTACGACGAGTGTGATAAGTGATTTATTGCTGCCTTGATATTTTTTCTCAACCGGTTACAATTCAATTTTCATTGATTTTACTCGCTACGCGCATGCGTAGTGTACCGTACAATATAAACCGTACAATATGGGAGAATACAGAACGCTCGCGTGATGCGAATATTCAAGTAAAAATATCAAAGCTGCAATAAATATATAATATATAATATATATATATATATAAATTATATATATATATTATGTAACAGCTTTGTTCTTACTTGAAAATCCAAATTCCAATAGTCAAGTCACTAAGAGAATACAACTTAATGTTATATCTACTAGGGCTCTGGTATAATAGAGCATTTTGAACTGAGCGTACTTTTGAAACTAGCTCAAACTTCAATCATTAGTTTATAGATCCTTACCCATATCAACCTTGGAAATTTGATTGCTTACCCCTTGAAAATCCTTTGTCCAATAGTCAAGTCACGAAGAGAATACAACGTAAGTCTTGAGCTGGTATATCCAGTGACCAAGTATGTATAAAAGTGTTGTGTGTTACTTAAGAATAGATATAAACAAAACAAAAAGATTTAACAAAATTTATTAGCAGCTAGCATTCATATTTAAATTTCAGTCAGACCAGCTCGCTCGCCATATGTGCTGAAGCACATCACTAGTTATTATTATTATTATCATTATTATTCCAAAAAATAAATTAAAATCTCCATTGGTGTTTTTGTATACCTGCTCACTTGTCTTTCTGTCATGTATATATCATAGATACTGCTACAGATCCTTACCCAGTCTACACATCTTATACTCCACGACGTGAGTTCTGCATCATTGAAGTGTGAACTTAGTCAATATTTTGTCACAAAATGTGTAGAACTTGCATGATTCATAAATTAATCGGGTGGGGTGGGGTGGGGGGGAGGGGTCTTATTATGCTAATTTTTTCTAAATTGGTCCTACAAATTTTTCTATAGCATATGAATTCTAAGTTAGAATTCGTGAGGCTTACTGTACTCAATCCTTTTCAATTAAACTTTTTCAGGCAATCTGGAAAATCCCTGTTCGCATTGTTTTCAATGCCTGTACATGTGAATTATGTATAATAGTAGTCATGATTAAACAATTTGAAGTTCCTTAAAATGGAACTATTGCTTGTTTCAAGCTTTTAAAATTCCACTCTCATAATGAGTTCATTAATAAGCAAAACTTAAGACATTCTTAGTACATAAAATTAGGATATTTTGAATATTAAGGTATTTATTTATGTTTGTTTCATCTTTCAGCAACACTTTCTCCTCCAACAGGTGAGTGTGATCTCAAGTTGTTGTTGTTGCTGTTTATTTGAGTGAGCACTTAGAAGTGTTTAGTATGCAGCAGAAAGAAAAACAACCCATTACTGTTCAGATGATTCTTTTAACTAATCCAAAGGGTGAATATTGCTAATAGCCAGAGGGAATAATGATGAAGATATCAAATATTAAAATGTTATGATGTGACAAATAAGTATTTATTCAAAAGAAAAGTGTATTCTTAACCTGTTGACATTAAATAACAGTATTATCATAAACATTTCTTTTAATTTCAGCTTCCCCTTCCCCAAGATATGGAGATTTGAGACTGAATTATTACGGTTCAGTTGGTCTGTATAGAGGGCGTCTAGAAATGTATCATTCTTCTACTTGGACAACTTTCTGTTCATTGTATTTTAACAGCCATGAAGCAGATTTGGCTTGCAGAAAACTAGGATATTTGAGAGCTGCAGTATCTGGCAGAGTGGGTTCTTTGAAGTGAGTCTGTATGATCAAAGGACTTAGATAAGTATGTATATTGTATGTAACATCCTTTTGATAATGTATGTTTGTAACATTTTATTGTGTAGATCTGATTACAATACAAGTATCATGCCTTTAAAATTCTAACTGGAAATATCGTTAACTATGGCATATTAGCCAAAGAATGTTCTCCCACTCAAACTAGCCTTGAAGTTATAAAAGTAAACAGTTGCATGGATTAAAGAAACTGAAATACTCACTAAGCTATTCCATCTGACTTAACAATGATATTTTAATTCACCATTACCACACATAGTAAATGAAAGTGGCATACACATGTTTGCCAATAAAAGTGCTCTAGAAATTTTTGAATCGTGTGAATGAGTAGTAGCATTTTTTGGTAAGGTGTTTGCTTGTGTATATGTAAGTGGGTTGTTCGGCATTTACCAATAAACATGGCTGATTGTTGTTAGTTCTAAGTTAGTTAAGATTTTTTCCCTCTATTTTCTTAGTTTTGGGCAAGGATCTGGTTACACTACAATCTCACTCAGCTGCTACTCGTCTGCAACTAGCTTCAGTTCTTGCAGTCATTCAGATCTCACCACGTCTAGTTGCTCACACTACTACGATGTGGGACTTACTTGTACAAGTACGTATAATAAGAACAACCTTTCAGTTGTGATTTTTTTGCAGGTTTACAAATTATTAGTATTTTTGAATTCATTTTATTACTTTGGATTGACTTACAATTTGAATATTCTACCTTTCTAATAGTAATGCGGTCCACCAAATTAACTATGGAGAAGATAAGTATTTATAAACTCTGTAATACTCATGATATAGTTGGAGTATAAACGTTACTAATGCCTATCCACGAGTGTGTATCGCTTCAAAATTATGTTCATGATTGTTACACATATCTTGCATGAAGAGTTTTAGCTTTTCTAAGCAAGAATAAAATTAATGGACTAATATAAATAGCTTTATCATTATTGGCGAGCGAGCGAAGCGAGTGAGACACTCTCTGGGGTAACACAATTGAAAATCGGGGATGTTTGTTTGTTTATATATTATATGTTTGGACGTACGTATGTCATTTTGTACTTTGACCCTCTCATATTTTTTAGTTAGCTCTGTGTCCGACCCCGTCCCAAACATCACTAAACAGTATCCACCAGTTTAGCGATCATTACCCGTATCATCCTAGTAATTGAATTGTTTACCGCTTTGAATTTTTTTGCGGGTGCAATTTAAACTCGAAAACTTACTGGAGTTCCATTTCTATTCGAGTTAGCGGCGGTGGTAAGTTAATATGCTACTTGTCATAGTTATAAGCCGTACACAACAGTATTTACTTGAAAATTCATTGTCCACTAGACTTACCACGAAGGTAAGTCTTGTGTAAGTATGTTCAGTTATTTGAAAGTATTGTGTGTTACAACAACTTCTAAGAATATCCCAAAGAAAAAGTTTAAAGAACGTGATATATTTTTTGTTTCATCAAGCACACCTATTATTGTTATTATAACTAGCAAGTACCCAGCCACACAGTGGTGCTTGACATATTACAAAGTAAGAATGCAGTGGCATTAAGTTATTTTTTATTCGTTGTTATCATCCTCTACCACTTAGTTAATGTTACACCAGTTTCCCTATCTTGCTCTTTTTTTTTTCTGAACTATCTCAACTTTCTTATCCCCTCCTTTCCTTTTTCCACCTCTTTCTTCTTGAGTCAGAGTTCCTTTTCCTCCTTTATCTGTCTCCTGTTTCTGAGTATCTCTGTCCTTCTATCATGATTGTGGGCTTATCTTTGCGAAACTTGGTCCTTTCTTTTACATACTTACAGTCATCGTCATTACTGACACACAAGTATGTTGTAAAGATTATTAGTCAGGCTGGTTAAGTGAGCGATACTCCAACTCTACCAATCAGTCAGACTTATCCTCACTTATCCCGTAATGCCTGTACCGAGTGTACACCTGAGTAACTGCAGCAAAAACCCTTCCAAGGTAGTCACCACCAACTCAGAGAAAAAATAGTCTTTTTAAAACTTGACATATACAGAACACTGAAAAATAATGAGAAAAAGTGAATGGTTAAAACTGGTAAGGGAGTAATTGTTGGAGCCAAACCAAGAACTTAACTAACCAACAGATTGCCACTTCACTATAACTTATTTCTTATATTCACTCATTATAATTCACCTCTACCAGCTAGCCCAGGGCAGCTGACTTAGCTGCTCTAGGGCAGCTGGTTGTATAGCTTAAGGGTTTATTACCCGTGTCACTTAGCAATGTTTTTTGTTATATACTACTCAACTACAAAAATCTTTAATTCCTACTAACTGTGGTTAACTCATAACTATCCTATAGTAGAGAATTGAAGTGGCCATTATTGCCTATTAGTAACTAACATTTTTGGTCCTTCGAGCCGGATAAATCTGGTTACTCAGGTTCTCAGCTACTTAGCTACAACTTTTATTGCTATTTCTGCTAACTACACTTCACTGTCAACTTCAAATATAATGTCTGAAGACCGAATAGCATTACTAAAACGAAAAAGAGCAGCTGCTAAAGGAAACATAACTAAAGTGAAGACTCAATTTGAAGGACTCTCATCAGTTCACCCCAGAGGCATCGATTTTGAGTCCATTCAACATCAACTCCAAGTATTGGAAAATAGTGACAAGTCCTATCATGAGAATTATGATGGTTTGATGGAAAACTTTGCCCAGAGTTTAGATTTGAATCAGGAGAGCAATGATTTGTACGAATTTGGAAATGATGTCACCATACTTCGTGGAAAACTTCAAAATCTGTTAAAAGCTCATGATGGTTTTACTTCTTTAGATTTGTTGTCAGCTAAAGTAAACAGCTTGGAAAGACGCGTTACTGATGCCCCTAAAAGCATCTCTTCTGTGGAGATAGATAAGGTAGCTACTATCATAGAGGAGCTGTTAAAAATCTCTGTGAACCCAAGACTACCAGAAGTAAGAGAGCTTCAGGCTGATCTTGATTCTCAGCAAATTAAATTCTTCAGAGTTCAAGCTGATTTTTTGACCACAACATATTCTTCTGAAGTTTCTAAGGCTACATCTGACTCATCTTCTAGACCTAAGATTAAACTTCCAGAACTATCTCTCCCAACTTTCGATGGAGATCCTTTGAACTGGGCTATTTTTTGGGATCGTTTCCAATCTACACTCTCTAAAGTCTCTGATCTTACAGGCTCTGACAAGATGGTATACTTAAGATCTGCCATTAAATGTCAATCTGGCCAGGAAATACTTGATTCTGAAACTGGTTCTGGGGATGACTATGATCTAATGGTGAACTTCTTGAAGGCTAAGTTTGAACAGAAGCGATTAGTGCACAAAAGTCATGTGAAAGCTCTATTATTCAACAAAATCTCTTTTCACTCATATGATGAGCTAGACAAAACTCAAGCACTCTGGAGAAAACACATAGTTGGTCTGGAAAAAAGCGGACAACTGGAAACTGGAGCTTTACTGACTTCTATTGCTGAAACTTCAATGAATGAATCTACATATGCAGAATGGGCTAAGTTTTCTTCCAAATATTCCAAAGTTCCTGACATAAAAATCTTCAAAGAGTTTCTGGATGAGCAATTGAAAGTGCTACCTTCAAAATCGAAAAGTGTGAAGTATCAGCCATGCCATAGTTGCCAACCGTCCCGAAACGTCCGGGACAGTCCCGGAATTATCCGCTCTGTCCCGTCCCGTAACGGAAGTGTGAACTGTCTATGGTGTGTCCCTGAAGCTTCAGAGGAATTTGCTCCCACTACACTTACTTTTACATCCATGAATTTAGGCAAAGCAGAGGATCTCTTTACTTATCACGAATCGTCCGCATCCTATAAACTTACTGAACGGCTCGAGTATGCATGCATTTTTATTTAATAAATTAATTCATGCATAAGTGAATTTTCGCCACAATTAGTTATTGGCGATCTTTACCTATTTTCCTCCGCACGTTGTTGTATGGCTTCTCCACCACACTAACAGGAGGAGAGTTTCCCACTTTGATCCAAAGTGGACTGAAGAATTTAAAGGGATAGGGAGAAGCCACAAAGGTATCATGATTAACTACACAGAATTATAAGTCTCTAATTTTAATTTAATACAGGGTAGCTAGTAGCATTGATGTCACTGAAGTTCAATTGTGATGACTGTTGCCATGTCGAAGTGCAGTTTGAACCTGAACTGTTAAAGACATGCAAGAAAGCTACCAGTACTCACTTGGGGAAATAGACTTTGTTATTAAAATTATTTATCATTGGGCGATTAATTATTAATTAATGGGTGTGGTTTGGGTGTGGCATAGTGTCCCTGAAGTTCGATTTGAAAAGTTGGCAACTATGCCATGCAAATCTACTTCCAAAGTTACTGTACATCACGTTGATGCTCATCGCAAATGCTCTGTTTGTGACAAAGATTACCATGCATTATACTTTTGTCAAGCTTTCAAAAACCTATCTGCCGATGATCGCTTCTCTACTATCCAAAAACTTAAACTATGTCATAACTGCTTGGGTAATGATCATTTCACTCGGAATTGCAGATGTGTAACATCATGTAAGAAATGTAACAAGAGGCATCATACTTTACTGCATCGTGAGTCTACAGCTAATAAATCTTCAAGCCAAGCTTCTTCTAAGGATGATGCTAATTCTGCAACTTCTAGCCAAACTCCAAGCCAAACTTCAGCTACAGCCAGAACTGGCTTGCCATCTTCAAACAAAGAAGTCACCACTGTTCTGATGACTTGTCAGCTAATGGTAGAAGCTAATGGTCACAAGCAGAAAGGGAGAGCTGGACAAGATTACATCCGATTTACCTATACAGAAACTTCCAAACATTAGGCAGTCTCCTGTTCTAAAGGGATTACATCTGGCAGATCCCGACTTTGATCTTCCTGGTAGAATTAACTTACTATTGGGCATGGACTGCTACAATGAAATTATTCTACCTGCAGTAGTGACTTCTGAAAACTCCTCTCTTAACGCTTATCAATCCATATTCGGGTACATTGTGGCAGGACCTTGCCACTCATCAGCATCTCAGGAGGTGTCACATGTCTCTATTCATTCCAGTACTGTCGATGAACAATCACACCAGCTGATCAAGTCTTTCTGGGAGGTTGAAGAACTTCAGCCAACCATTTCCCATTTGTCATCTGATGACCATCGAGCCATTGTAGACTTTGACTCATCGTTCTTCAAGGAGAAAGATGGTAGGTATTCTGTTCAGCTACCCAGGAAGTTGGATTCTCCAAGATTGGGAAACTCCAGAGATCAAGCGAAAAAACGATATCTGTTTACAGAGAGATCTTTGATGGCCAAGGGCAAGTGGGATGCTTTCAAAGCTGTTGTGGATGAATATTTTCACTTAAACCATGCAGAAAGAGTTCCTGTTTGTGACTTGAAGAAGCCTGATGGAGCAATATTTTATCTTCCAATGCATGGAGTTGTAAGAGAGAGCAGTACAACTACCAAACTGAGAGTGGTGTTCGATGCATCGGCGAAAACTACCACTGGTATATCGCTAAATGATCTTCTTCTTTCAGGACCTTATCTGTATCCCTCTCTAGTAAACATTATCCTTAAGTTCAGATTACATTTAATTGGAATGACGGCAGATATAAGCAAAATTTTCTGTGAAATAAGTCTTCATCTAGGAGACAGAGATCTTCATCGCTTTCTGTGGAGAGATGATTCTAAGCAGCTTGTTGATTTCAGAATGACACGTTTAACCTTTGGTGTTACATCATCTCCATTTTTAGCAACTAAAGTCCTCAGACAGATAGCATCAGATTATGAAAAAACTCATTTTCAAGCTTCTCAAACTATTGTGAACTGTTTTTACGTCGATGATTGCTTATCTAGAGCTGACTCCGTGGAAGTTGCCATTGCTCTCAGGGAATCTCTCAATGAAGTGTTAGCTCTCAGTGGCATGACTCTGAGAAAGTGGAGGTCGAATTCTCAAGAAGTATTGGACTCTATTCCAGAAACTTTGAAGGAGAAGGAACCTACTCAAACTTTGCCAGCAATATCTGAACAACATAAGGCTCTTGGAATTCATTGGAACACTTCTGATGATTCTCTACATGTTGCCACTCCCCCTTTGCAAGACATTGAAGCTGCTACAAAGCGAACTATCGCTTCTGATGTAGCCAGAACCTTCGACGTGATGGGATGGTGTTCTCCAGCAGTGGTTAAAATGAAAATATTATTGCAGAGGATTTGGGAGTTAGGACTTGAGTGGGATGAGAAAGTTCCACCAAGGATCGAATCTTTGTGGAGAGCATGGAGAACAGAATTGCCTCTTCTCACAACTCAGCCAATTCAGCGCTGTTACTTCAGTTCTACTCAGCCATGTATCATTATTCAGTTACATGGATTCAGTGATGCATCTCAGAGTGCTTATGGTGCAGTTGTATACTTAAGATGTGTATATGCTGACGCCTCTACCTCAGTAGCTCTTGTACTCTCCAAAACTAAAGTAGCACCTATCAAGAAAACCACTATTCCTCGTTTGGAGCTCTGTGGTGCACATCTGCTCGCCAAACTATTGTCTCAAGTGAGTCAGGCTTTGCAGATTGAAGCTCCGAACTTGTATGCCTGGACAGATTCCACTATAGTCTTATCCTGGCTAAATACTGCTAATCCCAGGAAACTTCAAATCTTTGTTTCAAACAGAGTAGTGGAGATTTTGGACAAAGTTCCAGCAACTAGTTGGCGCTATGTACCCACTGCTGACAACCCAGCTGATCTTGCTTCCAGAGGTCTAATGCCTAGTGAACTTCTAAACTCTGTCTGTTGGTGGAAGGGTCCATCTTGGCTTTCAGAGTCACCTGACGAATGGCCATCATCTTGTAGCCAATTCCGGAATAAAAATGATTCTGCACATCTGCTCGCCAAACTATTGTCTCAAGTGAGTCAGGCTTTGCAGATTGAAGCTCCGAACTTGTATGCCTGGACAGATTCCACTATAGTCTTATCCAGGCTAAATACTGCTAATCCCAGGAAACTTCAAATCTTTGTTTCAAACAGAGTAGTGGAGATTTTGGACAAAGTTCCAGCAACTAGTTGGCGCTATGTACCCACTGCTGACAACCCAGCTGATCTTGCTTCCAGAGGTCTAATGCCTAGTGAACTTCTAAACTCTGTCTGTTGGTGGAAGGGTCCATCTTGGCTTTCAGAGTCACCTGACGAATGGCCATCATCTTGTAGCCAATTCCGGAATAAAAATGATTCTGAAGTTCAAATCTATTGTGCTGCTGTAGACTCCTCTGATCATTACTGGCTAATTAACAAGTATTCCGATTATTCTAGATTGATTGGAGTTCTAGCTTGGATCAAGAGATTTGTGAACAATTGTCGACTCAAATCAGACAAAAGACTGACGAGTACAACCATTTTGCTGGAGGAATGTAAGGAAGCAGAAAACTTTCTATTCAGACGAGTCCAGGAAAGGTCATTTTCTATTGAACTTAACTGCCTTAGGAGGAAAAAGGAGTTTCCTCGACACAGCTCTTTAAACACCTTAACACCTTATCTCGATAATCTTCAATTACTCCGAGTTGGAGGTCGTCTAAACAAAGGAAAGCTTACTCACAGTCAAAGACACCCTTTAATACTTCCCTCTAAAGATAAACTGGTCCATTTGCTTGTTAGACATCACCATATCAGATCTTGTCATGCTGGTCCATCTATATTGTTGCCATTAATCTCAAGAGACTACCATATTCAATCAGCAAGAAGACTTGTACGTTCAATCTTTCGCCAATGTGTGGTTTGTAAGAAACAACAAGCCAAGACAAGTCAACAGTTGATGGGACAATTACCTAAGCAGCGATTGACTCCTGGAGCAGTGTTTCAAGCTGTGGGTACTGATTTTGCTGGTCCACTGCACCTCAAACTAGGACCTTCAAGACGGCCAACTCTCATCAAAGTCTACGTGTGCGTATTCATCTGTCTCAGTGTCAAAGCTGTTCACTTAGAGCTAGTCTCAGAATTATCCTCAGAAGCATTTTTAGCTTGTCTCAGACGGTTTGTAGCCAGAAGAGGAAAACCGGTGGAAATATTTTCCGACAATGGAAGCAATTTTATCGGTGCCAACCGAGAGCTCAAGAACCTGTACAGCATTTTACAAGAGAAGACTACTCGTCAATCTGTTTCCCAATTCTGCATATCAAATGGAATCAAGTGGACATTCTCACCAGAAAGAGCACCACATTTTGGAGGTTTGTGGGAAAGTTCAGTCAAGTCCATGAAATCATTACTAAAGCGAGTAGTTGGAGAAAACAAGCTAACCTTTGAAGAAATGTCCACAGTCTTGTGTCAAGTGGAATCGTGTCTCAATAGTAGACCTCTTGTACCTCTGAACTCTCCCAATGACGATGGGATAGAAGCTCTTACACCAGGGCATTTCCTGATTGGAAAGCCACTGGAAGCATTACCAGACCAATCAAACAAACTTTCTCCAGAAAGTGGAACTTGTGTCAGTCACTATCCAGGGAATTCTGGTCCAGGTGGTCAAAGGAGTACCTGCTATCATTAAATCGACAAACAAGATGGTTTAGAGCATCTCGAAACTTTATGGTTGGAGATATAGTTCTTCTCAAAGATCAACAGCTGTTTACTCACACTTGGCCTCTTGGTCGAATCATTAAGACATATTCAGGTTCTGATGGAAAAGTTAGAGTAGTGGATGTTCAGACTAAATCTGGAGTATATCACAGGCCTATAGTCAAATTAGTTCTACTATTGTCAGAAATAAATGATAATTAACTATCTTCCCTGGGGAGGAAATGTTGGAGCCAAACCAAGAACTTAACTAACCAACAGATTGCCACTTCACTATAACTTATTTCTTATATTCACTCATTATAATTCACCTCTACCAGCTAGCCCAGGGCAGCTGACTTAGCTGTTCTAGGGCAGCTGGTTGTATAGCTTAAGGGTTTATTACCCTTGTCACTTAGCAATGTTTTTTGTTATATTCTACTCAACTACAAAAATCTTTAATTCCTACTAACTGTGGTTAACTCATAACTATCCTATAGTAGAGGATTGAAGTGGCCATTATTGCCTATTAGTAACTAACAGTAATAGCATGGCATCATGACAACGACTTGAGTGGCCTAAGAATGAACATGACAATGAAGATCTTAATGACATAATTCAATTGAGTGGCCTAAAGATGAACATAATGACTCAAATAAATAACAATGTCCACGTCCAGATTGCTGGCACTAAAAACTAATTATTTGAGACTGCGGCTGGACCAATTATATTATTTTATTATTATAATAATTACTATTATTATTGGGCGAGCGAAGCGAGACTCTCACTTTAAAATGGTCTAGCCATTTTAAAACAAGCCAGACCATTTTAAAATGGACCAGACCATTTCCAAACCTCAGACTGTTTTAAAACAGGCCAGACCATTTTAAAACTGGCCAGATCGTTTTAAAAAACAGGCCAGGCCAGACCACTGGCCAGACTATTTTAGAACAGGCTGGTCAAATTTTTCGAAGGGTATCAAACCCTTTTTAAAAGAATCAGATCATTAAAACGAGTCAGATAGTAAACCTGGCAACAAAAAAAAACTGCTAAATGTAAATAGGGCAGTTGCCAAAGCAGACCCAAGACACAGAACTCTTGTGTGTTCGTAAATATTTTTTTCTGAATAGAACTATTATTAAAAAAGTATTGAAATAAACAGATTGTCTTTTAAAAAGTTTGTTAATCTAAACTTCACTAATCCAAGCAATTTGGGCATGCCAATCCTATTAAAAACACACTTGATTGTATGTGCGTATCTGTGTGGGAGAATACTTTAGTGGGACCAAGAGGGAGTTCAAATTTGTGAAATGTTTATGAAAAAAACGCATTGCATATTTATGCATTTCTCACATTGTAATTTGTGTACTTACCTGTCTTTTTTTCCTTTTTTGTCTGACCATGAGAACATAGCCATGTCTACTGAAGTGCATCTGTCACTTGTCCATCTTCTTAAAAGAATGTAACTGAAAAGACCTTGCAATAAACTTCTTTTAAATGAAAATTAAAAAAAAGCTCTCACACTCACAAATAACTAGTGCAGGAATACAGAATAGTCATACCATTATAATTATAGGAAAGGCTACAGTTTATCAATCTATTAGAGCATTAACGAAAGCTGAGTAAGGTGGGTCGCAGTCATCTAGGGTGAAAACCTATAAGATTGGCAAGGTCACAAAGATCAACAAACAACAAGTTAGATGTTAATGAATTATGTTGCTCAGAGTAATCTCTTTTTCCAGCTAGCTCTGTGCACAACAGATTCATTACAGAAAGGTCACTAAAAATAAGGGGAAATATATTAAGTCTACGAAATTTTGAAAGGAGGGTTTATTTCTCATTACCAACTGTGGAGTGATATGATCTAAATCAGGCTATTATGCCCATAACCACATTCTTTTATTAACAAATTCAAACTATATTATAAATTACACAGGACACATTAAATTAAAGGAAAAATACATTTTCTTTTTTTACTCTAGTGTAATCATCTGAAGTCCTGCTTTTCTGGCTCACTTCCATCAGAAAAAACAACAACAACAACTAAGAACAGAAACCTGCCTCGGTGTCTATGTCCTTGGGCTATAAAATAGTTATAAACCAATAAGAATTGGTTTTTACTGCAATTCACATACTCTCGCAACTTGGGCTTCACCCTCGTGTCTTGGGATTTGTAATCACATACAAACTCAAGATTGGTTATAACTATTACATATAGTACTGGTAGCACAGGAGGGTATTCAATAAATTTAGATCACATTGAACCACCACTGTATCTGTTGGACATGAGTCAGTTAACGGTATGAGTGTGTCTAATTTTTTCAGGTGAGACTGCTCCGGTTTAAATTGTACATCATCACTGTAAGCCAGCCAGCAACATTTGTGGCTAGTTTGAAGCCAGGCTGTTTTAAAATGGGCTGGCCTTTTTTTAAATGGTCCAGACCATTTTAAAATGGGCTTATAGTTTGAAAATGGTCTGTAACATAATATAATTATATATATATATATATGTCAAAGTTCAAAGAGGTCAATGCATGTCCACCCCCGGAGGCTACTCCAAAGCATAAACATTAGCGCGAGCGCAAAAAATTCCGGACAAATAACTTTGAAATAATGCTAGGAAAAGAAAGGGAAAAACTGCAGAGAGCTATGGACACAGAATGGGAGAGACATTCGCAGTTAGGTTTTCCGAAGTTAGCCGAGTTCATTTCTTTTCTTAGCGGCGGTGGTAAGTTAACTTCGTTAATGTGCTGTTTGTCATAGCTTTGTTCGTACTTGAAAATCCAAATTCCAATAGTCAAGTCACTAAGAGAATACAACTTAATGTTATATCTACTAGGGCTCTGGTATAATAGAGCATTTTGAACTGAGCGTACTTTTGAAACTAGCTCAAACTTCAATCATTAGTTTATAGATCCTTACCCATATCAACCTTGGAAATTTGATTGCTTACCCCTTGAAAATCCTTTGTCCAATAGTCAAGTCACGAAGAGAATACAACGCAAGTCTTGAGCTGGTATATCCAGTGACCAAGTATGTATAAAAGTGTTGTGTGTTACTTAAGAATAGATATAAACAAAACAAAAATATTTAACAAAATTTATTAGCAGCTAGCATTCATATTTAGATTTCAGTCAGACCAGCTCGCTCGCCATATGTGCTGAAGCACGTCACTAGTTCTTATTACTATTATTATTATTATTATTACCATTATTATTCCAAAAAATAAATTAAAATTTCCATTGGTGTTTTTGTATACCTGCTCACTTGTCTTTCTGTCATGTATATATCATAGATATTGGCACAGATCCTTACCCAGTCTACACATATTATACTCCACGACGTGAGTTCTGCATCATTGAAGTGTGAACTTAGTCAATATTTTGTCACAAAATGTGGAGAACTTCTTGCATGATTCATGATTTAATCGGGTGGGGTGGGGGGTGAGGGGTCTTATTATGCTAATTTTTTCTAAATGGGTCCTACAAATTTTTCTATAGCATATGAATTCTAAGTTAGAAACTTTATACACTCTACTATACACACTATACTCAGCATAGGGTATTTATCATTAGATATTTTCTCAAGGTTGGTCATTGTTAGCTAATATGAATTAGTATTATCTAAAGTACATCGTAATTTTTTTATTATTACTAATATTCAGAATTAGACTACATACATTTCATTTTTTTACAGCTACTTCACCAGCTACAATCCTGCGATTGGTTAGATACGGCCGAATTTCACATTCGGAGGGTCGATTAGAAATGTATGAAGGATCAACTTGGACAACTTTCTGTGTAAATAACTTTAACTCCCACGAGGCGGATTTGGCATGCCAAACTCTGGGGTTTGTACGTGCTATGAGATTTGGAAGAGTGGGATATCTGGGGTGAGTATAGAACTGTACCAGTTGCTTTGAATAGAGATAAATTCAGATAAGACAAGTCACCCAAGATATAACCAACCTTGAATATATTGCAGCCTCAACTCAATACAGTATAATCCCTTACCTCTGCCATTTTTGCTATAGTTTGTAAGAGCCTGAAAAGTAACTCATGACACTTATCAAGAAATGCAATGATTTAATTATCAAATTATCATTCTACAATAGCTTCTAACAAATACAATGACAGTTATGTACAATTTAGTAATGAGTCTAAATAGAGCCCTTTGTACTTATCTGTTTAGATAAAATATGTTGAGTATTTGGAAACATAATAGCATGGAAAACTGCGGTATTCAGGATTATTAGCACGAGTGGAGCGAGAAATTTTTTGTGAGGCGAAGCCGAGTGAAATTTCTTGCCCCACGAGTGTTATTTATCCGAGTACCACAGTTTTCCATGCTATCATAATTACTACAGTCGAACTTCCGAATAAAGGACAAAATGGGAACACCAATTTTGTCTATTGTTGAGAAGCCGTCCCTTCTCAGAAACCATCACTTTTTGACTGTTTATCTAATATTTGATTGTACAAAGTGTATTAGATTATATGAATTGAGTAATAAATAAATAAATAACATAGTAGAATATAGTATACTGGCTTTTTTTAACAAAAAAAAATCACATCAATTTGTCTGTTATAACAATGAAAAATTTTTAAGTTCACAATACTGTTAATAGTTGGTCCTTACTCTCTGGCTTCTTTTATGTGGTCATGATGCTCCAAATATGAGCTTACATTTTCCAATTGCTTCTTTGAAGCTCTTCAACTTTGGTGAAGGAGAAAACAAATGGGTTGTCACCATCATTATCATCTTCTCCTCCTGTTGATTAAAAAAGCTGGTGTCCCTATCTCAGCCATTTATGGAGCTATTTGACGGAGGTTAAAAGTATGTGAATAACTGAATTTCATTCGGGAAGTTAGAGCAAGGGGTCGCTAAAATATCACACTATATATTATGCACACCGAGTACGTTGTGCAAGCACAACTTGCCCTAGGTTCACCACTTTCCCACTTTAGTAATTGGTAAAGTCTGGCTACGCGTGACTGGGCTGCGGGTCAGAAATACACTTCATCTTACCGCCTCTGTGGACCCGAGATAGAACTTGTTAAGGGTGGCCGCACATAGCAACACGCACTGCCTGTAGATCCGGACATTAATTTATTCCCCGCCAATACCCCACCATTCGATAATACGCGAGCAGAAACTATCGCGCAGTAGTAGCAGAAGTATACTTCGCGAAGTTGTGGTGTTTTAGTTTAGCTTCTTGTTGTCTCATATTCGTTTACGGCAACTCTCCATACGTCGTCTGAGCTCACGCGGCAAGGTGCATCAGGCTGCCTCTCCTCCAGTAGCCATTCTCCGGACTCTACGCACCTGAACTCAAGCGGATGGATCTTACCAGGCTCGATTTCTGCGGAGCGAAGACTTCTCCAGCTGCGAACATCTAATACCTTCACCTCTGGCTATCTCCAATAAACTGCTCTCTCTTCTGACTCTCTTGTTATTGTTGTATTGATGTTTGTTTACTTGTGATATAGGCGGACTCTTTTTAGAACCAATGCAAACTAATTGAAAAAATAATTGCTCGCGTACTCGTAGTACAAGATATGGGGGAGGGGTTATTTCATATGAATTGCAAGTGGAATAGAAGTATCCAATTTTGAATCAGTTTTTCTTGGAATCAAATAATAAGAACGACTATATTTTTTGCACACGTGTAGAACACAAAAAAAAGAAGGGCACCACAATTTGAATTTTTCAATACCTTATAAAAGGAAAAAAATGTAAATAAATCATAAAGCAATATTGAAAAGGAAAAAAACTCGTTGTCTTGCCCTAGAGTATCGTCTTGGCTAGCAGCGTACCAAATTTTGGAGCTCCAACTTGCCGCACCGCTCCAAGAAGTTGTTTCAAAGTTTTACATCAGGGCCATGATATTTCCTTCAGATTTACTCCAAAGTCGGTGTGCAGTATCTTAGGCAGGTACTTTATCCTTCTAGTAAGTAGAGTAGCCCTGCAAATAAAGAAAGTGGCAGAATCGTGCTTAGCAACCAACCAGGTAAAAATTGCATGGGCGGCGTGCGGCCACCTTTAACATTATCTGAACTGTAGTAAATTTTGATATGTGTCAATGAATGTCCATTAAGTGTAGCATTTTTGTATGGTATAGCAATAGTGGGAATTCTGTTCTGTCCGTTGTCCAGAACTCGGAAGCTCCTAATATACAATTTTCAATAGGAAATCCATCTGTAGTTTTGTTTTTGTCCACTGTATCGTGGTTGTCCATTTATCAGAAGGTCCGTTGAACGAGGTCCGACTGTACAGCCAAAGATAACAGTTCATTTCTGCAGCTAAGAAAACCATAATCTTTTATATTTCTGTCAAAGTAATTTTTTTCATCCGGGTTCTGCTATTATTCATACTTTTCTTACTGTTGCCAAATAGCATTTCCCTGGAATTTCACCGCAACAGTGCCTAGAGGGTAAAAATGTGGCAAGGTTGCGAAGAGATCACCATGACCAATCATATCATTAGTTCAGTTTTCTACTGCTGTGGTATTTCAAAATAATACCGCACTTTTTTGTATTGAAAAATGACTCGGCTATGGTATTATCATACTAATACTATATTCCTCATAATCTTTATTTGTCTTGCCTATTTTCCATTAGATATGACCAGGGATCAGGTGTTTATACTGTGGCCTTGGGATGCTGCAGCACTTGCAGATATTTCAGTTCGTGTTTGCACAATGACTTGAGGACTTCATCTTGTTCTCATTACCACGATGTAGGGCTTTCTTGCACTAATGATTGTAAGTGTCTAACTATAGTGGAAGTGTTTGTAATTCTAATAAATTACATTAGAAATTGAACCAATCTTAGTAAATACTTCGTTATCTTTATAATTAATTTCCACCATTACACAATGTAGTTTTACTCTAGTACTCAATGTACCTTCACATCTGGTACAGATATTGCATTAATCTTGCTCTTATACTGTACAAGCATCTGTCAGTGACCTTATGCACTACTACAAGCAAGCAGAGGAATGTGTGTTTATGGGCCTACTGTCTAGAATATCTCATACTTACATACTGTTTTCACTTTGTTGTTGTCACTGTTCTTATAGATAGTACTACGTATTTTCTTCCATATTCTTCCGCACGTAAGTTCTTGTTTTCTATTTATACAAAGCTTGGTCTATAACTTGCTTGATAAAATACACAAATCTCTGTTACTATCCACTATGTTCTACATGTGTTGTACTGTGTATAATTCACTATTGTAAAAGCTCTGATCAAGTAGCAGGGAAAAACATAGCCCTAGCACTCGATAAAAGATAAAACATTACCTGCAATTTGGTGATTTTGTTTATTTTACATTGCAAAGTCATGGATTAATCCTACCATTTGGTGGCTACTTAGAATGATATTATTACTGGTTAGCTTCTCTAAATAATTATCTCACATTTAAAATAGTGCTTTGGTTCATAGTTTCCACCATTATTTTGATTCAATAAAATTGACTATACACCTATCATTCAATTTTAATTGAGCACCTTTATTAAGGCAAACTTAGTGCAATGTAATTATTGTGATCAAGCCAGGAATTCTGTGTATTACAATTATTTTAACAGACTCCCTAAAGAATAACTAAAGCATGTGTGCATTTCCTTATAATGTATAAATTTTGCTTTCTCCACTTATAGCCATATAGCCGCTCTAACTCACTGTCATTTTTTATATTTTATAATACATTACTAATAATAGTTTGAAAACTATACTAGAATTAAAGTCACATTTTTTAATCATCTTTTTTGTTTGCTTGTTTTGCTGTTGCTCATTATTACTTGTGTATTTATGTTTAGCTACACCGGTTTATGGGAACTTAAGGCTTGTAGATAATGGCAAGACAGGACATTACATAACTGGAGGTCGACTTGAGGTTTACCACAAATATAGATGGACTCCGTTTTGTATCACTGGCTTTGACAACCATGATGCAGATCTGGCGTGCAAGATGTTAGGATTTTCTGCTATGTCACGCCTTGAGAGAGTGGGAAACTTAGGGTATGAGGATATATATATAGTAAATCATCTGTTATCCAGAGTGGCTAGAGTCAGAAAGGTGCCTGTAACTAAGATTTTCCCGTATCTTAGATAAGTTTGTTTTGTTTTTTAACAGTTTTTTTTTTTTTTAATGCATTATATTTTATATTTTGTATGTATTTAGATAAGAAATCTGAAGGGGGAAATGTATAATTTAAGTAATACATTGGTCTACTGTTTATAATATGATGTATTTTTGGTATAATGATCCAGTAGCACACTTTTAGAGCAGCAAAAGCAAACTTCTTTCTTTTACTATGCACCTACATATTCACTAGCTAGAGCTTACACTATTCTCGTTATGCTAGAAAATGTAGGCTAAAAATTAGTGGTTGTGTCTTTCCTTCTTCTCTTGTAAGGTAAGTACACTCTGATTCCTTCACTGCGCACAAGAAGCCATATGCAGTGAAGTGTCAACTACATCACATCAGCCATCAAGTTTCTACTCTATTAAGTGCACACTTAAACTTTTATGAGTAATGCAAGTAACATCAACAATGCTTTCAAACCCTACCCGGTAAATAGACAGTTGGATAACAGAAGATTTACTGTATCGTGATAGTATATCTATTTCATTGTTTTATTACATTAATATTGGAGTTATGACGACATAATTGCAATGAAGACTGCTAAATTGTTTTACCTTGGGTTTGTGCATGGCAATTTTATCTCTTTTCTCTGTGGTAGGTTTGATGAGAACTTTGAGTCAACGTCTCTTACTGTCACCTGTTCTAAATATGCTACACTATTTAGCCAGTGTGACTATGATGAACAATCCTCGTGCACACACTACAACGATGTCGGTCTCATCTGTAGCACATCAAGTGAGTAGTGTAATTGCCATCATGTGACTTGACCAGGCTAGCTCTAGTCATGTGACTTTACCAGGCTAGCTCTAGTCATGTGACTTTACCGGACTAGCTCTAGTCATGTGACTTAGACTTACATGATCATTATTTAGCACATCAAGTATTTTAATGAATAATGGAAGGGGCACAAAAATCTAAATTATTAGAAAATGTTTGATTCCACAAAAAAAAAATTTTTATGGCACAATTGTTGTGCAATTCATTCAATTGCTAAATTAAAGTTTTGTTCCTTATTATTAGTATATGTAATGCATGCATGCTGTGATATAAATTTACAATTTTCATGACAAATGTTTACTCCACAGGTGTTGCAAGTGCTAATAATTCAGCAAGTGCAAATGAATGTAAGTTTACTTGCCACGCAAGTTTTATTGCAGTATTTTTGTGTTTGGTTTATTTGTTGTTGTTAGTACAGTCAGTCATTGCCAGGAAATGTGCATGCATGCATGAATTATATACACATGCATTAATAAACCATGTACTTGTGGGAGAAGTAAAAATCTTATGTTCTTGCATTTCACCATAATTTAGGCAAAGCACTATTGTCAGCAAAACACAATTTGTTAAGTCTTATATTCAAACTATAGCCTCACTATAAAAAAACCAACAAAATTCTTCCTTTTTTCAAAATGTCTTTTTATCCTTTTTCGTTTTTGTTTTTTTAACTTTGCTAATTTCACTTCGCAATTTCTTTCTCAGCCTTTTTGTATCTTGGATGTATCCATCTTTCACATTGTTTTTGTTTTTTTGTTTTTGTTTTAATTCTGTATTGTATGTGAAAAAGAGAGAATACAACTAACATAATTGCAATATATAAATATTAAATATCTATAACTAATCACTAATATTGTATTACCGTTTAGACTCAGCTTGCTCACCTGTTTGTGATATTGCAACCTAGTATTAGTTACCACAATAGACTTAGGTTGCTAATACACTTGTATTCTTTCCCTTCTAGATGCGAGTTCTACCAATGTTGGACTGATTGTTGGTGTCACATTTCTGGCAATAGTACTGTGCTCCACTTTGTGTATTGGAGGAATAATATGCACTATAGCAGCAGTGGTTTACAAGAAAAAGAACGGCGGCCGGTCTCCCTACAGTGCCGTTCAGCAGCAGCAACCCGTGCCCAATTACCGCATGTCTGACATAGCCAACGCAGAGAATGAGCCAGTGTTTCACCCAACCTCTGCCAACCAGAACACAAGCACTGCTGTACCGGTGAGCTTAGAAGATGAGCCCGTCATACCAAGTGCCAAGAATGATGTGGAGCATGATGATGATGAACAGCCACTCCTTTCATGACATTATTAATTCATTAAAACTTTACTTGTCTCTAATCATGTGGATATATTATAGCTAGTTGTGTATATCTTCCCAATTTGAACTTTACTATGTATTGTAGTACATATTCAATAATTAATGAATGAATGAATGAACTACTTCAAGTCATGATTGTCTAGTCTAAGGAGTCTTGGGACAAGTCAGTCATGTAGCTATCTTTGTTAATATTTTTTGTTACTGGTACATCTTAATAAGAGGTACCTTCCTTGTGATAAGATGTCTAGCAACTATTATTATCTTATTCAAGTAGGAAGTAAAATTAACTTAATCTGAATGTGATGGGAGTGACATTATAAATCGTCCTCAGGGCGTTATTGTAGTAGCTACCAGTGCACTTGTAATTACGACAGATATACACATACAACACGTGCAGGTTAACTAGTCATTTTAATTGTTCACATATCAATACAACACTAAACTATGAGTACTGTGCATATACACGTGTGTGTGCTGTGTGTGTGTGTGTGGGTGTGGGTGGATTGGTGGGTGGGTGGGTTTGTGAGTGGGTGTGGGTGAATGAGAATGAGTGGGATTTGACATTAACAAGGAATAATTTCATTGATCAGTAATGATAAAATAAATTCTTATATTTATGTCATTGAATGTTGGAATAATAATCTTCTGCAAATTTGTAAATGTTACAGATATCTCTTTTTCGATATTTGTATTTTCTAGCCACATTAATGTAAACCAGTAAAGACACCACAGCAATGCATAAAGTAAATATATAATAAGCAGAACCACAACTCAGACTAGTGGAGTACCAATGATGAATAAACAAGTAGATAGTGACAGCTCCTAAGACCTGGTTGAATGCTCTCAATGCATAGAATAAACCAAACAGGAGTCCTTTCATATATTGAGGACTTTGGCAGCAAATAAACTCGTAGACAGATGTGTAGAGCAAAACTTGGAAGACAGCAAACAATATTTGTTGGAATATCGACACATAGTCACTTGGAATGCTGAAAAAGCTTTTGTTTAATTTGTATGTAGAATTATGTCTGCAATATGTATAAAAGAATGCCAGGTTAACACTGCTGTCATAAGAGATTGTGTTATACATTAATAAAACCAATAGCTGAATAATAATTATGCACATAGCAATACCAATCTTTTTGAAAAGATTTGGAGCATACTAGAGTGGGGTTGCCATTGGAAGAGGGGTATTAATATTAAAATAAATAGTGGAACTGTTATTCCACTGTCTAGGAAGAACACTTGGATGGGATCATCAATATGCACACTAATGTGATTATTCATAACATGATCCTTAAAAGAGAAAGCTACAACAATTTCCAATAGAAATATTGGACTGCAAGAGATTAAAACAATTAAAATATTGAAAATTACCTTCACATCTTCAACCTGCTCTGTAGTGAAAGGTCCACCATATCGCAGCTTTCCAAAGTCTAGTCGAGAAGGACGTTCATCGTCACAAAAAGTAAATGCACTTGGTTTTTCAGGTTTATTGTGAGACACAGCATAGCGCAAAACATTATAAACAAGTTTGTATGGATTATGCACACTGTAATCTGATAAAAATAATGCAGAGTATTTTTTACTTGTTGCCAGATATAAAACGACAACGTTTAATCCAATTGATAGAATGATAGCAACATCGATTGCAAGACATCTATATCTTTCAATTGCTATTAGATTTACATGTACATTAATTATGATTTCCCGTCCAGGTAGATAGATGGTAGAAGTAATAAGATATCACACACTATCAATCCAGAGGTAGGCCTGAATATAGTACAGAGAATATCTAGTTGGGGCATCACGAAGTTGATCAGTTCCAAACTGGACTATGTTAGATAGAAGCATTATATGCCCCACTATATAACAGATGAAGGATAGTGCCATGGCAGAGATTAGTATTTTTCCTTCAGTATCAAAGTGATATGTTTCAAATAGCAGAAATATTCCAATGACTAAAAGAGTTAAGAGTGACATTGATATTACCACTGTACCATAACGCAGTACTTTAATACGACTCAATTTCACATCTGCAATATAACCAGTCAGAGGTGAAAGCATGAATATGAGGGAAATAACCAATGATCGTGTTGGTCTTAGAAACAAGTTGTAGAGTATACCAGCAGAGAATTGCCACAGTAGCACAATGACAATAGATTTATTCCCAAAGGTTGTAGGAGCACGCAAGGTTTTCTGTTGAAATATTTTCTTCTGTAGTAAAGGAATTGATGTTCCATCTTTGGGAGAAGGCTGAAGCATTGCAGTAACTTATACAATATTTTATTAGAAGTATTAAGGTATCTCAGTAGTAGCCAGAACTGGACGCAAAATATTATCTCAAAGACCACAATTTTCAAAACAGCAACTTTGAAGCAGCAGTTAGACTTCATTTACATAAACTGAAAAATATGTTGAAACCTTTAAGAAATGTAAAGTACAACATGTTGTGAACAGTAATAAATAAACAAGAATTACAGAGGACCCGTACTGTCAAGTTCACGGGCTCATTATAACAAATGATTTCCAATCAATCTTAACAATATACACAAACAATATTCTAGCACTGACCTTCTTCAGTGCTTATGCTCAAATAACTAAACAGGCAGGTAGCTGTAATTCAAAGGTAGAATGAAACTTTCATCTTTGCAAATTGACCCTTATTGCTGCAAACAGCTAACATGGAATTCCTTTAATTTCTCCTCCGTATTTTCAGTTATACTGTATTTGTTTGTCTTGCAGAGCTAATGAGAAATTTAAGTACATTTGTATTCTCATTGGACTTGAATTGTACAGTTAGGATATAGTCGCATTTTAAATTCAAATTATTATATTAATAATTAATCCTGTGGTACCTACTACTCTACTACTAATTCATCTATAATAATCACTATTTATCCCATTTTTGCAGCACTAGTTTCCCAGATAAAGGAGTGGGTGGTGGGTGAGAAGCTTTCAAACTATGCTTTGCTCATGGATCTGCTGAATGCTAGCAAGGTGACTCAAGCTGTCCATCCTCAAGTAGCTACTTATAAATATTGTGGGTTTGTCTTGAAGTTGGTCAGTTTTGAACTAAATGATATTAGTGAAAAAGGGCAGATTTCCAAGACAAGCATACAAAGAAAACAATCTGCAGCAAAAGAATTGCTTTTACAACATTCTCAGCATGACTAGTCTCAAGTGCTTCTAGTGCTATTACAGCTAAAAAAAAGTTGTGGTAATCATTGAGTAGGTGCCATTTAAGTATCCCACCCCAAATATGGTAAATGTGGGGCAGCTAGAGAAAGGAAGTATACCATCCTACATACCCATAGCCAGGGGGGGGGGGGGGTTAGAGGGGTTCGGTCGAACCCCCCCTCCCCCCTCTCCCTTTAGAGTGACCGGAAGTAAATATTTTAGCCACACCCCACATATAACTTCTGGAATATCATCATCTGTTCGATCATGCTGAACCTATGATTGAATTCTCTGCTGTTTCCCTAGATGTACTTCATACTCTGTGTGTGGATGGCCTAGTCTGAGTCCAAGTGACCTAATAAACATTCAGCTCCTTGGATACAAAATTTCGCTCTTACATTGGCATGAGTAAAGCTTGCTACATTACATCTATTCTTTATAATATGTAACGCAATGTACTTATTAATTAGTAAGAGTAATAACACCTGTAAGTGTGCTGTTCGATATTAATAGCACAAGCAACAGAATATTTTCAACGGATTAGAAAGGGAGCCGCTGGGAAGTATCTGAGAAAGTTAAACCTCAAATATATAGATAGTAAGTGCACTATCTAGTGTAGCTACACTGCAAATGACTATATAAAAAAACTGGCCTACTATTAGCGAGTGATAGCACAGGTAACCTGTGCTATTAGGGATCAGTAGCGCTCGCAAAGCTATTGAAATAGCACTCAGATTTGCCTCGTGTTATTTTTATCACGTTGTTCATGCTATTAAATCCCAATTAACACGGTTACCCGTGCTATCACACGTTAATAGTAGGCCAACTTTATAAAAACTGTATGAGACTACAGTAAGCTAAAAATCATTTACAGTGTGGCTACTATGTATAGTGCAGTCACTATCTCTGTACTTCAAGATAAACTTTCTCTTGAACTTTGCTTTTAATCGATGGCTCCTCCTAATCTGTTGAAAAAGTTCTGTCTAATAGGGGTAGCGCTTCTGCGCTAAAGAATGACGTTACCTCCAACTAGAAACTACAACTGTCCATTTCCAAGGCTAGAGCTGCATACTTGCACACTTACCCTTACTATTTCACTTAAGCTACCATGGCATTTCACTTTGCTCCTGTGCTATTTCACTTGGTTATAGCGATTTTTCCAAAACATTTTGAACGGGCAGTATACACGCCGTACTATTAAACTAGTGATGTGCTTGAGCACAAATGGCGAGCCTAAAACTACACTATTGTTAAACGATTAATTTTAACTTCAACACTCAAGCTACTAAAAAAAAGTCTAGTTTAAATTACGTGTATACGGTAAAGGGGATTCAATGCCATAGTAACCACTCCCTGCAACAGCTAGAATTGAAAAAAAAAAAAAGCAACAAAAACAAGTAGCATTATTTACACGTTTTCTTTGTGATATTCTTTAGCTAAGTAAAGGCACAATACTTTCACACAACTGAACATACCTACACAAGGTTTACCTTCATAGTTACTCTAGTGAACAAAGAATTTTCAAGCAAATACTGTTTAGTAGGGCTGATAACTGTGACAAATAGCTTATTAACTTACCACTGCCACTAACTCGAATAGAAATGGAACTCAGTTAAGTTTTTGAGTCTTAACTAAGAATTCAGAGCGGTAAACAATTCAATTTAAGTATGATACAGGTAATGATCGCTAAATCGGAGGATTCCATTTAGTGAAGTTTGGGACGGGGTCAAACAACGAGCTAACACAAAAATACGAGAAGGTCAAAGTACAAAATGACATACGTACGTCCAAGCATATATATAAACTAGTGGTGTGCTTGAGCACAAATATTGAGCGAGCCTGATAGTTAGGTAACATAAAACTACAGTATTGTTACTATGTTTTTGCTTAGTTCGTGCAAACACTATAATAACTTTTATTTCAGCAAACAAATACAAAACCACTCTCTTACCTTATTAATGGTAACTTCTGTAGTATCAAACATCTACCATTCTGATACAGTAACTCTTGGACAAGCTCTCAGCTACGATTAAAAAAAAAATAAACCAGTGTTATTATTGTAATTTAAGCCAACAAATATGGAATTACTACTTACCTCAATTTCCTGAGTATTGATAACTTTTGTAGTATCAAATTTAAGTTACTTTGACTATGTGAATTACCTCACATTCTTGACAAGCTCTCAGCTACAAAAACAAAAGTTAGCACACAAATACAAAATCTTTCTTACCTCATTTTCTTGAGCAGTAGTAACTTCCGTAGCATCAAATTTAAGCCATTCTGACTATTTGAATTTACCAGTCACCTTTGACAACAAACTCTTAGCTACAAAAAAGAAAGGCCAAAGTTTTTTTGCATATATACCTAACAAATATGGAATTACGTACTTACCTCAGCTTCACTGGAGTAGTAGTAGCTTCTTTAGCATTAACATTACAGCATTCTGACTATCAATGGCTCTTGACAACAAACAAGCGGCACTCCGTATCCCCCCTAAAACGGCGAAGTTTTGAAATTACGTTTGGAAAAGGGTCTTCAATGCCTTAGTAACCGGTCTCAGCAACTTTTTGTGTCTTGAAAAACAAGGGTTTTCGCCGGAATTTTCTCATACTTTGGAGCTTAAGTATAAGTAAGGCTTGCTGCTGTAGTTCCAGAATAAACTGGGGTCAAGCCTAAAAATCCGAGTTTTTAGGAGAAAAAAGTTCCCCGCACGCGCGTTTAAGGGGCATACGTACCATCCATACACACATATATACATACTAGTGGTGCGCTTGAGCACAAATGGCGAGCGAGCCTGATAGTTAGGTAACATAAAATACTTACTATGTTTTAGCTTACTTCATGCAAACACTATAATAGCAGTTATGACATTTTATTTCAGCAAACAAATACAAAATCACTCTCTTACCTGATTAATGGTAACTTTTGTAGTATCAAACATCAACCATTCTGATAATCTCAATTACCAGTAACTAAAAAATAAACCAGTGTTATTATTAGCCAACAAATATAGAATTACAACTTGCCTCAATTTCCTATTGATAACTTCTGTAGTGTATCAAATTTAAGTTACTTTGACTATCTGAATTACCTCGAATTCTTGACAAGCTCTCAGCTACAAAAACAAAAGACAATCAATTTTAGCACACAAATACAAAATTACTTCCTTACCTCATTTTCTTGAGCAGTAGTAACTTTTGTAGTACCAAATTTGAGCCATTCTGATTATTTGAGTTTACCAGTCACTGTTGACAACAAGCTCTTAGCTACAAAAAAGAAAGGCCAGAGTCATTTTGCATATTTAGCTAACAAATATGGAATTACGTCCTTACCTCAGCTTCCCTCGAGTAGTAGTATCTTCTTTAGCATTAATACTACGGCATTCTGACTACCAATAGCTCTTGACAACACAACAATCGGCACTCCGTATCCCCCGAAAACGGCGAAGTTTTGAAATTAAGTCTGGAAAAGGGTCTACAATGCCATAGTAACCGGTCGAATCAACTTTTTGTTTCTTTAAAAGCAAGCATTTTCGCAGGAATTTTCTCACACTTCTGCGCTTAAGTATAAAGTAAGGCTTGCTTAATGCTGTAGTTTCATAATAAACTGGGGTCAAGCCTAAAAAGCCGGGTTTTTTGGAGAAAAAAGTTCCCCGCGCGCGCGTTTAAAGGGCATACGTGCCATCCACACATACATTCATACATATACACTAGTGGTGTGCTTGAGCACAAATGGCGAGTGAGCCTGCCTAGTTAGGTAACATAAAATATACAGTATTGTTACTATGCTTTAGCTTAGTTCATGCAAAAACTATAATAGCCGTTATGACCTTTTATTGCAGCAAACAAATACAAAATCACTCTCTTACCTCATTGATGGTAACTTTTGTAGTATCAAACATCAGCCATTCTGATAACCTCAATTACCAGTAACTCTTGAACAAACTCTCAGCTACGATAAAAAAATAAACCAGTATAATTTTAGCCAACAAATATGGAATTACTACTTACCACAATTTCCTGAGTATTAATAACTTCTGTAGTATATTTAAGTTACTTTGACTATCTGAATCACCTCGAATTCTTGACAACAAGCTCTCAGCTACAAAAACAAGAGACAATCAATTGTAGCACACAAATACAAAATTACTTCCTTACCTCATCTGAGTTGTGGTTCTGCTTATTATATATTTGCTCTGTGCATTGCTGTAGTGTCTCTACTGGTTTACAATAATGTGGCTAGAAAATACAAATATCGAAAAAAAGATGATATTTGCAACATTTACAAATTTGCAGAAGATTACTATTCTAATGTTAGGAAATAATATTTTTGCGTTCAATTACTAATGCTGAAACAGTTACATGACTTAGATAATACACTTGTATTACGTTAATTATGTTTATAATTTAGTTTTAAAATTAAATTGTTTCTTGCAGTTGCATCACAAAAGAAAGTTTCAATTTTCGGCCTTCTCAATTTTAATTACGAAGTTTAAATTCATATTAGCTAAACACAATGGACTTGCACTAAAAAAAATTTGAATATTAAATTCTGATATAACTACCAAATATTTTTATAGACTAGTGGTGTGCTTGAGCACAAATGGCGAGCGAGCCTGATGTTAGGTAACATAAAACTAAGTATTGTTACTATGTTTCAGCTTAGTTCATGCAAACACTATAATAGCAATTATGATCTTTTATTTCAGCAAACAAATACAAAATCACTCTCTTACCTGATTAATGGTAACTTTTGTAGTATCAAACATCAACCATTCTGATAATCTCAATCACCAGTAACTCTTGAACAAGCTCTCAGCTACGATAAAAAAATAAACCGGTGTTATTATTTGTAATTTTAGCCAACAAATATGGAATTACTACTTACATCATTCTTGAGTATTGATAACTTCTGATTGAAGTTACTTTGACCATCTGAATTACCTTGAATTCTTGACAACAAGCTCTCACCTACAAAAACAAAAACAATCAATTTTAGCACACAAATACAAAATTATTTTCTTACCTCATTTTCTTGAGCAGTGGTAACTTTTGTAAAATTTGAGCCAATCTGACTATTTGAATTTACCAGTCACTGTTGACAAGCTCTTAGCTACAAAAAAGAAAGGCCAGAGTTAATTTTGCATATTTAGCTAACAAATATGGAATTACGTACTTACCTCAGCTTCCCTCGAGAAGCAAGCGTTTTCTCAGGAATTTTCTCACACTTTGGAGCTTAAGTATAAAGTAAGGCTTGCTTAATCCTGTAGTTTCAGAATAAACTGGGGTCAAGCCTAAAAAGCCGTGTTTTTTGGAGAAAAACGTTCCCCACGCGCGTTTAAGGGGCATACGTACCATCCCACATACATATTACTAGTGGTGTGCTTGAGCACAAATGGCGAGCGAGCCTTAAACTACACTATTGTTAAATTTGATTTTAACAACTAACACTCAAGCTACTAAAATAAAGTCGAGTTATTAAATTATGTATGCGGTAAAGGGGTTTCAGTGTCATAGTAACCGCTCCCGCAACAGTTTGAATTGAAAAAGAAGCAACAACATCAAATCACGTTATTTAAAATTTTCTTTGTGATATTCTTAAAAGTAGTTGTAACGCACAATACTTTCACACAACTGAACATACCTACGCAAGACTTACCTTTGTGGTAAGTCTAGTGGACAATGAATTTTTAAGTAGATACTGTTGAGTAGGGCTTATAACTGTGACAAATAGCGTATTAACTTACCACCGCCACTACCTCGAATAGAAATGGAGCTGCCATAAGTTTTTGAGTTTTAATTGCACCCGCAAAACAATTCAAAGCCGTAAACAATTCAATTTCTAAGGCGATACGGGTAATGGTCGCTAAACCGGAGGATTCTGTTTAGTGAAGTTTGGGACGGGGTCGAACGTGGAGCGAACACAGAAATACGGAGGGTCAAAGTACAAAATGACATACGTACGTCCATATATAATTGGCGAGCGAGCGAAGCGAGCGAGACACTATCAGGGGTAACTCAATCGAGATTTCGCTATATTTATTTATTTATTTATCTGTTTATGGGGTACGTGAGACCTCTGTTTTCGCCCGCGCTTTTAATTACGTAAGTTAGGTAAAGGGTTCACAGTTCCAGTATTTTTCACTTAACGAGCTCTGAAGAATCCTTAGTGGCGGTGGTAGGTCAATTCGTTCTTTGTCACGGCTATAAGCCTTGCTCAACAGTATTTAGTTGAAAATACATTGTCCACTCGACTACTGCGAAGGTAAGTCTGTGTAGGTGCATGTCCAGTTGTGTCAAAGCATTGTGTGTTACAACCACTACTTAGCTAAAGAATATCACAAAGAAAACTTTTAAATAACGTGTATTGTTTTGTTGTTGTTGTTTTCCTTCCAAGCAGTTGCAGAGAGTTATTACTATGGCACTGAAATCCCTTTACCCTGTATGCTAAATTAAAAAACTGGACCTTATTTTCAGTAGCTTCAGTGTTAGAAGTCAAAATCATTCATATAAAAATAGTATAGTCTTTAGGCTCGCTCGCCATTTGTGCTCAAGCACACCACTAGTTATAAACTAGTGGTGTGCTTGAGCACAAATGGCGAGCGAGCCTGATAGTTAGGTAACATAAAATGTTACTATGTTTAGCTTACTTCATGCAAACACTATAATAGCAGTTATGACATTTGATTTCAGCAAACAAATACAAAATCACTCTCTTACCTTATTAATGGTAACTTTTGTAGTATCAAACATCAACCATTCTGATAATCTCAATCACCAGTAACTCTTGAACAAGCTCTCAGCTACGATAAAAAATAAACCAGTGTTATTATTTGTAATTTTAGCCAACAAATATGGAATTACTACTTACATCATTCTTGAGTATTGATAACTTCTGTAGTATCAAATTGAAGTTACTTTGACTATCTGAATTACCTTGAATTCTTGACAACAAGCTCTCACCTACAAAAACAAAAGACAATCAATTTTAGCACACAAATACAAAATTACTTTCTTACCTCATTTTCTTGAGCAGTGGTAACTTTTGTAGTACCAAATTTGAGCCAATCTGACTATTTGAATTTACCAGTCACTGTTGACTAGCTCTTAGCTACAAAAAAGAAAGGCCAGAGTTAATTTTGCATATTTAGCTAACAAATATGGAATTGCGTACTTATCTCAGCTTCCCTCGAGAAGTAGTAGCTTCCATAGCATTAATACTACGGCATTCTGACTACCAACGGCTCTTGACAACCAACAACCGGCACTCCGTATCCCCCCATAAAACGGCGAAGTTTTGAAATTTAGTCTGGAAAAGGGTCTTCAATGCCATAGTAACCTGTCGAATCAACTTTTTGTGTCTTGAAAACAAGCGTTTTAGCAGGAATTTTCTCATACTTTGGAGCTTAAGTATAAAGTAAGGTTTGCTTAATGCTGTAGTTTCAGAATAAACTGGAGTGAAGCCTAAATAGCCGTGTTTTTAGGAGAAAAACGTTCCCCGCGCGCGCGTTTAAAGAGCATACGTACCATCCATACATACATACATATATATAACATATACCCGATTTTGCATTATCCACCCCTAATACTGTCTCGCTCGCTACGCTCGCTCGCCAACAAACAAACATCCCCGATTTTCGATTGTGTTACCCCTGTAAGTGTCTCGCTCGCTACGCTCGCTCGCCAACTAGAAACACTGACCCTCACCTTTTGACCTTATAGTATACTTTCAACAAGCCCCATGCTATAGCAGTTTACTCAATGGGGCTTTTTGAAAGTAAGACAGCACCTCACTGGACTTTAACTGATTGTAGTGTACCACAATGGACAACATGGTAAGATTTTAAAAACCCTCTTTCTTAAAGAAGCACCTAACTGATGCTTCATTCTTCTTATGAATTCATACAGTATAAGGTATTTCGATATAATGCTCAAAGAACACATTGAATTCATTGCTGCATTCATACACAATAACTTAGTTCAGGATATTTCAAAAGGGCTACAGGTGAAAAGACAACCAGAGGATAAAATAGATCAGTTGGTCTATATGAGACAAATATGAATTAAGAAATGAGGGAGAAAACATTATTTTACTAATGTTATTTACTGCTCTCATGACTTGGCTGAAATAGGTAAGGCAGGTATGACACTTAAAAATAATTACAATTTTTTACTATCTACCACTATCTGTTCTCCAGAGTAGTTCTATCTTTGTATTACATTACATGCCTTACAATCTTACAATAGCTGGTAGTGCCAGAAATATTTTTCTTCTTTTCATGCCTTATGTCTCATACTTCCTTCTGCCACTGCTTACATTCTATATTCTTTATTAAAATATCAGACGGATTATGTTGTTTGTTATTTTGTTTCTGAGGGACATGGCTACTGGAGCTTATGTAGCCACAGAAGAAAACTTGACTGTGCATAAACTATCTTGATACTTGCAACATAGTCTCCCTCCCTCACTAGTGCAAGTATTATTATTTTCTCCCAATAACTGTCATCAAACATTTGCACTTTGTTTAATTTCAACCCCATACTAAAAATAAACAAATATGAGTTGGAAGCATTAATTAAGTCAACATATCGATGAGTGGTGCTAGCAAGTGCAGTGAAAAGTGACAGTAATGTTTGAAAAGTGACAGTAATGTATATATTGGAATATCTCAAGAACTACTGTACGTAGGTTGTTTTTTTTTGTTTATTGTTGTTGTTTTTTAGGATACATGTATATTTATCACACGAAGGAAGGTCAATGATGAGCAGGGGAGGATCCAGGATTGTTTTTAAGGGGTGGGGGGGGGGCTTTTCTCAAGAAGGGGTGAAACGGCTAAGCTACTTATGGAAAAATGTTGACTTTATTTTATTTCCTACACGATTGCATTCTAATTAAATAATTAGCACTATCACTCCGATTAAATATTCATAGTAGCCTGAATTACTATTTGATTGAGGTAACAGTGCTCCCTACCACGTGTCAGGCTCTAGTGTGCCAGCAGTAAAATGTTAATAAAACATGTGACTGACTTGTCCAAGGGTTCTTAGGCACACAACAACTTGAATTAGTTATTCATTCATTGAGTATGTCCTACGTTGTTGCTTAAGAGCTATGACAAGAAGAATGGCAAAAATCAAGAACTTAAGGAAACTTAACAGTGAAACACAAGTATGCTTCGGTTTCATTACTGTAATAATGATGATAGCTCATCCTTCATAATGAGCTTTATGTTTTCACTTTATTGTTAACATTGAACGTTTATTTTTAATATAATAAAACAATAAACAAAAAATTTTCAACAGGAAAAGTCACATTGTATTTAAGTATGTACAAAAAATATACTAAGAGTCTATATAAAAGAACTGGCAACTTCTTCCTCTAAACTACAAACTACAATTATGATGTTAAGGAGAATAGCCTATTGTTTTTATCTTAACCAAAGACACTTCACAACAAAACTGTCTATTATTCTATTATTGTGGCATTTTTCCACAAGCTTCCTGTACAATATACTTCTAAGACAGCCCAGCTATTTCCAACTAGATAATACAAATATTGGAATTTTAACTGCTACTTTTCTCAAAACACCATTTTTATTCTCGCCCCTGGCAGGGTTCCTAGCCGATGCAAGGTTTGGTCGCATGAAAGTGCTATTATTTGGCACCTACTCAATGATTACTGCAACTTTTTTATCTGTGATAGCACTAATAGCGCTTGGGACTAGTCATGCTGAGAATGTGGTAAAAGCAATTCTTCTTGCTGCAATTTTGTTCATATATTGTCTTGGAAATGTAGCCTTTCTCTCCAATATCATTCAGTTTGGAACTGACCAACTTCGAGATGAACCTACAAGATGTTCTGTGAGGTTTATTTATATGTACTTTTCAATGGACAGCTTGAGTTGTCTTATATGTAAAACAGCATACTGGCCTGGATCTGAAATAGACTCTATACTCAACATTCACATGGAGACATATGACAAAGGAGGATTCCTGTCAATCATAACATTATTAAGTTTGTCAGTTGTAATGGCTAGTGCACTTCTTTTAATTGTACTCGTAAACCAACTCCAATTATTCCAAAGAGAGACCAAGTTGGGAAATCCTTACAAGTTGGTTTACAATGTTATAAAGTTTGCTATTCTTCACAGAAAGCCATTAAAACGTGGAGCTTTTACTTTCTGTGAAAATATACGACCCTCTCGGCTTGACTTACAAATGTCATCTCTTTTTCGATACTTGTACCTTTTTACCAAAAATATGTATGCTATTAGTGTTATCAATCCCAGAGCAATATTAAAAATATAGTAGCCAGAACAACTGCTCATCCATTCAGAATTCCAGTGGTGAGCAAAAAAATATATAATCGGTGTAGACAAATCTTGATAGAATGACTTCAAGGTATAGAATAATCCATAAAGAATTCCTTTCATTTTTTGAGGGCTTTGGCTACATATGAATTCAATTGCTGAAATGTACAATAATGTTTCACTAATTGCTAGCAGAATTTGCTGTACAGTAGAAATGTATGAGCTCGGAATGGTTATATAGTTTTTATGTGTTGTATAGGTGGCATTTTCCCAGCAGAAGTTAAAAACATCATCATTGCTATGAGCCATGATGTCATAAATTAAATATGTAAAGAATGACAGGATGAGTATTCCCAGGGAAACTCCCATTTTTGTGAACATTCCAGAATGTTTGGGTGCATGTTTAGATACACAATATGAGAGGAGTATACTCAACAACAAAGATATAGAAGAAATTATTCAACTGACAAGCATAGGTACTATATTAGAGATAGCATTTCTTTCACTTCCTTCTATTCTAAACCCTCGATGCTTAAAATATGAGGCAAAAGCAGTAGCTTCTAATAAGAAAACTGGACCTAAGGTAAAAAGAATTTTTAAAATGTTCAACATCACTCTGACGTCTTCTACTTGTTCTGTTGTAAAGGCCACCATACCTTTGCTTACCAAACATATACCAGTTTGCTGAAGATTATTATTCAAAGACTGGAAGTTCAGACTGAAGCAAATACCCTGTTGTATTATGCTTTTATTTTTACTTTTTAACTTGCATTTAAATTCTATAGTCTTGTGTGACCTTAAACGTGTATTACCAATTTTTTTGTGTGGAAAATGCAAACAATTATTTTTTGTTGAACAACTTTTCATTCAAATGTTACAACATCATGATCACACTGGAACAATGTTTGCATGTTATGTAATGGTCAAATTGATCATGGCCAAGCTATCAAATCAAGCTCTCTTGTCATAGACTTTTGTGACATTCTTGTAAGCATTTCTAAAACTCAAGTTCACAAGGTTGTTGAATTGTTCCATGAGTGACTACAGTAGCCATTTGGGACTGTTTTAGCATTGTGTCTTCTACTACAGCCAAACCTACTCAACTCCAAATACAATGAGGCTCTAGTCACTGCTGAATATACATGGCAGTGACATCACCCCATCAAATGGGAAGAAGTTAAGGTTGTAGATATATAACTAGCCACTAATAAAGTATCAAGATGACACCTCAGAGAAATCGCTTTTAGGCTCCCTGAATGCTGGTTACTCGTGCTACACTCACTAATAGTAGGCCAGCTTCATTTGCAATGTAGCTACACTGTATGTTCACTCACAATCTCTGCATTTCAGGATTAACTTCCTCTGAAATTTCGCTTTCAACCTATAGCTGGGTAGAACTTCTGCGCTAAAGAGAACGACATAGACTCCAACTTGAAACTATTCGAACTGTAGTTTCCTAGGCCAGAGCTGCAAGCATGCGCACTTACCTGTACTAAATGGAGTTTAATACTAATTAAACGGGGTTAACCAGGTACGAGGGGCATGGAGCGCGGGGTCACCCCCAGTGTTAGGACAAGGTAAGGATCGGGCGCACGACACCTGTCGGTACTACGACAGCACATGAGAGAGGCCTTACCAGTTCACCAGCGCGTGGAACGACTCAACCAGGCTACGCATAGGAGAAGAAAGAACCAGCGAGGTAGAAGAGCTTAGCAAGGGACTCGACTAATGGCAAATCTAGAAGCGTCCGCTGAATGGTCGACAGCGGGGACCCCCGCGCGGGGGCTGTCACGCGAAATTTGGTCCCCCGCCAAATACGGTCCGGCCGGACTGAAAATTGGCAGCCAAAATAGGTCCGCCCTGCTAATTTCGGTCCGCCGGGGTGCGCTCGAATTAAATAAAAATGTGAATTATAAAGGGCTTGATAGTATAACTAAAACTACTCAAAATATTGAAGAAAAATTAGCTAAATCTTCAAGGGAAAAAACTAAAACTAAGCATTTAAGATACTTTTTAGTACTGGAATCTTTCAACCAAACCACACTAATAGCATTAATAGCATTATTGGATGATGACTTAGATTATACCGGAATTAAAAGGGAGATGCTTCAGTTTGGATATACATGAAGGCATTTACAAGTTTCAAAGAATATTTACAGTTGTATAAATTTGCAATAGATAGCGATGTACTAACTTTTTAGATAACTGGGTTCCAGAGTTTCTAACAGGAATGTTTGTAGCTATATGTTCTTCCACAACAAAATACATCATCTAAAGTTTATAATTATTGAGACCTGATTAACCAAGGGCTGTTCAAAACATTAAAAAAAAAAGCTTTAGTTAAAAATGTTACTGTTCGAGTTAAATGTTACTATTAAATATTGTGATTAAAAAAGGAGAAAACTTCATAATGACTTTCATAACTTATGTTCGTTACATTACTGATTCGGATGAGAGATCTGAATTCTAGCATCATGCCACAGTGATCCCACTTCTGGACATTTAGGCACAAAAAAGACTTTATCAAGAGTTAGTGAGCGATTTATGTGGCAGGGAATGGTCAATGACGTTAATAAATTGGTAAGCAAATAAATAAACTCATACAGAAGTGAGTGTGGTCAACTGATGACAAAGAATGTTGTTATTTTTTAATTGTGATATATCCAGGTTAGTAATTGTGATCTGTGCTATGGCAAATTAAGCCAATCTACTCCAGAGCTCCATCCAGTACCAGTTGTGTCACCATGGCACCACATTTGTATTGACTTCATTGGCCCCATTGTGACTGGAATGGGTGGTTTTCCGCCAACTAACAGTGGAGGCAACAAAGTGTTTGTTGCTGCCACCAGAATCTGCTTGTCACAGAAGATTAGGTATAGCTAGCTATTGGCCTCTTAAGGCACAGTTAGATAGCACCAGGTTGTCTGAGGTTAACTTATTAAAAACCCAATGAATGCAGACTAACTCCCTGGACATGTGCAAAGCCATAATATAGAAAACTGTGCACGTGCCCAGTATCATGATGTGCATGACATAGAAATCAAATCACTAAGCAGCCAAACGCTGTTACTGGTAACATTACATGGAAACATAGCCAGGGAACACCAATCAAGGCCACTCCACCAATTAAGTAATTAAGTTGATAAAACAGTTCTCGACTCCTTGTGAGAGGAGTTTGATGAGGGTGAGGGACTTCTCTCACACCCATCTCTCCTGCATCACATCAAGGAAACAGATACATCTTGACTATAACAGATTATTTCACAAATTTTGTTGAGGAAATTCCTATGAAACGTAAAATATTTTGATAATGTAGCTTCTGCATTGTTCAAGGTAGTCAAACATATGCACTATGATGAAGTCTTGAAGCTTATAATTTATTGAATATACTATTATAGGTATTTATGAGAATGGGAATTTGAAAGGTAAACTCATCAACAAGAAGTACTAAAGAGCAGTCTTAACATATATAACTATACTGATATAACTCACCACCTCCAGTTAATCACACAATTGATTTTTTTCCTCCCGGGCTAGGTGGGACTAAATTTGGCAAAGCGGACCACATCTGGCAGCCATATTTAGTCCGCCCGGACTGAATTCGGCAGCCAATTGTGGTCCCGGACAGTTTTTAGCAGCCAATTTCAGTCCGGGGGACCAATTTTGGGTAGGACCCGATTTGGCGTTACAGGTACCGATGGATAAACCAGAGGATTCAGTTTAGTGAAGTTAGGGACGGGGTCGACCACAGAACTAACACAAAAAATCGAGGGTCAAAGTACAAAATGCCTTACGTACGTCCAAACATATAGAGTGTTTTCGTCACATGACATTTGACGATACTTTCCTTACTACCGTGGAGTGGTACATGCGATTATGTCACCATATTCCGGACCGTTGCAATATACTTGAGATGTTGAAGCAACCTGTGAACAATGCTCAGATCTATTTGAATGTTCTACCTCCAATGAAGCTGAACTGGTGCCTTCGTTGTCTTTTGTACCAAGGTCTTGAGTACCAGCGACCTAAAACTTCTGGTAGTAAGCACACTTTAAAAAATGTAAAGCCTTCTCCAAACAACTTGTCCATAAAGTGACCAAAAAACAAGAAGATACTTCCCCACAGGTTGATAAAATTGTTCGAGTAGCTTGTGCACTTTATAATGTTTGTGATTCAGTTGTACCTGATTACATATAGCCATTTTCATTCGAACTTCACTAATAATTTTGTTCATAAATACCAGTTGTAAATTTATCACAGTCATGGCATTATCATAATAATAATAACAAAAATTATAATATTTGCTGCACATTGTAATAGTAACAATATACATAATATAGCAACAATAACAATACATTTAAATATGGATGAATCAAATGTTTGCTAATTCAGTTTAACTTTTTTCTTTTCATTAACTCTGGAAGAATGCGGTAAGATGGACAATACCATTTACCTTTTTCAGTGAATGTTTGCATCATTTCCTTCAGCACTAATATTTCAGCTTGCAAAATGGATATCTGTCGCTTACATTTTAAAAGTTCCTCATCTTTTTTATTCATGATTGCCGAAGTCAAATCAGTTTGACAAGTTGCTTGAGTTACCTGAAATTTACCATTACCTTCATTTCTTTTACAAGAACCACTTTCAGTAGCTTCAGAAAGCAAGATTGGCCTATTATCTTTTAAAGACTCCCTGGATTTGGCCCTTATCCACCGCTCCTCTGCAGCTCTAGCTTTGTCCTCACAAACTTCTCTGCTGTGGCCTAGGTTGAGACTTGGAAGCCAATCAGGATTGGTTTCATCTAGTAGAGAAGCTGGCTTTCCAGAGACAAAATGTTTGGAACAAATTCTATCATTACTCAATATCTTCTGTGTTAAATTAGCTCTCTTATGGCCGACAAAAATCCTTGCCGACGCTTTTGGCTCAACTTTTTCACTCCATGCCCTCTGTTAGTAACAACTTTAGGGATCCTATAAAAGGACACATCCTTATCACGTCCAGAACGCTTGCTACAGCCAACAACTATACACAGCACCATTGCTCTATGTGCCGAACCTGTACACCAGCACCGCGAGTCACGTGATGAGCAGTGTCGGGCGAAAACATTCTATATATGAACTAGTGGTGTGCTTGAGCACAAATATCGAGCGAGCCTGATAGTTAGGTAACATAAAACTACAGTATAGTTACTATGTTTTAGTTTAGTTCATGCAAACACTATAATATCAGCAAACAATACAAAATCACCCTTACCTTATTAATAGTAACTTCGGTAGTAGTATCAAACATCTGCCATTCTGATAATAAACTAGTGATGTCTCTAATAGCATAAAATAGCGAAGCGAGCGATCCATGTTCCCTGTAATTGCAGCTATTCCATGCATGCTTGGTGTGGCTACAAAATACTGTCAGATTCTTTACTTTGCTACCTGTTTCTGTTTCGTTTTAGCTCTCCTCCTCCTTGCCCTGTCTTTTTCATTTCTTATCGCTCTCCTTACTAATTTTTCTTCAGGAGTTTCTAACGCCCTCAAAGCTCTTGACCGAGCGTTTCTAACGTTTTGTCTACTGGGCATCGCTAATTCGTACGGCGGATAAACAAAACAAAATGTAACCGGTCTCAGCAACTTTTTGTTTCTTGAAAAGCAAGCGTTTTTCGCAGGAATTCACACTTCTGCGCTTCCCCTCGCGCGTTTAAACCCCACCCAATATTGTAGGAATGGCAAATGTGACCTCTTGATTGGCCAATTTAAAATTGCTTTCTACACCCATGTATTGTTACATAATATACTTTAGCTCAGTTCATGCAAAAAAGTAAATAATAGTTGACCATTAATATACTACTCTCTTACCCAATTTCAGGAATAGTGATAACTTCTGTAGTATCCAATTTATGCCATTCTGACTACCTCAGTAACTGGTGAACCAACTGGCAGCTCTACCAAAAAACAACAACATAGCCTGAGTTAATTTTGTAACTGAAGCTAACAATAATATGGAACTACTACTTACCTCAGCCTCTCCCAAGTAATGGTGGCTTCCTTGGTTCTAATATTTAGCCACTCTGGCTACCAGAGGCACTTGACAACCAATGAGAAAACTAAGTATTGTTACTATGTTTTAGCTTAGTTCATGCAAACACTATGATAGCAGTTATGACCTTTTATTTCAGCAAACAAATACAAAATTACTCTCTTACCTGATTAATGTTAACTACTATCAAACATCAGCCATTCTGATAATTTCAATTACCAGTAACTCTTGAACAAGCTCTCAGCTACGATAAAAAAAATTAGTGTTACTATTTGTAATTTTAGCCCACTAATATGGAATTACTACTTACCTCAATTTCCTGAGTATTGGTAACTTCAGTAGTATCAAATTTAAGTTATTTTGACTATCTGAATTGCCACTAATTCTTGACAACCAGCTCTCAGCTACAAAAACAAAAGACCATCAAATTTAAGCACACAAATACAAAATTACTTACCTCAATTTCTTGAGCAGTAGTACCTTCCGTAGTATCAAATTTAAGCCATTCTGACTATTTGAATTTACCAGTCACTGTTGACAACAAGTTCTTAGCAACAAAAAAGAAAGGCCAGAGTTATTTTTGCATATTAACAAGTATGAAATTAATTACGTATTTACCTCAGCTTCCCTCGAGTAGTAGTTGCTTCCTTAGCATTAATATTACAGCATTCTCACTACCAATGGCTCTTGACAACCAACAAGCGGCACTCCGTATCCCCCCAAAACGGCGAAGTTTTGAAATTAAGTCTGGAAAAGGGTCTTCAATGCCATAGTAACCGGTCGCAACAACTTTTTGTGTCTTGAAAAAAAAGGAATTTTCTCACACTTCGGAGCATAAGGTTAAAGTAAGTCTTGCTTAATGCTGTAGTTTCAGAATAAACTGGGGTCAAGCCTAAAAAGCCTTGTTTTTTGGAGAAAAAAAGGGACCCCGCGCGCGAAAGGGCATATGTACCATCCATACACACATATGTATATATACTAGTGGTGCGCTCGAATAGCGCAAATGCATGGCGAGCGAGTAAATATAATATGAGTATAGGTAAAGATGATTTGTGAAGGAAATCGCTTAATAATTGCAATGATTAGGCATGAAGAGTTAACAATAACAAAATTACCTGAATAAACTTCGAAAGCAGTGGCAAAAAAGCGCAGCTTGACAAAGACTTAACAATTGTTTCAAGAAGAGAGTAGCTATAAACTTTTTGGTTGAAACAAAGTTGCGTAAGGCAGTGCAGCAGGATTCTCCGTGCTCGTTAATTGAAAAATACTGGAACTGTGAACGCTTTACCTAACTTACGTAATTAGAAGCGCGGGCGAAATTTTTTGACGTACGCATACATACCTACATATATATATATATATATATATCTGAAATCTCAATTGAACACGACTGAGAGTCAGCTTCGCTCGCTTCGCTCGCTCGCTGAATAAAATATACCCGATTTTGCATTATCCACCCCTAATACTGTCTCGCTCGCTCCGCTTGCTCGCCAACAAATATCCCCGATTTTCAACCTCGTGTTACACCTGATAGTGTACGCTGTGGGGGTGCCTACTAGGGCTCGGTAAATTATGCTAGCATTTTTTTGAGCATTTTAGGTACAGTGAAGCATTAAGAATAATGCTGGCATTATAGGTCAAATTTGGAGCATTTTGGGAATGAATTCCTGAGTTGTACATAATAATTAAAAATTTGTATGTAAGCATGTGTGTTATTATCAGCAAACACATCTAAGCTTAGCTGTACTAGCTACTAGCCAGCTTAGAAAATGGCTGAGTGTCTAATGGATACAGAGACTGAAATTCCTGATGTTTGTAACAGCCCTGAGCCTAGCAGTTGTGAGGTTGATGTTCCTAATCTTATGAGAGAAGAAATTACTGATATCAGTCTCAGCAGCTCTGGCCCTAGCAGTAGTGAAACTGTTGATGTTCCCAATCTTTTGAGCAGGCTGAAGTGTCCTGCTTCATCCGATTTGTCCCGAAAAAGAAAATTGAAGTCTAATCCACCTAAAGGCTTACGGTCTGGTAAGGGTTCCGTTGCTGTTGAGCCCTCTATTCCTCCTTCCACCAGAGTTAAAGAATTTCCTAATGAGCACTTATCTGTGGTATCAAGAAAGTTATTTTGTCAGGCTTGTAGAGAGCCTGTGTCTGTTAAGAAGAGTGTTTTGCAACAGCATATTAGATCAGCTAAACATGGTAGTAGCAAAAAGCTTTTAGTTTCTAGGAAAGCTCAAGATAAAACAATAGCTGATATGCTACGGAAGTATGATAAGAACAAACACCCCATTGGAGAAGGTCTTTCTGATGAAGTGAGAGTTTTTCGTATTAAAGTAGTTAAATCTTTCTTGAAAGCTGGCTTACCACTGGCCAAGGTAGACTGCTTTAGAGAGGTGTTTGAAGAAAGTGCTTTTAGGCTTTCTCATAGTAGTAACTTATCTCAGCTTATCCCTTTTATTCGTGAACAGGAGTTTGCTAGTATCACAGAAGACATAAAAGGAAATAATATTGGTGTAATTTTTGATGGTACCACACATGTGTGTGAAGCCATGGTTATTGTACTTCGTTTTATCGATGCTGACTGGCAAATACAACAACGTGTTGTCAGGCTGATGCTATTAGCTAAGAGCCTTACAGGTGAAGAAGTGGCCAGGCAATTAATCATGTGCCTATCTAATGAGCTTAGTGTTTCTTCAAATCAGCTAGTAGCAGCAATGCGTGATCGTGCTTCAGTCAACAATGTAGCAATTCAAACTCTAAAAATTGTTTATCCATGTCTTCTAGATGTGGGATGTTTCTCACACACTCTTGATCATGTTGGGGAGAAGATAAATGCAAATGTGCTAGATGAATTTATAAAAGTTTGGGTGGGCCTGTTTACACGGAGTCCAAAAGCAAAATTGGCTTGGAGGGAAGCTACTGGTTTGCCTGTTCCTGCTTACTCTAGTACCAGATGGTGGTCTAAATGGGAGGTGATGAAACATATGCTTGTCACCTTTGCTGATGTGCTTCCTTTTGTTGAGAATAATGATCTTCCCCCTTCCTCTAAAAAAATTGTTGACATTCTCAATGACCCTCCTAAGAATCGGAAGCTGCAGATGGAACTTGCAATTACCGTTGATTTTGGTGAGCCATTTGTCAAAGCCACCTATAGATTGGAGGGAGATGGGTCACTGGCTTTTAGTGCCTATGAAGAAATTGTTAAACTTCAGGCTACTATTTCTGCCCAGAATTTCCCTAATGCTACAGCTGTTGCCAATAAATTGTCTTCAAACAGACCAACACAGAAGCAGCAATTAATAAATTATGCTACTGAGTGTATCCAGCCTGCTATTGTTTATTTCAAGCAAAAATTTGAAGGTGATCTAAAGCCAATTGTTACAGCCTTCAAATATGCCAGATATTTTGATCCAGCCAAGGTGTCTGAACTTTGTCCAAGCTCTGCTGACATTGACCAGTTGAAGGCCTTTCCTTTCCTCAATAATAAGTTGGAAGATTTGAATGTAGAGCTTCCTATCTACATGGCAAAAGCAGATGGTGTGTCACCAACCATAGACAAGTTAGAGTGGTGGAAGAAGCACTCTAATGAGCTCCCCCATTGGTCAGCTGCATGCAAACTAGTATTACTGGTTCAGCCATCCTCTGCAGCTGCTGAGCGTGTTTTTTCACTTTTATCAAATAGTTTTGGTGAACAGCAAACTTCCTCGCTAGAAGAGACTATTGAAGCATCAATTATGCTGCAGTATAACTATAGGAAGTAATGATTCTGATGAACCTTTTGTTTGTTTTCTTGATTTTTTTTTTATTAATCGTGAGCATTATGAGCAAAATTGTGAGCATTATAGGCAAAATGAAAAGCATTATGGGTGGCATGAGTGAGAATTAGAGAATAGCATTATAGGGAAAATTTGGGGAATAATTTACCGAGCCCTAGTGCCTACTCAACTTGGAATGTACTAGTACTATATAATTATTGGGAGGCACCAAATGAGGTGTAAGACACAAGCTGTAATGATTGAGTAGGAATGCACTCCAAGGGTGTGTTGCTAGAAGTTATGATGCATTCCAAGAATAGTTTTATACAATGTCTGTCGCTACTTCGAAGGCTCAATTGTGTTGAGAAGTATGTATGCCATTTCTTATAGTAACACACATATTTTCCCTTGTTGTCTAAATTGTATTGTCTTATAAATAGTTCACTGCCATTGGAAGTTTTAACAATATTTACATTAGAAAATTGAAGAAGTGGGCGAAAGAAGTCCCAGTTTAACTCTTCCATATGATTACAAATTAGTTTTACAGTGGAACCTCTCTACAAAGGGACTACGAAGAACAACCTGACTCTTAACAACAGCCAGCGTAAATGGAACACAGTGATCTACTACAATAAAAAATAAACTCTGAAAGCAGCCAAACTCTCTACAAGGGTCAAAAGACTTGACCCCAAGCATGGCCTTTGTAGAGAGGTTCCACTGTATGTTGAATCCCAAGGAAGTTGGTGTCGTAGAGGCCTCTAAACTAGGAAACTGTTTAGTACGGAAAAATACAAAGATAGCAGGCAGATTTTATAAAATTAAATGATATGTAGTAACAAGTATCTATTTAATACTTTATTTCCACCTTCTCATATTCACCTAGCCCCACTAAATATCTGATAGAATCTAGAACATTATATGCTCTTATAATAATACTCTTTGTATTGTGTTTGAACACCCATAAGGGTAACTTGTAATCCTTAAAAATAAGAGTGATAGCTATATCATTAGATATTACACACCTTTACATTTGTACTGATGGAGTATAAATACTCAAAGGAACAAAAACAACAACTATGCTTACATGTGACTTTTAGTCCTATAATTATTTTGATTGAAGTGAATTAAAAAAATCCCTATGTGTGTAGTTGTTCACTACTCACCTAATCAAAGCTGACAACTGCTGTGAACTTGATTTTGGAGCCACTTTGGATGTAAGCACAACTATAGCATGTTAGCAACTGAAACCTAACATATCAGCTTGCTTAAGTGGTTCCAAGGTGTAACAACCCAAAATTCTTTGTCATAATGTTAACTGTACATAATGAACAACTTAAAAAAATTGAATTTTGATTCAATTATTTTACTGATAAACACATACATTCAATGTTTAATGTTTACATATGTACATACATGTATGTGACTTATTGTGTGTATGTGTATTAGTAGTCATATTGTGTATATATATTATTTATATACATATATATATATAATATTATATACATATATATAATACTTATTACATGAGTCAGAGTGTGACATAGTGAAATATTTCATGAGCAGGCTAATGTATTTTCAAGAGCCAAAGGCAAGTGAAAATAAAGCCTGAGAGTGAAATATCTAGCCATATCACTCTGATGAGTGTAATAATTGGTTTATTCCACACTAGATATCTTCACTGAAGTAGTTTTTTGGTAACCCATGGTGTAAAGTTAGTGAAAACTCACTAGGGGCTCCCCACAACCCCAGCTGATATTATTGCAGCTGCTCTAACCTGGCTGGGTAGGCTCCACTAGAGTAAAGGTAGCTGTAAAAACCCAGAAAACTTGTACACCATGCCTGGCCAGGCCTGGTTGCTATAACTATTCTGGTAATGACCTGGCAGCAGTACAGCCATGAGATAGCACCATGAGATATCTTGGGATATCTCACAGGTCAAGTACCTAAAAATATCATTGTGAAGATATCTAGGGTGGAATAAATTTATTTGGTATGTGCACCTGTTAATGGTATATACTTTTCTGCCATAAACCTGACATAATTTCTCAATTTACCAAAACATTTATACATGCCATTCTTAACATAAGACATATTTCCCTTAAGACAATGGTATGAGTTCCCGTCAATTATATCAACCATGAGAGATTTGATGTCTTGATTGTTAAATAACCACAATGGTGGAGTAAAAGAACGGCAACATATGGAATATGTGTCTCGTGTTCCTGTCATGAAAATTCTACGATTGTCTGCAACAAAATTCATATACAACTGCTATTATATTATTAACATGACATAATTTTGTGCATATCATTAAAATTTTTAAAGCTCAGCAATACAGTAGGTTTTATTATGCATGTTATAAATGCAAACTCTAGCTACAATTGCTTAGTTATGTATAATCAATTATTTTTCTTACAATAGACTTCAACAGTTGCTAATGCCACAAAATGTGTCCCGTTTGAGTAAGTTCCATAGCAATAGTAATTACCACTATTTTTTATAGTAGATGAAATAACTAGATGTCTATTTCTTGAAATTATCTTCAAATTTTCTTGGATTAGTGAATGAAACCAAGTGAAATATTTGCTATGTGTGACACACATTAACAAGAGGTTTATGAACCTATAACTATAATGTAGCCTCCAGGATTTACCTTAGTGTTATCTTTGACTACATTGAATAAAAGACATAACAACTACTATATTTATAAAGTCATATGTAATTCTATATGCCATAACTTCAAACTTATAGTGCCACTTTGCTACTACAGCTTCATAATGTAGAATTTTTTAACTTGGAGCTAAGACACCAGTCGTAATGCACGCGTAATTTCGGATAGATTTAGTTTCCTGCGCAGGTAGGCGTGATACAAGGTGGTAAGAAACGATTTTGTTGGGGGAAGGACCCGGAACTTTGGCTCTCTGGTTTACTGCTCTGAAAGCCTCTACCGATATATTAAGACACTAATTGAGTGAAGATGCCTTATCTACAGTAAACTGTGACGATATTGAATCCCTATAGGTGAGTAATTTTCTATTTGGGCTCCGTGTTATTAGTTGGAAGAAAATGGCAGCCCTGTTAGAGAAGTCTAAAGTCTCTTTGGGGTAGGAATTAGGTGCGGACACAGTATTAGTTAGTCTAATTGAATTTTTCAGTTAGCTTACTAGTCTTACTTTGTTATTTTATTGAAGCTTGAATTGCCATAAAACAAAATGTCAGACATGCAAAGTAGTATCATGATAGAAATAGAATAAGTATAACATATAATAATGAAGTAATAGATAGAAAACTATTCTCTAAATTCAGGAAACATGATTTCTTCTTGAATTTCTTCTTCTGAGTCATCACTGCCTGAACATGAATCTGATTCTGAAGATGACATTGAGTTGATAGTCACAGTTGCATCATTGATGTCAGCTTTGGAAGCTTGCTGGACATTTGTACGGTTTTGTGACTGCAACCATATTTTCACCATGGGAATCCTCTGACTCATCAAGGGACTCCTACCCTTTGTTTCATAGTGCGAGTGATGGACCTGATAAATGTCCACAATAAGGGGTTAATCTTATTTACTTGATTTTTCAATGTTAAAATCATGGAGACTCGATTTTAAATCACGATTACAATGCTTAGGAATTTCAGAAGGGATGATGTCACTTGCATCAATCGGACTTCTCACCCGTTGTGCATAATATAAATGCCTCTTCAGGCATTTCATACTTACGAGCTCCCAGTACCCAAGACAAGTTTGTCAACAATTCCTCCACTTTCTTGTATATGATAGTTCCAAACTTCTTGTGCACACATTTTGTAGATATGTGGGTACAGCTGGTGGACAGTTATTTATTTCATTAGCCATTTAGATGAGAAATTTACAGTTTTTCAGAATTTTCAAGTGTTTTTTGCTGATTTACAGGGCTACTCTCTGCTGCTAGGTATTGAGAGCAGAATACCTTAGAAACGTCAGGAAAAGCATAGCCTTCTCATTCTCTAACCTATTTTCCTCCATACAGAAGTCACAGAAAGAATACTAAAATGAGTTGTTTGTTAGTGTGTTGGAGGGGAAGAAATTAAATCTGAGATTATAGGACTGCACCTACACACATGTTAGACTGACACCACAACTTTGCAAAGTAAACATTTGCTGTAAAGTGATATTGGCCAGGGTGGAGGAGCTGGCACCTGATTGACCATCTTCTTCGAAAATATTGCCAATTTGTTAAGGGTGCTGTACCACCGGAACTTGTGGTAATTAAGTAATTCATTAGAATATTACCATTAACTCTATCCAATATACTCTCCACGAACTGACTTTTGCACAATTCTAACACGTACCAATTTACTGTAGCAGACAATTTACTTCAAAGAGCTTTCACCTCAAAGGACTACCAGTACTGTAGGGCAGAAGCAGCAGTGTAGATAATCTATTAACCCTCAGCGCGCATGCGCCTGAGGGTATATAGTAGTCAACCTGTCATTAACCCTCAGCGCGCATGCGCCTGAGGGTATATAGTAGTCAACCCGTCATTCAGTCAACAAGGGATCTGGAAGAGTACGACTACCCAGGCTTTGAAAGCGACATCAAACTATAGCACTTCACAGAGTAAGTCCCTTTATTGTTAGTTTTGACTTAGTTTTCAAGAAAAAGCGAGTAGAAATTCAGTCCTACAATCGTACATTACGGTAATGGGAACCGGCCCTTAAAAAACTTGCTTGTCACGTGAGCCAGCTCGTAGGTGCAAATCACATTTAAATAGCTAACAATTACATGCATTCAGCGTGAGCTGTTGAGTTGCGTAGTTGTTAACCCTCAGCGCGCATGCGCCCAGAGGTTACAGTAGTCCTAGTGTCATTCTGTCACTCTGTCTGTCAACAGGCACTTCTGGAAGGTAGGAACCAGCCAGGCTCTGAAAACCGGCATCAAACAGCAGTATTTCACGAAGTAAGTTCATAGGTGCCAACTGTCCTCAATGTCAAGGACAGTCCTAGATTTAAGAGCTTTGTCCTTGAGTCCTTGATGACCTATCACTTTCCTATTGTTTGTCCTCGATGATGATGCTGGTCCAGGTTTTATGCAACTCTGCTAACAAATGCTGCATCCAGTTAATCACAACTGACAAGCCAGCTGAGTTAGCACTGCAGTCAGCTGTGCTAGCTCAGCTGGCTTGTGGCTAACAACTGGATGTAACTGTTATAACTCTATTTTCACTGAAGAGCTGCTTGCTCAGTGTAAAAAAGCAACATACTTAGCCGTTAAAGGTCCAGGACCATAGGAATGATAGCTAGTTAACTTATTTTTTGCAATGACTCAACAGCCAGATGATAGCTAGTTAACTAATTTTTTGGCAATGACATCATGATTAATTACGTAATGTGGGTGTAGTTTGTAGGTGTGGCCATGGGTGTGGCATATGTCCTTGAAGCTAGTTTGAAAAAGTACGTTGCAAATCACTTTTAAATAGCTAACAATTAAATGCCATCAGCGTGAGGTGTTGCGTTGCGTAGTCGTTGAGTGAGCAAGTACCTAACCTAATAGTCTCTGGTTCGTATGTCATGTACTTAGGTGACTACGAATCAGATGTGGCCTCTTCGACGCTATTTTTTTTTTTTCATCCTGTTTTTTTTTCTTTTTCCTTTTGTCTTCTTGCCTTATTTTTCTTTATTTTCCTCTTTCTTCCTACTGTTTTTATTTCTTTCCTACCTTTTCCTTTCTTTTCCTCTTTCTTTTGTCCCTCTTCATTGTCTTTTTCTCTTTCCTTCCTCTCTTCATGCCACTTCTCTTTCTTTTTTTTTTTTGTTTCTACACTTTGTTATTATTTTCTTTATCATACTAGCTAACTAGCGCTGAGGGTTTGCACTTCAGTGCTCTAGTTGAGTGAGCAAATACCTAACCTAACAGTGTCTGGTTCAAACCCTTGTAGACACTTTTTTATTTCATTTTTTTTTCATTCTGTTTTTTTTCTTTTTCCTATTGTATTCTTGCCTTGTTTTCCTCTTCCTACTGTTTTTATTTCTTTCCTACCTTTTCCTTTCATTTTTCCTGTACTGTTTTTCTTTCTTTCTTCTTCCTTTTTCTTTTCTTCCTACCTTTTTTCATTCATTCCTCTTTCTTTTGTCCCTCTTCATTGTCTTTTTCTCTTTCCTGCCTCTCTTCATGCCACTTCTCTTTCTTTTTTTTGTTTCTACACTTTTCCTTTGTTATTATTTTCTTTATCATACTGGCTAACTAGCGCTGAGGGTTTGCACTTCAGTGCTCTAGTTCAGTCATTCAGTCAACAAGGGATCTCGAAGAGTTCGGCTACCCAGGCTTTGAAAGCGACATCAAACTATAGCACTTCACAGAGTAAGTCCCTTTAATGTGCCAGAATTTTTAGTTTTGACTTAGTTTTCAAGAAAAAGCGAGGTGATTCGTGCCATAGTTCTTGTGAGCAAATAGCTAACCTAGAAGTCTCTGGTTCAAACCCTAGTAGACGCTCTTTTTTTTTCATTTTTTTTTTCATCCTGTTTTTTTTTTCTTCTTCTTCTTGCCTTATTTTCCTCTTCCTACTGTTTTTATTGTTTTCCTATCTTTTCCTTTCATTTCCTCTTTCTTTTGTCCCTCTTCATTGTTTTTTTTCCTCTTTCCTGCCTCTCTTCATGCCACTTCTCTTTCTTTTCTTTTTTTGTTTCTACACTTTTCCTTTTCTTTATCATACTAGCTAGCTAGCGCTGAGGGTTTGCACTTCAGTGCTCTAGTAATTTTTTGTTCACTTCCTAAAAAATTATTACTAGCCATAACTCCATAGTAGCAGGGCCATAATCAAATACAGTGTGGAATGAACAAAATCAAAGGTTCTGAAGTGTGCAATACTATCAAGGGGACCCAAGGAGCTGTGCTTTCTCATTGACCTCTCCACTGGAGAGCCATGTCCTCTCTTCTAAATAACTAGGATATTATAGTATTCTTTCCTTCAGGAGGCATGACTTCTTAGGAAAGTTAACGGTCTACTATTCTCTCCTCTGGCGAACAAGGAAGCCATGTCTTCTGCTCTGCATTTTTGTTGTGAACCTGCCAGTTGTAACCCTAGAACAAAGGAATTGTGTCTTCTCATAATGGGAGCTCATCTATTTCTATAAAGACCATGGAGCACCTTTCTCTCCTGTTGAGGTAGATTAAACTACTAAGTATTATGATCTAAAATTTGATACAGGTTTTATTTTAAATCAATCAATCAATAATAATTGACAATAAATAGCAGAATTGATAAATATATAATATTGTAGAAATAAAATAATAAATTAGTGAATAAATATGTAAGTCAATAAATGTAATAATTCACATTTTCTCCCATGTGTATGACTAGATACAAAAGTAACATTTCACTGTGTTGATCATAATATTGTGGGATATAAGCTAATCATGTATTGAACTTTTCATACAGGAATTGTAAAATTTATTGAGTGAACCCACCAAATTCACACTAACTGGTAGTGTGAATGTCCTTGATTATAATATGTACAAGGTGTGATCAACTAGCACTTCAACTTTTATTAAAGAATACTACCATTTTGTTATAAAATAACAATGTTGTGCCGGAATATAATTACATAGCTAGCTTTTTTTAGTTGTAGTTTTCCACTTTTTTTTTAGCTCTTTTGGTTTTATAGGGTTGTTTATTGTGGTATTAATATCAGTTTTATTGATTTTTAATACTTATATCTTGTACATAGAATTACAAATTGTCAAATAACCTTTCTACATTTTTTATCTTTTTATTGAACTTGATAATTGAATATTCAAATACTGTGTGACTATACTGTAACATTTTATATAATACAATTGGATATTCAGTGTAGTCGAATTTTAAATGATACATATTAATTAGTACCAGTGATATAGTGTATAGTTTGGTTGTGGTAATGGATATCATTTAAGTATGCTGCATGAAGTAAAACAATTTTATAGATACATTGACAACATTCCATTGATTTTGCAAGTAGATTATGTATATTTTTTCAAAATATCATTTGTAGTTATACACACACACACACACACACATTTATTCCACCGTAGATATCTTCACAATGATATCTTTAGGTACATGACCAATAAAATAACTCATGATATTCCATGGCTGTTATATTTCACACTATACTGTGCAAGTTCGTTGCCCTTGTAGTTATAGCAACCAGCTTAACTTGTCACTTTTTCAGGGTTTTTACTGCTACCTTTATTATTCTTGAATAAAGTTGTTTAGAGTGATTAGAAATATTATACAAAATCAAGCACGAAGAGCTAACAGACATACAAAAGGGATACTGAGTGTACCAATATGTAATAACTGGCAATTCATATCTGTAGCTATGCAATAACAACACTACAACTGTTTGATGTTGAAGGAGCTAGTAAAGGTGAGCATGAAGACTCTGTAGCAAGACTGAGAGACTTGGACTCTTGAGATGGCCTCACTTGATGAAAGAAGGACAAGAGAGTGGCAGTAGGAGAGTCAGAAGTAACGTCAAAGTCTTGTCAAATTCTTCATGTTTATAGCTGTGATACCTTCTATTGTGCAGAGATTTATATAACTATACAAGTAATAATTTTCTATAAATTGCTTATTATTAGTTTCACTTTCTTTACACTTCTTTTCCCCCTGCCACCTAATAGCTATATAGATATTAACTAATTGTCAAACTAGCTACATATTAATTTTTTTGTTATGGTATCAATGAGGTATAATTTGTACAGTTTAACTTTTATATACTGTTTGAATAGTACAACGAATTCATATTTAGCTTAATACTTAATTGTGATGTATACAGAAGAGTGTATATATAAGTAATGCATGCTCTAGACTCAAATGTTACATACTATTATTACTACCATTCATATTACAGCTAACATCTGAAGTGGTTGTAAGTCATTATTCGTAAATACCAATACATTTTCAGAAAATAATATACATTAGGTTGTAACAGTGCTAGTAGTATTAGTAATGAATGCTTATCTTATACAAGTGCTGATGTGCACAACTATATTAACTATGCAGCTAACGTGAACAATAAGTTTATAAAAAGTAAGAATAAATTATTTATCCAAGGAAAAAGTTAATTAGTGTCATGTTGCCATAGATATAGTTGCGAATAAGGTATTATGCATATTATTATAAACTATTATGATATAATACCAAGTACCAAGAGCAAAGTTAAGTACGGATGATTTTCACTTTCCATGAAAACAAACAATAAAGGGCAAGTGTGGAATTTGGCTTGTATTCAAGAAGAGTAGTTATATTCAAAAGTCAGATTACAGTAAATGTAACTTTACAACGTAATCCTTGGTTGCTGCAATAATGAAAATGTGCAAAGCTTAATAAAAAATCTGATACATTAAATATAAAATTAAAAAAATTGATTACTATAACTTTCTATTTGACTAGCTGAAATGAAATGTGTTTGATTTTCATATGTTCCATAACAATAATGTAAACTAGTTAGATTTGTAGAAGAAAATTGGTTAAGCATAGATTGTTGTAAATTATTCATAATAGAAGTTTTCATGTCAACTTTTGAATGAAACCAAATAGTATCTTCTTCGTATGAGTCACAATATAGCATTAATAGCATCAATACTAGACTAAAGTCAGTCCATCAGTCCGTCAGTCCGTCAGTCCGTCAGTCCGTCAGTTCGTCAGTCCATCAGTCCGTCAGTCTGTCAGTCCATCAGTCCGCCAGTCCATCAGTCAGTCAGTCTGTCAGTCCATCAGTCCATCAGTCTGTCAGTCAGTCAGTCCGTCAGTCAGTCAGAGTCCGTCAGTCCGTCAGTCAGTCAGTCCGTCAGTCTGTCAGTCAGTCAGTCCGTCAGTCTGTCAGTCCGTCAGTCTGTCAGTCCGTCAGTCAGTCAGTCAGTCAAGTAGTCAGTCAGTCAGTCAGAAAATATAGATATCTACCAGGAATTACTTTAAAGTTTAATTTAAAATAAAGTCTGTGTAGAAACAGTCAGTTTGTCTGTCAGTAGGTCTGTGTGTGCTATAATGAGTGGAGATTATATACGGTGTGTGTATATTCTGTACAGTGAGTATGTATACATGTTTGCAATAAGTGTAGTTACAAATGTGTTTATGAAAATTGAGTGAACTTCATCCCACAAATAGATGTGAGCTATCAGCAAATATTTCTCCTGCATGGGTGCCCTTGCAAGTGTATACTCCAGAATGCTTTTCATCAACTTGTTCTAGTATTAATTTCGAAACTCTTATATGGAGTAGTTCACCATTCAATAGCCAGATAGATGGAGTGGAACTTCTACATTTAATCACAATTATTGTACCAGTGTAGGCTAACTGTGGTTTTGGATATATGTGACTATATCCTTTCAATATTTTAATTAACAAATATAAATATGGGAAATATTCCTGCATGTCTGCCATATCCTGACCTTTATATTCTGGAGCGTCAATTTTGCACCCGAGTCTATTAACCCTTTACTTTTCTGCCGCTTCCATTTTTCGCAAGATCGTAGACAATGGCTGGTACTTATAACCAGCATTACGAGATTGACCCGGTTAACTAATTATATGGAAACAACCTTACCCTTAGGAATGTACTCTTATTTGTACCTATTTAATGGTATTAGTGACAGGAAACATTTCGTGATAAGAGAGGTAGCGAAGCTTGGCAACCTCCTCCCAGCTGTAACCACTTCGATACAAACGTTAACTTTATCTGCAAGCATTAACATGGCATGACATAACAGTAACATTTTTGAAAAACGCTGAGGGAAATCTTAAATCCATTATCTAATAGCGACAATATTTCTCTTCACTGACGTCAAAAGTCGAGTACTTCGTTACTAGAACTTGCCATAGGAAATACACTTCGAATTCAGCATGACATCGGTCTACCAAACACCACATTAATTAGGTTTCAGAAACTAGGAGTAAGGTATTATAGAATGTTTTTAGAGGGGTTTTGAGTGTGATTAACTTCAGAGAGCCTTGGAGGTATCGTTCTTTGCTTGTTAATTTTTGCTCCCTTTTATTATTATTATTATTATTATTATTATTATTATTATCATTATTATTATTATTATTATTATTATTATTATTATTATTATTATTATTACTATTATTATTATTATTATTATTAAGTGTCAAGTTCTGACAATTCTTAAAAAATAGACTGAAACTTTCTCACTTAAAGGGTCTAGAAAGAAGCAAAGAAAAAATAATGTGAAAAATCTTAGTTGGATTCCTGGACAAGTAAGATTTTTTCAAAATTTTCCTTTGCTTCTCTCTAGACCTGTTAAGTGAGACAGTCTCAATTATTATTATTGTTGTTATTATTATTATTATTATTATTATTGTTGTTGTTGTTGTTGTTGTTGTTGTTGTTGTTCAAGTAACTTCAATATCTATAGCTAGAATAGAAGAGGCATAATTAATCATTCATAGGTTAATCTCAGTATCAGTTCACTCTTGTTGTCCTAATTTCCTTAAAAACAATTTATCCCAATTTATTTAACTGATTAATTTATATAATTTTACTTTATAGTCATGTTACTTGTGTTCTTATACAATTACATTTCAAGCAAACTTTAAGGGGTACATTTTTGGACTTTTTTCACATTTTAACTTATTTAATTCATACTAGTCTAGTTTACAGAATGGTGAGTTTCTGGTTAGTTTTATAAACACTACACACCACAGCAAATATTTAGAACACTGCTATGGATATAGAGAATTGCTATAGCTAGGCCATTGCCTAATGGTGCTGAAGATGACATTGATAGACTATTAGAAGACTACCTGAACTCAGAAACCTATTACAATTATCACTGTTGAAGGCATGATCATTTTTAAAGCATTTGGAATAAAACGTGTTCAACACAAACTAGGTAGGCTACACACACTTGGCCTCATCCTCGACTCTCACATAACAGGTCAGGCCTGCAATCTAGTGGGGCATGTGGAATTTTATTTTGCCGTTAAATGACTTAATGTTTTTAATGAAGAGTAAGATAAAATATTTAATAAGTACTGAGTATGTAGCCTAAGTATTATACACTAACTTAACAATTTGTTTTTTGTTCAATAGATTATAATTGATTTGCAGGTATATAAGTTATAGTATGAAATAAAAGTTAATTAATCTAATGAATGTAGTGTCCCACATCTGTGTTCTATTCTGTCTCTTAAGACTGTAAATGGATTAATTTCATCTGCAAAGTCATTGAACAAAGCATTTTTAATTTTATTCCTAGAAACCAATAGCTATTAATATTAAATTACTTAATAATGATTATAATGCTGAAACTTCAGACCTTAGTTACACTTATGTTGTTTATAATAGTATACCTATTTTGTTATTACAAAAAAGAAACTCTTTGGAATAGCGAACTGTGTAAAGGGGTGTTATCTAGCAAAATTGGGTATCTTGGACACCTAATTTTGATGCCCTTATTTCTTTTACACCAATATTTTTATCATAGCAGCATCCTTCTTTTTTTACAGCTAGTATTAAAATATATGTAATATAAAAAAATCCAGGTAAATTATAGATGTGCATTAGCTGTGAATTCAGAGAAATTAATGCTTATTCATTTTTTTATTTGAGAATGACTAAATAGATAATTTCCAAGTATGCTTATCAAATTAATAGCTACATCAAAACTATTCCACTATGACCACTTATTGAGACAATATTAAGGCATTGAGGCAGCACCTTCTTTCAACAACAGAAATTATGTTGATCACACATCATTTTGACTGTCCATTGCTCCTAAGCATTGCAGACTTGCTTGTTTAACTACTTAAATGTAAGTTATGTAGTTAATAGGATAAAACTTTGAGATATAATGCTCATTATCGATGCAAACAAGATTTGCTATTTGTTTAGATTTTCTAAGTTGAATTTATATTCATTGTTTTTCATGACTACTTTCATATTTTTCAAAGTTAATATCACTTTAATCCATCTTGGATTATCAACAATAAATAATTTTTTCTGAAGAGAAGCAGATGTGAAAGATGGAACGCATGACATTTGAAGCATTTGTTTGATATGTTTTAGGTTTAAATAGCATAGAATAGCACTATTCAAGTACAGATTTCCTGTATTGCTTTCATAAGACCTTTTAGTGGGATAAATATCTCGATACACATGTAGGAAAGAAAACGAAAAAAATCAGATTCAGTCCTTTCATGAGTTCTATTACTACCTCATTTTGTTTAATTTGTTTACTTCATACATTTATTTGTACATTAAATATTTTAAAGCTGCGATTGACCCGGTACTTACTGTCCAAGATTAACTGTACCAAAAAAAAAGTGCGCTGCTTCACATAATAACACATATACTTGCCCTCATTGTTAGAATTATACTGTGTAATTGTAAGTATGCTTCCATTAGAGGTTTTCAAAACATCTATATTCATCATAAGGTTAAGTAAATATGGGCCATAGAAGTCCCATTGTACATTTTCAGTGTGGTGGTGACAAAGTAATTGTACATTCAATCCTAATACAGTTGGAACAATTCTTGCTTTAGTCAAATTGGGAAACTGTTCAGGACCTAAAAATACAGGAGGGGGCAATGATTTACACAGATCATTACACTATTTATTTAACTCAGTTATACAAAAGTTACAAATTTACTGTATTATTTTCAGGTCACTTATACTGTAAACTTTATGTATAAACAAGTACATAGGGATATTTTGCTCTTCCCAGTAGAATAAATATAGAGAGTGGCAGAAAAATAGCAACAAATGTGACAAATGTGTAGAACTAAACACACGAACAGAACAAGAGATTACATAAAAATATATAAATGGGTACACAACTAATGACATGCATGCTATTCACATTAGCTATATCTATACGAAGTTGAATATTTCCATGCTGTAATACCTCATTTTTCCTCTGAAAAAATATACCTTTTAATAATATATATTTTTCTGCCACAAAATAGTCCTCATTTTCGTCTAAACCCGAACATTTATACGCGCCTTCTTTTACATGAAGTAAGTGCCCTTCAAGACAATAATATGAGTCCTCTTTTACAATATTTATATTCAGAGTCCCTAAATGTTGATTGTTAAAATGCCACTCAAGAGGCACTGTTGAATAACAACATATTTTATAGGTGTCCAGTGTACCTTTCATGAACATTCTACCATTGCCTGTAATTATTAAAGATAATATTATAAATTATTTTTAATGTCCTTGTTGAATCATACATATCATATCAAATAAATAATTGTTACCTTCAATAAAACTAAAAATGAATTACTAAGTGTGATCAAATTACATCAAGGTGAAATAAAAATGCTTGATGCAGCTTATTTGATACTTATTATTTGCACCTTGAATTAGGCTAATTAGAATCTGTTGACTTTATCTTAGTATTAAGCTATACTACAAGCTATTTCCATTGTCTTTTGAAAGTGAATCACAATACCTATGTCAATTTACTATTCACAGAATATTATTATTGGTATTGCTAAGTATATTTTCTATTACTAGTAACTACTACAGTTAGCTATTAAAATTATTCTCATTTGTATTGTTTTTACTATAAACATCAATATTGGCTAATGCCACAAAATGGGTTTCATTAGAATAACTTCCATAACATAAGTAATAACCACTGTTTGTCATCTTGGATGAAATAACTAGATTTTTGTTGTCTGCAATTATCTTCAAACTTCCACTGATATCAGCAAAAAGCCAAGTAAAGTGATTCCCATATGAAGCACATATTAATACTAGGTATGTGGGCTTTGGCATTTTAATATATCCACCAGGATTGATCTTAGCGTCATCTTTAACTGAAACAAAAGCAAAATAAATGATTCCGTAATAAGTGTCATTCATTAAGACAACTTTCAAACTAGTGGTAAATTTTGAGGTTAAATAATTTATAAGCATTATGTAGAATATTCTAATTCTGATCAGTTCCACATTTAAACTTAACTTTACACACGCCGGGGTTATAACATTATCGACACAGTAATTTCACGGCCATCACTATACTGAGCATATGCATACTGAGGATTGGCATGCAGGTTATGTACCTATTCTACTAATGGGTCACTCTTACTGCTACGAACATGGTGTTTGAGGAGAACAGGACCAAGAGACATAAACCAGGTGGGCACTGACCTTCCAGAAGAGGACTGTCTCTAAAAACATAGAAACCTCTCATGGGGAGTAAAGTTGGTGGCTGTGCATAGCAGAGACCTATGGAGTGGAGCACATCCTGGAGCACTTCCTACCAATGGCTTATGGGTAGCCCTTGTGTGTTCACAGCCATAACTATAACTGCCTTCCAAACTGTACCATTATACCGCTCCACCTGCCCCATTCCAGCTGGGTTATATGGTTGTACGGCTCAATGCTATCAGCAGTACAATGGCTTAAGGTATTGGAAGAGAGAGAGAACTGAGCCATTGAAATTGACTTTGGGCTATCACATCTCTGGAGGTTAAGCCTATTCAGATCTGGATGAATAAAACTTTCCATACTACCAGAATCAAATTGCTCTAACTTCCTGGAGATTCACTTTAGTCTTAGTGTTAAACTGAAGTAACACCGACAGAGTGTGAAGAGAGGTAGCAGCAGGGTGGGGAATGTCGCAGCCGATCTCTCTAAGGAGAGGCTTGATCTGATATGAAAGTTATACCAAAATGCCCCTTACTGGAGCTATTTCAGCACTCCGCATTTTCGGTTGGACATCTCTGGTGAGAGTGTTTCTTTTATCAACAGAAGAAACACTTGGGTCCAGTTATTGCTGCAGCTAGTAAAGATGTTCCTTTTTCAGACACAACTTTAGTCTCTACTAAGGATGGGCAGCTATAGGCAGCAGTTAAAGGGATACCCATTGACAGATAGGACATGCTACTCTTTTAAACTGTCTCCAAGGCCCTAGCTTAGGAAAATATGGAAGTCTTATTCTCAAGAAGTTGCTGTCTGATAGTGTTAGAGAGAAGGCCTGTTATAAATGCATCAGAATGCCTTCTTCCACATTGAAAGCACAATCCTTGAATAGGTTCATGAGGGCCTGAAGGAATTCATGTAAACATTCTTGGTTAGTGGCAAGTAAATGCCAACAAACACATCATTGGTGGGCTTTATAAAGAGAGAAAGCGTCTATATCCCATTCTCGTAGGTTTTAGGTTTCACATTGTTCCTTATACTCGAAAATACTAGTTAGGTAGGACCTCGAGCTTGTCCAACCCCTCGACAAAATTCTCAAACCTACGAAACCAGTGTCGCCACTCCTTTTCTGCCGTGCGAAGGTCAGGCCGTCAACTTATTAGTCTGGCGTAGCCAGACCCACGTAGCGCGCAAAGCGCGTGGAGGGTCTGGGGACACCTGAATTTCTACAGCAAATTAGCCGTGATTGCTAAACCTAGAGTTGGAAAGACTGACGACACGCAGAGGAATTTCTATTTGTGGTTAAGGAGGGCTATTCCCGGTAATTTGCTAACGGTAATTGACCGCCCCAATATTATGTGCGGTAGTACAAATTTGGTTAGGCCGTGTCCCCGGACCCATTCTGTTCATATGTAAGGCTGCAAATATTTAAAATAAAACAGCAGCTACAAAATGGGTAGCGTGAATTTTATCTTGACCAGCCCTACTGAGATATCTTTCTGATATTGTGTTCAAATTTAAACCCTTGTGTTTACGTACCTCCTACGAAGAGTTTTGATGAAGTAGTGAATACTTCTCTTTCCCTATTCAGAGTGCCTCGGCATATATAAACGCCAGAATCATCTTCATTCACATTTTTTATAATCAAAGTACGGTTAAAATATTGATTTTTTTCTCCTTCTTTAATCCACACCGGCACGTCGAAGCTAATACATGACATTCCAACGCCGTCGCCTACGTAGGCCACTAGAGTGTGTGGTACGACTATGCCGTATTTGTCCTGTGACGTTACTACCTGTATAAAGATAACAGAGAGTAAAACTTGAATCATTAGGGTTAGCTAGATTTTAAAATTGTATAATATTTGTAGTTGGCGTTAATCGTGACACTCTACTCCACCATGAGTAAGTAAAATGTTGGGAAAAAAAAAAAAAAACGAAGCCAGAAGTTTGTAGCTATTGCTCACAAATGTATCTTACTGTGTTGCACTTCTTTCACATCTCTCCTTCGACATAAATTCCTCTAATTAGTTTGCTCAGCATGGGATAAGATATAACTTCTTTTTAACTTCAATTTCACGGTAGCTACTCCAATACAATTATATTGTGTGTGTGTGTGTAGACAACCAGTCACTGATTCAGATCCATAACATTGAGTGAGTGCTTACGGAGCAGTGGGTAGCAATAATTATGACCCAAAAGACTCCATTATAAGCTATCCACAGGTTAGAAAATTGTGTTCTTAGGGATTCTTATGTCCACAATTTGCATGTCTTTAAGTCAATAATTTCAAAACCTAATACTTTATGAGTTGTGGAGCGCATCCTATGATATTAGGGAGCATGACGCGATGTCTCACACTTGCCGTAGTCTGGCGTAGCCAAATCCTTTACCGTAGTGCTACATGGAGAAAGGGTCTGTGGTCAATCACGCACCTCTGCTATTCACGCTCCACAATTTTAGGGGGTGGAACTTTTTTAACGTTTCCGGGCAAGCCTCGGCAGAATGAGTAGGCGTTTGCGTTTCTATACGAGAGGAGGTCTATGTGGAGAAAGGCTCTAGGGATAATCATGCACCTTGTGTTAACAGTGAATACTTGGAACTTAGTGTGTCTTATTTGTGTTATCATGATTACTATTCATTATTCATTACTTACTAATTTTGGGTTATGTGGTTTCCTGGAGCAGAGCCTCTTTTACTATACTTTTGCAAACAATCATTCTTTGTGTTCTGTCAATAGTTTTGTCATTGTAACAATAGTCCTTTGTGTGATCTTTATATTTAGTCATATGTTTTATTCAGTTGTTTGTTCAAGTCGTCATTCCATGGTATAATGTCAGGGCTTGTTCGTCTCAAAAGTAAATACAAAGGTGTAACAACAGAAGCGAAATGAGGAATGAAACGAGAATAAAAATTGCAAAGCCCTAAGAATGATCTAAGCTGAGATTTATTGACTGGACGTACAACGTCTTTGAATTGGCCAACTCGAGCTGCAGGGATAGACAACTTCCCAACACCGATACAAAAACCGAGAACGGCATGACCTTATAGTGTACAAGAGAACGCCGTGAGTGGCTTGGAGTCCTCAGTCAGGGGCACCTAGTGAAAACCTTTCAAAAGGTCTAACTTGGACAAGAACCTAGCACCACTCAACTGGGCAATAATATAATCAACAGAAGGCATCATAAAAGGCTCCGGCTCAGTGACAGCATTAAGCTTACGGAAACTACACAGATTCCTCCATCCTTCTTTTTCACGGATAAAGGTGAGCTTGACCAAGAAGAGGAAGAAGGTTAGCTCTAAAAGATTCTGAATTCCTGCAGGGAAGGCTTCCTGATAGACAATGGGATGTGTCCAAACAGGTGTAGAACTAGTAAGCCATATAGAATGCCAGGCCTGTCACAAAAAAACGGTCCCACTAAAAAAGGTCCGCGGGACCATTTTTTTCGCGAAAAAGTGTCCTCCTCGGACCACTTTTGTCGTTGAAATATGTAAAAATAATGGTCCGCCTATGAGTTTTGTGTAAGGAGCATACCAGACACAACAAGTCACTCACAATTATATTGTTAAGTCAATTCTAGTCCAATGGAACAGACTGGAACTATTTTACAAGATTATTTTGAGGACGATACTTGTACTAAACAGTCCATTACCTTCATCCTCAAAAGTAAGTAGTCTGCTCAAGCTAGTGTGAATAAACTCAGATTTACAACGAAAGTATGACATGTAGGTGCTTATAAACTCTGACACTGTGTATTTATTTTTTCAGGGTGTATGTTAAATCGGTCTCGTTGTGAAAGAATTCTAGGAAAATACCACCACTAGCAACATGGGAATTATAGTACCTGTATAGAATGGTTGGCTCATAGCTATGCATTTTTATTTATTTTACTCATTAGTTAGTGTAAAGTTTATTAGATATTTTAGGAAGTTCAGTTTGTCTGCCGGTACTGAATACATCAGAATGCATGTAGCTTGTAGCTAACAATATTGAAATTGAAGAATAACATAGCTAAGTATTATATCCACTAGAGTTCGTCTTCTCATCACTAACATGGCAGTCATCAATATATTATATATGGTGTCAACATTAGCCTTTAAACAAACTGATGATACAACTGATCAAACACAAAAAAGAAAAATTAGTTGATACAATGAGTACAAAACCATTCAACACTAGTACTGTTGATCGCTGCTTTTGGCACAGATTGGCAAGTAAGATGGTACCATTCATTACACAACAAAGAGCATTTAATCATAGTTTCCTGAGGAGTTTCAGGCATTCTACATACACAAAAAACTGAAAGTTTACCATAGCACTCCACTTTGTCAACAAACACAATTTCTTATGTGGAAACAAGGTCAGTTTTTTTTCCTCAAAATAGGAATAGAGATGTCTTCTCATCCTCATCTGGTCATATTGAAATAGTTCAGGTTGACGACCATAACATATAGCAGTTGCATTTGCGATGGCAAACAATCCACAATCATGAGTTCCAGCCTATAACATATTAGCTAATAAATAAACATTCAATTGGTTTTAAAAAGATTGCTTACCTGTTTCTGCACATTTAGAAATGATAGTTTGATGTGCTTTTCTTGAGTGCACATAATGGAAGCTACTTGCTTGCCAGTAGTTGAAGAAATATTGCTGTAAGCACTGTCCAGAATAGCAATATTGGGATGCTTTAAGCCTACCGTACTAACAGTCAGCCAATGTCCTGGAACAGAATGTATTATCTGCACCAATTCTCCCTGGTTAACAGTGAAATTGCACACCACACCACAGTGTAACATCCTGTAAACCTTCCAGGTTAGGGAACTGATTGTGTCCACCAGCTCCCTACCATTAAAAAATCAGCATGATTGGGAGCTTATAATAATATATAGCATATATATTGCTGTCTCTTCCTTGAATGACTGTTTTCTGTCTTAATTTGAAATTCAGTTGTCTTGCCAGATTATTTGCTGATTTGATCAATTTGACTCTATCAGATTACTAAAAATAAATTACAAAAAATACCAAGTAGCTCAATATTACTTCAAGATTGCTAGTTCAATTGAAGAGATAAGATTGTATAGTTAATTAGGTGATAAGGGTATATTATAATGTGCTTACAGAGACTAGTCATGACTAAGCTGCAGACAGTTTAATTAAGTGAACAGTTTCAAAAAGAGACGGTCTAACTATTTTACAGTTATTACTTAACAGGGTGAGAAAAGAAAGGCATGAAATCCAAAATGAGATTTACCTTAGTTTGTAAAAATATCGTTTGCCAATCTGGCTCTAAACTGCTAACATTTGCACTTAGCAATGCATGCATGCCCTGCTATAAATTTATACCTCTTACTTAGTACAACATCCACTTTGATTGAAGTGCTAGTTTTTGGAAACTGGTGAGGTGATAGTTGTTGAGAAGCAACACTATAAAAAAAGAAAAGTTTTGCACAAAATATTGCTATTATATCTCTAAATATAATCTTCATTAACTCAAAACAAAATGAACATCTGACCCAAGCAATTGTAACAAAAACATGTAAAATTAACTTTATATACATTCTACCAATTCCTCAATAATAATCTTCTTTCTATTATTGTGGACATAACTCTTGCTTTTAACTTATAACTACTAGCCTTTTGGCTATATTACCAAGATTCCAGTAGACTTGATTGAGGACTATCATCAAAACAGACAGGTAGAGGCGAGAGTGGTGAAGACATTGAGCTTGAATAATTAACTGGTGGTGCCACAATTGGAGATGATGGAGCTCTAATCAATTATTCAAATTTTGTTTTACATCATAGTTTTAGAACAGTTTTAAATTTTTAGCTACACACCCAATAGAAAAATCCTCAGAGTCTACGTCAGACTCGGAGACTTTGAAATTCAAACGAACAACTGGACATAATTTCTTTTCCTTTCGAAGATTCTAATGTCTGTGATCTAAATACACACCTTATTTTATAATATTACTTTGGGCATAATAATAATAATAATAATAATAACTTACTTGACACTAGATAAACCAAAGATTTCATTAACATCAATACTATCTCTAAGTTAAAAAAAAAATTCTAATAATAGACAAAAAACTCTAATATATTATTTACCTGGTGTTTGTGCTTATGTACTACTGTAGTATATTCTTTTAAATGGGATCCAATAGCTCTTGACACCTTCCCTGAAGCCACATTTTCAATGTAGTACACTCCCTTACCTCTTGCTCGTATAATTTTGAATGATCCCACATATTTTGAGTCCAGTTTTCCACCTTTTCTTTTTTTTCGATAAAAATCTTTGAGTAAAACAAGCTGGTCAACATTAAACATTTTCGGATTAGCTCTTTTTATGTCATAATAATGTTTCTGTTTTTCCTGAGCTTTTAAAATATTATTCTTTGCTATTTTTAATTTTTCTACTTTCTTTTCATTTTCTTGTTCAAATCACATGAAAACGATTTCTTAGCTAATTCACTAGGAGTCATTTTTTTCATGTCTACATCTATAGGAAGACATGCCATATGTTCGAACATAGTAGACTCATGCCGAGAGGTGTTATATGCAAACACACAAGTATCCTAGTAGGATGGCCGAGATCTTTTCTCCTTTGCAACATATCTCACCAGCATATTCTGCAGGGACTGGTTCCATCTTTCGTCTAGCCCATTTGCCTAAACAGCATTGTATTATAGGATTTCACAATCATATTCCTATAGACCACTTTGTGTTACCTGTGGATGATATGGTGTAGTCAGTCTTGTTTTATTAATAGTTTGGCAAGACCAGAATCCAAACTATTATTGAATTCAGAGCCGCAAACCAAATCTCATAAAAAGCTATTAAGTAATATTTACGAGTTACTTCCCATCAACCAAAAAAAAACACAATTTGCCTTACCTTAAACAAAATAGTTGCAACCCAACTAGCACATTTATCAGGTGTAGGTACAGCCTCCACCAACTTAGTAAAATAATCACTGATGGTCAAAATATATCGGCTACAATCTTCTCCAGGTGGACTCAGTGGCCCAATGAAATCAATACCTTAGATGATACTAAGGACTTACTACTGGTACTGGCTGTAAATGAGGAACACCTGTTGTCAGCTTTCTATTCATTCGCTGACAAACATCACATAATTGTATCTAAACGAACAAAACATGTTGCTACTATGAATAAATAATCAATGAAGTATCCCTTCACTGTTAAAATGAGTGTTCTGGTACACCTTTAAGGGTGTTTAATAGGAGGGGCTCATTTACACCCCACTTTAGGCCTTTTATTTTTTAAAAGAATCATTTGTTTTACTAACTCTGCATACAACATCAGTTGCTTGATGGCTGGTGCTTCTACATAGCCAATATCTAATATTACTCTTGAACTGTGACCATGGTCTAAACACAGGTGTTAAAAGAGCATCTCTTCACGGTAAGTCAGAAAATGTTGTATGAATAATTTCATAATAACCCACAGTGTATTATAATTACCAATAATTAAATTTAGTCCAAGGAAAGTAGCATCACTTGATTACCAGGCAAAATAGTACATTGTCATAGACTAATCTTAATGTTAATATTCTAATTCTTTCACCACTCTATATAGTTTTTATACTTAAAGTATTTATTCTTTTTAGCAATTTTCCAACTAATAAGAGGATTGACACGAAATTACTACATTTGGAATGTTCCAGATAATAGATTCCAGATATAATTTTTTTAGAATTTAGAATATAAATAACCTCCAATTCAAGGGATGCAGTATGATTATATGACGTCCAAGCATGTTCTGTTGCTAGAAACTTATTAAAATACTCATATTCACAAACAGACTATTATGCTTGTCTAGAAAAGTTTATTTCATTGTTTGGAAGTACTGCACTTAGTACTACTACGGAAGTACTTAATTCTCTCTTGATACACCAAGGCAATAAATCCATACAGCTTTCTCTTTACACATTTTAAGACAAGTGTCGTTCAAGCCTCCCTTTTTTAATAGCTACAACATAGAATGCACTGGATAATATACAAAACTTGTCTTTTTAACTCAGCCATGCACTGAGTAAGTTTGAAAAGTAGAGAAGTAACTAAGCTATGTACAATTGAAATTACTGAATTTCCTCAAATAGCTCGCATGCGACGACTTACTTTTTTTCAGGAGTGTCGCTGGGTAGCAACTTATTCGAGGGCATGAGTTAAAAAAGGGCGCACCTGTGTAGAAGCAACCATCCAAAAGAAAACGGAATCATGACCGCTTGAAACTCAAACGGTTCATTATTTAACCTTTTATGTACCAAAAAATTCTCTGAAAATTGATCAATTGGTGAAAGGAAGAGAGTTAATCAATAATGCTTATAAAATGCTTATAAAAATTGTAAAGACCACAAAAAAGTAAGAAAAAAGTTCCTATAATCACAGCACTCCAAACGAATATAAATTCAGGCAACTCTTCTTACACCTAAATATTTTGCGAATGATTAACTCATCCCTGAGCAGTCTATCAAAACATAGTGTTTTTATTGTTATTGTTTTCTTATAATTGTTGGCAGTAGCTAAAGACATACATAACTATTATAATAACTTCCTACATCTAATCATATATTGTTTGTTTTTGTGAAAATCATTATGTACAGGGTAATCAACACCTTATTCAGGTATTGTCTATTTTACAGATTACTCTTTTTCACCAGCATTGTTAGCTATACTTCCTAAAGGCCCAACACAAGCTCATAGGCCTTCATTTGAAAAAAGATGGGTAAATCACTTTCTTTACAGGAGCATCTAGTTTTTCGTACTACTTCACAAAAAGTAACAATATTTGATAGTAAGTAATCAGTGAATACAATTCTGGTTTAGTTAATGAGACTGACCGATGCATTATAAGCATGTTTTGTGTCTACTTTAGTAAATCAAAAAGTATTTACATATTCAGCTAATATGTGCTATATCATACCTTTTTTTTTTACATCAGCAACCATTCCATGCCACATGAATCTCTCCTTGATCCTGTGTAAGGTCCTGGTGTTTCCCAAATGTCCTGATGACCGGTCAACATGGCATGAATACAAGATTCTCTTCCTTTCCTCATCAGACTGTATATATCTCAGCAATGAGCTCTACAATAACAGTATTTTGGTGTTGAGTTGAATACTGAAAAATACCAAACCTAGAACTTCTTCTTTACTTTGGTTAAATACAGTAGCTCGCCATCCTTGACTTGAAATTTAGTAGCTTTTCTCCTGATCACTCTCTTTCTTGATGCACAACAATATTCAGGATATTCCCCTCTACTAAGGTAAAAGAAAACCTGGCCAACAAGGTATTCTTTCTCATTAGTTATCACTGCTATTCCCACTACAGCTTCAAACACTACACGTGTGCGCTAAACTTAGAAGGACCAAAAATATTAGACCGGGACTATATTTTACGCTAAAAATAGTCCGGGCGGACAATTTTTATCAGCAAAATAGGTCCAGAGGACAAGTTTTATTGGGGGACCATATTTCACGTGACAGGCCACAGAAGTAAGACCTGGTTTGTCTGAGAATACAGAGGGAAATGAATCAAGAGTGCATTGTAACAACTCGGACTGTTCAAGTGTGAGTGAAACAACTTTCTCAAGACTAGGCTGAACATCTGTAATTTCAAGGGGGTCATCTACAACATTAACAACTCTAAAAACGGAAGCATTACTGACTAACTTAAGTTGTGAAATATGTAATACAGTAGGTTTGGACCATCTCTGATCTGACAGTTGACAGGGTGAATCAATTTCAAAATCTTATAGGGTCCTTCCCAGGAAGTCAGGCCAATTGTGTTTGTTAGCAATTAACTTAGTAGGCATTGTTTTCAAAGTAATATGGAATCGTTCAAGATGGCTGTTGCTTTGTGGGTGATAGGGTGAAGTCCGAACTCCTGACTTTCTCGATTTAGTTTTTCTCTTCATTTGGAATTTTCCTCATTCTAGACACGGTCATACACCGCATGAGTTGCTTTTCCTTAAACCCACACCCCTATATTCTTTCCACTTTGAAGAATATTTGGCTCAATGATTCCAACTTCTTATAGAGGTGTGTAAGGACTTTGGACAAAAAATTAGTACCTTGGTCTGACAAAATAACAAGAGGTGTACCAGTGAAAGAAATAACAGACAAAAGCGCTTGGGCAGTAACATCAGCAGTGTAAGATTTCATGGGAATGGTGAAAGGAAAACCTGAGGCTAACTCCATAGCAGTAAAAATATAATGAAACTTCAACTTGGATAATGGTAATGGGCCAACAATATCGACTGCGAGCTTCTCACAACGCTCGGCAATAATTTCGGGAGGTGACATAGGAGCTTTGATAGAACTTGGACTTGTTGACTTTAGAGCAAACAGTACATTTGGAAATATGTTCACGGATATATTGCATCATTCCTGGCCAAGTAAAATGTTTATTAAGTAAGGCTCTGGTAGAGTTAAGTCTACCATGGCCATGGCCTTCATGAGCCACAGATAAAACTTTAGACCTTAGAGAAGTAGGAACAACAAGGGCTAATGAGATGTGGTTAGCCTAGGAAGTGAGACTCGTAAGAAAACCCTTTGCTACAAACATATTATTGGTTTGATTCTTGGCCTTATCTCATAGTTCAACAAGAGAGGGATCACTCTTCTGCAAGGCAAGGAATTCCTCTTTAGAAACACCGTCAAATGTGAGTGTGGGAACAGAAACAACTGTGTTGGAAGCAGGTGTGGGTTATTCTACATCAACTGATTGCTCAGGTCCTGACACTAAAGCTCGCTCTGTCTCAGACACTTCCACAATGTCGTCCAGTGCTACAGGAGAAGCACCTTCTGACAAGTGTAATGCCTGAGCCGTCTTCTTAGCCAACTCAGTATCAGCTGACATAGCACGGGTAACAGCTAACACCGGGTCAGGTGAAACCTTCACATGTACCATCAAGGAGAGCAGTCTATCTATACCAAAGTCAGTTCCTAAGAGAAAGGTGAAGGGAGGCAGCTTGTCAAGGACTGCCAATTTGCATTTATCCTTCATAGTGGGAAGTGAGACATCAAACTCATAAACTGGGACAGTGTGACGGACTTGAGAAATGCCCCAAAGTTGGGTGTGAGAAATAGGGACTGAATCATCGTTAACAAAATTGGAAGAGATAACAGAAACTTTTGCACCTGAATCTATAACAACATCGGTAGGGATACCATTAACTTTGCCTTTGAGCAGGAAACAGTCGTCAGGGTCATAATCATTTAAAAAGTCTTCATCAGAAACATTAGAAACATCTGGGTCATTAGAAATAGCACAAACTGGTCTATTCCCGCCCTGAGTATTACTGCTGAGGGGGTGTGGGGTTGTCTGACCGTGACCCGTTACTCTGAGATTGTGACTGAGAGCAAGGTTGAGAGTAGTGGAGGCGTTTGACTCCGTGATTGAGAATGTTGTGAAGCTAAATGTTGCTGTTGTGATTCAACACCATAGGAATGGGCATTAGGACACATGTTAGCATAGTGCCTGTATGTCTCACACTTGAAACAAAGAACCGAACTCAATTCACGCCTGGGTGGGGGGGGGGGGGGGGGGGGGGGGGGGGGTGTGTATGGGGGTAAAGACAACAGAGGAGGCCTAGACTGCCTGTTAAGGGGCTGTCTGTATGAATTGCCATAATGCTCCTGAGAAGGAACAGGGTGAGAAAATTGTTGCCTGTGATTGTTGAAGGGAACAAAATGATGAGGCCTTTGATAGTGTTGATGACCACGTGCATGATGATGATTGGATCTGTGCCTGTAATGTTCCTGGGGTGAAGGTGAGAAAGCAAAACAATCTTTCAAAAAGTCATCAGTAGTATTAGCTTCTTTAGAAAAAATAAGTTCTCTCCTGTCCTGCGGCAAGCCCCAAGAACACCAATAAGGGAGAAAGTTTTGGCCATAGACTCAATCATTTTATTATTGCAATGAGACAAAAATGAAAGAGAATCCAAAATAACTTCAAATTTGTACATGGTACGTGTAAACCACTCCATAAGGGACAAGGAACCACCGTGCCTGTATTTAATATCAAGAGTGTCTAAACATTCAGAAACAGAATAACCTCCAACATCAAGTAAAATAGACCGCATGCTACTATAAGTGGAACTATACTTCAGAAAATTAGAGAAAGCTTCACAATACCTGCCTGTGAGTAGGGGTGCTAAATGATTAAGCCACAAATTCTCGTGAATACCTTTAGAACTCATGACAGTTTCAAACTTGTTGAAGAATGCAAAAATACCTTCCGAAGCCTTCAGCTCGCCCACAGCTTGTTTAATTCTGATGGGGTCACTAGAGGCACTGGCATTACGGTCAGCTGAAAGGCGTGAGATCTGGTCAGCAAGCCTGAACAAGAGCATATTGGAAGGGTCAACAGTGGGTTTGGGAGAAGCATCTGCGGTATTTCTGATACTCTCGGATCTGTTAGACTCATTAGCTATAATTCTTTTTTTCTCGACCACGGGACCATCATCGTCAGGGAACCGTTCAGCAGGACGTTCGTCTGTGTGTTCTGTACTTTCACGAGGAGAAGCATGCGAATCTTTAGTAGTGTCAATGCCATTGAAAGCAGAAAAATCGTCAACTTCGTAACTGTATTCAGTGATGCTGAAGCACAATTGTATGCATAGGGAAGAGTAGAAGAATTTTCAGAACCGTAGACAGCCTCGTCGGATAAATAGTTTGAGGGATGTTTGAAAGCAGCAGCCGCAGCACATCTGCTGGCGCGCGAACGTTGCTTAGGAGGCATAACAAAATGAAAATGACACAGTGAGTATAATAACAGACCACGTTCGGATACAACAGGAAATAATAAACAAAATAACTTGCGATTCAGAAGCGAAGGTCAAAGACTCGAAGTTAAAAATTGTCAAAAGAATGGGCACAAAACTGGAAAACTGGAGCTCTCAACTTGGTTTCGATGAGTTGGGCCGAACTCTGAACCAGTCGTTTGAAGGACATCTGGACCACCTCTGTACACCAGGTGTGGTGGGATCGGACGAAGGCTCAAGTAGCTCGAGTAAGGCCAAGGGTACGCTTGCCATCTGATAAGTACAACCAGGCAGTTAAAGGCTCCCTCCCAATTGACAAGGGTTCCAATCTTGTAATAAGGATAGATTAAGGCAAAAGTACAACTGAGTGGGGCTCATCACGGGGAAGGCCATTATAATATAGAAAACCCTCCAACACATGCCCAAAGCAAGAAATGATACAAACAAGTAAGTGTGGATAATGTGCTGATAAGTATTAATGAAGGTGGGTGTTCATATGATGTTTGTTGGTGTGGGAGAAGATGGCAGGGCCGTTCTACCACATTTCATGAGCTGGCTAATATATTTTCAAGAGTCAGAGATGAGTGAAAGTAAAGCGTGAGAGTGAAGTATCCTGCCATATCACACTGATAGAGTGTAATAAGTGGTTTATTTTACCCTAGATATCTTCACTACTGTAGTTTGTACTAGGACTTTAACTCACACTTATAAAGTTGGCAGTAGGGGTTCCCAAACCCCCAGCAGTTATTTTAGCAGCTGCTCTAACCAGGTTGGGTAGGCTATATCAGATGAAGGTAGTTGTAAAAACAGGGAACTGTTGAACTCAACTGGTTCCTATAACTACTAGGGTAATGAGCTTGATACAGCTTGAAATAACGAGCATGTCAAAATATATTAAGTTATTTCACTGGTCAAGTACCTAAAAATATCATTGTGAAGATATCTAGGGTGGAATATATATAAATGTTATACATATTTACATTATACACTGTTAAAACAGGGTGCTTAAATAACACCTCACGAGGTGTTTAACAGGAGGCGCTGTCTGGACACCCCACTTTGAGCCCTTATAACTTCCACACCAATACATACTATACCAAGGTTTTCGAAACACCCCATTTATATGTATACATACAACAATAGCTTATATCCTTTAGCTTCCTCATTTCAAATATCTTTCGGTAATGGAGACAATATAAACCTTTAAACTGGGGTGTCCAGGCAGCGCCTCCTATTTAACACCAAAACTAGGTTTTCGAAACACCCCATTTATATGTATACATAATAATATGTATACTTTATTATATGTTTTATGCATGAATAGTACATATGCTCCTTAAACGCGCACACAGGTGCCGGTTTTTCACCTAAAAACACAGATTTTAGGATTTCTTCTGATACTACAGCATTCATCAAGTCTTACTTGAAATTTGGGCTCCAAATTGTGAGATAATTCCTGCGAAACGCTTATTATTCAAGTCCCAAAAAGTTACTGCAGACAGGTTACTATGGCATTGAATATTCTTTACCAGATGCAATTTCAAAACTTCATCGTTTCTTGGGGCTGCTAAATGCCCGTTGTTGGTTGTCAAGTGTCACTGGTAGCCAGAATGGCTAAATATTTAAACTAAGGAAGCCACCACTACATGGGAGAAGCTGAGGTAAGTAAGTAGTCCCATATTAGCTAAAATTACAATAATAATTTTGGCTATTATTTTTTTGGTAGAGCTGCGAGCTTGTTCGCCAGTTACTGGTATAATGTAGGTAGTCAAAATGGCTTCAATTGGATACTACAGAAGTTGACACTATTCAGGAAATTTAGGTAAGAGAGTAATTCTTTATTTGTTTGGTATTATTAGTGGTCAACTACTACATACTTTTTACATGAACTAAGCCAAAATATACTATGTAACAATACTGTGTAGTTTTATGTAACCAAGTAGGCAGGCTCGCTCGATACCTGCGCTCAAGCGCACCACATAGTTGACAGCGAGACACTCCCAAGGGTAACACAATTGAAAATCCAGTATGTTTGTTTGTTTGTATGTTTAGATTTATGGATGTCATTTTGTACTTTGACCCTCATGTATTTTTGCGTTAGCTCAGTGTTCGACGGGTCCCAAAATTGGGAATACGCCGTCACATCTGCTCCAGGGACTAACTATTTCCAAAGTTACAAACGCCATCTCACGGCTCATTATTGTATTTCTTATTTTTGTTTACAAACGGGCTCTTTTTAGAGCTGTCACAAGTCAATTGATTATCTTACCAATAAATTGCGCGTTCGCCGAGCTTGAAGTTGTGAGGGCGGGGTAAAATTGCAATCCGGGCATCAACTTGAAAATAAAAATTGATATTTCCGGGAACTGGATCACTGAATTGAATCCAAATTTTGCGCACACAACATACCCACCTTAGAATAAAGTTACAGAGATTTTTTTTTTAAAGAATAATGCACGAGTAAAACGGCATGAAAATTTTACTATTATTATAAAAATAAATATAATAGATAATAAAAATATGGCTCTGTAATGTTGCGAAGAAGCCCACAAGCTACCTTTGGAAAAAAAACGAGCGCGTTAGCTCTTTCGGCCGCTTCGAAATAACTCCGAATAGTAGCCGGTGTGCAGAGCTGTATCTCCATCCCAGACGAGTCTTCATTCTTCAAATTTGGCTTGCAGGAGTACTCTGTGTTAGTGCCCATTCCACCCGTAGCAACGAAGTAAGCCCACAGTATACAGAAAAATAATAATAAAGACACAGCAAAAACAGTCGATTTGCGGTATACGCGCCTCGGTTTCTGGTGACAGGGCACCCTTAAGCGAAGTCTCTTAGGCTCCAAATTGTGAGATAATTCCTTCCAAGCGCTTGTTTTTCAAGTCCCAAAAAATGTCACTGCGAACGGTTGCTATGGCTATTCCATTTCCACAATGGCAACCTAAGGTAATCGCGATATAAAACTAGAAACGCAGCAATTTGAGGAGTAACCGCTCATTTGTTTACAAAATTCTTAATGAAGACAGTGAGAGTGATAAATTGAGCCTTACCTTGCGACTAAAAGCATGCGGGTTTTGAGCGGGGAAACCTGTTGTTTTTTCTATTCCCATAGACTTTTGCATTGAGTTTTGGAATAGCACTTTCTCTCCAGTTTTGAAGTTTACTGAGGGAATATTTTTCAGCCCGAGGTTTTCCAATGGTGCAAACTCCCCCCCCCCCCCCCCCCCCCCATTGCTAGCTGCTTCCGTTCTAAAGATATTCAAGTTTTTCTTGTGGCCAACTAAAATTGGACATACGATAGCTAAAATACTATTCGTAGCACTTGTTTCATAGATAATTTGTTGTACATATCCTTATACAATTTGAATATGAATTACTCACAAATTCCCTTCAATAACTTTCCATTATAACAATTTAATTAATACACAGAACATTATGCCATTGAATTTGTGTCATTATATTGCACTAGTAGTACCACAACTCACAATGGTGTAATAAATGTTAGCATTAGATATTTTTATGTTTTCTGATTATCTTCAACTCTTGATTTAGTTACATTAGTTACCCTCTCATGATCTATTTCCATAGATTCAATTCTGCCTTGCCCATCTCTCCTGCTTTTCAGGCTCTCTATCATTCTGTTAATGACAGTGGACTTAGAAGAGAGCTATTCCCTTTTCTGTCTATTCTTTGATGACCAACAATATACATAATGTAGTGGATGAGTATGTTGTCATTGTCTTTATTGCCACACCTGTGTAAAATCTACATACTACTGTACAGTATGTCAAAATGTGTATAGGGCCAATACTAAATTATTATAAAGCAAATTACATATGTGACAGTACTTGGGAAAAGGGACCAATTAGTAAAATCAAATATGTACAGTGCTTCCAACTTAAAGAGTGAATTTTTTTATACTGTATATACCCTCACTACAGTCATTTAACATACACATACCTTTTCTTCATCATCCCAATAATGTTTACAATAGTAAAACTGCCTGTTTAGAGAATGGAAAATGGAGAACAGCACTTTTCTCATTCACTCTAATACATTTTAAGCCATTTTTGTTGACGTCAAGATTTTGCTGTAGTTTGTCATTGAACGTAGCTAGTTAACGAGCTAAGGTCTAACGGTTAAATCCAACCCGCGAGTAATTGAAAATCTTGGGCGAATTCAATTTGTTGCCTAGCAACAAATTACCCCTACGTCGGAAAATCGCGGGTAAATTCTTATAAATTTTTGTTATAGTATTGCAGCAACAGAATAGAAATAATAAATGTGTCTAGTACTCTTACACAATGTATGGTCTAAACTGAGTAAGGCCTCCCCCATCAATGAAGTAAGCGGCCCCAACTATAACTTACTGCCGTTCAGCTGATCGCCACCATTTTCCAAGCATAAGTAAAACCCGTAACCCGTAACGCGCGTAACCCGTAACGCGGACTTCCGGTTAGATTACGGAATTCAACTCTATGTTAACTCTATGAGAAATTGGAGTAAGAAACTGTGCTCAAGTTGGTCAGATTGCCGATCGTATATTTAGTGAACCAAGGAGCGCCTGCCTATAAACTTGGTATCAAAATACTCCATAAGAAGTGCTCTACACAGTGGTATGAATAACTCATTTTTCAATTTTTAACGCAATTGGTCTCTTTTCCCAAGTACTGTCACATAGTATAGACAAACAAGTGAATGAGTAGGTTGTCATAGTCTTTATTGCCACACCTGTGTAAAAATCGACATACTACTATGTACAGTACGTCAAAATGTGTATAGGGCCAATACTTAATTAATATAAAGCAAATTACATATGTATAGACAAACAAGTGAATTACAATTAGTATAGACAAACAAGTGAATGAGTAGGTTGTCATAGTCTTTATTGCCACACCTGTGTAAAAATCGACATACTACTATGTACAGTACGTCAAAATGTGTATAGGGCCAATACTTAATTAATATAAGCAAATTACATATGTATAGACAAACAAGTGAATTACAATGTTTAAATGTTGTTATAATAATAATGATAACAAACAAGTTAAATGTTTAGCAATTATCGTGTAACTAAACTAATGATATATAGTCAACTTTGTGAAATTACACATTGTTCAAATTTCTTTCTTTTGGTACTGCATGTTACCGTAGACGATATTAGTAGTCATTGGAATGCTCTATTGCAACAAATAACAGCAACAAAATTAGAACGTAAATATCTTTAATAGTTCCTCACTAAACCATTCTAAACGCCAATATATATTATACCCAATTTAGGAAAAGCCCTAGTGTTGTGTTGATTGATTAGACAATTATATTGTTTAAGACAACAATATTGACACATTTTATATTCATAGACAAAAATCTAGATATATTTAAGCTACCTAATTTAATTTAAGTAGTGCATACAAGAAAAAAAATAGAACAAATTGTAGAAATAATTTGGTCACGTTAATAGAATCTACAAAAATAGTGCAGAAGTTCATTTATAAACTTATTTAGAGTAAAATTTAACACAAATTCTTCAATATTTTGTTTGAATCTTTACAATAAAAATCATACTATGGTTTAAATATAGCCAAGAATTAATTTTCATACTGAAGGAGAATAATATGATTTGGTTGTATTTTCCTTGCAAGGTTTATTATCTTCATTTGCACATAATACAGTGCTCTATCTATAACTAGTGATTCACTTTGAATGAAAATTTAAACATTCCAACTATCTTTTCTCCTTCATTAACATTAATGATCTATGAAGTAAAAAGAGTAACTAATTTCGTACATTGCTGGCTTTTTCCTTTGTGAGAGTTACCTCTAACAGTACACCAATGTCTAACTAATACAATATACTTACTTCAATGCACTCATACAAGGGTTGTTCTTGAATGTTGTTCACAGCAACTGAAGTCATAGCATTGCCACTCGTCTTATTCATGGCAAGCTCATATTCGCGTGGTTCCTTTGTCAATCCGTTAGTATCTTCGTCATTTTTATGGTCAGATTCATACTTACTTTCCGGAGCAAATACCGATGTACTGAAGTTAGTATGAGATGATTTGCTTTTTCTGTAGAAAAATAAAATATAAAAATTCATATACCATCTTTTATTACTAAATACAGTACTTTTATGTATTAAGCACGAAACAAAACAATTACTTGGATAGAATAATAATCAGATATAATTTACAAGACTAAATTTCTAACAAAACAAAAATGCATAGTTTTTATAATGTGATCCATTTTATACATGTGTTTGTGTTTATGTTTATGTGTGCTTCAGTAAATGTGTGTGTGCTTATGCATTTATTGTAATTTTTATAATTAGATAGACATACCGAATACAGAATATTACTAGTATAATTCCAAGACAGAACATAGCTAGTACAAATCCACCAACAAAACCTCCTACTCCAGCACCGATTGCATTTAACGATCTTGATGGCATACGATTACTGTTAGAATGTTGTAAATTTATAATTACACCATTGTTTCCAAGTTGAAGTCCTTTTGGTGATGACATCACAATAAATGATACTTGTGCAATAACAGCTGCAGCAGTAATGGCTCCATCATCTCTGGAATATGTTAGAGTAGTGCTAAATTGTACCATTCCATTTCCTCCATTAAGACACTTAATCACAGTAGATGAGAAGTCACTTGATGTTAGAGTACATGAGCATATTCTGTTTAATATTACAATGAAGTATGCCAGAATAATATTTGTTTGTGCCTATTGCAAAATAAAATTTAAAAATTTTGACACAGCAAACCAGATAAAGAATAATATAGTTAAGGCAAAGATAATCTAATACAATGTTCCTCTTTCTGAGATGTAATCCGCCACATACCTCCTGATCTTCTTGACAGGTGATATTTGAATTCAAACTTACTTCAATCATTACATCCACTACATGTATAATACAGAATGTCAATAAAAATGTTATTTTATTGGGTGGCCATTTAATCAGTGATAAAAATTAATGTCTTAATTTCAGAAATTATCCAAATTATTGCAGAATTTAATGATTATATAACAATTTTGTGAAATAATGAAGGTTGGTAACTATAAAATGTGGTCTATATAATGACACACTTGTTTGTCAGTATTGACGATGGTGTAATATTCATGAATAAATTAGGGGGTCAGCAGAGTTTATAAAGTATCATCATTACCTGAATGAAGTTCTTTCTACTCTATACACAGCTGAAAGAAAAAAACTTGAAAAATTTCTTCCTTTTTGGATTCGAGTTTATAACCATTTACATTACAGTAACACACTCTTAAACATTGTATCATCTGGAACTGACAGCTTGTTGATTCTTTGAATGATTTCTTAACATTTTTTTCCTCTTTTTTGCATTTCTATTTTTTTTTTTTCATTTTTACTTTCTTCCACTGCCCATCCACCACTCTATAAACACTGGGTGTCTATATTCATGAATAATTGATTAACTGAACTGTGTTAGAAAAGAGCAATAGCTAGCCACAATCCAACACAAAACACAGATAAAAAAGCAGAGAAACAGAAGAATACAAGGGTCATGAAAAACACAAGCAGGTGAGAAAAGGATGACTTATGTAATAACTAAATGAAGAAGTGAAGAAAAAAAAAACACACAGAAAGGCCAGACATTCTGTGTTGCAGGAGAGATAGACAAAGGAATCCATGAGATGAAAAGAGGAATAAAAAAAATTGGGATGCACAGAACAGGAGAGGTCAGGTAAACCATGGATAAAGAGACGTAATGTACTTGTATTTTTTTTTACAAAAGTTAGTACACCAATTGCCATGGTGTGGCGGGGTACTTGCTGAGTATATAATCATTATATATAGTCGTTTAGGACAAAAATCAAAATTCTTCATATATACTTTAAAGTAGCAGTCAAAAGATGTTGCTACGTAATGGTCAGTAGTAAACTACATGAGTTATAATAAGAGTTAAGACAATATTTACCTTTGTTTCTCAAAAAAATAGTTTTCTCAAAAGTAATTTCTCCAGCAGCAATAACACATTTATAAACTCCAAATTGCTCACTATTATCGTTTGTATTGTATTGAACTTCATTACTATTAGTAATATTGAGTGTTACATTATTCTTTTCCATAGAAATACTCAAGAATTGAGGAATATCCACATTACCATAACATGTCAAGTGGTTACTTTCAGATAAATAGAAGTCCATTTTAATGGCACTAAATGAATGGGTTAGGTTTTCTACAATAAATATGTGAAAGAAAGTTAACGTTAATTAATATTATTAACATTATACAACAGACTAGCTTAACAGTATAAACATATAGTTTCTTCACAATAAAATACAATTGTCGTAGAAGAGCTTAACACTGTATACAATTTTAAGTAAATTAAGTGATGGTCATTCTAATACATAACTCATTAGTTATTTGAGAATATGAGCACATAATTGATGGCAGCTATTAATTTGGCATGTTACAGTAATCAGTCACAAAATACAATAAATTAATTATTTCTCTCACCATAATATTGCAGATGTACATATATTTGATCACGAATTATCCTCGATAGTAAAAAAGGAGAACTACGTATGAAGTTGTAGTATGACAAGCAATTTGAAATAAACTCTTGAGAATAAGTGTTGAATAAAACAATATTGTATAATCCAGTATCTGTTTGTTGACCTCTAGCAATAGATACTGTAAGAGTCCAATATTTACTGGTGACAGTTCGATAGTACAGTTGTTTATTCCCATCATCATATACACCTATATAAAATTGCCTGAAGTATTCATTTGTTAAATCAGTCAAATCCACAAGCATACTAATGTTCACTATGTCATTAGAGGAAAATGTGATATACTTATCAGGACGAATTTTGAGGTTAGAAGTAACTGACAAAAGTTGAAGATCTATTAACATAAACAGAAACTTTCAATTAATTTGACATCAAAACATATTAATTCAGAAACAAGATTTATACAGTTGAATGAAATAAATGTATTTAACATATCATATGCATAATAATAAATGTTTTTAAATACATCACATCATATATCAATCTAAAATTAAATTAACCTATTAAACAATAATAGATCCTAAAGATTAAATTGTTTACTTTTATATTGCCAGTATTTTGAATTCAGTATAATATACACATAATTATATTTCATGCTTTTGTTTCATTTCGACTAGTTTAAGTGTTATACCAGAATGCTTGTTCATGCATACCCTTGACCTCATTGAGCATATTATTATAATCTATAACAATTCAGAATAGTAAGGGTCAAGAATTAACATTCTGCTTCTGCCTCTGATCTTTTAAAATTTATCTGTCACTCGCTTTCACATTATATTCTGCAATTTTTCCCATCTTTACACAATTGTTACATTTATATTGACTGTATAATTTCTAATAACATGGAATATTTTTTCTCAGTCAGTAAAAGCAACAATGATTGATACAGAGCCAAAGGTAAGGAGTCCAGATTTTATCCAATTGAGAAACCTGAAAAAAATTGAATGTCTGAAGAACATGAATGTGTGACAGTTTAGTAGTGAAAGTGTGTACATATCCTTGTGGGCATCATGTATAACATTATTATGTATTTGAAAGGATTAAAAATATATCATTTTACCTCGGTATGAATCTAATTTTTAATCACTGCAATGAAGCCTACCCTACTTGTATAATATTAAATAAAACCACCAGAAAAATATATATTTTAATAATTATGGGCAGAGTTTAGGAACAAATATATAATCATCACAAAAATTAATTTAATGTGATTGATAGGATAGTTTTAGTTCTCGTATTTAGTCAAAAATAAAATAATTATAGAAAAAATTAAATAACCTTAAAAAATCTAAAAAAAATATAAGTAATCAAGAGGAAGTGAAAGCGTATCTGTAATACCTATTTTCCTGGAATTAAACACAGCTGGTTGAAAAATCGGGTAATATTGTAGAGCCTTCAGCATCAAATGTTCACATTTTTTACTATTTGGAACTGTCAGAAGCCCTTCATATCTCACTCGATACTCCCCTCCATTTTGAAATGATGCATTAAATGATTGGCCTTGTTCTAGCAATTGTATATTAGTTGAAAATATTGGATATTCATTATGATACCAAACAAGTCTATCCATATATGTACGCAGGAAACTAGAATTTTTTATGTTCACTTGTAAAATGCCACCTTCATCTATAACTTTATTTTTGATGATGACATCATTAGAAATGGCTTGTATAGGATCTGAGTACAAATATTCATAAATGTATTATTGATCACTTTTTTTGTAGCTCTATAATAATTATTACCTTGAACTTCCATGAGAAAATGTCCATGACTAATTGCAATACCATTTGCTCTCACTTCACATAATATTTTATTAATTTTAGAAAATCCTTGGTGAATATAAATTGAAGCATTCGATAATGACGTTGTTAAATATAGTGATCTTGAAGATCCCGGTAAATACCAGTAATATCTCAGGTTAACAGTTGGATCAATGTTCAAGGGATTGGGTGTTATGCTACAATTAAACTGTACTGTCATTCCAATAGTATAAACCTGAGTTGTGCTCAGAGGCCTCACAATCACATCATATATCAAATCTATAAACCAAAATACACAACAAAATGCACATAATTATGTATGTGCATGTACATCATGCAATCAAAATTTCAGCATGTCATAACAGATGATGAATGCTCATAGCATCTAGAGGTTGAAACATTGTTGCATTAAAAAAATGGACTACAGAAGCACTGGAGGTACAGCACTAAATATACACTAGGTAGATATTACAAAATCATTTCTCAGAACTCAAAAGAAAAATATTTGGTGTATACCTAATCATACCATTTCCGTAATCATAACTGTTAATATAAAAATGTATTTTTAAAAGGGAAGGTTATGTATTTAAGAGGTACACCTGACAAGTAATAAATCTAAATTTAGCTGTCAGGTTGTACCTATAAGTTATACTAGGTATGTCCCCCTCCCCTTTCTTTATATTCTTTCTCCTACTCATCTGATATAATTATATTGGTCACCTGTACATATGATTCCAATGGTTGATGTAGAGCAAGTACATGGGTCTATGGTTGATGATGAAGAACAACTATCATAAGCATTGTAATATTCAGAACAGTTTGAAATGTCTATGGCAGAAGAACTTAAGCAATATAATTCTCCAATTAAGTTTTGAGACACTCCTAGATCTTGATATTGTCTTGTCCAAAATGCTACAAAACAAAAAAATATAACCCAACTGGTTTACTCGATAGCTATGTGAGTGAATGAATTACAGCATTATTATGTGTTACTAGCAAGTACCTCACCATATTATGGCGCTTAAATTTATTCTTCTGTTTCATCTACAATTACATTATTCCAAGTTGCTAATCAGTTCGTTTCATGCTCTCGGTTTACATGGTAATTCAGCACTAGTTTACGATATTGTGCGTCTAGCTCTTCAGCTTATGAATTATTCATCAATACGTATGTTGTCGGTCACGGGTATAATAATTATATATATAACATTTACTGATACAATGAATGCAAATAGTATAACATCACTAATACAAAACCGCTCTCCATTTTCATTTTTGTATTGATACTGATACTCTAATACATGGCATAATACTATGCAATAGTTCAATAAGTCTTCTGTCATCATTTTAATACCTAAATTACTTTGAACTTGGTTCTAGTAAAGAAAGAATAAATTAACTAGATTGTTAAAAAAAAAAGTTATCACTTGAACCCTATAAATATATATATCTGTATAATATGATGAAGAACCAAGTAAAAGTGAACTCAATCCGTCTGACCATCTGCACCACACTTAACTGACAAAAAAAAATACAGACAGACCAAGGCTATTAATGAGTCATTCCTTCATGCATAACTTTGTTAGCTCAAAATTTTGTCCGCCAACTCAGAAATTTGGCTTAGCTCAACCTTTCCTTGATGAGCAAGGAATAATTCGTGTCAGTAAATGATTTCAGCTCTCAAATGTACCATACTCGACTCAAAATCCCATTCTACATCAAAGAAAATAAAACTTCACTTGTCTTCTAGTGGACTAGTGCCACAAAGATTGTCACCATGCTGGTTTAGCAACTTTCATTGCTATTCACTCTAACAATTATTACAAATTTGGTTGGAGAAAGCTGGTGAGACCAATTTCTTAACAATGTGTTACATGTTGATGCAGTTTTTCAAAAGCTCTACATCAATTTATGGGGCATCTTCTACCTGACAGAGTAGACGATAGTTCACCTCTTACTTTTCAATGAGTTTGGCTTGACTTTACTGTTCTGTTTCTAATATGCTAAGGACACACTCATCATCCAATAAAGGTTAAGTCTTATGTCTAAAGAGAAGGAAAAAAGGGAAGGATTGATTGTATTAAAAAGCAAGTGGAATAGAATCGTCGAGTAAAGGCAGCGCAAGTTTAAAAAAGGAAGTTGAAAGTACTAAAAAGAAGGCAAAAGTTTCACTTAGCTGAAGATAGAAGGACAAATCATTCAGACTCAAGAAGAAAGAGGGGAAAATGGAAAGGTTGGGTATAAAAAAAGCTGAGATGGTTCAGGAAAAAAGAGAGTAGGAGAGGGAAACTGATGTAACCCTAACCAATGGTAGAGAATGATAACAATGAATAAAATAGTTTATGCTACTGCACTCTTACTTTGCAATACATCCATACAACTGTGTAACGGGGCATTTGCTAGTATATTATATATATTAAATTATGCCAAATACCCATACATCCATATCATGAATTATCATGTGACCCAAATAGTAGCTATATACTGTCCATTATTAACAATTAACACAATCTTGAATTTACCTTTAGGTGACTTTTGAAGTAATTTTTGACAAATAAGACGGGCATAGGTGTATTTCTGATAACTATCCTTGCATATTCCAACCCACTGACCATTGTTGCATATCTCTACTCTTCCTTGTATAAAATTTTGAGATTGAGTTTGATTAAGTAATCTAACATCACCTCTCCCGCAGGCATGGACATTGTTTGTTGAGTACCCCCTACATATTACTGCTGCTGCTTGATAAGAATTATAACGAAATATATTATAATTGAATTGAGAGTTGGAAGACCAAGATCTGAGAAAAGTGCAATTTAATATACTGAGTTCATTTCCACTACAACTTGCTCGATGCCAAAAGAAGAAAGACTGTCGCGAACCTGAAGCTCCAATTGATTCTAAAGTACATTATGAAGTAACATACTGAATGTAACTAAACTCTTGAGTTTTTTCTTTATACTGCACTTAAATTAAGCAACACACACATTAAAATCACTAGTACACATATTGGTACGATTAATCATTAGGATATTTTATATTATAACCACAACTCGTGATACAAAAAAAATCAATTTTTCCTTGCTTCAGTTCATATTACTAGTGATATACTACAACACAAATGGCAAGCCAGCTAGCCTAGCTGCAAAGTGAGAACTAAGTATGAACTAAGCACTTGGCATAATTTATAAAGTCGCTGAAATTGAAATAATTGTAACTTGGTTTACCCATTCAATGACAACAATTGAAATGGTGTTGTTGGGTTTTCTATGCTTTAAAGAACAAATGTTCAGGCATATACATCTGCTTCAAGACAAGCTTGCTATTCAAGGCCCAACTCATTACTGAATGGTCAACAGTCTTCATTACTATTCTATAAGATGCATTACTAACTTCTGTATTTAGCGGTGTGCATGAAAAGGGGTTATATATACCATATAAATAAGCAAAAACAAAAATAAACAACTCAAAAATCTTGAATGTTTAACCCCTGTAAATGTCTTACTTATCTCGCTAGCCTTGCCAATATACTATTACATTTTGCAATTATTTGTTCACATTTGATTTCAAATCATCAGAACTTACTTTGCCAAGGTAGTCCTAATTGTCTACAAACAACTCTAGCAGCTCTATTGCTCCACCTAGATGATGTAATACTCCCCCAAACTCCATCTTTACACACTTCCACTACCTTCTTTTTAGATGAAGATACGTCTATTAGGCGAACAGAGTTACTAACACAGTCTGTACCTATATAGTTGTAAAATCCAGAATAATAATAACCTTCCTTTATATTATAAGCATATATTAAATTTGTATAAGTTACCATAATAACATCCAACATTAGGTGTGGAACAGGACATGTTACTTGTTATAGAAGAGCAGTCTCTAATGAACCTAGCTGAACTTGAAGATGATCGACAGACAATATTACTTAGTAAAAATCTGGCAGATGGACGAATGCGATAAGAAGTATAATAAGATCGCACTGCTCCTAAAATTGTGTATAATAACAACCATAATATATAATGAAACTACATATCATTGCAAGCTAGTTCACATTTTCATTACACCAAGGTTTAAATAAAAATGTTTGAATCTTCTAAATAAAGTGTGAAACTGATATAAAATGAGTACATTAGACCATTATTATTAATGTTAGCTATTGTCTAGACAAAATATTGATATGAAGTAAATAAGAATTACGTTTATAAGAAGTATCACACTATTTCTTGTGTATTACTAATTTATTACCAATTAATGTAAATACTATGAGATTTTATAATTAAATTATTTAATAAAAAAGTTGTGTAGTGTTTACAATTAATTGGTACATCTAATTCAATGACTATCCTGACTGAAAAAATTATTTAACCTTGCACTGCATGAAAAATGTCAATTGACCACCATAACAAAGTCATAAATTAGTGTATAATCTGTTGATAACTAGTTTGACAACCACTACAGCCTTGTCAATGTTTTTGTCAACTCCAATTGTCATCACAGTTTACCGATTGGACACATTTCATGCAGTGCTGCATTTCAATAATGGATAAAGCACTGGATATCTTACGCATATTATTTTGCTTGTTCAATAGTTGACGACAAAAAATGTTGGACGTTACATTATTCCAGTTTGACTGACAGATCCCAGTCCAGGTTCCATTAATACACACTTCAGGAGATCCTTCCCATGACACATAGCCACCAAAGAGACGAATATCTCCATGGTTACATGTGCTTGCTACAAATAATGAACATTGGAATCACTTACATGCATAGGCATTTGTATTAAAGCAACGAAGTTGCTATTTCTGGCTCATCAGCTATTAAATTTGTATGACAATAATTTCTGTCTTTGACACATGTAGCAGATATTAGAAGGTTAATGATTACACTAATAAAAAATACTACAATTAATAAATAATAATTACAATCATAATAATAAAAATAGTAACAATAATAGTAGTACTAGTAATTCAGCGAAGCGAGCGAAGCGAGCGGAGCTGACTCTCTAATGAGTTCGCGATATATATATATATTTAGGTCTAGAAATTGTTTTTGTTCTTGTGTGGGCGTACGTGTGTACCCTTTCTCCTACGCGCTTGCGCGGGCCGGGTAACCTTCTTAACAACATTTTGTTTTGTTTACCCACCGTACGAAGTAGCGATTCCCAGTAGACAAAACGTTAGAAACGCTCGGTCAAGAGTTTTGAGGGCGTTAGAAACTCCAGAAGAAAAATTATCAAGGAGAGCGATAAGAAATGAAAAAGACAGGGCAAGGAGGAGGAGAGCTAAATCGAAACAGAAACAGGTAGCAAAGTAAAGAATCTGACAGTATTTTGTAGCCACACCAAGCATGCATGGAGTAGCTGCAATTACAGGGAACATGCATCGCTCGCTTCGCTATTTTGTGCTATTAGAGCACATCACTATAGTAATAGTAATAATGGTAATAGTAGTAATAATGATTATAATAAGTATGTGTCTCATCGTAAGCTTAATTAATGTTCAAACATTAAAGTGACAGTACTTTTATTTAATCAAGATAGATTATATGTACAAGTGGACTGCATATATCTTCATTACTAAATTTTATATCTATATATACATACATATATATACTTCTAGCATACTTACCATCACATCTCAGAGCCACAGTATTAGTATTTGAGTAACAGAAGCGATAGCCTACATAATTTAATCTTCTACATTCCAGCAAATTCTGCTCTCTGTCACAATCAAGTGAAAAAAGTAGAATTGGCGAGTTTCCATCTCCATACATTAATCCACTCAGCAAACTGCTATCTGAGAACAAATAATTCAATAAATTAATTGTAAACATCATTTCAAAGTAAAAAAAATTTTAAGCTAAGGTTAAAAACCGGAAAGTTCAATCAACATAAAAGCTTGATGTTAAGTTTCACATTCAAATCTCTCAGATGATAAGCTGTTACAATAATTGAAAAAAGAATATTTTTTTACATTAGTCTATAGAAAATGTAGCACAATATTATTGGTATGTCACAAGTTACAGCAAAAAGCTACTTCTGCATTATAATAATGTGAAATATAGCCTCTATCTGTATACCAGCAGTTAGGTGCTATAGGCTACCATTTATGATAAAGTTGACTTCACTGAAAGTATAGCACATTTTAAGCTAAGGCTACTTCCAAATTTCAAGTTAATTTACTGAATATTTGGAAATTCTCTTGGCATGGTCAACACTACAATCTGAAGCAAGCTAGAGTATATCTAAGCTCTTAGCTAAATAAAAATTGAGGTGAATAGATATAACGGAATATTACGGCGAAATCTATACCACTCGAAAAAATATAGAAATTCCTACAGCAAGATTTGTACAGTTTAGTTACACATCTGGAACCACTCAAATTTCCTGAGTGCAACATCAGGTGTGCTTTTATGCTGTCTTACTGCATGTATCCTGGAGTTATATAAGATTTACTTAGTTCTTTAGTACCAAAGAGTTGAGGGTTAGCCTAAAGTACCACAGAAAATGCTGCATTATGGGGAGAAAAATGACACTTGTACTTACTTTATTGGGGCAATGTATACCTTCCTTTCTTATACTAGTGGTGTGCTTGTGCACAAATGTCGAGTAAGAAAATTAATTCAAGCAACAACTAAATTTTAAACTTAAATCTTGAATTTTTTCATCACAGAAAAATATAATATCCTATCCTGCACTTCAGGAAATCACACCAGCGATACCAGTTATATAATATCTAATACAATTTTGTAATATATAAATGGATATTAAAGGATTGTTAATATGTTGCTTATCAAACATGCTTTCAATCCAAGTGTGTAATTTATTTAAATAATCCAGTTAGCTTTTTGAAGTTACTTTAAAATGAAGCACCAAGGGTGCAAACTCTCAGTGTTACTATACACTAGCTAGCTATTACAAAAACCAAAAGAATAATTTATTTGGAGTAGTATCAATAGGTTTGCGCACATCAATATATAGCTAAAGCTTGAGCAAGTCGATATGCAACTCGTGCAATGAAACTGTAGACATTATTGCTGTTTTCATACGAAAATTTAACATACAAGTGACACTCACCTCATCAGTAACTTCAAAAAAAAACTCCAAGTATCCTGAACTGCTGAGAAAAATATTGTAATGCAAAACTATCGTGGGCAGCAAAGAAACCATTTGCTCACATGAGTGGAGATTACTAACAATCGCTTATGATTGTACAGCAAAATACAGCCAGATTTTCCTGAAAAAATAAGTCGAAACAAAAAATTCTGGCACATTAAAGAGAATTAAAATGTCCAGAGCTATGTTTTGATCCTAATTCAATCTTTGGGATGCAGCTATCTTCAAGATCAGTGTGACAGAATGACTGACTGACTGACAGACAAACTATATATAAGTCCTGTATCCCTCTCACGCATGCATGCTGAGGGTTAAGAATGTTTATCACTTTTGGTTTAGCAGAATTGTATCCAGCATAAGCCCCTCTACAATGTCCCAATGCAATAATATGGCATATGGTTCCACCATACTGAAATACATAAATACATTAAACATTTTGAGCATTTGTCCTAACGACAAACATTACACTATATTAAACTTACTTCCTGATTGGAAGCCTAATTGTTCACACGCAATACCAGATTCTTGAGGACCCCATGAAGATCTACATACAGTTCCCCATTTTCTCTGTATACATATTTCTAACCGCCCTTCACTTGGGAGTACTCCTCCAACTAAGCGAATGTCTCCATGGCTGCAAATATCTCCTACTAATGTAAAACATGTAGAACAAAAATGTCAGAAATGTGATTCGGTTATTTGGCTATACAAAGAAAGCAAACTGTGCTCTTGCAATTATCTATCTATATTATAATAATACACTCGTTTGTTAGTAATGCTGACAATGACAGTGTGCATTCATGAATAATTCATGAGCTGAACAGAGTTAAAAAAAAAAAGTAGCAAGGAAACAAAGTACCTCCATGTCGTATTTATACAAAATCAAGAGAAATCTGGTATGAAGATAAAACATAATTATTTTCCCATTCAGATAACGATGAATCTTTACCACTTAAGTACTTCAATGAAAAAGTGAAAAAAATGCACAGAAAGTACAGAGATACCAAAAAGCAGTAGATAGAGAAGAGGAAATATATGAGTTGAAAAGAGGAATGAGAAACATTGGGACTGCTAAGGAAGAATGAGAGCAGGAGAGGAAAACCATGGATACTTTTTGCCACTGCACTCCAAAATAGAAAATGTTAGAGCATCGGGTGCCACTTTATAGCAGGGTACTTGCTAGTGTTATAATTAAAAAAAGATAATAATGAAGTATATTTTCATGAATAATTAATTAGCTGATTCCAGTCGCCATCAGCATCTGTAAAGTGTCATAGGTAATGTTGTATATAATGCCGTTGGAGATGCTGCATTCATGAATACAATGCTAAAAAACTATAAGCAAGAAAAAAGTGATGACAGTGCGTAAGGTTAGTAAAGTGGAATCATGATGATAATGACAGTGGTGTGTGCATTCATGGATAAATGGGAAAAAATAATAAGTTACAGCGAAAAAAATAAACTGATGTAACTCCACATAGTAGAGAATATAGATAAAAACATTTTATGCTACAGCATTTCTAATTTGTAGAAGTTTACATCTAGCATCACTGTGTGGCAGGGTACTAGCTAGTATAGATTATTATAGCTACCATATGTTACATGTTATTAAAATATCAGAGTACTGGTATGAAGGATTTTAAAAAGGTAATAGATGCAGTGAAGAGTATGGGTATTAAATTCCTTAAATATTGTGGTGTATGGTCTACTGTTAATACCTAAAAAATATTATTCAGTATTGGAAACAATACAATCATCTCACTTGATTGAATTGGTTGACAGCGTAAGAACACATTGCCATTATAAGAGTATGTGGGAGTAGTACTACAGTCTTGCAATCTATGTTCTGATCCAGTGCATCTGAGACCATGACTCCGTGGTGGTACAGAACGTGACACATACTTCCATGTAATCTCTGAAAATTTAAATGAATGAAGTATTAAATTAAATCAAAATGGTTCTTATTATAATTACACAGATGTAACTAACTAGTGCTGGCAAGTTGATACAAATACAGCTGTCTACAAGCTACTTCTGCATCATGATAATCCCAGTAGTTAAATATCACAGACTCCCAGATCCCATTATTGCACATCTGTAGTCTTCCTTCATATTCATCTAATCCACCATGAAGACGTATTCCTCCGGAACTACATCTTGGTGCTATAAGCGCATCCAAAAATAAAGACCAATGTAAGTCTACACTTAACAGTTAAATATGATTCAATTATAAAATAGAATAACTATAATTGGTAAATACATCTTATATTTTGCATAATGTAAAAAAATAAAATCCACCAAACTAAGGTAATATAATGAGCCCACATAAAATGTGCATTCAATTAATCGTTCACATAAAAATGTGACCAGTTATTCCACTCATGAAAAAATTGAAAATTGAGATTTTAGTCTTACAAGAGAGAATTTTGTACGGTGGATACCTCATTTTGAATGTTCTATTACTCACAGTAGAAGATACATCCCAAAACCCTTCAAGGTGATTTAATATACTGTCTGAAGATTTATGAGTTATAATGCCGCAATTGAAAATCGGAGCCGTCTGCAAGCATGCATTGTCGGAATGAATACTGTCCTCCCATGAATAGTGTCCCCCGGAGATTTTTTACTAGTGAATAGGTTCCTCCACCCCCCCCCCCTACAATATTCTCTAGTGGAGGGGGACATTATTCACTAGTGAATATAGTCCGGTACGTATATAATGTCCCCTCCCCTCACCTTCCTCTGGGCGCTTACCACATACTCGTCCTTGTTGTGGCTTTTATTACAGTCGATGAGTAAGGAATTTTGTAAAATAAGTGACTCACACCACTGGTAGCCAATGTCACTCCTCCATAGAAAAAAATCACACTAAAATTGTGCTCTACAGGTTGAGAGGACTCTTTGCGCAACTTTAACAAATTTAATATGTAACTGTTCCTAGTAAAGTTTGCCATAGCAGCTTATTATTAACATAGTGATGCATTACGCATAAATGAATCCAATTGAAAACTGTGAATTCTTACAAGCAATGACTATAGGTATTAGCTAAAGTTGATATTGTCAGCTGTAAGCACTGGAACACTTTAATTTTAGTAAAGAGTGGAGCACTGAGAGGAGCAGTGCGAGCAGCTTCGCTAATAGGTACTTAAGAATAAACCAAGCAGTATGATCAGTAGACTTAGATATGTTCTTTTTAGGTGAGGGAGGCATTATTCATGGCAGGGGGGGGGGGAATATTTTCACTAGTGAAGTGAATAATGTCCTCTGGGACAGTATACAGTAGCAAATATTGTCTGGGGAAACACTTTTCAAGGTGAGATAAAATTCACTATGAACCCGTATTACTACAGCTCAGCACTTTTGCTGGTAAAATATTGACACGTGGGTAGAAACTGAGTTTGGTTACATATAGCTACCAAGCAGAAAAATGAGTACACAGCTGTTCTATGTAAGCTAATGGTTCAAAATAATTACGCAATTGTAAAAGGAGTAAATGTAAGGGGGTAAAAGTTCGTTCAACATGGCTATAAGCTCAGCCTTACCTTCTTTATTCCAGTCGGAAGTATCAGCATAGTACAAATTGATAAGGTCGAGAATACCTTCAGTCCCAGCATTCATAAGGTTACTGTCTGCTATCAAAACGATAAGAGCTCTTAAAAAATTTTCAGTCCTTGTCACATCGTTGTAACAAGCGGGAATTATTCCACAGGACTTCATGTGTGGATTCGTGCTAAATAAGAGTCAACTTTTGTTCTAAGTTTTGTGCCTGAAAAGCTTGTCCAACTGAACTAAAATTTAGTCGATAGATAGATCCAAGGCATTAGTTAAACAAATGAAGAAACTGTTGAAAATAATAGGACTTATAGACTTTCAAAACTCGCACACAGATTTTGAATTAATTTTACAACTGGCATATCGGATAACAAATAAAATAAATTAATGAAAGTGTGAGTTGAGTTGATAAAGGGTATCACTTTTGAAGTAACATAAACCACTAATTGCCATTGTGTACTAGCCTAGTTACAAAATAAACAACTTATTAATGTTAAATAACAATGTCCACATCATATTAATAAATACGGCAAACTTGCTGTAGTAATTTTGTATACTTACCAATATCACCACCACAATGCAAAATGATTGCCCTGAAGTAGTTTCCGTTATAATTTCTCTGACATGTAGAGCTAAATGAACTACTACAATGTGATAATCTACTTTCATTTCCATAACACCGATACAATAAGTTAGACTTTTCATATCCTTGGTTGTTAAAATAATATTGTTCAATACGCTTGTATCCTAAAAATGATGTATGCATGTCATTAAATTAGCATTACTATCTGAAATACCATTGGCTATTAGTACAAAACTTCAACAAATGTCATTTTGCATTACTATGCTACCAAGATTTTAGAAATAAACATTCAAGATTTCAAGTTTTACTTTTGAATAAAAGTAGTGTGAGTAATACCATAGGTAACCATGCTATTCTTGACTAATAGAATGACTAACAAGATTGAAATAGCACAAGCTAAAGCTATTTTTGAGTACTATTGATCCCAAATAGCACAGGTTACTTATGCTATTATTGTTTAATAGCAGACTAGCATATTTTAATATCATTTGAACTCTATCTACACTGTATTGTTCACTCGCTCGTTCTGTGGAACATTGTTTTTGACCTACTGCTCCTCCTGATCTGTTGAAAAAATTGTCTACTATGAGGTAAAGATTCTGTGCTAAAGAATGACACTGTCTCCAACAAGATTGTACATTTTCAAGGCCAAAGCTTCACGCATGCGCACTTACCCGTACTATTTAATTTAGCTACCATGGTATTTCACTTTGTTTCCATGCTATTTCACTTGGTTACGTGCTATTTCACTTGGTTACGTGCTATTTCACTTAGTTACATGCTATTTCACTTGCTTATGTGCTATTTCACTTGGTTACTTGCTATTTGACTTGGTTACTTGCTATTTCACTTGGTTACATGCTATTTCACTTGGTTATACATGCTATTTCACTTTCCCCTTGTGATATTAATTTAATAGCAATTTTTCCCATACATTTTTGAATGGGCAATTTATGCACCATACATAGAGCAACCTGTACTTTTGTATGTGTTCACATTATGCAAGCATGTACATATATGCATATGTGTATACATCCATCTATAGCACCATAATTTAATAAACTAAAAAATCTATATAATATGTATATAAACATCATGTAATCATCATTCTAACACTTACTTTAGTTTCAGTTTGAACGAAAACTAAAAAGCATCAAATTAAGTTGTTATTATGTTGGAGAGAGAAACCAACCAGCAATTAATTAAACTTCACTTTTCTAAAAAGAAATTATAGCTTTATGCTTGTAATTGCTCAAGTTAAAGTCCTGGTACATTATAGTACATAGTTTTTATTGATAATTATTTCCAGTTTAAACAACTTCACTTTCTCAAGATGATTTTATAGTAACAATAAAAATGGCCTCAAAGATCACTTCATCAGAGATACAGTTTAATTTTAACTGTTAATATTACTAATACTTTGAACAATTTCAGAGGCAGAAATTGCAATTATATATCAATTATGACAGGATCTAGGAAAATCTTCAGCCTGGGGAAATTTTAGCTTCGTTGATTTCAACAACTGATCTAATGGTATTATACACCTATTAATATCCTACTTACATTCATAGCCATTTACTCTCAGAAATACAATTCTTAGAAAAGAGAGTTATTCATCATTAATTCAAAAGATTGTTTCAAATCATTCCTTCTTGTTTGACCTTAATCACCAAGCTATGTAAAAGAAGCTGGCACAACTACTGAAGCCAGAATTTAAAGTTTCTCCAGGAATAAATGAAGATACTAAGGCTGATAAAAGAAAATTTAATGATTGACTTATCTCACAATTTGATGGTATCACGAATCATTGTATCAAACAAAACTTGTACCTAATCCCAGAACCTATCACATGTACCTTGTAAAAGTAAACATTGCGTGCAAAATTAATCAAATAAAATAGCAATGATGGTAAATATAGATGTAATTTACAACTTTCAATGTTATTGTTAGTATAGCATAATAATCACTAATATTTATTAATTATTAATTCAATTATATTATGTATTCTAACTTAAAATTGTTATAAGTCAAAGTACAGATATGTGTTTTTGCTGCAATATTTGGACACAAAAATACTAATCAGTATCAATCAAGAGTGGATTAAATGAACTATGTGCATAACGGTTTTTATCGTCAATAAAATTAAATAGGTCTTTGGAAACAAAATACTACATTTATAAAATATCACCATCATATTAAACTTTCTTACGTAGCTCTGAAGTGGGATAGTTAAGTTGTTTACAAGTCACAAACGAAGTGAGGTCAGTCCACCGATGATACCGATAATTCTCATCATCACACACTCTAGTCCAAATTCCATTATTACATATTTCCACATAGCCATGTTGTGGTACAATACCTCCCATCAAACGAACAGAGCCAGAGACACCTACATTCATGTGTACATAACAAAGTCATATGATCGTTAGTAGTGATAAATGTCTCATGAAAAATTACTGTTGTGGAAAATTGTGAATTGCATAATGTCTGTACAAGGATTATATTTACTTTTACACAAGTTTAAGCCATCAATGGGTTTTCACCACAAAAAAATTCAAGTATAGTAACAGATCTCAGAAACTTAATTCCAGTAAAATTTGCACAGAATACAAAAACATTGTTCTTAACTTTGAGCCATCTTGATAAACAGCCCTAATATTGCAGATGCTTGTAGTGTACAAAGTGTACAAAGGGAGCTACTTTATAGCTAAGCAAAGAACTTGGGTAATTAATTACTCACATTGTTGGCATGTGACATGATAAAATGTTCTACATGTAGGTACACTGAAATATGCTATGCCACAGTCATTCAAAGAAGTTTCATTTCCTTGGCAGTGCACCACATATGTAGAGTATGCCCTGTTAATGAATCTTCCATAATTGTTCTCTACAAAATAGAAATGATCATTGTGTTTCTCAAATACATGGTTTGTCAAACACATTAACTTATTACGTGTATAACTTGAGTAAGCCTCATAGCCAAGAACCCGACAAGTGACCGAGAACATTCTAGTGAGAGATGCCCTGAAGCTATGGTAACTGCCTCCGTAGTAGTAGTAGTAGTTGTTGTTGTGGCAGTAGTCACTCCATTCAGAATGAACATTCAAATTTATTAGTTGAATAGTCCCATTATGTAGACGAGCAAGAATACCATCATTATTTCCATTTACTACAAGAATTCATATAAACCAATTTAGTAATAAATTTTGAGTACTATGGATATCAAGTCAATTCAATCCAAGATGTATTGCAAAGTTTGAAATTTTCACTACTCTTGGTCAGGTATATGGCTATTAGCTACAAACTAACCTTTTCTGGGTTGTTGCAGTATACAAATGCAAGCTACAAATACAACCACCAGGGCTTTCATTTTGTCCCACTAGACTCACTGAGCTGAAAGAGTACAATTTTAATGCAGCCTTTATTTAATCCCATTAGTCTCTCAAGCCCGACCGTCGGCGACTCCGGATGAACGAGTCATAACGAGTCACAACGAGTCATAACGGAATCGGAGCGAGAAAATCGCGCAGGACGGTGTTCCCCCCAACCCCCACCCCCACGAATAATTGTCTCCCCTGGACATTGTTCATTAGTGAATATTGCCCGCTCATAAAAATAATGCCGCCGCCCCCCCAACCCCCCCACCTTCTTCTAGCCCGCGCTCCTCGTAGTGGATTTTATCAAGGCGAAGGAGTAAGGCTTCGTTACTCTCCCCGCAGTTCTCCACACCTAAAGGGCCGTGACACCAGAAAAAAGGTTTGTTTATAATATAAGCTAGACTATATTCAGTTAAGTTACATAAAGTTTGTGAGTTAAGGTTGTGGGGAGTGAGGTCGTCTGGTTCGCTCCTCCATGGGCGGCTCGGGACTTCTCCAAACCAGGCTCCTCACCAAATCACTCTCAGTCAACAAGGACCACTTAGGGTTTAAGCCAAGAATTAAACACGACTAAGAAGGCAACCCGACATGTATCAGGCAGTTTATATAGCGTTCATGAAACACCAAAATTAAATACAAACAAACACACATACTAGCTAACTATTACAGCTCACACGTGCATCTACGTAAAACACTACTAAACAGTACAATATAATCTCTAGCTAATTTGTTTTCTGTTCTTCTCTAGTCTTCACTCTTCTCTCTTCTTTTTCTTCTTCCTCTTCTTTTCCTCATTACTTATTGTGAAGAGTGCATGTGTTGTAAGTAAATAGTTAGAGTTGTCGGCAAAGTAAATGCACTTGATGACTCCAACCAAACCTGTACTACACAACATGTGTGTAAAATACATTCTAGTTTTTGTGAGAGTATTATCCTAACAAATATGTAGACTACATCAACACGACAGTTAAAGCATAACTCTTCTTCCTAAACATAAAATGAAAGAAAAACAATATACAAAAATATAGCTGTAAAAACTTAGAATAACAATAACTTGTTGCAGGTACACAAGTTCAAGGATCAGAAAAAAGGTACTTTTAAGGCAACTTCAAAGTTTTCTTATAGTAAACATAAATAGGGAGTTTTTTTTTAAGTTTTTTAAAGTTTTAAAAATGATTTTTATATACATACATACATTTTATATACATACATAGCTACATAGTTTTCTCACCATATTTTGGTTGATTAGCAGAATTAATGTCAATACACAGCAGTTTCATTGTCTTTCTTTGCAAGGTAAGTTTTAGTGAAGTTAATAACCTCAGTATTATGGTAATTTGTTGCAAGGGAAGTTGTATACAATTGAAGTATGTCTGATTACAATGAGTTATTTCATTGATTGGTGTGATAGTGAACAGTGATGACTCTCTTAGCATTTATGTAGTGAAATATTTCACGAGCAGGCTAATTTATTTTCATGAGCCAAAGGCAAGTGAAATAAAGCCTAAGAGTGAAATATCTAGCCATATCACTCTGATGAGTGTAATAAGTGGTTTATTCCACACTAGATATTTCACTGGAGTAGTTTTTTGGTAACTCCAGCTGATATTATAGAAGCTGCTCTAACCTGGCTGGTTAGGCTCCACAAGGTAGCTGTAAAAACCCAGAAAATTTGTACACCAGGCCCAGTTGAGTTGCTATTACTCTGGTAATGAGCTTGCAATACAGCCATGAGATAACACTATGTGATATCTTGAGATATCTCGAGGGTAACGTACCTAAAAATATCATTGTGAGGATATCTAGCTTGGAATAAATAATATATTATAAATTACTTTTCTTTCCATTTCTACCCAACATATTCAGTTGGAGGAGCATGTACAAGCTCCTGATGATGATGCACATGTCATATCTGTTATAAGAAATGCTTTGTTCCTCTCGTGTATCCACTTGACCTTGAGCCCTGAAATGTGACTAAAGTTGATTAATTGTTCAAGTTTTCCATGTAAGTCTAGCTTCCATAACAGCCAACATGTCACACCTGTCCTGATGACCCAAATTAAAGACCAGCCACTCCATAACACATACCCATTTTCTTCATATCCACTACAAGTTTTTTTCAAATACCACTATGCAATCAAATCTGTGTAATTTGAATCCACATCTGCCACCAGCCTTAAGACTTAGTATAGAACTTGTTGGAAATAATCTGAAAATTGTTAAGCCCAAAAGGTTTACACACCAACTTATACCTTCCTACTAGACTAGCAAAATATGTCAAGTCCTAGCTACTTTTATTCATAATGATGCAGAAAACCAAACAGTCAAATCAATCTCATGTGGCAACTATACACAAGTTACTGTCTGTAGTTTTGCAACAGTGATACCTTTCTTAAACAATATATATATAATATATATATATAATCATTCCACCCTAGATATCTTCATAATGATATCTTTAGGTATATGACACATGAAATAACTCATGATTATTACACTTTGTAATTTCAGCTGTATTGCACAAGCTCATTACCAACCTGCCAAACTAGCCACTTATACCATTTTTTTACAGCTACCTTCCTCCAGTGTAGCCTACTCAACCTGGTTAGAGCAGCTGCTAAAATATCAGCTAAGGGTGTGGGGAATCACCCCCCCCCCACCCCCCCATGAACCAACTTTACCAGTGAGTTGCCTCTTAGTACTAACCACAGTAGTGAAGATATCTAGTGTGGAATAAACCACTTATTACACTCTGGCTGAGTGATGTGGCTAGATATTTCACTTTCAGGCTTTTTTTTTCACTTGGCCTCTGGCTCCTGAAATTTCATTAGCCTGCTCATGAAATATTTCACCATGTCACACTCTGACTCATGTAATAAGTACTATATTATATGTATATATATTTGTGTATTGGTCCCATACTTACTGTGAAATTTCCTAACTTGATTCTGAAACATTATCATCTATTTCATACAAAAATACTAATCTATTATATGACATGATTACAATGTTAATCATTTTTACATAAATGACAAACTATGAAATGTTTAGAACTACAAACTACAAAAATGTTATATTGTCAAATTTGTGAAGTCACACACTTGTTTAAATTTCTTTCTCTTCATTCTTGGAAGACTACATTACAATAGACAATATAAGTAGACAGTGGAATGCTCTTAGCAACAGATATGTAACAGTATAGTAAAAATTGTCATGAAACTATAAATATTATTATTAATATTATTACTATTATTACTATACATTTACTGTAAAGTTGTTTTAGTCCACATACTAGTGATGTGCTTCAGCACAAATAGTGAGTGAGACATTATGCACAAGTAATTCAAGAATGGTGTTGTTTCTTGCCTTTCCAAATCCTTATACAAAAGTAACAATAAGACTACATTCATTTAGTTTGCCTGAAGTTAATTTCTTACATCCTGTTCTCCTAGTTTTTTAGAAGGCATTATTCAGTCTATTTGTTCCTAACAAAAAGCACTCCCACTACTTATAAAGTGACCCAGTTTTTAAATGATACATGGTAATGGTTTCAATCCTATAGTAACCATTTTCCACATCTATTTTAATTAAAACACAAAAGCACAACAATAACATGCATTTCAACGGAATTGTCACACGGTTTATTGTCTTATCCTAAAATGGTGACTTGCTTAATACAGCAGTAACTGAAAAAGCTGTGTAAAGGCAGCTAATTATGTTTATTTGGTAGTAGTTTACATTATCTATTCATTAGCTATGCAGTTATAGCTTTAACACTCTACACTTGCACACACATACTTGTTCATTGAATAAAGAAACACAAGACTACCCTTCGTGGCTCTTCATGTAAGAACAACACTGTTGAATAGGGATATAAATATGACAAACAATGCATTAGCCAAGATAACTTACTACTGCCACTAATTCAAATAGAAAATGAACTCCTAAGCTTGTAAGGCTTAATTGTGTCCACAATAATTTAGATATGTCAGACACAACCTAATTCAAAGGGGAAAACAATAATGATGATGCATGTAAAGATCGATAAACCAAAGGATTTCGTTTAGTGCAATATGGAGATGGGGCCAACCAACAAGCGATCACAAAAATGTGAGGGTTAAAGCACATAATTATATATTATATCCACACACATATTATAAACAATTATCCCCGATTCTCAATTTGATACCACTGTATAGTGTCCCACTCGGTTCGCATGCTTACCAATAATTTTACTCTATTTACATAGAGGGATTCATTTTGCTATGTTTTAATCATACCTTTGCATTAGAACCAACAATTAATTAATAGCTAGCAAACTCTGCTACCAAGACTCACCTGAGACACTACTGAATATTAGTTTGTCAGTATTTAATTGATGCACAGTACATGATGTGCTTACAAAAATGTATACAGTTAGCAAGTGACAATGATAGTACTGATATACTGACAATGTAATGAGTTTTCATTACTCATTCAATTTAATCTTTTCACATGCTTTTGGATAAATCTTATGAAAGAAAAAATGTCCTTGCAAGGATAAGTTATGGCATAACAATTGCAGCAAGAGGAAAGAAAAGACACGGCAGGGAGAGATAGAAGAGCATTGGGTCACTGCAGAAATTTTAGTCAAAAAGAAAACATGCTTTAGCTCACCTGTTTCATTGTCATTACGAACACCGCACTTATTTGTTTTGTGTATCAGCTCTGTTGCCTGTCACAGAGTTAAGACGTATTAAGACTAACTACCACTTACTGTTCATTTAGTTTCATTTTTATTCTGTTTTTAAACCTATGTAGCTTCACCTTAAAAAAATTGTATTGTACGTTTTTATGCAATAGTTTGGTTTGCTGGTGCTGCTCACTGAGACTCGACTGTCACAAATCCTGAAAGTCTGCAGACTTAAAAATAATCATCTCTCTAAATCCATCTACCCCACAGGAGTTATCCCTGAAATAAATCAAACCCTAATTTTTTACAATGACTTACCTCAATGTATTCATACAGGGGTTGCTCCTGAATCTCATCCATGGCATCCGTAATCATATTTTTGCCACTCATTTCAGTGGCAAGCTCATTTTGACATGATTTCTGTTTTAATCCCCTAGAACCTCCAACATCTTTGAGATACTTACTTTCCTCAATAATGACTGATGTATTCAGGTTAGGATGTGACGACTTGTTTTTTCTATGGGATAATAATAATGTAAAATTATACATGTAATTTTATGGTAGAATAAATCAAACATGCAGTATTGAAAGTATGAGACTTAAAAAGTTGTAATTCTTTTTCCCATATTCTCTCCCACCAAACTGATATTAGATTTCATTTTAAATTAAAGAATAGATAGCTGATTAATGCTTTCAATCAACATTGTAGCTTCTAATTGAGATAGCCAATAATATACCTAATATAACATGAAAATAGACCCATAATAAGCCAATCATCTAGTCTTGTCATAGAAATAATAATAGATACAGTAGAACTTCAGTTATCCGAACTTCAATTATCTAAACATTTCAATTAACCAAACACCCAAAGTCAAATAGTAGCACATTTAGACATGAAGAATTGCTTGACCATGCCCTTCTATTAGTGTATATAATACATTTTCATAGTGTTCAGTTATCTGAACATTTCAGTTATCGGAACACCTCCCAGTCCCAACGTGTTCAGCTAACTGAAGTCCTACTGTAGTTGTATTACTATCAACTATTTGGTCTGACGAAACATTTGTCTAGAATTCAATAAGATAGTTAGAGCTATAACAATCAAATGAACACACAGAAAATTGATTCCAATAAAGTAAACCTTAACTATGCTTATAAACCTGAGCCACTAAATGACCTAACATTGAATGATTTGTCTAACTTATGTAATAACATCTCTGTGTGTGTGCTTGCAAGATTGGCGAAAGTGTGTGTATGAGTTATCATTTCTTGAGCACTTGCTAAAATTTCATCTGCAATGCTGTAATAATTATCTGTCTCTTTTATTGATAGTAGAAAAAAGTACATAAATATCAATTAAAATTGTAGCCTTTCAACTAAATTATATTTAATTTTCAATTTATATCAAAATGGGAAACACAAACAAAAAGATCTAGAAAAACATGAAAATGTTCAATATACTGTGGTAATATTGCACCTTAATATTACATATAAAATTTGCTGCTAAGATTCAAATAAAAAGGGAAACCAAATATTTAGACATACCGAATACAGCATAGTGCTAGTATAATTCCAAGACAGAACATGGCTAGTACAAATCCACCAACAAAAGCTCCTACACCAATACCAATTACATTTAACGATCTTGATTGCATAAGAATACCGTCAGAATGTTGTAAAGTTTTTAATGAATTTATATTCCCAATTTGAAGTTTTGCGGATGATGACGTCACAATTAATGATACTTGTGCAATAACATCTGTTGCAGTAATAGCTCCATCATCACTGGAATATGTTAGGGTAGTGCTAAACTGTATCATTCCTTTTCCATCATTAGGACACTTAATATCAGTAGATGTGAAGTCATTTGGTGTTAAAGCGCAAGAACATATTCCATTTAACAATACAATAAAGTCTTCCAGAAGAAAACTAGTGAATGCCTAAAAACATTATTAATATAACCCATGCTAATTCTGACACTATATAATGTATTGTAATCAAAGTAGAGCCATATTTTGCCCTCAATAACGATTGAATTCTTTCTGGATGTAGTATACAACCCACCTTATCTTCTTGACAAGTAACATTTGAATTTAAACTTATTTCCATTCTTACATCCACTACAAGTATACAGAATATCAATAATATTAAATCTGGGGGAAAAAATGCCACAGTTACTGCACATTATGAATGTAATATGCAAAATGTCAGCAAACTAAAACTATAAATATGAGTAGGACCATTTGGGAGAGAGTAATTAATTATGATTGATATAATATTATATCCATCAATAATTATTCATATTCAGAGTAAGAACCAAGCAATTTACATAACTGTCAAAAGTTAACAGTGACATAATTTATAAAAAGAGTAAAAAAATTACCTTTATTTCTCAAAAATATAGTTTCCTCAAAAGTAATTCGTCCAGCAGCAATTATACATTTATAGATTCCATATTGCTGACTGTTTGTATTATTTGTATTGTACTGAACTTCATTATTATCAGTGTCATTAAGTGTTACATTTTTCTTTTCAATGGAAATTCTCAAGAATTTGGGAATATCAACTTTACCGTAGCATTTCAATTGGATACTTTCAGATGAATAGAATTCCTTTTTAGTTGTATTAAATGAGTGTGTTAGGTTTTCTATAAGAAATTGTAAAAGAAATTTAACAGTTAACATTAATTCATACAAAACTGGTGAGAAAAAATGTGAGAATAGTAGGGTTGATGTTACTTTAAATATAATGCATCTGATGTCAATTGTAATGTAACAATGATTGTGACATGTTAGAGTAATTAATTATGAATATTAACAAACCATAATGGCTCCCTTAAGATAAATGAACTACTCTATTAACATGTGCTTGCAAACTACTGTAAGTATATCACATCAAAATACTTATTAATTTACTCACCATAATATTGCAGGTATATATATAATTGATCACGAATTATCTTTGACATTGAATATGGAGAACTACGGAGGAAGTTGTAGTACGACAAACAATTTGAAATAAACTCTTGAGAATAAGTGTTGAATAAAACAATATTGTATAATCCAGTATCTGTTTGTTGACCTCTAGCAATAGATACTGTAAGAGTCCAATATTTACTGGTGACAGTTCGATAGTACAGTTGTTTATTCCCATCATCATATACACCTACGATAAAATGTCTGAAGTATTCATTTGTTAAATCAGTCAAATCCACAAGCATACTAATGTTCACAATGTCATTAGAGGAAAATGTGATATACTTAGCAGGATGAATTTTGAGGTTAGAAGTAACTGAAAGAATTTGTAGATCTATTAACATAAAATAATTATTATACAATTTAACATCAAATTGAAGGAAAAAAAAATTTTAATTATAATTTTTACAATTGAGTATGTTTTGGGGATGAAGCAGTTGAACGTACTAAGTCCAGTTGTGACTAATCCATTAAATCAGGCCATAAAGCTGAGCTCTATCTTGCAGTTAACAAAGTCTAGGCTGTTCAAAAATTGACTGCTAGCTACCACAGACACAACAGAACTCTATACACTTTTCTTCTCAACAATAATACTCTATATGCAGGAATGAGGGTGATTGTGGAATGCACAACAATAGTCAAGATAAGTGGAGATTCACAGTCTGGAACATTCACACACAACATGGCAACAACACAGTCAGGAGGCGGAGAGGTCAACTTTTGTATGAGGGTGAAACCAAGCGGAATATAAAGACCACTAAAGAGAAATAAACAATATTTCTTAAAATTTCATTTATTGCAATAAATTCCAATTATGATAATATATATATGATTAAATATAATATCATCATACTTTAATTCTATAAAATAATTATTGAAATCCCCAAGTACTTTGTTATGTGGTTAATGCAATTAAATGTGATCAAATTCAATTCAAAAGTGTCATTTTTTTCTTTTTAAATGATTGATGTATAGCTTTTATGGTTTAAAACTGTTGCTTCATCAATGAAAATTATACATAAGCACACAATATGCATTCCTAATCAACACATTCTCAATGAAGCACCAAAGGGTGTGTACCTACAGCGTTACTATATACTAGCTATATATTTAAAAAACCATGAGGATATTTTATTTAGAGCAGTACCAATATGAATAACCAGTATGAATGTTATTGCGTGTCTATATGTGAAGCTTGAGTGATTTGATATGCAACTCATGCAATTAAACTATAGACATTTTGCTGTCTTCATAAGAGAAACTCAACATACAAGCAACACTCACCTCACCAGTAGTTTCAATGGGAAACTCCTAGCATTCCAGTAAACCGCAGAGGATAATGTGAATGTAAAACCATTAATAAAAGAATTTACCGGGATTGGAAACAATACAAAACGGGTGTGGAAACAATACGTACATATCTGATTTTTTTTCAGCTACCTCAATGTTTTTTCTGCTGAGTTTGAAATGATAGCTAGTGACACAGAGACCGTAATAAATCTGCAGTATGCACCATTAGGACCTGAATAAGGAAGTTGGAGTCAGTAATAAGTCTTTTACTAATCTTCTATAGAAATATATGCAATAGAAAGCACAGCCTTTGCAAGAAAGCAATTGTGCATTATTCATAAATTATCACAAATGTATTTGAGTAGTTAATGTTCAAGGTTGCTCAGTTGCATTATTACAGTACACATGAACCAATCTAATTGGATCTCTTACACTGATTAAAGCTATATTAATGTGAACTTTCTAGGCATATCCCTATAACATAAAAGGGATCAAAATCATAATGCTTATTGCATTACTAGAACATTACACACAAGATTCAATTGTTATTATTGTATCAGTAACAGTTGGCTATCTAGCAAAGGGATTGTAACATACACACACTACACACTTTAATTGAAGACGTTATTTTAATTACGTCTATAATTGTTAATAACTGTGTAACGTCGTTTATTTAGGACTTGTTTGGCTTCAAACCTGCACCTGAAGTTTCTATCCTAGCCAGATAGAGGGATTGTAATAGTTTTGGTCCAATTACTGCAAAAGGGTAGCAATTCTTTCATGTATAATTTTTATACATTAGAATATATCCAGTAACCTAAGTAGTTATTCCCTGAGTTAGCTCGCCTTATGCAGCTCTGGATCCCGTAGTAAAACTACAGTGGGCAGCAAAGTAATTATTTGCTCATGTGTGTACAACGTGACTATAGGGGTCATTACCAACAATCATTTGTGATCATGTGGCCTAAAAAAATAAGTCGAAACAAAAAATTCTGGCACATTAAAGGAACTCAAAATGTCCAGTGCAACATTTTGATGCTTGTTTCAATCTTGGGAAGCTGCCATCTTCAATATCCATATTACAGAATGCCTGACTGACTGACTGACTGACTGACTAACAGACAAACTGAGTACTGTAACCCTCTCACGTGTGCATACTGAGGATTAATGAAGAAAGATAACTATTGACAAAATCTGAAAAGATCCCACCTTGAAATTAGAAGAAAAAACTATAAATCCAAGTTCAAACAAAATGAAAAAAAATTGACAAATAGATGCAAGATTAAACAAAATTCTTAAGTACACAACACAATAAACATCCACACTTATATGGTGTACCAAATTTTTAAAAGCAATAGATTCCACTAAGCCATATTGTATCAATGACATATGACATATCATCTAGCCAAAGAAATGGCATACATTCTAAATCCTCTCAGAGATAACATAGATTCATACATCAAGATTCCCCATCACTTGATGAAATAAAGATAACCATACATAAGTCAGATATTTTAGTCTGCTTTAATGTGAAAAGTCTGTTCTCCAGAATTATGATAAAAGAAGCTCCAAGTGTGATAAAACAAAATTACAACAAGATGAAACACTGCATGAAATAATAAACTATAATGTCTCCTGATGCAGTCCACCATCTACTAATATTTTATGGAGGCCACATACTTTGTTATAGACGACAAATTCTATGAGTAAGTTGATAGTACACCAATGGTATCATCCCTTTCTCCAATAATAGCAGATATTGTTATGGAATTTTTGAATTCATAGCCATTGGAACAGCTAGTCTCAACCCTCGCTATGACAATGATACATGGATGACACATTTCTCATTTGGCCCAATCTCTACAACAATTTCAATCTGACATCAAATCAACATTGAATTCACACTACAGACACAGAGCAACAGCCGACTACCCCTTTTCTTTGACAGATAATTAACCTATAGACAGTAACCATCAGTTCACCAGTCAAGTCGCTGATTATTTCAATTTATTCTTCTTTTAGAAACAAGCTGTAGAAGGATATTGGTCTGAAACACTCTTGATTAAAAAATTAGCCTATGTTCACAAAGTTAGTTTAGATTAGTACAAACAACATAGAAATGAGCCTACATAGTCAATAATGATTTATGCTAACTATTTTTTGGAATTGAAATAATTTACTGAGTAAGTACATTCCCATTGAATATTGTAAGGCACCCTATGGATCATGGGAGTGATTATAATTTGGTACATATAGTTACTCAAATTTATTTAGTAATTGATTTTCACTCTGAGGCTAATTCATTCAAACAATAACAAACAATCAGCTACTAACCAACTAGTTCAACATTTAATTACTTACCCACATGATCAAGTAGAATTGAAAGTGTCATTTGTCATGCCAATTAAATATTTACATTATATAAAAATTAACTTATTATTGGTAATAATAGTCAACCCCACAATTACAAGCTAAAATTACCTTGTTTCCTTGCATTAAACACAACTGGTTGAAATGTTGGGTAATATTGTAAGGCATCCAGCAAATCTCGCTCACATTTTATATTATTTGGTACTATCATGAATCCTTCATACCTCACTCGATACTCTCCACCATTTTTAAATGATGCATTAAAAGACTTATTTCTTTCTAATGAATCTATATTAGATGAAAATATTGGATACTCATTGTAATACCAGACAAGTCTGTTCATGAAAGTATGCAACAAACTAGAATTTGCGATCTTCACTTCTAGATTTATACTGTTATCCATAACAATTTTATCCTTGCCCTCACTAGAAATTGCTTGCACTGGATCTATATAAAAAAATAAATGAATCTGATGCACTTTTTGATCTATATATTACCTTGAACTTTCATGAGGTAATGTCCATGACCAATTGCAATATAATTTGCTCTCACTTCACATAATATTTTATTAATATTGGAGAATCCTAAGTGGACCTTAAATGATGTATTTGATCTTGATCTTGATAAAAAATATGATCTTGTTGATCCAGAAAAATACCAGTAATATGTTAGAATAACAGTTGGATCAATGCTCAAAGGATTGGGTGTTATGCTGCAATTAATCTGTACCGTTGATCCAATAGTATAAGCCTGAGTGGCATTAAGAGGCTTCACAATAACGTCATATGTAAAATCTATAAATTAATGTAACCATTAAAGTATATTATTGGCTTGCAATTTCAAATTCAATTTATGTGTGTATATGCATGCATGTATGGATTTATGTGTACATGTATGTTAGTATGTCAGCATACAACAACAGGTGTTAAAAATAACAATCATTGAAATGAAAGAAATACAAGTATATGAGATCCAAATTGTTCACCAATATACTATAATAAATAGACAAATATAGTCATATTGTCACCTGTACATGTAACTCCCATAGTTGATAAAGGACAAATACCGTGAGTATTGTAATGTACATAACAATGAGATATGTCTCGAACGTAGCTTGAGCAATGTAAACTTCCAACTACATTGTGTAACTCTCCTAGTCCTTCATATCGTTTTATCCAAAACGCTACAATACAGAAATAATTTATAGCAACCTAGTGTGAGTGAGTGGATGAGAGTCTATATACAAATGTAAATCTGTGTGAATATACATATTATATGTTGTTAAATTATATTTGCTAGTACATGAATATAATTAATTAATAAAATTGTTAAAACTGGTTCCAAACTAATTTTTGAATTATTCTCCTGCGGGTAGTTGTATGCACTGCCAAGTCACTACAATTTAAATACCAAAGGTGCGAACCCTCAGCGCTATTAAACACTACCTAGCTACTACAATATAAAGCTCCTTCCAAAAGAACAAGCAATTTGTTAGCTATTATTAATGAGGTATCGAAATAGCTCGACCAATGAAAATGGTACATGGAAACGCTGTCTTCATAAGAGAAGAAGCTAAACTAGCCAAAAACACACACCTGTATACATTTTCTATGCGAAGCTTCATTTCTTTCAACTCCGTTACTTCCCTGAGCATAAAGCAAACTACACCGCTGGCTGCAGAAATTATTTGCTCAAGTGATTATGATGTGATGCTAGGGGGCGTTGCCCATAAAAGCTGGTACCTACGCAGAGTTGAAAGCTTCGCGTTTTCTCAACGATTAGCCCGAAATAAAAAATAAAAAAGCACAAGATAAGGTCTTAAATCTTTGTCCTGAGTAAGTTCATACTTAAATCAACCGTTAATTTTCAGTAGTCTCCAAAATCAGAGTGTGACAGACAGACAGACAAGCAGATAGACAAACAGACATTACAACGACTATAACCCTCTCGCGCATGCGTGCCTAGGGTTAATGAACCTATTTTGCAAAAGATCTTTAGAAAGATAATTTATAAGTTCGTGAATATCAAAGAAAATCACAAAAATAGAACTTTGGCAAATATAAAACTGATACATAACACAATAACCATACAATGCAATAAGCACACAATCACCACAATATTCAATAATTATTAATAAGACCCAAAATGAATACAGAAACAATAAACCTGACAAGTATGTAAAATAATGTTTCAAATTCTCATCTTCCTTTACTTCTGTGACTCTTATTAGGTTTGCCTCACATTATGCTATACTAAATAGCAAAAAAAATGCTCAGCTACTTCTATCCTATATTATTTTTTAACTTTATGTACTTGATTCAGTACTGAAGGCTTAATTATTTTTAATCAGTTATGATGCATGCTCATTGTGTAAAAAAAAACCCATGTCATCATACTGTCTTCTTTAAGATTACTTTGAAATGCATTTTAGTATATAGATTGATAGCATATACATACACCATAATAGTCAAAAAGGGTAATATTAAATACCTATGTATATATAATAATATTAAATATAATTGTATACAAAAAATTATAATCATTATCCTGAGACTCAAATTAATATGTATATTATACTACCATGCTGAACTATTAACACAAGCCCAAACTTACCTTTTGGAGACCTTCCAAGTATTTTTTGACAAATGAGTGCAATAACAGTACTACTCCAAGAATTAGAACAAATTCCTACCCATTTTCTATTGTCGCATATCTCTACTCTACCTTGTTTATATACTTGAAATTGGGTTTGATTTAGTAATCTAACATTTCCTCTTCCACAGACATGAACATTGTCTGTTAAATATCCTCTGCATATCACTGCTGCTGCTAGATGAGAACTATATCTAACTATATAATTGTATTGAGAGTAGAAAGACCAGGTTCTGTCATAACTGCAATTCAATATACTGTGTTCAACTCCAGTACAACGTGCTCCATGCCAAAGAAAGAGAGATTGTCTCTGACCATAAGTTCCCATGGATTCTAATTAAAATATATAATAAAGAAACGTGTCACATGCAGACATACTTCTGATAGTGTAATAATCATTTTTAAGCATCTGCATTAATTAAGTCGTCTTTATAAGCAGAAATTATTATTTATATGTGCAAAAAATGGTTGGGGGGGATCAACACTTCTTAACACAGCAAAAACATTGTTACATACATACATTGTGTACTAAATATTTTGGTGATTATTGGTTATTTCTGTAGAGGTAACAGCTATTAATATTACTCTACTAACACCCACCACACAGTGGCGCTTAACGTATTGCAAAGTAAGAATGTAGTAGTACAGTTATCTTGCTCAGTTATCATTCTCTACCATTGGTTAAAGTTACATTAGTTTCCCTCTCCTGCTCTCTTTTTTCTGAACTATCTGAGCTGTCTTATCCACTACCTCCTTATTTAGCTCTTTCTTCTTGAGTCATAGAGTCCCATTTTCTTGGTCTACCCTCCTGCTTCTGAATCTCTCTGCCTATTATCATGATGTGGTCTTAAGTTTTGCGAAACTTTTCCCTTCTTTTTTCGTACTTCCACCTTCCTATTTTAAACCTACGCTACCTTCCCTCGTCTATTACATGCGCTTTTTAGAATTAACAACTTTCTGCTGAATGTAACAACACTGTGGGCACTGATTCATCTCACTGTGCTTTGCACTGCCATCTGTCTGTGGCTGCTGATCCAAATGCAACGTAGTGTGGTGTTTGCTTAAGCACACTTGCAGCTGTATGGTGATGAACAGTCTTTGACCAAGTGTGAGTGGCTCAGCCAGTTGAAAAAGTGCTTGTGCTTCCACACAGCCTCCTGTCTTTTGTCTGGTGACCAGCTCTCAAAAATGGAGCATCTTGATATAGGGTGGCACTCCCTCTGGCAGACAGGCCACTTGAAGCTGGTGGCAGATTGCTGTTGCTGAGATTGGTTGCTGCCATAGTGGCTGCTTGACACATGATTCACAGTCTTGGTGTTGTTTCTGTGCTTGGTAGATTGTTAGTGGCAGCTGGCATCTAGGCATTGACTACAGCTGGCTTGTGTGCAGCAGACCCTGTGTCCAACATGCTGAACTCTCTATCTCTTAAAGAGTGTCAGCAGTTCCTGCACCTTGAGGAAGGTGTCCTTGCCAGCATGATGATTTGCCCATTCCTTCTTCATGTCATCATCGAATCTGCCTGTTATGATGGCAGCCAGAAAGTGTTCGATTGTGAATGAGTCACAGGCTTTCATGCCATTCATTGCCATTGTTAATGTCTCTCTCATCTTCCTCAGGCATAGGTGTAGCTGTCTGTTTTGAGAACTTTTCTCACATGCTGAGGTAAAATTAGGTTGATTCGACCATAGGTATCAGCCAGTGCCTGGCAGGCTTGCTCATAACTGTCTTTGCCTCTAGCAGATTATTTGATAAGATCTTTGGCCTCTTTGGATGTTATACACCTTAGCAGGACGTTGCATTTGTCAGACTCAAACATGTCACACTGTGCTCATCCATAATGTTGTCCAATCTTGTCTTGAAGTCTTGCCACTCTAGTGGATTCCCATTGAATTCCGGCAACTCTAGGAGAAGGTGGGTAGGGGTGGCCTTGGCTGGCCTCACTAGTGTCTTTGCTGCTAATCTCGAAGGACCAGAGTTTGTACATCACTTGCAATTCGACTGTTTAACTAACTATCTCTCTAACAAACTAACCCAGAAAGGAGGTCTCACGCCTATACATATTAGGTGAATAGGTGATACACAGGAAATGCTAGTGCAAAAAATGGTACATTCACACATGCATTCACACAATTAACAAGTCCAAGTAATGTCAATGAGCTCTAGGCCGGCCCACAATTAACAAGTTTGAGCGGTGTTGATGAGCTCTTGGTCAGCTAACTGTCCTGCCTGCCTTATGGGTGGCCTGGACATATGTGCACACATATATATATGTACAAACAAAAATATCCCCAATTTTCAATTGTGTTACCTCCAATAGTGTCGTCTTACTCAGTTCACTCACTCGCCAATTAACATATTGATGATAGCCATAGATGAAAAAGGGGGCCTGGGGGACTTAAACCCCCCCCCCCCTCACCCTCACCAAAACACAATAAACGAAATTGATAGCAGTTGCTGCACAACTAATTTTATAGACCAATTTTACAGTAGTAATATTATTAGACTGTTGATTTATTGAATTATCAATTCATAAATATACTTATTAGCTGTTCCGGAGCTCTCTTAATTTACTGCTGCTCCAAAATAACATCTACCACAGAATGTGGCCAGTAATTAACCTGAGGTAGTAAAACAACAGATACTAAAATACGCGAAATTAATTGACAAATTTAAATTTTTAATCTGGTTTCATTATAAAAACAGTGAAACTGAGGACATAGATACTGATCACTAATCAGTATACAAGTCATCTATCTATAACAAACTAATTAATGGCATTATTCAGTGGTTGTTGTTGGTTTAGAGCACCAGTAGATTTTAACAGAGCTGACAAACAGTGACCTACCATTTTCTAAGAGGTATGGCTAACAAAACTGTCCCATAATGGACAATTCAACTGTTTAATGCTACTTTCAAATTCTCAGTTTAACAGCTGCTTTAAAGTAGACCCTGTGTCATTAGATTTGAATACTTGATTTCTGTGTGTTTGTATTCTTTTATTGTTGTTATTTGAAAATATAGTGTTCTATCCAAAAAATAAATAAGACTAATTAATTGGTGCATGTGACTTCATGTGCACAAAAGCTAATTGATGATAAGTGTTGTAAATTTGCCCAGTAAACTGTGTCATATTTGGAAAATTGTTACACATAGTTAAGATTGTAAATGTTCAAAAACAATTATGTAATTACCCTAAAGATTCACGTAATTTGCAGTAGCTTTATCTTTGTTAAGCCCCACCAGTATCTAGATAGCCATTACAAAATAGTTTACAAATTTGTGTATTTTATTGTTAAAAAAACGTATTACTAGAGTAAATAATATGCAACCAATGTTCATTCCTTGCTTGCAATTGACTGTTCATACTTTGACGTCAATGTGATCAAAACTTACTTTGCCAAGGTAGTCCTAATTGTCGACAAACAACTCTAGCAGCTTGATTGTTCCACCTAGATGAAGTAATACTTCCCCAAACTCCATCTTTACACACCTCCACTATCTTTTTTATTGATGAAGGTACTTCTATTAGGCGGACTGAGTTGTTAACACAGTTTGTACCTAGACAATTACAATAGTCAAGTATCAAAAATAATATTCCTTCGTAACTATTACAAGAAAAACTGATGGTTACCATAATAGCATCCAACATTAGGGATGGAACAGGAGATGTTACTGGTTGTATAAGAGCAGTCTCTGGTGAACCTAGCTGAGCTTGAAGATGATCGACAGACAATATTACTGAGCAATAATCTAGCAGATGGTTTAATGCGATAAGAAGTATATTGAGATTGTGCTACTCCTAAGTACATGGTAATAACAAAATATATTGAAACTACACTATTAATACAAACAAGCTCAATTTTATAGTTAAGAAGAACAACATTATCAGTATATAGATATGTATCAATTTTTAATAAGACATGAAATTGTATAAAAACACTACAATAAACTTCACCTTATGGAAAATGTCATTGATTTGTGTACAATTAGATTAAACAATATATTATTTACATATTCACAGTTCCAACCAATTTGAGTACAATAAATGAATGTAAATGGTTGTGGTATTCAGGAAATGTAATTACTATGTGTTATGCTTAATTAATGATGCAATTATAAACATTATGAAACAGCAGATATCATTCAAGAAAGCTTACGTATATTATTTTCCTTGTTTAATAGTTGTTGACAAAAAATGTTGGAGTTTATATTATTCCAGTTTGATTGACAGATGCCTGTCCAGTTTCCATTAATACAAACTTCAGGAGATCCTTCCCATGACACATAACCACCAAAGAGACGAATATCTCCATGGTTACAAGTACTTGCTGTAAACAATAAACAATGATTCAGTCATTCTAAATAATAAAAAATGTAGCCATGAATGTACTAAATGTTGTTTTTGTTATTGTATTAACTTATTCAGGTGATATGAATGTCATTTTTACTCATTTTGATGTATGTTAGAATCAGAGACCCTCCAGCTCCAACCACCGCAAGCTCAGAAGTGGCCACATCCAAGTCTCCACCCACTTTTGGCAAGAATTGAAGATGATGACCCATACCCAGTAAAGACTCATAGACTCAGAACAATAGTAATGCATGCATGTAATTGCTCAGTTGTATATTCCATGTAAATTCTATCGCATTCAGTTCGAGATAAGCTAGTTCAGAAAGACTATGCTAGATTATACTGCCTTGCAAAGATTCTGGTAGCAATTTGGCATAACAACCGAGACAGAAGCTAGAGTACACGCAGCCATTAAGATCTGCATGCATAACCAGTTGGTGTAATCAGACCTCCTTCAGCATGCCTAAGCGGTTGCTCAAACTGCATATGCGCGGGCACAAGTATTTTGGTCCTTCGAACCAGATTCGAATCTGGCATTTCCGAAGCTTGACAGAATCAAGAATAGACAGAGTGATCAATCAACTTTACAACCGGCCATCAACTGTTCATGTCAACATTGCATTGCCATTTAGACTCATTCTCATTTCTTCAGATTTCTTCTGACACAACGCTAGATCTTTGCAATACTTCAAACATGTCATCTAAGATACGGAGCTGAAGAAGTTGTACGAGACTATGGATACGACTAAACTCCACCAGATTCGAGGCAACCGCCGAGCAAACATCAGGTCTCCAAATGAATAGACATTTACAAGAGACATGATCTTCATGATTTCTGACGTTGTGTAATCTCAAACATTGCAAAATAGATATACTCAGACAGGTCCAGGCTCATATCGAGGATATATTAGACCCAGAGAATACAATTTCAAGTTGGCCAACGAAGACTTGGTTGAAACATCAAACACTGCGCGCAGCTTTGTCATCATAGAGATGGTCTTAAACATGTCATGCAACCAGATAGTAGGCCTTGGATAATAACGGCAGGCATGGGATCTGCATGGTCCAGGTAAATGTACTCCTCGATAACATCATTGAAGACCACCAGCTTAGTGAGGAATCACTTGATAACGATGGATCTGGAGTTGTCGAGACAGGGTGGGTTGATGACTTTGGGTAGCCACACCACATAGCGCCCATCATCTGAGTGAGTGTGGGTGAAGTGGAAGTGCTCCATGACTCTTATGCCATAGTCAGATAACTGAGAGTCTGAAGGAACCTGGTATAATTCCCAGAGTTGCTTGAGATAGTGTTACAGTGGATCATCCATGGTTGATATCAGTAACAGATTAGTTGAAGTCCCAGTGAGGGGTCCAGTCAGAATCCACATAAAAATGGTCTGTGATGCAATCACTCTGGTGGGTTCATTTGTGCTGTGGAGCCTCTGAGACAGTGATATCACTCTAGGAAACAAACAAACATGTCTAATGTTCCGCCGGGTCCAAGTCTGCAAGTGTGAGTGGCTTGATCCGTGGATCCTCCAATATTGACTTCTTGCAGGCTGGCAGGTTGACGGGGCTTAATTTGCTAATCACTGAGAATGTGATGGAGATAGACTGTCTGGGGTCAATCCCGACGCTATTGTTGGAGGTTGAGGCTTCTTGCGGAGGCCAATCGTTATGCTAGTTGGTGTGGTGCTTAGCGCCACAAGTCTTGCAAGTATTCTTAGAGGGCACTTGTGATAACCATTATCTTGGCCAAGACAGTTTCTACAGAGCCGCATATCTTCAATATGTCTTTGGCATTTGCTCTGGTAAACACTGGGCATATGGCCATACTGTGTTTGTCCTGGCAGATGGGGCATCCAAATGGTTTCTTCTTAGGTGGAGCCGTAGAGTTGAACAAAGCTGGAGATTGCTGAGAGACTATGGAAGTGTAGTATCCTGATTACATGTGATGCATGTTAAAATCTATGTACTTCTGAAGGTTCTCTTGCATTGGCAGAGTGGGAAGCGATGTGATGTGCTTGTCTCACTCCTCCTTTAGCTTAAGAGTGAACTGCTGCCGAGTGAGCTGGGTTAGAAAGGTCGAAAGAGAATCCCTACTAGCAATTTGATTGTATCAAAGGTGGCTTGGAATTTCCCTTGGAGCTGTTGCAGCCCACGTATATCGTAGCTGAAGGACTCCGGTTGTGTTCAACCAGCAAGGGGAAGACAACTTGTGGTGAGCCAAACGTTTGGATGAGGGCATTTATTGATCTATTATAGCTGTTGTCACAAGGAGTTTGAGTATATTATTTCCTTGACTTCCTTGTCTTCATGGCCAACATCATTTTTCCACATTTTGAAGAGTGGAACCTCTTGTCACCAAGAAAAGATCGTGAAATGTTTCCAGCAACATGGCCACCTGAGAATGGGAGCAATTCTAGCTTGAGGCGAGTAGTGTCAGCTTGAGGCGAGTAGTGTCAGCTTGAGGCATGTATTGTCAGCTTGAGGCGAGTAGTGTCAGCTTGAGGTGGTGGTGTTGGAGACTCATCTGGCTATGAGGCGAATTCGGGCCCTTTGTCGAGAGCTTTGTCAGACCTTAATTGAACTTTGTGAAATTGTCCCTGAGCAGTTTCACGATGGCACCACGGCCAACACCAAGATGTTGCACAAAGCGACTTACTTTTGGCATCAAGATATCACCGTACTTGGCATTGCAAGTCCTGCAGCACTTGGCTAAGAATCACTGTGAGTGTAACCCAGTCGCCACCCATATCATTCTGAGTACACTTTTACGGTCCAGTGCTACCATGGTCAATGAGGCTGATGCTATCAAGAAGGAACTCAATGATCTGCTACGCGAAGCTGAGGATCCAGAAATATCCACAGCTACCAAAGGGCCCAAAGTGCTCAGGGTGCATTGGGATGTGTCATCCGACTATCTGCACATCGCAATGTCCAGAATATCATTGTCCGAGCCACACACAAAGTGTCTAATTGCATCAGACATGGCAAGGGTATTTGATGTGCTGGGCCTCTTCCCGCCAGCCCTCGTCCCGGCACGCACTCTGCTCCAGGATTTCTGGAAACACCCCATTAAATTAGATGATCAAATGTCTGAACACATCAGTGCCAGATAGATGAAGTTGACAAGCTCACTGGCAGCCATAAGCAGTCATTCGATGTACAAACGCTACTAACAACCAAAGCCCAATCTTCCAAACATCTCTACATGGCTTTGCAGATACTTAGTCATCTGCCTATGGCGCAGTAGTCTACATCTGGTACCTTCACGTCAACAACACAGTTTCCACAGCCATTGTGATGACCAAGGTCAGAGTTCAGCTGCTGAAGCCACTCAGCATTCCTCGTGCGAAGTTGATTGTCACCGTTCTACTCATAATATTGCTCTGCTGGATGCACAACTCTATCTACTTGCTCAATACCTTCCCAATCGCATCACCACCATCCGAGAACTCATCTCCACATCACACTAGAGACATATCAGCAACAACTTAGTTCCTGCCGATCTTCTGAGTCGTATCATGTTAGCCGATCAACAGACTGCCTGTCGACAACTTTGGTGGGATGGTTATTGTGTTTGAAGTTGCTTCCCGCTCAGTGCTGCCACAAGCATCAACAGCTGCAAAGAGACCCTCCTGGAGCTGAGAACAAGCTGCCTGGCAGTTGTGATTAAAGAACCCAAACCCGCATACACGGGTTACTTCTCATCATTTGACCACCTGCTGCACATGGTCATCTGGATGTTTCAATTCATTCACAATGCCTCTTCACCATCAGCCCTCTAAATCATTCTGGCTATACCAAGAAGCTGATACAGATCCGAATGACTGCTACCTCATGCCAGGGCATTTCCTGATCAGTCACCCTCTCAAGGCTCCACCATCAGCAGACGCCAGTAATTCTCAGTTGCCTAGCCTTCGTAGATAGAAACTTCGTGAACAGACTCAGTCAGGATCTCTAGAACATTTGGCTCCAGACTTACCTTTAGACACTCTACTTCAAAAGCAAATGGACTCGTCAGACTGCAGATATCAAGTCTAGTGACGTGGTTTGCGTCCAAGACAAAACACTGCGTTATTGCAACTAGCCTGTAGCACTAGTCACTTAAACAGTTTTTGTAGTTGCTCATTATAAGTCTTGTATATTTATGTAAATTTAATTTGAAATAAGCTACAGCAGAAAGGCAGCAAATCTCTGCATTGCCTTGGGTTGTGACTTGGCATCGCGACCCAGACAGAGGTAAGAGTGCGCATGGCGGATAAGTTCTGCATTGCTCGAATGTCGACACTCTATGTGACCCTAACACTAGCACGGACACCAACAATATATAAGTCGCAGATAGTTGGCTAAATAATTATTTTAATATATAAAATATGTGACAGGATCTGAGAAAACAGCCCACTTCGCGCAAACATGAAATTGAGATACAGGCAAAAACATCGAATTGGGCATAGAAATTGGAAAAATTGTTTATTTGTTTATACCAATCTAAAACCCTTTGCCTACCTTCTGACAAAATTTGAAGTTTAAACGACAAGTATTTCATGGCGAGCGTGTTGTTAGAAATGCCGCACTCCTTTCTCTTGCGGTCTTTCAAACACGTTTTTCTCAATTTTTCCGAAATAGCGTGGTAGAACAGGCGAAACTTTAACGGCTCATAACTCGAAAACTACTAATAGCCTACTAATTATTTATGGCTCATTTTAAAGGATATTTTATGGAGTACATAGCAAATACAAAAATAAAATTTTGATGGAGTGCTCCAAGTGGGCTGTTTTCTCAGATCCTGTCACGGTCTCACTTAAAGTTTGCTTTGGCTACTTTATTAAATATAAACTTCAGATGATTGTGAACAGTTATTACACTCTCAGATTTCATTCATGGAATATATAAGTGGAATTAATTTGAAAGGGCTAAACATATCCCAGAAAAAGGGGATAACAGGTGTCTTCTAAAATATACACTGATAGTACTTCTAGTTATACAATATAGATTAAATTTACAAGTATGTGGACCAACAATGTAATTCATTTCAATATGCAATCATTTCTTCTAGCATACTTACCATCACATCTCAGAGCCACAGTATTAGTATTTGAGTAACAGGAGTGATAGCCTTCATGATAATTTGATCTTCTACATTCCAGCAAATTCTGCTCTCTATTGCAATTAAGTGAACTAAGTAGAATTTGCAAGTTTCCATCTCCAAACTTTAATCCACTCAGCAAACTGCTATCTGAAAACAAATCATTCAATAAATTAATTGTAAACTTAAACATCGTCACAAAGTATATTTTATATAAAGCTAAGGCTATAATTACTGAAAAAGTTAAATCAACATAAAAGCTTGATGTGAAGTTTCATGTTCAAAACTCGGATTCTATGCCATTACGATGATTAAAGATGTATTTTTTTACAATAGTCCATTAGAAATGGTATGTAACAAGTTATGGTAATAATGAATATTTTCGCAATGATAATAAGGCTTTTAAGTGGTCTCTAATTCATTCAACTAAAGGAATACGCTGAATAACATATCTAAATATACAAAACGTTCAATTTATAGTGTTAGCTAACCTTTATGAATTAAAAGTGTTCATAGAGACCCAAGGACAATATTTAAAAAAGGTAACAGCAAAAATTATATCTTTCAAAGTAGTAGAGCAATATTTATTTAAAATAAAACTTGAACATTTCTTGTGCAGTCTAAGACAGAAGAAGTAGATGGGAAATAGTTCTATCTGTAAGAGAAACAAAGCCTCACTTCCACTTGTCAGACATTTCTCTCATGACAACTTAAGCTACCATACTAAAACATACTGATTACAATGTATCTTAATTTTGAACAAAATTCTCTACTTTGTGTGTAGCGTCATTAGTCGACAATCAAGCGAACATCAAAACAATAGAGGGTCAAAGAATGAAATGACAATACACTTCCACACACATATACATTTAAACAAGTATATTCTCGAATTGTTTATTATGTTACCCCGGATAGCATCCCACGCAATTACCTATAACTATGCGCATTTTTCAACCATTCACCCATAATAATAATATACTTTCCTGAAACAGCATTTCCTGAGTAGGACAGAGTGTACAATCCTGCAGCCGTCCTGCACATTGCCTTAATTTTAATGGACAGACAGAATTTATAGTATATCTTATCCTGCACCTCAGGCAATCACCCCTGCGATAAGAGTATTGCTGTTTTTGTTGAACATTTACATTTTAGTTTTAGTTATAGTTTTTTTGACAAAAATATTTCAAGATTAATTTTAGTTGTAGTTTTTCACTAGCAAAGACTACAATTTTAGTTATAGTTTGGTTTTTCCAAAGTACTAATTTCAACTCTAGTATTAGTTTAAGGTTTTCAAATTTACTAACTTCCATCTTTGTTGTAGTTTTGTTGTTGTTGTTTTTTTGCTAAGGGAGGGGGCTGGGCTAGATTGTCGATGAGCAATTGCAAACTGCTGTCCAACAGTTAGCCTTAGCCTGCCAAAAATTTACTCAAGTGCAATGAAGAAATGATTGGGTAAAGGGTTTGCTTCCTGGAACTACCATAGGTCATTCATCTTCTTTCAGCGATATAACTGAAATGGTTAGCTATATTTTTTGTTTTGATTAAAAAATAATTTTAGTTTTAGTTTTTTGTCATCACTTCTATGACTTTTAATTTTAGTTTTAGTTATTATCATCCTATGTGAAATTTAGTTTTGGTTAGTATACTAAAAATGTTTTAGGTATAACTATTTTAGTTTTAGCCAAAACAACACTAGATATACTAGTTATCTATTGAAATGTAATATTATAACTAAATGGATATGAAGGGTTATAAATAATGTTATTCATCATGCACTATTTCAACAATAGTGTGTCATTTATTTAAATAATCCAGTTAGCTTTTTTAAGTTACTATCAAAATGAATCACCAAGGGTGTGAACCCTCAGTGTTATTATACACTAGCTAGCTATTACAAAGACCAAAAATAATAGTATATTTGGAGTGGTATCAATATGAATATGCTTTTATGAATGTTTGCGCATGTCGAATACAGCTAAAGCATGAGCTAGTAGATATGCAAACGTTATGCTGTTTTCATAACAGAAACTTAACATACAAATGACACTCATCTCACCAGTAATTTCAAAGGGAAACACAAATCACTCTGATGAACTGCTGAGAATAATATAATGCAAAACTATCGTGAGCAGCAAAGAAAGTATTTGCTCATATGAGTACAGTAGCGTGACTATAGGGGGTGTTATCAACAATTGCTTACAATCAGACAGCCTAAAAAGAACTAGTTTTTTTCTGAAAATTAAGTCAAAATGAAAAATTTTGGCACATTAAAGGGACTTTAAATATGTAGTGCAACATTTTGATGCTTGTTTCAATCTTCGGGAGGCTACAATCTTCGAGATCCGTGTGACAGAATGACTGACCGACTGACTGACCAACTGACAGACAAACTGACTACTGAACCCTCTCATGCATGCATGCTGAGGGTTAATAATATTCAGCAATGGTTAGCACTTTTAGTTGTCAGCAGAATTGAATCCAGCATAAATACCTCTACAATGTCTAAATGCAATGACTGTCATATACAGTGTAACTAGCTTAAAGAGTACAATATTAATTTTGTTGTCCATTTCTGAATTTTTTCACTGCCAGAAAAGAGTCCATTGACAACCGAAGCAAAATCCGTAAACTGTGCTGATAATTACAGTTGACAAAAAGTTGACAAAACTGTAGAGGTTACTAAGCTAGTTATCTACTAATTATACACTAATTTATGATTTTGTTATGATTATCATGGACACTTTTTAAGCAGTGTTTTTCAATTATCTTTCAAAGCACAGGCTCCACAGGCTCCAAACTTGGTACAGACATGTAGGCATCTATACTCATCACATATTTGGTATTATATTTTTTCCACCACATCATGTACTTAATTTATAAGGTGTGAATTAACGAGTTTTTCTAGAGTGTCATATTGCTTTTAGCTGGCATTTTTAGATCCATGCAGTTAAGGTCTGTTATGAACTTATTTAGTTCTTAAAAGACAAAATTTTAAATTAAAGGGCTTTGCATATGGATTGACTATTCATATTTTAAGTATGTCATGATGAAAACTTATTAAATATTACTTATGTGTGTCTCCACTAACTTAGTGCAAAGACTGAGAGACATTGCCTCACTTGTTTGCAAAGAAAAATCAACTTTAGATCTCCAAAAATCAGCATTGAGGCTAAACTAATGTAGTGGTTTTGACGTAATGAAGAATCTTGGAGAACTTGAGTTTCCTGCGCTGGTAATCTAGTATTCAGGTATGGTGGAGGTGTCGTGCGGTCCCCCTGACTAAGTACCATACTGTGGTATCGTACCCAGGAACAGGAACAATGCAAGTGGCTAGCATCGTAAATAGTTCCAGTTTTTTTACAGTGCTGCGAAACTTTTAACATTAAAAAGTTACTGTACCTTACCTCACCTTTAGCAAGACAAATTTACTTAACCAATGATCACTGAGCAAGATAACTTGTGCTATTGCATTCTTACTTTGCAATACATCAAATGCCACTGTGTGGCAGGGTACGTACTATTAATATGATTATGCCAATATGTATGTTCATGCACACCTATAAATAGCTTGAGCAAATCGATATGCAACTTGTGCTGACTTTATAAGAGTAACTTAACACACAAGTGACACTCACCTCAAGCACTCTGGAAACTGCATGCCAAAATCTCAATTGAGACTACTTTGTGAAGGATAGCTTCACTAACCCAATAAAAATGGAATGAAATATTGTAATATGCAATTATGAATTTTTTAAAGTTATTTTGAATATGTTGTTCACTAAGCACTCTTTAAAGCCCGAGTTAGTTGCTTACTGAAATGCTCAAGTTGGAATAAATTAACTTTTGGAAGTTATTGTCAAAATACTAATCAGTTGAACTCTATCCAACAAACCTCTCCACAGAGTCTACATGCAATCATAAAAAATGGCATATAGTTAAAAATTCCACCTAACTAAGGTTACATATTCTTTGCTGTTGTTGTTGTTGTTGTTTTTGCTCACTGAATAAACAATAATCTAACTTACTCCCTGATTGGAAGCCTAATTGTTCACAGGCAATACCAGATTCACGTGAATCCCACGAATGACGGCAAACAGTTCCCCACTTTCTTTGTAAACATATTTCCAACCGGCCTTCATTAAGAAGGGCTCCTCCAACTAGGCGAATGTCTCCATGGTTACAAGTATCTCCTATAAATATAAGGCACACAAAAGCTGTACATGCAATTTTAGTCAGTTATAATAATATACAAATCCCACTACAGTGTTTGCCACCTTCTTATTAAATACAGCCTAATTAAAGTCAGAGTGTTTAATCAAACATGTTAAAATGGTGACAAATATGCTGAAACTATGGACACTACATCACTTTGTTTAAAAGTATTGTGTATGCCATCCCATTATTACCAAGTTTTTTAGCAGTATCTGTATCAAAACATATCATCATCTCACCCGATTGAACTGGTTGGCAGCGTAGGAACACATTCCTATATGCATAGTATGTGTAAAAAGAGCTACAGTCTTGCAGTCTTCGTTCTCTTCCAGTGCAGCTGAGGCCACGACTCTGTGGTCCTGTATGTGACACATACTTCCATGTGATCTCTAAATAAAAAAAATTTAAGGAATGAAAAACAGATGGTTCCTATAATAAACTTATAACGAACTAGTGTTGGCCATATGAAACAAATAGAGCTGTTTGCAAGCCACTTCTGCATCATAATAATCCCAGTAGTAAGATATAACTGATTCCCATCTCCCATTATTGCACATTTGCAGTCTTCCTTCATATACATCTGTTCCACCATGAAGATGAATTCCTCTTGAAATACATCTTGGCGCTTAACACGCAAACACAATTAATCAACAGTAATGGAATTCTATGCCTGACATTTATAATATGAAATAGTTTATAGATAAATCATGTATTTCTGAGTAACACTTAGAAGGCAAATTTTAAATTATATATTTGGACTCCTCCCCATCACCTATTTTTTGTTACATTGCAATGTGTTTTGGATATATTTATTAAGTCTAACATACTTATTACTTCCCAAATTAAGTTAATATAATGAGCTACTGTGAAATGTACACTTAAGTAAGTAATGAAATTATAGTATGAGTTTTAAGTAGGTAAACTATATCGCTTTTAGGACAAGAATAAATCTATTATGAGTTGGTGTGTACTACTAAAATTTGCTACTAAGAATAAGTATCCATCTAAGTTCACCATAATATTAAGTTTTCTGCAACAATTCTGCAATGATAGTTCTATATACTTACCAATATCACCACCACAATATAAAATTATTGACCTGAAGTAGTTTCTGTCATGATTTCTTTGACATCTAGAACTACTTAAAGTCGAGCAAGAAGATAGTTTTCTTTCATTTCCATAACATCGATACATTAGGTCAGATTCATCTAACCCTTGATTGCCAGAATAGTATTGTCCAGTAAGCTTGTGGTCTATAATAAAATATTAATGAGTTATACATATTTATTACATATAAAGCCATATATGTAATGAATTGGTTAATATTGTTTAGTCACTTAACTTGATCGAATCTAAAAAACATATTTGGTATTAATGTCAACTGTGGATAATATACAAGTGTTTTTGTTTTTTTTACATTCAAACCTTTGTAGTAGAGCACAACTTTAACCAACCTCATTTTTCTCAGTTTAATACATAGGGATTCAAAATCAACAAATACAAGCTAGCTTCAGTTTTCATTACATTTACTCATCTATATGTAAACATCATTTCACTGTCATAACTGTAAAAACAAAAACGTTACTTATTAATGTATTTTGAACCAGCAAAAAATATTGTTTTTGTTAAGCAACTTATTACATGAGTCAGAGTGTATGATGTGATGAAATATTTCATGAGCAGGCTAATTGCTGAGTAAGCAAAGCGAGCTTGCCAATTAGCCTGCCTGCACTATCAGGGGTTATACAACTGAAAATCAGGATGATATTTGTTATAAATGTCTGTACGTATATATGTCATTTTTGTATTTTGACCCTGGCGTTTTTGTTTGTTCTGTGGTCTAAATTTCACTACATAAAATCATCTGGATTATCGATCATTACCCATATCATCCGTGCAAGTGCATGAAAAAATGAAATTGGATTGTATTAGCTAGTGGGATATAATATTATGTGTGGAGAAAGAAATATTTTTATAAGAATTTGCAGTGCAATCATCTTACGTAGCTCTGATGTGGGATAGTTAAGTTGTCTACAAGTCACAAATGAATTTAGATAGTTCCACTGATTATCACCACACACCCTAGTCCAAACTCCATTATTACATATTTCCACGTAGCCATGTTGAGGTACAGTGCCCTCTGTCAGACGAACAGAGCCAGAGATACCTAAATAGAAGTCACAAGTACAATAATACTAGAATGAAATTGTATCATCATAGATTTCTGAAAAGGTCATAAATATTGCACAACAGCTATACCAACTTAGATAGAAGGCCTGAAATGGGTTTACTTAAAAAATGCATATGTACCTCACATGAAAAAAACAACAACTTTGATCCTGCAAATTATGTGAAAGTACAAAAAAAAAACTTTTTAATATTTGTGCAACCATACTGTACCCATTCATCTAATTCACTTAACTAATATTGCTTTATTATGATCATTAGCATTAAATTACATGATATAGATTGACTCATGAATACCACTTGTATGCAAAACAATAAAAATAAGAAGCTTCGACAGTGACCAGTAGCCATAATTTAATCAAATTAAATCAATTTTAAACATTTAGATCACTATTTATTTTCCATCCAATTTTCAAGAAGACTTTAAAGTTTTACTTTTGCATAGCTAGGTAATGTATAGTTAATTTTTCCATGAATACACATTGAATTGTATGATGGAGTTATTTTATAGCTAAACAAAGAATTAGTGCACTGCTATACTTACACTGTTGGCATGTGAGACCATAAAATATTCTACATGTATCAGCACGAAGGTAAGCTATGCCGCAGTCTTTCAGAGAAGTTTCATTTCCTTGGCAGTGCACCACATATGTAGAGTATGTCTTGTAGACAACGCTTCCATAATTGTATGCTGTACAAAAGGAATAATCATAGTTTGTTATCGAAACACATTAATTCCTTACGTGTATAGCTTAAGTATCCTTCATAGCCAAGTGACCGACAAGTGACAGAGAACATTTTTATCAGAGATGTCCTGAAGCTGTAGTGCAAATTTCTATAGTAGTAGTTGTTGCTGTTGATGTGGCAGTAGTCACTCCATTCAGAATGAGCATTCAAATTTATCAGTTGCACAGTCCCATTATTTAGCCGAGCAAGAATACCATCATTATTTCCATTTACTGCAGAAATGCACATATACAAAACATTATTTCAATTTAGTATTGAGTACTATAGATAATAATTTAATCACTTGCTAAAATTATTGTGAAAATTACAAAAAAACATGTTAGTACAGTTGAATTTCGCCACACACATATTAATAGAAATTAGCGTTAGGTACAACAAACCCTTTCTGCACTGTTCCAATATGCAAAAGCAAGCTGCAAATACAAGTAGAGCTTTCATTTTGCCGCTGCAGACTCCCACAGCTCAAAACAACGTCTTTTAATGGGGTCCTTAAATTACTCCCGAAAATTTCTAGCAAATTTTTCAGATATTTGACGATCAGCGATCGCATGCGCGTTTACAACTGTCCGGCGAAAGAAACGTGACACGTTCAGGGTATAAAGTGCAATTTCCTGCCGTCACATATTTAGTAAATTTGCAGGGCATTTAGTGATGGTGGTGAAAATATAAAATTTCTTGAATACATTACTATAGGATACTCTAATTTTTGCCCTGTGATGATGATAATTATTTATAAGAATGAATGCCAAACTTTTCTTACCTCCTTTCTCCCTCCACTTTCCATTTTCCCCTGAACAGGAACCAATTTTTTTATTTTTATTACATTATCAACATTTAGAAAAAATCTATAAGTGGACTTTTTCCTGAAAATTTTTCCCAAAGATTTAGCTACTCACTTGAATTTCTGAACATATTCTCTTTCATTCTTATTTTTTGTACAACAAATATAACTTTGCAATGCAAAGAAATATGTGTAATGAATGGAGACTCTAAGGAAATTATTCTAACTTAATATTGCAAATGCCTTTCAATAATTCAATGGCCAAAAAATCATATACTGAATTATAATTTTGTATAATTTGAATCCAATTTTTTTAATGCTAAAACTGCACAAATTGGATCAAAGTGTATTGTATACCAAATCATTATTGCAGAAGTCAAATTCTTAGGTTCTGCACTGGCAACATAGAGCTGTCTTTGACTATCTTCTTATAGTTTATTACTTTGAGATTAGATCAATCTAGTCCATCCTCGTTATCTATTAATGATAAATCCCAACCGACTGGTCACTACTAAAGAATAAGTAGACTTGTAAGCAAATAGCAGTGGCATATTCTGAAGTAGGGGCTAATTTCAAAATAAAAATTTCAGTATGTGATGAATTTGGGCTAGTTTGGGGGAAAGAGAAGGTGCACTGTCCAATGTTATAATAAAAGTTAGCAAATAGTATAGTAATATTATATCTTAGGCTATTTACTACATAAACAGCCATTGTAGAGTGTACTAAATGGAAAAACATCAGTTGAGTTTTAATGTAAGCATACACACTTCTCCAAACAACTACTATCAAAGCTTTTTTATGGTAGTTTAGTTTTGAAACATTAATATAATCCTATCTAATGTCAGATTAATGACTGACATGATTACTAATCACAATTCTGCTCTTACAACTAATCAATAATTTAAACGAAACAGAAACTCCTTCAGTTGGTATTATTTTTGGTAGGCTACAAATGTTCCACAATACCATTTTTCTGTTATCGTCAAAAGCAAGAGATAATCCTTTAGCTATAAATCAGACTTTACTTCCCTATAATGTAATAATAATTATATTACCTTCTTACTAGGTGTAAATGATACATAAAATTTTAAAAAAATACATTGATTTTCATTTTTGCTGGGGTGTAATCATCAAACACCTACTGTTATTCCTTAAAATAGTTTCTAGAAAAGTTTAATGTTATAAACATATATATAATAATACTCTTCAAGAAATGAAACAGTTTGTTAACTGAATAAAAACATTGCAATTACATCTGCACCCATTAAAGTTTGTTTTTAATAAACTTAAGCAAATATTAAATAGACGATCAGTTTGTAATCTTTGGACAGTGTACTTCAACTCCATGAAAGAGTTTCATACTATATCAATGTTAATCTAGGAAAAATTACAATCCCAAATTCATGGCCACAATAAGTCACAACTTTTTACTGTTAAACTAAGTCCCTTTTCCTAAGTACAGTCATATGTAATGCAAATTGCTGTTTCTTTCTATCCATGTGTGTGCTTCACTATGATGCCTGTCTAGGGAAATTACCTTTTGTTTTGACAACACTCATTTAAAAACCTACTTTATGTAGCATTATACACTAATATAAAACAGTACAGTAATGAAACATTTGTAATTATAGTTAGTCAATATTTTAACACAGCTTTAAGTGTTTTGATTACCACAAAGTAAATTTTCAATGTGTCTAGAGGAAAAGCAATCTTCCAGTTTTCTCAAACTTTAACAAAAACAAGTGATTATTACTTTTGCCCCATGTGATGTTTTTGTTATGTGCCTTCATTATAAACATGAATATTGTATTTTCCGCCAGGTGTATAATAACATTTGTGGATGTTTGTCATCATACACTAAATAATTATATGAAGTTCATCTTTCCTGAATTGTATTTATTGGCATCATGTTAAATTTTACAATATATAGAAAAATTAAAAAAAATACGTAAAATGTTATTTTCATTTGAACGTAACTCATATGTATCTTTAAAAATTTGATAGCTATATATACTACATTTTCTTATTTTACTGTCTGGTTAAAGTGCTGATAACCCCCATGGGTTATGAGTCACCTAATTTCCTAGAAGGCATAATAAAATGTGACCGTCTACAGGAAAATCTGGCACAACGCGGCCCCCACGAAAAAATTTTTTTTTGCACTTACAGACTCCTCGGCAAGCAGATATTAAGCTCTCCAAGTTTTATCGCCGTAGCTTTAGCCATTCCCGCTATATATTGCCTAACCGTTCCCTTCGTTAGGCTTATTTAATACAATTTTAAGAACTAAATCGATCTTTTTGCGACGTCTACGCATGCCGCGTTGTGCCCGATTTTCCCGTAGACGGTCACAAATGGAGAAGAAGTTAAGATGCTATTAGAACAATTAAAAAACTGGGCAACAGTAAATTCTTCAAGTAGTTGGCCTCCATTGAAGATTTAAAAAATAGGCAACATTGAGAAGTATTATGTTTCATTATTGCTTATACACTCTTGAATTAATGTGAACCAAATTGTGCAGGGTTCATGAACCAGAAGTAAACATTGGTGAAGGTGAATCTAGTTGCAAGTCAGTTCAAGGAAGTGGGCCCATTCTCTTCACACAGTTATAGGACCTCTCCTATCACCTGGTTCACTTACCTCTCCTATCACCTGGTTCACTTACCTCTCCTATCACCTGGTTCACTTACCTCTCCTATCACCTGGTTCACTTACCTCTCCTATCACCTGGTTCACTTACCTCTCCTATCACCTGGTTCACTTACCTCTCCTATCACCTGGTTCACTTACCTCTCCTATCACCTGGTTCACTTACCTCTCCTATCACCTGGTTCACTTACCTCCCAGTATTTATAAATGTGTAAATAATTCCGATATTCAATACAATGCAAATACTATTGGAAGTGAAGTAGAAATTATGAAGAATGGTACAATAACAGCTTCTTACTGTTAAACTAAGTCCTTTTTCCTAAGTACAGTCATATGTAATGTAGAACTCATGAACTTTATACCAAGGTAGTACCTAGGTAGATAATAATTGCACATAGTTGTAATATTTACAAGAGTCTCGAACCGTTGGGTACTGAATTTTTTTTATTTACCTCACAAAAGTAACTAGTGTCTCAAAACTATTGTTTTTGAACATTTTACTTGTACTTAACTCTATTAAACAAATAACTCCACAATAACGGTGTATCAAAAGCTTATAACTCTTTTCCTTCCAAACTAATTTAGTAGCTAAAAACCCTCCTTTGATTCTACCCAACCACCTTATGCCTTATCTTATGACTACCTTCCACACACAACTATAATAATATAATTAATATTAACTACACGAGCGAGCATATTTTATTCAGAAAGTACAATGAAGTCTTCCAAAGTTTTGTACTTAGTGCTCTACATGATGGTAATAAAAATACAATTAGAAGTTTATGCACTAAAAACAAAAACAACATAGCTATTAAGTGGTCAAATAGAGCTTTTGCAGAGTTCTTATGCAAAGTGACCTATTATTATTTTAGAAATAACTCTTTCCACTGTTTATTCATCGGATGTTAATTTTTACAAACTTGTTCATGCTGAATACATAGCATGACCAGCAACTGTTAGCCAGTCTGATTATTGTTATCCAGAAAAATCACTTCAACTACTATGGAATAGATACTGCTTCAACATTAAATACTTGACAGCTAGAAATGTAATTGTTAGCTACTAACTAGATATTAAATTGTGGTGACATTGTTAAAGTCCATGTTGGCATGGCAAAATAACAGTTTCAGAGAAAGTGGAAGCCATGATATGGCACTAAAAATGATAATGATATTCATGCCATATTATAGAAGAGCATAAGTAAAATATCAATAATATTAATTACTATTTAAGGGTATATATGTGGCCACAATAAGTCACAGCTTTTTACTGTTAAACTAAGTCCCTTTTCCTAAGTACAGTCATATGTAATGCAAATTGCTGTTTCTTTCTATCCATGTGTGTGCTTCACTATATGCCTTTATAGGGAAATTACTTTTTGTTTGACAACACTCATTTAAAAACCTACTTTATGTAGCATTATACACTAATATAAAACTGTACAGTAATGAAACATTTGTAATTATAGTTAGTCAATATTTTAACACTATGCTTTAAGTGTCTTGATTACCACAAAGTAAATTTTCAATGTTTCTAGAGGAAAAGCAATCTTCCAGTTTGCTCAACTCCAACAAAAACAAGTTATTATTACTTTTGCCCCATGTGATGTTTTTGTTATGTGCCTTCATTATAAGCATGAATATTGTATTTTCCGCCAGGTGCATAATAACATTTTGTGGACGTTTGTTATCATACACTAAATAATTATATGAAGTTCATCTTTCCTGAATTGTATTTATTAGCATCATGTTAAATTTTACAGTTTATAGAAAAATTTTAAAAAATTCGTAAAATTTTGTTTCCATTTGAAAGTAACTCATATGTATCTTTGAAAATTTTATAGCTATATTTCTTATTTTACTGTCTGGTTAAAGTGCTGATAACCCCCATGGGTTATGAGTCACCTAATTTCCTAGAAGGCATAATAAAATGGAGAAGAAGTTAAGATGTTATTAGAATTATTTAAAAACTGGGCAACAGTAATTTCTTCAAGTAGTTGGCCTCCATTGAAGATTTTAAAAATAGGCAACACTGAGAAGTAGTTTTGTTTCATTATTGCTTGTACACTCTTGAATTAATGTGAATCAAATTGTGCAGGGTTCATGAACCAGAAGTAAACATTGTTGAAGGTGAAACTAGTTTAAAGTCAGTCAGTAAGTGGGCCCATCTATTCATACTGTTACCTCTCCTATCACCTGGTTCATTTACCTCCCCGTATTTATAAATGTGTAAATAAATTGCGATATTCCTACAATGCAAACACTATTGAAAGTGAAGTAGAAATTATGAAGAGTGGTACAATAACAGCCTTTTACTGTTAAACTAAGTCCATTTTCCTAAGTACAGTCACATGTAATGCTAATTACCTGATGCTAACTCACCAACAAGTCTTTATGTTATTATGCCCAATTTTTTTTTATCTTGCGTCAATATTACTGGATGTTATTAAATATCAAAGAAAGTTTATCCTAAAAACAATGCTGAAATTATACTGTTTCTACACACTGCTTTTTTGCATCTGAGTAATGTGTTGCAATACCACACTACACTAAGTAATTTGTGAGAACATAATTAGTGTTATGATATTACCACTGTTTTTTCACGTGCTTTGATTATGTTTGCATATGTGCCCATTTCATTTTACATGAATTCCATTATTTCTCACATTTCAGCACTTTTTGGTTTAATTACCCTAGTTCACTATATGGTCTCATTCTTCATTACATCTTCATTGTGATGAATTCCATTATACTTATGGATGAACCTCATATATAGGATTAATTGGTCAGCCATAAAACTGTTTGACTTATCAACGAAATCAATAGGACAACCCTAGAACTCATGAACTTTACCAAGGTAGTCCTAGGTAGATAATAATTTCACATAGTTGTAATATTTACAAGGGTCTCAAACCGTTGGGTACTGAAAATATTTTCTTTACCTCACAAAAGTAACTAATGTCTCAAAACTATGGTTTTTGAACATTTTTCTTGACCTGTTACAAATGTGACACAAAAGGTTACTAAACTGACTAATGTCCTTTTTTTTTCATTTTCAGCCTATAACCATAATTGGGATAATATTTTCCTATCACTACAACCTTACCAACTCTACCTACATTTGACTGCAAGGTAAATCAATGAGTGTGTGGAAATTGACTTTGCTATTTAAGAGAATTGGGTATAGTTCCATAGCAAAGATAAAATACTTATGCAGCCAGTAATAGAGAATGAAGCATGGCACCATCATGAGAAAATAGAATCAGTAACTAGAAAACTGGATATAGGGCTCATTATCTTGCCTAAAAGCAACTAGATTTCGCAATCATGTCCAGTGTAGGAAGATGTTTCTGTAAGTGGAGCTCCAAAGGCATGTTTTAGTGGTTAACAATTTGATGTACCACCTCGTGAAATAGTGCCCCAAAAATATAGGGGGGCTACAGCCTCTGAAGCCCCCCTTCCTATGCCACTGCATGTTCCTCCCTTTCTAATGCTATATATTGAGCACGTGTTCAGAATTTGTTGTAGAGACATTTATCCTCAGTCCCAGATGCCTCAATTACAAAAAAAAATTGAAGCTTTTGTCACAACATGGTCAGCAATATCATGTATGTGAGTATGAGTACAAAAAAGCACTAGAAATCATAGACACATCAGTCACAAATTCCAGCAAATGTACTTTATATTACAATAATACAATTGACAACCATAAATAAAACTTGCTAACTTTAGTTGTGGCTTCAAAGCAATTACATAGCAAGTTGTGCATCTTATTAATTACGTAACAATCCTTGTTGATTGATTCATGAAGAATTTACCAGCAAACGAATAATCAAGTAAGTATTATCTTAGTATTACATGTTAAAACAAAGACATATGAATGTTAATCTAAATGCAAATTTTACTAAAGAGTAACTACTGGAATAAATGTTATCAGTCAAATGTGTAATGATAATATTCAAACATGTTTGTTTTGTTTATTTGTAGACTTCACACTCCTCTGGGTCGACATGAGAAAAATTTACCAGAAGTGACAGCAGCACAATCAGTTTAAATATCATTATAATATAGTTCTACTCTAATACACAATAGCCCTCTATTACAATTTCCCAAACAAATACAAAATTAAACATGACTTCAATGCTAATCACTATGCTATTGACAATTTAATATTTTTCTATAATCATTTAATGCAGTGTACTTAATTCTATTAACAAAATAACTCCACAATACCAGTGAATCAAAAGCTTATCACACTCTTTTCCTTCCAAAGAAATTTAGTAGCTATAAACTCTCCTTTGATTCTACCCAACCACCTTATGCATTATCTTATGACTACCTTCCACACTCAACTATACTAATATAAATATTAACTTACTTCAATGGATTCATACATTGGTTGCTCCTCTTCTCCATCTGAAGTAACTGCAAACGATTTTTTTCTTCAGATCTTTTGCATCTCCTTTCTTGATGTAAGATTTATACCTGCTTTCTTGAGCTGATGAGTTTTTTGGCCTAAAACTGTAATATTATATCAATATAATCAATACTTCATCAATATAACTAATACCTACATTAATGTACGTTTGAATATACCTACCGAATACAATGTACAGTTAGTACAATTCCAAAGAAGAGCATGGCTACTACAATACCACCAATGAATGCTCCCGCTCCAATACCAACAACATTGTAGGAACTTGCTGGCGGCATCGCATTACTATTAGAGTGTTGTAAAGTTTTGATAAAACTATTATTTCCAAGTTGAAGTCCTTTTGGTGATGACATCACAATTAATACTTGTGCAACAACAGCTGCTGCAGTAATGGCTCCATCATTGTTCAGGCCACTGAACACTGTGCAACATTCATATTAATTCACTTTATTTTGTGTATTCTAATCTTATTATTTCAGTGTTGTTGTCCTACCACTTTCCACTACTTCCGCTCCCCTGGTGTGTGCTGGCAGCTGATTGGTCAGTTGTTAGCCATGCTTTCCAGCTGTTTCCATGTTAGCTGTTTTGTTATCACATTTAGTTTAATCTCATACTTTTGGCCACTTGACTCTTGTATTTAGTGGTCATTTGCTCTAGTGCTTGTGGTCTATTCTATATCAAACTTGTCTAACCAAAAATCTAATTCTGTGTGTGTGGAGACAGTATAACTTGTCAGTGGATTTATAACCCATAAGAGTTATATATTTTAGTTTCTAATACATACACTAAGGACTTTCTCTAATTCAGGGTTCGCATTGGATAGTTCCAGTGTCAGAACCTGCATCAACATACAATTTTTTTTTGGTCCTTCGAGCTGGATACAGCAACTAGCTTATCCGTTATCTCCTCTACTATTCTTCAACTCAACTCAACTGAGTTCCAATTATCTAGCCTAAGTCCTCGTCCTCATCGTTCATCGCAAGTCGTCCATCTCGATTAAACTCGTTGTCATGAACTTGTTTATAAATGCATGCATTGTATTATTATTCCTTAGTTACTCATTAATAACTCATTTTTTCATGTACTGACTCTATTTGGTCTTGTTTCTTATATTAATCTAAACTGTGAATGTTGGAACTTGGCTGTATCTGTTTTACCCTCCAGTATTTTAGCACTAAGTTGAGATAAATTTTAGCTTTTTATTAGCATAAAAAACTCAATTTTTTTTTTGTTTGCGTGAAATGCCCCCTTTTGTCAGAGCCTGTCAAAAGCTCCCAAGCCCCCCTTTCCAATGCCACTGCATGTTCCTCTCTTTCCAATGCTATATATTGAACAAGTGTTAAGAATGTATTGTATAGAGACATTTATCCTCAATCCTAGGTGCCTCAATTACAACAAAATGGAGAATGGAGAATGTGTCTATCAAAATTAAAGTTAGTAAATAGTATAGCAATCTTATATCTTAGGCTATTTAACACATAGGTAAACAGCAATGGAAGAGTTTACTAGATGGAAAAAAAACATCAGCTGATTTTTAATGTAACTATACACACTTCTCCATACAACTACTATCAAAGATTTTTTTTGTAGTTTACATTAATATCATCCTACCTAATGTCAGATTAATGACTGACATGATTACTAGTACCACAATACCACTCTTCCAACTAACCATTAATTTAAACAAAACAGAAACTCTTTCACACAGTTGGTATAACTTTAGATTGGCACAAATATTTCATAATACTATTTTTCTGTTATCATATCACAAGCAAGAGATCATCCTTTAGCTCTAAAACAGAACTTAACTTCTCTATAAGGTAATATAATAAATTCTTACTAGATGTAAATGATGCTTAAAATAAATAAAAAAATACATTGGTTTTCATTTTTTACCGGAACACATGTCATGTAACCATCAAACACCTACTGTTATTTCTTAGAATAGTTTCTAGAAATTTTAATGTTATAAACACATAATAAAATAGTACTCTTCAAGAAATGAAACAATTTATTAACTGAAGAAAATATTATATTTAAGTAAAACTACAACTATGCACATTACAAATTTGTGTTTAGTTAACTTAAAGAAATCAATAGTGTTTTAATAGACAATCAGTTTGTGATCTTTGCACTTCAACTCCATGAAAGAGTTTCATATATCAATGGCAATTTAGGAGAGTTTTATAATCCCAAGTACATGGCCACAATAGTCACAGCTTTTTACTGTTAATCTAAGTCTATTTTGCTAAATACAGTCACATGTAATGCAATTGTGGTTTCTTTCTATCCATGCTTCACTAAATGTCTTTCTAGGGAAATTACTTTTTGTTTTTGACAACACTTACATAAAACATACTTTATGTAGCACTATACACCTATACATTATGAAACTTTTGTAAATATACCTAGTCAATGTTTTTAACGTAGCTTTAAGTGTTGTGATATCTCAAAGTAAATTTTCAATGTGTCTAGGAAAAGCAATCATCCACTTTGCTCAAACTCCAGCACCAAAACAAGTGATTATTTTTGCCCCATCAAATATTTTTGTGTGGGGGAAATCCAAAGGCATGTTTTTTTTGGTTAACAATTGTTCATGTACCACCTCATGAAATAGTGCCCCAAAAATATGGGGGGTGGCTCCAGCCTCCGAAGCCCCCCCTATCCAATGACACTGCATGTTCCTCCTTTCCAATGTTATTTATTAAACATGTGTTAAGAATGTACTGTATAGAGACATTTATCCTCAATCCCAGATGCCTCAATTACAGCAAAAACTTTGAAACTTTTGTTACAACATGGTCAGTATTCTGTATGTGAGTATGAGTAGCATTCAGACACAAAATCACCAGAAATCAGAGACACATCAGCCGCAAATTCCAGCAAAGGTACTTTATATTAAAAGAAATATTAATATAATTAACAACCATAAATGAAACTTGCTAAGTTTAGTTGTGGCTTCAAAGCAATTATGTGGCAAGTATTGCTTCTTACCCATGAACAAGTAACAATGCTAGATACCAGCAAACGAATAATCAATGAAGTAATATCATCTAGTATTACATGTTACAACAAAGACATACGATTGTTAATCTAAATGCGATAGTTAACAAATTTTACTAAAAAGTAACTACTGAAATAAATGTTATCTGTCAAATATGTGTTGATAATATTCAAACACGTTTGTCTTGTTTTTTTGAAGGCTTCACATTCCTCTGGGCTGACATTGGAATATTCTAGTTTATCAGAAATAACAGCAGCACAATCAATAAAAATATCACTATCAAGTTCTACTCTAATATACACAATAGCCCTCTTTTGCAACTTTCATAACAAATACAAAAGTAAACATGACTGTAATGCTAATCACTGCTATTGACAATTTAATATTTTCTATAATGTTTTAATGCAGCGTACTTAATTCTATTAAACAAATAACTCCACGTTATCAGTGTATCAAAAGCTTATCTTGCTCTTTTCCTTCAAAATTAATTTAGTAGCTATAAACCTTCCTTTGATTCTACCCTACCTCCTTACGTTTTATCTATGACTACCTTCTACTCACTAATTTAATTTACTAACTTACTTCAATGGACTCATACATTGGTTGCTCCTCTTCTCCATCTGAAGTAATTGCACATGATATTTTCTTCAGCTCATTTGCATCAACTCCTTTCTTGAGGTTAGATTCATACCTGCTTTCCTGAGCAGTAGCTGATGTATGTACGATAGCACCTGATGATTTATTCTTTCTATACCTAGTATTATTTTACTAATATTAATAACATTAAATGAGAAGTAATTAATTAACTAAGGTATAAATTGCAATGTACAATAATTAAAGGATTTTTAATATAAAGAGGCAAGCACCTGGTGTTCTAAACATTTATTGTGCATGTCCTGCCAATTTTCAAATTATTACATAATATGGACACATTTTGCCTTATTAAAATAAATTACTATAATATTCATTTCAAACCATTACATAAAAATAAACTAAGTTGACAAAAAGAATATCACATGCAAAACGTTTTTAGTTTTTTGGCCTAAAAGCTGTGTGATATTATATCAATATAATCAATAATTTATCAATATAACTAATACTTATAGTTTGCTTGTCTGTAAAAGTGATAACATATTCGTATTGATAATAATATGCACATACAGTCTTAACATTACTATTGTCTATTTTGCTGAATTATAGTCTCTCAATGATTTTTTTATACTCATTATTATTCTTACTTATTCTCATAATATTACAATATTAAAGCATTTTAGTGGACTTAATTTTGAAAGCATTAATGTACTTTTTAATAAACCTACCGAATACAGTATACAGCTAGTATGATTCCAAAAATGAGCATGGTTACTACAATTCCACAAAAGAAAGCTCCCACTCCAATACCAGCAACATTGGAGGAACTTGCTGGCATAGCATTACTATTAGAGTGTTGTAAAGTTTTGATTAAACTATTATTTCCAAGTTGAAGTCCTTTTGGTGATGACATCACAATAAATGATACTTGAGCAACAACAGCTGCTGCAGTAATAGTTCCATCTTCACTGGAATATGTTAGAGTAGTGCTAAATTGTACCATTCCACTTCCACCAATAAGGCACTTCATTTCAGTAGACGAGAAGTCACTTGATGTTAGAGTACATGAGCATACTTTATTCAGAAGTACAATGAAGTCTTTCAAAATTTTGTACTTAGTGCTCTACATGATGATAAAAAAATACAATTAGTAGTGTATGCACTAAGAACGAAAACAATATAGCTATTAAGTGGTCAAATAGAGCTTTCACAGAGTTCTTATGCAAAGTGTGACTTATTATTTATTTCAGAAATAACTCTTTTAAACTGTTAACTCATTTGATGTTAATTTTTACAAACTCGTTCATGCTGAATACCAGCAACTGTTAGCCAGTCTGATTATTGTTATCCAGAAAAATCACTTCAACTACTATGGAATAGATAATGCTTTAACATTAAATACTTGAATTAGCTAGAAATGAAATTGCTAGCTTGCTAGATACTAAATTGTGGTGACATTGCTAAAGTCCATGTTGGCATGGCAAAATAACAACTTCAGTGAAAGTGGAAGCCATGATATGCCACTAAAAATGATAATGATATTCATGCCATATTATAGAGGAGCATAAGTAAATATATCAATAATATCAATTACTATTTTAAGGGTGTATATGAGGCCGTAAAGTACTTGCGAGAGTAAGTTACATTGGTAATATTTACAAAAATGTGATACTCCATTGAACTCAGGCAAGGAAATAGAGATATAACATAATTACGAATATAAACTCAATAATAAAGTTACCTCATCTTGGCATGCCATGTCCGGATTCATCAACAGTTCCATGATTATATTCACTGCAAACATAATGTAATAGTTCATGTTATGTATAATAATACATTAAAACTTTCAAAAGTAGTATTTTTACCACAAATTTAAAGTGTGCTTAACTGAGCAAATGTTTATATATTATTCCAAAATATAAACATAATTATAGTAATAATGACATGTCAAAAATCACTCATTATATAATTTCAAATCACATTTATGAAAACTACAGCTTTACCTTTGTTTTGCAAATACATAGTCTTTTCAAATGTATTTTTTCCAGTAGCAATTATACATTTGTATAATCCATATTGTTGAGTATTCAGTTCAGCAGTACTGAACTGAACTTCATTACTATCAGTGACATTGAGTGTTACATTATTCTTTTCAATAGAAATTCTCAAGAATTGAGGAATATCCACATTACCATAACATGTCAATTGGATGCTTTCAGATAAATAGAAGTCCCTTTTAGTGGCACTAAATGAGTGTGTTAGGTTTTCTGCAAATGAATAAAGAGTGCAATATCTAGTTAGTGTGACTTGAAAATATATTAGAATTCTTAATTATATATGATCACCTGACTCATTACAAGCTCCTATAATAAAGTATGTTTATGCAAAACTTATATATATATATAATATAAGTATTTTAAATGCATAGCCATAAGTATGGTATTATTAAGTAGCACCAGGCTAAAACTGAAATTTCATGCATGTCCAAAAATGTAGGAAATGAATCTATCCCTATACCTACACAATATTGATACTAACTATTACACCCCACATTCTGTCACCTATCAGACAAAAAATCTAATAACTAATTATATCTAAAAGACACACAATAATTCCAAAATTTAAATTTTTTATTAATCCAGAAAAATATATCGTGCATAAACACTTACCATAATATGATAGGTGTATAAATGTTTTATCATAAACCAAATTTGACAATGAAAATGGAGAACCACGAATAAAGTCGTAATACGATTTACAATGTGAAGAAAACTCATTGGAGTATGAACTAAATAAAGATATTTCATATAATCCAGCATCCATTTGGTGACCACTAGTTATAGACACAGTTTGAGTCCAATATTTACTATTAATACTCCAATAATAAAGACGGTTATTCAATTTGCTATAGACTCCTAATTGAAATTGCGTGAAGTAATCATTTGTGACTGTTGTCAAGTCAATAATCACTGTAATGTTGACTGTATCAGTAGTGGTAAATGCAATAGAATTTGCAGGCTGTATGTTATTAAAGTTAGAAGTAACTGAAAGAATTTGATCTATTCCAAAACAAACATTGCATGTGTTTACTTTGAATGTATCACAATTCAAAATCAGCAAATATCACATTATATTGGATGTGTCAACTTCGATTCAACCATGTACAAAGTTATAACAGCTACCACTGATATGTTAAGTAATGTTATTTCTCTTAAAATCAATATTTATAAATAATGATAAGACATTCTATGTGGTAGAATGCAACCCAAGTTTTAATTTTAATTATGCTTTCTTACTGCAAGTGATTGAATAAATGTACAATGACAAAAAACACTGAATGATACAAATCCTGTCATTTATTTTGCTACAATTATTAATTTTTTATCCGTACATAATAATGTGAATGACTAGCTGTTAATTACTTGACATTATTAGTTGTCTGTACCAAATACTTATCATGTTATAGTAAGCCCACCATTTATCCATACACAATTACTCTAGCATATATCACATTAGAGATTAGCTACTTGTAGATATTGCAAGACTAGCATAAGGAATAAATAAATATGATAATTTCACAATTTATATGTTCAACAATTGTCTTAGACTTGAGATATTGTCAGCCAAATAATTCACTCCCTAACTCTTTTTTCACCTCAGAATTGAAGCATTTTTTAATATAAACTTTACATAAATAGAGTGAACTGTGGATGATAATTATACAAATACCATTCAGTCAGTAAGCTTCAAGCCATAAATACAGATAGAGAAAGTGGATATAGGAATGGAATTGCATCATGCTTAGTAATAAGCTGTGCTGTAAACATAAGATTCATCCTTTTAGCTTTAATAATTTTTGAGCAATGATGCTGGTTAAATTCTTGTTTTGGCTAAGGAAAGTCTACAGTTGACCTTTGGTGCAAAAATATTCATTTAAGGTAATGTTTCCATAATTGCTGGTTAAAATAGTTTTGCTTACAAAATTTCCATCTGTACTAATCTGCTATAAGTTAGTATGCACAATGTTATCATTGATTACACATTACTCTTACTTTGTTTCTGCTCGCAAAAAATAGCTGGTTTGAATGTTGGATAAAATTGAAGAGCATCTAGTAGAGCATTTTCACATTTTGTATTATATGGAGCAGTTAGTAGTCCTTCATATCGAACTCGATATTCACGCACTTTGCAAAAAGATGCTTTAAAAGATTTGTTTTGTTCTAGCAAACTTATATTAGATGAAAATATCGGGTACTCATTGCAATACCAAACAAGTCTATTCAAATATGAGTAAACAACACTAGAATTTGTAATGTTCACTTCTACAATGACATTATCATTCATTTCTTCATCAATCTTCAAATCTATTTTCACTGCATCTGAAAAAAAAAACGCTATTAAACCTTCTAATATTATGTCTATTATGATTACCTTCAACTTCCATCAAGTAATGACCATAACTTAGTAGCACATTATTTCCTCTTACTTCACACAATATTTTACTAACTTTGGAATAACCATGATGGATATAAATTGAAGTATTAGATAAACTAGATGAACGTGATGATCTTGATGATCCTGAGAAATACCAGTTATATCTCAGTCTAACAGTTGGATCAATGCTCAAAGGATTGGGTGTAATGCTACAATTAAGCTGTACCGTTGATCCAATAGTATAAAGCTGAATGGTATTTAGAGGCCTCACAATAATATCATACTTTAAATCTATGATCACATAAAGTTTACAATCATACAATGTATAATAATGCAAAACAAAAATTATTTCTGTTCTTTCTACATTGATAACCAAAATCACTAAACTTTTATACACTATAGTTTGGTATAATTGACAAGCGAGGCAAGGAGAAGAGACACACTCTCATGATTAAATACAAGTGAGAATTCACAATGCCTATTTCTTGCTTTGCTTATACATATTTTCGACCGAACCTTTGCTTATATATGTACCTTAGCCTTGTGTGGTAGGTGAGGATATTTAATGGGAATCCATTCAACTACCTTCTGAACTGAGTGCCAGAAATTTTTATTACTTTGTCAACCAACAACACATCACTGATGATGTATTAAAGAATTAGCTACTGATAACTGATGATTTCATTCAGTTTAGTTTGCATGGTTAAAGAATTGTTGACTCCTCTCTTCCTATTTTCTGGTATGGCCCTAATGTGCAGTTATAAATACTTTGAGTACAAAAAATGTAGAGTACACATGTATGTGTATGCATAATTATAGCAACATAATGTAATAAGATAAAAAACTTAATTTTTTTTGTTGCTACCCTCAGTGTGCATGCATGATAATGTTATAGTGGTGATCGTGTCTGTTTGTCTGTCTGCTGAATATGGTAATTAATTGTCTTTAATGACATACTTTTTAATTTTGGGCCAATTGTTTTTAGACTTGAACCAGTCGTTTCTTCAAAGTACTACAAAGATAATGCACCCTATACTCACATTGTAATCAATAAACAAATGATTTCTTGTTGCCTATGTGGTAGTTTTGCTTTTTCTGCTGAGTAGCTCACCAAGAAATTTCATGTTGACACTGCAATTTATAGTGTCCCTTGCAGGTTTACTTATGCAGAAAGCAGTAAGCACTTACATATCTATTGTTCACATTTCATGAGTTATAGTAATACCCAATTAGGTGTTATATACCAAATAAATTATTATTTGGGGTTATTGTATAATAGTGCTGACAGTTCTCACCTTTTGCTTCATATTACAATAAAATTTAATTTTTTTTGTTACCTGCACATGTGACTCCAATTATTGAGGAGGAACGACAAGACTGACGTAAATTATATCTAAGAGAACAATTCGATATATCTGTAGTTGGATTAGAGCAATATATTTCTCTAGTTAAATATTTTGATATTCCCAATTCTTCATATGATTTAGTCCAAGAAACTACAAGATAACAAAGATATAATGCAGTAAATACTAAATTGATACTATAACTATACATAATCATTGCACACACTGTAAAAATCTCATACCTATAAGTGATTTCCCGAGTAATTTCTGACATGTAAGTCGGGTGTGATTGTCTCTCCAATAGCCACTGCATATTCCTACCCATTGTCCACTGTCACACATCTCAACAATTCCTCGTATAAATTTATGTGATTTTGTTTCATTGCGTAATCTGACAGCACCTCTCTCACAAACATCAGTATCATTATTATTTCCTCTACATATCACAGCAGCTGCTTGATAATAACTGATTACAAATATGTTATAGTATGAGCTGGAAGAAAATGATAAAACTCTGGAAAACCTGCAACTTAATAAGTGGTGCTCATTTCCAGAACAACGTGCAGAATGATAAAAGAAAGAGGATTGTCGTTGTCCGGAAGTAGCAGTTGATTCTGTTAATAAAAGCAAATACTATCATTTTTAAATTTGCTAAGAATCTATAAACTAGTGATGTGTTTCAGCACAAGTATTTCAATAACAAAGTAAAACACTTAAATTTCAACCTTAAATCAATCTCCACTACGACATCTGAATCCAAAAAGGCTACCTAACTTAAAAATTAAATTTGTTGTTCCTATCCCACAGACATGTTGGATAGGAACAACAGTTAGAATTTTTGGAATCCCATACCAAACTCATTAGCTTTAATTATATTCATATCCTAAAAACTAATGGTTGTATACCATTAAAAACTAACTAAACCTACTTCAAAATAAAATTTGTTATTCCTATCCCATAGACATGAATGACGTGCTCCTTCTTGGAAGACAATTACAACTTTCAGAGTCCCTTACTTAACTCATTAGCTTTAATTATATTCATATCCAAAAACCAATGGTTGTACACCATTATGCTAAACTCTATTATATTTGTTGTGAAGTTGTGTTTTAACAGAGATAAATAGCTTCTCCTGGTCCTTTAAAACATTCAAAGATCTAGGAGTCCAACCTCACCGAGAGGTCACCAGTGGCCCTGCTCTCTGGTTAGCCACCCCTCACAAGAAGATCCCAGGACCCATAACAGCTATAGTAACAGAAGGAACGTTTATGAAGTCTAAATGCTGTGTGATCTTAAGGAAAAATATGAGCATTATTATAGGTTTATTTACTTTTTTATTAGTTGAATGTTTGCTTAAAATTTTTATGCTGTTCTTTTGCTAAGCAGTAGATATAATTCACAAGACTATCACACATAAGCTTGTTCACTAGATACCTACACAAGATTTACATTGTGATCTCTCTGGCTTGACTATTGAATGTACATACATACATATTATATACATACATACAATACATACAACTTACATATACATACATACATACATACATTCATACATACATACATACATACATGCATACGTACATACATACATGCATGCATACATACATGCATACATACATACATACATACATACATACATACATACATACATACATATACACCCACACACAAAATACAAGCATTTACATTCATGCACACATGACCTGGTCTAGCTTTAAATTTAAATGTTTCATTTGTATCTAAATACATATTCAATTTTATCCTCATTATGATAAAGACAACAGAGATCAATAGAAGCTACAGCTTTTAACTTAATCTCAAGTATATCACATACTGCAGATACTAAACGATGACACTAATTTTCTTTAGAGCCATACATTGCTATATCATTAATGAATCGGACAGAACAATGAATATGTTCGTTACTCCTTTCAATTATTCAAGATGCTAAACTTGCATAGAGTCTAAGTTGTGAAAATACATCCTACACACTAATTGCACTATAACTTTAATCAATTTTTTGCCTCTAACTCAACCACCATGTAATTAAAAAATATTATTCTACAGAAAATTTTCTCATTCATAATTAAATGATGTCTAAATGTGTGAATTTATGCAAATAAATCGTAACAAACCTAACTTACTTTCCCAAGGTAGTCCTAATTGTCTACAAGCAACTCTGGCATCTCTATTGTCCCAACTAGATGATGTAATACTTCCCCAAACTCCATCTTTACATACTTCCACTAACTTATCTATTGAAGAAGGTATTTCTATTAGACGAATGGATCCACTTGTACAATTGGTGACTGGAAATAATAATAATAATAATAATAATAATAATAATAATAATAATAATAATAATAATAATAATAATTATTAATAATAATAATACATGTCACAAAAACATTGTTTCTTACCGTAATAGCATCCTACATTTAGTAAAGAGCATGAGATATTGCTTGTTGTATAAGAACAGTCTCTAATGAATCTTGCTGAGGCCGATGATGATCGACACACTACATTACTTATTGAATTTCTTGATGTTGGATGAAATTGACCATAGTAGGAATTTGATTGAAACGTTCCTAAAAATATGAGTCGAATTATATGTCAATTTTTTTCAATTCCATTATTACTACTCCAATATAAATATATAAAATTTATATTTTTTAATTGAAAATGGTAGTAGATAAGTTTAGTATAGTATTAGTTCACAAAAAGATGTTTCAACTCTGACAAGTCTTCATCACTGATGTTGTTATATTAAAACAAATACTCTTTCTTTTGGATGAACTCTTTATACAGGCTTTCCTCAGCTTGTACATCCTTTTTTTTTCTTAGAGGGTAAACAATTTTTTTTTTGTCTTTTCTTCGATTTTTTATAGTGAAAAATAGTAAGAACTTAATATTAAAATTAAAATTAAAATAAAGAAAAAATCCTATGATGATAAAGACAACTACAACAATAATAAATAATAAAAGTAATAATAATAAATAATAGTAGTAACAAATAATAATATTAATTGTAATAATAATAATATATGTGCAAATAATAGGGAGAAATAATTAGAGCCAGGTGAACTGCAATGAAGTTGAGAAATAGAGAAAATTAACCATTGAAACATAAGAAGACAGAAAAAGTAAAAATAAAATTATTAATCAAAATATTATTATAATTCTAAACTGGATTAATTATATATCCTGTATCCAAACTTATTGTACTCCTCTAATTCTTAATGATTCTAATGATTTTTATTTTTTTTATATTAGATTGATTGAGTTCAAGTTTTGTTGACTCTTCCCAATCGGATAAGTTGCCAGTGTCTATTGCATGTTCCTTTATCGCATTGTCAGTGTTTCTTGATTTGATTGCATATAAATGGTATTCAGGAAGAGCAGGAGAAAATGATGTGACTAAACCAAGTTGTAGAGGATATGAAAATGATAAAATAAGATACCTTATGCTACTGCATTCACAAAATGTGAGTGCATTTAGCACCAGTGTGAGACGGAATACTTGCTAGTCTCAAATATTCTCAATGGCAGTGTCATGCTCAGTTGATATAATTTCATTTAAATACTTACTTATGTTATCTTGCTTGCTTAGTAATTGACGACAAAAAATGCTGCTGTCTACATCATTCCAATTTGATTGACAAGCCTTGGTCCATTGTCCATTTATACACACTTCAGGAAAACCTTCCCATGATACATAACCACCATAGAGACGAATGTCTCCATGATTACATGTACTGGCTATAAACACACAAACACACACATGACCCTCAAGATCTTATTTTAATATAACAAATTTGTGTGTGTTCTATAGTTTCTTATTCTCTGCATATAAATACAAAATAAATTATATGCTTACCATCACATTTCAGAGCCACAGCATTATTATTTAATGAGGAACAGGAATGATAGCCTACATGATTCTTTGACCTTCCACACTGAAGCAAATTCTGCTCTTGGTTACAATATAAGGAACTTAGAAAAATTGGCTTATTTCCATCACCATATAAGGATCTACTGAGTAAACTGCTATCTGGATACATGAAAAATATCAATATTAAAATGAAGCACCTAAAGTGCAAACCCTCAGCGCTAGTAAGCACTACCTAGCTATTACAATAATCTGTTAGCTATTTTAACGAGGCATCAAAATAGTTCGACCAATGAAAATGGTACATAGAAACGCTGTCTTTATAAGAAACGAAGCTAAACTAGCCAGAAACACTCACCGAGCATAAATCAAACTACACCGCTGGCTGCAAGAAATTAAATTAAAATTAAAGAATGTAATAAGTTCTCTACAACATAATACATTAGCAACACTCACAGTAGTTTCAAGTTATCTTGTCTAAATGGACAAAGCTATAGTGTGGTTAGACTGATGCGACAAGAGTTTCGATTATTAAAATCACAACATAATTCAGCAAAATTTCATTACATCAGAAGCTAAATATACTCATGCAGGAAAAATGACTTTAATGGTGAGTACAATAATGATGTAAGATGTGTATACAATTGAAATGTCGGTAGTCTCCAATAATGAATATAACTGCATTCAGCACAAATATATTCAACACAGCTGTATTGTAGAAATACAATGTCATTCAGAAAATTTCATTACATCAAAAGCTAAATATATTTTACAAGAAAAATGACTTTAATGTTATGATAATTAATGAAATAATGTAAGATGTGTACAATTGAAGTGTTGGTTATCTTCAATAAGAGTAATTTGAGTATAACTGCATTCAGAACAAGTATATTCAACACAGATGTATTGTGTGCACATCGATTCTAGAAAAATATGTTCAACATAAACGCTCCAAAATATCCAACTATATGGTCACAATGGTTGAAGTAGCGACATTCATTCACTTGAAGCTAATAATTGGCAAGCGAGCGTAGCGAGCGAGACACTTACAGGGGTAAAAATGAAAAAATCGGGGATGTTTGTTTATTTATTTATTTAGATGTTTAGACGTATGTATGTCATTTTGTACTTTGACCCTCCGTATTTTTTGTGTTCGCTCCGCGTTCGACCCCGTCCCAAACTTCACTAAACAGAATCCTCAGGTGTAGCGACCATTACCCGTATCACCTATATACGGGTAATGGTCGCTACACCTGAGGATTCTGTTTAGTAAGAATATCACGAAGAAAATTTTAAATAACGTGACTTGATTTTGTTTCTTCTTTTTCAATTCAAACAGTTGAGGAGAGTGGTTACTATGGCATTGAATCCCCTTTACCGTATATGAGTAATTTAACAACTCAACTTTATTTTAGTAGTTTGAATAACAATAGTGTAGTTTAAGGCTCGCTCGCCATTTGTGCTCAAGCACACCACTAGTCTATTTATATATATGGACGTACGTATGTCATTTTGTACTTTGACCCTCCGTATTTTTGTGTTCGCTCGGCGTTCGACCCCGTCCCAAACTTCACTAAACAGAATCCTCTGGTTTAGCGACCATTACCCGTATCACCTAAATGAGCAAAATGATCTAATCATTGGTGAGCGAGCGAGACAGTATTAGGGGTGGATAATGCAAAATCGGGTATATTATATATGTATGTGTGTATGTATGTATGGAATAGTACATATGCCCTTTAAACGCGCGCGCGGGGAACTTTATTCTCCAAAAAAAACACGGCTTTTTAGGCTTGAACCCAGTTTATTCTGAAACTACAGTATTAAGCAAGCATTACTTTATACTTAAGCGCAGAAGTGTGAGAAAATTTCTGAGAAAACGCTTGCTTTTCAAGAAACTAAAAGTTGATTCGACCGGTTACTATGGCATTGAAGACCCTTTTCAAGACTTAATTTCAAAACTTCGCCGTTTTAGGGGGATACGGAGTGCCGATTGTTGGTTGTCAAGAGCCATTGGTAGTCAGAATGCCGTAGTATTAATGCTAAGGAAGCTACTACTGCTCGAGGGAAGCTGAAGTAAGTACGTAATTCCATAATTATGTTAGCTAAATATGCAAAAATAGCTCTGGCCTTTCTTTTATGTAGCTAAAGAGCTTGTTGTCAACTGTGACTGGTATATTCAAATAGTCAGAATGGCTCAAATTTGGTACTACAAAAGTTACCACTGCTCAAGAAAATGAGGTCAGAAAGTAATGTAGCTGAGATCTTGCTGTCAAGAATTCATGGTAATTCAGATAGCCAAATTAACTTCAATTTGATACTACAGAAGTTATCAATACTCAGGAAATTGAGGTAAGTTATTTCCATATTTGTAGGCTAAAATTACAAGTAACACTGGTTTATCGTAGCTGAGAGCTTGTTCAAGAGTTACTGTGTTAATTGAGATTATCAGAATGGCAGATGTTTGATACTACAAAAGTTACCATTAATCAGGTAAGAGAGTGGTGATTTTGTATTTGTTTGCTGAAGTCATAACTGCTATTATAGTGTTTGTATGAACTAAGCTAAAACATAGTAACAATACTTTGTTTTATGTTACCTAACTATCAGGCTCGCTCGCCATTTGTGCTCAAGCACACAACTAGTTTATTTGTATATATTTTGTATATATGTTTGGACGTATGTATGTCATTTTGTACTTTGACCCTCCGTATTATTGTGTTCGCTCGGCATTCGATCCCGTCCCAAACTTCACTAAACAGAATCCTCTGGTTTAGCGACCATTACCCGTATCACCTTAGAAATTGAATTGTTTACCGCTTTGAATTGTTTCGCGGGTGCAGTTAAAACGCAAAAACTTATGGGAGCTCCATTTCTATTCGAGTTATAGTGGCGGTGGTAAGTTTATACGCTATTTGTCACAGTTATAAGCCCTACTCAACAGCATTTACTTGAAAATTCATTGTCCACTAGACGAACCACGAAGGTAAGTCTTGTGTAGGTATGTTCAGTTGTGTGAAAATATTGTGCATTACAACTAACTATTAAGAATATCACAAAGAAAAATTTAAATAACGTGACTTGATTTTGTTGCTTCTTTTTCAAGTTGCGGGAGCGGTTACTATAGCATTGAAGCCCCTTTACCACATAGTTAAAAACTCGACTTTATTTTAGTAGCTTGAATGTTAGTTGTTAAAAATCAATCATTTAACAATAGTGTAGTTTAAGGCTCGCTCGCCATTTGTGCTCAAGCACACCACTAGTATATAATACTGATTATTGTTGTTTTAGTGAACTAAAACTAAAACTAAAACCCCTTAGTTTGGGGTATTTTACTGTTGGTAAGAATAACTAAAACTAAGCTGTAGAGAACATGAACTAAATATTTTAGAAGACAGTAAATTCGGTAATAACTAAAACTACCAGTAGAGTAGATGACAAAAACTAATACTATGCCAACATTTTTATTGCAAACAATTCACCTTGAATTATGCCAATTAAATGATCGAAGACATAAATTGCCATCAAGTAATTCTCTAAACTGTATAAAATATCATACTTATTTATAATACCCAAGATTTCATACAAATATGCTAATTTTTTAAGTTACTTGGGAACACTACCTGTAAAGGAGTTTCATTATAGAAGAGGTTGAGAGACAACATAAATATACTAAAACTAAGTCAATTGATAGTATAACTAACTAAACCTTCTACATGATATTGAAGAAAAACTAAAAAATAACTAAACCTTTCAGGAAGAAATTGGGGAAAAACCAAAACTAAGCATTCAAGATATTTTTTTAGTATGAATAAATAAAACTAAGAAAATCTGGAATCTCTAAACAAAAACAACACTGATTCTAATGTTCATGTAATAGAAATATTATATTTCAAACTCAGAATAATTTTCTTTGCACCTACTTTAATTTGCCAATAACAAAATTAAAGCAATATTATAACTTCACATCAAGTAATTCTTTATATACAAAGAAAGACAGAAAAAATTCTAACATGAACCAAGTGACAACTTCTGCTTACACTGCTCAATATATATTGTTACTCACTTTCAGATTGGAATCCGAGCTGTTCACAAGCAATACTAGACTCTGCTGTGCCCCATGAAGTATAACATACAGATCCCCACCTTCTTTGTAGGCATATTTCTAGCCTTCCTTCACTTGAAACTGGTCCTCCCACTAAGCGAACATTTCCATGACTACAACTCTCCCCTAAGAGAGTATTACAATGCAATAAATAATGTGCTATATATGGCAAACTATTTGTCAACGTAATATGCTATCATAAATATTAACCAATGTTTAAGTTTGTCCCAAATTACTATTCAGTAATAATAAAATGTCTTTATTCTTTTGCCTATCCTTGCAAATTTACTGTCCTAAAATGTAAGCTATACACTATTTACTTGATTGAATAAGCTGACATCGTAAGTAAACGATATTATAACCAGAGTACGTAGTAGAATAATCACAGTCCTGCAGTCTATGTTCAGATCCAGTGCATCTAAGACCAAAGTGACTCCATAGTTCAGTATGTGACACATATTTCCAAGTAATCTCTAAAATAAATAGTTGCTATATCAATTCTAGACAGTATTTACAAAATCAAAACAATAAATGTCAAAATAACTGACTAGTACTGGCCACTTGATACAAATACAACTGTCTGCAAGCTACTTCTGCATCATAATAATTCCAGTTGTAATTTATAACTGATTCCCAGATTCCATTATTGCACATTTGAAGTCTTCCTTCATATTCATCTGTTCCACCATGAAGACGAATTCCTCCTGAATCACACCTTGGTGCTGAAAGAATAGAAAATGTAGATGCCTCATTGGTACAAAAAGTACAATAAAATAAATTCTACTATTTAAAAGAATTGCATTGTAATCAGAGTAATTTTAAACTATATAGAAAAGTAATTACGAAGTTTGAACGGTCTAGCCTGAGCAGGTAAGCCGATAAATATTATTTTTAAATGAATCAATTTAAATACTGCAGCAGTGAAGTGGATGGTAAAAAAAGAGAGATAGCAAGACAGTAGAAACCAAAAAAAATTCTAGATCTTCCACATTATCACTATTAAATATAATAACCTTTTCATGTATTATAATATTACACTATTGGTTTAATAAATATACTTTTTGCAATAATGCAAGTTAGAAATATAACACTTACCAAAACTGCCACGACAGTATAAAATTATAGAGCTAAAGTAGTTTCTGGCAAGATAGCTTTGACATGTAGAGCTATATGTATTTGTACAATTAGATAGTCCACTCTCATTGCCATAACAGTGGTAGCGTAGATTTGATTCACCAAATCCTTGATTGCTGTTAAAGTATTGTCCTCTTGAAGAATATCCTATTATAATGAAACACAGCTAGTGAGTTCATGGTACATATATAATATGAACACTATGTGACACTAGTAAAGTAGGTGATAAACTAATGATCACTGAAATGACTACCATTTAGGAAAGATGTTCATGTACTAGAATACTAACGAGCCGTGAGCAAACTTCCACACGGTTGAACTTTGTCATAAATATACAAGTTCATAGGCACAATTAAACCCTTCCTTTCCTGATTATTTAGAATTTTATTTTAACATTTATTTAATGTTCAGTTGATGTAACACTAACATTTTAAAAATAACATTGTAAATGAAGTAACCTATACTGACCATTATGTTACATTAACAACTAAAATTAATTATTATTATTATTTGAAAATAAAACCAAACTATGCACAATTACTACATTAACTTAAAATCATACAAAACTAAGTACGAAAGGATCGTTTTATACAACTACAGTGTTCCGGCAATAGATGTAGCAGCTTTAACTTGTGATTTTGCATGACACTATAAAACAGATACTCGAGCTTGAAATATTGCTTGAAATATTGCTCCCATTGATTTCTCACTCTACTTCTCTATTAAAAATTAATAATAATTATACAGAATGAGCTATGTTTACTATTATTGAAGTACTAGCAAATGCCCCATCACAAAGTGGCGCCCGTTATGCAAATAAGGAGTGCATTTATAGTTTTCCTCTCCTGCTCCCTTGTTTTCCTCAACCATCGGGGCCCTACTTTACTTATTCCTCCCAATGAAAAATTGAAAGAAAATACACAGAAAGAACTGAGATACTTGGGAGCAAGAGAGGTAGAATGAGGAGGAGAAGGGAATCCATGATTTGAAAAGAGATTTTTATTGATCCGTGCATCTCCTGTGTTTCTTCCTCTCTTATACCCTTTATGGTTAACTAATGTAGATGTACACTATTTCCCAACTGACCCAGTGTTCAGTTGTCATAGGATAACATGGACTATTAAGACACTTCAAGATGCTGAAGCTGTTAGTCCCGACAGTTTCATGGTTAGTGTGTCCACTCTGCAATCTGCAGAGGCAGGTTGAATCCCCAAATCGCTTTTTCCCCCTTATGGTAAACTGTATTTCTTGGATACTGAAATTGTGCACAATAGTGATGGCAGTTTGACAACCAAAGTTTACAGGAAAACAACCCACACAGACAAGTATCTTTCTTTTGACTCCATTATCCATTGCAACACAAAAATGCTGTTGCCAAAAAAAAGTTGTAGGCAGTACCCTGTACTGGTGTGTAGTGACCTGTGGGTTTGTGGCGAACTACAGAAAGCTGTGTGTACAGCATACATAGCCACAATACCCCTGTAAGAGGGTTGAATATATAGCGAGACTAGCTATCTAGCAAACAATAGCGATAATACTAAAGCTCATTCAAGTGACAATACGCAGAGTACAATACACGTGTAACTAGCTACAATGATACATCACGTGCGTGTGTGAGTTGGTAAAGGGTTCCGAGTTCAGAGGTCATGAGTTCAGAGGTCACCACTACATTACTCCCCTTCCAGTGAACTAGTGAATGAAATCAGACAGGTGGGCAGGCCAGTGGACGTGACGGCCTGTCCGAGTTGTACGACTGGATCTCTCCGGTGGAGACATTGTGGCTGGAGGCTTGGAAGGTTTGGGAGTAGGGGGCAAGGTGCTGGGTTGCTGCACAGGGGGTATAGTGGTGGGTGGAGGATCTGAAACCTGGTCTAAATGCGCTGGCTTGAGACGATCCACTGAGACTGTGTCTCTTCGGCCTTTGAGGTCAAGTGTAAAGTACTTGTCCTTGCGACTAATGACCTTGAAAGGGCCGTCGTAGGGCTGTTGTAGAGGAGTATGCACAGCGTCATGGCGCACAAAGACATGTGTAGCTTCTGACAAAGTACTGCTCACATGAGTGTGTGGGCGGCTACCTTTGCGTGGGGGTGTAGCACGTAATTTCTGCATCATGGTCCTGAGTCCCACAACATAATTGCCAGGATCTGTGTTGTCGTCCACTGTGTGCTGCGAGAAAAATCCACCTGGGAGTCTCAGTGTAGATCCATACACAAGCTCCGCTGCTGTGCAACCAAGGTCCTCCTTCAGAGCGGTACGAATCCCTAGCAAGACCAAGGGTAGTGCTTCAGTCCAGTGTTCTGGATGAGGGTGGGCTTTTAGGGCTGCCTTGAGTTGGTGGTGGAAGCGCTCCACAAGGCCATTGGCGCAGGGGTGGTAAGCCGTGGTGCGGAGATACTTTGTCCCTAGTGGCTGGGTAAAGTACTTCCAAAAATGCGACTCAAATTGCCTACCACGGTCTGTAGTAACTGTTGATGGGGTGCCAAAACGAGCAATCCAGGTGTGGACAAATGCTCGGGCCACCGTCTCTGCGGTGCTGTCTGCAATGGGAACTGCCTCTGGCCAACGCGTGAACCGATCCACACAAGTGAGCAGGTATGCACAGCCATTAGAAGGGGGAAGTGGACCAACCAGATCGATATGCACTCTGTCGAAGCGAGCATCTGGTGTAGTAAAAGTCCCTAGCGGTGCTGTTGTGTGGCGGTGGAACTTTGAGCGTTGGCAGTGTAGACATGAGCGAGCCCACTTCCGAACATCTGCGTTGATGTTGGGCCAGACAAAGTGATGTGTGATTAGGCGTTGTGTTGCCCTGATCCCCAGATGTGACATGGAGTGTAAGGAGTCAAACACTGGTCGCCGAAAACGTTCAGGTACAACTGGCCGCTGACTCCTGTTGAAACATCACAGAGTAGAGTGGTACCATTGGACAGTGCGAGAGGAATTCGTTCAAGTCGCAGGGAGGTGTCAGACTGCAAGCGGGCAACATTGAGGTTGTCCTGTGCTGCTGCCATTGCCCTGAAATCAATCACTGGCACCGAGTCCTCTGTGTAAAGAGCGTTGGCTGAGATTCTTGATACTGCGAAATCAGATCGAGGTGTCTGGCTTGTCGTGGTGAGTAGCGTTCAGGCTTACCGGAGAGGGCGTACACAAGTGGTTTGTGGTCAGTCAGGACGAAAAACTGACGGCCTTCAATGAAGTAGCGAAAATGTTTCACTGCAAGGTAGATAGCAAGAAGTTCCCGATCAAAGGCACTATACCGTGTTTGTGCTGGCTTAAGGGCCCTTGAAAAATATGCCAGGGGTCGCCATTGGTTGGCAATCTGCTGCTGCAGTACAGCTCCTACTGCAGTGTCTGAGGCATCTGTCATGATGCAGGTGGGGGCCCCAAGCTCTGGGTGCACCAACAGGGTGGCCTTGGCTATTGCTTCTTTGACATTGGCAAAGGCTAGTGTTGCAGCGTCACTCCAGGGGAGGGTTTTGGTGTGCTTGTTGGTTCCTACCAAGAGCGCGTTCAGTGGTTGTAGGAGGGCTGCACAATGTGGCATGAAACGTCAATAAAAATTGACAAGGCCCATGAATTCCCGCAGCTTGCGTATCAAGGCAGGCTGTGGGAAATCACGAATGGCTTGCACCTTGTCCTCGAGGGGGTAGATACCGGTGGCATCCACATGATGGCCCAGAAAGTCCAGAGCAGGTACCCCAAAGAGGCTCTTGGGTACGTTAATGAAGATACCATGGTCAGCTAGCCGTTGGAGCACTAGCCGTAGGTGTTGCAGATGTTCCTCCGGGGAGGAGCTCGCAATCAAGAGATCATCGATGTATACATAGCAGAAAGGTAGCCCACGGAGAACCTCATCCATAAACCTCTGAAACGTCTGCGCTGCATTCCTAAGGCCAAAGGGCATTCGAAGAAATTCAAAGAGGCCAAAGGGTGTGGTGATAGCAGTCTTTGGAACATCTTCTGGTGCCACCGGGATTTGGTGATATGCCCGGACGAGGTCAATGTGGGAAAAAATGGTAGCTCCCTGGAGTACCGCAGTGAAGTCATGGAGGTGGGGAACAGGGTACCTGTCAGGCACTGTGGCATTGTTGAGGGCACGGAAGTCACCACATGGTCGCCAGTCCCCAGGTGTGCGCTTAGGGACCATATGTAGTGGTGATGACCAACTGCTGTCTGAAGGGCGAATAATACCCAGTTGCAGCATGTGGTCAAACTCCTGCCGTGCAATCTTGAATCGTTCGGGTGCTAATCTGCGGGTGCGTGCGAAAACGGGTGGACCTGTGGTCGTGATATAATGCATGACCGTATGCTTCACTGGGCGATCCTTGGATGAAGCCTGCGTCACATCAGGGAATTCCAACAGCACTTGCGTAAATGCATTGCCTGAGGTACTTGTCGAGTGCACAATTCCAGTAAATGAGGATTGGGTGGAAGAAATGCCATAAACCTGCAGGTTAGTGGTAGAGTCAGAAAGCGTGCCGTGCTGCATGTCAACGAGAAGGCCAAAGTGGGACAGGAAATCAGCACCGAGTATGGGTTGCTTGACATCAGCAATGATGAACACCCATCTGAAGGTGCGGCGCAAGGCCAAGGGGGAACGGACCCCAAAGGTCGTAATTGCAGAGCCATTGACAGCACGTAGGCAGAGATTTCCTTGTCCATTGCGTTGATCTGTGCGTGAAGGTGGGATAACGCTCACCTCGGCACCGGTATCAACGAGGAAACGCATGTTGCAGGTGTAGTCGTGTATGTGAAAGAAGCGACCTGGTTGGGGTTGGCTGGTGACACTTGTCACTGCTAGTGACCGGCCTGACCGTTTGACGACCAGGCACACGGGGATCGACATGGTCACCAAACCTTTGGTGATACCAGCAGAGATTGGTAGGGTTGGGAGGTGTGGCAGAGGGTGCAGGGCTGGGTGGGCAGCGGGATGGACGAGCCGGCGGACGTGAGGAGGATCGAGGACGAGCGGCGAGTTTGCTAACCATCTTTTCCAGCCGGGTTACCTCTGCACGGAGTTGCTCAATTTCCGATGTTGGGGCAGCGGGTGTAGAGGCGGAGACTGCAGAGACAGAGGGCACGGCTACTTCCATTATCTTGTCAGCCATCTCTGCAAGTTTGTCTAGGCCAGTGGAGTCAGGGGTGGAGGCCAGGACCATTCTCACGTTTGGCGGCAGTCGCTGTAGGAAGAGCTCTTTGAGGAACGAACCATCAGTTACTCCTGGGCGATCACCAAGAAGTTGCTGCATCCTACGAAGGAGTTGTGTAGGCTTGCGATCCCCAAGGTCTTCTGTGGTAAATAACTGCTGGAGTTTGCACTGCTCTGAGGCAGCTGTCCTCCGAATGAGCTGTGCCTTAAGATTGTCATAAGGGTGGTCAGCAGGGGGCTTCAACAGAAGATCTCTCACTTCTGCAGCATACTCTGGTGCCAGGGAAGACACCACTTGATCAAACTTCGATCGCTGTGAAGTGCAAGCAAATTGTGCCTCTACCTGCGCGAACCAGAGGTCAGGGTCCGCCGGCCAGAAGGGCGGAAGCTTCAGAGTGGCGGTAACCGCAGATATGGCGGGTGCGGGTGGCACACCAAATGTTGAAGGGTCTGGAGGGTCGGACAATAATTAACTATCGTGTGGCATAGTAAGTCAATTATACATGCTAAATAAGTGAGCAATTGCGGTCACTGAGGAACTTGCCAGTCATGATAGTGCAGGATTATGTTAGTTAGTGTTCAGTAGTGCATATAGCTGTGTTGGTGTCTTGCTGTTATTATATACCCAATTACATCATGCTTTATTGCCAGTGCATCGGTGACCATGTAGGATAAAAAAAGACACTTTCTGCTTGTTTTTCAGTATGATAAACTAAATTTACTTGTAGTAATTAAAATTTTAGAGACTACTACCTTACTACTGATAATGAAGCATCAAAGGTGGGAACCCTCAGCACTACTAAACACAACCTAGCTTTTACAATATAATCTCACACTAAAAGAACAAGCAATCTATAGTCTGTCCAAGTTGAGTTGGCATGACAGCAAGCATGGTAAATGGGGAGTGCATTTAGTACTAAACAGGAATCAATTTTAGTCATGTGAATCTAGACAATTATGCACGCAAAAGTTAATGTTGCATGTGAACGAGGGGCGGATGCAAAAGTGCTCATTAATACTGTACTTTTGTAGTAAGAAGTTTATTGAAGTTTGTTGAGTTTTTTAGGGCACTGTTCAGCTCATCTCGTCAGTTTTCAACTACAAATACCTTTTAACCGTGCAGGTAATGTGCAGCAGATGGAAAATGCCAACTGGTGAGATGTTCTTCAAAAGGGACAAGAGTAAAAGCAGTCAATTCTACATACTGTGTCCCAAGCACAAGATTAGGCAGTATAGCACTGTTAACTTGTATCTAAAAGTTATTACACTTTCTTGTATATAAAATTATCCATGGTTTCATCTATTTATAATATATTGAAAACCGATGAGATGAATAGAACATAAATACAAATACAAAATATGGTTGTGATCAAGTTGAAGGTGGAGTGCAGCCGGAGTTGGTCTGAATTCTCACAATAAACTCATCTAATAGAAGGAAAAGAAGTTGGCATTAACACAGCTGACAAGCACACAATTTAAATCGCTTAACTTCGGCTGTTTGCTAGATTAATGATAGCTATATTATAACTCTGATATATACTGGCTATTGGCATTAGTATTGAACAAGTAGACAAACAAACTTACCTACATCCTATCTGATGATCCTGTACCCTTCTGGACAACAGGACACTCCACCTATATTGTTTCCACACTTGAAACTCAAGCTTATTATCAAACAAAGCCAGAAACTTGGACATCAGAGAAGAAGACGCTCATTGTTTACAAAATGTTAAATGAAGACCATCCGCGTGACCAATTGAACCGTGCTGCATGACAAAGGGCTCGTTGTCAGTGGGAAACATGTGTTGTTTTTTCCCCATAGATTTTTGCATTGAGTTTTGGAATAGCACTTTCTTTCTTTCTGGTTTTGGATTATACTGAGGCAATATTTTTAACCACTTAACATGAGCTTTCTAATGATGCAAACCCTGGATGCGTAGCTGCTTCCTTTCAAAAGTTATTCTAGTTTTTTTCTGGCCAATCCAACTAGGACAGACTAAAGTAGCAAGCTATTTTAATCAGGCATGAATATACCTCATGCAATGAAAATGGTACATGGAAATGCTGTCTTCAAAAGAGAATAAACTGAACTAGTCAGAAACACTCAACAATATACATTGTCAATGCGAAACTTCATTTCTTTCAACTCTGTTAACTTACCTGAGGGTAAAGCCAATTCCACTGCAGGGTGCAAGCAAATATCTGCTCACGTGATCATGAGGTGATGCTAGGGAGCGTTCCCACAAAAGCTGGCACCAACGAGGAGCTGAAAGCTTTGCGTTCTCTCAACAATTAACCCAAAATTCAAATATGTAGCACAATGAAAGATCCTAAATCTTCGTTCTGAGTAAGTTCATTCTTAAATCAATAGTTAATTGTCAGAAATCTCCAAAATCTGATTGTGACAGACAGACAGACAGACAGACAGACAGACAGACAGACAGACAGACAGACAGACAGACAGAAAGACAGAAAGACAGACAGACAGACAGACAGACAGACAGGATGACTACTATAACCCTCTGCACACTGAGAGTTACCTAATGGACATTTACTTTAGATCTAGTATTACAAAGACTAAATGAACCTATGAAGGGCAAAAGTGTACTTGAGTTGAATTGCTTGCCCACATTATATAAATATGTTGCTTCCAGTCTATGGTAGCATTGTACTCAGCTGTATCTTTTAGAAATGCTATAATTGATGCATGTAGGTCTTATAACTACATAATCAATGTGCCATAATATATATGTACATGAAAAATTTCAGTGGGAAAAATCGAAGTATAAATATAAATCATCTCATTTTACACAGCTCACTTAGCTCTGATGTAGGGTAGTTTAATTGTCTACAAGTCACAAAGGAGTTGCGATAGCTCCACGAGTAACCACATACTCTATTCCAAATTCCATCAACACAAGTTTCCACATAGCCCTGGTAAGGTACAAGACTTCCAGTTAGACGTACAGAACCAGAGACACCTAAAATAAAATATGTAATATATTAAAATTTAAATGTTATAACTTGTTTCCTCAATAATTTTTAAGTACTTTCAGGTTTACTGGCCACCCTGACAACATGGAACAGCAAGAGTTGCAAAGGTCAAACAACCCCTAATTTAACACTCTTTTACAAACAGAACTTGTTAGTTGATGCTCTTTTGTTCCATTGTGTTCTGTGTGCATTGAACTGTAAGTCATCCTGTATGTCTGATTCATTACATTATTGTTTTCAGTTTTTCTCTTTTCTGTTCAGTTAGTCATTTTCTGTCTATCTTAGTACTATATAGAACAATTAGGGGTGCAGTACCACCGGAACCTGCGGTAATTGGCGAGCGAGCTTAGCGAGCGAGACACTTACAGGGGTAACACAATCGAAAGTCGGGGATGTTCATTTATTTATTGGCGAGCGAGCGAAGCGAGCGAGACACTCTCAGGGGTAACGCAATCGAGATTTCGCTATATTTATTTATTTATTGGCGAGCGAGCGTAGCGAGCGAGACACTCTCAGGGGTAACACAATCGAGATTTCGCTATATTTGGCGAGCGAGCGAAGCGAGCGAGACACTATCAGGGGTAACTCAATCGAGATTTCGCTATATATATTTATTTATTTATCTGTTTATGGGGTACGTGAGACCTCTGTTTTCGCCCGCGCTTTTAATTACGTAAGTTAGGTAAAGCGTTCACAGTTCCAGTATTTTTCAATTAACGAGCTCTGAGACTCCTTAGTAGCGGTGGTAAGTCAATGCGCTCTTTGTCATGGCTATAAGCAGTGCGCAACAGTAATTACTTGAAAATACATTGTCCACTAGACTACTGCGAAGGTAAGTCTGTGTAAGTGCATGTCCAGTTGTGTCAAAGCATTGTGTGTTACAACCACTACTTAGCTAAAGAATATCACAAAGAAAACTTTTAAATAACGTGTATTGTTTTGTTGTTGTTTTTTTCCTTCAATTCAAGCAGTTGCCCTTTACCGTGTCTGCGAAATTAAAAAACTGGACCACCTTATTTTCAGTAGCTTCAGTGTTAGAAGTCAAAACCATTCATATAAAAATAGTATAGTCTTTAGGCTCGCTCGCCATTTGTGCTCAAGCACACCACTAGTTATTTATTTATCTGTTTATGGGGTACGTGAGACCTCTGTTTTCGCCTGCGCTTCGAATTACGTAAGTTAGGTAAAGCGTTCACAGTTCCAGTATTTTTCAATTAACGTGCGCGGAGAATCCTGCTGCACTGCCTTACGCAAGTTTCAACCAAAAAGTTTACAGCTACTCTCTTCTTGAAACAATTTTGAAGTCTTTGTCAAGTTGTGCTTCTTTGCCACTGCCTTCGAAGTTTATTCAGGTAATTCTGTTAGTTAAGTCTGGGATCAGAGACTTTAGATTCTCTGATGCTAACTGAGAATGAAAAGGGTTACACTGTGCACTACAGTTAGATGTAATTTCTGTCCTATTTTTCTGTAAAAAGAGTCTGCTCGCTCGCCATGCATTCTCGCTATTCGAGCGCACCACTAGTTTATTTATTTATCTGTTTATGGGGTACGTGAGACTTCTGTTTTCGCCTCTAATTACGTAAGTTAGGTAAAGCGTTCATAGTTCCAGTATTTTCAATTAACGAGCGCGGAGAATCATCCTGCTGCACTGCCTTACGCAACTTTGTTTCAACCAAAAAGTTTACAGCTACTCTCTTCTTGAAACAATTGTGAAGTTTTTTTCAAGCTTCGCTTCTTTGCCACTGCTTTCGAAGTTTATTCAGGTAATTCTGTTAGTTTAGTCTGGGATCAGAGACTTTAGATTCTGTGATGCTAACTGAGAATGGAAAGGGTTACACTGTGTACTACAGTTAGATGTTGTTTTTTTCCTTCCAAGCAGTTGCAGAGAGTTGTTACTATGGCACTGAAATCCCTTTACCCTGTATGCTAAATTAACAAAACTGGACCTTATTTTCAGTAGCTTCAGTGTTAGAAGTCAAATATAAAAATAGTATAGTCTTTAGGCTCGCTGCCATTTGTGCTCAAGCACATCACTAGTTTATTTATTTGTATATAATGTTTGGACGTACGTATGTCATTTTGTACTTTGACCCTCGCGTTTTTGTGTTAGTTATGTGGTCGACCCCGTCCCAAATTGCACTAAACAGAATCCTCTGGTTTATCGATCAGTACCCGTATCACCCTAGAAATTGAATTGTTTACCGTTTTGAATTCTTTTGCGGGTGCAGTTAAGGGACTTCCATTTCTATTCGAGCTAGTGGCGGTGGTAAGTCAATGCGCTCTTTGTCATGGTTATAAGCCGTGCGCACAGTATTTACCTGAATATACATTGTCCACTAGACTACTGCTAAGGTAAGTCTGTGTAGGTGCATGTCCAGCTGTGTCAAAGCATTGTGTGTTACAACCACTACTTAGCTAAAGAATATCACAAAGAAAACTTCTAAATAACGTGTATTGTTTTTTGTTGTTGTTTTTTCCTTCAATTCAAGCAGTTGCAGAGAGTTGTTACTATGGCACTGAAATCCCTTTACCCTGTATGCTAAATTAAAAAACTGGACCTTATTTTCCGTAGCTTCAGTGTTAGAAGTCAATAAAAATAGTATAGTCTTTAGGCTCGCTCGCCATTTGTGCTCAAGCACACCACTAGTTTATTTATTTATTTGTATATGTATGGACGTATGTATGTCATTTTGTACTTTGACCCTCGCGTTTTTGTGTTAGTTCAGTTGTCGACCCCGTTCCATATTGCACTAAACTAAATCCTCTGGTTTATCGATCAGTACCCGTATCACCCTAGAAATTGAATTGTTTACCGTTTTGAATTCTTTTGCGGGTGCAGTTAAGGGGGGCTGGAATTATTTTTTTTTTGTAAAAAAAAATTATTTTTTTAAAATTTTATTATTGTAGATACAGGCTTACTGGATGTGGATCCCAAATTTCAAGACCATTGGACATTTCTACAGCTTATAATGATTTTTTTTATACACACTAGTTCATTGTTTCAGTTATTGAATCACCCGGGAGAGAACCGTTCACTTTATTTCTTACCGTTACTTTCTATCGATCGACTATTTCTTTGTTTACTGTCAAACCTACGCTTTTTATAGTTCAAAATAAAGCACACAGGAAGGGCTCAGTGGCTATAGCAACAAGCAATTACGTAGTAGAAGTAGGCGAGAGTGCGCACGGCCGATGTTGTTGTTGTTTTTTATTGGAACTTGAACTTGTGTCCGCATGGCTCTCTCTTTATTCTCGTTGTTTCTTGAAACTACGTCTAGGACAACTTGTAGAAAGCGCCCTAAAGGGTTCCCTGGCACTCAGTGGCAACAACAGTCACCTACTAAACGAAGAAGGATGGATTCAGAGGCTACCCGTCCCTCGGTGAGTAAGACTAAATTATTTAGCTCACCACCTAGGTCTATAGGGTTTACTTCTGAAAGCTCTAGTGCTCTATTGCGCCCAAGAAATAGTAAATCCTCAAGTCCATTGTCAGACAATAGTTCTGTAGCTCTCCCTGATGCTGGTTCAACTGAAGCAGATAAATATTATATACTGGGCATTAGGCTAATGAGAATGGCTAATGAGAATGGCGGTGGTGAGTCTAGGAATGACATGGCAGAAGCAAATGAACTTGACAATGCAGAGTCAGATCAAAATGATGATGCAGAGTCAAGTGAAAATGATGATGCCAAGTCAAGGAGGAATCCTCTGAGTCAGATTCTGAGGCTAGTTGCAGTCATGATGATCAGGCTGATTCTGACAGGGTTGGTGTCGGCAGTGACGTCCCATCCAACGATTGGACCGAGCCCCCATCAGATGTTACTGTAACGTTTAATGGAACTTGGTCTAACCAATATATCAAGATAACTTCTAAAACCTTCATTTAGGTCTAAATATTCATTGTATGCAATATTATGCTTTCTTACAGGCATTGTCAGCTGTTATTACAAGTGTCGTGTTTAACCTCAATTATCTCAAGACTACATTTTCCCAAAGTGGTCATACTTCGGTACATCATAACTTACTCTCACTATGTTTTTATTCTTATGTTTATATATCATCTTAAAGCTCATATTCTACTCTTTAAAATGAATTGATACTTTTTCAAAAAATTATTTTTTTCTTCAGTTATGTAAGTTTTTCTAAAAAAAAAGAATTTTTGGACATTTTTGGACAAAAACAATTATAAAAAAATAAATAAGGAGAAATTCCAAAAAGTATCAATTCAATTATAAGATAAAAGTATACTGAATCTGTGAAAAAAGTTTGGAGTGTTGAGGATCATGTCTGATGGGGTTTACATCGTACCGAATAGGTAAAGGGTGAGTGGACGATGAAACCGATCACTTTGGGTGGGTGGGGCCAAGTTGATATATCTGTAGTTCATCTTGAAGATGATGTTTTACTCATCATTTTAAGACTTGAAGTATAAAAAAATACACATGGATGACTGAGTTATGACTAAATAAGCAAAACACCCAAAAATGGTTCCGGGGGCCCCCCTTAAAACTTGAAAACTTAAAGGACTTCCATTTCTATTCGAGTTAGTGGCGGTGGCAAGTCAATGCGCTCTTTGTCATGGGTATAAGCCGTGCGCAACAGTATTTACTTGAAAATACATTGTACACTAGACTACTGCGAAGGTAAGTCTGTGTAGGTGCATTTCCAGTTGTGTCAAACATTGTGTGTTACAACCACTACTTAGCTAAAGAATATCACAAAGAAAACTTTTAAATAACGTGTATTGTTTTGTTGTTGTTTTTTTCCTTCAATTCAAGCAGTTGCAGAGAGTTGTTACTATGGCACTGAAATCCCTTAAAGACTATACTATTTTTATATGAATGATTTTGACTTCTAACACTGAAGCTACTGATGAGGTCCAGTTTTTAAATTTCGCATACACGTAAGGCTCGCTCGCCATTTGTGCTCAAGCACATCAGTAGTTAAGTGATTCAGTAAAATACCACAAATACCGCCCGTAACTCGATCCAATTTACTCTCCGCGAACAGACTATTGTACGTTTTTGTAACATCACTATTGTACGCGACTCGCGCACAATTTGAACACGTACTAGTGGTGTGCTTGAGCACAAATGGCGAGTGAGCCTTAAACTACACTATTGTTAATTTGATTTTAACAACTAACACTTGGTGTGCTTGAGCACAAATGGAGAGCGAGCCTTAAACTACACTATTGTCAAATTTGATTTTAACAACTAACACTCAAGCTATTAAAATAAAGTCGAGTTTTTAAATTACGTATGAGGTAAAGGGGTTTCAATGTCATAGTAACCGCTCCCGCAACAGTTTGAATTGAAAAAGAAGCAACAAAATCAAATCACGTTGTTTAAATTTTTCTTTGTGATATTCTTAAAGTAGTTGTAACGCACAATACTTTCACACAACTGAACATACCTACGCATGACTTACCACCGTGGTTCGTCTAGTGGACAATGCATTTTTAAGTAAATACTGTTGAGTAGGGCTTATAACTGTGACAAATAGCGCATTAACTTACCACTGCCACTAACTCGAATAGAAATGGAGCTCCCATAAGATTTTGAGTTTAACTGCACCCGCAAAACAATTCAAAGCGGTAAACAATTCAATTTCTAAGGTGATACGGGTAATGGTCGCTAAACCGGAGGATTCTGTTTAGTGAAGTTTGGGACGGGTCGAACGCGGAGCGAACACAAAAATACGGAGGGTCAAAGTACAAAATGACATACGTACGTCCATATATATAAATAAACAAACATCCCCCATTTTTTCATTTTTACCCCTGTAAGTGTCTCGCTCGCTACGCTCGACAAATTAAAAAAACAAACAAAAAAATACTATTGTACGCGACTCCCGCACAATTTGAACACGTACCAATTAACTGTACCAGACAATTTACCACAAAGAGCTTTCACCTCAAAGGACTACCAGTACTGTAGGGCAGAAGCAGCAGTGTAGATAATTAATATTTGTTCACTTTCTAAAAAATATTACTAAACAATATTATAAAATCATAACTCCAAAGTAGCAGGGCCATAATCAAATACAATATGAAATGAACAAAATGAAAGGTTCTGAAGTATGCAATACTATCAAGGGGATCCAAGGAGCTGTGCCTTCTCATTGACCTCTCTACTGGAGTGCCATGTCCTCTCTTCTAAATAACTAGGATGTATGTAGTATTCTTCCCTTCAGGAGGCATGACTTCTTAGGAGAGCCGAAGGTCTACTATTCTCTCCTCTGGAGAACAAGGAAGCCATGTCTTCTGCTCTGCACTTTTGTTGTGAACCTGCCAGTTGTACCCTAGAACCAAGGAGTTGTGCCTTCTCATAATCGGAGCTCATCTATTTCTATGAAGAGCATGCCAACACCTTTCCTCCTGTTGAGGTAGATTAGACAAAGTACTATGATCTAAAATTTGATTCTGGTCTTATTTTAAATAAATCAGTGAAATAATAATTGATAATAAACAGCCTAATTGATAAATATATATTATTGTAGAAAGAAAATAACATTAGTCAATAAAAGTAATAATTAACATTTTCTTTTAACAAATAGCACCAAAAATTCCTGAGAAGTTGAAGTTAACACACTGAAACTGCTTCTAACTTATACCCGCTACACCAACCTTCTATCAAGCTCTCCAAAGACACCAAAGCAGGTTCTTCCTTCAAGTGCAGCTGCCAGCCGTGATATATCTATTCTAAACGAGTGACTCCAGGCGCCTTTAATACGCCGCCGCTTCTTCATCGTCTAGGACCCTCCAGTACATTCCAGAAGTCTTGTACTCTTCCCCGCAGGGCTCACTCGCACAGTAACTCTTCTTTTATGTTTGCTTACCAGTTCTAATTAGAGCGGCCACCACCCGGAATTTTGCCCACAATAAATTGCGCGCTCAGAGTTGGGGGGCTGAGTTGAAGAATCAAATGAATACGAATCAATAGTTAGCTTCGTACCTAAAAATCGATGTTCAGAAGTACTAAATGGCCAGAATGAACTCATATTTTGTACACCGGCTACACGCCACATCTAAAATAAAATTACAACGAGTTTTTTCTTTCAAATAGGATACCAAAAAAATATAAAAATATTTAAAAACCTGCAAGCTGGCTCACGTGACAAGCAAGTTTTTTAAGGGGCGGTTCCCGCTGTAAGCCTACGATCGCACGGCTCTGGAAAGACTCGCTTTTTTCTGGAAAATGAAGTCCAAAAGCAAAATTCTGGCATATTAAAAGAACTTACTTCGTGAAATACTGCTGTTTGATGCCGCTTTCAGAGCAGCCTGGCTGGTTCCTACCTTCCAGAAGTACCTGTTGACAGAGTGACAGAATGACACTAGGACTACTGTAACCCTCTTGCGCATGCGCGCTGAGGGTTAATCACCGAACATGAAGCCATGCCTACTGGCCATCACGCACAACATCCAAATAATGACAACTACACTAATAAAGTCCATTCGGTTAGAGTTTAAGTTCAGGCAACTCCGTGCCCTTAATTCTCGGTGTCTGTGTAGGCGACCTTGCAACATCAGAGCCCCTCCTCCTTTCCTTGTTAGCTTCTTCATGTAGGCTATGCCCGTAGCAAGCAACTAAAAGAGCTAGTTTGCTATTAGTGTGTTCAAAATTACTACATGTTTTTACTTTGTTTGTCAGCAGATTAGTGCTGCCTTAAATTTATTTCAGAGCTTAGCAGACTATGCAATAGGCTACTAGTGTGTGCTTGAGCTTCCTTATTAAAGCATTCTTACTACCAGTGATTCGTGACAACCAGCAAATGGCACTTTCTTAAGTAGCTCCCTCAAAAATGGCAAAAATTTTAAATTATGTTTGGTAAAGGGTTATCAATGCCATAGTAACCAGTCACAGTAACTCTTTATGACTTGAAAAAATGTGTTTCACAAATGTTATCTCACAATTTGGAGCCTTAGTATAAAGTAATACTTGCTTGATGCTGTATTTTCAGCGAAAACTGGGGCCATGCAAAAAAGTCATGTATTGGAGAACAGAAAGGGAACCCACGACTGCGTTTAATGGGCATACATAACTATACACATATATAACATTAACCAATATTGCATTATCCATCACTAGTAGTATATCTCACTTGCTTCGCCCGCTCGATAGCAAACAAATATCCCGGATTTTCAATTGTGTTACACCAGATAGTGTCTTGCTTGCTTCGCTCCCTCGCCAATTACTAATTCTAAATTAACTAATAATAAATCGACACTAATGTTTTGATCATTGCTATGTTTGAGCATTAGTTACTGAGTTTTAGAAGTCTTCCTTCATTCATTTTATTGAACATGTGTGCATAGTTACAGTTGAGAGAAGTCTAGTTTTAAAATACAATTACTATAACTTGCTATTAGCATAAAATTAGTCACATTTGATAGAAGTCTCTCTCTTACAACTCAATTAAAGAAGAGACCTGTCATCAAAGTTATAAATTGCATCCAATTTGTATTGTAATTCACAAACTTCAATATTTGCAAACATATATGCATGTATATTTTACAATAACCCCAAAATTTAATATTCAATATTTCATCATTTTGTTATTGTGAGATTTAAAAAAATAAATACAAGCGTTGTAAAACTACTTCACAATTGAATAAAATTATGGTAATGTAAGATTATAGCTATTATACTTACAGTTTTGGCATGCGATGTTATAAACATATCTGCATCTAGTTTGACTATAATATGTTACATCACAGTCATCCAATGAAGTTTCATTTCCTTTGCACTTTACCACATAAGTGGAATAAGACTTTACCGTACTCCTATAAATATCTAATAATAGAAAATATAATGCAGACAATAATATAAAATATTGCTCCAAATTATTTATGACGAAGTAAACAGAACATGTAATAATATTAATATACTACTACATTGTATCCAATTGAGATCTCATTCCATTGAAATACTTGTGTACATTGTGGTTATATGATGATTGATTGGATTTAGGCTGGCAAAGCCACTTATATAGACATATATAATAATTCCATGTTCTTTGTGCTAATTTCTACCCTATTGATCAATTCTGAAAACCTTTTCTTTTACTGCAAATAGTACCACTCAATTTCATTATCTTGATAGAATGCTCCTGATCATACAACGACAAATATTTATCTTTTCAGAATAGGGTGTTGTCAGTTTTGGCATTTTCATAGCCAATTCAGAATTTTTCATAAATATCTCTTTTCTGTGGGCCATATTACCCAAGAGAAGTTATCTTCTCCCTAATTAAATGCATACAAAGGTGAGCCAAGTTTTAGACTATGACTCGGCCTACTGCTGTTAAATGAATTTGGCACATGAACTCCCATGTAATAAAATAATTATACAAGACAAACCAATTAGTTATTCAATGTATTTTAACAAAAATTCATGCATGTGTAATACTATGTATTACTAATTGACTCATTAGATTGTTGGCACAGTAGGCTTTGTTACCATGGAAATGAACAAATAGCTAATACATTTATGAGCATGAATACAAAAGTGAGGATGCAGTAAAGTAGTATTATATATATATACACATGTGATTGATCCTAACTCAAAACAGTGTCCAAATTGTTTAGTGTTCACTTTCTGAAAACATTAGCTGATTTTACAAACTAGAGGATGCATTCGTAAGATATACTGTGGCTCATAAAATGTAGCAATTCCAGTGTTACTGTCTGATTTGATAACTATAAACTACTGTCATTTTAATTTTTGCTAACCTATATCAATATCAATTAAAATTTCAACTGGCTATGTTTGTAGTTTTTCAAAGTATGAATTGTGTGTGTCATTAATTTTGATTGCACTTCTGAAAAATAAGATCAAATCACATGACAAATATCTATACTGAAAAGTAAATTGCCATAGCTGTGTTGTAGTCAATAGTTCTTGGAGAGCGTTTCTGCTTTATATAGATCGTTTTATTAAGAAAAGTATTAACATTACCACATCATAATATTATTATTATTATTTTGGAGGTAGATATGTATTTTGTCATGTTTATATATAATATATTATATATAGAAATTTCAGAAAGAAAATCATAATAATATCAACAAATTCAATTTAATTCGTCACTAGCTAACACTTCATTAAAGTATCATAAAGTTTATAAAATCAGCTAATGCTTTTCTGAAAGTGAGCACTAAACAATGGGCTCTTGGAAAAAGGTATAAATTCGTTATACTCAAACTTTAAGTGCTAGTTCAGGTTAAATTATTGAATTTTCTTTCATTACCATTCATTCTTTAACATCTGGGCATAGTTTGAATCCTAAATTAAATTTACAAGTGGTTCAAATAGCTTATTATATTTAATTCAGCATCAATTGAATGAAACAGGAAATGAATGATCTAAGACATGTCTTCTCCAATTAATGGTTAAAATAACTTGACTTTCAGAAAGGTATCAGCAGGTAGGTAATTTACTGCACTATAGTGTACAAAATAAATTTAAAAAATTCTTTTTAGCTAATTTGTGCCCTTTCCCAGAACCTGTCCACATTTGGAAAATGTTTTAACTTAGCACCTATAATATTAATCACAATTCTTTCCTCAGTCACACTTGTGTACATTATAAAAATTATCACAATGAAATCCATAATAATAACACATTTAATTTAATTTATCACTAGCTAACACTTCATTACTTGTGTAAGTTGAATATGCCTCATAGCCAAGTGACCGACAAGTGACTGAGAACATCCTCACAAGAGAGGATGGGAAGTCAGATCCATAATAATAGCTGTAGTAGTGACAATAGTCACTCCATTCAGTATGTGCATCCAAATTTATTAGCTGAACGGTGCGACCATTCAGTCTAGCAAGAATGCCACCATTGCTGCCAGTTACTGCAATAACGTAAAATTAAACAGATTTACTGAACATTATCATCAAAAATAGCACTATTATATTTTATTTATTCACTTGACTAAAAGTTGCTGCCATTACGATAACTCACCCTTCACTGACAGTAAAAATAAACAAAGCAAAGTAGAGATTAAAAGTATAAGTCGCATGGTAGAGAAGTGCTAAAGAGTTACAAGGTCATTCCACGGACCTTAATAATTTGTTATTGCAATCACTGCTTAAATATTTAAGTACAGATGTTTTGCGATTGTACTTCCGGTAACTTTCGCTAGCTCGGCTTTAGCGTGTAAACGGAAATAAGAATAGGTTACACCCGCGACGTGGAAGTCGGTGTAAGGCCCGAGTATGGTTTAAATCCAGTACCGCCAGCACAAGAAGGGGAGAAACTGAACTGTACCAGGGCTCTAGGCTGTACTAATAATTTGTTATTGCAATCACTGCTTAAATATTTAAGTACAGATGTTTTGCGATTGTACTTCCGGTAACTTTCGCTAGCTCGGCTTTAGCGTGTAAACGGAAATAAGAATAGGTTACACCCGCGACGTGGAAGTCGGTGTAAGGCCCGAATATGGTTTAAATCCAGTACCGCCAGCACAAGAAGGGGAGAAACTGAATTGTACCAGGGCTCTAGGCTGTACTAATAATTTGTTATTGCAATCACTGCTTAAATATTTAAGTACAGATGTTTTGCGATTGTACTTCCGGTAACTTTCGCTAGCTCGGCTTTAGCGTGTAAACGGAAATAAGAATAGGTTACACCCGCGACGTGGAAGTCGGTGTAAGGCCCTGAGTATGGTTTAAATCCAGTACCGCCAGCACAAGAAGAGGAGAAACTGAATTGTACCAGGGCTCTAGGCTGTACGAAACCGTAAAATTAATTTACGATTAGACCACACGTTCACCTTCTTGGAGGTAGGTATGAAATATATTCACCCCTATTGAGTAATCAGATAGGTCCATTTGGATGTGCCTTGGTACAATCGGGATTAATAAAAATATCCGGAATTACCAGAGTAACTAGAAAGCAGTAATCAAAACCAAATAATAGCACACAGTTTTGGTTTTTATCTTGTTTGTATGTGTGCATAGAGGGGTCGCTTATCGAGACAAAAAAAAAAAAGACAAAAAAAAAAGGAAAGGGATAAACAGTGGTATCTGATATCTTTGTAAATTCAATTAGGCAGTGTCTTTATTTTTCCAAGTATCTAATTAAAAAATAGAGTACTAAAAGAGGTACATAAAATTATGGAGAAGAAGATACAGATATTTCAATTAGCTGGACTACACAATGAAATCCAGCAAAATTCAGTTTCGAAACTTCAAGCAAAATACAAAAAAAATACTCAAAATCATAAGTACTTCAATGATAGGAGTAAACTATGTTGCTATTTTTTTGTTTTGTTTTGCTAATACCAAGAAAATTAAATAAAAAACACCAACTGACTCATTCATATAAAAGCAATGCTTATATATGAATGAGTCAGTTGGTGTTTAAGCATGCATTCAATATCCCTGGGTAATGTGCACGAGGAGTGCAGCACTAGTTTGAGTAGCGTAGTGAGAGCCTGATTATACCTATCACAAAAGTGAAAAAGATAAAATACAAATCTGACCTATTGTAATTGAGTGATACCACAGTAACCTATTTGTACTATAATACAAATTGAAACAAAGTGCCTGCTTTTGCTTTGTTTCATGATTTCAATTGTGTTACTTATGCTATAAATCCAGAATAGATTAATAATGCTAAGGTTATTACAGCTACAATTCCATTGAACATAACATAGCTACATTAATTATGCATCACTAATAATAACACCCAGAAGAACTAGATACGCATCACATTACCTGAGTAAAAATTAAGATGAGTGCAGCAGGAATATCGATGCATATCCAATACTGTAATAGACTTGATACACATATTCACATTTACCAGAGTAAAAATTAGTATAATTTAAGATGTGTACAGCAGGAAACATACTATACGCAGGTGTTCTGCTTGAGTGATATACAAAAACTGGCGAATACGTATTGAAAATTGAAGTTTATCTAAAAACATGTTTATTCAAACTTTAATTAGGCCTTCCAACAGTCCATTAGGAAAAGAAATCAACTCATATTTTGTGTAAACAGCAGTGCCTCGTTCTGTTTATTATTTACCTTGTAGTTTCGACTTCCTTGTGTGCATGTGGGTGCAATTTTAAGTTTTAAATGCATAATCTATTACTCAAATTAAACCTAAACGAATTGCAGCTACATCTATGGTGTTTACAACAAATGATTATATTAACTGTGGATGTTTTCGTGATACATCATGCTAAATAAAATGCAAAGACAGTCATACTATTCACTATCACACAAATCATTGAAAATGACTCAATTTTATCAGACATGTGACATTAAGCATCAATTGTTAGGAGTCACTAAAATTTCCCATGTAAAGATTGACCAAAATATTGAGGTTGTTAACTTCACTAAAACTTACCTTGCAAAGAAAGACAATCAATCTGTGTATTGGCATTAAAATTCTATTTATTAACCAAAACTTGGTGAGAAAAACTATGTAGCTAAGTATGTAAATACATACACACACATATATAATATATATATAAACCATAATCACTTGAAAAGTATACTCCCTAGTTTATGTTTACTATAGGAAACTTTGAAGTTACCTTAAAAGTACATTTTCTCTGTTCCTTGCACTCATGTACCTGAAATAAGTTATTGTTATTCTAAGTGTTTGGAGCAATATTTTTGTATGTTGTTTTTCTTTCGTTTTGTAAGAAGAGTTACACTTCACCTGTCATGTATGATGTAGTCTACTTATTTATATTTTGATAATACTCTCACAATAACTACCATGTATTTTATACACATGTTGTGTAATGCAGGTTTTGTTGAAGTTATAAAGTGCATTTACTTTGCCAACAATTCTAGCAGTTTCCCTACAGCACATGCATTCTTCACAATATACCTGCAATTAAATTAATATCTTCTCACTGGATATGGTGTCTACTCTACTAACCACGATGTATCAGCAAATCAGTGATGGTTATCACATTTGATATTTGAAGTCTAACCATTGGCATCTGAAGCACGTCAGAATCAACTTTACTATCTCTAATGGGCTATAGTCTGATCGATACTGTCTACTTTCTTCTACCTAAGACTCATCAGACATTGCTAGCTAACTAAAATAAGCCCACAGCCATTGGCTTACAAGCAAACCAAACACAGATGTTCCCCTACATACATCATCTCTGAGCCTCACCCACAACAGGAAATAAACAAGATTTTGGTTATATCTCTAAGGTGAGGGATTCTTATATTATATTATTGCACATAAAACTACCATAAAAAAAAAATTAGGACAATCTTGACATTTGTTATTATAGTAAAAAATGCTGATAATGTATACAAAATAGGTTTATGCTAATAGTTCATAGTTTTCTCACCTTATATAATATTAATCTCAACCAGAAAAATATAAATTTTGGCTAAGCTTATTTCAAAGACCCATTTACAATGATATATATACTTTAAACTAGTATTTTTTTGTTTCATGTCCTGCGAGATATCACACCATACCACATGGGTGTTATCACAACACTCTGACAATTGCTTCCGCAAGCTCATTACCACCTTCAAATACACAGGTATCTGAATAGATTATCACCAGTTACTCAGTTCCTTTTTGTAAGATACATCAACCAAGTCAAAGCAGGTGCTAAATAATCAACTGGGGGGGTGGGAGAGCCCTCTGACTAGAGCACAGCCCCCCCCCCCCCCCCCCCACCCCCTCCCCTCACGCCGCCACCATTACTGTCTCTCATGAGCTGTAGTCTAATCTATTCTGGATACTTTCTTCTACCTCAAACTCATCAGACTTTGCTAGCTAACTAAACAACCCCACACACATAGACTAACTAAACTAACCAAGCTCAGCTGTTCCCCTTCTTTTTCAGGGTCATATTTTCCCATAAAAATACCAGAAAATAACAAAAACAGTAGTAGGTATTTTTTTCATCATGGTCGCCCCCTAACTGAGATATCCCTTTGAGATACATTCACTGGATAGCTAACCTTCTATGAATTATAAACATATCCAATTGAAGTGTAAAAATTCATCAGAAATATATTTCACAATGAAAGCATCATTAAATCATAATAGTTTACCTTAAGGTAACATTTATTAACGGGTACTCATTTTAGCGAATATTAGCGATTTGCCATTTTTCGCTAATATTGAAACCCGCTAACAATAAATGGATGAGGCTATATTGACGATCTTTTACCTAATTTGCTCGATAGGCTGCAAGTGAGTTTCCGTAGTGCAATTGTCGGAACAATTTAAACATTATATGATATAATACAAGCTAACTAGGTAACAACATTTATTTCGCTACTATCGTCTTCTTCTTCATTGGCATTAACTTCAATGGCTTCGTCGTCTTCATCGTCTTCTTCTTCATTGGCATTAACTTCAAGGGCTTCGTCGTCTTCATCGTCTTCTTCTTCGCTATCGTAGATATCTTTCAAAATAGCGGCAGTGGCATCTTCGAATCTGCCATCAATTGGCTCCTTGTAAGTTATTACTGATAATTTATGAAGCACGTGAAAAATTCTATGAATTATTACAGACCATAACCGCCAAAATTAATATCCGTCAAATGCACCATATCAGAAAATCGCCAAAATTAGTATCCGTCAATAAACGTTACCTTAAGGTAGGTTAGAATTATTGACTATCATTTCTAAGCAGCATAATGTTATGTTAAAACAATTAATAGTTTACTACTACAAAAAATATTCAGTACAAATAAAACTAATATTTGGTTCACTTTGTCATTCAAACTTGTTTTTCTTGCATTTTAGAATACGGCTGTACACCTCCATAGACAATGTTGGCAGATAATGGGATACTCTAATACAGATGTGAAAGGTAATACTGACAGAAGGTAGTACATGTAATTATAATGCATAGTTACTTGCATCTACAGATTCATACAGGGCGATTGATCTGATGGTTCATCTTTTCTGACTGACAGTTCAGTCATATTATTGTACTCATTTCAACAGCTACTTCATATTCCAACAGTATTGTCCAAGGAGCTCATCAAGCATGTCGGTCTCAGCTCCTGCGGATGTGCCACTCCAGTTACTGCCTTTCCCCCTTTTTGTTCTATGAGTGAAGTATGCAATTTTACCACTAGTGAAGTTATGGAGGATGGCTGAGATTGTTCGAGTAATGACATCGGGTGAGATAGAACCCGTCAAACGTTGCCATCCACTTACTCGCATCTCCCCGGTCTCGGACATCCTGTCGCACCCTCTCACATGACCACTCAGCCAGATCAGTGACGTGATCTTCCAGCTTCTCTACAATGTGATGCCACTGAGTACTGGAGCAATCAGGCAGACCTAGCAGACCACTCAGGCGGGCATAATCTGCGCACAAATGACCACTGATGAGAAAGGATAAAACAGGATAATACTGTTTCCATGAACAGCTGGATTGGTGAATCTGAAGGCCCTGGGAATGACAGAAACTGACTGTGCCAGTAGATGTGCATGTCGAAATCATTTCATCATCATTGGAACTTGATGTCATCACAGAGCAAGGATAACTGATCTATCAAGTCATCTTTGAGGGTGCTTTCTAGGTCCTCTGGGAATAAGCCATCATCATCCTTCATGAACACACTGTTATCCAAGTTCGACCCTGTAAGTGTTAGCAAGAAATCAAACTCTGGGGAGGTAAATTTCAGGGCCATCCCTTTGGTGTGAAGCCCTGATGTAAGCACATACACACTTTATAGGGATGAAAAATTTGGTATTTTTATATGTATTACAATTACTCTTATATATGTTCCATCCCAAGGAAGAGAGAGGGAATGAAATTGTACAATTAATTAAATTACCTTCACTGTTGTTCAACACAATTTTAGGCACATCTACTACAGCTGATCCAGAAAAACCAGCCGGCTTTGCCTCAGGAACATCAAACTTGTGGTTGATGGTGCTAACTTGCCATCAGTCAGCCCAGGAATCTCAATGCTGGACCCTTCAGAGAGAACTGCTTGGACTGGCACAGATGGACAGGAGCCAGAAAGCACAGACTGACCTCATGTGCTGGAGGGCACAGACGGGACCTGTGCTGGGAGACACAGACAAATCTGTGCTGGGGGACTCGAACAGACTTGTGTTAACTTCATCACAACTAACCAACTCGGGACCTATACAATATTATTATAGTCATATGGGACAACCCACCAGATTTGTTGGAGAGAACGTTATTATATGTTGGCTTTGAAAGGACAAATAACATAATGTACATAAAATTGGAATGATTCAAAACATGAATGTGTGACAGATTTATTTTGTAAGTATTGTGTTCAAATATCAATGGTATCATGTTGTGCTATAGTTACCTCTACTGGAGGAGCATCTCATCATCTGCCTTGCTGCAGCAAGCTGTAGTTTCCTCTTTTGGCCTGCTCTGCTAGCCATACCAACCACAATCAGATAACCGGCCAAGAGCCTTTGCAGTGATTACCCAATAAAAGCCACGAGTTGCACAGAGATCGCCAACTATAATCTGCGAGGCAGTAGGCGGGATTGTGTGCGCGTATTTTTTTTTAGCCTAACCACGGGCTACAACACGCGGTTTGGCAACCCAATAATTGTTTCAATTAACAGCGCACGCGCGTTGCTATGTGCCAGCACCCTTAAGCCAACATTATATTAAGAATGCTAATAATGTATACATAAAGGTTTATGCCAATAGTTCAGTTTTCTCACCTTTTATAATATTATAGTAATTCAAGTGCAATTACTATAATCTCACAATTATCAACTTCTGACCCTTCATAAAAACTAGATTGACACTTTCTCACCTAAAGGGGTCTGGAAAAAAGCAAGTGACAGGTTTTGGGAAAATCGGCCTAAACGCGGCATCTGAAGTTTTCTAATATATTCTACCAGTAGGCTGCACGGGGCCTTGGGATGCCGTCCTCCTAATTTGGAAGCTGTAGCACAAGCCGTCTTCGCCCTACGCACTACAACACTTCAGTATTTTTGCTAAACTTATTATTGCAGATTTCGAAAAAAACGCTGGGTAGGCGTTGCTAAGGTCAGGGGGCGTGCCTTGTGTTCGTATACTATTACTGCGTGTCTCCGGGACACTATGGAATAAACCGGTTACAGGCGGATTGAAAGAAGTCTAAAAGGCTTAATGCAGGGCTCCTTAAGAAACTATGGTGGCGAAAATTGCGTGAGTACGTGAATTATGTAGAATAGTTAGTGAATTAGTTAGCTACATATTTTTTCCGCTGTTAGTGAAAAGCCCGCCAATAATTTCTTAGCAACTCTCCGTACACGAGTCCAACCGGCTAGTGTTTCTAGCCTCCTAGTGTGAGTTCTAGAGCACGCCAGAGCTTACAACTGCGTCATAAACTAGAGCTAACTGGTGTCTATCCATTTCTGCCATAAAAAAAAATTTTGAAAAAAATCGACCCATAAGGCTATACCCGGGGAAACTGAAAAAAATTGTTTGCAGCGTTTAGACCGATTTTCCCAAAACCGGTCACTTTATAGTAGTTCAAGTGCAATTACTATAATCTCACAATTATCAACTTCTGACCCTTCATAAAAACTAGATTGACACTTTCTCACCTAAAGGGGTCTGGAAAAAAGCAAAGGAAAAATGTGAAAAAATCTTAGTTGTCGCTGGAGGTTCGAACCCAGGGCCACTGGCTTTAGCCACCAGTGCTCTAACCACTGAGCTATGACAACCCTCGACTTTCAAGACTCTCACATTTTTCCTTTATACTGTTGAGTTGTACTGCTTGCTGCAGTCGCGTACTCAACAGTCCACCAATTATGTGACCTCAGAACACCTTTTCGGTGTCGACCAGAAACACTTCTCCCTCCAGAATGGAGCCATAATTTAAAAAGGCTTTGACATCACAATTATCAAGTTCTGACCCTTCATAAACACTAGATTGACAGTACGAAACTGCAGCAAGTGGTACTACTCAACAGTATAAAGAAAAAATGTGAGAGTCTTGGAAGTCGAGGTTTGTCGTAGCTAAGTGGTTAGAGCACTGGTGGCTAAATCCAGTGGCCCTGGGTTGGAATCTCCAGTGACAACTAAGATTTTTTCACATTTTTCCTTTGCATTTTTCCAGACACCTTTAGGTGAGAAAGTGTTAATCTACTATAATCTCAACCAGACAAAATTTTGGACAGGCTTGTTTCAACGACCCATTTACAATGGTAGATTTACCTTTACACTAGTATATTTAGGTTCATGACCAGTGAGATATCACACCATATCACCTTGGTGGTATTATCACTCTGAAAAAGCTCATTACCCTTAAGTACACAGGTACTTATAAGATTATCACCAGTTTCCCAGCTACCTTTCTCTAAATGAACTATCCAACTAGGTCAAAACAGGTTCTAAATATCAGCTGGGGATGTGGGCGAGCTCCCCTGAACTAATTCGACCCCCCCCTTACTAAATAAACCAAGCTTAGATGTTCCCCTACTTTTTCTGGGTTATATTGCAGAGAAAATAACAATAAAAATAGGAAATATTTTCATCTTGGCTGCCCTTTAACTGAGATATCTGTTTAAGATATATTAAGTGGATAGCTACCTTCTACGAATAATTAACATATCAAATTGAAGTGTGAAAATTCATCAGCAATATGTTTCACAATGAAAGCATCATTATCATAATAGTTTAGGTTAGAATTATTGACTATCATTTCTAAGCAGCATAATGTTATGTTAAAATAATTAATAGTTTACTACTACAAAAAAATCTTCAGTACAAATAAAACTAATTTTTGGTTCACTTTGTCATTCAAACTTGTTTTTCTTGCATCTTAGAATACGGCTGTACACCTCCATAGACAATATTGGCAGATAATGGGATATTCTAATACAAATTAATGTGAATGGCAATACTGATAAAAAAAACTGTTTCTATACATCTACAGATTCATACAAGGATTGATCTGATGATTCATCTTTTCTGACAGACAATTTAGTCATATTTTTGTACTCATTTCAACATCCACTTCATATTCCATTGGTATTATATTCTGTCCCTTATTAGAATTCTTTTTAATTCTTAACCCTTTGCGTACGATCGTCACGAATTCGTGACCGCCGTAACTTAACGCGCGCGTACGATGGTCACGAATCTGTGACACAACGGGTGCGTCAAGAGAATACGGCTGTCACGAATTTGTGACAAGCTCATTCCTGTTCTGTTATTACAGTTACAGAGCGCGTAGCTCGCTAAAACTTTCAGTAGCTTACATAGTATACATTTTGCAATCTCTATTCTACAAAATAAGTCTTATAAAATAAGTATAACTTATATCAAGTGCACCAACTAAATAAAAAAAAAATGTTCTACTCTTTGTGTCTAGCTATTTTCAAATAGAACATCTACTAAGAAGTAAAGGCCTAAAGTAGCTAGAAATAAGCAAACTAAAACTAGAACTTACACTTGGGTATGATTTCTCCTTTCATAAATATAAGCTAAAAAAATAGCTAACAAACTATGGCCTCCTTGATAATTCCAACTAAGTTTGTATTCAAAACAACTCTATAAACTATAAACTAACGAATTACCATAGCTACAACGCTAGAGGCCGATTATTTGAGGCCTAACACAAAAGAAACACTCGCCCGTTTTCTTTTTCCACGTGTCGAACTCCAACTGGTAAAACGCCGTCGTCTCAGGCAACTAATTGGTTTTACGGCGTGCGCGTATTTAATTACATAATTGCTCGCCCGCGTTCGTCCGCAAAGGGTTAATTTAGATTCATACTTACTCTCATTAACAGCATGGCAGTATTTTATGTGCTTGATGCCTTGTGTTTCCTACACAATCGATTGCAAGTTGTAAATATCAAGTTCAATTAAAAAATGCTTGCATATCAAATTGAAAGTCCTCCAATAAACTAATTAGCTACTCTCTGCAATCATGCTACATTCTACCTTGACTCTATTTTAATCAACCTAGCTTACCTGTTTTCTGTGTATTTACAGCAACCTTCTCTTGTGAAACCTATCCACCAGTGTAGAGTAGCAGCTAAAATAATAACAGCTGGGGTTGTGGGAGCCACTAGACAATTTTATAGCCAACTTCACACCATGATGTAGTTACCAACCCTAGTACAAAATACTACAATGAAGATATCTGGCCTAGAATAACACACATATTACTCTCATCAGAGTGATATGACTAGATATTTCACTCTCAGACTTTATTTTCGCTTGCTCCTGGATCATAACATAAATTAGTTAGCTCTTGAAGTATTTCCCATATCACAGTCTGACTCATATATAGGCATGTATAGGCATTTTTTGACATGAAATTGCTTAGTGGAATCATTATAGAATAATATAAATATTTGTAATAAAGGGAAAATGAAAATAATAAGTCAAAGTAATCCATAATAATGAAAGAAAATCAATAGTGCTTTATTTCTTTTACAACTAATTGATATAAACTTTAAGATTTGTGGTTATAAAGTAAACCTTCATTACTTGATGAAAGCATCTGGATTTGTGTTGGCCACTTTAAAAATGAGGACAGTTTGAAATGGTGGAAGCTGTGTCAGCTCAGGATTATGCTAACCGGTTTCTCTTCTTGAAAAACTCACTATCGTATAGTAAATTATTAACAACCGACCTATGAATTTAAAGGGAAGAACATATTTAAAAAAATTAAATTCCCTAATCCACATATTCCCCCAAATGTCTGGTAAGGTTTCTCACAAACGATCTTTTTCAGCTCCAGCAGAGCATGTGTTATTGTTCATTGAATTGTTATATGGGGACATTCAAGGTTTTCACAGTCGATATTAAATCCACTTCTGTATATTCAGTAATTCAGTTTAACAGTAAGAGAGACAGAAACTTATGTGTTCGTTACGTAGCATACCAACTTTATATAGGTACTGTGATCATCACAAATAAGAAAATTTAATGGTATAATATACTACTCCAATAAAACACAATTTTTTGAATAAAAAAAGAATAATTTAAAAAACGTCAAGCATAATCAGGCAGCACTTACTGATGTAGCTATAAACTAACAATAGTACAGCACGTAAATTGTCCATTATAATGTATGGGAAAATTTTATGGGAAAGAATGCTGTTTAATTGAAATTGGACTGGGAAAGTGAAATGCTGTACATAGATATTCCAACATAATGGTGCTAGTAAAACTCCTCCAATAAATTTTTTAACATATTTTTTCGTAAAATAATGCTATTATGATTAGATATTTCCAATATGAAGTCTTGTAGATAGGACCATACATAAAATGATACGTGTGTAACAACATATACTGAGTGATGATAGCTCCGTTGTCATTAGAATTAAGTTAAAGTAGTATTACATTCAACTGTATTTAAGGCATCATGGTATGTTTTTTAGACAATGTGAAGTTACTCAATGTCATATTATTGAAGGAATTCTGGTTAGAATGTTGTATAAGTTCTCTCGAATGTTAGTAATAAAGTTCTAATAACACAAACATGTTATATTCTAACAAATAACATACAAATATTATATTATATTATTATTTATAATATGATTATACATAAGCCGTATAATAATGAAGTTATAAATTAAGACTTAGTCATCTTGGCACATAGCCCTTGAGTCCATATGTACTTCATCACTGTAGCCAATACAAATATATATTATGTAGCTTACATAATGACAAATAAGTTTGTTTTGGTATTCACTATGTATAAATTAGAACCCGTAGCTATATTGTTACTATGTGTGCTAACTTGGTAAGTGTGCACTATTTTTTGCCTTTAGGTATATGAACTGTGCATACTAACCACCCTTGGGGTATTGCTATTTTTGAGTTTTAGTTTAATAGAATAGGCCAGATAAAGCAGGGAGCAGGTTATGTAAGGCCCGATATGGAGGGTCTACTACTCTCTCATATCCGGCCTTTACGGGACCAGGGACCAGCCCTATCATATAACTCTCCTGCAGCCGCTCATACCGCAGAAATTTACCTTAACATAGCTAGCTGCTTTACTGCTTACTGCAGAGCAGCCCACATAGAGTTAGATCTGGAGATAACAGCTGACAGAGCTACAATGCTAAAGTAAACTTGCTGGTGTGCCTCAATTGAATTATAATTGAATTTTAATTTTGAACCCGGAAACACAGAAGAATTCCTTGACACCGAAAATGCTGATAAACAAAGTTGCTAGTGGAAACTGGGCAGGCATGGGTAAATGGGATCTAAAATCAAAAATAAGCAAAGTAGCTCACAAACATACAATTTGTAATTGCTAGTTGTATTACAGAATGAGTACAGTATACCTCAAATATCAGTTACACTGTGCCACATATACCTTCTTTTCAGCTTGCAATCTCTTAAAACAAAAAGTCAGGTTTGAAAATAAATTTATTAGAAGTTCTTAATTATTATAAGTGATTCCACTCAATTATGTGATTTTGAGCTAATGTATCAGTCGTTTTTTAACTTCTGTATTTCCTTTAATATACTACCCTTACAAGATAATAATGATCACACCTCTGACTATTTTATTTAAAAGTAAATAATGCTTCCATTTAACAAAATGTAATTGAATTACCTGAATTGAAAATGGATAAGCTTTTTCAATCTTTACGCGGATATTCTTAATGAACTGTTTACAAATTTCATGATTGTTGAAATTGAAATTGCATAGTTAAGCTATACAAATTACTGCTAAAACTACATTTTTCCTTTTGAACTTGATAAATGCATTACTATAAACTGACAATATCAGCAAGTTATTAATAATTATGACCGCATCAATAAGTTGTCTAATCAATCACCCTAATGTAGCTGCATTATTTATGGTTTTACTTACTATAATGTAACTACAAGTGAGAAAACAAGTTATATTTAGAACCCTTTTATGATTATTATCAATTTTAAAGGAGGCTACTTAACCATAAATACAAACTACGACAATAGCCTGATTAATGTGGAATCTACTGAGGGGCTATTCCCATTGAACTATCATCAATAAGAAGAAGATCATTTATTCACAAGTAGGAAGTAGTTCTTGGTAATACAATTGCTGTATTTCTGGAAATATGCATATACTCCATCAATCTTTAGTTAAATATATAACATTGAGAATAATTTGAGACTGTACTGTGGTAGCAGTGCCACTCCCCCCAGGAACATTATTAATCATCAATGTGGATGAATGAGAGTTGTAGTAGTCATCCAGTCTGTCAGTTTGTCTGTCAAACTCTGATTGAACGGTTGAACTTACACAGAAGAACAATGATTTAAGATTATTTCGATAAAACACTGTAAGCAATTTTGACTATCAGTGGCCAGCTCTAGACAACCAACAAGCAATACTCAGCACCAAAGAAATGGAGTGTTTGAATTTAGTCTGGTAATGGGTTGTTTCAATACTATAGTAACCAGTTGGAGCAACTTTTTGACTAAAAAAGTGTTTCTTCTCTGGAATAATCACACAATTTGGAACTTAGGTACAACTAGCTTAATGTTGTAATATCATACTAAACTGTGATCAAGCATAAAAAGCAATGTTTTTGGAAGGAAAAAAGAACCTGGCATATATTATGTACCACATACATAATTATATACTAGTGCTATGCTTTAGCACCAGTGGCAAGTGAGCTACCCTAGTTAGGTTCATAAAACTACAATATTGTGATTAATCACAAAGGTAAGTCTACTGATGGCATGTCCAGTGAACAATTGCATGTGAAAGTGTTGTGTGTTCACATGCTACTGTTTAGCTAAAGAATTGCACAAGGTTAACACTTAACTAACAATTAAATATGTTGTTGCCTTTACTCAGATTATCAGCTACTGCGCTTGTGCTGTAATAACATCTATTTCAGACATTAGTGAAGGTCATTTTAGTTTCACTATCTGTATCCTGCACTTACACTAAATGGGCAAGTAAACAAAATTCCTAGTAGTAACAGAGGATGATTTGATCTAAAATAGTGCATGTGCTTATAGAGAGTAGCTATGACTATACACACATTTTAAATTTAATCCTTTTCATGTTCAAGTAACAATAATGTAGACATTCATAGCAAATTTCATATTATTAATCCAGTATACTGAAAAACATCCTGATCAATAAAGCAGACTTCTAGTACTACGAAAATGTCTTATGAATTGTATATATAATAATTAATTTATTAATTAAATGTTATATCCTTAGTAAACACAACTTGACAAACAGTCTATAACAGGCTAAGTTAAGCTATCTATTGCTAGTGTTGTTTAAGCAGCACAAAAAAATGTTCTTTGTAATCACACATTATTCAAACTTGTTTTTCCTGAATCTTGGGAGACATCACACCTCCATAAACAATGTTGGCAGACAATGGAACATTCTAAAATTCATGTTTGTATATAAATAATAATACACTTAATAATGGTGGACACTTACATCAATACATTCATACAACGGTTGATCCAAAGCTCCATCTTTTCCAACCGATTTTGTTGTTCTATTCTTGTCACCCTTTTCAGTAGCCACTTCGTATCCACATGGCGTTGTGTTTGGTCCATTTGATTCATTGTTAACTCTAACATTAGATACATACTTACTTTGTTTAACAGCAGGTGTAGTCTTCAGAGTATCTTCCAAGGACTTCTTTTTCCTATGGCATTATTATTCAATAATAAAGATATTCAGCTGTACTTCACATGTCCTCCTCATGTTATAAATAATAATTCTAAAACTGATGATTCCAAAATATGTATGTATTTTAAATCTGTTTTTTGAGATAATTAAGATGAAAAATAACATTGTGTGAATGTACGAGTCTTGACACACAATCAAACATTATTATTTTACTAATATTAATAACATTAAATGAGAAGTAATTAGTTAACTAAGGTATAAATTGCAATGTACAATAATTAAAGGATTTTTAATAAAAAGAGGCAAACACCTGGTGTTCTAAACATTTATTGTGCATGTCCTGCCAATTTTTAAATTATTACATAATATGGACACATTTTGCTTTATTAAAATAAATTACTACAATATTCATTTCAAACCATATATTACATAAAATTAACTAAGTTGACAAAAAGAATATCACCTGCGAGATGTTTTAAGTTTTTCGGCCTAAAAGCTGTGATATTATATCAATATAATCAATACTTTATCAATATAACTAATACTCATAGTTTGCTTGCCTGCAAAAATGATAACATTCGTATTGATAATAATATGCACATAATATTATATATACAGTCTTAACATTACCATTGTCGATTTTGCTGAATTATAGTCTCTCAATAATTTTTTTATACTCAATATTCTTTCTCATAATAATACAATATTAAAGCATTTTAGTGGGACTTAATTTTGAAAGCATTAATGCACTTTTCAATAAACCTACCGAATACAGTATATAGCTAGTATAATTCCAAAAATAAGCATTGTTACTACAATTCCACAAAAGAAAGCTCCCACTCCAGTACCAGCAACATTGGAAGAACTTGCTGGCATAGCATTACTATTAGAGTGTTGTAAAGTTTTGATTAAACTATTATTTCCAAGTTGAAGTCCTTTTGGTGATGACATCACGATAAATGATACTTGAGCAACAACAGCTGCTGCAGTAATAGTTCCATCTTCACTGGAATATGTTAGAGTAGTGCTAAATTGTACCATTCCACTTCCACCAATAAGGCACTTCATTTCAGTAGACGAGAAGTCACTTGATATTAGAGTACATGAGCATATTTTATTCAGAAGTACAATGAAGTCTTTCAAAATTTTGTACTTAGTGCTCTACATGATGATAAAAAAATACAATTAGTAGTGTATGCACTAAGAACGAAAACAATATAGCTATTAAGTGGTCAAATAGAGCTTTTGCAGAGTTCTTATGCAAAGTGACTTATTATTTACTTCAGAAATAACTCTTTTCAACTGTTAACTCATTTGATGTTAATTTTTACAAACTCGTTCATGCTGAATACATAGCATGACCAGCAACTGTTAGCCAGTCTGATTATAGTTATCCAGAAAAAATCACTTCAACTTCTATGGAATAGATAATGCTTTAACATTAAATACTTGAATTAGCTAGAAATGAAATTGCTAGCTTGCTAGATAATAAATTGTGGTGACATTGCTAAAGTCCATGTTGGTATGGCAAAATAACAGCTTCAGTGAAAGTGGAAGCCATGATATGCCACTAAAAATGATAATGATATTCATGCCATATTATAGAGGAGCATAAGTAAATATATCAATAATATCAATTACTATTTAAGGGTGTATATGAGGCCGTAAAGTACTTGCGAGAATAGGTTACATTGGTAATATTTACAAAAATTTAATACTCCATTGAACTATGATTTTAGTCTCAGGCAAGGAAATAGAGATATAACATAATTACTAATATAAACTCAATAACAAAGTTACCTCATCTTGGCATGCCATGTCGGGATTCATCAACAGTTCCATGATTATATTCACTGCAAACATAATGTAATAGTTCATGTTATGTAATAGTTATGCCATGGCCAACGAGGGGTTATGGAATATTACCGTCCTGATAAGGGCGGTGATATTCCATAACCCCGATGTTGCCATGGCACAACTGTTTTATACCATAGTTGCTGCTACTACTACTCTCTCATATCCACCTATATGGGACCAGCCCTACCACATATAACTCTCCTGCCACTCTCATACCACAGGAATTTACCACAGCTAGCTGCTTTACTGCTTACTGCTGAGCAGCCCAGGTAGAGTTAGATCTGGAGATAACAGCTGGCAGCTACAATGTTAAAGTAAACTTGCTAAAGTAAACTTGCTAAAGTAAACTTTCTGGCGTACTTCAATTGAATTTTAATTGAATTTTAATTTTGGGCCGGAAACATAGAAGAATTCGCTTGACACCTCACCTGGAAAATATCATAGCCCCAGGAAAAATCACCAGGAAAATATCACTTTTAATCCATGGGTGTTACCACAGCAACCATGGTATAAGTATAATAATACATTAAAACTTTCAAAAGTAGTATTTTTACCACAAATTTAAAGTGTGCTTAACTGAGCAAATGTTTATACATGTATATATTATATATATTCCAAAATATAAACATAATTATAGTAATAATGCCATTTCAAAAATCACTCATTATTATGTTTCAAATCACTTTATGAAAACTACAGCTTTTCCTTTGTTTTGCAAATACATAGTCTTTTCAAATGTATTTTTTCCAGTAGCAATTATACATTTGTACAATCCATATTGTTGAGTATTCAGTTCAGCAGTACTGAACTGAACTTCATTACTATCAGTGACATTGAGTGTTACATTATTCTTTTCAATAGAAATTCTCAAGAATTGAGGAATATCCACATTACCATAACATGTCAACTGGATGCTTTCAGATAAATAGAAGTCCCTTTTAGTGGCACTAAATGAGTGTGTTAGGTTTTCTGCGAATGAATCAAGAGTGCAATATCTAATTAGTGTGACTTGAAAATATATTAGAATTCTTAATTATATATGATCACCTGACTCATTACAAGCTCCTATAATAAAATATGTTTACGCTAAACTTATATATGTATATAATATAAGTAATAGTTAAATGCATAGCCATAAGTATGGTATTATTAAGTAGCACTAGGCTAAAACTGAAATTTCATGCATGTCCAAAAATGTGGGAAATGAATCTATCCCTATACCTACACAATATTGATACTAACTATTACACCCCACATTCTGTCACCTATCAGACAAAAAATCTAATAACTAATTATATCTAAAAGACACACAATAATTCCAAAATTTAAATTTTTAATTAATCCAGAAAAATATATCGTGCATAAACACTTACCATAATATGATAGGTGTATAAATGTTTTATCATAAACCAAATTTGACAATGAAAATGGAGAACCACGAATAAAGTCGTAATACGATTTACAATGTGAAGAAAACTCATTGGAGTATGAACTAAATAAAGATATTTCATATAATCCAGCATCCATTTGGTGACCACTAGTTATAGACACAGTTTGAGTCCAATATTTACTATTAATACTCCAATAATAAAGACGGTTATTCAATTTGCTATAGACTCCTAATTGAAATTGCGTGAAGTAATCATTTGTGACTGTTGTCAAGTCAATAATCACTGTAATGTTGACTGTATCAGTAGTGGTAAATGCAATAGAATTTGCAGGCTGTATGTTATTAAAGTTAGAAGTAACTGAAAGAATTTGATCTATTCCAAAACAAACATTGCATGTGTTTACTTTGAATGTATCACAATTCAAAATCAGCAAATATCACATTATATTGATTGTGTCAACTTTGATTCAACCATGTACAAAGTTATAACAGCTACCACTGATATGTTAAATAATGTTAATTCTCTTAAAATCAATTTATAAATAATGATAAGACATTCTATGTGGTAGAATGCAACCCAAGTTTTAATTTTAATTATGCTTTCTTACTGCATGTGATTGAATAAATGTACAATGATGAATGATACAAATCCTGTCATTTATTTTGCTACAATTATTAATTTTTTATCCGTACATAATAATGTGAATGACTAGCTGTTAATTACTTGACATTATTAGTTGTCTGTACCAAATACTTATCATGTTATAGTAAGCCCACCATTTATCCATACACAATTACTCTAGCATATATCACATTAGAGATTAGCTACTTGTAGATATTCCAAGACTAACAGAAGGAATAAATAAATAAATGATAATTTCACAATTTATACGTTCAACAATTGTCTTAGACTTGAAATATTGTCAGTCAAGTAATTCACTCCCTAACTCTTTTTTCACCTCAGAATTGAAGCATTTTTTAATATAAACTTTACATAACTAGTGTGAACTGTAGGTGATAATTATACAAATACCATGCAGTTAGTAAGCTTCAAGCCATAAATACAGATAGAGAAAATGGAAATAGGAATGGAATTGCATCATGCTTATAAGTAATAAGTTGTGCTGTAAACATAAGATTCATCCTTTTAGCTTTAATAATTTTTGAGCAATGATGCTGGTTAAATTCTTGTTTTGGCTAAGAAAAGTCTACAGTTGACCTCTGGTGGAAAAATATTCATTTAAGGTAATGTTTCCATAATTGCTAGTTAAAATAGTTTTGCTTACAAAATTTCCATCTGTACCAATCTTCTATAAGTTAGTATGCACAATGTTATCCTTGATTATACATTACTCTTACTTTGTTTCTGTTCACGAAAAATAGCTGGTTTGAATGTTGGATAAAATTGAAGAGCATCTAGTAGAGCATTTTCACATTTTGTATTATATGGAGCAGTTAGTAGTCCTTCATATCGAACTCGATATTCACCCACTTTGCAAAAAGATGCTTTAAAAGGTTTGTTTTATTCTAGCAAACTTATATTAGATGAAAATATCGGGTACTCATTGCAATACCAAACAAGTCTATTCAAATATAAGTAAATAATACTAGAATTTGTAATGTTCACTTCTACAATGACACTATCATTCATTTCTTCATCAATCTTCAAATCTATTTTCACTGCATCTGTAAAAAAGTAACATTATTAAACATTCTAATTTTATGTCTATAATGATTACCTTCAACTTCCATCAAGTAATGACCAGAATTTAGTGGTACATTATTTCCTCTAACTTCACACAATATTTTACTAACTTTGGAATAACCTTGATGGATATAAATTGAAGTATTAGATAAACTAGATGAACGTGCTGATCTTGATGATCCAGAGAAATACCAGTAATATCTCAGCCTAACAGTTGGATCAATGCTCAAAGGATTGGGTGTAATGCTACAATTAAACCGTACCGTTGATCCAATAGTATAAAGCTGAGTGGTATTTAGAGGCCTCACAATAACATCATACTTTAAATCTATTATCACATAAAGTTCACAAATCATACAATTACTGTATAATAATGTAAAACAAAAATTATTTCTGTTCTTTCTACATTGATAACCAAAATAATTGACAAGCGAGGCAAGCAGAAGAGACACACTCTCATGATTAAATACAAGTGAGAATTCACATGCCTATTTCTTGCTTTTCTTATACATATTTTCGACCGAACCTCTTTGCTTTTATAAGTACCTTAGCCTTGTGTGGTAGGTGAGGATATTTAATGGAAATCCATTCAACTACCTTCAGAACTGAGTGCCAGAAATTTTTATTACTTTGTCAACCAACAACACATCACTGATGATGTATTAAAGAATTAGCTACTGATAACTGATGATCTCATTCAGTTTAGTTTGCATGGTTAAAGAATTGTTGGCTTCCTCTCTTCGTATTTTCTGGTATGGCCCTAATGTGCAGTTAAAAATACTTTGAGTACAAAAAATGTAGAGTACACATGTATGTGTATGCATAATTATAGCAACATAATGTAATAAGATAAAAAACTTAATTTTTTTTGTTGCTACCCTCAGTGTGCATGCATGATAATGTTATAGTGGTGATCGTGTCTGTTTGTCTGTCTGCTGAATATGGTAATTAATTGTCTTTAATGTCATACTTTTTAATTTTGGGCCAATTGTTTTTAGACTTGAACCAGTCGTTTCTTCGAAGTACTACAAAGATAATGCACCCTATACTCACATTGTAATCAATAAACAAATGATTTCTTGTTGCCTATGTGGTAGTTTTGCTTTTTCTGCTGAGTAGCTCACCAAGAAATTTCATGTTGACACTGCAATTTATAGTGTCCCTTGCAGGTTTACTAATGCAGAAAGCAGTAAGCACTTACATATCTATTGTTCACATTTCATGAGTTATAGTAATACCCAATTAGGTGTTATATACCAAATAAATTATTATTTGGGGTTATTGTATAATAGTGCTGACAGTTCTCACCTTTTGCTTCATATTACAATAAAATTTAATTTTTTTTGTTACCTGCACATGTGACTCCAATTATTGAGGAGGAACGACAAGACTGACGTAAATTATATCTAAGAGAACAATTCGATATATCTGTAGTTGGATTAGAGCAATATATTTCTCTAGTTAAATATTTTGATATTCCCAATTCTTCATATGATTTAGTCCAAGAAACTACAAGATAACAAAGATATAATGCAGTAAATACTAAATTGATACTATAACTATACATAATCATTGCACACACTGTAACATTATCATACCTATAAGTGATTTCCCGAGTAATTTCTGACAAGTAAGTTGGGTGTGAATGTCTCTCCAATAGCCACTGCATATTCCTACCCATTGTCCACTGTCACACATCTCAACAATTCCTCGTATATATTTATGTGATTTTGTTTCATTGCTTAATCTGACAGCACCACTCTCACAAGCATCAGTATCATTATTATTTCCTCTACATATCACAGCAGCTGCTTGATAAGAACTGTATCTCAATATGTTATAGTATGAGCTGGAAGACAATGATAAAACTCTGGAAAACCAGCAACTTAATAAGCGGTGCTCACTTCCAGAACAATGTGCATAATAATAAAAGAAAGAGGATTGTCGTTGTCCGGAAGTAGCAGTTGATTCTGTTAATAAAAACAAATACTATCAAGAACATAAATTTGCTAAGAATCTATAAACCAGTGATGAGTTTCAGCACAAGTAGTTCAATAACAAAGTAAAACACTTAAATTTCAACCTTAAATCAATTTCTACTACGACATCTGAATCCAAAAAGGCTATCTAACTTAAAAATACGATTTGTTGTTCCTATTCCACAGACACATGGGATAAGAACAACAGTTAGAATTTTTGGAATCCCATACCAAACTCATTAGCTTTAATTATATTCATATCCTAAAACCAATGGTTGTATACCATTAAAAACTAACTAAACCTACTTCAAAATAAAATTTGTTATTCCTATCCCATAGACATGAATGACTTGTTCCTTCTTGGAAGACAATTACAACTTTCAGAGTCCCTTACTTAACTCATTAGCTTTAATTATATTCATATCAATGGCTGTACACCATTATGCTAAACTCTATATATTTGTTGCGAAGTTGTGTTTTAACAGAGAAAAATAGCCTCTCCTGGTCCTTTAAAACATTAGTCCAACCTCACCATGAGGACACCAGGTTGCTCTCAGGTTAGCCACCCCTCACAGTGATCGTAAGAAAACAAATGAGCATTATATAATGTTTATTTACTTTTTTATTAGTTGAATGTTTGCTTAAATTTTTTATGCTGTTATTTTGCTAAGCAGTAGATATAATTCACAAGACTATCACACATAAGCTTGTTCACTAGATACTTACACAAGATTTACATGGTGATCTCTTAATGGCTTGACAATTGAATGTACATACATACATATTATATACATACATACATACTTACATGCATGCATGCATGCATGCATACATACATACACACATACATACATATATACATACATACATATATTCATACATACATGCATGCATGCATGCATACATACATACATACATACATGCATGCACGCATACATACATACATTTACACCCACACACAAAATACAAGCATTTATGTTCATGCATACATGACCTGGTCTAGCTTTAAATTTAAATGTTTCATTTGTATCTAAATACATGTTCAATTTTATCCTCTTTATGATAAAGAAAACAGAGATCAATAGAAGCTACAGCTTCTTTGAACTTAATCTCAAGTGTATCACATACTGAATATACTGAAAGATGACACTAATTTTCTTTAGGGCCGTACATTGCTATATGATTAATGAATCAGACAGAACAATGAATATGTTCGTTACTCCTTTCAATTATTCAAGATGCTAAACTTGCATAGAGTCTAAGTTGTGAAAATACATCCTACACACTAATTGCACTATAACTTTAATCAATTGTTTGCCTTAAACTCAGCCACCATGTAATTAAAAATACATTCTACAGAAAATTTTCTCATTCATAATTAAATGATGTCTAAATGCGTGAATTTATGTAAATAAATCATAGCAAACCTAACTTACTTTCCCAAGGTAGTCCTAATTGTCTACAAGCAACTCTGGCATCTCGATTTTCCCAACCAGATGATGTAATACTTCCCCAAACTCCATCTTTACATACTTCCACTAACTTCTTTATTGAAGAAGGTATTTCTATTAGACGAATGGAACCACTTGTACAATTTGTGACTGGAAATAATAATAATAATAATAATAATAATAATAATAATAATAATAATAATAATAATAATAATAATAATAATAATAATATTAATAATAATAATACATGTCACAAAAACATTGTTTCTTACCGTAATAGCATCCTACATTTAGTAAAGAGCATGAGGTATTGCTTGTTGTATAAGAACAGTCTCTAATGAATCTTGCTGAGGCCGATGATGATCGACACACTACATTACTTATTGAATTTCTTGATCTTGGATGAAATTGACGACGATAGGAACCTGATTGAAATGTTCCTAAAAAATATGAGTTGAATATAAATTGTATATTTTTAACCAAAAATGGTAGTAGATAAGTTTAGTATAGTATTAGTCCACAAACAAATGTTTCAACTCGGCCAAGTCTTCATCACTGATGTTGTTATATTCAAACAGATATTATTTCTTTTACTTTTCTCTACAGGCTTTCCTCAGCTTGTACGTCCTTTTTTCTTGGAGGGTAAAAAACTTTTTTTTTTCTTTTGTTCACTTTTTATAGTGAAAATTAGTAAGAATGTAATATTAAAATAACAATAAAAAAGAACTCTATGATGATAAGGACAACAACAACAACAATATAATAGTAATGATAATAAATAATAGTAATAATAAAATAATAATATTAATTGTAATAATAATAATACATGCAAATAATAGGGAGAAATAATTAGAGACAGGTGAATTGCAATGAAGTTGAGAATTAGAGAAATTTAACTATTTAAACATAAGAGAGGTGAGGGCCCTCCCCGGCCTGAGAGCACCCTCGCCTGTGACCTTAGTTGTATTGTGTGTGCACTCTCCACCTCATTCACTGTCAATTTACACTCTATCACCTGATACTCCTCTTTGTCCTACCTTGTACCATTATATAAACCACTCATTTCTTTCCCCTGATTCATTCTTGCATTAGAAGGTCCACAAGACCGAGAATTTATGCAATACTACAAATCTACCAAAGAAAGTCTGAACACTTGCTAGGTCTCAGTTGAGAACGGTATAAGATCTCAATATAACACAAAAAAATGATGAAAATAAAAATATTAATCCAAATATTATAATTCTAAACTGGATTAATTCTATATCCTGTATCCAACTTGTAGCTACTCCTTTATTTCTTAATGATTCTAATGATTTTTCTTTTTATGATATTACATTGATTGTGTTCAAGTTTTGTTGACTGTTCCCAATTGGATAAGTCACCAGTGTCTATTGCATGTTCCTTAATCGCATTGTCAGTGTTTTTTGTTTTATTTGATTGCATATAAATGTTATTTTATTCTAGTAGGAAGAGTTGTACTAGTTTCACCAATACATGATTGATTGCAAACTCCACAAGGGATTTAAAAACAACTCCAGCATTTTCTGTCGATTTCACCTTTCCATTCACTTTCATCAAATAATTTTTATGCTGTTATCGTACTTAAATATTACTCTTACATTGAATTTCCCTACATTTTCAATTTTTGTACCAACTCTTTTCACATATGGTACAACTAAGTATTTCTTGTTTTTACCATTAGCCTCTTGATCCTTACTTCTCTTTTTTAAGTTCTTATGCAAAATTTTATTGATTAAAGTGGAATGATAACAATTTTCTTTCAATGCACCAAACAGACATGAATTTTATTCATTCAAATAAATATTAGTGGCGAAAACACCTGAGATGAAGCTTGCAATCAATCATATCTTAGTGAAACTGGTAGAATTCTTCCTACTAGAGTGAAGAAACACAAATATGGGATCAAATAAGAAAACACTAACAATGCAACTAAGAAACATGCAATAGAAACTGGCCACTTACCCAATTGAGAACAGTCAACTATACTCAAACACAATCAACCTAATATCATAAAAAGAAATATTAGAGTCTTTAAGAATAAGAGAAGGGAGTACAATAAATTTGGATACAGATATAGAATTCAGTATATTTTGGATTAATGTTTTTTTACCTATTTATTTTTATTTTTTTGTCTTCCTATGTTTATTGGAGTTTAAGTAGTTAAATTTCTCTAATTTTCATTTCATTGCAATTCACTTGTCTCTAATTATTTTTCCCTATGTATTTGCACCTATATTATAGTTATTATTATTATTATTACTATCATTATTTATTAATATTATTATGTTTATATCATTATTGGGCAGGCAAAGCGAGACTTTCACTAATGAGTCTCAATTGAGATAATATAATGTATATCATATATAAATAATGGCAAAGTTCAAAAGGATCAATGTGTGTCCACCCCTGGAGGCTACTTATAAATTTAAGCATTAGTGTGGGCACAAGAAAATTACAAAAAAAGACATTGAAATAATTCTAAGAAAAAGAAAAGGCAAAGTGCTGCAGAGACAGAAGGAGACAGATGTTCGTAGTTAGGCTTTACAAACTTAGCGGAGTTCCTATTTCTATTTTACAAGTGGCAGTGGTAAGCTACCTTGGTTAATGCACCGTTAGTATGGTTAGAGCAGCTGCTAAAATATCACCTGAGGCGGTGGAGAGGCCCTCGAGAGTCTTACATAGATAAGAAATAAGCAACTTGACATCATGCTAAAGCACATCACTAGTTATTATTATTATTATTATTATTATTATTATTATTATTATTATTGTAATTCTTTCTTTTTTTATATGCTTACTGGTAATTTATGCGACTTCCAGGTTAGTCATATAAATAAAAAAAAGTTCAAAGAAACAATCTTTCCTGAAATCTAGTTGCCTACAGTTGACATTTCCTTCATGATGCTGGCAATTTTATTTCCAATCTATAGTCACTTTAATTATGCACTATGTTATGACTATTTCCTAACTATGCTTTCAAATCAATTTATAAAATGACATGTTTTGAAAGGCGACATAATATTGGACGAAGGCACATGTTAAAAAGTGGATTAACTTTTGTGAATTGAATATTGACATTATATGAAAAATAACTTCAAATTGCCGCAAAATAAAAACAATACACAATATGTCAAATGATAATTTAAGCACAATTAATTTGTTTGTTGTACTGTACACTATTAAACATAATTTACAACGTGCATGCAGCTATTTTGTGTTCAATTTTTTTATAAGTATACTGAAAAATACACTTAATAATGTGTGACGTGAAAAAAAAATTTGCTACATTTTTAATTAGCTATAAACTCTGGTGGACAATTATTTTGTCAGAGCAAGTTCAACGTCTATTTTCATTTGGCATTAAAATAGTATAAGAACTTTAATTAAATTGTCTACTCCATGAATTTGCAGCATGGACATTAACTTTATTGATGTATGTACTAATGACAATTTTCCCACTGTACTTACTTATGTTATCTTGCCTGTTCAGTAATTGACGACAAAAAGTGCTGCTGTCTATATCATTCCAATTCGATTGACAAGCCTTGGCCCATTGTCCATTTATACACACTTCAGGAATACCTTCCCATGATACATAACCACCATAGAGACGAATGTCTCCATGATTACATGTACTGGCTATAAACACACAAACACACACATGACCCTCAAAATCTTATAAATTATATCCTTACCATCACATCTCAGAGCCACAGCATTGTTATTTAATGAGGAACAGGAGTGATAGCCTACATAGTCATTTGACCTTCTACATTGAAGCAAATTCTGCTCTTGGTTACATTGTAAGGAACTAAGCAAAATTGGCTTATTTCCATCACCATATATGGAGCGACTAAGTGAACTGCTATCTGGATACATGAAAAATACCAACATTAAAATATGTAATAAGTTCTTTACTACACAATACATTAGCAAAATTCACAGTAGTTTCATGTATCTAAGTAAACTTGTCTAAATGGACAAAGCTATGTGTAGTTGGACTGATGCGACAATAGTTTATCCTATTCGAATTACATTGTAATTCAGCAAAATTTCATTACATCAAAAGCTAAATAAACTTTACAGGAAAAAATGACTTTAATGTTGAGTACAATAATAATATGATAATTAAAGAAATAGCTAAGATGTGTACATTTGAAGTGTTGGTTATCTTCAATAAGACTAAGTTGAGTATATCTGCATTCAGAACAAATATTCAACACAGCTGTATTGAGTGCACATGGATTCTAGAAAAAATATGTTCAACACCACCGCTCCAAAATACCCAACTATATGGTCACAATAGTTGAAGTAGCTACATTCATTCACTCGAAGATAATAATTATGGTGTAATTCACCCATGAAATTAATCATTTTCATGCCATACTTAAGCACAATTCCATAATAAGGGGGAGTAAATATGCATGCCTAATGAGCAATATAGTCTAATCATAAAAATACTGATAATTGTTGTTTTAGTTAACTAAAACTAAAACCAAAACCCCTTAGTTTGGGGTATTTTACTGTTGGAAAGAATAACTAAAACTAAAACTAAACTGTAGAGAACATGAACTAAATATTTTAGAAGACAGTCAATTCGATAATAACTAAAACTACCAGTAGAGTAGATGACCAAAATGAATACTACGCCAAAATTTTTATTGCAAACAATTCACCTTGAATTATGCCAATTAAATGATCGAAAACATAAATTGCCATCAAGTAATTCTCTAAACTATATAAAATATCATACTTATTCATATTACCCAAGATTTCATACAAATATGCTAATTTTTTAAGTTACTTGTGAACACTACCTGGAATAGAGTTTCATTTTTGAAGAGATTGAGAGACAACATAAATTAACTAAAACTAAGTCAATTGAAAGTATAACTAACTAAACCTTCTACATGAACTAAACATTCAGGGAGAAATTGGGGGAAAAACCAAAACTAAGCATTCAAGATATTTTTTTAGTAAGAATAAATAAAACTAAGAATCTGGAATCTCTAAACCAAAACAACACTGATTCCACTGTTCATGTTATAGAAATATTATATTTCAAACTCAGAATAATTTTCTTTGCACCTACTGTAATTTGCCGATAACAAAATTAATAATAGCTATATTATAACTTCACATCAAGTAATTCTTTATATACAAAGAAAGACAGAAAAAATTCTAACATGAACCAAGTGACAATTTCTGCTAACACTGCTCAATACATATTGTTACTCACTTTCAGATTGGAATCCGAGCTGTTCACAAGCAATACTAGACTCTGCTGTGCCCCATGAAGTATAACATACAGATCCCCACCTTCTTTGTAGGCATATTTCTAGCCTTCCTTCACTTGAAACTGGTCCTCCCACTAAGCGAACATTTCCATGACTACAACTCTCCCCTAAGAGAGTATTACAATGCAATAAACAATGTGCTCTATATGGCAAACTTTATTTGTCAACGTAATATGCTATCATAAATATTAACCAATGTTTAAGTTTGTCCCAAATTACTATTCAGTAATAATAAAATGTCTTTATTCTTTTGCCTATCCTTGCAAATTTACTGTCCTAAAATGTAAGCTATACACTATTTACTTGATTGAATAAGCTGACATCGTAAGTAAACGATATTATAACCAGAGTACGTAGTAGAATAATCACAGTCCTGCAGTCTATGTTCAGATCCAGTGCATCTAAGACCAAAGTGACTCCATAGTTCAGTATGTGACACATATTTCCAAGTAATCTCTAAAATAAATAGTTGCTATATCAATTCTAGACAGTATTTACAAAATCAAAACAATAAATGTCAAAATAACTGACTAGTACTGGCCACTTGATACAAATACAACTGTCTGCAAGCTACTTCTGCATCATAATAATTCCAGTTGTAATTTATAACTGATTCCCAGATTCCATTATTGCACATTTGAAGTCTTCCTTCATATTCATCTGTTCCACCATGAAGACGAATTCCTCCTGAATCACACCTTGTTGCTGAAATAATAGAAAATGTAGATGCCTCATTGGTACAAAAAGTACAATAAAATAAATTCTACTATTTAAAAGAATTGCAATGTAATCAGAGTAATTTTAAACTATATAGAAAAGTAATTACAAAGTTTGAACGGTCTAGCCAGCAGGTAAGCCGATAAATATTATTTTAAAATGAATCAATTTAAATACTGCAGCAGTGAAGTGGATGGTAAAAAAGAGAGATAGCAAGACAGCAGAAACCAAAAAAATTCTAGATCTTCCACATTATCACTATTAAATATAATAACCTTTTCATGTATTATAATATTACACTATTTGCAAAAATGCAAGTTAGAAATATAACACTTACCAAAACTGCCACGACAGTATACAATTATAGAGCTAAAGTAGTTTCTGGCATGATAGCTTTGACATGTAGAGCTATATGTATTTGAACAATTAGATAGTCCACTCTCATTGCCATAACACTGGTAGCGTAGATTTGATTCACCAAATCCTTGATTGCTGTTAAAATATTGTCCTCTTGAAGAATATCCTATTATAATGAAACACAGCTAGTAAATCCATGGTATATATATGAACACTATGTGACATTAGTAAAGAAGGTGATAAACTAATGATCACTGAAATGACTACCATGTAGGAAAGATGTTCATGTACTGGAATACTAACGAGCCGTGAGCAAACTTCCACACGGTTGAACTTTGTCATAAATATACAAGTTCATAGGCACAATTAATGCCTTATCAAAACCCTTCCTTTCCATATTATTTAGAATTTTATTTTAAACATTTATTTAATGTTCAGTGGATGTAACACTAACATTTTAAAAATAACATTGAAAATGAAGTAAACTATACTGACCATTATGTTACATTAACAACTAAATTATTATTATCATTTGAAAATAAAACCAAACTATGCACAATTACTACATTAACCTAAAATCATACAAAACTAAGTACAAAAGGATCGTTTTATACAACTACAGTGTTCCGGCAATAGTAGTAGCAGCTTTTACTTGTGATTTTGCATGACACTATAAAACAGATACTCGAGCTTGAACTATTGCTTGAAATATTGCTCCCATTGATTTCTCACTCTACTTCTCTATTAATAAATTAATAATAATTATACAAAATGAGCTATATTTACTATTATTGAAGTACTAGCAAATACCCCATCACAAAGTGGCGCCAGATGTACTAACTTATGCAAATAAGGAGTGCACTTATAGTTTCCCTCTCCTGCTCCCTTGTTTTCCTCTACCATCCGCACCTGCTTTACTTATTCCGCCCAATGAAAAATTGAAAGAAAATACACAGAAAGGACTGAGATACTGGGGAGCAGGAGTGGTAGACAGAGGAGGAGAAGGGAATCCATGATTTGAAAAGAGATTTTTATTGATCCTTGCCTCTCCTGTGTTTCTGCCTCTCTTATACCCTTTAAGGTTAACTAATGTAGATGTACACTATTTCCCAATTCAGTTCAGTGACCCAGTGTTCAGTTGTCATAGGATAACATAGACTATTAAGACATTTCAAGATGCTGAAGCTGTTAGTCCCGACAGTTTCATGGTTAGTGTGCCCACTCTGCAATCCGCAGTGGCAGGTTGAATCCCCAAATCGCTTTTCCCCCTCTCCTCGCTTCTATGGATTGCCTAAAATCCAAAGCCAGACATCCCCTTAAGACCTATCGATTTATTTATTGAGTCTCATACATATCAATTATCCAAACATCTAGTCACCATTTTATCAGGAAAGACAAGCTCACATATGGCCAATTTATTGGAGTTCTCAAATTTCATTAGAGAACTAGATTTACCAATTGATATATAACTAGTGTCATTTGATGTAATTTCATTGTTTAAAAAGTCCCAGCAGAAAGAGCCATTACCATAGCTAGTGACCGGTTAATCAAAGATAATACCTTATCTTGTGTCCAAAGAAGTGATTACATTGCTCATAGTGTGCCTAATGCTACATATTTACTGTATCGTAATGAATATTCCCAACAGAAATTTGGAACAGCAATGGGTTCCCCTCTTTCTGTAACTATAGTCAACTCAATAATGGAAGAAGTGGAACAAAAAGAATTAACCATATACAATTCTACTCATCCTATCTGTCGGAAAAGAAAGTTGACTTGGTTGATGACTTTCTGCTTAACTTAAATTCTATCAAACCTCTATCAATCTCACAAACGAAAGAGAGTGTGATGGTAAACTGCCTTTCTTGGATACTGAAATTGTGCACAATAGTGATGGCAGTTTGACAAGCAAGTTTACAGGAAAACAACCCACACAGACAAGAATCTTTTTTTTGACTCCATCATCCATTGCAACACAAAAATGCTGTTTCCAAAATAAAGTTGTAGGCAGTACCCGAAGGCTGTGTGTACAGCGTACATAGCCACAATACCCCTGTAAGAGGGTTGAATAATTACCCCACAGGACAGGGTAACTGGCTTGAGAACTGCCCTGTACTACCTGAGGTAGCTACCTCTAGTGGTAGATCTGCTACCCCTTGAAGTAGAGTTCTAGGAGTGTCTGTGGCTGAGATAGCAGAGTACCAGTGATAAACTGCCACTCTTCATGTCTGTATTCAAATTTCGGCTTTTTCACGTACAATATCGAGTGAAAATAATTACATGTCTATGCTTTTAATGCAATAATTTAAAATAATTACCTATTTATTTATTTGTTTGTTTATTATTTATTTGTTTACTTATTTATTTATTTATTTAAAGGAATGCAAACAGTGCAAGTTGAAATAGTTATAGTTTTACTAGAGTCTTTCTAATTAAAAAAAAAAGTAGTGATATCTTTTATCAAACAGTGAATTGAAGCATTAAAGATACATTCAAAAGTGTCAAATATACAAAAAAATTAGTTACACAGGTCAATGAATCATTACCCAATAGCTTCACCCTGAAATTTGCTAATTGCTTGATGAGAAATTTTAACACAATGGATACTGCGCCATACTGTGCCACATTACGCCTTAATGATTTGATTGTGGACTAGATAATTTAATCTATCTGTGCCGCAGTACCTGAGGTACTGACGCCTTATACACTGAGGTAGGTAGGGATAGATAGAGGTACATACTTTAATATAATACATTTAATGCCTACCTAGGGTAGACCCCTACCTTAGGTACTACAGAGAAGTAGTCTGTAGGGGATATAGCTATGTCAACTTTTTTGAGCTGTAACCATACGTACAATCCATACATCATATAAATATATACAGCGAACATATATCCGACTTTGCATTATCCACCCCTAATAGTATTTTGCTCACTTCGATCGCTCAATAACCAATTTCCCTGATATTCAATAGCATTACCACTGATAATGTCTTGCTCACTTCCCTCGCTACCCAATTATATACAGAACTAGATTTAATTACCATAGTTTTATGACCATAATGTTCAAAAAGTCAGCCAATAATAGGCCATACAAGTTAATTGTAAGTGTCTCAAGCCTGCTTCAATATTCTAAAATTATAGCATTGTAATAATTAACTATCTTGTGGCTTAGTAAGTCAATTATACATGCTAAATAAGTGAGCAATTGCGGTCACTGAGGAACTTGCCAGTCATGATAGTGCAGGATTATGTTAGTGTTCAGGGTACAACAGGACGCTCCACCTATACTGTTTCCACACTTGCAACTCAAGCTTATCATCAAACAAAGCTAGAAACTTGGACACCAGAGAAGAAGACGCTCATTGTTTACAAATGTTAAATGAAGACCGTCCACGAGACCAATTGAACCGTGCTGCATGACAAAAAGCGGGCTCGTTGTCAGTGGGAAACATGTGTTGTTGTTTTTCCCATAGATTTTTAAACACTCAACAATGTGCCATAATATATACATGAAAATTATCAGTGGGAAAAATCGAAGTATAAATATAAATCATCTCATTTTACACAGCTCACTTAGCTCTGATGTAGGGTAGTTTAATTGTCTACAAGTCACAAAGGAGTTGTGATATCTCCACGAGTCACCACATACTCTAGTCCAAATTCCATTAACACAAGTTTCCACATAGCCCTGGTAAGGTACAAGACTTCCAGTTAGACGTACAGAACCAGAGACACCTAAAATACAATATGTAATAAATATTAAAATTTAAATGTTGAAACTTAGATACTACTTTGTTTTCCTCAATAATTTTTTTAAGTACTTTCAAGTTTGCTGGCCACCCAGACAACATGGAACAGCAAGAGTTGCAAAGGTCAAACTACCCCTAATTTAACACTCTTTTACAAACGGAACTTGTTAATTGATGCTCTTTTGTTCCATTGTGTTCTGTGTGCATTGAACTGTAAGTCATCCTGCAAGTCTGATTTATTATATATTTTTTTTCAGATTTTCTCTTTTCTGTTCAGTTAGTCATTTTCTGTCTACCAATTACTTGGTACTATATAGAACAATTAAACTATTAACCTGACAAGGGTGGGTGCTGGTATCCACTAAGGAAGGTTAAATTCTTAGGCAGTGCTTGCAGTGACTAGCATTTTAGGAAGAGGCATGGGATTTTTGACCCCCGACCTATGACTTCTAGAGGCCCTGTAGGCACTATCAAGGTTAACATTACAATTAAGTGATGACCCTTCATAACTCTAGCCTGGATTTCTTGCATGTTCTTGGTGAAAAATAAAGACTTAAGAAAAAGTAAAACCTTCAATATTGGCTACTAAGTCAAGAAAACTAAATTGTCCAAAATTTGTTAATTGAGCTTAGCAGACTATGTATTAGGCAACTAGTGTGTGCTGGAGCTTCCTTATTAACCAGTCACAGTAACTCATTATGACTTTAAAAATTGTGTTTCACTGATGTTTTCTCACAATTTGGAGCCTTAGTATAAAGTAAGACTTGCTTGATGCTGTATTTTCAGAGAAAACTATGCAAAAATATCATGTATTGGAGAACAGAAGGGAACCCACGACGTTTAGTGGCGTGCTTGAGCACAAATGGCAGCTAGCCTTAAACTACACTATTGTTAAATGATTGATTTTAACAACTAACACTCCAGCTACTAAAACTAGTGGTGTGCTTGAGCACAAATGGCGAGCGAGCCTTAAACTACACTATTGTTAAATTTGATTTTAACAACTAACAAATAAAGTCGAGTTGTTAAATTACGTATGAGGTAAAGGGTTTCAATGTCATAGTAACCGCGCAACAGTTTGAATTGAAAAAGAAGCAACAAAATCAAATCACGTTATTTAAAATTTTCTTTGTGGTATTCTTAATAGTAGTTGTAACGCACAATACTTTCACACAACTGAACATACCTACGCAAGACTTACCTTCGTGATTCGTCTAGTGGACAATGTATTTTTAAGTAAATACTGTTGAGTAGGGCTTATAACTGTGACAAATAGCACATTAACTTACCACTGCCACTGACTCGAATAGAAATGTAGCGCCCATACCCGCAAAACAATTCAAAGCCGTAAACAATTCAATTTCTAAGGTGATACGGGTAATGGTCGCTAAACCGGAGGATTCTGTTTAGTGAAGTTTGGGACCAGGTCGAACGCGGAGCGAACACAAAAATACGGAGGGTCAGAGTACAAAATGACATACATACGATTTTTTTCATTTTTACCCCTGTAAGTGTCTCGCTAGCTACGCTCGCTCGCCGATAAAGTCGAGTTTTTAAATTACGTATGAGGTAAAGGGGTTTCAATGCCATAGTAACCGCTCCACGCAACTGTTTGAATTAAAAAAAAAGCTACAAAATCAAGTCAGGTTATTTAAAGTTTTCTTTGTGTGTAACGCACAATATTTTCACACAACTGACAATACATACGCAAGACTTACTTTCGTGGTTAGTCTAGTGGACAATGAATTTTAAAATAAATACTGTTGAGTAGGGCTTATAATTGTGACAAATAGCCAGTTAACTTACCACCGCCACTAACTCGAATAGAAATGGAGCTCCCATAAGTTTTTTGCGTTTTAACTGCACCCGCAAAACAATTCAAAACGGTAAACAATTCAATTGCTAAGGTGATACGGGTAATGGTCGCTAAACCGGAGAATTCTGTTTAGTGAAGATTGGGACGGGGTCGAACGCGGAGCGAACACAAAAATACGGAGGGTCAAAGTACAAAATGACATACATTTTGAGCACAAATGGCGAGCGAGCCTTAAACTACACTATTGTTAAATTTGATTTTAGTTTGAATTGAAAAAGAAGACAAAATCAAATCACGTTATTTAAAATTTTCTTTGTGATATTCTTAATAGTAGTTGTAAAGCACAATACTTTCACACAACTGAACATACCTACGCAAGACTTACCTTCGTGGTTCGTCTAGTGGACAATGCATTTTTAAGTAAATACTGTTGAGTAGGGCTTATAACTGTGACAAATAGCACATTAATTTACCACCGTCACTAACTCGAATAGAAATGGAGCTCCCATAAGATTTTGAGTTTTAACTGCACCCGCAAAGCAATTCAAAGCGGTAAAAATACGGGTAATGGTCGCTAAACCGGAGGATTCTATTTAGTGAAGTTTGGGACGGGGTCGAACGCGGAGCGAACACAAAAATACGGAGAGTCAAAGTACAAAATGACATACATACGTCCATACATATATCTAAACAAGTGTGTGCTTGAGCACAAATAGCGAGCGAGCCTTAAACTACACTATAGTTATATTTGATTTTAACAACTAACACTCAAGCTACTAAAATAAAGTCGAGTTTTTAAATTACGTATGCGTTAAAGGGGTTTCAATGTCATAGTAACCGCTCCCGCAACAGTTTGAATTGAAAAAGAAGCAACAAAGTCAAATCACGTTATTTAAAATTTTCTTAGTGATATTCTTAATAGTAGTTGTAACGCACAATACTTTCACACAACTGAACATACCTACGCAAGACTTACCTTACTGGTAATTCTAGCGGACAATGAATTTTTAAGTAAATACTGTTGAGTAGGGCTTATAACTGTGACAAATAGCGTATTAACTTACCACCGCCATTAACTCAAATAGAAATGGAGCCCCCATGAGTTTTTTAGTTTTAACTGCACCCCGCAAAACAATTCAAAGCCGTAAACAATTCAATTTCAAAGGCAATACGGGTAATGGTCGCTAAGCCGGAGGATTCTATTTAGTGAAGTTTGGGACGGTTCGAACGCGGTGCGAACACAAAAATAAGGAGGGTCAAAGTACAAAATGACATACGTACGTCCATATATATAAACAAACAAACATCCCCGATTTTTTCATTTTTACCCCTGTAAGTGTCTCGCTGGCTACTCTCGCTCGCCAACTAGCGGTGTGCTAGAGCACAAATGGCGAGCGAGCCTTAAACTACACTATTGTTAAACGATTGATTTTAACCACTAACATTCAAACTAGCTAAAATAAAGTCGAGTTGTTAAACTACGCATAATGCGGTAAAGGGAATTCAATGCCATAGTAATCGCTCCCCTCAACTGTTTGAATTGAAAAAGAAGCAACAAAATCAAGTCACGTTATTTAAATTTTTCTATGTGATATTCTTAATAGCAGTTGTAACGCACAATACTTTCACACAACTGAACATACCCACGTAAGATATACCTTCGTGGTTCGTCTAGTGGACAATGAATTTTTAAGTAAATGTTGTTTAGTAGGGCTTATAACTGTGACAAATAGCGTATTAACTTACCACCGCCACTAACTTGAATAGAAATGGAGTTCCCATAAGTTTTTGCGTTTTAACTGCACCCTCAAAATAATTCAAAGCGATAAACAATTCAATTTCTAAGGTGATACGGTTCTGTTTAGTGAAGTTTGGGACGGGGTCGAATGTCGAGCGAACACAAAAATACGGAGAGTCCAAGTACAAAATGACATACATAAGTCCAAACATAACTAGTGATGTGCTTGAGCACAAATGGCAGCGAGCCTAAAGACTATACTATTTTTATATGTATGATTTTTACTTCTAACACTGAAGCTACTGAAAATAAGGTCCAGTTTTTTTAATTTCGCATACACGGTAAGGGGATTTTATTGCCATAGTAACAACTCTCTGCAACTGCTTGAATTGAAGGAAAAAAACAACAACAAAACAATACACGTTATTTAAAATTTTTCTTTGTGATATTCTTTAGCTAAGTAGTGGTTGCAACACACAATGCTTTGACACAACTGGACATGCACCTACACAGACTTACCTTCGTGGTTAATCTAGTGGACAATGCGTTTTCAAGTAAATACTGTTGCGCACGGCTTATAACCATGACGACAAAGAGCGCATTGACTTACCACCGTCACAAACTCGAATAGAAATGGATGTCCCTTAAGTTTTCAAGTTTTAACTGCACCCGCAAAAGAATTCAAAATGGTAAACAATTCAATTTCTAGTGTAATACGGGTACTGATCGATAAACCAGAGGATTCTGTTTAGTGCAATTTGGGACGGGGTCGCCCACATTACTAACACAAAAACGCGAGTGTCAAAGTACAAAATGACATACGTACGTCCAAACATATATACAAATAAATAGATAACTAGTGGTGTGCTTGAGCACAAATGACGAGCGAGCCTAAAGACTATACTATTTTTATATGAATGATTTTGACTTCTAACACTGAAGCTACTGATAAGGTCCAGTTTTTTAATTTAGCATACAGGGTAATACTTGTAATTTTAGCCCACAAATATGGAATTACTACTTACATCATTCTTGAGTATTGATAACTTCTGTAGTATCAAATTGAAGTTACTTTGACCATCTGAATTACCTTGATTCTTGACAATAAGCTCTCTCAGCTTCCCTCGAGAAGTAGTAGCTTCCATAGCATTAATACTACTACGTATTCTGACTACCAACGGCTCTTGACAACCTACAACCGGCACTCCGTATCCCCCCATAAAAGGCGAAGTTTTGAAATTAAGTCTGGAAAGGGGTCTTCAATGCCATAGTAACCGGTCGAATCAACTTTTTGTGTCTTGAAAACAAGCGTTTTAGCAGGAATTTTCTCATACTTTGGAGCTTAAGTATAAAGTAAGGTTTGCTTAATGCTGTAGTTTCAGAATAAACTGGAGTCAAGCCTAAATAGCCGTGTTTTTAGGAGAAAAAAGTTCCGCGCTGGCGCGTTTAAAGAGCATACGTACCATCCATCCATACATACATATATATATAACATATACCCGATTTTGCATTATCCACCCCTAATACTGTCTAGCTAGCTTCGCTCGCTCGTCAATAAACATCCCACATTTCGATTGTGTTACCCCTGCAAGTGTCTCGCTCGCTACGCTCGCTCGCCGATTATATAAATAAACAAACATCCCCGAGTTTCAATTGTGTTACCCCTGTAAGTGTCTCGCTAACTACGCTCGCTCGCCAATACACTAGTGATGTGCTTGAGCACAAATGGCGAGCGAGCCTAAAGACTATACTATTTTTATATGAATGATTTTGACTTCTACTGAAAATAAGGTCCAGTTTTTTATTTTCGCATACACGGTAAAGGGATTTCAGTGCCATAGTAACAACTCTCTGCAACTGCTTGAATTGAAGGGAAAAAAAACAACAAAACAATACACGTTATTTAAAAGTTTTCTTTGTGATATTCTTTAGCTAAGTAGTGGTTGTAACACACAATGCTTTGACACAACTGGACATGCACCTACACAGACTTACCTTCGCAGTAGTCTAGTGGACAATGTATTTCCAGGTAAATACTGTAGCGCACGGCTTATAACCATGACAAAGAGAGCATTGACTTACCACCGCCACTAACTGGAATAGAAATGGAAGTCCCTTAAGTTTTCAAGTTTGAACTGCACCCGCAAAAGAATTCAAAACGGTAAACAATTCATTTTCTAGGGTGATACGGGTACTGATCGATAAACAGAGGATTCTGTTTAGTAAAGTTTGGGACGGGGTCGACAACCGAACTAACACAAAAACGCGAGAGTCAAAGTACAAAAATGCCTTACGTACGTCCATACATATTTACAAATAAACTAGTGGTGTGCTTGAGCACAAGTGGCGAGCGAGCCTAAAATTACACAATTGTTAAATGATTGATTTTAACAACTAACACTCCAGCTACTAAAATAAAGTCGAGTTTTTAAATTACGTACCCGGTAAAGGGGATTCAATGACATAGTAACCGCTCCGCGCAACTGTTTGAATTGAAAAAGAAGCAACAAAATCAAGTCACGTTATTTAAAGTTTCTTTGTGACATTCTTAATAGTAATTGTAACGCACAATACTTTCACACAACTGAACATACCTACGCAAGACTTACCTTCGTGGTTAGTCTAGTGGACAATGAATTTTAAAATAAATACTGTTGAGTAGGGCTTATAATTGTGACAAATAGCCAATTAACTTATCACCGCCACTAACTCGAATAGAAATAGGTTTATTCTTGTGGGTATAAACCTCGTGATGCGCAATCAGCAGGATTGCTTTCTGTCGGGACATAATTCCAAGATGTGGGAGGTAAACTGTCCAGAATGCTCGATACTCTGTTAGCAACAAAGGTTTTAAACCTTCGTGGGTTTCCATCAAACCAATACAACACATAAAAATTTTTCAGCCTTTTAACACTTACAGGGGTAACACAATCGATAATAGGGGATGTTTATTTATTTATTTATTTGTATATATGTTTGGACGTACGTATGTCATTTTGTACTTTGACCCTCGCGTTTTTGTGTTAGTTATGTGGTCGATCCCGTCCCAAATTGCACTAAACAGAATCCTCTGGTTTATCGATCAGTACCCGTATCACCCTAGAAATTGAATTGTTTACCGTTTAGAATTCTTTTGCTGGTGCAGTTAAAACTTGAAAACTCAAGGGACTTCCATTTCTATTCGAGTTAGTGGGGGTGGTAAGTCAATGCGCTCTTTGTCATGGTTATAAGCCGTGCGCAACAGTATTTACTTGAAAATACATTGTCCACTAGACTACAGGAAAGGTAAGTCTGTGTAGGTGCGTGTCCAATTGTGTCAAAGCATTGTGTGTTACAACCACTACTTAGCTAAAAATAATCACAAAGAAAAATTTTAAATAACGTGTATTGTTTTGTTGTTGTTTTTTTCCTTCAATTCAAGCAGTTGCAGAGAGTTGTTACTATGGCACTGAAATCCCTTTACCGTGTATGTGAAGTTTAAAAACTGGACCTTATTTTCAGAAGCTTCGGTGTTAGAAGTCAAAATCATTCATATAAAAATAGTATAGTCTTTAGGCTCGCTCGCCATTTGTGCTCAAGCACACCACTTGTCTGCGTCCAAACGTATATACAAATAAACAAACATCCCCGATTATTTTCATTTTTACCCCTGTAAGTGTCTCGCTCGCTGCGCTCGCTCGCCAATTAACTTACCACCGCCACTAACTCGAATAGAAATGGAGCTCCAGTAAGTTTTTGCACCCTCAAAACAATTCAAAGCGGTAAACAATTCAATTTCTTAGGTGATACAGGGTAATGGTCGCTACACCAGAGGATTCTGTTTAGTGAAGTTTGGGACGGGGTCGAACGCGGACCGAACACAAAAATACGGAGGGTCAAAGTACAAAATGACATGCATACGTCCAAACATATATCTAAATAAATAAATGTGAGTGGGTCTGGGAAAAGGGACCTTATGGAGCAAACCAAAAAAATTGAGTTTTTTATGCTAATAAAAAGCTACAATTTATCAAAACTTAGTGCTAAAATACTGGAGGGTAAAACCTTCGACGGGCAACGAAACTGGCAGTTAAACTGGGCTGTATTCAGCAAAGCAATTGAACTAGAAATCGAGAAAACATAAATTGAATTTCCACTTCCGGTATAATTAACGTTTCCGTATACTTAACGGCGTACTACGCAAACACAATTAAATCAATTAAATCGTACAGCCGCTTTTTAACGGCGACTAACGAAGTTTGCATGGAGTTCTTTTTAGCTTTCAAAGCGTCTCACGGCCTGTCTTGTCGGAATCCTTGGCTACTCTATACGCTGTAGCGGTAAATTTTCAGCCAGAGATGTAGAGTGCATAATAGTCTCAAAGCTATGCCGTTTTTTTTAGCTGCTTCTTTGAAACTCCGCCCATCCCCCGTTTATTGTAAATCGAGAACGAGAGAGAATAAAAAGTAGCTTGTCTTTCCACGTCACGCTTGGGGTCTTTTAAGTTGTTTTGACATTTGAAATTTGGCATAGACGTAGAGTAAGGGTCACTCAGACTAAGTTTGCAAAAAACAAACATAGGAGAAAGAAAGAATTTTTCCGATGACTTACTTCCGGAGCCTATATCTCAATTTCAATTTTTGCGCCAAGGTCCCTTTTCCCAGACCCGCTCAAAAATAAACAAACATCCCCGATTTTCGATTGTGCTACCCATGTAAGTGTCTCGCTCGCTACCTCGCTGCCAATTAACATCCCCGATTTTCGATTGCGTTAGCCCTGTAAGTGTCTCGCTCGCTACGCTCGCTCGCCAATAAAAAATCTCCGATTTTCGATTGTGATACCCCTGTAAGAGTCTCGCTCGCTAGGCTCCGCTGGCCTTAAAAGAATAGACCTGTCATCAAAATTATAAATTGCATCCATTTGTATTGTAATTCACAAACTTCAATATTTGCAAACATAATATGCATGTATATTTACAATAACCCCAAACTTTAATATTCAATATTTCATCATTTTGTTATTGTGAGATTTAAAAAAAATAAATACAAGCGTTGTAAAACTACTTCACAATTGAATAAAGTTATGGTAATGTAAGATGATAACTATTACTTACAGTTTTGGCATGTGATGTTATAAACATATCTGCATCTAGTTTGACTATAATATGTTACATCACAGTCATCCAATGAAGTTTCGTTTCCTTTGCACTTTACCACATAAGTGGAATAAGACTTTACCCTACTCCTATAAATATCTAATAATAGAAAATATAATGCAGACAATAATATAAAATATTGCTCCAAATTATTTATGACGAAGTAAACAGAACATGTAATAATATTAATGTACTACTACATTGTATCCAATTGAGATCTCATTCCATTGAAATATTTATGTACATTGTGGTTAAATGATGATTGATTGGATTCAGGTTGGCAAAGCCACTTATATAGACATGTATAATAATTGCGTGTTTTTTGTGCTATTGATCAATTGTGAAACAGTACCTTAAACCTTTTTTTTTACTGCAAATAGTACCACTCAATTTCATTATCTTGATAGAATGCTCCTGATCATGCATACAAGGACAAATATTTATCTTACTGGGATAGCTTTCAGAACAGGGTGTTGTCAGTTTTGGCATTTTCATAGCCAATTCAGAATTTTTCATAAACTATCTCTTTTCTGTGGGCCATATTACCCAAGAGAACAGTTATCTTCTCCCTAATTAAATGCATACAAAGGTGAGCCAAGTTTTAGACTATGACTCGGCCTACTGCTGTTAAATGAATTTGGCATATGAACTCCCATGTAATAAAATAATTATACAAGACAAACCAATTAGTTATTCAATGTATTTTAACAAAAATTCATGCATGTGTAATACTATGTATTACTAATTGACTCATTAGATTGTTGGCACAGTAGGCTTTGTTACCATGGAAATGAACAAATAGCTAATACATTTATGAGCATGAATACAAAAGTGAGGATGCAGTAAAGTAGTATTATATATATATAATATATTATATATAAACACGACAAAATACATATCTACCTCCAAAATAATAATAATAATATTATGATGTGGTAATGTTAATACTTTTCTTAATAAAACGATCTATATAAAGCAGAAATGCTCTCCAATAACTATTGACTACAACACAGCTATGGCAATTTACTTTTCAATATAGATATTTGTCTTGTGATTTGATCTTATTTTTCAGCAGTGCAATCAAAATTAATGACATACACAATTCATACTTAGAAAAACTACAAACACGGCCAGTTGAAATTTTAATTGATATTGATATAGGTTAGCAAAAATATAAATGACAGTAGTTTATAGTTATCAAATCAGATAGTAACACTGGAATTGCTACATTTTATGAGCCACAGCATATCTTACAAATGCATCCTCTAGTTTGTAAAATCAGCTAATGCTTTTCAGAAAGTGAACACTAAACAATTTGGACAGTGTTTTGAGTTAGGATCAATCACATGTGTATATAGAAATTATCAGAAAGAAAATCATAATAATATCAACAAATTCAATTTAATTTATCACTAGCTAACACTTCATTACTTGTGTAAGTTGAATATGCCTCATAGCCAAGTGACCGACAAGTGACAGAGAACATCCTCACAAGAGAGGATCGGAAGTCATATCCATAATAATAGCTGTAGTAGTGACAATAGTCACTCCATTCAGTATGTGCATTCAAATTTATTAGCTGAACAGTGCGACCATTCAGTCTAGCAAGAATGCCACCATTGCTGACAGTTACTGCAGTAACGTAAAATTAAACAGATTTACTGAACATTATCATTAAAAATAGCACTACAGTGGAACCTCTCTACAAAGGGACTCTGAAGAACAACTTGACTCTTAACAACAGCCAACGTAAATGGAACACAGTGATCTATTACAACAAAAAATTAACTCTGAAAGCAGCCAAACTCTCTACAAGGGTCAAAAGACTTGACCCCAAGCATGGCCTTTGTAGAGAGGTTCCACTGTATTATATTTTATTTATTCACTTGACTAAAAGTTGCTGCCATTACGATAACTCACCCTTCCCTGACAGTAAAAATAAACAAAGCAAAGTAGAGATTAAAAGTATAAGTCGCATGGTAGAGAAGTGCTAAAGAGTTACAAGGTCATTCCAAGGACCGTAATAATTTGCTATAGCAATCACTGCTTAAATATTTAAGTACAGATGTTTTGCGATTGTACTTCCGGTAACTTTCGCTAGCTCGGCTTTAGCGTGTAAACGGAATAAGAACAGGTTACACCCCCGCGTGGAAGTCGGTGCAAGGCCCGAGTATGGTGTAAATCCAGTACCGACAGCACAAGAAGGGGAGCAACTGAATTGTACCAGGGCTCTAGGCTGTACGAAACCGTAAAATTAATTAGGATTGGACTGGCTCCCAAAGGTTCACCTTCTCACAGTTCACCTTCTTGGAGGTAGGTATGAAATATATTCACCCCAACTGAGTAATCAGATAGGTCCATTTGGATGTGCCTTGGTACAATCGGGGATTAATAAAAAAATATCCGGAATTACCAGAGTAACTATAAAGCAGTAATCAAAATCGAACCATAGCACACTGTTTTTTATTTTTTTCTTGTTTGTATGTGTACTTTATTTTTTTTCTTGTTTGCATGTGTGTACAGAGGGGTCGCTTGCTCGAGACAAAAAAAAAGACAAAAAAAAGGAAAGGCATAAACAGTGGCATCTGACATCTTTGTAAATTCAATTAGGCAGTGTCTTTATTTTTCCAAGTATCTAATTAACAAATAGAGTACTAAAAGAGGTACATAAAATTATGGAGAAGAAGATACAGATATTTCAATTAGCTGGACTACACAATGAAATCCAGCAAAATTCAATTTCGAATTCAAGCAAAATACAAAAAAAATATTCAAAATCATAAGTACCTCAATGTTAGGAGTAAACTATGTTGCTATTTTTTTGTTTTGTTTTGCTATTACCAAGAAAATTAAATAAAAAACACCAACTGACTCATTCATATATAAGCATGCATTCAATATCCCTGGGTAATGTGCACGAGGAGTGCAGCACTAGCCTTGGGGCGTACAGCTTGAGTAGCGTAGTGTGAGCCCGATTATACCTATCACAAAATGACAAATCTGACCTATTGTAATTGAGTGATACCACAGTAACCTATTTGTACTATATACAAATTGAAACAAAGTGCCTGCTTTTGCTTTGTTTCATGATTTCAATTGTGTTACTTATGCTATAATTCCAGAATAGATTAATAATGCTGAGGTTATTACTGCTACAATTTCATTGATCATAACATTATAGCTACATTAATTATGCATCACTAATAATAACACCCGAAGTACCAATGCATATCCAATACTGCAATAAACTAGATACGCATCACATTACCTGAGTAAAAATTAAGATGAGTGCAGCGGGAAACATACTATAGGCAAGTGTTCTGCTTGAGTGATATACAAAACTGGCGAATACGTATTGAAAATTGAAGTTTATCTAAAAACATGTTTATTCCAACTTTAATTAGGCCTTCCAACAGTCCATTAGGAAAAGAATCAACTCATATTTTGTATAAACAACAGTGCCCCATTCTGTTTATTATTTACCCTGTAGTTTCGACTTCCTTGTGTCCATGTGCATGCAATCTTATGTTTTAAATGTATAATCTATTACTCAAATTAAACCTAAACGAATTGCAGCTACATCTATGGTGTTTACAACAAATGATTATATTAATTTATTCACTATCACATCAATCATTGAAAATGACTCAATTTTATCAGACATGTGACATTAAGCATCAATTGTAAGGAGTCACTAAAATTTCCCATGTAAAGATTGACCAAAATATCAAGGTTGTTAACTTCACTAAAACTTACCTTGCAAAGAAAGACAATCAATCTGTGTATTGGCATTAAAATTCTATTTATTAACCAAAACTTGGTGAGAAAAACTATGTAGCTAAGTATGTAAATACATACACACACACATATAATATATATAAACACTTGAAAAGTATACTCCCTAGTTTATGTTTACTGTAAGAAACTTTAAAGTTACCTTAAAAGTATATTTTCTCTGTTCCTTGCACTCATGTACCTCAAATAAGTTATTGTTATTCTAAGTGTTTGGAGCAATATTCTTGTATGTTGTTTTTCTTTCGTTTTGTAAGAAGAGTTACGCTTCACCTGTCATGTATGATGTAGTCTACTTACTTATATTTGGATAATACTCTCACAATAACTACCATGTATTTTACACACATGTTGTGTAATGCAGGTTTTGTTGAAGTTATAAAGTGCATTTACTTTGCCAACAATTCTAGCAGTTTCCCTACAGCACATGCATTCTTTACAATCTGCAATTAAATTAATATCTTCTCACTGGATATGGTGTCTACTCTACTAACCACGATGTATCAGCAAATCAGTGATGGTTATCACAGTTGATATTTGAAGCATTACCATTGGCATCTGAAACACTGTCAGGATCAGCATTACTATCTCTAATGGGCTATAGTCTGATCTATACTGTCTACTTTCTTCTACCTCAGACTCATCAGACATTGCTAGCGAACTAAGCCCACAGCCATTGGCTTACAAGCAAACCAAACACAGCTGTTCCCCTACATACATCATCTCCGAGCCTCACCCACAACAGGAAATAAATAAGATTTTGGTTATACCTCTAAGGTGAGGGATTCTTATATTATATTTGCACATAAAACTATCAGAAAATAACAAAAAAGAATTAGGACAATCTTTTCATTAATTTGTTATTATAGTAAAAAATGCTGATAATGTATACAAAATAGGTTTATGCTAATAGTTCATAGTTTTCTAATATTATAGAAGTTCAAGTGCAATCATTATAATCTCAACCAGACAAAATATAAAATTTTGGCTAAGGCTTATTTCAAAGATCCATTTACAATGATATATACTTTAAAACTAGTATTTTTTTGTTTCATGTCCTGCGAGATATCACACCATACCACATGGGTGTTATCACACTCTGAATTGCTTCCCAATCTCATTACCTTCAAATACACAGGTACTGATAGGATTATCACCAGTTACTCAGTTACCTTTCTATAAGAGAACTATCCAACCAAGTCAAAGCAGGTACTAAATATCAACTGGGGGGTGGGAGAGCCACTCTGAACTAGCTCAGCTTTTCAGAATCATCAATTCCGTTCTCTCGTCAGAGTCCTTGACCATCCAGAGTCCTTGACCATCCAGAGTCCTTGACCATCTAGTAACTACTGCAGTCACTACACCCATCAGTACTGAAGTCATTCTTGCTGTCATCAAACTCCTCGTCACTACCACCAGAGTTACTGCCATCCTTGCCACTGCCATGCTGTACCAGGTCAAGAATATTGTCTTCATCACTAGGATGCTGAAGTGCCAGTGTTCCACTAGCCAAGATAGCTTTCTACTTGTCTTATCATGAGCAGTTATATTGGTTTCTAAAAAATTATTCTGTGTACCTTTATTATAAATTATGAAATATATTTTCAATTTATACTTTATCAGAAAAAATCTTACTGTTGTGACAAAATTTACTCAACATTTTCTTATGGCAGTCTATGTATTTTATAAGCCTAAAATATACTTACAACAATATAGAATCGTCTGCAATTGTGATTGGTGGCTTCCTTGACTCCACAAAGCTGTAGGGCTAAATGGACGCGAAGACGCATTTTTGACGCATTTTTGCGTCCTCCGCGGTTATGGATTTTTCTCAATTGACGCGTATTTGCGTCTTCCGCGATTAATCGGTTAATGAACAGTGGAAATCAATCCTCAGGCTCACTGGTGTAGCACACGCTCTAGCTCAGATTTACATTTGTACTAACAATAACAAGGCAGTGTGATGTTGTAAAAATTACTGGTTCAAATATCTAAAACCACTTGTAATAGTCACTGTGGCTATATTTTTTAAAACTGTCTTACATATTTTTTTAAATCTGTCTTACGTAGCTCTGATGTTGGGTAGTTGAGTTGTCTACAAGTCACAAAGGAATTGCGATAGCTCCAATCACTACCACATACTCTGTTCCAAACTCCATCCTCACACAGTTCTAAATGTCCATGATTAGGTACAAGACCCCCAGCTAGACGAACTGATCCAATTGCACCTAAACGTAAATTATTAAAGCCACAACACATTATTCGGTCTTCTTATTAATGTATGATGACATATAAATAAATTTAAATATCGTAAGTATGAAATAATAATACATTTGCCAGTCAACGTGTTACCAAATAGAATTAGTAACACCTTTCGTTAAAAAATTCAGTCATTGGGAAAGTAATAATTTTACTTTATGTGGTTGTTTTAGAATTGAGTGCAATTTAGCAACTGTTCCACTATTTCCAACACACCTATACTGCTAAATAATGATATCAGTTTAAAATAACCAGTATTATTTACAAGGTATTGCACTGTATCACTTACACTGTTGACATGTAATCTCATAATATCTGTTGCAGGTTGATTCACTGAAGTATGTTACATCACAGTCATCCAATGAAGCTTCATTTCCATGGCAATTTATCACGTAGGTAGAATATGACTTGCTCACAACTGAACTAATTCTAGCTGTTAAAAATGGAAATGCTTTAATACAAATTCTATACATGTACAACTGGATTTGTTAAGTGATTTTCATTCTAACACAATTATGTTACAGTCAGGTATATAATGTATCTAATAATATATTTATCAGTGCTAGAGAAAAGAACGGAAGTAATGATAATATGATGAAGGAAGTAAAAAAATGAAAAAGTAAAGTTATAAAAATATCTGAATATTGAAAATACTTCAGTTAAGGGTGCTCGCACATAGCAACGCGCGTGCACTTTTTTCCGTGAATTTAACCACAGAAATGTGGCATCCTGTTTCGTGGAATAGTACCTCGCGAATTGATAACGCGTGTGGGGAGAGTTCCCGCGATCAGGATATTCTCTAACTATTCCCGCGGCTTGGAAACCACGCGTGGTTTGCTGTAATAATTCTGCTGGTTTACTGTTACTCACTGTGTGGTTGCTGTCTCTGGAGACTGTTGTGTGGTTGCTGTTGCTCAACCATGCCCAAGAGAATATCTGCCAAAAAGAAGCTGCAACTGGCTGAAGCCACCAAAAGGAGGAAACTGCTTTATACTTCAAGCACACAACTGTTGTTACGTTTTATCTCAACAAAACATATAACAAAATATAGGGAAAATTATTTTATGCTTGCACAACAAAATATACTTTGTTATAATACACCAAATAATAAAATTGCAGTAGTGGAGTCTCCTGAGCTTGACCTTGTAGCACCAGGGGCGAACGCTGAAGGTGATGCTATGAACACAACCATGTCAGTGAGCACACTCACAGCTACAGAGTTACCCCAGCTTGCTGGAGGTGATGGTGGAAGTGTTACCTCTGTAGTTGAGGAGTCCAGCTTGGTGTCAACTTCAGCAATCCTTGCGATTGAGGACCTGAGCAGTTCAATATGTAAGTCATGATTAAATGATAAAAAAAAGGTGTAATGCTATTCTAGCCATAACTACCAATTAAAAAAATAATTTATTGACACACAAAATAAGCAAATAAATAAATAACTATTTGATATAACACCCATTGTGAGAAATGACAGGGAAAGTACGTGGGAGAATACATTGGAGAGGGCAGGGGTGATATCAAGTACGATGACAAGGACATATATGCTGACCTAGAAGATGAGTATCAGCAGAATTTAGGAGGGGGCAGTGATGAAGCAGGTGATTCACCTGTAAATTGGTGATTCTCGTCCCCCCTGGTTCTGTTTGATTGCGAGACAACTGGGTTGTGCATCTATGTTGATCACATCACGGACATCGCTGCCACAAAGTGATGAATCCTCCTATCACCCTCAATGATCCTACGTTCTAAGCCTTGTGAGAACTGGCCGAAACATTTCATCTGCTGGTAATAATGTACAGATATTTAACTAGTAAATTACAACTACATTTACAATGATAATTTGAAATCAATTCTATAATATTATTAATTAAGATAATACTATCGATAAATTTATAATTTATAAAGTTTCCAAGGTTACTGGCATAACAAATAACATGCTAAGGCGTAAGAATCCTCTCTCAGTGGTACTCCGCTATTCTTAGAGACCTCATCATCCTGGTAAAAATAATTATATAAATTTAAAAAAAATGGAAAAAATATTTCTGTCTCTGTCTATTAGTGCTAGTAGCTCACAATGGGTTTGCATTTGACTTCCCTATCCTTCTGGCTGAGGTGGAACAGAAAGCAGAACTGCAGCTGACCCTCTTTCATCAGCCAATATGCATTTCAGTGATACCCTTCCTTTGCTGAGGAAGGTACTTTACTACTACTGTAGCTAAAATTAGATAGTTACGTACATGCACTTATATATTAATTTGCTTTATAGCAGGATGGGGAAGTCATTTTACAAGGCTCACCTTTCGGTTTAGAGAAACTCCACAAAAAAGTCACCGGAGATGAAGTTGCAGTTGCAGTCAAGGCCCCTCTAAAATTAAATATAAAGCCTAATAATTATAGTTATTTGTATAAACTGTAGGAGCACACAGGGCCCTACCTGATGTATTGGCTATAGAGAGAGTCTTCAAGCACCAAGACATCAGACCACATTTGGCAGCTCTCTCCATTAGGTTCCCCCATGAGCAGACTAAGCTGTGGATACAGCAGAAGAGGATTTTCATGAGAGCAGCATCACTGATCAAAGCCATTGGAAAGCCTACACTTACCTCTACACAGGCTAAGAAGCTGGACTCTCTGGGCTTCACATTCGACTCTCTGTCACTCCTTCGCCAGCAGTGTGGAGGAACAGTAGGGTTTCAAGCGGCTCTGAAGGAGCAAGCCGCTTAGAGAGAAGCTGACAAAGGCCATTCATAAGTCCCGCTAAAGTAGCCTCCCCTGCTGCTCCGCTGCGTCCGGGCTGGCTCCAGCAGTGCCGATATCTGCTTCAGCTTCTTTTTTTTCACGCCCGGCTCTTCTCAGAGGCGAATAAACAAAAGATTTCACCTCCTCCGTATACTAGGGCGGGGCTAAAATTGGGGCGGGGTGCATGGAATTAATGTTAGCGTAGTTTTAATTTCTGTTCTGTAAACTACTTTGGACTTTATCTGAGGAACGGGGAATGGAAATGACTTCAAATTTGGAACAGAGCTCAACCAGAGTCTAGTCAGCAAAATGTTCGATACAATTTTCAAAAAAATTATTTTTTTCACAAAAAAAAGATCTAATAGAGCGTGCAAAAGTCAATAAGTTAAAAGCAATATTGAATAAAGAAAAAATGGATCGAAGCTATTGTAGGCATCGGGTCGGAGAAGTAGTAGGCGAAGTATGGCCGCTCTAGGTGCGGTACTGGCGAAGGAGTTTTAGCTTTTGTATGAGAAGGTAGAAGGGTCATATCTCTTGAAGCGGCCACTTGTTACTTCTGAATTTAGGTATGTAGACTTCTACGGTAGTAGTAAATAAGGTCCACCTGCAGAAAACGGTCTGAATACAACAGAAAAATAAAAAATCTTCCCTAGCAACCAGACTCAATTAACCGCGTGGGGAAACTTTAATGACAATATCATTTACTATTTTAAGTATGTAAAAATTTACATTTAAGTGGATTTCTATACATAGCAAATGTTCCTGAATTAGCTTATTATTACTTGTAAAACTTGAGAATCCTTCATAGCCTAATGATCGACAAGTCACTCAGAACATCCTTTGGAGAGATCCTGTTGATAATCCATTATAGTTATGAAAATAACCACGGGAGTACCACCAGGAATAATAGTAGCGATGACAGTAGCTACTCCATTGGGTATGTGCATTCAAATTTATTAGTTGAACAGTGCTACCATTAAGCCGAGCAACAATGCCAGCAGTACTTCCAATTACTACAAATAAATTAAAGTGACATCCTTCATAAATAACTACTTAGTAACATGCTAATTCACCATTTCTTGACTGTGCTAGAAATAAATACAAAAAAGCTGAGAAAAATATTAAATATTTCATCTCATATATTGACTTAGAATAATAGAAGATTAACCTAGTCCCATAGTGCCTTTTGCTGAGAGCTTTTTATAATGATCTTTCACATCCTGAACCACACCCACATACTATGTTTAGAAATCATTCTGCTTGGCTAATTTTGTTTACTGACTAGGCACATAACTTATTCCTTAGCTCTCCCAGACATACAACATTGTATGCATGAAATAAAATATTTTGTATACATGTAAAATATTTGAGTCCATTCTGAAAAATATATGTATTGAAATATGTTATTGGATATTATTTACTAGCATGATCATTGTGTTTGAAGTTCCTATGTATCATAAAGGATTTAGGTCATTGCATCTGAGCAAGGACAGGTGAGGCAAAATCAACGGACTTTCTGTTCTGTAACTTTCTGTAATAGTGCTGCGAGAGTATGGCATTGTAATAAGCAGCACTGGCTCTTAATATTTTTTATTGTTAGTTTGTAAAATTATAGCTTTCGCTTAATTTTATCTTCCTATTTTACTCAAGAACTAAAATACATGGGAAAATATTGAAATATTATTTTATACTTGCTTTATCAATCAATTTATTTATCACCTGTTAAGACGTGATGTTGTAGATGCATATAGTCCTAATGTTTTGTACATTATGTTCCTGAATTTAAAAACAACACTTCCCCAGATTTCAAACAAACTTTTCAAAATGTGTTTGTTCCTAAAAGATACATTAAGTTATCACTACACAATTTTTTTGAAATGATAATTTACATTTCAAAACATGTTTACAACCTCTGGCACAATGCAATCCCTGGCCAAGCACTCTGAGTGATGTCTATATGAAGTTATTCTTCAGTCTCCTGCTATATTATTTAGTGGGTGAAATATTAATCCCATTATTAGTTGAAGGGGCAAAGCAGTCGGGTTTGATTCCAATTCTTCTGCATAATACTTCCCCGGCATGTTCAGTAGTTGTCAATGAATTACTGTGCAAATCAAGCTTTAAGTTACTAAAACATATACTCATTGATAAGTTAACATTCTCTTTCAATAACCATACTTTTGGGTGTGCTTAGATTCTTGAAAATATAGCTCCATATATAATCTATTTTAATTAAAATTGTGTGCTGATATCAGAGATTTTAATATAATACAATAATATGTCAAACAAATATCATCTAAATAATAATATAGTTTGTTGTTGATTTTGTAACAAGTCATTACAAAAGACTGATTTACAACTAATTAATAATCAACAAAAACATTGTTTTTTAAAGTCAACTTAATTTCATTGAGACTAGGCTATGATGAACTAACAGCACATAATTTTAAGCAACAATAATTGGCAGAGTACATAATTATGTTGAGCCTCATTTGTCATAAGATGACAGCAGAATCACTATGTTGGAACAGCAAGCCTATAAGCTCATTGTACCTCACTTATCTAAAATCTTGATCCAGTACCAATATGTATATCGCAATTCAACTCAAACTTTTATTTCAGACTGTTTACCTCCATTAAAACTATGTTTCTTAAAACCCTTAAGCGCGCAGCAATACATTTTAAAGTGAAATTTTCAAAAATATTTTTAAGCGCGATCGCTGGTGCTAGCACATTTTTACTAGCGCCATCATTTTCTCCGTATTTCAGAGTACGTAATGATTGCGTTTCCATTCGTCTAAATAGAATAAAAATATTTTATTGAAAAAGTTGAAAATTGCCGACAAAGAAGGCCGCGGCTGTCGACTTTATCACTAATTTACAGGAAGATTCGTTCCATTTGGACTCCAGTGATAGCGAAATAGAGGAGCTAAGCCATGGGATTGCTTCTGCAGAAGCTATAGAAGCTGGTACTTTCGACAGTAAAAGGTATTTATCCAATAGTGAGCATGGTCATTCAGTGGTTAGTGAAAGAGGTGACTTGGAATGGAATGTAAATAAAATATCTAGTGATGAACAACAGTGTGAGTGTTTAGATGAAATTTAAATACATCATAGAATTTGTCAATCATAGATTTCTTCTTTTCTAGCAATTGTGATGAACTTCAACTAATTCTTTGGAAACAACGAGATACTTCTTTGATCACTTTTACTGCAAAGCAAGATAACAACATGACTGTAACAATAGTTAACATAGTAGCTACCTATTTCTAAATGTTTCATACACTTATTATGTATCCAACTGAAGGAAAAACCATGCTCTTTCAATTGGTAGTATTGGTTTAAATTTTAGTTAAAGCTTTGTTGAGATAAATATTATAATATAAAAATAACCAAAAGTTTTTTTAATTAAACAATTTAATTAGGGGCAGGGGTAATATCCCCTCACGAGTTACAAAGATCATGAAAAAGTATGATTTTGTGAACCTACTAATATTTTTGTTTTATTTTTTGGTTATGTACTTAGCTTGCTATGACAGAAATAGTAAGCCTACCCATTTTAGCTGTTTGGAAAAACACCCTTAAGGGTTAAAGCAAACATTTTTTTAATTGCATGTTTACTATCACATCATATTAATAGCAATTTTTCTTTAGACACACACACATTAAATATACAACATTGACTGCTACAAGAAAAAAATATTGCTATATACAATTTTAATCTGATTAAAAAAACAGTAGACTTAACTTATTTATAATGCTATTTCTTACCACTAATGGTTCGTGTACTTGCTTTACAGTGTGCTTTAAAACATTTCTGTGGACATTATCAGCATACCTACTTCATCTACTCCAAGTACATACATTTTCTACAGCTGACCATAATTACTGGGTTATGCATTAACCAGTGCAATTTTTTTTACATATTTTCAACATAATACTGTCTAGACTTAAATACAATTAGGCTTACCAAATTTGGACAACTGCCAAGGAAATTTAAAAGTAACGAAATTATCTAGTCTGAATGCATAAAATTAATTGATGGCTTCATATTTAGAATTTTAATGTGACTTTATTGACAACACAAACACTGCAATACAGAAAGTAAAATGGAGATTAGATTGTTGAGACTTTGTGGTAGTTTTGTTTTTATGATTAAGTTTGGTGCACTGAATGATGTATTCATCCCATGCATGAGTTGCTAATAATTAATTGAAGGTATAACTCAGTATGTAGTTTTAAAAGATAAACAATGAACTAGTTTAGTTTCATTTGTACACTAACAGCTACATTGATCTTTAACTCATGATTTTCAGTTTCTTACCTCTTCCCATTTAACAATGATGTTGCTGTCAAGCTTTTTCAGTAATGGCTGAAACCTTTTTCACCTCTCTTACAGGTCTCCAGATGCTCAGTTACTTCATGTCAACTCACCCTACCTACAGCTGCATATGACTCAGTACTTATCAATGGGAATAGTATTTTTCACTTTTGTAAGATGTGATCTCAAGATCCTACCGACTTTAAAATGCTGTTTTGATGTCAAAATATCTACACACTCTCTGAATACTCAACCTCAATCGTTCTTTTCACCTTTCTTTTGCTCAGTATTTGTAGAGTCTCCAAAGGTAAATCTTTAGAGACAGCCCTCATGGTAGCATTTGTCATAGTAATAACTTCAAAATATTTAGTGTAGATGTTTTACTTCTTCCATATAGCTACTATAAATATATATAAATAAAATATATATAATATGGTGCATACTACACTATGTTATCTTAAATACTGCGACTTTTGTTAAAGAAAGTAATAATGAATGCAATTTGAAAACCCATAATAATGCTAAAGGACTAAAGTTAATACCATTGGATTATGAGGTGCCTGTTGAGAAGAGTGGAAAGAGTATGACCTCATTATCAGTCAGAAATAAGTCATCAGATCATGAGTATGAATATATGGATGTAAGTACCTTTGTATTGTTGTAATATTGCCTATAATAACATTGTTGTTTACATGATATTAGAGTATCCCATTATTTGCCAACATTGTCTATGGAGATGTAAAAACATCGTCCAAGATGCAAAAGTAAGTTTGACTAAGTGTGGCTTATTTGTTGAAGTTGTAAACTGTTAGCTAGCTGTTGTAAAAAAACATAGCTGATTGATTGCCAATAATTATTTTGTCATAATAATAATTGATGATGTAATAAATGTTATTACTAAATGTTGCATATAAATGTGTACAGATATATTTCGTGGATGAGGCAGAGGCAGTGAGAACAGACAGCTAAGGATTTTACAATGACTTGAGGCTGTATTATAAGATTTACTATCATGTGTAGAGCTTGCATCACATGGTCATGCCAATTAATTAGCCAGCTCCCATGCATAACTGGGTCATTAGCTCTAGATAAGTTGCCCATATTTCTAGCACGGGACCAAATTTTTTTTCATTCCAATAATTGTGACACATTGAATTAACAACATAACACTAGAAACATGTAATAAAGGAATTCATGCATATGTGTTACTAAAATGAGGAAATAATAATTATAGAACTATAAGGGAAAAGTCAGTAATTTAATTAGCCATTTCACTATAGCTAAGCCACATAATTGAAATTTTGCTTCAATGTTCAATCCGCTGATTCTTCTTGGTTGGAAGTTAAATGTGCTAGTTATATGATCTCTGACATATTTGGCAACTTAATGCTTGTAGCACAATGTAATCTGTGGAACAGTAATTATTGAGTTATTTCTAATTAATGGGAGTGAACATTTGCAGTTTCTGTTTGGCAACAACATCATAGACTAGAACCTCGAGGACATTTTAAACATCAACTTGCACTGAAACTTCAGCTATTGATAGAACTCAACTTTGTAGCAATGTCATTGCTACGGACTTGTACAATCCAGCAGCAACATAGCAGGTACGGCAGTTCAATGAGTCTGAAGTTGGATTGCCATATAAAATTTTGGCAAATAAGTTCTATGAGGAGTGATTTTGAGTGAATAGCTTAACCTCATGTGAGAATAATTTCCATGTTTACACATTATTACAATAATAAAAAATTAACCCCCCCCCCTTGTATATTTATATGTGCACTTAGTCATGTATTGTGGTCTTTTTGTTATATCAACCATTTCAATGAACTCTGAAAAGGGAGGGTAGGTTAGGGCGTTAAACCTGAGGGAGGGGGGAGGGGAGGGGGCATTGGCCTTGCTCCCCTGGCTACTCCACCCATATGAAGCTCAGATATATTAAAGGAAAATTATAAACATCCTCAGAACAAAATAAGAAAAAAAAATACACCAAACTAGAGACATATTGAGGTTTTAATGTCTTGAATTCCAATTTTATTTGTTAATTTCTACCAATTTGACATAAATGTGATCCAAAATACCCTGCATTAAACTTCTTTAATCTCTTCTTATTTACTTCGACCTATAGTCACTTGTGTTAATATGTCATGATAATGTAGCACCTGAAAATAAAACAAACTGTTTTATGAACTTTTATGCTCAAAATGACCCTGTTTCACCTTTTCCAGTCATTATTTTGTTACCTAAAATGGTTCCACAAAAATGACTTTATAACTTTTTAATAACATACAATAAATATAAATGTTATCTACTTTTTGGGTTTGTTATACTAGGCAATATATTTGGTGGTAGTTTTCAAAATCTATAAATTATCGTCAATAATGAATGAAGAAAGGGTTACATTCATATTCAAATCTTATTACTTTAAGATTGTCATTCTAGACTAAACAACAATAAAAATAAGGGGGACAGTGTTGGGGTTTATGCAGGGGGCCAGGGGGCATATATCCCCTTGAGATATTTTCCCCCCTTAAAATTTTGTCTAAAATTTAGTATGTAAAATGCAGTGTTAAAAGTGAAAACTGAAGGTGATAGATGTATAAGTTTATTCTCTCCATCAATATTTTCTCAAATATATATCCTTTGCCATCCAGCTCCTTGTGTATCTTATTTATTGTGCTGATAGCTGTGACTGCTCTCACCCCTCCCTCCTGTCAGATGAATCCCTAAATAAACCCCAGACGGCGTAAGACTGGTAGGTAAGGTGAGTTGATTGGGTCAGTTTACTCATAGAACCACTACCTGCTCCTTCAGTATTGATCTTGTGACAGGTGTATAAACATAATTATATAGTTAGTCCCAAAACAGAATCAGTCTGATACAATTGCCTGACAGTATAGACCAGTTTACCTGACAGCAGTGACATAGGAAGAGTAAGGCTCCGGGAGCTGGAGCCCCACATAGTTTTGGGGTACAATCACATAAACATTTTAAACACAAAAGATGCCCTTGGAGCCCCCCCACCCATACCAAAACATCTTCCTAACACCACTGCTGACAGAATAGATCAGTAAACTTGACACTAGTATAAACTAGTTAACCTGAGTGTATAGACAAGATAGCTTGACAGTATAGGATAGTTAACCTGACAGTATAGACTAGTACTTGACAGTATAGACTTGAAGAAAGACTACAGAAGAATGAATGAAACAACAAATAAAATAATAACACATTAATGGCATTAAATACTACTACTACTACTACTAGTCTAATAATAATGATGATAGCAATAGCTAGTGGTACTCTCAAATAGCACAAGTGGTGAGCAAGCAGATAGAACAAATTATAGCGTACAGTGTAACCTTTTACGTGTTAAATTAGCATCAGCAAATACGTCTACTTTAATTAACAAAATGAAAATTGAAGTGATGGAATACTTTCAGCACGTATAATTATAGTTGCCATGGTACATTCACAGCAGGAATCTTTGTGAACGCCATATTGTGGGAAGTAGTAATACCATTACATTAATGTCAATGTAGTCAGATCCAGATATTTCCCTCAATCAAATATACTTTAAGTATGGAAGTTCCAAAATATGCAACCACCTACAGGAATGTACCTAAATCATCTGAAGTGAGCAGAATTGCAACTTACAATGAATGACTGGTGCATGAATCTGTACAGATGATAGTTATTGTTTAATGTTGTTGTTTTTTATTTTAGGGCCCTAATAATATTTCAACTTTCAAACATATAATAAATGGTCTTAAGTATATTTTCCTTAAAAATGGCTGAATAGAGCATCAGAGAACAAGGCAGTGGTGTACGAAAATGATTTGTTATAGGGGGCCTCCAATGCATTAGATTGTGCCCCAAAATTATGGAAGGGGGGATTCAGCCCCCAGAGCCCCCCCCCCCCTCTTCCTATGCCGCTGCCAGGTATATCCTTCACTTGAGATGGTGTTTTTAAGCATGATACTCACACATTTTCACTTAGCTAGTGATCAGGGATTGTAATGTTATGATAAGCAGTTTAAAATATTTTGTTGTTCTTTTAGCAGGATTGTTGGTTATGAACCAGCATTTCTACCATAAGATATTTTCAAAACTGTTTGTGAAAATAACATTGCTAAGAACATAAATTCATAGTATATATTTAAAAATATGATTTTTCAAATACATGTACAGTTAAGTGTGCACATGAGATTTTGCTTTTCCTAGGTAATAGATTATACGGAGATTAGTGTATATATTACTATCTTGCCATAATCTGCCAAATTCCCTATTGAATATATATTTTAATCTATACTTACAATAACATCTATTACTTAGACTTAATTAAGTGTAATAATCAATTACATGCATGCTGAGGGCTCTCATTCAATATGTACAGACTATCATGTGCTTTAACATGTTACTTATTTTAAGGGTTGTGGGGGCGTAACTTCCCACACTAGTGAGGCCTAGAAACGAAGGACCAGGATGTTCACTTGATCTGGCGCAGCTAATATCTCTCGCAACCGCTGGCCGTTAAGCTTGCAGTCTTGAAAGACAGCAAAAGCGCGCACTCCTTAAAAGTGGTATGTCTAAGGTTCTCAGAGGTGAACAACAAGTTTTATAACATACAACATCGACTTATAAGCCATCAGAATGACATCCGCAGCAGTGGGTCTGCTGCGGTTACAAACATAATGGTGATGGGCGTGTGCGGAAAGCATGAATAATGTTAGTGAACATAGGGTACAGGGTCTCTAATGATTGTCTGTGGACGTAGTCCCGGACACACTCCCGGGGGAGGCTTGAGGAGTCTTGAGGCGGTCTTCATCCTCGTCTGTCACCAGAGGGATCAGTCTGCTCGTCGAGCGTCGGTAGGATTTCCCTCGGCACCGTATGGTCACGGTGCGTACGTGTCCGTCGTCTCCGGCATGCGCGATCTCGACAATCGCGATGGGCCAGTCTCGAGTTCGGAGGGTCTCGTCACGGACGAAGACTAGGTCTCCAGGAGCCAGGGGTCTTCCGGTTCGGTTCCATTTGCTCCTCTGGGCGCAGGAAGCCAGGTAGGTAGCCGTCCATTGCCGCCATAGGTCGTTCTGTAACCTTGAGACTAACTCCCATCTTCGGAGGTTCGATATCTTGCCAGTCGTTGGCAGAGGTTGAGGTAGAGCCCTGAGAGGTCTGCCTATCAGGAAGTGTCCTGCAGTCAAGTATGCTCCTTCTGAGGCCTCTTCACTGTGTAGCGGAGCGATGGGCCTGCTGTTGAGGACTGCTTCTGCTTGTGACAGGAGAGTGTAGAGCTCGTCCCATCGTAGGCTGTGAGGTTTTGTCGTCTTCCTTAGGGTGGACTTCATTTGTTTGACTGCGGCTTCCCACAATCCCCCGAAGTGCGGTGCTCTTGGAGGACTGTAGTGCCACCGGATGTGGTTGCTGGTCGAGAATTGAAGGATCGCTTGTCTAACTTCCTGTGATTCGGTGAACTTTTGAAGTTCCCGAATCTCCTCCCAGGCCCCAACGAAGTTGGTACCGTTGTCGGAGAAGATGTCTGCAGGGCATCCACGTCTGGCCACGAAACGGTCGAGTGTGGCGATAAATTCCTTGGTAGACAGCGAGGCGCAGAGGTCGAAGTGGACCGCCTTGGTGGTCATGCAAACGAACACTACTGCGTAGGCCTTGATCATTGAGGGTTTTCTCGTGTATCCAACTTTGAGAAGGAAGGGTCCAGCGAAGTCCACACCTGTTCTGTAGAAGGGCGGAGCTGGCGTGGTCCGTGAGGAAGGCAACATGCCCATCAGGCCGGAGAGAGGCTTGGCGTATGCTCTCTGGCAGGTCGCACAGGTACGGCTGATAAGCTTCAGAAGATTTCGAAGTCATGGTATCCAGTAGGAGCTGGCTAGGATAGAAGCCATCGCGGAGACTCCGGCGTGGCTGTAGGTCCGATGCAGGGTCCTGATGAGGAGCTTAGTCAGAGTAGATTTGGAGCTGAGGACGATCAACTTAGTCGGAGTAGTAGGAGATTCTGGATCCCGAACTCGACTTTGGGCAAGTAGATGTCCGTCTTGTGCCCGTTCAATCTGGAATCGACACAACTGGTGTCCGGTGGGCAGGGTCTTCTTCTTCTTGATGGCGTCGAACACCTCGGGGAAGTACTCGAGCTGGGATAAGAAGTAGATCCGATGACGTGCGATCTCGATCTCGTCGTAAGTGAGGACGTCAGAATGGGAGCCCTTGCGACGTTGAACCGGACGACCGAACCTGAAGATCCAGGCCACCATCCTCACCAAGGTGAAGAAGGACGATGACCGGTTCCAGAGGTTGGAGAGGAAGCTTGCTTGGGAGTCTGGCATCTTTAGGCAAGGCTTCACGGAAACTTGGAGGATGGATGCAGGCGGCTTTCCAGGTTTGCTCTGTGGCCAATCTGTCTGAGAGAGGAGGAGCCAAGAGGGACCTGACCACCAGAGTGCTGACGTGATCAGGTCCTTACCACGGATACCACGGCTGGCGAGGTCCGCTGGATTGTCTGCCGATCTGACGTGTCGCCAGATGACATCTGGAAGCAGCTGCTGAATTGCGTGTACCCTGTTTGCCACGAATCGGTTGAGAAGAGGAGGCGACTTGGGTAGCCAGTGGAGGACGATCTCGCTGTCCGTCCAGGCGTAGACGCGGCAGAGAGGAATGTCGAGAAGAGAGGCCGTTCGTTGTAACATCTTGGCCAGTAGATGAGCCCCGGTGAGTTCCGCCTTCGGGATCGTCACGGGTTTGACCGGCAATACCCTGGCCTTCGCGGTGACCAAGACAGAGCTGATCCGGCCTCCGGCGCTGACAGATCTTAGGTAGATGCAGACACCGTAGGCCACAGAAGATGCGTCCGAGAAGCCGTGTAGAGTCCAAAGCTGAGCGGGTGCGTCATTGTCTGGAACTATGCGTCTCGGGACGGCGTGAAGGTTGAGTGAAGGTAGATCAGCCAGCCACTCCTCCCAGCGTAACTTGACGTCGTCAGGAGCAGGATTGTCCCAAGAGAGAGATCTCTTCCACGTCTCTTGGAAGAGGATCCGAGCAGGGATGATGGCTGGGCAGAAGAGACCGAGCACGTCGAAAACACCAGCAGCGCCCGAGGCTATGGAGCGTTTCGTGATGTTGGAGGAGTTGGATACTGGATCCGGTATGGTGATGTGGAGCGTGTCTTGGTCCACATCCCAGTGGATGCCTAAGGCCTTGGGCGCTTGGCTGGGTGGAGTGATCGAGACTGTCGAGTCCGCTTCCAGTAGGTCGGATGGGATCCGGGCCTTCAGTTCCTTGGAGTTGGTCCTCCATTTGCGAAGAGTCATGCCCGCCTTGGAGAACAAGTCACAGAGTTCGGTCTGAAGTTTCACTGCTCCGTTCACGTTATCTGCCCCTGAGAGCAGGTCGTCCATGTAGAACGAGGTGAAGATGGCGTCCGCTGCGGCCGGATGTGACGAGCTGTAGAGCTGTCCCAGCGTATGCAGCACTTGGGTTGCCAGGAACGGAGAGCACTTGACTCCAAATGTGAGGCGATTCATTTGGCAGTCCAAAATGTATCCATTAGTAGAACGCATAAGGAACCGGTGCATGTCTTTCTCATCGGGATTGAGTAGGATTTCCCGGAACATCTTCGATATGTCTGCTGTCATGCCGATGGAGTGCCTTCGGAAACGTATTAGGACGTCCGGAAGAGGCGGGTAGAGGTTGGGTCCTGGCAGAAGCGTATCGTTGAAGGAGACTGAGTTGGAAGATCGAGCAGAGGCGTCGAACACGGCACGAACTTTGGTAGTCGTGGAGGCATCTTTGAAGACACCGTGAACTGGCAGGTAACAGCACGGGGTGTTCTGCAGTTCATCTGGAGGGATGATCTCGGCATGTTGCAAGTCCAGGTACTCCTGCATGACCTTAGTGAAGGCTGCGAGCTTGCCCTTGGTACGCAGGGACTTCTCGTTGGACAGAAGTCTGGACATAGCTTGACGTCGAGTGTTGCCGATTGCGGGCGGATTGATGACGCGAGGCAGAGTCACGGAGAAACGGCCGTCGATACGTCGGTAGGTGCGATCGAATTCTGCGATGACCTGGTTGTCCACAGGTGAGAAGGTGGGAGCTTCAGCGACTTGGTCTAGTTCCCACAAGCGTTCCAAGTCCTCGTTCAGGTTAGTCGGAGCCGCGACCATGGTGAGCACGGAAGCTGCAGAGTAACCAACCATAGGCCCAGAGAGGCAGAGTCCAAAACGAGTCGGGAGACACAGGAGCGTACCAATCTTGAAGTAGGGCCCACTCTCCACGCAAGTAGCGTCCATCCCGTTGAGTAGAAGGTCGACACGTCCACCGAGCTCCGGATCAGCAAGCTTATGGAAGGCAAGCGAGGGAGTGGCGGCGATCTCGTCCTTGTTGGGCGGAGAATCGAGGTAGGGCAGTCCAGGATGCACTTGGAACTGAATCGGTGCTGAGGTGAAGGAGCCGTCAGCAGAGTGAAGAGGAGTTTCCACCGTGAATTTGCATCGGACGATGGAGTCACCGTGTTGGACTGTGAGAGGGTTGTGTGTCCTCTCGAGACGGAGGTCGGTTGCCAGCCTATCAGACATGATGCTCACAGCAGCTCCAGTGTCTAGAACTGCTCGGGCGACAACTGATTGTCCTCCGTGTTTGAGGGTGACCAGCGCAGTGTAGAGGAATCGAACTCTCGAGGGCGAGCCGTCGTTGTGGGCGGTCGAGGAATCCTGTAGAGGGATTAACATCTGCGCGGCTATCGGTTCTGTGGCTGTTGAACTTTGTGGTTCGGTGTGCAGCATAGTGTGATGTTTCGCGCCGCAGGTCTTGCACGAGAACCGGCTTGGGCAGTTTCGATGACCGTGTTGGCTGGAGAAACAGTTGACGCAGAGGCGTTTGTCTCGAACGAGCTTATTGCGGCTGTCCAGGTCCATGTTCTGGAACGAGGAGCACTTGAACAGGACGTGAGTCTCGTTGCAGGCTGGGCAACTTGGTTGCTTCTTTCCTCCGGTCTTGCCACCAAATTTCTGTTTGGCTGGTGGGTTGTTGTGATGACTCGCGCTGGACGAGTAGGGCGGTGGTGCGGACGATGACGTCGGTAGTTGGAGATGGTTGGCGGGTCGTTGGAGCTCTGTCTGCCAGTACTTGACGAACTTCGCAACTGTGTCCATGTTGCGCACAGTCCCGGGTTCCTTGACACGCAGCCATTCCCGATTAGTCTCCGGGTCAAGCGTGCCTACAAAGAACATAGCCAGATAGGAACTGAGGCTGTCACCGATCAGGTCTTTCAGTGACTGGTATGGCAAGAGCAGGTTGTCTCGGACCGCGTCCATGTCTGTCGCAGTCATCCTCGTGTGCTTCGTCCTCTGGATTCTTGCGATGATGAGTGGGCATAGGACTTGTGGAGACCCGAACTTCTCACGGAGTTCCGCGAGGATAGTGTCGATGTCGGGGTTAGGATCCGTGTGGGACTGTAAGATCTTCTGTCCCTCAGGGTGTTTCACGGCCTTGATCAAGTGTCCCTTGATCTCCAGCTTGGTGTGTCCTCTAGCTCGCGTCTTCATCGAAGCCTTAAACATGGTTTCGAAGTTGGCCCACTCGAACGGGTCGCCGTCGAAGGTGGGCACGTCCAGATGAAGTGTAGCACCGTGGGAGTGACTCAATGTCATAGGAGAAGAAGGAGAGGTGGCTGTCCTCGGAGCAGACTCTCTCATGGACTCCTCACGATCCCGGCTGGCAGCGTGTACTTCTCGGGTGAGGGTGTCCAGCTTGTCTTCCAATTCCTCATAAACGTCTCGTAGTTGTCTGTTGGTTCGGGTAAGACGTCGTGCTTCTCGGAACCAGGCGTCGCACCGAGTGTTGAGTTTGCCAAAGGATTCCCGGTAGATGGGAGATCCAACGTCAATTTCGTCTCTGGCCTTGGTCAGCCTCTTGATAAGCGGAGGGGTGTCCATCCAGAGATCGAGCGTTTGACGAAAGTCGTGTAGTGATCCCTTGATGTGGGCGTAAGTTTCCTCGTCCCTGTCCCTCTCCGTTTCCTCCGACTCCAGGAGGTCGCTAAGGTCGTGGACCAGGACCTCGATCTCGTCCTGGATTGCGGTGTTGCCGGCCACCAGGGAGTCCAGTTCAGTACGGAGGTCGTCACAGTGCTTGGTGGTAGCATCATCCAGTGGAACCTTTATGAAGTCGCCGACCTTCCTCTGAAGCTTAGTGAGAGAACCTCGCTTGTTGCCTCTCTTGCGATGGAGAGTTTCCAAAGCTTGAGCGAATGGCACAGTGTCGGTCATGGTGTGAAGGTAGGAGTTGAACAAGTTAAGGGCTACTACTCAGTGAGTAGGGTTTGAATAGCTTGTGGTCAGGGCCAATTAGACCTCGTGCGGAGAGTCGACAGGGCCACTTGCGATCTGCGTAAGGGCTGCAGATGCGGAGAACGATTCGGACGGAGTCGAGTAGATCGAGTCGTCGAAGTCGCGAAGGTCGATGTCGCAGTAGAGCGGAGTCGTCGGTAGATATCCGGCTCGAAGGACCAAACAATGTGGGGGCGTAACTTCCCACACTAGTGAGGCCTAGAAACGAAGGACCAGGATGTTCACTTGATCTGGCGCAGCTAATATCTCTCGCAACCGCTGGCCGTTAAGCTTGCAGTCTTGAAAGACAGCAAAAGCGCGCACTCCTTAAAAGTGGTATGTCTAAGGTTCTCAGAGGTGAACAACAAGTTTTATAACATACAACATCGACTTATAAGCCATCAGAATGACATCCGCAGCAGTGGGTCTGCTGCGGTTACAAACATAATGGTGATGGGCATGTGCGGAAAGCATGAATAATGTTAGTGAACATAGGGTACAGGGTCTCTAATGATTGTCTGTGGACGTAGTCCCGGACAAGGGTCAAACCAAATGAAGATACCTTTTGATAATAATCAAAAGTTTCATTAACTCCCCAAAATGTTCTAACACAAAATTGTTATCTTAACTTTTTAATAGTTGCTCTAAATGTGAGCCACACACTCTGAACAACTTCCGATAGGCTTCCACAATATTCAATATTTTACTTTGCAATAAATAAACAAGTCAGTTACCATAACTCAACTGTAAACAATGACTACTACCAGTAACTTACTGATAATATTATTAATAGTATGTTTCAAGTGGTTTAGTGTACGTGTGAAATATGCATTTATGTAAATTTTTTAAAATTATAAGCGAATAGCTGTTTTACAAAAAAATTGATAGAACAATAACATTATGCTTCCATTTTCTTTTCTTTTACCATTTTAGATCAACATGGCAAGTTGTTAGTAGCTATTAGCTAATAGTTAAATTTCACTTGCAATGTTTCCAAATACATTTTTCCAAAAATTCGATTTGCAGTCTAGTAAGCAGAAGTTGTACATTATTTGTGACATTGACCCACCATTGTGTGTGTGACCACAAGTGTATGCAGTTATTGCTAAAGAATAAAATGTTTGTATTGCTACCATCAAATTCATTGTAACGCTCTACAGCCTAATCATCCTAGCTACATATATAAAGAAATTACAATAAAGAAAGCTAACCTATATTCGACTCCTAAATACCTGTTATTAGTTTATATAACTTATATGTAATTTCATAAGCTTTCAGAGCTTGCATTGTCATCATGACTCCTAATTAGTTATTATGTCTAAATATTCAGTAATGAGCTATTCAGTCTATTCTAAAAACAAAATATGCACAATAAATAATTTCAAATTTAACTATTGCCTAATTCAATATAATACAAACTTGAAATAATTAAATTTATCTCAAGTGAACTACAAAAATACTGACATATTTTATGATGTAACTTGAATTAATTAGCTAACCATGATCTTTAAAGTCTCAAACATGTTTTTAAGTACATATGCTGTGGTCATCTTGATTTCCAAACAACAAAATAGTTTATTGGATATTTGTCCTATAATTATGAAAACTCTTTTGGCTGTTAACAAAACTTCTCCAGCCTGTTTACAGATACAATCTCTGTAGACAAGAATTTTTACAACTGACATTTATTTTGATTGAATAAGAAAAACTCCATGGACTATTAATTTATTAGCTATCACTTCAATTCAAATAATGCTACACATAATGTAACAAACTACAAATACAACATAATCCTGTGCATGCTCATGTTTCAGACTTGTCGTTGTTAGTAGATTTTACATATATTTAAACAATTAAATTAATTATATAAAAAAACACAGCATATAACAGTCTAGATAGTTAGATTCACAAGACAACTATTTAGATACACCATTATTGCAAAATATCTTAACTAGCAGTTGAACAAATTCCATTGAATCAAAATTCCTGGATGTTTTTATAGACTTATGTAAAAGCACTTTAGATATTGCTGAAACTAAAAATTACACCTAACTCTTTTTCAATAAAAATAATTACTATAGTGCTCTTGTAAAAGAATTCTACAAAAATAAATATTCTATATAGAGCAAGTCAGATGAAAAAAAATTGTGAGAGAATCCAAAATACTTGATTATTTTTCCAACTATGGGCAATAAAAGACACCATTTATGTATTACCAATGGAGATATGCAGAAGTCATTTTTAATCTAATCTGACTCGGAATAGGAAATAAAAAAGTCACTAATCCTACCCAGCATCAGATAATTATAAAGCATTTGGCTTTTCAAGCATTGTTGTTGTTTTTAATAATACTACATGTGACGTGTTTTTCATATGCAAGATGAAGTCTTAAGCATCCCAAGAAATTCATATTTAAAAAGTTGGCTTCGATTCTTCTGTTCATCTATCCAAAAGCATGATTAAATGAAAAAGTCCAAATAATGTACCTGTTTCTGGCTAATTGGTTGCACATTAGAGGTCAAAAGGATTCACTCTCTATTGGAACTAAACACTTACAACTGTATGCATTCGACAAAGGCATTCTTTGCATGTTTCTGTTGTACCACAAGCTAGTATTCATATATTAGAGTGACTCTACAAAATGTACATTGGATTTACAAAATAATATACATACAAGCTATACGCAGATGTTCTCCTTGAATGATATACAAAACTGGCAAAATACGCATTGAAAATTGAAATTAATCTAAAAACTTGTTAATCTTAAATTAGATTCCTAAGCATGGCAGTATTTTTATGTGCTTGATGCCTTGTGTTTCCTACACAATATATTGTAAGTTGTAAATAATGAAGTTCAATGAAGAAATGTTTCCATATCAAATTGAAAGTCCTCCAATGAACTAATTAGCTACTGTCTACAAACATGCTACATTCTACCATGACTCTATTATTACATACCTTAGCTTACCTGTTTTCTGGGAAGCAAATTTAAAATGTTGAGGCCATTTGATTGACTAATCTGCCACACCCACTTTATTGGGTGTGATCTATACAATAATAATGTAATCAATGGAAACAAGGAAAGTGATTAATTAGAAAAAAGTGATGTTATAATTTAGCTAATTGGTGTCCAAACCAGTTGCTTGAAATAATACCAAAAAAATTTCTCGGTGTGTATTTTCTCTAATAAATTCATTACCAGCTGAGAGACATTCTGCTACATGGTGTGGTGGAAGGTAAAGTCTGAATCTTCAAAACAGCTTTCTTGTGGTATTTTCTCGAGTCATGCATGCTAAATTTAACTCTACCATCTTTCCAGTTCGAAAACCCCTTGTTAACGAAGGCAACATTAGCTTTACTAGACCACTGGAGCTACTGGCTCTAGCACAAATAATGCATAAGTGTATCCAAGGCTATCTTCCAAACCACCATGAGGGCTGAAAACTTCTTCTAATCGACAAACTCATTGCTAAGCTATTAGCTGCAAAAGTTAGGCACAAGCGCGCAGTTAATATGAATTAATTGATGTGTCGACCATTTCCTATTTTTAGTTCAGTTCGAAAAGTGTAGCAGCCATGGCCGCTACGGTTCCTACGCCTATGTATATACATACATAGCTACTGGTTAATTAGCATAATTTTAATGCCAATACACAGTTTCATTGTCTTTCTTTGCAAGGTGAGTTTTAGTGAAGTTAATAACCTTGGTATTATTGTCATTATCTGCAAGGGAAGTTTTTATACACACTTGATTGTTAATTTCACATGTCTGATTACAATGAGTTATTTTCATTGATTGTTGTGATAGTGAACAGTGATGACTGTCTTAGGATAATATTTAGCATGTTGTAATTTATTTCACGATCCAGGTGCTAGTGAAATTAAAGCATGAAAGTGAACTATCTAGCCATATCACTCTAATAAGAGTAAAAAGTGGTTTATTATAGGCTAAATATCTTCACTGTAGTAGTTTGTACTATGGTTGGTAACTCATGATTTAAAGTTTGCTGTAAAATTATCTGGGCTCCCTCAACACCAGCTGTTATAATTTTAGCAGTTTCTCTAACCTGGTGTATAAGCTTCACAAGAGAAAGTAGCTGTAAATACATACACCTATGTGTATATATAATGCATATTATACATAAACATTTTAAAAGTTTACTCCCTATGATGTTTACGGCAGGTTCAGCGCAGCGTACCGAGGTTACCGGGAGTCACCCTTTGTTTCACAACGCCCATTGTATCTCCTTTGCCATAGAGAGACAGTGCCTTGCTTTCCACGCACCTCTCGTGCTTTTTGCTGCACTGACTCCGCACCGTCCCTAGCCTACTTATGTCCTACTTCCCTGCTAACTTACTAGCCCTGCTCCACCTAACACTCTCAATCTGTCCCCTCCCTCCATATACACATTCTCTCTTTCGCTCCTCTTCTACCTCACTCATTCTCTCTCCCTCTCTTTTTTTTTTCACACTCAACCCTTCATGTATTGCATACATAGCCTGCCGAGCTCATAAGTTTGTCACGTTCCAGCGAGCTGAAACAGAGAGAGACTCAGGGACGTCCGTACGAGCTATCCTGGTAGCTACTTCTCGCCCCTGCTATGTCTCCCTTTCCCACTAGTTCTGACTTGTGACTATTTACTGGCACTCTGCTCTTGCATTCCCTCTGTCAACATACCGTCTAATGCGGCGCCAGACTCTTGGTCGCCTCCACTGTTCCCTGTGACGTCTGGCCTCTTGACCCATATGTCAAACAGCATCTCAAGCTTACGTCCTTGCTCCCGTACTAAAGACTGCAAGTCGCCCACACTCATGTCTTCACCTCCCTCGGTGAGGGAGCCTCCACTGGTAGCAGATAGCTTGCCTTTCCCATGCTCCTCACGACTCCTCTTGGACTTGCACCCTGCCTCAATTTCGCTGGCGTTTCTGCTGCCAGCACTAGTCTTTCCCAACAGCGTGGAATTCTCCATCTTGCCGTCTTTGGTACTTATTTCACAGTGTGCCCAGTCCAGAGCACGTGGTAGCCTAAATACTCTGTCATGCGTGCGCGCACCTGCACATGCCCCTTACCCACCTACTTCGACTTTAACCGAGTGGGGCAGAGGCCACGCAGGTACGTGAAGATGCTGACTTTGGGTTGCAGAATACACGCATGGTGCGTGCAGAGTGGGAACGCCTGGTCTTGGGCCGCTGAGTGGCGGCCCCTGTGGCGGAAATGACCTCAAGTGAGGTGACAGAGCAAAGTCCACCAGGCCAATAAAAAAGAAAAAAAAAGAGAGAGTGTCATGTAGTGACAAGACGGCCTTGGAGGTGGAAAAAGAGAGGCAGCGTGGCGCTGGCCAAGAAAAAGGGGAGGGCACTGTGCCCGAAGGGAAACAGATGGAGGGAGTCAATGGTTAGCATGTCAGTGACGTGGCTGTTCCTCGATTCGTGTTTGTAGGGTCGAGTGTGCCATCGGCGGAGGAGCTGCAAAACAAGTGGAGCTAGAAGTGGGGCAGGAGAAGCCAGTGCCGAGTCAGTGGCCAGGCACCTGCAGCAGCTCCTGAGCGCTCCTAGAGAGCGGGCGATGGGCGAAGTTGGGGAAGCCAAGAAACCTGACAAGGTGTACTTGGTAGACGGACTCCCACCGTCACCCAGAAAGACCGTCGAGATAATTCAGAGTGGACAGTTCGTCAAGTTTGCCGATTTTCCCATATTCGACGGTGGGCGCAAGGAAGGAGAATGAGGGCCCGATGTGTCGTGGTGGGGTACTTGTTTCACCCTCTACGAACGGGCAAGAGTGGAGGCCAATCCGGCGCTGGCAAAACAGTTGGCGGCCTACAGGGAGGCCATCGTGGAAACGGCTAGACGCCACAAGTGGGAATACGTGGCGAGGTACGACCGCTGCTTCAGGTTGGAAGCGGCAGGCAAACCAGACGTGGAGTGGAATCACATGGATGCGGCACTCCTGGTAAGAGAGATCGCCACTCCGTTGGCAGAGAGCAGCAGAGGCGCTCAACAGAGCAGCGAAAGCACGAGTCAGAGAAGGGAGAGAAAGCTGCAAGGGGCTTGCTTTCAGTTCAATAGGCAGAACGGAGTCTGCACTTTTGGGCAACAGTGCAGATTTACCCACATTTGTTCGGTGTGCGGTGGTGAGCACCCAGCAACGCAATGCCCCAGCAAGGCTGCGGCAAGAGCCAGAGGCAGGACTCAGGGAGCTTGCACTGAGGACTGGCATCGAAATGAGACAATGGCAGGAAGGAGCCGGTATGGAGCTGCAGCCATTGAAACATTTTAACTAAAACCACACGCACACGCTAGCTTAGCCAGTTTTCATGTCTTGGTTGTTATTTGGTTGTTACTCACACTGATATCGTACTTTCACATTATCACTACTCTACACTGAACGCATAACATGGGTGGGCAGGCACGGCTGGGGAGCTACTGCACACACAGACATTCACACTAGCCACGCAACTATCTAGTGGGAAAGGGGTGAGAACGAGCTTGGTGCTCGCGAAGGGAGTGCATGAGTCATCAGTTGGTGCTGTTGACACAGGTTACCCGTTCAGGAACCAGCTGAGGGAGCTGGAAAGAGTTTCAAGAGGAGAGAAGAGCGTGGCCCTGGAAGGTGGCGACGCAGTAGTTACTCCACTTAAGTGGCAGGAGTGGAGCAGGGAACTGAAGGAAAACCCTGACAAGGAGTGGGCAGAGTTCCTGGTGAGAGGAATTTGTCAAGGTTTCAGACTGGGCCATGATCAGAGCAAAGTCACTGCGAGGGCCGATCCGGCTGCATGAACAACACAGCCAAGCTCGCAGAGGCGATGAACGAGTACCTTCAAGAAGAGTTGGAGGCAAAGAGAGTGTGGAGAGTGGTGGAAGAGGCGCAGAGAAATGGTGTGGTGCTTAACCCGTTCGGCCTCATTCCAAAGAAGGTAAACCAGGGAAGTGGCGACTGATCGCTAATCTGTAAAATCCAAAGGGCAGCAGTGTCAATGACGGCATTGACAGGAGGCTTGCCAGCATAAGGTACACTTCTGTGGACGACATGGTGGAGCGTGTCCTCAAATTGGGAGCTGGAGCCGAGTTAGCAAAGGCAGACGTCAGTAAGGCTTACAGAAATGTGCATGTCCATCCTGAGGACAGATGGCTCCTTGGCATGGAGTGGAATGGCCAAGTGTTTGTCGATGGAGTGCTGCCGTTCAGCCTGAGGTCTGCGCTGTTACTGTTCAATGCTTTGGGTGACGCAGTGGAATAGGTGGCTAAAAGAAAGGGAGCCAGCTGGTTGCAGCACTATATCGATGACTTTGTGATAGTGGGCGAAGCTGGAACTGGTGAGTGTGCCCGCTCCATGGAAGCCTTCAAGGAGGCGTGTGAGGTGCTCGGCATGCCACTGGATGTGAAGAAAGAGGAAGGGCCTGCTGTAGTGCTGACCTTCCTGGGTATAGAGCGGGACACGCGCAAGTTGGAGGTCAGGCTGCCGAAGGAGCGGCTGAAAGAGCTCAGGAAGAAGCTGTGGGAATGGAGAGGCATGAAGAAGTGCCGCAAGAAGGACCTCTTGTCCATCATTGGCCTGTTGAACCATGCCTGCAAAGTGGTGCCGGCTGGACAATCGTTCCTGAGGAGACTGTTGGACTTGAGCATGACTGTGTCCAAGATGGACTGGTGGTTGCGGCTGAACGTGTCAGCCAGAGCAGACATAGAGTGGTGGTGGAGATTAGGTGTCCAGTGGAACGGCATGAGCATGATGAGGGACATTGTGGCGGCAGAAGAGCCACAAGTAGTGCTCACAACAGACGCCTCAGGCTCCTGGGGTTACGGAGCAGTGTGCGGACCAAAGTGGTTCCAGCTGGACTGGGAGAAGGCTGCAGCAGCCAAGGAGTGAAGCATCATGCCCAAAGAATTGCTGCCCATAGTAGTGGCAGCGGCAGTGTGGGGAAGGCGATGGAGAGGCCTCACTGTGAAAGCAGCATGCGACAACATGGCCGTGGTGGCGACCATAAAGTCTGGTTCGTGCAAAGAAACACATGCCATGCACCTGAGGAGATGCCTGGCATTTCTAGAGGCATCTAATGCTTTTGTCCTTGTTGTCGAGCACGTCAGGGGAGCAGACAACGTGGTGGCGGATGCACTGTCCAGGGACAGACTGTCAGTGGCTCTTATTTGCATGCAGGAGGCTGCAGCAGAAGCAAAGCCGGTGCCTCTGGGACTAGTGGAAGTTCCGACAGCCACGGGAGCGACGTGGTCAGAGCAGCAGTGGAAAGTGCTGCTGAGTTTTACTTTGACCAAGGCATAGCCGAGAGCACCGCCAAGCAGTACGCTTCCGATTGGAAGAAGCATGTGTGTGTGTGTAAGTGTATGGGCTGGACGCCGCTGCCAACGACTGAAGAAAAAGTCATCGCTTATGTGGTGTCGCTGGCAGCAGAGGGAGTGCAGGCAGCTACAGTGAAGTATCACTTGGCTGGCATTAGACAAGCTCAGATCAAGGCTGGCTTAAAGGCGCCAGACTGGGGAGCGATGGCAAAATTGAGCCAGATTCGCACTGGAATCACCAAACACAGGGCGGTGTCGGGACCGAGTGTGGCGGTCCGGAACCCTGTAACATTGGGGAACTTGAAGGCCATGCAAGCGGTCTGGAAGAAGTGCAGTGGCAGAGGAGTGATGCTGTGGGCTGCCGCCTGCATGTGCTTCTTCGGATGCCTGAGAGCTGGAGAAGCGTTGGCCCCAGACGCAGGTGGTTTTGACTCAAACGCTCAGCTGACGTTCGACGATGTGAGAGTGGACGACCTGGAGAAACCGAGAGTGGTGTTGGTCCGCATCAAGGAGTCTAAGACGGACAGATTGAGGAGAGGTGCTACTGTGTCTCTGGGTTGGACGGGAGAGGGCATCTGCCCTGTGAAGGCAGTGCTGCACTTTATTGTGCAGAGGAAATCGAGTCCTGGTCCGTTCTTCAGAGATGAGGCGGGCAAAGCCTTGACCAGGAGGGAGTTTGTGAGTGAAGTGAAGAAGGCTCTTTCGTCTGCTGGAATGACCAGCCATGACATCTCAGGTCACAGCTTTCGCCGCATAGGAGCTGCCACAGCGGCGGCGCAGAGTGGAGCATCGGTGGACGAGATTAAAGCCCTGGGTAGGTGGAAAAGCAGGGAATACCAGGGCGATGTGAGGAGAGGAGCTGGCGGCCAGAGCAACCTGGCAAAGAAGCTGGCCAAGCAGGCTGAATCCGAGGAACCGGACAAGTGACTGGTCGAGTGACAACCTTACTGTGTGACTGGGTTGTGGAACCTGTCTTGCCTCTAGTGCATGTGTATCTGTTATGATGTATTTTGCATATTAAACGGGTAATGTGGTGAGTGGTAACATGGTGAAAGAGGGAGAGGGTGACTGTAGTACTAAGAGTGAAGTATAGGGGGTGGAGGGCGTTGGATGTGCATCGGAGCAGGCGGGGCTCTCCGAGTGGCTGTGTTGGGGCGGTGTTTGGGAGAAGTGGCTGTTCGGCAAGCGAGCAGCTGCTGTCTGGAGGGCAAGTGTGCGGCACGAGCGCCGCGACTGGCCTGACCCAAAGCGGCCAAATGGAGGCACCTCCCTGCCAGAGGGGCGGGAAAAGGCTCACCGACTGCTACGCCCTCCGCAAACCGTTAAAGGCGGACAGGCTACACATAAACAAAGGCCTGTTAGTAATGCTTTGTAGCAATGGTTTGTTAAGGGTGGCCGCACATAGCAACACACACCGCCTGTAGATCCGGACATTAATTTATTCCCCACCAATACCCAACCATTCGATAATACGCGAGCAGAAACTATCACGCAGTAGTAGCAGAAGTATACTTTGCGAAGTTGTAGTGTTTTAGTTTAGCTTCTTGTTGTCTCATATCCGTTTACAGCAACTCTCCATACGTCGTCTGAGCTCACGCAGCAAGGTGCACCAGGCTGCTTCTCCTCCTGTAGCTGTTCTCTGGACTCTGCACACCTGAACAGTCCTTTTAAAATTTGAGCACTTTTCCAATGACGTCAACGTTTCTCCCTTAAAGCCAGATGCCTCAGCTATTTCTTTTAACCCAGCATGAAAATAGATTTTAAGCAATAATGGTTGAAGATTTGCCAGCAAATGCCACTCCCCACGGAAAATTATTAGTTTGTTCAACAATTGACCATAGTCTGCTTGATTTTCATTAAATGCTGGTATGTTTTCCCATCCCCAACCAAAACTACATAGTCATTTTGATACTCAGAGTTAGCTGTGTGCTATAATAGATCGGAAACGCTTCTCATTGTTTCATAAGAATCAGGATTTTCATCTACCAATTCCATGCAATAAATGTTAGAGGTGTGGACTGTACCTTGTACAGAGTAAGCATACAAATCCTGAAAATCATGTAAGAGATTAGAAACTGAGCTACCAGATAAATCAACTGAAAGTGTCTCCTTTAGAAACATATTACACAAGCATCTTCGATTGAAGCAATTCTCTCTCTTCTCTTTCTGCAGGTTGCTCAAGGTAGCCATTCATTGTGACAGCTTCTACTTGCACAGTAGTGGGTTGGCATCTTACTTCTGCCTGACTTTTGGCTGCTTGCAACTGTTTTAGCAAGTTACGTGGTGCCACTGTTCGAGACCGCTTGGATCCAAATTGACTCAACTTGTGAGGTGAACTTGCAGGTGAGTGCACTAAAGTACGTTTTGGAGTTTTGAGGGAACTTGCATTAATAGGTATAGGGTTTGGTTGGACAATTTGTATTGTTGTACCGGGATAGCTACGAGATTGATCACCACAGTATATTGCAGCATGGCTCTGCAACATATCAAAATTGTCAACACTGGCTATTGTGAAGCAATTTTTAGGGAGAGAATTCCAGAGGGTTTTATCACGTTGCATTTCAACAATTTCTGTTACATATCGATCATGAGTGTCAACTGATGAGGATATTCCAAACTGATTACACAGCTTGATTAGTTTCTGAGACCCCCCACACATTTCAATAGTTTCTGCAAATAGAATGTGTACTGCTGTAGGAGTTTGAATATTTGTGCAATACAGTTAGAGGCAAAAACTGTAGTACTGTCTTAATTTTTTAACTGAAGGGTCCTCCGATACATCAAGGACTCCTACCCTTTGTTTCATAGTGCGAGTGAGGGACCTAATGAATGTCCATAGTGAGGGGTTTATATTTCTTATTTGTTTATTTCAATATTAAAATTATGGAGACTCAGTTTTAAACCACGAGTTGAATGTTTAGGAATTTAAGAATGGATAATATCATTTAAAATATCACTTGCTTCTTTTAAAATTTTACTTTTGTCAAGCTTCCCTCCTTTTGTGTGTAAATAAAAAGCCTCTTCAGGTGGTTCATGCTTACAAGCCCCTAGTGCCCAAGACAAACTTGTCAACAAATCTCCTCCATTCTTAGTTCCAAATTTTTTGTGCACACATTTTGAAGCTATGTGGGTATATAAGTGGACAGTTAATTGCTTCATAAGCCATTTCGAAGAGAATTTTACAGTTCCTTCAGAATTTTCAAGTATTGTGTGTTCACTCACAGGACTACTCCCTGATGCCAAATACTGAGAGCAAAACACCTTGGAAACATCAGGAAGAAGCACAGCCCTCTCATTCTCTAATTCATGCGCTATATACAGTACCGAGAGAAGGACAGCCTTGGTAAGGGACTCTACACTACTGTCAGAAATAGTGGTTTCCCATATTGTAATTTTATCACGTAGCTCATCAGCTTGCTCGTGAGATTTTACTATAGTAAGCTGTTCCTTATAACACGCAAAACAAATGCAATCATTTGAGGTTAGTGATTCATCAAGAAGCTGGTTAATTATTGCTAGATTGGGACAATGTCGAGTAAATTTTGTCCCTTGTTTAGGTTTTGTCCCACGACTAGCACACGGTTGCAAACTACAATGAAACTCTTTGTATAATTCATTATATTGTTGCTGGCAGACTACTAAAGATTCCATTTCTCCAGAGGCATTTAATCTTTCTTGAATTTTTCTACGGGTGCAAAAGCTGGTGTAATTAATTTAGTATTAGTATTGCAATTAGGAAACGCACAAAATTTAGACTCCTGTACTGGATGCACACACTCACTCCATTTCGGTTTAAAATCCAGGTGGATGTGTACGCTGGGATTCTTTTAAATGTGACAGGCAAATGCAACTGTCAGGTTTTAGTTCACCTTTCCAATGACTTATATATTCTTTATCCTTATCAGCCCAAGTTTCATAGTGCGTGTAGTATGGACGAATCTTACCACATAAAACACATGGAGTGCACCGACGTTGGGGATGATACTTTGAGTGTTTCGTAGCCACTTGATTGAGACCAAAATTTGTTGAAGTTTAAAATAAATGTAATGGGATTATCTACTTTTAAATATTTTCTTATACCCTTGTTTTGTTATGTTAATGCAGATGAAAAGCAAGAAGTAGAGGCAACAGAAGTAGAGGCAACAGAAGTAGAGGCAACAAGAAGTAGATGCAGCAAGAAGTAGAGGCAGCAAGAAGTAGAGGCAGCAAGAAGTGGAGGCAGCAAGAAGTAGAAGCAGCAAGCAGTGGAGGCAGCAAGAAGTGAAGGCAGTAAGAAATAAAGGCACTGTGAAGATGAATATACACCTAATATTTTTATTGCATTGTATTGTTATTGCATTGTATTATTGCCTTAAAAAAATCAGTGTATAGGACACAAACTTTAGTGTCTTTATTTGAGAGAAGTAACATTATAGAATAACTTTAAGTTGTTACTATCAACTCCATACCTACAAAACAAATTTGTCAGAAGCCTCAATAGTGGTGGTTAGGGAGGCCATATCCTCTATAACTTGACTTCCCGAAGTGTTAAGACCACATGGCGGAGTGGAGTGCTAAACCTATATATATACATTGTTATGTGCTATTTTTATCAATGGGCATTGCTTCATACCAGAGTTATAAAAATAACACAAAACTGGTTTTGTTGTTTGCTTAGCTGGCGAGGAAATTAAATCTCGAGATTTAGAGGACTGCGCATACGCGTGCGGTTAGTGTGATGGACTTGGGGGTGAAGCACATTAAAGGGCTGCAGTCACTGAGTAGGATCTTTAGCAGTCATGGTCAAGGATCAAAACCATGTCCCTCATGTGACGCCACGGATCTTGACGGGGAATTGTTAGACCATCTTTTAAAGAACCACTTACTGTATTTGAACTAGTTGGGCGGAGCCCGACCTCTGCTAAAGGGAGAGGTCGGGTAACAAGCCTATAGTGGTTATTTCCGTGACGTCCTACATGGGGTAATGGTGCGCGTTCGCGACACTGAGTGGCAAAAAAAAAATGGTGAAAAGTTGCGTTGCTGTAGGCTGCTCTAATCGTGCTTTCAAAGGGAGTAAACTTAGCTTTTATCGCTTTCCTGCTGACCCTGAACGACGTCAAAAGTGGATAGCTGCTCTACGTAGGAAAAACTGGAAGCCAAACCGGCACAGTTGGATTTGTTCCTCTCACTTTATAAGTGGTAAAAAGAGTGACGATTGTTTATCGCCAGATTATGTGCCCAGTATTTTTTGTCATGTACCTATTTCTTCTAGGAAAAGGAAAGTTAAGGAATTAGATGATTATGGCAAAAGGAAAAGAATGAAAAAATTGAGGACAACAGCCACTCATTTCTCTCATAAAACAAGAATTGAGCAGCAAGATTCTTTACTCTCCCAGGAAACTACAGAATCCCTTCATTGTGATGAAGGTGATCATGATATTGGAGAACCACTGATGGAGACAGTAGCAGTATCCAGTGCTGAAGTACAGACAGAATTAACCTCTGAATTCCTCTGCCATTTGCAAAAGCAGAGTCAACAACTTCAAAATGAAGAGTGTAAACTGGAGAAGTTGCTTGAATCAGTGCAATTGAATGAAGAGAGTCTAAAGTCTGATGATGATAAGGTTAAATTATATACTGGACTTCCTTGTTACAGTATCATGAATACAGTGTTTCTGCATGTTTCAACTGATTTCAAATGCAATGAATCGTCTTTACCTAAATTTCAGCAGTTTCTTATGACTCTGATGAAACTGAGACTCAATTTAGGCAACCAGGATTTGGCATATCGCTTACATACACACTTTACATAGCCATCTGGTGAAGCTCCCAGATAGGGATAGTTGGGATCAATAGCAAGTCCTCTGTCTGTCACAGTTACATTCAAATGCTTTGTTTGAATTTCACAAATATATGCCTCTCTTGCCTCCTTCTCATGTTGGCACCCCCAACTAGTAGCTCTTGAAGTAAACTTGTAATTTTCTGGGTAGCATACAGACTTAATAAGAGATTGAGAGGGTTGGGACAAATTGGTATGACATGCTGCCTTTAATCTTGAAGCAGTTACACGACCAGATCTAAAATGAAACCATAATTTTGATTTAGCTTGATCTCTAGTAGCTACTTCAATGTTAGTTGCTTGCTTGTGACCAATGGATATGCTGTCAAAAACTGTTTCACATTGTTCAAGAAGATCAATGTAGGATTTACTCAGGTAATCTTCTTGATACCGATTACTAAGTGGGCTTGACAATTCAGCATGATCTACTTTGAACATATTCTCATAGCCTGTCACTATCGACAAAATAGCTGGCTTTTTGCCCGACTTCAAAAGATCAGAAAAAAGCTTTTCCATTTCATCTTTAGATGGTGAAGAGACTGGTACAATACTACTTCTGCTGATACTTGATAACTTAATTGGTTGCAATGGCTTCATTAATTTTCTCCTCTTAGTTACTGGAGCACAAAAATCAATATCTGATATTGGTGCAAACTTTACTTTCTGCATACTTGGAGGCAGCCATTTGCATGACTCTGATGTACACGAAGTCTCTTGGGCTAACTTTGTGTGTGCCTCTACTGCAAAAAGCAAAGCAGATATATGTGAGCAAGCCTCACTAGGACCTGCCATACAGGTGCAGTGAGCACACAATATCGTTCCATTATTTTCTGCAGCTATCCAAGAAATGAGGGGTGGAGCTGAAACACTTTGGGAATGTCTTACTCTTGCAAGCACTACTAATTTATCACAATTTTCAGATAGTATCTTGTGAACGGATATGTTGCTGACCCATCCAGCTAAAAGAAACTTATATCCCATTAAACTCTTATAAGACTTCAATTCTTCCTTTGTGTATGAACTAGGAGTATTGATTAGATAATTGTATATATCAGGTTACTCAATACTTGGCATATCAGATAAGCTCCTAGATTCTACTACATCAAAAGTATAAGGATCACTCACTCCTCCTAAAATATCAAGCTTCTCCAAATATCTAGTTTTCACCTTTTCCTCCATAGCTTCATAGTAGGAAGAGTAAACTCTGTCAGTGTTCAGAGACATGGCTTGCGGTGACGACCGTTACCAACCAGTGGTATTTTCTTGCCACTCAGTGTAGCGACACGCAAAGTGCATGCGCGTCTATTAACGCACTGGAGTAACCTCTATATAATAGTTAGACACTGCCACTAAGGGCACTACTGTGTTTAGGGTCCCGAAGGCCTCAGGCTGTGGCGTCCCAAGCGTAGCGAGGGCGCTACTAATGGGGCCTGAGGGACCCTAAACACAGTAGCGCCCGATGGTGCGCAGTGCCTAACTAATTTAGAACATAGCAACCACTAACCTGTTTCCAATGCCCTGAGAGGCAGGGCACTACATATAGTAGCCCTCTGTCAGGGCACTACATATAGTGCCCTCGTCTGAGGAACTACGCGATTCAGAGCCCCGCTACGTAATACAAAAACTACAGTAGTTATGTTCTAAACCCGAATTTGTTCCTGCTGAGTCAGCTAACCACACAGCAATCTGATTGGACTGCAACGTACGTTGCAGCGGCGGGGAACAAACCCGGGTATACGTATATAGGCTTGTTACCCGACCTCTCCCTTCAAGCGGAGGTTGGGCTCCGCCCAACTATATTTGAACAGGGACTCAATTAATTGGCGAGCGAGCGTAGCGAGCGAGACACTTACAGGGTTAACACAATCGAAAATCGGGGATGTTTGTTTATTGGCGAGCGAGCGAGACACTTACAGGGGTAACACAATCGAAAATCGGGGATGTCAGTTTAATGGCGACCGAGCGAAGCAAGCGAGACAGTATTAGGGGTGGATAATGCAAAATCGGGTATATGTTATATATATGTATGTATGTATGGATGGTACGTATGCTCTTTAAACGCGCGCGCGGGGAACTTTTTTCTCCTAGAAACACGGCTATTTTGGATTGACTCCAGTTTATTCTCAAACTACAGCATTAAGCAAACCCTACTTTATACTTAAGCTCCAAAGTATGAGTAAATTCCTGCTAAAACGCTTGTTTTCAAGACTCAAAAAGTTGATTCGACAAGTTACTATGGCATTGAAGACCCTTTTCCAGACTTAATTTCAAAACTTCGCCATTTTATGGGAGGGATACGGAGTGCCGGTTGTTGGTATTCAAGAGCCGTTGATAGTCCGAATGCCGTAGTATTAATGCTATGGAAGCTACTACTTCTCGAGGGAAGCTGAGATAAGTACGCAATTCCATATTTGTTAGCTAAATATGCAAAATTAACTCTGGCCTTTCTTTTTTGTAGCTAAGAGCTAGTCAACAGTGACTGGTAAATTCAAATAGTCAGATTGGCTCCAATTTGGTACTACAAAAGTTACCACTGCTCAAGAAAATGAGGTAAGAAAGTAATTTTGTATTTGTGTGCTAAAATTGATTGTCTTTTGTTTTTGTAGGTGAGAGCTTGTTGTCAAGAATTCAAGGTAATTCAGATGGTCAAAGTACTTCAATTTGATACTACAGAAGTTATCAATACTCAAGAATGAGGTAAGTAGTAATTCCGTATTTGTTGGCTAAAATTACAAATAATAACACTGGTTTATTTTTTATCGTAGCTGAGAGCTTGTTCAGGAGTTACTGGTGATTGAGATAGAATGGTTGATGTTTGATACTACAAAAGTTACCATTAATCAGGTAAGAGAGTGATTTTGTATTTGTTTGCTGAAATCAAATGTCATAACTGCTATTATAGTGTTTGCATGAAGTAAGCTAAAACATAGTAACATTTTATGTTACCTAACTATCAGGCTCGCTCGCCCTTTGTGCTCAAGCACACCACTAGTATATTTATTTATTTGTATATATGTATGGACGTACGTAAGGCATTTTTGTACTTTGACCCTCGCGTTTTTGTGTTAGTTCGGTTGTCGACCCCGTCCCAAATTGCACTTAACAGAATCCTCTGGTTTATCGATCAGTACCCGTATCACCCTAGAAATTGAATTCTTTACCGTTTTGAATTCTTTTGCCGGTACAGTTAAAACTTGACAACTTAAGGGACTTCCATTTCTATTCGAGTTAGTGGCGGTGTTAACTCAATGCTCTCTTAGTCATGGTTATAAGCCGTGCGCAGCAGTACTTACTTGAAAATACATTGTCCACTAGACTACCGCGAAGGTTAGTCTGTGTAGGTGCATGTCCAGTTTTGTCAAAGCATTGTGTGTTACAATCACTACTTAGCTAAAGAATATCACAAAGAAAACTTTTAAATAACGTGTATTGTTTTGTTGGTAAGTCTGTGTAAGTGCTGTATGTCCAGTTGTGTCAAAGCATTGTGTGTTACAACCACTACTTAGCTAAAGAATATCACAAAGAAAACTTTTAATTAACGTGTATTGTTATGTTGTTGTTTTTTCCCCTTCAATTCAAGTAGTTGCAGAGAGTTGTTACTATGGCACTGAAATCCCTTTACCGTGTATGCGAAATATAAAAACTTGACCTTATCAGTAGCTTCAGTGTTAGAAGTCAAAATCATTCATATAAAAATAGTATAGTCTTTAGGCTCGCTCGCCATTTGTGCTCAAGCACATCACTAGTTTATTTATTTATCTGTTTATGGGGTACGTGAGACTTCTGTTTTCGCCCGCGCCTCTAATTACGTAAGTTAGGTAAAGCGAGTTCCAGTATTTTCAATTAACGAGCGTGGAGAATCATCCTGCTGCACTGCCTTACGCAACTTTGTTTCAACTAAAAAGTTTATAGCTACTCTCTTCTTGAGAGACAATTGTAAAGTCTTTGTCTAGCTGCGCTTCTTTGCCACTGCTTTCGAAGTTTATTCAGGTAATTCTGTTAGTTTAGTCTGGGATCAGAGACTTTATATTCTCTGATGCTAACTGATAATGGAAAGGGTTACACTGTGCACTACAGTTAGATGTTGTTTTTTCCTTCCAAGCAGTTGCAGAGAGTTGTTACTATGGCACTGAAATCCCTTTACCCTGTATGCTAAATTTAAAAACTGGACCTTATTTTCAGTAGCTTCAGTGTTAGAAGTCAAATATAAAAATAGTATAGTCTTTAGGCTCGCTCGCCATTTGTGCTCAAGCACACCAGTAGTTTGTATATATGTATGGACGTACGTAAGGCATTTTTGTACTTTGACCCTCGCGTTTTTGTGTTAGTTCGGTTGTCGACCCCGTCCTAAATTGCACTAAACAGAATCCTCTGGTTTATCGATCAGTACCCGTACCACCCTAGAAATTGAATTGTTTACCGTTTTGAATTCTTTTGCGGGTGCAATTAAAACTTGAAAACTTAAGGGACTTCCATTTCTATTCGAGTTAGTGGCGGTGGTAAGTCAATGCGCTATTTGTCATGGTTATAAGCGTGCGCAACAGTATCTACTTGAAAATACATTGTCCACTATACCACTGCGAAGGTAAGTCTGTGTAGGTGCATGTCCAGTTGTGTCAAAGCATTGTGTGTTACAACCACTACTTAGCTAAAGAATATCACAAAGAAAACTTTTAAATAACGTGTATTGTTTTGTTGTTGTTGTTTTTTCCTTCAATTCAAGCAGTTGCAGAGAGTTGTTACTATGGCACTGAAATCCCTTTACCCTGTATGCTAAATTTTAAAACTGGACCTTATTTTCAGTACCTTCAGTGTGAGAAGTCAAAATCATCCATATAAAAATAGTATAGTCTTTAGGCTCGCTCAAGCACATCACTAGTATTATGAACGATTTGCAATCGACCAACTTAAGCTTTTTGCGCATTTTTCATAACATTTATTTATTATAGTCACTCCTTGCTACTTGCTGGGCGTATTTACATGAAATTGAATTGAATTGAATTGAATTGACTGTATTGATGTTTGTTTACTCTTGATATAGGCGGGCTCTTTTTAGAACCAATACAAACTAATTGAAAAAAATTGCTCGCGTACTCGTAGTAGTACGAGATATGGGGGTGGGGCTATTTCTTGTATGAGTTTTTCTTGTAATCTAATAATGAGAACAACACAAAAAATTTTCACACGGGTAAACAAAAAAAAATGAACTGCACCATAACGAGAATTTTTCAATATCTTATAAATAGAAAAAATTGCGAATAAATCATAAAGTAATATTGAAATGGAGAAGAACTCGTTGTCTTGCAGTACCAAGGTGAAGGGTTCTTAAACAGAAAATTTTCAGGGTTTTATTTGCACATAAAACTACCAGAAAATAGCAAAAAAGTAGGACAATTTTTTACAACAGTTCTTCGGAGCCAAGGGCCCACAGGATGTGTGGAATATCTTAAGGGTGGCCGCACACCGCCCACGCAATTTTTACCCGGTTGGTTGCTAAGCACGATTCTGCTACTTTCTTTATTTGCAGGGCTACTCTACTATACTAGAAGGATAAAGTACCTGCCGACGATACTACACACCGACTTTGGAGTGAATCTGAAGGAAATATCATGGCCCCGATGTAAAACTTTGAAACAACTTTTTGGAGCGGTGCGGCAAGTTGGAGCTCCAGAATTTTGTACGCCGCTAGCAAAGACGATACTCTAGGGCAAGACAACGAGTTTTTTTCCATTTCAATATTACTTTATGATTTATTTACATTTTTTTCCTTTTATAAGATTTTGAAAAATTCAAATTGTGGTGCCCTTCTTTTTTTTGTGTTCTACACGTGTGCAAAAAATATAGTCGTTCTCATTATTTGATTCCAAGAAAAACTGATTCAAAATTGGATACTTCTATTCCACTCGCAATTCTTAAGAAATAGCCCCACCCCCATATCTCGTACTACGAGTACGCGAGCAATTTTTTTTCAATTAGTTTGTATTGGTTCTAAAAAGAGCCCGCCTATATCAAGAGTAAACAAACATCAATACAACAATAACAAGAGAGTCAGAAGAGAGAGCAGTTTATTGGAGATAGCCAGAGGTGAAGGTATTAGATCTGCGCAGCTTGGGAAGTCTTCGCTCCGCAGAAATCGAGCCTGGTATATCCATCCGCTTGAGTTCAGGTGCGCAGAGTCCAGAGAACGGCTACAGGAGGAGAGGCAGCCTGGTGCACCTTGCTGCGTGAGCTCAGACGACGTATGGAGAGTTGCTGTAAACGGATATGAGACAACAAGAAGCTAAACTAAAACACTACAACTTCGCAAAGTATACTTCTGCTACTACTGCGCGATAGTTTCTGCTCGCGTATTATCAAATGGTGGGGTATTGGCGGGGAATAAATTAATGTCCGGATCTACAGGCGGTGCGCGTTGCTATGTGCGGCCACCCTTAAGTAATGAATGCAATATCAGTGATAGCTAATTATAGAACATAAATGTATAGTGTTCTTATGAATGCAATATCAGTGATAGCTAATTACAGAACATAATGTTTAGTGTTCTTGTAGAAAGTGTGGTGATTAAACCACATGCATGCCAAATTATTGATGTTTGCTGAGGTAATAGCAGGACAGTTTTGCATAGCTTATTTTTTAACCTGTTTATTAACTTATTACTTACTATTATACTATTACTAGTTTGTACCTCTGTTATAATTATGGGATATGAATACTTCAATTACAGCAGAAGGACTTGATATATGGCTCAGAATGCAGATTCAAAAAAGACTCATGATAGCTACTATATAGCATATCATTATGTTATGCTAATAAAAATATTTTAAGCTAACATTAAATTCATTATCTGAACATCCACTTTAGCATCAAAACATGTTGTTCTTGATAGTAATTATTGTCTTTATAACAAGGAATAATTTTGATTTTGATTCTATACTCTCCCAAAATATCCCTTAAGACAGTGTGGATTTTTAAATTAACAAAAAATGATGCCGATGATTTGGAGTTAAAATGATGACTGTAAAGAGAATTTTTAAGATTCCTTGCTGTGTAAAGTATGTCAAAATGTGTATAGGGCCAATGCTAAATTATTATATAGCAAATTACATATGTATAGACAAACAAGTGAATTACAATGTTTAAATGTTGTTATAAATAATGACAACAAACAAGTTAAATGTTTAGCAATTATCATGTACAAAACAAATGATATATAGTCAACTTTGTGAAATCACACATTGTTCAAATTTCTTTCTTTTGGTTTCCAAATGACTGCATGCCACTGTAGACAATATTAGTAGTCATTGGAATGCTCTATTGCAACAAATAACAACAACAGAATTAGAACATTAATATCTTTAATAGTTCCTCACTAAACCATTCTAAACGACAACAAATATATACCCAATTTAGGAAAAGCCCTAGTGTTGTGTTGATTGGTTAGACAATGATATTGTGGAAGACAAAAATTGACACATTTTATTATATTCATAGACAAAAACCAAGATCTATTTAAGCTACCTACTTTAATTTAAGTAGTGCATACAAGAAAAAAATAGAACAAATTGTATAAATAATTTGGTCACGTTAATACAATCAACAAAAATAGTGCAGAAGTTCATTTATAAACTTATTTAGAGAAAAATTGAACACAAATTCTTCAATATTTGTTTTGAATCTTTACAATTATAATCATTATGGTTTAAATATAGCCAAGAATTAATTTTCATACTGAAGGAAGATGATTTGGTTGTATTTTCCTTGAAAGGTTTATTATCATCATTTGCACATAATACAGTGGTCTATATATAACTAGTGATTCACTTTGAATGAGAATCTAAACATTCCAACTATCTTTTCTCCTTCATTAACATTAATGATCTATGAAGTAAAAAGAGTAACTATTCCATTAAGTAAGTACATTGCTGGCTTTTTTCCTTTGTGAGAGTTACCTCTAACAGTACACCAATGTCTAACTGATACAATATACTTACTTCAACGCACTCATACAAGGGTTGTTCTTGAATGTTGTTCATAGCAACTGAAGTCAAAGATTTGCCACTTGTCTTATTCGTGGCCATCTCATATTCACGTGGTTCCTTTGTCAATCCGTTAGTATCTTCGTCATTTTTATGGTCAGATTCATACTTACTTTCCGGAACTATTACCGATGTACTGAAGTTAGTATGAGATGATTTGCTTTTTCTGTAGAAAAAATAAAATATAAAAATTCATATACCGTCTTTTAATACTAAATACAGTACTTTTATGTATTAAGCATGAAACAAAACAATTACTTGGATAGAATAATAATCAGATATAATTTACAAGACTAAATTTCTAACAAAACAAAAATGCATAGTTTTTATAATGTGACACATTTTATACATGTGTTTGTGTTTATGTTTATGTGTGCTTCAGTGAATGTGTGTGTGCTTATGCATTTATTGTAATTTTTATAATTAGACATACCGAATACAGAATATTGCTAGTATAATTCCAAGACAGAACATGGCTAGTACAAATCCACCAACAAAACTTCCTACTCCAGTACCGATTACATTTAACGATCTTGATGGCATAAGATTACTATTAGAATGTTGTAAAGCTATAATTACACCATTATTTCCAAGTTGAAGTCCTTTTGGTGATGACATCACAATAAATGATACTTGTGCTATAACAGCTGCAGCAGTAATGGCTCCATCATCACTGGAATATGTTAGAGTAGTGCTAAATTGTACCATTCCATTTCCTCCTTTAAGACACTTAATCGCAGTAGATGAGAAGTCACTTGATGTTAGAGTGCATGAGCATATTCTGTTTAATATTACAATGAAGTCTGCCAGAAGAACATTTGTTTGTGCCTATTGCAAAATAAAATTTAAAAATTTTGACACAGCAAACCAGATAAAGAAAATTAGTTAAGGCAAAGATAATAATGTAATACAATGTTCCTACTTACCTGATCTTCTTGACAGGTGATATTTGAATTCAAACTTACTTCAATCATTACATCCACTACATGTATATACAGAATGTCAATAAAAATGTTACTTTATTGGCTGGCCATTTAATCAGTGATAAAATGTCTTAATTTCAGAAAATACCCAAATTATTGCAGAATTTAATGATTATTATTACAATTATGTGAAATAATGAAGGTTGGTAACTATAAAATGTGGTCTATATAATGACACACTTGTTTGTCAGTATTGACGGTGGTGTAATATTCATACGCATGAATAAATTAGGGGGTCAGCAGAGTTTATAAAGTATCATCATTACCTGAATGAAGTTCTTTCTACTCTATACTCAGCTGAAAAAAATTCTTCCTTTTCGGATTCGAATTTATAACCATTTACATTACAGTAATGCACTCTTAAACATTGTATCATCTGGAACTGACAGCTTATTAATTCTTTGAATGGTTCCTTAACATTTTTATCCTCTTTTTTGCATTTCTATTTATTTTTTTTCATTTTTACTTTCTTTCATTGTTCTTAGGTCTTGGCCTGCCTATCCACCACTCTATAAACACTGGGTTTCTATATTCATGAATAATTGATTAACTGAAATGTGTTGGAAAAGAGCAATAGCTAGCCACAATCCAACACAAAACACAGATAAAAAAGCAGAGAAACAGAAGAATACAAGGGTCATGAAAAATACAAGCAGGTGAGAAAAGGATGACTTATGTAACAACTTAATGAAGAAGTGTAAAAAAACATGCAGAAAGGCCAGACATTCCGTGTTGCAGGAGAGATAGACTAAAGAGGAGAAAATAATCCAGAGGAATAAGAAAAATTGGGATGCACAGAACAGGAGAGGTCAGGTAAAAAGATGTTATGCTACTGTAGTTTTTTTTTTTTTTAAAGTTAGTACACCAAGTGCCATGGTGTGGCAGGATACTTGCTAAGTATATAATCATTATATATAGTCGTTTACGATAAAAAATCAAAACTCTTCATATATACTTTAAAGTAGCAGTCAAAAGATGTTGCTACGTAATGGTCAGTAGTAAACTACATGAGTTATAATAAGAGTTAAAACAATATTTACCTTTGTTTCTCAAAAAAATAGTTTTCTCAAAAGTAATTTCTCCAGCAGCAATAACACATTTATAAACTCCAAATTGCTCACTATTATCGTTTGTATTGTATTGAACTTCATTACTATTAGTAATATTGAGTGTTACATTTTTTTTTTCCATAGAAATACTCAAGAATTGAGGAATATCCACATTACCATAACATGTCAAGTGGTTACTTTCAGATAAATAGAAGTCCATTTTAATGGCACTAAATGAATGGGTTAGGTTTTCTACAATAAATATGTGAAAGAAAGTTAACGTTAATTAATATTATTAACATTATACAGCAGACTAGCTTGACAGCATAAACATATAGTTTCTTTCACAATAAAATACAATTGTCGTAGAAGAGCTTAACACTGTATACAATTTTAAGTGATGGTTATTCTAATACATAACTCATATTAGTTATTTGAGAATATGAGCACATAATTAATGGCTGCTATTGATTTTGACATGTTACAGTAATCAGTCATAAAATACAATAAATTAAATTATGACTAGTTATTATTCTCTCACCATAATATTGCAGATGTACATATATTTGATCACGAATTATCCTCGATAATAAAAAAGGAGAATTACGTATGAAGTTGTAGTACGACAAGCAATTTGAAATAAACTCTTGAGAATAAGTGTTGAATAAAACAATATTGTATAATCCAGTATCTGTTTGTTGACCTCTAGCAATAGATACTGTAAGAGTCCAATATTTACTGGTGACAGTTCGATAGTACAGTTGTTTATTCCCATCATCATATACACCTATATAAAATTGCCTGAAGTATTCATTTGTTAAATCAGTCAAATCCACGAGCATACTAATGTTCACTACGTCATTAGAGGAAAATGTGATATACTTATCAGGACGAAATTTGAGGTTAGAAGTAACTGACAAAAGTTGAAGATCTATTAACATAAACAGAAACTTTCAATTAATTTGGCATCAAAACATATTAATTCAGAAACAAGATTTATACAGTTGAATGAAATAAATGTATTTAACATATGCATAATAATAAATGTTTTTAAATACATCACATCATATATCAATCTAAAATTACATTAACCTATTAAACAATAATAGATCCTAAAAATTAAATTGTTTACTTTTATATTGCCAGTATTTTGAATTCAGTAATTTACATAATTATATTTCATGCTTTTGTTTCATTTTGACTAGTTTAAGTGTTATACCAGAATGCTTGTTCATGCATACCCTTGACCTCATTGAGCATATTATTATAATCTATAACAATTCAGAATAGTAAGGGTCAAGAATTAACATTCTGCTTCTGCCTCTGATGTTTTAAAATTTATCTGTCACTCGCTTTCACATTATATTCTGCAATTTTTCCCATCTTTACACAATTGTTACATTTATATTGACTGTATAATTTCTAATAACATGGAACATTTTTTCTCAGTCAGTAAAAACAACAATGATTGATACAGAGCCAAAGGTAAGGAGTCCAGATTTTATACAATTGAAGAACCTGAAAAAAATTGAATGTTTGAAGAACATGAATGTGTGACAGTTTAGTAGTGAAAGTGTGTACATATCCTTGTGGGCATCATGTATAACACATTATGTACTTGAAAGGATTAGAAACATATCATTCTACCTCTGTAGAAATCTAATTTTAATCACTGCAATGAAGCCTACCCTACTTGTATAATATTAAATAAAACCACCAGAAAAATATATATTTTAATAATTATGGGCAGAGTTTAGGAACAAATATATAATCATCACAAAAATTAATTAAATGTGATTGATAGGATAGTTTTAGTTCTCATATTCAGTCAATAAAATAATTATAGAAAAAATTAAATAACCTTTAAAAATCTAACAAAATATAAGTAATAAAGAGGAAGTGAAAGCGTATCTGTAATACCTTTTTTCCTGGAATTAAACACAGCTGGTTGAAAAATCGGGTAATATTGTAGAGCCTTCAGCATCAAATGTTCACATTTTTTACTATTTGGAACTGTCAGAAGCCCTTCATATCTCACTCGATACTCCCCTCCATTTTGAAATGATGCATTAAATGATTGGCCTTGTTCTAGCAATTGTATATTAGTTGAAAATATTGGATATTCATTATGATACCAAACAAGTCTATCCATATATGTACGCAGGAAGCTAGAATTTTTTATGTTCACTTGTAAAATGCCACCTTCATCTATAACTTTATTTTTTATGATGACATCATTAGAAATGGCTTGTATAGGATCTGAGTAAAAATATTCATAAATGTATTATTGATCACTTTTTTGTAGCTCTATAATAATTATTACCTTGAACTTCCATGAGAAAATGTCCATGACTAATTGCAATACCATTTGCTCTCACTTCACACAATATTTTATTAATTTTAGAAAATCCTTGGTGAATATAAATTGAAGCATTCGATAATGACCTAGTAAAATATCGTGATCTTGAAGATCCCGGTAAATACCAGTAATATATCAGGTTAACAGTTGGATCAATGTTCAAGGGATTGGGTGTTATGCTACAATTAAACTGTACTGTCATTCCAATAGTATAAACCTGAGTTGTGCTCAAAGGCCTCACAATCACATCATATATCAAATCTATAAACCAATACACAACAAAAAATTAATAGACCTGCAATTTAGATGTCTTAAAGTGTATGTTGTATGCACATTATTATGTATGTGCATGCAATCAAAATTTCAGCATATCATAACAGATGCTGCATGCTCACAGCATCTAGAGGTTGAAACATTGTTGCAATAAAAAAAAATACTACAGAAGCACTGGAGGTATAAACTCTCAGCACTAAATATACACTAGGTATATATTACCAAATCATTTCTCAGAACCCAAAAGAAAAATATTTGGTGCGTACCTAATCATACCATTTCCGTAATCATAACTGTTAATATAAAAAAGTATTTTTAAAAGGTATGGTTATGTAAAGGATACTTATCAGAAGTTTTAACGTGAAACTTCAACTCCAGCACTCCATAAACTACTTAGCATGAAGCAAAACTAACTCAATTCAAGTAGTTAAGTGTCAGTAATTTTCAAAATCAGAGCAGACAGACAGACATATAGATAGACTTTAACACAGACAGACTAACCATAAACACAAAGACTGATAAACTACAGACACTCAGACAGACAAACAGACAGAGGAAATAATTGCTTTGATTTAATTAATTGTTAGAATAAAGAATTTTCCACAAGGTTGGAGAAAAGGGGACAAAGAACCCAATAACCCATATTTGTCATGACATCAGCACCTCCACTTTTTATCTCTTCAGTATAGATATGTGCAGGTCATTTAATTGTTTCTTTTTCTAAAAAAGGTTGGTGATTGTACTAACAACAAAAATTGATAACATTTATGCTTTCAGAGATACACCTGACAAGTAATAAATTTAAATTTAGCAATCAGTTTGTACCTATAAGTTATACTAGGTACGTCTCCCTCCCCTTTCTTTATATTCTTTCTCCTACTCATCTGATATATATTGGTCACCTGTACATATGATTCCAATGGTTGATGTAGAGCAAGTACATGGGTCTCCAATGGTTGATGATGAAGAACAACTACCATAAGCATTGTAATATTCAGAACAGTTTGAAATGTCTATGGCAGAACTTAAGCAATATAATTCTCCAATTAAGTTTTGAGACACTCCTAGATCTTGATATTGTTTTGTCCAAAATGCTACAAAACAAAAAAATTAACCCAACAGGTTTACTCGAGAGCTATGTGAGTGAATGAATTACAGCCTTATTATGTGTTACTAGCAAGTACCCCGCCATTGATATTAATAGTCTAATACATGGCATAAAACTATGCAATAGTTCAATAAATCTTCTGTCATCATTTTAATACCTAAATTACTTTGAATTTGGTTCTAGTAAAGAAAGAATAAATTAACTAGATTGTTTAAAAAACGTTATCACTTGAACCCTATAAATATATATATCTGTGTAATATGATGAAGAACCAAGTAAAAGTGAACTCAATCCGTCTGACCATCTGCACCACACTTAACTGACAAAAAAAATACTGACCAAGGCTATTAATGAGTCATTCACTCATGCAAAATTTTGCCCGCCAACTAAAATTTTTGGCTTCGCTCAACCTTTCCTTGATGAGCAAGGAAGAATTTGTGTCAGTAAACAATTTCAGCCCTCAAATGTACCATACTCAACTCAAAATCCCATTCTACATCAAAGAAAATAAAACTTCACTTGTCTTCTAGTGGACTAGTGCCACAAAGATTGTCACCATGCCGGTCCAGCAATTTTCATTGCTATTCACTCTAACAATTATTACAAATTTGGTTAGAGAAAGTTGGTGAGACCAATTTCTTAACAATATGTTACATGTCGATGCAGTTTTTCAAAAGCTCTACATCAATTTATGGGGCATCTTCTACCTAACAGAGTAGACAATAGTTCACCTCTTACTTTTCAATGAGTTTGGCTTGGCTTTACTGTTCTGTTTCTAATATGCTAAGGACACACTCATCATCCAATAAAGGTTAAGTCTTATGTAAAGAGAAGGAAAAAAGGGAAGGATTGATTGTATTAAAAAGCAAGTGGAATAGAATCGTTGAGTAAAGGCAGCGCAAGTTTTAAAAATGAAGTTGAAAGTACGAAAAAGAAGGCAGAAGTTTCACTTAGCCGAAGTCCATAATCATCATAGAAAGACAAAGCATTCAGACTCAAGAAGAAAGAGGGGAAAATGGAAAGGTTGGGTATAAAAAAAGCTGAGATAGTTCAGGAAAAAAGAGAGCAGGAGAGGGAAACTGATGTAACCTTAACCAATGGTAGAGAATGATAACAATGAATAAAATAGTTTATGCTACTACACTCTTACTTTGCAATCCATCCATACAACTGTGTAACGCGGTATTTGCTAGTATATATAGCTATATATTAAATAATGCCAAATACCCATACATCCATATCATGAATAATCATGTGACCCAAATAGTAGCTATATACTGTCCCTATTAACACTTAACATAATCTTGAATTTACCTTTAGGTGACTTTTGAAGTAATTTTTGACACATAAGACGGGCATAGGTATATTTCCAATTGTTATCCTTGCATATTCCAACCCACTGACCATTGTTGCATATCTCTACTCTTCCTTGTATTAAATTTTGAGATTGAGTTGCATTAAGTAATCTAACATCACCTCTCCCACAGGCATGGACATTGTTTGTTGAGTACCCCCTACATATTACTGCTGCTGCTTGATAAGAAGTATAACTAAATATATGAGAGTTGGGAGACCAAGATCTGCTAAAAGTGCAATTCAATATACTGAGTTCATTTCCAGTACAACTTGCTTGATGCCAAAAGAAGAAAGACTGTCGCGAACCTGAAGCTCCAATTGATTCTAAATTACATTATGAAGTAACATACTGAATGTAACTAAACTCTTGATTTTTTTCTTTATACTGCACTTAAATTAAGCAACACACACAGTAAAATCACTAGTAAACATATTGGTACAATTAATCATTAGGATATTTTCTATTATAACCACCACTCGTGATACAAAAAAAAATCAATTTTCCTTGCTTCAGTTCATATTACTAGTGATATACTACAACACAAATGGCAAGCCAGCTAGCCTAGTTGCAAAGTGAGAACTAAATATGAGCTAAGCACTTGGTATAATTTATAAAGTTGCTAAAATTGAAATAATTGTAACTTGATTTACCCATTTAATGACAACAATTGAAATGGTGTTGTTGGGTTTGCTATGCTTTAAAGAACAAAATGTTCAGGCATATATATCTGTTTCAAGACAAGCTTGCTATTCAAGGCCCAACTCATTACTGAATGGTCAACAGTCTTCATTACTATTTTATAAGATGCATTACTAACTTCTGTATTTAGTGGTGTGCATGAAAAGGGGTCACATATAAGCAAAAACATAAAAATAAACAACTCAAAAATCTTGATTGTTTAAACCCCAGTAAATGTCTCACTTACCTCACTAGCCTTGCCAATATACTAGTACATTTTGCAATTATTTGTTCACATTTGATTTCAAATCATCAGAACTTACTTTGCCAAGGTAGTCCTAATTGTCTACAAACAACTCTAGCAGCTCTATTGCTCCACCTAGATGAAGTAATACTTCCCCAAACTCCATCTTTACACACTTCCACTACCTTCTTTATAGATGAAGATACTTCTATTAGGCGAACAGAGTTGCTGACACAGTCTGTACCTATATAGTTGTAAAATCCGGTATAGTAATAACCTTCCTTTATATTTTAAGAATATATTAAATTTGTATAAGTTACCATAATAACATCCAACTTTAGGTGTGGAACAGGACATGTTACTTGTTGTAGAAGAGCAGTCTCTAATGAATCTAGCTGAACTTGAAGATGATCGACAGACAATATTACCTAGTAACAATCTGGCAGATGGACGAATGCGATAAGAAGTATAATAAGATCGCACTGCTCCTAAAATTGTGTATAATAACAACCATAATATAATATATTAAAACTACATAACATTGCAAGCTATGTTTACATTTTCATTACACATTAATCGAGGTTTATATAAAAATGTTTGGATCTTCTAAATAAAGTGTGAAACTGATATAAAATGAGTACATTAGGCCATAATTGTTAATGTTAGCTATTGTCTAGACAAAATATTTATATTAAGTAAATTAGAATCTCGTTTTTACGAAGTATCACACTATTTCTTGTGTCTTAATAATTAATTACCAATTAATTGTAAACACTATGACTTTATTTAATTAAATTATTTAATAAAAAAGTTGTTGTAGTGTTTACAATTAATTGGTACATCTAATTCAATAACTATCCTGGCTGAAAAAATTATTTAACCTTGCACTGCATGAAAAGTGTCCATTGACCACCATAACAAAATCATAAATTAGTGTATAATCTGTTGATAACAAGCTTGATAACCTCTACAGCCTTGTCAATGTTTTTGTCAACTCCAATAAATTGTCATCACAGCTTACGGATTTTGTTATTGTTGTCTATGGATACATTTCAGGCAGTGCTGCATTTCAATAATGGATAAAGCACTGGATATCTTACGTATATTATTTTGCTTGTTCAATAGTTGACGACAAAAAATGTTGGAAGTTACACTATTCCAGTTTGACTGACAGATCCCAGTCCAGTTTCCATGAATACACACTTCAGGAGATCCTTCCCATGACACATAGCCACCAAAGAGACGGATATCTCCATGGTTACATGTGCTTGCTACAAATAATGAACATTGGAATCACTTACATGCATAGGCATTTGTATTAAAGCAACGAAGTTGCTATTTCTGGCTCATCAGCTATTAAATTTATATGACAATAATTTCTGTCTTTGACACATGTAGCAGATATTAGAAGGTTAATGATTACTCTAACTAAAAAAATACTACAATTAATACTTAATAATAATTACAATCATAATAATAAAAATAGTAACAATAATAGTAGTACTAGTAATAATAGTAATAATGGTAATAGTAGTAATCATGATTATAATAAGTATGTGTCTCATCGTAAGCTTAATTAATGTTCAAACATTAAAGTGACAGTACTTTTATTTAATCAAGATAGATTATAATGTACAAGTGGACTGCATATATCTTCATTACTAAATGCTATATCTATATACACATAATATATTATATATATATATACATATTTCTAGTATACTTACCATCACATCTCAGAGCCACAGCATTAGTATTTGAGAAACAAACGTGATAGCCTACATGATAATTAAATCTTCTACATTGCAGCAAATTCTGCTCTCTGTTACAATAAAGTGAACTAAGTAGAATTGGCAAGTTTCCATCTCCATACATTAATCCACTCAGCAAACTGCTATCTGAGAACAAATAATTCAATAAATTAATTGTAAACATCATCACAAAGTAAACTTTTTTTTTAAGCTAAAGCTAAAAACTGGAAAAGTTCAATCAACATAAAAGCTTGATGTTAAGTTTCACATTCAAATCTGTCAAATGATAAGCTGTTACAATAATTGAAGAAAAAAAAAGTTTTACATTAGTCCATAGAAAATGTAGCACAATATTATTGGTATGTCACAAGTTACAGCAAAAAGCCACTTCTGCACTATAATAATGTGAAATATAGCCTCTATAGTCGGTATACCAGCAGTTGTGCTGTAGGTTACCATTTATCATAAAGTTGACTTCCCTGAAAGTATAGCACAGTTTAAGCTAAGGCCACTTCCAAATTTCAAGTTAACTGAATGTTAGGAAATTATCTTGACATGGTCAACACTACAATCTGAAGCAAGCTAGAGTATATCTAAGCTCTTAGCTAAATAAAAAATTAGGTGAATAGATATAATGGAATATTACGGCGAAATCTATACCACTCGAAAAAATATAGAAATTCCTACAGCCAGATCTGTACAGTTTAGTTACCCATCTGGAACCACTCAAATTTCCTGAGTGCAACATCAGGTGTGCTTTTATGCTGTCTTACTGCATGCATCCTGGAGTTAAATAAGATTTACTTAGTTCTTTAGTACCAAAGAGTTGAGGGTTAGCCTAAAGTACCACAGAAAATGCTGCATTTTGGTGAGAAAAATGACAATTGTACTTACTTTTTGGGGGTATGTATACCTTCCTTTCTTATACTAGTGATGTGCTTGTGCACAAATGTTGAGTAAGCCAATTACTTCAAGCAACAACTAAATTTTAAACTTAAATATTGAATTTTTTCATCACCGAAAAATATATCTTATCCTGCACTTCAGGAAATCACACCAGCGATACTATATCTAATACAATTTTGTAATATATAAATGGATATTAAAGGATTGTAAATAATGTTGCTTATCAAACTGCTTTCAATCCATGTGTGCAATTTATTTAAATAATCCAGTTAGCTTTTTAAGTTACTTTAAAATGAAGCACCAAGGGTGCAAACCCTCAGTGTTACTATACACTAGCTAGCTATTACAAAGACCAAATGAGTAATTTATTTGAAGTAGTATCAATAGGTTTGTGCACGTTAATACATAGCTAAAGCTTGAGCAAGTTGATATGCAACTCAAAAAAGACAATCGCTTATTAAATGTCCAGTGCTACGTTTTGACGGTAATTCAATCTTTGGGAGGCAGCCATCTTCAAGATCAGTGTGACAGAATGACTGACTGACTGACAGACAAACAATATATAAGTACTGTATCCCTCTCACGCATGCATGCTGAGGGTTAAGAATGTTTATCACTTTTGGTTTTCAGCAGAATTGTATCCAGCATAAGCCCCTCTACAGTGTCCCAATGCAATAATATGGCATATGGTTCCACCATACTGAAATACATAAATACATTAAACATTTTGACCGTTTGTCCTAACGACAAACATTACTCTATAATAAACTTACTTCCTGATTGGAAGCCTAATTGTTCACATGCAATACCAGATTCTTGAGGACCCCATGAAGATCTACATACAGTTCCCCATTTTCTCTGTATACATATTTCTAACCGCCCTTCACTTGGGAGTACTCCTCCAACTAAGCGAATGTCTCCATGGCTGCAAGTATCTCCTATTAATGTAAAACATGAAGAACAAAAATGTCAGAAATGTGATTTAGTTATTTGGCTATACAGAGAAAGCAAACTATGCTCTTGCAATTATATATCTATATAATAATACACTCGTTTGTTAGTAATGCTGACAATGACAGTGTGCATTCATGAATAATTCATGAGCTGAACAGAGTTAAAAAAGAAAAAAATAGCAAGGAAACAAAGTAGCTAACTCCATGTCATATTTATACAAAATCAAGAGAAATCCGGTATGAAGGTATTTTGTATAGAGTAGGTAAAACAATTATTTTCCCATTCAGATAACGATGAATCTTTACCACTTAAGTACGTCAATGAAAAAGTGAAAAAAATGCACAGAAAGTACAGAGATTCCAAAAAGCAGTAGATAGAGAAGAGGGAATATATGAGTTGAAAAGAGGTATGAGAAACATTGGGACTGCTAAGGAAGAAAGAGAGCAGGAGAGGAAAACCATGGATACTTTATGCCACTGCACTCCAAAATAGAAAATGTTGGAGCATCAAGGTGCCACTGTATAGCAGGGTTCTTGCTAGTATTATAATAATAAGCTTGTGTGTCAGTAAAGACTATAATGAAGTATGTTTTCATGAATAATTAATTAGCTGATTCCAGTTGATAAATCGCCATCAGCATCTGTTAAGTGTCATATTGTATATAATGCTGTTGGAGATGCTGTATTCATGAATACAATGCTAAAAAAATATAAGCAAGAAAAAAGTGATAACAGTGCGTAAAGTTAGTAAAGTGGAATCATGATGATAATGACAGTGGTGTGTGCATTCATGGACAAATGGGTCAAAAAATAATAAGTTAAAGCGAAAAAAAAAATAAACTGATGTAACTCCACATAGTAGAGAATGATATTTTTTACATCTAGTATGACTATGTGGCAGGGTACTGGCTAGTATAGAGTATTATAGCTACCACATGTTACATGTTATTAAAATATCAGTGTACTGGTATGAAGGATTTTTAAAAATGATAGATACAGTGAAAAGTATGGGTATAAAATTCCTTAATATTGTGGTGATGGTCTACTGTTAATACCTAAAAAAATATTACTCAGTATTGAAAACAATATAATCATCTCACTTGATTGAATTGGTTGACAGCGTAAGAACACATTGCTATAATCATAGTATGTGGGAGTAGTTCTACAGTCTTGCAATCTATGTTCTGATCCAGTGCATCTAAGACCATGACTCCGTGGTACAGAACGTGACCCATGCTTCCATGTAATCTCTGAAAATTTAAATGAATAAAGTAATAAATTAGTTACATTTAAATCAAAATGGTTCTTATTATAATTATACAGATGTAACTAACTAGTGCTGGCAAGTTGATACAAATAAAGCTGTCTACAAGCTACTTCTGCATCATAATAATTCCAGGAGTAAAATGACACAGACTCCCAGATCCCATTATTGCACATCTGTAGTCCTCCTTCATATTCATCTAATCCACCATGAAGACGTATTCCTCCGGAACTACATCTTGGTGCTATAAGCACATCCAAAAATAAAGACCAATTTAAGTCTACACTTAACAGTTAAAAATGATTCAATTATAAAATAGAATAACTATTATTTGTAAATACATCTTATAATGTTTTGCATAAAGTTAAAAAAAAAAATTCACCAAACTAAGGTAATATAATGAGCCCACATAAAATGTGCATTCAATTAATCGTTCACATAAAAATGTGACCAGTTATTCCACTCATGAAAAAATTGAAAATTATTGAGATTTTAGTCTTACAAGAGAGAATTTTGTACGGAGTGCAGTGATACCTCATTTTGAATGTTCTATTACTCACAGGAGAAGATATATCCCAAAACCCTTCAAGGTGATTTAATATACTGTCTGAAGATTTATTGAGTTATAATGCCGCAATTGAAAATCGGAGCCGTCTGCAAGCATGCACTGTCAGAATGAATATTGTCCTCCCATGAATAGTGTCCCCCGGAGATTTTTTACTAGTGAATAGGTTCCTCCACCCCCCCTACAATACTCTCTAGTGGAAGGGGACTTTATTCATTAGTGAATATAGTCCGGTACGTATATTATAATGTCCCCTCCCCTCACCTTCCTCTAACCTTAACGCTTACCACGTGCTCGTCCTTGTTGTGACTTTTATTACCGTCGATGAGTAAGGAATTTTGTAAAATAAGTGACTCACACCACTGGGAGCCAATGTCACTCCTCCATAGTAAAAAATCACACTAAAATTGTGCTCTACAGGTTGAGAGGACTCTTTGCGCAACTATAACAATTTTAATATGTAACTGTTCCTAGTAAAGTTAGCTATAGCTTATTATTAACATAGTGATGCATTACGCATAAATAAATCCAATTGAGTTTGGTTAACATCTACCAAGCAGAAAAACTAGTACACAACTGTGTTCTATGTAAGCAAAGGGTTCAGAATAATTACACAATTGTAAAAGAAGTAAATGTAAAGGTAAAAGTTCGTTCAACATGGCTATAAGCTCAGCCTTACCTTCTTTATTCCAGTCGGAAGTATCAGCATAGTACAAATCGATAAGGTCGAGAATACCTTCAGTCCCAGTGTTCACAAAGTTACTGTCTGCTGTCAAAAAGATAAGAGCTCTTAAAAATATTTCGGTCCTTGTTACATCGTTGTATCTATAGTAACCAGCGGGAATTATTCCACAGGACTTCATGTGTGGATTCGTGTTAAATAAGAGTCAGTTTTTGTTTTATGTTTTGTGCCTGAAAAGCTCGTCCAACTGAACTAAAATTTAGTCGATAGATAGATCCAAGGCATTAGTTAAACAAATGAAGAAACAGTTGAAAACAATAGGACTTATAGACTTTCAAAACTCGCACACAGATTTTGAATTAATTTTACAACTGGTCACTTTTCTCATATCAGATAACAAATATAAAAAATTAATGAAAGTGTGAGTTGAGTTGATAAAGGGTATCACTTTTGAAGTAACATAAACCACTAACTGCCATTGCGTACTAGTCTAGTTACAAAATAAACAACTTATTTAATGTTAAATAACAATGTCCACATCATATGCAAACTTGCTGTAGTAATTTTGTATACTTACCAATATCACCACCACAATACAAAATGATTGACCTGAAGTAGTGTCCGTTATAATTTCTCTGACATGTAGAGCTAAATGAACTACTACAATGTGATAATCTACTTTCAATTCCATAACACCGATACGATAAGTTAGACTTTTCATATCCTTGGCTGTTAAAATAATATTGTCCAATACGCTTGTATCCTAAAAATGATGTATGCATGTTATTAAATTAGCATTACTATCTGAAACACCATTGGCTATTAGTACAAAACTTCAACAAATGTCATTTTGCATTACTATGCTACCTAGACATTAGAAATAAACATTCAAGATTTCTAGTTTTACTTTTGAATAAAAGTAGTGTGAGTAATAGCATAGGTAACCATGCTATTCTTGACTAATAGAATGAGTAACAAGATTGAAATAGCACGAGCTACAACTATTTCAATTGGTTTATGAGTACTATTGATCCCAAATAGTACAGGTTACCCATGCTATTATTGTTGAATAGTAGGCTAGCATATTCTAATATCATTTGAACTCTAGCTACACTGTATTGTTCACTCGCTCGTTCTATGGAACTTTGTTTTTTACCTACTGCTCCTCCTGGTCTGTTGAAAAAATTGTCTACTATGAGGTACAGATTCTGTGCTAAAGAATGACACTGTCTCCAACAAGATTGTACATTTTCAAGGCCAAAGCTTCACGCATGCGCACTTACCCGTACTATTTAATTTAGCTACCATGGTATTTCACTTAGTTTCCATGCTATTTCACTTGGTTACATGCTATTTCACTTGGTTATGTTCTATTCCACTTTCCCCTTGTGATATTAATTTAATAGCAATTTTTCCCATACATTTTTGAATGGGCAATTTATGCACCATACATAGAGCAACCTGTACTTTTGTATGTGTTCACATATGCAAGCATGTACATATATGCATATGTGTATACATCCATAGCACCATAATTTAATACACAAAAAAATGTATAATATATATAACACCATGTAATCATCATTCTAAAATTTACTTTAGTTTCAGTTTGAACGAAAACTAAAAAGCATCAAATGAAGTTGTTATTATGTTGGAGAGAGAAACCAACCAGCAATTAATTAAGCTTAACTTGTCTAAAAAGAAATTTTATCTTTATGCTTGTAATTGCTCAAGTTAAAGTCCTGGTACATTATAAGTACATCGTTTTTATTGATAATTATTTCCAGTTTAAACAACTTCACTTTCTCAAGATGATTTTATGGTAACAATAAATGGCCTGAAAATCTCTTAATCATCAGGGATACAGTTTTATTTTAACTGTTAATATTACCAATACTTTGAACAATTTTAGAGGAACAAATTGCATTTATCAATTATGACAGGCTCAGGAAAATCTTCAGCCTGGGGAAAATTTAGCTTCGTTGATTTCAACAACTGTTCTAATGATATTATATACCTATTAATATCCTACTTACAATTCATAGCCATTTACTCTCAGAAATACAATTCTTAGAAAAAAGAGTTATTTATCATTAATTAAAAAAAATGTTTCAAATCATTCCTTCTTGTTTGACCTTAATCACCAAGCTATGTAAAACAAGCTGGCACAACCACTGAGGCCAGCATTTAAAGTTTGCCAGGAATAAAAAGAAGATATTAAGGCTGATAATTGTATCACTAATCATTGTATCAAACTAAACTTGTACCTAATCCCGGATCTATCACATGTACCTTGTAAAAGTAAACATTTGTGAGCGAAATAAATCAAATAAAATAGCAATGATGGTAAATATAGATGTAATTTACAACTTTCAATGTTATTGTTAGTAGCACAATAAGACATTTATTAATTATTAATTCAAATTATATTATGTATTCTAACTTACAATTTTTATATGTCAAAGTATAGATATATATTTTTGCTTCAATATTTGGACACCAAAATACTAATCAGTAATAATCAAGAGTGGATTAAATGAACTATGTGCATATGATTCTTATCATCAATAAAATGAATATGTCTTTGGAAACAAATACATACTACATTTATAAAATATCACCATCATATTAAACTTTCTTACGTAGCTCTGAAGTGGGATAGTTAAGTTGTTTACAAGTCACAAACGAATTGAGGTCAGTCCACCGATAATTGTCATCACACACTCTAGCCCAAATTCCATTATTACATATTTCCACATAGCCATGTTGTGGTACAATACCTCCCGTCAAACGAACAGAGCCAGAGACACCTACATTCATGTACATAAAAAGTCATAAGATCATTTAGTAGTAATAAATGTTTCATTATGAAAAATTACTGTTGTGGAAAATTGTGAATTGCATAATGTCTGTACAAGGATGATATTAACTCTTATGTAAGTTTAAGCCATCGATGGGTTTTCACCACACAAAAAAATTCAAGTATAGTAACCGATCTCAGAAACTTCATTCCAGTAAAATTTGCACAGAATACAAAAACATTGTTCTTAACTTTGAGCCATCTTGATAAACAGCCCTAATATTGCAGATGCTTGTAGTGTACAAAGGGAGCTACTTTATAGCTAAGCAAAGAACTTGTGTAATTAATTACTCACATCGTTGGCATGTGACATGATAAAATGATCTACATGTAGGTACACTGAAATATGCTATGCCACAGTCATTCAAAGAAGTTTCATTTCCTTGGCAGTGCACCACATATGTAGAGTATGCCCTGTTAATGACTCTTCCATAATTGTTCTCTACAAAATAGAAATGATCATTGTGTTTCTCAAATACATGGTTTGTCAAACACATTAACTTATTACGTGTATAACTTGAGTAAGCCTCATAGCCAAGAACCCGACAAGTGACAGACAACATTCTAGTGAGAGATGCCCTGAAGCTATAGAAACTGCCTCCGTAGTAGTAGTAGTTGTTGTTGTGGCAGTAGTCACTCCATTCAGAATGAGCATTCAAATTTATTAGTTGAATAGTCCCATTATGTAGCCGAGCAAGAATACCATCATTATTTCCATTTACTACAAGAATTCATACAAACCAATTTAGTAATAAATTTGAGTACTATCGATATCAAGTCAATTCAATCCAAGATATATTGCTAAAGTTGAAATCTTCACTACTCTTGGTCAGGTATATGGCTAATAGCTACAAACTAACCTTTTCTGGGCTGTTGCAGTATACAAATACAAGCTACAAATACAACCACCAGGGCTTTCATTTTGTCCCACTAGACTCACTGAGCTGAATGAGTACAATTTTAATGCAGCCTATATTTAATCCCATTAGTCTCTCAAGCCCGACCGTCGGAGACTCCGGATGAACGCGTCATAACGAATCATAACGGAGTCGAGCGAGAAAATCGCGCAGGACGGTGTTCCCCCACCCCCCACCCCCACGAATATGGTCTCCCCTAGACCATTGTTCATTAGTGAATGTTGCCCGTTCATAATAATGCCGCCCCGCCCACCTTCTTCTAGCCCGCGCTCCTCGTTGTGGATTTTTATCAAGGCGGATGAGTATGGCTTCTTTCGTTGTTACTGATGGAGTCTATCTTGCTAATATTGTAGAAATTTGATTGTTTATATTGTCAAGCTACATTGTGAAGTTAATTTTTATAAACAACGTCAGCATTAGTTCTGTCGTATAGTTGCACGTTTGGGATTACATTGTCTAGTGTTTGCTTCTCACCATCCACCAGATTATAAGCAAACTGTACATAGATGTATTTTCCTGTTTTTAGCTAATAATCATTGATGAAACTGGGTAACAAGTTCTAAGCAAGGATAACAATTGGTAGGAGCATTGTAATGAAGGATGGAGGCAGGCTTGAGGAAAAGAGAAGGTGCACACTTGCTACAATAAGAACCTTTACACAGTATAGAAATCAGTCATCTATGGAATATTATTTAATAGAAGGTTTAAGATTATAGCATAACAAAAAAAACACCCAATGGAAAATTGAAGGAAAAAATCCTTAGCTGAGTCATCAGTGTTGATATTTTTTAACACAAATTTCTTGTCTTTGCATGAGTAGTTGTCCACTTCATGTATGATATGGGCGACTATTGATATGTTGGGATGCTGGAGGATAAATAAACTCTAAAATTGCTTTTTCCTACTGACACTTGAAAGTTTTCTTTGATATGTGATAACATTTCAAGTTACGTTTCATGTTAAAAATTTATATTTAAAATAATGTTATAACTATAATGAACTAAATTAGACTTATAAAGCTATAGAGGTTTCAGTATAATACAGTTATCTCATAAGAAAGACTAAACACAGGAGGCACACACATATAAACAAACAAATGCAGCTGCTACAGAAAAAAGGTGATGTATATAAGCTAGACTATATTCAGTTAAGTTACATAAAGTTTGTGAGTTAAGGTTGTGAGGGGTGAGGGCATCTGGTTAGCTCCGTGGGCATTAAGCTCACTGGTACCTGAAGACCTTAACAGGATGTGAAGAGTAAGCTAGGCTCCTCACCAATCCCTCTCAGTCAACAAGGAGCACTTAGGGTTTAAGCCAAGAATTGAACACGACTAAGAAGGCTACGGGCAGGCAACGGGCATGCATCAGGCATTTTGTATAGCGTTCATCGAAACATACCCAAATTAAAATACAAACAAACACACATACTACTATAGTATGTCCAAGTTGAGTTAGCGCGGTGAAAACCGTTAATAACTTTTGAACGGAAGTAGCTACGCTTCCGGGTTTGTACCATTCGAAAGCTCGTGCCGAAGCGGTCCAGAAATTTCGGAGCGGGCGGGAAAGTGCAGTTCCAAAACTCAATAGAAAAGTCTATGGGAATAAATAAAACCATACGTTTCCCGCGCTACACGCGGCGGGATTTAGTCACGCGCTCAAACCGGGCCAACCACGTGCGCAGCCTCAGAGACAATTTGTAAACTAAAAGCAGTCGTAGTTAGGTGACTTCTTTCTACCCTTCTGCTTGACATTCTGGTTCACTTTAGGCTCAAGACTTGTTGCTATTCAAGGCTACTAACAAGAGCAAGCTACAATGTGAGGTAAGTTTGTAACAGGAGTTTTTTGTCCACTCAGATTTTCTTACCATTTTATAGGGCCTATTTATTTAGAACTCGGCCAATTTACTGTTTGCTGACCAAGATAATAAGATATACAATTCATCATGGACTCTATATGCCACTATTTATGCTTTAGCTGTCCATTACTCCTCATATCTATATAGGTACAGTTCTCTATGGTTGGGGATACTATTGACCACCCTCCAAATTCAACTGCTGCTTGTATCTACCACAATTTCTACATGTAATCATAAAATCATATAATATATATTGTATATGTCATTATAAAATTATATTAATTATGTCAATTTTTTTGTATAATTAAAAAAAAGTTGAAATTTAACAAGTAGATAGAAAATATAGTAAAATCATGAATAAAATGATATGAATGATTCAGTATGAAGGACAAAGTAATAGCTACTAGAATGTGTGTGGTCATAGCTAACGGTGATGTACTGGATTCTTCACATTACTGTTGAGTACTTCAGAAGTTCATCACACCAAGAAAGTAAGAATAGAGTTTAAATACACGCTTAAGCACACAACAATCAGACTTACTTGAGGAGGCTTTCAGCCGCGGTCCTGCGCTTCTTTTTCTCAAAGATTTGTATTACATTAGTAGCTTCGGATCGCCCTCCGCAACCTTCAGCCAGTTTTAGCGCACAACTAGAAGCTCGTATAAACGATAAACTGGGTATAACCGAGCATATATTGAATACAGCCGCGGTAGAAACTGCCATAGCTTCTTTTTCATTTCAACAAGTAAACTTACGGTAATAATGCGCACCTTAGACCCGCCCCGTTTTTACTGTGGGCGTCGACGTTTTCGCGCGTTTGAGCTACTACTGTCATGTGATCTTAATTGGTTTCCGGTTTCGCCAAGTGCATTCCTCTTTTGCCACATTTGTGGTCGCGCTAACTCAACGTGGACATACTATAGCTTACTATTACAGCTTGCACATGCATCTAGTAAAACACTACTAAACAGTACAATACAATCTCTAACTAATCTGTTTTCTGTTCTTCTCTAGTCTTCACTCTTTTCTCTTCTTTTTCTTCTTCCTCTTCTTTTCCTCATTCTGGGAGGCTGGACCCACAAAGGTAACACATCAAGCATTATCTCAATTTAAAATTATACTTTATCCTCTATCTTTTTAATGAACACTAGTAGTTTGCTACCTGTACGTTAATGAGTTAGCCTTGGAGATAATAATTGTAGTAATTCTGTATTCTGTGATAAATTTAAGAAAGATTGTTCTGAAAATATATCTTGTTACATACTATGTATCTTAATAGTACAGTAGCATATTTATAAATTATATTTAATATAATGTCTTGATTTTAACATAAAATAATATCCCATTGATATTATAGTAGTTTTTATGCTGTTTAATTTATTTTTATTACTACAAATTTTATTTTAAAACCTAAGTATTGTTTACAATAGCAAATTTAACTTCAAAATGGATTTTTTGTGAGCACGCAATAGAATTTAGCATGATGTGTTACATTAAATGAAAATTAAACCTTAGTTGTAATATAGTACTATGGGTGTGACAAAAGGTTAAACTTTCAATTTTCAATACTATAAGTTTATCATTATGTCATATTATATAACTATGCACCCATAGTACTATACAACTAAGCTATGACAAAATGCTAAACAACTTAATTTAATTCCTAATACAAAATGTTGACAGTCTTTGATAAGCTACTGCCAGACTCTCACCAGAGAAATGAAAGTCCTGTCTGTTGAACATTTTCACAATCATGTTAATTGGACTTGCACATTTATCTTAATTAAGCAGTATTTATTTTACTACATTATTTTTATCTATAATAACTATTAGTACAAAATGATGGAATAGAAAAAATTATTTTCTTCATACAATTCTATTAGTTAGCTACCAACGCAATTGGAATTATAGTTGTCCTTTTACAGATTAAATAAATTGTTTTGTTATTTTATAATGTTATAATGATGTATCAAAACTTACAAATTAACTGGGCTATAATGTTTAAGTCCCTATTGTCTAAGATAATGAGATAAAATATAGCTATTGGAAGCATTGTTGTTGTTTTTAATAATAATAGTGATGGGTTTATCATATGCCAGATAAAGTTATGCATTCGATAAAGTTATCAAATTTGAAATAATTAGCTAAGCATGATCTTCGAAGTCACAAACATGTTTTTAAGTAAATACATATTATTGTGATCTTGATTACCAAACAACAAAATAGTTTATTGGATATTTGTCCTAAAATTATGAAAACTCTTTTGGCTGTTATCAAAACTTCTCCAGCCTGTTTACAGGCACAATTTCTGTAGACAACAATTTTTCCAATTGACATTTATTTTGACTGAATAAGAAAAACTCCATGGACTATTAATTTATTAGCTGTAACTTCGATGCAAATAATGCTACGTATAATGTAACAAACTACTAAATACAACATAATCCTGTGCATGCTCATGTTTTAGACTTGTCGTTGTTAGTTATAGATTTTTACATAATAGTTACAAACAATTATATTAATTATTAATAAAAACATGGCATATAATAGACTAGATAGTAAGATTCTCGGGGAAACTATTTAGATACACCATTATTAACACTTGGCTTAAAATACCTTTAATAGCAGTTGAACAAATTCCATCGAATCAAAATACCTTGATGTTCTTACAGACTCATGTAAACACAATATGATCATGTCACACTTGAGATATTACTGAAACTAAAAATTGCACCTAACTCTAAAATAAAATAATTACTATAAAGCTCTTGTAAAATAATTCTACAAAAAATCTACAAAAAAAAATATTCCATAGAGCAAGTCACATGAAAAACAATTGTGAGAGAAACGAAAATACTTGATTATTTCTCCAATGATGAGCAAAAAAGACACCATAATGTATTACCAATGGAGATATGCAGAGGTCATTTTTAATCTAATCTGACTCGGAATAGGAAATAAAAAGTCACTAATCCTACCCAGCATCAGAGAATTATAGCATTTGGCATTTCAAGCATTGTTATTGTTTTTTAATAATATTACATGTGACATGTTTTTCATATGCAAGATGAAGTCTTAAGCATCCTAAGAAATTCATATTCAAAAAGTTGGCTTCGATTCTTCTGTTCATCTAACCAAAAGCAAGATTAAATGAAAAAGTCCTAATATAATGTACCTGTTTCTGGCTAATTAGTTGCACATTAGAGGTCAAAAGGATTCACTCGCTATTGGAAATAAACACTTACAACTGCATGCATTCGATAAAGGCATTCTTTGCATGTTTCTATTGTACCACAAGCTAGTATTCATACTATACTATTAGTGTGACTCTACAAAATGTACATTGGATTTACAAAATAATAATCACATATCTCTATGACTAAGTGAAGTATAGCTCATTATATTGTCTATTTTCACTATCTCTTGCCTTTTCCAACAAATAAAACTGTACAAATTTATATGCAACATTTAGTAATAAAATTTATTACATCAATTATTATTATTATGACAAAATAACTATTGGCAACCAATGAGCTATGTTTGGATACAACAGCTAGCCAATAGTTTACAACTTCAATAAATAAGTCACACTTAGTCGGTCAAACTGTTTACACCTCCATAGACCATGTTGGCAGATAATGAGATATTTCTAATAGCATATGAACAACAATGTTATTAAAGGCAATACTACAACAATGCAAAGGTACTTACATCCATATATTCATACTCATTATCTGATGACTTATTCTTCTTTCTGACCGATAATGAAGTCATACTCTTTTCACTCTTTTCAACAGGCACCTCATAATCTAATGGTGTTGTCTTTAGTCCTTTAGCATTATTGTGGGTTTTCAAATTGGATTCATGATTACTTTCTTTAACAGAAGTCGTAGTATTTAAGTGTGCAGGTGAGATTTAGCTTTTCCTATAATAGATTGATTGTATTGCAAATACAGAGCTTAGTTTATAATTTATTAATAAGTTATATATTACTACCTTGCCACAATCTGCCAAATTCCTCATCAATAATATTTTAATCTGTACTTACAATAACATCTATTACTTAGACTTATAAGTGTAACAATCAATATCATGCATGCTTAGGGTTCTCATTCAATATATACAAACTATCATGTGCTTTAATATGTTAATTATTTTATGGGTCAAACCAACTGAAGACATCTGTTGATAATATCAAAAGTTTCATTTTGAACTCTCCAAAATGTTCTAACACATAATTGTTACCTTAACTTTTTAATGGTTCCTCTAAAATGTGAGCCATACATACCCTCTGAACAACTTCTGATAGTCTTTCACAATAATCAATATTTTACTTTGCAATAATTAAACAAGTCAGTTACCATAACTCAACAGTAAACAATGATTACTACCAGTAACTTACTGATAATATTATTAATTGTATGTTTCAAGTGGTTTAGTGTACGTGTCAGATATGCATTTATGTAAATTTTTTAAAATTATAAGCGAAATATTAAGTTACATAGCTATAACTATTGTACTAAAAATAATTGATAGAGCACTAACAATATATTTCCATTGCTTTTACCATTTTAGATCAACATGGCAAGTTGTTAGTAGCTATTAGCTAGTTAAATTTCACTTGTAATAATTCCAAATACATTTTGCCAAACGTTTGATTTACAGTCTAGTAAGCAGAAGTTGTACATTATTTGTGACATTTAACCACCATTGTGGGTGTGACCACAAGTGTACGCAGTTATTGCTAAAGAATAAAATGTTTGTATTGCCCCAATTAAATTCATTGTAACACTCTCCAGCCTAATCATCCTAGCTACATTTATAAAGAAATTACAATAGAGAAAGCTAACTTATATTCGACTCCAAATACCTGTTAGTTCAAACTTTTTGTAATTTCATAAGCTTTCAGAGCTTGCATTTTTTATCATGACTCATAATTAGCTATTATGTCAAAATATTCAGTATTGAGCTATTCAGTCTATTCTAAAAACAAAATATACACAATGAATAATTTCAAGTTTAACTATTGCCTCATTCAATATTATACAAACTTGAAATAAAGAATTTTGACTCAAATGAACTACAAAAATACCGACACAGTTATATGATGAAATTTGAATTAATTAGCTAAGCATGAAGTCACAAACATGTTTTTAAGCAAATATATATTGCTGTGGTCATCTTGATTTCCAAACAACAAAATAGTTTATTGGATATTTTGTCCTTAAATTATGAAAACTCTTTTGGCTGTTAACAAAACTTCTCCAGACTGTTTACAGACACAATTTATGTAGACAATAATTTTTCCAACTGACATTTATTTTGATTGAATAAGAAAATTCCATGGACTATTAATTTATTAACTATCACTTCAATTCAAATAATGCTACACATAATGTAACAAACTACAAATACAACATAATCCTGTGCGTGCTCATGTTTTAGACTTGTCGTTGTTCGTAGATTTTACATATAGATAAAAAAAATGATATTAATTATATAAAAAAAAAGCTTATAATAGTCTAGATAGTTAGATTCTCGGGACACCATTATTAACACTTACAGGCTTAAAATATTTAAATAGCAGTTGAACAAATTTCATCAAATCAAAATTCCTTAATGTTCTTATAGACATATTTAAACACAATATGATCATGTCACACTTGAGATATTGCTGAAACTAAAAAATTGCACCTAACCCTTTTTCAATAAAAATAATTACTATAAAGCTCTTGTAAAAGAATTCTACAAAAATTCTACAAAAAAAGATTCTATAGAGCAAATCACATGAAAAACAATTGTGAGAGAAACGAAAATAGTTGATTATTTTTCCAACTATGGGCAAAAAAGACACAATTTTATTACCAATGGAGATATGCAAAAGTTGTTTTAAATCTGATCTGACTCGGAATAGGAAATATAAGTCACTAATTTTACCCAGCATCACAGAATTATATAGCAATTGGCTTTTCAAGCATTGTTGTTGTTTTTAATAATATTACATGTGATGCGCTTTTCATATGCAAGATGAAATCCCAAGAAATTCATATTTAAAAAGTTGGCTTCGATTCTTCTGTTCATCTATCCAAAAGCATGATTAAATGAAAAGTCCAAATAATGTACCTGTTTCTGGCTAATTAGTTGCACATTAGAGGTCAAAAGGATTCACTCTCTATTGGAAATAAACACTTACAATAGCATGCATTCGATAAAGGCCTTCTTTATACTACTATTAGTGTGACTCTACAAAATGTACATTGGATTTACAAAATAATAATCACATATCTCTATGACTAAGTGAAGTATAGCTCATTATATTATCTATTTTCACTATCTCTGCCTTTTCCCACAAATAGAACTGTACAAATTTGTATGCAACATTTAGTAATAAAAATGTATTACATCACCTATTGTTATGACAAAATAATTATTGGCAAGCAATCAGCTATGTTTAGTTACAACAGCTAGCTAACTGTTTACTACACAAATACGGTCATTGCTTAGGCATTCAAACTTTTTTTTGCATCTTGGAAGATGTTTTTACCCTCCATAGACAATGTTGGCAGATAACAGGATATTCTAACATCATACAAACAAAAATGTTATAAAGGCAATACTACAACAATACAAAGGTACTTACATCCATATGTTCTTAATCATGATCTGATGACTTATTTATGACTGATAATGAGGTCATACTCTTTCCACTGTTTTCAATAGGCACCTCATAATCCAATGGTGTGGTCTTTAGTTGTTTAGCATTATTGTGGGTTTTCAAAATGGATTCGTGATTACTTCCTTTAACAGAAGTCACAGTATTTAAGTGTGCACGAGAGATTTTGCTTTTCCTACAATAGATTGATTGTATTGAAAATATAGAGCTTAGTTTATAAGTCTTTAATAAGTACCTTAAAGTTTTAAATAGCTACTTATATCTATGTAAGTATAGGACCAAATATTCAAAAGCGAACTCAATTCAGTTCTATAATATCTGAACACAGTACAGTGTACATAATATGCTTTTTTACAGACCCGTTTAGGTGAGAAAGTTTCAATCTACATAATATGTTCAAGCCAGAAAAATACATTTAAGCTCAACTTAGCTATGAAAACAGTTAAGGGTCCATTTGTTAAACTTTGAAAGGTATTGTGCACGGCATTCAAATCTTGAAAACAAACAGCACTGTTGTAGACATTAAGACCTGATGTTTGCCAAACTTAACACTAGCAGTGAAAGTGTTAGTTTGTCAATGATAGTCAGGATTACAAAACAAGAAACTTTGCAGTAAAATCCTGATAATGTTTTGTGCTGTCAGCACACTACCTCTTGTAGACAATACTTTTTCTTACTGACATTCTATTTTGATTGACAAGTGTATGCAGTTATTGCTAAAGAATAAAATGTTTGTATTGCCCCCATCAAATTCATTGTAACACTCTAGCCTCATCATCCTAGCTACATTTATAAAAAAAATTACAATAGAGAAAGCTAACTTATATTCGACTCTTAAACACCTGTTATTAGTTTTTATAACTTGATGCAATTTCATAAGCTTTAAGAGCTCATTTTTTATCATTACTCCTAATTAGCTATTATGTTGAAATATTCAGTATTGAGCTATTCAGCCTGTTCTAAAGACAAAATATACACAATGAATAATTTAAAGTTTTACCACCTCATTCAATATATACAAACTTAAAATAACTCAAATGAGCTACAAAAATACCGACATTGTTATATGATGGAATTTGAATTAATTAGCTAAGCATGATCTTCAAAGTCACAAACATGTTTTTTAAGCAAATTCATATTGAGAATTAATATCTCTTAGAATTAAAAATACTTGAAGTGTTGGTGTGTAAATATCAATAATGATTTCAAAACAACAAAATAGTTTATTGGATATTTGTCCTAAAATTATGAAAACTCCTTTGGTTGTTAACAAAACTTCTCCAGCCTGTTTACAGACACAATCTCTGTAGACAACAATTTTTTCAACTGACATTTATTTTGATTGAATAAGAAAACTCCATAGACTATTATTTTATTAGCTATCACTTCAATTCAAATAATGCTACACATAATGTAACAAACTACAAATACAACATAATCCTGTGCATGCTCATGTTTTAGACTTGTCATTGTCAGTAGATTTTACATATAGTTACAAACAATTATATTAATTATTTTAAAAAACATAGCATATAATAGTCTACATAGTTAGATTCTCGGGGAAACTATTTAGATACATCATTATTAACACTTAGAGGCTTAAAATATCTTAAATAGCTGTTGAACAAATTCCATCGAATCAAAATTCCTTGATGTTCTTACAGACTCATGTAAACACAATATGATCGTGTCACACTTGAGATATTACTGAAACTAAGAAATTGCACCTAACTCTTTTTCAACAAACATAATTACTATAATGTTCTTGTAAAGAATTCTACAAAAATTCTACAAAAAAAAAGTTCTATAGAGCAAGTTACATGAAAAACAATAGTGAGAGAAACCAAAATACTTGATTATTGTTCCAACTATGGGCAAAAAAGATACCAGAAGATTATTTCTCCAATGATGAGCAAAAAAGACACCATTTATGCATTACCAATGGAGATATGCAGAGGTCATTTTTAATCTAATCTGACTCGGAAGAGGAAATAAAAAAGTCACTAATCCTACCCAGCATCTGAGAATTATATAGCATTTGGCATTTCAAGCATTGTTGTTGTTTTTAATAATATTACATGTGACGTGTTTTTCATATGCAAGATGAAGTCTTAAGCATCCTAAGAAATTCATATTAAAAAGTTGGATTCGATTCTTCTGTTCATCTATCCAAAAGCAAGATTAAATGAAAAAGTCCTAATATAATGTACCTGTTTCTGGCTAATTAGTTGCACATTAGAGGTCAAAAGGATTCACTCGCTATTGGAAATAAACACTTACAACTGCATGCATTCGATAAAGGCATTCTTTGCATGTTTCTATTGTACCACAAGCTAGTATTCATACTACTATTAGTGTGACTCTACAAAATGTACAGATTTACAAAATAATAATCACACATCTCTATGACTAAGTGAAGTATACCTCATTATATTATCTATTTTCACTATCTCTGCCTTTTCCAACAAACAGAACTGTACAAATTTATATGCAACATTTAGTAATAAAATTTATTACATCACCAATTGTTTATGACAAAATAATTATTGGCGAGCAATCAGCTATGTTTAGTTACTAACTGTTTACTACACAAATACGGTCATTGCTTAGTCATTCAAACTTTTTTTGCATCTTGGAAGATGTTTTTACCCTCCATAGACAATGTTGGCAGATAACAGGACATTCTAACATCATATAAACAAAAATGTTATAAAGGCAATACTACAACAATACAAAGGTACTTACATCCATATGTTCTTAATCATGATCTGATGACTTATTTCTGACTGATAATGAGGTCATACTCTTTCTACTGTTTTCAATAGGCACCTCATAATCCAATGGTGTGGTCTTTAGTTGTTTAGCATTATTGTGGGTTTTCAAAATGGATTCGTGACTACTTCCTTTAACAGAAGTCACAGTATTTAAGTGTGCACGTGAGATTTTGCTTTTCCTACAATAGATCGATTGTATTGAAAATATAGAGCTTAGTTTATAAGTCTTTAATAAGTACCTTAAAGTTTTAAATAGCTACTTATATCTATGTAAGTATAGGACCAAATATTCAAAAGCGAACTCAATTCAGTTCTCTATAATATCTGAACACAGTACAATGTACATAATATGCTTTTTACAGACCCGTTTAAGTGAGAAAGTTTCAATCTACATAATATGTTCAAGCCAGAAAAATACGTTTAAGCTCAACTTAGCTATGAAAACAGTTAAGGGTCCATTTGTTAAACTTCGAAAGGTATTGTGCACGGCATTCAAATCTTGAAAACAAACAGCACTGTTGTAGACATTAAGACCTGATGTTTACCAAACTTAACACTAGCAGTGAAAGTGTTAGTTTGTCAATGATAGTCAGGATTACAAAACAAGAAACTTTGCAGTAAAATCCTGATTATGTTTTGTGCTGTCAGCACACTACCTCTTGTAGACAATACTTTTTCTTACTGACATTCTATTTTGATTTAATATGAATATTTTTCAATCTTACAAATTAAATTATCACTTCAGAGTAGAAATACACAATATAAAAGCCACAAACTAAAGTTATTAACAAAAGAGACAGTATTATTCCGTGTATTCTCACCATTTTATTCAACTGCAGTATATTCTTACATATGTATATAAGACAAAATACCATTAAATTATTACATATTCTTCAAAAAGCCAAAACACATATAGTTCTAATAACATATGCAGTAAGATTCTTTACAACAACATATCACAACATAAAGCCTATCCCAATGTTCATGCCCATGAGCCACTGATTTAACAAACCACTCCCCAATCATCACAGGTGTTACTAATGAAAAAATCATTATGCAAGTGTGCGCTGTCACAATTACATTGTACAAATGGTAATCCCCAACATTCGGCATATGTCCTGGATAAGTCCCAGCAAATCAACACACTATGCTAGAAAGTTAGACTGCCATCATTGCAAGAAATGACACACCTCTGTTGTAAATGGCTCCCATTACCATGGGCAACTAACACTACATGGATACTTTATGTAAAATCATTAGGTGAAAATCGGGACCACCTGAAAATGAATAAGATTCATGAATCTATTGTCACTTCCTTAATGTTCCATACATTGTTTCAGTATGTTGTTTATAAGCAATCATAGTTTTAACCGAATGTGTTACCTTTTTCTTAATTTATTAATTAATATGAATTGCACTAACTTATTTGTTAATTTTAATTCAAAGGAAATAATATTATAATTTTTGTAAAAGGAAGAGTTAAAGGATTATAATTTCTGATAAGGTGAAGAAAATGGTAAAAACGCAATAGCATACATACATACATACATTATATATATATACATACATACATACATACATACATACATACATACATACATATGGATGGACAGACAGGCAGGCAGACAGACAGACAGACAGACTGACTGACTGACTGACTGACTGACTGACTGACTGACTGACTGACTGACTGACATTGTCTCTTATGTTTAGCATTTTTACAACTGGTTTTCATCAGATACCGCACTCTTGTCCATACTTCTTTTTTTAACATAATGTAGACTTCATATAGCTGGGCTACTTTAGTATTGCAATAACAACTTTTTGAAATACTTAGCAAATTATAGAGAACAAGTTCATAATTTGGTCATAAAATGTCAACACAAATAGTTATTTGAGTATGTGAATATGTTAGAAATGTGATTATTGATTTACAGATCTCTAATTATCAATTAATAGTTCTTTCAGTTTGACTAACCAAATTTCTATATTATGCACATCCAAAGATAAGCCAGAATGAGTTTATCTACTAGTGCAGTCTCCTCCACTAATGTTAATATAGTTTCATATTATTATCTTATTATTTATAAATAAGATTCTCTTGAGATAATTCAAGATTGTCAATTTATCAAAATTTGAAGTCCCTTACAAGTTATTAATTTTTACAGCACTTTTACTGTAAGTTGTAGAACTAGGTGTTTACAACCATGGATTTCAGCAACCTTTAGAAACATTGTAACCTAACAACTAATTTGTTCAGTTTCAGAAACTTTGATATTCATTCCAAATTAAATTAAACAATACAAATAATTTTAAATATTAATTTTTACAAAAAAAAATTTAAATAATATGATACTATTAAGTTTACATTCTCAAAGATTCTTGCTACTGATTATAATTTGCTGACACAAAAACAATAATTCAAACAGTCAGTCATTAGTAAAGAAAGTTGTTAGATCCTTGCAAATGTACCACGCCCATAACCAACATTTGGAGACATTTCAATATCTTCCTGGGGGGCCTATTAAGTAATTATTACACAAATTATAGTTACAATAATATTATTATTTCAGTATTATATATTCTGCAAATTTCAGTATACATACACACAAATATTGGTGTGAATTAACAATGGACTTACTAGATAATAGTGATATTGTTCTGTGACTAAGGTAATTGCTCTTTAAATAAACTCTACATTTTGTATTTGTGGCAATATCTTCTTAAGAGTTTATTATTAGGGCCCAAAAAAGTCCGGAATTTAGCCGTCTGTTTTTTTTAGGCATGTTGGATATCATCAAACATAACATCATTATACAAATGCAAAATATCAAACAAATTATTATTATGAATTTTTATTAATTATTTTAATATTTTTAAAGCTCACCAATATTACTATATAGATTGAATGAGTGAATTACTACACATCATTTCATCAATAGCAAATTCTCACCTCTACTGGTTCATACACAGGTTGTCTATCACGTGGTGGAATTCGTCTAGCTTCAGATGATAGAGGTGCGTGCCTGTTGACAGTACTAGGATTAGCGTATTCGGGAAGTTCCATATCATTAGCAGCTTCATTTATGCTTGAGTGAGGAACGTATTGGGATCTGACTGCATTGACACCTATGTGTTGATTTGTTAGCGTCACGAGATCTTTGCTTGTTTTCTGACGCCTGTAGAATTAAGCAGAGTATTTACTATAAGATAATTACAAATTGAATATTGATATTTGTATTGTATATAGCTGGAAAAACAAAGGAGTGTATGGCAACATGAAAATAATAATAGTGATGAAATTATCTGAATTATTATTATTAATATTTTTATGAAAGTTAAAGTACAAAAAAAAACCCAAAATCATCTGAACAAGTGCTTATCACATAAATTCAAAAATAGTAGTTATGTATTATAACATTACTCACTTCACACAATATGCCACTGCTAAAACTCCAATACACATCAAAATTCCAGCAGTGAATGAACAGACAGCAATTACAATTGTATATACCGAAAATATCCCACTACTTGGATTAGGATTTGTCAATGTAGACTGTACACCACTACCATTGTAGAAAGTCACTTCTTCTATTACAATGTCACTTCTCAGAGCTAGACTGTTAAAGGACAGTGACGACTCTCTGAACATCCTCTCTGCTATTCTGGTGGCAGTCTGTTCTCCACTTTCACTGGAGTATACAATAGTTGAGTTGAAAATACCAATACTGGATTTATCTTGGGGGCAATGGATAGTTGTGCTCTTAAAGTCAACTTCACTAATGTCGCAGTCACACATTTTTCCAATAAAATTTGACATGTCTCGAATGATCGCATCTATAAACTCCTACATGTATATAGGTTTTAGAATAAACTATATAAAAAATTTAACAGGATCATTTTTATAACAGCTTTAAGTTTAATCTTGATATGCATGATTATCATGTTATGGCAGGAGATTTGGTCCAGTGCAAATTTTAATTTTTCATACAACCTTCACTAGAATAAGTGAGCATATAAGTACAATAAGAATTGGCAGTGATAGCTACTATATATTACATACTAGAGAATAGCATGAGTCTGTTGGCTTTGTATTTACATGAGTGTTGTTACTATACGGCCAATCAGACAAGTGATATTCTGCACTATCCAATAAATAACAATTTATTATATGCTACTGATGTGTGTATATTGTGGGAACAAGTTTCTTGTGCACGAACAATTCTTAGAGGGAGGGGGGATAATGGGGGGCATAATAATCCAATGCGAAATCTATAAACACAGGTGATATGGAAAAAAAATTGCCTTAAAGAAAAATCCTGTTTATTATATTGCATTCCTATGTGGCAACAGGTATTAGTTCCTGTTCAGTACATAATAAATGCATTTAACACGTGGGTATGTATCTGTGTAATGCATATGTTCAATCTAATAATACCTGCTTCTCCTCACAGTTCTCTTTTGTGTCTTTAAAGCTCAGCAGAACTTCAATATCCACTGCATGAATATAATCAACATAAGAGAAAATAAACTTATATCTAAAACTGTATTTTATACTAACACATTAAGCAAAATAGCTCATAGTTTCTACACATGCGAAGGTAATACATAATCTGTTCAATTTTTTTACTTCACTATTGACATTCCTTATAATGTACCTTTATCCTTTAAATAGAGTGATTCATTGAAGAGTACACCACTGGCATTCAGGACACAATAATAAACTCCAAATGGATTAGCAATGTTCTTGTTGCTTACAAACAGCTCCACATGATTGGATGAACTATCCTTTAATGTCACATTTTCTTTCTCGATGTAAATTGTGCTAAATTCTGGAATATCTACGGACCCTTCACATTTCAAAACTGAAGTCTCGGTGGCAAATAATTCATACTTATTAGCACTAAAAACATGAGATTCTTTTTCTGTGTAAAAATAATTTAGTATAAATGATAAAAGAACAATATTGTACATTGACAGTCTAAGATTGAATAAATAACTAATAATGTTATGAGCTATGTACTTTATCTGTATTCATTTATAGTGGCAAAATTAATATCATCTGAGTGAACTACACTATTGCTAATACTGAGACCAACTACAAAACCAACAACAAAAAATAGTAACAAAAACAACAACAACAATAACAAAAACAACAAAAACAACATCAACAACAATAATAATAATAATAATACAAATAATAATTATAATAATAATATAGTTTACCATAATATACAATTTGTAGAAATTTCTTCTCTGCCACTATACTGTATTATGTATAAAGGTGGGTTAGTTATTAAGTCGTAATAGGATGAACAATTTGACCTGAAATCTGATGAATACCTTAAAATTAACCACACTTCATACATCCCAGCATCTGCCGAACTACCCTCAGTGAGTTCAACAGTATCGGTCCATACTGCTGCATCACCTAGCAGTGACTGAGTATAGAACCTTGAATGTCTATTATTATAGATGTACACTATGTATTCATTCTTGAAGTACTGATTTGACTCTCGTGATAAGTCGACTGTAACCTTCAGTGAAACTCTCTCATTTGCTGTATAATAAATATTTGCTTCAGACTCAAAGTTTGCAGAAACAGAAAGTTTTGGATAAGCAGTGGTCAAATCTGAAAAAAAAATAGAATAAAATTCCAATATCATTAATTAAGGTCTTGATTGTACACATATGACATGCAGATCCACATAACAGTTATTTCTTGTCACTGCTGATGTTGTGGTAGGTACTGCCTACTGTGGTATTCGGTATAATGTAAATAATGTAAGTCAAGTCAACTCAGAAATAATTAGGAAATTAGTTTCATTCCCTGCAATCAACAGTAGATTCACACATTCCATCTACTTATCTAATAGTACTGATTGCACTGAATGAATACTTCACATCTTGATATGTATTATTTCATATTCCTGCCTGTTTGTGAATGTAGAGTGGTGTGGTGTGACTTTGAAATAATATTCAGTCTTAGAGAATATTGCCAATTCTGTGTATTATTATCCAAAATCAATAACATTACACACATTCTATCTAATCATCTACACTTAATTTAAATTTTTAAAAATTTTAATCAAATATTTGTGTAAATTCTAGTACAAGCTTTTAAATGAGGTATTACCTTTAGGGAAATGAGCAGTTTTGAAAACTGGGTAACCGCTGAGTCCTTCCAATAAGAATTCTTCACATAAATTATTTTGAGGAATAACCAGAAATTGTTCATACCTGACCTTGTACCCAGAAAGACCATACGCTGTAGCTACTAATGATGCACTATCTCCCATATAGTTGTAAGTAGAATTTCTAGATATTAGGTAGCTGTTATAATACAAGACAAGCTCAGTCATAACACCATCTAATAGACTGACATTAGTCTGTGTGGTCAGATGTACTGACCCATTCCTTACAACTAGGTTGCCATTTTGAATTATATCTGGAGAATATAAACAAAATGAAAACCTAATGAAAAGTGCATATAACAACACTATTCAATTTTTACCTTCCACTTCCAGAATAAAATGGTCTTTACCTAAAACAAAATTATTTGCTGATATTTCACAATAAAGAACATTCAGTTTAGTGTAATCAAATTCAATGTTAATGGATGTATTTTTTCGTGATGATATAAACTGGTTATTGATATTCCAGCGATATCTTAATGATACAGATTCTCCCAATTCTGGACTTAGATTGCAATCAAAATATGCTTGTTGTCCTATGTTGAACGTTTTCTCTTCCTGCAAAGAAATAATTGTTGCACTGTAGACCACATCTGCAAATATAGATATAGATCATTTAACGATATATATCTAACAACTGATGCTATAAAAATGTAATATTGTTGGTGTCAGTCCCCAGTAAGACCAAGAGAAAATGAGAGTGGGGGAAAGCTGAGTGGGGAGAAGATGAGAGTGGGGAGATGATTAGAGTGGAGAGAAGATGACAGTGGAGAGAAGATGACAGTGGGGAGAAGATGACAGTGGGGAGAAGATGACAGTGGGGAGAAGATGACAGTGGGGAGAAGATGAGAGTGGGGAGAAGATGACAGTGGAGAGAAGATGACAGTGGGGAGAAGATGACAGTGGGGAGAAGATGAGAGTGGGGAGATGATTAGAGTGGAGAGAAGATGACAGTGGGGAGAAGATGACAGTGGAGAGAAGATGACAGTGGAGAGAATGAGAGTGGATGAAATAGTGCAGAGTAGAAGAGACTGAGAATTGAACAATCAATTTAAGTGCCTTTAGTTACACCCAAGCTACTATTTGGTTTTTCTGGGGGAAAAAGATTAAATATTACCTGTACCGGTCAATGCATTTGGGGACACTTTTTTTAATATTGACACCACTTGTGCTTCATTTGTGTCGTGAGAGTTATGTTTATTAAATGCAGACATGGGTGTATGGCCAACCTTAACATTGGGTAAAATGACGAGTGTGGATTGTTTGCTTAATAATTTCAGAATTCCGTAAATATTATAGGGGTGAAGGGAAAAGGGAAATTTCTGAGGAGCTACACAATCAACTTGTGTTTTTTTAGCTATTGTGATATTGAAGTTCTGAAGAACGATGAAATAATGTTTTTATGTGGAATAGCACTGCAACCAGAGTCAGTGCAGTCTGAAAATTATCCTCCACGTGATATTTAACTAAAATGAATCAATTAAATTCATTTTTGCAGAAATACAGTGACTGCTTTACCACAGACTACTCACTCCCTTAATAAGCAGTAGCCTGCTGGAAATGCATTACAATGACAATATATGAATCACGAATAAATCTCCTAATAATGACAATTCAGTGAAGTCATAGCTCATCAAGAGGTTCCACACATAATATTGGCTGCTACTGAAAAAATTTGCTATTAAGTAATAGTAGTTCATTTATCAATATTCTAGTCACTTCACCGAACTCCACTGTAATCTGCATACTTTTTTAATACTATTTTTCTTTGCCATAATTTTAACTAACATCTTACCATGGCATGAGAGTCCTACTAGAGAGTTGGAAAGGCACCGTCTATCTCCATAGCTTGGAGTACATGAGGATCAATTTTGAGCTGAACTTGTACAACTGAGACTTGACATCAGATTAGCTTCACCCAAATTATCTGAACTCTGGTAACTCCAATAAGCTAGAAAAATTTTTTTTAAATATTAAGCTACAGTACTTTAATGTATATAATATATATATAATGTGTGTGAATTATAAAAAGGTCAATAAAGTTACCTAGCAAATAACAAACTTCAAATTATCAATGTATACTTTACTATAGCAAACTGGTATATTTTAAATGAAGTAATGAAGTTAATATTAAAAGGAACCAGACCATGCTAAAGAAATAAATTTATGAATTAAAAACTAGATCTGTGTCACTTGAAAGCATCTGCCATGAAACATAGTAACAAACAGGACTGCATAGCAACAAATTCTAAATTTACTGAATAATGTTTTTATTGACTTCACAACAAACACATCTAATACCAGTGCCCTCACATTTTGGAGTTCTTCCCAGAAGTTCAGTACAAGCTAGACTAGCTTGCAATTCATTCCAAGCAGAATAACATATTCCTGTCCAGACCCCACGGTCACACATCTGAACTGTTCCCTGGATTAACTTTGGACTCGTGGAGTTTATGAGTCTGATGTCCCCGTGCCTACACAAGGTATTTGATGTGTTGCTGTATCCACGGCAAATGACTGCTGCTGCAGAGTAGTGGTTATTAAAGCTCAAAATGATGTTACTAGTGACTGAAGCAGCCGTGGAAAAGGTACGAGAAAACGAACAATTCGACATCATATCTTCAGTACCTAAACAACTGGCTCCATCTTTAAAGAAAGAAGAGGTTCTTGCACCAGTACTACCTAATGACCCTAAATTCAAAATGGAGAAACTAAATATGTATTTAGTAAATATTACAGATGGAGGAAAAAAATTAAGTAAATCTCTATTATATTAGAACTAACAAGTAACACAAGTGGTGGAGACGCTTTATGCTACTACACTCCAAAGTTTCTGCATCAAGCGCCACTGCATGGTTGGTGTACTTGCTAGTAGCTATATTAAATATCACGTGTGTAAACTTACTTTCCCAAGGTAGTCCTAATTGTCTACAAACAACTTGAGCCTCTCTATAGTCCCAACCAGATGGTGTAATACTTCCCCAAACTCCATCCACACATATTTCCACAACTCCATCATTAGCTGAACTGGCACGAACCAGGCGAATGGAACCATTCAAACAATCACTGTATTCTACAATTACACACATCCCTCATAAACTACTGCATCAGTTCATTGTGCAATAACGTACCATAACATCCTACATAAACTCTAGAACATGATGTATTGCTAACTGAGTAGGTGCAGTCTTGAGTGAAGATGGGATTCAATGAACCAGTGGAGCATGATACATTATCTATGGTCATTCTTGATACAGGATATTGACGATTACTTCCATAAGAATTCTGGATGGCTCCTAATTATACATACATAAAAATATGTATGATTATGAGTTGATCCCTGAAGCAGACTTATTGTTAGAGTATAAACAAAAACAATATTTTTCACTCAAGTATATCCCTGTTTGCATTGTTGCACTAAATAACTTACTAATATTTGTACTCTGAAGAAGTTGACTACAGAAGGTAGTGCTGTCATTAATGTTCCAATTTGTACGACATCCTGTCACCCATTGCCCATTAATACAGACTTGTGGCGTCCCTTCCCAAGATACGTAACCTCCAAATAATCTGACATCTCCATGACTACATGTACTTGCTACAATTTTTTTTTTTAATTGGCATAACATGTAATTTATAATTACACTAATTGATCACATCTTGGCATTAAATGTTTAACATTAGAGAATAAATACTTTTCAATATTTCATTCACAAACTACAGCATCTCATACATTCCTATATCCATCAACAATGATAAGGTTAACTATCATTCACTATCAATTAGTGTAGGAACTGACTCTTAATTAGATATTCATGAACGGTGATAATTCATGATGAGAAAGAATACATAATTGAGAATGTACCCTTCTCGATACATGTATTATAATATTGCAGCTAGGCTGGCACGCTGCCGCACATAGTTAAATACGTTCAGTAATTCAGTTGACGTGTAACGTCAGTAGATATTACAACTATGAAGTAACTTACGATCACAGCGAATGGTAGCAGCAATGTTCCCAATCCCCGAGCATGTGTGGTAGCCGACATATTCATTCTGTCTTCGACACTGAAGTAGTGATTCTTCACGCACACAGTTTAAGTTGCTCAGCAGAATTGCAACATCACCATCTCCATATATTGAATTAAGGGATGTACTGTCTGTTAGAATGACAACAAAATAGAGAAACAAGCAGTAATTTTGATTACTGCTGCTGCAAAATCTCAATTCCAATTATACACAATATATATTATATTGATAAAAGAAAATATTAATGTGAGCTCATTAGCTCTGATAAGCTTATTACCTTATAAAGTACTTGAAATGTAAAAGTAATTCCCAGACTTGTTGATTTGTCCTTCAATTTTAATTTTTGCAATAGCCTCAAGGGGAACACATCCAGTAAGTAATTTGTGATCAAAATAATAATTATACTTTTTGTAAAGAATCTGAAATTCAATACTAAACCCTTTACCAAGTTGTTTGAAGCTTGCCAAGCTAAAATAGGCCCAACTATCTTGTAAAACTAGCTGATGAATTGGATAAAATGCTTAGAGTCAATACTAACCTTTTTAACAAAAAGATCTGGGAATATTTAGTTACCATGTCAAATCCAGCAATATTGACAAACTTTCCATATAGCTTTAAATTGATGCAGAATATGTGTATGAAATGCCATCTACTATGTGCATGTCAAGATCGTTTTGTTTTTTTTCTTCGCAAATCCAAATGGCACATTATCCTTAAAAAAACATATACATAAACTTACTTTCAGATTGAAATCCAAGTTGTTCACAAGCTATGGCAGTCTCTTCACTATACCAAGAACTTCGGCAAATAGATCCCCATGTTCCATCCCAGCACATCTCCACACGACCTTCACTGGGTGAGGGTCCTCCCATGAGACGAAGCTGCCCATTGGAACAGCTAACACCTGGCAATAAAATATTCTATCTTACATTGTTGTTGCTTCTTGAGAATAAATAGAATTCAGATGGTGTTTGTGATAATGGAGTAATCAACTCAAACCAAATCACCAAGTTCGAATGAAATAATGTCACTAACTTGATAAAGATAACGGTTGACAGCGGAGGTAAATGGAAGAGTAGTAGTCAAAGTAGGTGGTAGTGGAGGGACACTCTTGAAGACGCCGGTGGGACTGAGAGCAGTGAAGACCCAAGTAACTTATAGGGTTACTGGCCGTCACATACCTCCAAGTAACCTCTAAAATATAATAATCAACGATGATAGAAGAAAGACTTTATTTTATAGCGACATCATCGATTGATGGTTGCGGTAAATGTATATGGTTCAGGGCATTGCACACAGAAATGACTAACCAATATTGCAATAACCTATTATTGCTTATAGACATTCAGTCCAATATTAAATGCACTTTTTAGCAAATTCACTTAATTACCAATTACTTGATCATTTCCTGTTTTATTTCCTGTACCTATTCTTATGTCTTCTGTTTGACAAGGATGCCTTTGTTGAATGTATTTCAGATCTTGCTTTCCCATCAGATTCAGACTCATGTTAGCTATTTGTTGTGTTGATGACTTCATTTGCTATTATAATCATACTTTGTCAAATAGCTTAATATCGGTCATGTTTATAACTAGCTAGTGTGGCTCTGATGTGTATACTACTCATCCCAACCAATCTGTTCTAGGCCAGAAAGCTTCTTTTTTTGTCTTAACACAATATGTGCCCCCAAAATTCAGTATTTTATAGACTCATACTCGCTGCTACTGTCCAGGCCCCGGAACCCTTTTGTGCTAATGACAAACAAATACCCTTGACTTCATCTTAGGCTATAGCTATACCACCATAATTTCCTAGCCAAGCTCCTTTATCAATGCATTTATGATTTTATCTTTCACTCACTCGTGTTGCCATATTGAAAGAGCCTAAGTTGCTGACAAGCCACTTCTGCATCCCAGTAGTCCCAAAGATAACTGATTGCATTCATCCATGTTTCGTTGATGCACATTTGAAGATTGCCTTCATAATCATCTTCTCCGCCGTACAGACGAACACTTCCAGTAATGCATTCATTTTCTATTAACATAAACAGAGCAATTAACATTAATTAATTACACCTACATATCAATCATTAAATAAAATTATCAAGATAATAAATAACTAGTGGCGTGCTTCAGCACAAGTGAGCAAGTTAGATATAGCAATTAGTTTATACTAGCCAGTATCTGCAACTCACACACAGCGGCACTTAATGTTTGTACCATATGCTTCAAATTAGAAATGCAGCAATACTATCATCCTCCTTACCTTGATGGCACACTTATGCCTCTTTACCAAACTATCGTCATCTTTTTTTTATTAAGAATGCTTATGATCCGCTTTCCACTCTCTCTCTTATCCTCTTTTAAATATCAACTGTCATCAAATTTTTAACAACTGACTGATCATTTTCACAGCCCTGTGTTCACTCGTGAGACCCTGTACCAACTCACTAATGAGCTATTCATAATACAGACATCAAACTAGGCATACTTGATAAATAAAGTGCAGAGAGACTTGAAAACAATGAGATGTTTCTGGAAAAATAAGCTACTCATAATAAGCGAGCCAGCTAATCGTGCAAGGACACTGATTCAGAATAAAATGCTATTGCGCGGTATAACCATGACATAGATAACCTAATTGAATTAAGGTGATTCAACTTCCCTCAGCTGCAGCAGAAAAAAATTGTTGTTGTATTTTTCAGTAGTATCAAATTCCAGACTAGAATGATACATTTCCTTTTCAGCTATGCTTCCATACGACTATCATTATAACTAATTACACCAATCTTGGATGCAAAAAAAAATAAATTAAAAAAATTTAAGTACTGTATTTTTTCCGGGGAAATATGGGGGAAATATTGAGGCTTTGTATGAAAAATATTTTTGCAGAAAAACATTTATTCATGCCTACACCTGACACCAGTGTATTATTTCATTATTTCAGAAATTATTGAACTTTAAAACTATATAAATGTGCAAGATTACACAAAATACCTTGGAGTTTTGAACAAGTATCACAACGCTTTCTTTAACGACATAATTATTTTGGTGCAATACATATATTCATCCCACCTGGTTCTCCTTTACAATGCACGATGGGGGACCCATATCTCCTTGATCCTGTGCTAGTCAGACAGAAGGAGTAACTGGAATGTGCACAATCAGTGAGACTACGCTCATCACCAAAGCAGTTATATCGCTGATCAGAAGTGATGTATCCAACATTCGTCAATTCATAGGTAAGGCTAGTAGTATAACCTAAACATCAATAATGGTTAAGATATCATAAATTACATAACTTCATCCGTATCCTTAAAAAATATATTGAGGTATGATGCTTGTAGACTTAGAGACCAATTGTCTTACTTAGCCTAGAGTAAGGGAAGTTCAGCTGCCGACAAAGCACCACTGCATCACGGGCATTCCAATCATAAAAACAGACTCTGGACCATTGCCCGTTTTGGCACACTTCTGCATGACCGTGGTAAGGTACCACACCTCCTGTCAGGCGACTCGAACCTGCGGAACCTTAAAAGTAAATCATTAGCAATACTGTGAAGACTGCATAAGACATAAATAGAGTCATTAACTTACAGGGCAAGCAACGGACAGTATAGTGATATCGACAAGTAGTGAAGGAGTCATAAACAACATTGCATTCTGATATTGAATTTTCATATCCTTCGCAATATATTTTATACTGTGTGTAATTGGTTGATAGAGCTGAGAGGTATCGTGACACTGTAACAATCAACAGGGAGAATACAAATAACATTTGTTGGTTAGCTAATATTTTGCAGTACCATCAACTATAACATCATTTGTTTTAAACTTATATCAAAGGGTTAAGTTTAATATGGAATATTATTGACTTTTATAAGAGCTTTAATTATGATTATTTCAGCTAATTAATTAGTTAAACACTAGTAACTGATTTTTTTTAATTGAATATCTGCTTCAATCAATTCATTGCAATATAAAAATGATGTTAAAGTATATGAATAGCTTCATACTTTAAAGAACTAGCAATTTTAGCTAATTAAATGAAAAAGACAAATTTTTCAGCTATTAATTCAATAAATTGTATAGCAGAAAAAGGTAGTGATGCAGAATCGTAATAACACAGACCAACAGCCTTACCCGTATGATTAATGAAACCTTCGTATCCTAGTGAGCGACAAGCCACTGTCAGCATTGGCGTCATTGATTCCAAAGTTTGTGCATAATAATGGCAAAACGTATTCCAACCGTAGTTAGATTGAGTATTGGCAACTTGAAAAACATCCCCATTCAGGCGAGCCACTAGGCCTTGGGTGGCAAACACTGAAACAGTACAAAGCATAACAAATCAAATCACCTGATTATCAATAATTACAATTTTCATTCCATTCTATATGCACCACTATTTGGTAGTTACCAACACTCATGAAGAGCAAAATATCATTAAAATATTTTTCCAGTCTTTTTTTTTCTTTTTTTTTCTTTTTTCGTGCTCAGGTGCCGTGATTACTTATTAAGGTTTTCTCTCCTGGTACCATTCAGGAGCCCATAAAAGATAGCATTCATGTCAGTACCAGATGCATGCAATGTCCACAAGCTCGTAACAATTATCAAGTTCTGACCCTTCATAAAAACTAGATTGAAACTTTCTTCATAACAGTAATTCTATAATTTCTATTAATCAGTCCAGTGGAGCCTCTGATGGTAAACTCTCTAATGAACGAATAACCTCAATTTGATAAACTTTTCTGTTTGTACCCTCCAATAATAAATGTATGGTCACCTCTTAAAATAAACAAGAAACAAGGTATCATTTCCGCATTTTCAACCAAATGTCCTTGCAATAACATTCGTATCTCATCTAGTTTCAATGTGGAATAAGAAATAAAAAGAACAAGTTTGCTGTTGAAGTCATATAGAACCTAAATGTAATAGTTTCACACCGTGGACTAGCTATTCATGACAATCTGACACATATTTACAGCAGTGTAGAAAGTGGGGGGTTTGGGAGCTGAAGCCGCCCCCCCCCCCCCCCCCATAATTTTTTGGCACTACCTAAAAATATGAATTCTTGTGTGAACACCTGCAAACCACAAAAACATGCCCTCAGGACCCACCCATACTGAAACATCTTCCTATACCACTGATTTAAGTAAGAAAGAGTAGATACTACTATGTTGATTACTCTAGTTTTTCTTTAGGCATTAACTTACCGGAAGGCCATAAGAGACATAGACAAGAAAGACCTACTAAGAAATTCTTCATAATAGAATATATATACTGCAACCCAAATTACTCAAAGGAGGTAATAAAAACACTACTAGCTAATTATAAGTTGTTAACAGAAGCTCTGTTTGCAGTGCTTCTGTACAGGCACAACACTAGAGATAGAGCTGTCTGGAGTAATTATTTAGTACTACATGCAACACCATAAATGGCAGCCTCATGCCATTACAGGTATTGACACAACATTCCTGAGGCCAAAACGTGATCCTGCAGTAATGCAACTCAGCTGTTGGTAAAGTTTTAAAAAAAGCCATATTACAACTATAAGCTATAAGTTCTCTGTTATTTTGTAGAGGCAAATCATGAGTAGATATTTCCACACATAATGCTTTCACAGTTTCTTTGAACTATACAGAATTTAAAAAATGATCTGCCACCATCAGGATTAATCTAAGATTGTTAAGTCATGGCAGCAAACTGGAGCAAACTTCTCTAGTTGTGTGTTAATCTATGTTATAAAAAAAAAAATTGTTTTAATAATAGAAAAAATGACTATGTTGAAGTCAGATGAATAATAATATGGTGTCCACAAGTTCAGTTCTGCTATGAATACATGTTTCTGGGAAAATATTTTTAATATCTGATTTTATTACCTTAACATAACAGCTAGTGAACATGCTTTATATAACTAATGAATGCAAACTTCTTGCAACATTTCATTTAGATTTGACAAACTACTCATAATTGCCACAAAGTGAAACAATAACAAATACTTCTTGGGAAGCTGCCATATAAAAATTAAGGGATAACTACATTCAAAGCATCCTATGAGGGCAAACACTCTTAGAGTTCTACTTAAACATGAAGCTGTTCTTTGCCATTTTCTCTCTTCTTTGGAGTGCAGGTGTAATCATTGAAAATTTAGCCAACAACTAGAATTTAAAATAACCATTGATTCTTTATCTTAGGATATTGCCTCAAATCAAGTTCATGTGATGCAATGGATAACCTAATTAACAGAAGACGTACAATAGTTGGAAATTGTACCAGAAACATGCAATGCGCAGGCATAAAGTGCAAAGGCCCTGATATAGTAACAGAATTGAGCTTTAACTTCTGCGAAGATGTCCCTCAAGCTGATGTATTAATAAAGTCTGCAAGTATTAATTTTAAAGAAAATATTACAACATCTAGAGATGTCAAAGAAGCTGGTCATGGAGATGTTAAAATAATATTTAATGTGCTCAACACCAGTATTGATTTTAAGGTGAGTTTAATCCTTCATCAAATCACCAACTGCTATTAAAAGAGAGAGAAGAAGTCATAGGGGCAATTGTGTCTTATTGATTTGCTTAAATAATGTCTATTCAAATATTTCTTGAAATTACCATGGCAACTCATGGTTATTAGATCATTGGGGATAAAATTAGAATGAGTCAAAGATCATACTTTGTTTCTAGCTAATATCTGAAAGTTCTACTCATATTAGTTAATTATTAGTTAACACCGCCACCATACATAGATATTTGAACAGGTTCAAACAACAAGTGTGATTTGTTTTATGCAATTACTTACTACCAGATATCGTGACATATACTGACAATTAAATAATAATGATTTAGATATTTCGACCATTAGGAAGAAGAGCATCCGATCAACGGTCATTGAATTAGCCATTGAAACAACTAAGTCATCCATTACGTTATCCAATTCAAGCAGCGATAGTCACAGCAAGTGTTGGACGGTCACGTGACATAATTACCGCACATTTTATTTGTTTATTCTTTCCTTTCTTATTTCAATCATTAATTAATTCTATACCTTCATTAATTTATTTATTTCATTTTTAATTAATACCCTTTCTCCAAGAATCAATGTAATAATTAAATATTTTAGCAAGTTGATTATGAATGTTATTATTGCAGCTACGACGATGGAATTGCCTCATACGGTCTTGCCCAATACATCAGATAATGACACTACAACACATTCCACTTCTAAGGCTAGAAGAATCGGTGACCTGAACACTGTGGCCATAATTTCAATTGCATTGTGGAGCTACATGAAACTGGCAATCCAATAATTGACTTTTCCTCATCAGTTACTAGTAGCTGTGATTTATGTGCTCTTGTTAGTTAACTAATTCAGATATAGCTAGTTGCATTAGTTCATTGTTGTTGTTTTGTTTTGTTTTGTTTTTGTCAGTTTCAAGTCTTGTGTTCGTAATCCAGAATATCTCAAGTCAATTAGTTGGCATCACTCATAAAGCATAGATTGCTGGCACTTTTTTAATTTTAAGAAACCTATATAGATACATAACATATACACATGATACTGACAAACTCATTGTGGAGGAGAGGCCTCAGGAGCAGCTCGCTGGACTTTCCGACAGTGGGTCAGAAAAACATGAGTTAGGAGGAGAAATGGATTAACACAAGAAGAAAGATGAGGGGAATCTATGTCTATAGTAGCTAAGGGGTAAAGAATTGTAGTGGAAGAGAGGCTAGAATGGAAAACACAATGGATTAGATAATGGAATAGATAAGTCTCCACTGCAGTCCTCAGAGAAATGAGATGTCTCATGTGTCTACTGAATATCACAAGCTATGATTACAATGGAAAATTTGAAACCTGGAGCTACAGGTACACCAGGGTAGTAAAAAGGAACTGTTGAAGCTGATGTAGATACTTACACAGCAGTGAAGATGCTATTATAAACAGTGTTTTTGTCAATGTCTTGTACTCCTTGACTACAATGTAAGATCTGCAAAAACTTTATTTCAGCAGAATGCAGCAAGTATATATATGTGGCCATTTACATGATAAATTATTGGGTAAGACCATAAGTTTAAGTCACTGAGGTTCACAAGAACTAACTGTTCCCATTACATTTTATTTGATCTACTTCTTATTAACAACTGAAAGAATCACTTAAAGAAACAATTGCTAAATCAAATTACCAAATTTAAGTGATTCTGTACTTCTAACACCCTTGCTTCTTTCTCTTTTATCGCTTCAATAATCAATTCTGTCAGTTATTAAGCTTGTTGTCTTATTAAGCTTCAATTTCAAGTCAAAGTAGCTATTAAGACAATTATTCATGAGCTTATGCAGTCCATGCTAGTGATACATATCCTTCGTACTTGGAATGAGCAAGCATAAAGGCTATGCCTTACTCAAGATGTATTTCAAATAACATGGATGCAATGCAATAGGTGAACTGCAACAGATGATAGAGACAGGTCTCGCAATACCGAAAAAAAATTATACTTTAACTTCCTTTCCTGTACTTTTGAATGTACATTATGTCCTTGCTGGTCACAGGTTTCAAGCAATTTTTTGTTTTTAATTGTCTACCTGGTAAATTAGTGCAATCACAATGCTTGAGAAATACATATAGGTCAGTAATTTATAATACCTGGTACTGCCTGGCTAGTATAGCAGGCAAAAACTTGAGGCAATTATTGACTAGTTATACACTTTAACTCCAAACAGCAAAGCCAGCAAACTGACAGCAATTTATTATTTACTTTAATTCATTTCAATGTCATTAAATTTATAGACAATCATTTTAGATTCCAAAACTGACATTGTAAGGGTTAATATTGTTTAGAAATATTTCAGTGTTTTGTCGACAATGGAGATCACACGCCATAGTTTATCCAGCAGTAGTCTTAAGTTTCTTGTCTTCTTTCTTAATCCGTGTGTAATATTGCATTCCATACTTTCCTGTCTACATTGTTTTTGTTTTCCTCATTTTCTGATCTAACAGCTTCAATCTTGGGTGATTCCTCCATCTTTTTTGTTTTCTCTGTCTTTAGTTCTTTTAAATTTGCTTCCTTGGCATGAGCAAGTTTTTCTCCTTTGCTTGAATTTATAGTTTCTGTCAAATTTTTTACTTTAGATGCTTTACTCTTTGTATTAATGTTCGTGTCGATTCAGTTTTCTTCTCATATTTTAACTTCTTAACTTCCTTCCTTGTTAGTGTCATGTTACTTTCACTTTTAACTTTCCTAGACCTGTTGTCCTTCTTTCCACTGCATATCAACAATGCATAGTTTGCTTGCATATTCTTAACAGCATCTCCGGTCCTTGTAGTGCTACTGGTAACTGGCACTTTCCATGCCTTCCTTGTGACTCCTGTCTCACCGGTTCTTGTCCATACGGCATCTCCCGCCGCACTTCTGTTGTCAGTATTATCACTCCTTTGTTCAATTTCCTTGTGTTCCTTTCTTCCCTTATGTCCTCTTTTCCACAAATGATTTCCTCTGTATTGAAATCCTCTTTCCTCACAGCTTTCATTTCCCACATGTCTTTTTCTTCCCTCTCATCCTTCACTTCCCTCTCATCTTTCTCTTCCCTCTCATCTTTCTCTTCCCTATCATCCTTGTCTTCCCTTACATCCCTTGCTTCTGTCACACTATTTTCTGCCATGACAGTGTCCATCGACTCTACTCCATCCTTCACTTCTCTTAATTTCTTCTCTTCCCTTGTGCCTTCCATTTCCTTCGCATCTTGTCCAAGTGTGTGCACAGTGCACTGATCTACGATGTTTCCAAGACGTGATGGAGTAGCTTCACTTATATCAAGTCTGTCAGTTTTCTCTGACCTTGTGAACACGTAGCTCCTCCTCATGCTTCATTGCATAACATTCCTGGAATGATTCCTCAGGAAAACTATCCTGAGGGGGCAAGAATAAATACTCCGAGGCAGAACGCACCATTGAGGGAGACACCTAAAATTAATGCAGACATATTAAATATTTTTTATCTGCTTGTTTTATCTTACCATTTTATCTTCTTGAATCAGGGTTATCTTAGCTCCTCCAGGCTACACACACACACAAAAAAATACCATGTTGATATAATGGTTAAATTGTAAGCATTAATAATACATACCTTGACATATTCCATGTCTCTAAGTTGCAACCACCTGAAAACTGAGAATAAACACAATGCACTCAATAATATGGTATTATATGTATATGTATAGCTACACCTGATAAAACAAACCTCTCCTTTGGAGGATGCTGAAGTTCTTTTCTCAGCAGAGAAGAAGTTGAGATCGGACAATACTTCAGCCAAAAGGTCTTCATCTTCACTGTCCCAGTCATCTTTGTATGTGTCACGAATATTTCCATACCCATGTAGATATAGATACACTAGCTATATCTTTACATCCATTAATATTAATAGTAGCTTTGAAGGTGACTTACCCTCCTTGGTATTCCTGGATTCTTGTTAACTTGGCTCCACCGCCGCCATGAAATTCTGTTTCAAGATACATAAACAGTTTGCTCTACAATATACCATTCAACTTACTTAGATTCAGCTGTAGCTAGTTTTTTTTTACTTCAGAATACTCACTAACATGTTTTCTTCCCGAACAACTTCCACACGCCTACCACCAACAAACCCCGACTGCGTAGGGAATGCTTGAGACGCCAGCCACAAAATGACGTTAGCGTTCGCTCAGGCATGCGCACTAATCAACCGTCACGGAGGTCAACTACCGATCTAAAGCTATATCAAGATTCCCCCGAATATTCTTGCCACTTGTGCAAGTGTAATCTCTTGAAAATTTTGAGCGACCTTTCAACTGGCTGTATAGCTAGATGAGAAACCCATGGGCATGAACCTGAACCTAGTTATGTAGAAGGAAATTTCTTTATGACTATATACACTAAGAACTATGTGTAGGGCCTGCCAGATTATTCTCGAAATTTTTAGAATTATTCTTTTTCTAAAAAATTATATTATTCCAAGAGAATAATATATTACTCCATAAATTTTCTTGTACAGTAGAACCTCTCTTATGGGGGCAGCCTTTAATTTTGGGGGTGACCCATACCTTAGAATTGCCCCTATCTCAGAATAATTGAGATGAAACACCATTACATGTATTAAAAATACATTTTTTATTGTAAATTTTGAATGTCTCCGTAAAAAATATTCAATGAATAGAGAAAACATGCTTTTCTGCAGCTAAGTAAAACTCAATAAGAACCCTTACCAGACATTGGGGTTGTGGATTAGAGAGTTTAAGATAATACACTCAGCAGTGGATTTCCCTTCAAATTTGTACAATTTCTTGTCAATTTTTGATATAGCTGAGTTGCTCAAGAAGAGAAACTCTCTAGCATGATCCTCCAGATTACTTGCTGACTTTGAGCCTTCGCTGATATTTCAAACTTTTCCCAACAGAGTGGCCGGGGGGGAAGGGGGGGGGGGGGGGCTCCAAGGGCATGAGAAATCACCTTGTTAGTTTGTGCCCTAAAAAATTATGGGGGGTGGGCTCCAGCCGCCGGGCCCCCCTCCTCCCCCTCCTATGCAAGTACAGAAACAAAAAGTGTAATAAAGATTTTACAACATTTTGAAGAAGGGCAATGGAATAAATGAGGCTTCTGTTCTGGCACTTACACAGTGACATAGCCACAGGGAAGCTGAAAGGTCTCCATCACCACCATCTTCCCTTTCTGTAACTGTGTATAGACTAGCATGAATATACCCAGACACCTTAGTACTGACCATGTTTTACGCAGTAAAATGTATGTAGCTAAAAACCTTATGTGATGAGTTTAGCTTTAAAGATTGGCATTAACTACATTCAATTAAGCTAAAAAATTTGAGTCAGCCCCTCCCCATGTTCACCTCTTCCAAGGCCTCTCTTGAAGGTAACACTGTCAACAAGGGTTCTTTAGCTGGCCGCTCTGTGCTAGTTCCTAACTCTTTATGAAAATACCAAGGAAGTTACATAATAAGGGACTATGAATGGAATTTTTTTTAAATATTAAGATGTCTATCCACCCATATGGAAGTTGACAGCCAGGTGGGCACTGCCCAGCTGGCTCATTGTCCACACACTAAGATTGCACCTGACTGAATCTTGCTATACACTGTTGGCATGCCGACATGAAGATAGGAGACTATGAGAGCTATATGTATGTGTCCGTGCCCTGGTGTGCTTGTATTCATTGTGTGTGTAAGTGTTAATGAACAATTGTATGTATGTGTGTGTGTGCCTTGGTGCAGAACAGGAAGTATGCAACTTTTGGTGCCAAGTGTAGCCTGGTAGAGTTTGTGTGTCATACTTAAGCAGTGTGTTGTGTGCAGTGTTGTTTTGGTTTAGAGATTCCAGGTTTTCTTAGTTTTAGTTATTCATACTAAAAAATTATTTGAATGCTTAGTTTTAGTTTTTTCCCAAATTCTCCCTGAAGATTTAGTTAGTTTTTAGCATTTCTTCAATATTATGTAGACGATTTAGTTAGTTGTTCTATCAATTGACTTAGTTTTGGTTAATTTACGTTGTGTCTCAAATACTTGAATAACGAGACTCCTTAAAGAAGTAGTACTGGTAGTTTTCCAAACAACTTCAAAAGTAGCATATTTCTATGAAATCTTAGGGATTTTAAATAAAGTATGATATATTTTATATAGTTTAGAGAATAATTACTTGATAGCAATTTATACCTTTATTTAATAATGATATAATTCAAGGTGAATTGTTTACAATAAAAATTGCTTAGTTTTAGTTTTTGTCATCCACTCTACTGGTAGTTTTAGTTATTATCGAATTCACTGTATTCTAAAATGTTTAGTTTTAGTTTTTTCATGTTCTCTATAGCTTAGTTTTAGTTATTCTTACCAAAAGTAAAATACCCCAAAACTAAGGGGTTTTGGTTTTAGTTTTAGTTAACTAAAACAACACTAGTTGTGTGTCATTCTGTGTCATGCCAGTCAAGTCATTGTCTGTGTATACCTCCTTAAAGTAATTTAATACTACTCTATTGTCCAACCTGAGGGTGGGCTAAAGGTTCGCCGGGTAGCTACATGGAGGGCACTTTACTCTGGTGGCAGCATACCATTGCTGTCTCCAGGTGTGTGAACAGGGCCGTGTCGAGACCAGATCCCAGTGTTCCCCCACATACACTAAACTTTAAAAAAACTCAAAACTTGGTCGACACAATACATGACTGGTCCAAACACAATAACACACACCCTCACACCAAACTCTCACTCACATACACATACACACGCCCACTAATAAACACTTAATCAACACAATACGACTGGGGTCCAAACACAATACATACATACATACATACATACACACACGCATACATACATACCCACACACATACATACAAAAATTTCAATGTTCTTCCTCTGTTCTTTCCTTTCTGGAATTTTTTTCTTCTCCTTTCTTCTTTCTTACTTGTGGGCTGGTGTGGGAATACCCACAGGGAGAATATCAGCAGGCGTGCCAAAGATGAACATTAACACTACATCACACTTAGTAGTCCTATAAAATCTGATGGTCGGCCTCCCCCAAAGTTAGTCAGTCTTTGGTTTCTGTACATACTTACCCTTGTCACATACTTATAGCCAAAATACTTTTAACATAACTTCCTTGAGCGACCTCAGGGCTAGTTAAGGGTAAAGGAGCAAGCTTGGGGTGACAGCAGGATAGTTTCGATTACAGCTACCAGAATGGACTTACTCTGGTGGCAGCGATACCTGGATCTGGGACGACACCTGGCATCCAACCCTTACCTGGCGGGAGTTACGAACATTCATCAAGAAATTCCCCCACAGCTGGCTTCACAATAGTAAAGAATTAGATTGTCATTACTTTAATTCCTCAAAATTTATATACACTTTATTTCTCAAGATTTGCACACTTTATTTTATAAAAATATTCATGAATCAATACAACTTGAAGAATGGTTTAATGGAAGTGCATATAATAATTAAATTCTCTTCGTGAAGTCACAGTTTACATATGCATTCATGTATTATTACTGTATTGTTCATAAATTATTTCAATGCTAGCTACTGCTAATTCACTGCATTGCTGGAATGAACTGATCAGGAGCTGAAATTATTTCTATTTTATACTAAGTGGCTCAACAATTATTCCCAGAAAAGCTACTAGTGATGACAATTTGCAAATACTATGGCATGAAAAGCTACCTTGCTGTAATAGTTATTTCTTGTATATATCCATTTGCTGGCCAAAGCAATAAATGACTGGATTCCATGAGATATTTGCCATATAACGCAGTTACAAAATAAGAATGGAGCAGTTTGCATTTTATTACAGACATTACTCACAACAAATAAATTAAAATCAAAATCAAAAGAACACCATTACAAAAAATGGCTTGTGCTATATATAAACCAAGACATGTATACATACATACATACATACATACACATCAAATGTCTAACCTCCAGTGAATCTTCTTTCTGAGTCTTGTTCTCCCCGATATTCTCTATAATCTTCCTTGCCTTGTTCAAATATTTCTTGTACTTCTCTATCTCCTGATCTTTGGATTTCTTAGCTTCTTGCAAGGACTCCACCACAGCCACTGGGAAACAACAGGTTTTGTTAAATAAATTTTCAGGAGGCCATATTAACTTCTTTAATTTCCTTTTTTTAACTTTCAGGAGTGGAATTAATTAATATGAAAACAAGTGAACAATATCTCTTCCTTGAGAAATAAAATAGAGCATGCTAGATTTCACTTTTTTTGTTGTTGTTGTTTTTGTTGTTTTTTTTGTTTGTTTTTTTGCTAAAAGCAAAAGTACATGCTAAAAAGTGAAGTGGAAAACAACAACAACAACAACCACAATGTAGTCTTGGTTATTATATTCAAAGAATACTTTGAGATTAAAAAATAAACAGCAGCTACTATCTCCCTATACCTTCCTTTGTCCCATTCCCCTCCCTTCTCACCATGCTTCTTGGCCTCCTTTTCACTAACAGCCTGTCTCTGCCTCATCTCCTCCTGTCTAACCACCAGTGAATCTTCTTTCTGAGTCTTGTTCTCCCCGATATTCTCTATAATCTTCTTTGCCTTGTTCAAATATTTCTTGTACTTCTCTATCTCCTGATCTTTGGATTTCTTAGCTTCTTGCAAGGACTCCACCACAGCCGCTGGGAAACAACAAATTTTCAGGAGGCCATATTAACTTTTTTAATTTCCTTTTTTTAACTTTCAGGAGTGGAATTAATTAATATGAAAACAAGAGAACAATATCTCTTCCTTGAGAAATAAATTAGAGCATGCTAGATTTCACTTTTTTTTTCTTTTTTTTGCTAAAAGCAAAAGTACATGCTAAAAGTGAAGTGGAAAACAACAACAACAACAACCACAATGTAGTCTTGGTTATATATTCAAAGTATACTTTGAGATTAAAAAAATAAACAGCAGCTACTATCTCCCTATAACTTCCTTTGTCCCATTCCCCTCCCTTCTCACCATGCTTCTTGGCCTCCTTCTCACTGACAGCCAGTCTCTGCCTCATCTCCTCCACTTGCTTATGGAGGACTTCATTGGACCCAGACCGTGAAACCACTCCTACTTCTACACACACAAACACACCCTTATGTACATACATAAGAACGTAAAATATAGCAATATATTGTGCATATTATGGGCAAATTAAAACCACAAGCTATTAGAGTTATAAGTCAAGTTATTGTCACTGGCTGACTAACCTCATCTTCACACTGACACTACTCACCATCACTGGTCGACTCAGAGTTCTCCAATCTTCTGCACAGTATTTGATTCTCTTTCTCTAGTCTCACCATCTTCTCCCGTAACTCAGGTGTGTAAGCCTCTACAAGACCCACCCCTCCGGACACGCCTCCTAAGTCTGGCTTACTGAATGATCCCAAGGGATCAGCAACATGCTTGGACTTGGAGGAGGAGGATGCAAACATAGCAACTACAACATCACAACATGGACTATTTAATATATGAACATTATTATATTAATTACAGTAGAACTTCAGATATCCGAACATCATCAGACAACTTAATTAACTGAATGGCGAAGGGACATCGTGATGGGTACGGCATAGTCAACCTGATTTTTTTTATTTTTTTTTTTTATTTTTTTTTTTTGTGGAATTGCAGCGAAGTTATTATCAGAAGAAGCTTAATATTCTTAGCTGGAGTTTCTCAGGAGTTTGGCTTAGGAAATTTTAAGACATACAGAGCGACGGGAAGAAATAGAAAAGTTTTCAGCAGAATCAGCTGATCCTAGTGGCCTGAAGAAGTGGTGCATTGTCAGGAGAGTTGACTCAGACAACAAAAACTCAAGGGTACACCATTAAATGGTCCTTTAGTCATGGATACAGTTGAAATACTGTAAGCATAGTATTTTAGTCATTTAAATACTTTAGTACAAAGTTAAATCGTGTTATATTCAGTTACATACATTACAGAGTTACATACATTACAGAGTTACATACATTACAGAGTTACATACATTACAGAGTTACATACATTACTGAGTCACATAAAATACAGAGTTACATACATTACAGAGTTACATACATTACAGAGTTACATACATTACAGAGTTACATACACTAGTGGTGCGCTCGAATAGCGCAAATGCATGGCGAGCGAACAGACTCTTTTTACAGAAAAATAGGACAGAAATTACATCTAACTGTAATGCACAGTGTAACCCTTTCCATCATCAGAGAATCTAAAGTCTCTGATCCCAGACTAAACTAACAAAATTACCTGAATAAACTTCGAAAGCAGTGGCAAAGAAGCGAAACTTGACAAAGACTTCACAATTGTTTCAAGAAGAGAGTAGCTATAAACTTTTTGGTTGAAACAAAGTTGCAGCAGGATTCTCTGCGCCAGTTAATTGAAAAATACTGGAACTATGAACGCTTTACCTAACTTACGTAATTAGAAGCGCGGGAGAAATATTTTGACGTACGTATACATATATATATATATATATCTGAAATCTCAATTGAACACGACTGAGAGTCAGCTTCGCTCGCTCGCTGAATTACAGAGTTATGTACACCTCATTTCCCAAGGGGTACATAATTGAGGTTCTACTATAATATTATTATCATTGTTGTGTTTGTTGTTTGTAATTTTCATGTGACACTCCAAAATATATATGTATGTTTGTGTGTATGCATGTATGTATGTACATATGTATAAATGCGTGTATGTATGTATATGTGACCAGTATTGGGAAAATCGGCCTAAACGCAGCATCTAAAGTTTTCTATTTTAAACTACCGGTAGGCTGCACTGGGCCTTGGGATGCCGTCCTCATAATTTGGAAGCTGTAGCACAAGCCGTCTTCGTCCTACGCACTACAACACTTCAGTATTTTTGCTAAACTTGTTATTGCTGATTACGAAAAAACGCCGTGTAAAGGAGTTGCTATGGTCAGGGGGCATGCCTTGTATCCGTATACTATTACCGCGAGTCTCCGGGACACTAAGGACTAAACCGGTTGCAGGTGGATTGAAAGAAATCAAATAGGCTTAATGTAGGCCTCGTCGAGAAACTATGTCGACTAGAATAGCGTGAGTACGTAGATTGTAGAATAGTAAGTGAATTAGTTAGCTACAGTTTTTTTCCCCGCTGTTAGTAAAAAGCCCACCAATAGATTTCTAAGCAACACTCCAGCACACAAGTCCAACCGGCCAGTGTTTCTAGCCTCGTAGCGTGAGTTCTAGAGCTCGCCTGGCTTACAACTGCACATAAGCCAGAGCTAACCAAGGTCTATCCATTTCTGCCATAAAAAAATTTTTTTTAAAAATCGATCCATAAGGCTTTACCCTGGGATTCTGAACAAAATTTTTTGCCGCGTTTAGGCCGATTTTCCGAAAACCAATCACATATATGCATGCATTATGTATGTGTGCATGTATGCATATATGTATGTACATATGTATGTGTGTGTATATATGTGTGTAAGTTTGTATGTGTGTGTATGTATGTATGTATGTGTGATGTATGTATGTGTGTATGTATGTACGTACGTATTTATGTATGTATATATGTATGTATGTATGTATGTAAGTACGTATGTATGCTCACATTCTCCAGATAGTGGAGTGCCAGGTACTTGCTGAGAATAACTGTCTCGTTCCCTCTTTACATGCTATCACAAACATACACACATCATCACTATACAGAGCTATGTATGCATGCGTGTGCCCATCCCTCTTCTTACTGCCAGCTCAGTATTGAGATTGTCCACCAGCTGTGCCTTGTCCTCCGCCTCCTGACTCGCCTACACACACACACACACACACACACACATTTTATACATTACTCTCATCAATACGGCAGAGATTCCACCCTAATAATAAAATTAAAAACACATTCAGCCAGTTAATAAAACTAGACAATTCTATCATGTGGTAAACGGGATAAACAAATAGAGAGAATAATGCCATGTTTTACTGTTGCAAGAGCTACAGAATACCTCACATGCCAGCAATAATTGAAGCTATAACCTCATACTGCAACTATGTCCGCAATCTGCCCATGTTTCACAATCTGTCTCAGTGGGCGGGCAATAACTGGATATATTACATCTCACAGATTGCAACTCACCTCCAGACTGCGCAGCTTTTCTTGTGCTAGTTCATTCTCCAAGTCCTGGACCTGCAACACAAACATGTATAACATATGATGTCTGATACATGAACATGTACATACATATGATGTCTGATACATGAACATGTAAAAATATGTGTGTATGAACATAATATGAAGTACTAATCACAAGATAAGATAGTTGTGTGTTAATCCATTCATCAGCACAGATGCTTATAGGCACTCAGCATTCAGTCGGCACTTCTCAGTAAAAAAAAATCAGCTTCCCATTTCCCATGTCCCTACACACACACACACACACACACACACACACACTCACACACACACAGACACACCTTCAGTCCCTGCAGCTCCAACTGTTTCTTGACGACACTCTGTTTTCTGAGCTCCTGCAAATAAATATATTGATAGCTCAAACCACACCCTCTACATTGTCATGTGACCATGTCACATGCACACACACCTCCTCCAGGTCCAAGTTCTGCTGCATATACATGATATTCCTGTCTTCAGTCACTATCAGCTGCTTCTTGATCTCAATACCATCTTCCACTTTCTTCTTGTACTGACTAATCACTGACTCATAATTTTTCTATGTACATACATACATATGACAATTTCATCCATTACCCCCCCCTCCCCCCCACACTTATTTCTCGTGTAATATAAAAAAGAAACAATTAAACTAATGTTGAAGTAGTATAAAACACCTCAGTAAGATTCCCAACTATTTACACACATATACTGTTGAGCTATATAAATTATTATTCCCCTGAGAGCATTTGGTTGCTCACTCACACTGAATGGGTACACACCTGCATGCATGCACACTCCACACTCTGATAGCAATACAGTAGAATCTCACTTGTACAGAAACTAGTCAGTAAGCCAGTCACATATATATATATATATTTACAGTTCTCAAATAAATAAACGAGAAAGAGAAATTAATTAGTAAGCAACTGTCAGTGGAGTTAACTTAAACAAGTATCAGTGATCCAGAGTACTCACTTGTCCCAATACATTCTGATCCCATTGAGTCTGGACAACTGACTTTCTACACTACATAATTAAAACTATCTCTTCTGAAGTCGATCATGGACGATCAGTATTAAAAAAAAAAGTTATTAAGACATGGTTCAGATATCCTATTTCCTACATGTCTCAGCCTGTTGTCTCCCCTTACCATGTCATACCCACTAGTCATGGTGGGTAGCCATGTTTAATGGACATGTCCCACCAACGTATGACACGGGAAAAAATTCCTCTATCAAATCCAGTAGAATGTAATAACCCTTTACCAAAGTAAATGCAACTTTTCAAGAAAGTAGTTGCTACCCATTACCTAAGTATATTTAACCCAGGTTTAACAATACATACGCAAATTTTGACTACCTCAGGCATTTTACTCTAACTCCAAATTGTACACTGATAGTGCATACAGTGAGTGAGTGTGGAGTGAAGCCAACACATACAGAATGCATAGAACAGTAAACGCAAAGCTCCATATATTTTGATTTACATTAGTGATAAAGAAACTAATGTCTAGTATACCTAATCACAAGAGAATATTTAAATAAACATAAAGCTGTAAAAATAAAAGATTTTAATTACAATAAATATTGAATGATACTAAGTGTTCCCTACCCAGTTATGCAGTTTATTAGGTCATTGCTTTATCTCCACAAACATAACCATTCACGTGAGTGTTAAGAAGTTAATCTATCTTACCACTTTACTCTCCAAGTACTTCATCTCTTCCACTGTATCCCTGAGCTGAGGCAGTTCCTCATTCTCTATCTGCAAGGATCTGTTCTGGTCCATCAGAGACTGCACCTGTGTGGACAACTCCTCTATCTTATGTCTACAGTCATCTCTCTCTGCACAACACATACAAACACACAAACAAACAGAATACATACACATAAAACATGAGGGGGAAACAAAGCAAGTGACATATAATACATATCTACATTTTCTTGGTTTGAACTACTTTGCCTTCCCCTTCTAAAGTGTTGGGAAATCCCGGTATTAATTTACATATCACAAATATTTACCACATCACAAAAGCAAAACCCCAGGATCACTTAGCCCTACTTTTAATCCTGACTTTAGACACATTTCTAATTCCCACCCACCAGTTTCGAGCTGCAGCTTTTCCACTTTGGTGTTGTCTAATAGTCTCTGAAGTTGCAGGATCTTCATCTCTCCTGGTACTCTGTATGAATTAAACAATGCATAATCCAACTAGTGGCCACTGTACATACTGAAACCCATTATGGGATGCTGTTTGGATTGAATCTACTGTTCCCCCAGGCAGCATTGAATTGGATACAATACATTACAATGCATCTCAATACATTTACGGTTGTGTGTGATAGAGAGGACAAGACTCAGTGAATGCACTGCATGTGAGAGTAATAGTCATCTTGTACAGAATAAACAACATGGATATATACAACTGACTGCACATGTCATGTATCTGGTTCTACTACCAAGCTGGTTGTGAGTGGAGCATGAGAGTATGCCTGTTGATATTACTAACAGGATGGGTAGCATCAAAAGTGAGTGGGGTGGAGTGTGTGTGTGTGTGTGTGTGTGTGTGCCTACATTTCAGGAAATTAAAATAGCTTATGCTCCTGTCCAATAGTTATAATTCCTCTTTGCATAAAGGAAACTAATTACAATGGTACATGGAAAATCCATTAGCTCCTTGTATATTTTAGCTTTAGTTGTTTTTATTTTTGTTGTCATCGGTTTAGGTGGTTGCTGTTTGCTATGCTACTAGTCTTCCTGAGCCTCCTATGTATCTATAGTATGTCCAAGTTGAGTTGGCACGACCCCAAGCGCGGTAATTGAGGAATGCATTTAGTACTTTACCGGAAGCAATTTAGTCATGTGAATCCAAGCCAATTAAGCGCGCAAACTTCAACGTTGCACGTGAAAAAGGGGCGGTAGCACAGGTGCGCATTAATACTGTAACTATTGAAAGAAAGAAATTTAGTGAAGTTTATGGAGTTTTTCGGGCGTTGTACAGCTCATCTCGTCTGTTTTCAATTATATTTATGTTTCTTATGCGCAGATAATGTACAGCAGATGGAAAACGCAAACTGGTGAGGCGTTCTTCTGAAGAGACAGGATTAAAATCAGTCGATTCTACCTACTGTGTCCCAAGAAATATTCTGATATTCACAGGATTCAGCAGTACAGCACTGTTTTAACTTGTAGCTAAAGCTACTAGACTTCCTTGTTAAATAAAACTAGTGGTGCGCTCGAATAGCGCAAATGCATGGCGAGCGAGCAGACTCTTTTTACAGAAAAATAGGACAGAAATTACATCTAACTGTAGTGCACAGTGTAACACTTTCCATTCTCAGTTAGCATCAGAGAATCTAAAGTCTCTGATCCCAGACTAAGGAAGTGGACCCATGCATTGTAGTAACAATAACATAATTACCTGTATAAACTTCGAAAGCAGTGGCATAGAAGCGCAGCTTGACAAAGAATTCACAATTGTTTCAAGAAGAGAGTAGCTATAAACTTTTTGGTTGAAACAAAGCAGCAGGATTCTCCGCGCTAGTTAATTGAAAAATACTGAAACTGTGAACGCTTTACCTAACTTACGTAATTAGAAGCGCGGGCGAAATATTTTGACGTACGATACATACCTACATATATATATCTGAAATCTCAATTGAACACGACTGATAGTCAGCTTCGCTCGCTTCGCTCGCTCGCTGAATTATCAATTATTTCATTTATTTATAATGTATATGAAAATTGATAAAATGATAGAATTTAAGTAGTACACATATTATAGTTGTGATCCGAGTGAAGGTGGAGTGCTGCCTGAGTTGGTCCTAATCCTTACAATAAACGGCATCTACAGTAGTGAAGAAAAGGAATTGGCATAAACACGGCTTTGACAAGCACACAATTTAACGGCAAACAGCTTAAGTGTGGCTGTATTACAAGTTGCTAGCTAAATGATAGCTATATCACTGAAATATATTTGCTATACGGCATTTGATATTGAACAGGTAGACAAATAATCTAACCAACATCCTATCAGGCGGTCCTGTACCCTCTGTGACAAACAGGACACTCTTGTCTATCCTGTTTCCACACCCGCAACCTAAGCTAATCGCGATACAAAGCTAGAAATGCAGCAATCTCAGAAGAAGCCATTGTTTACAAAAATTCTTAATGGAGACTGTCCGCGTGATCAATTAAGCCGTACCGCGTGACTAAAAGCGGGCGCGTTTTGAGTGGGAAACCTGTGGTTTTATCTATTCCCATAGACTTTTGTATTGAGTTTTGGAATAGCACTTTCTCTCCGGTTTTGGAGTATACTGAGGTAATAATTTTAACCGCTTCGGCGCGAGCTTTCCAATGGTGCAAACCCCGGATGCATAGCTGCTTCCGTTCTAAAGTTATTCAAGTTTTTCTTGCGCCAACTCAACTTAGACATACTATAGTTGCCCTAAGTCAGTGCTTACTGTACACACATGCACACATGCCAATACACACACACACACACACATTATACCCAGATGATGTCTGGTTTTCAAGTTCGCTGCGCAGTGAGTTGACTTCCTCTCTAAGATCAGAGACGACCTCTTGTGAGGCTGCCAGTTGCTGCACCATGTCATGGAGCTCCTGCAGGAGAGACTCTTCCTCCTGCTTCACACGTTCCAGCTCCTCTAGCGCCTGCTTACTCTGAGCAACACAAATCAAAACATTGTGAGGCTGAGGTCTGTATTCTATATTACTACCATTGTCTTCTCAATATAATAATAATAATAATAGCAACAGTAACAACAATAAAAAAAATAATTTTTATTATTCATACTAACAGGTATATGCAATACAAAGGGTGGATTCTAGGGTAACACGCACGCACACACACACATCATACCTCTTCCTCCAGTGCCCTGTACTCCTCTGTACTCACCATACTGGGATTCTGCTGACTCATCAACTGCAACATACAGACGACAAATTCCAGCACAATCAGCCCAGAACAATCTATCCAGTATTACTCATACATACGTTTCTACTTTAGTTCTAGGTAAATGAACGTTCTTAAGTACTGAATAATTATCTCCCCCCACACACACACACACACACAAACAAAAACAAAAAACACACACATACACAATGGCAAGAACTATTTCGATTTCACAAGATAAGGATGATCTGATCGCAATACTCTGGCTCTGGTGTGACGCTGCCTGACGTGGCTACCACCATAGCTGTCTTCACGAATGTCATGTCACTGCCAGCTTCGGCTGAATCCATATTATGTGGTTGAACTTTGCCAAAGGACTGCATTCGTGGCTTCTCTGGTGGACTGTTCTCGATGCAGCATTGTGTGGTGTTTATTGTGGCATGTTCGGCAGGTGTACTTGGAGGGGCAGTGCATGTATCCATGTCCTTCTCCTAGACAGTTAGTACACAATCGCTTCTCCCAAACAAACTTGTTTCTTTTGTCTACGTCATAGTGGGCGAAGGGTTGACATGAACTAAGTTGAGCTTTGGGTGGCGATATACTACATCTTGTAAGTGTATCACCATTAGCATTAAATTCCATGATATAGATTGACTTGAATACCACTCAATATGCAAAACAATAAAAATGACGCACCGAAGGTGTGATCACTCAGTGCCACTTTACACTACCTAGTTATTACTAATATAATCTCAGACTATAAGAACTAGAAATCTATTATTTATTTTAATCAGGCATCAATATATATCTCGAGCAATGAAAATTATACATGGAAACGCTATCTTCATAAGAGAAGAAGCTAAACAGGCAAGAGACACTCACTAATAAACATTTATCAACACGAAACTTCACACTTCTTTCAGCTCTGTTAACTTCCTTGACCGTAAAGTAAACTACACCGCGGGCTGCAGAAATTATTTGCTCATGTGATTATGATGTGTTGCTAGGGGGCGTTACCCACAAAAGCTTCACGTTCTCTCAACAATTAGCCCAAAAATTAAAAAAGTAGCATAATGAAAGGTCGTAAATCTTCATTCTGAGTAAGTTCATACTAAATCAATGGTTTATTATAAGTAATCTCCAAAATCAGAGCATGACAGACAGACAGACAGACAGACAGACAGACAGACAGACAGACAGACAGACAGACAGATAGACAAACAGACATAGACGGATAGATAGACAAACAGACAGGATGACTACTATAACCTTATCGCGCATACGCTCTGAGGGTTTATAAGCACCTCCATAATACAGTGTCCTGTAGCAATAATTTAATCAATTTTAAACTTTTAGATCATTGTTTATTTTCCATCAATTACTCACTAAGACCTTAAACTTTTACTTGCTTAAGTAATGTGAAGTTAATTTTTTTTCAATGAAATATAATGTGTTTTTTATCAGAGTATATTGGCATGTGGTACATGGTACTACTTTGAAGCAGCTTCCATCAATCCTGACTGTGTATGAAAACTGTGTTGCTCTATAAGAAATATATCAAAGTAAACGAAAGAATCTTAGAGTAGTATTTTTTTTCATGTTATGCACTCTCATTCTACAGGTTTGAATTGTTGTTTAGAGTTATAATTATGTGAAAAAAGTGGTATGAGCATGCCTGTACCGGCAGCACCAGAGGTGCTAGCCATGATTAATTCAACATGCCTAACATTTTACACATTGCATTGTATAGATAGAGCTATTTTATAGCAAAATGAAGAATTAGTGCACTGTTACTTACACTGTTGGCATGTGAGACCATAAAATATTCTACATGTATCAGCGCGAAGGTAAGCTATGCCGCAGTCTTTCAGAGAAGTTTCATTTCCTTGGCAGTGCACCACATATGTAGAGTATGTCTTGTAGACAACGCTTCCATAATTGTATGCTGTACAAAAGGAATAATCATAATTCGTTATCCAAACTCATTAATTCCTTACGTGTATAGCTTGAGTATCCTTCATAGCCAAGTGACCGACAAGTGACAGAGAACATTTTTATCAGAGATGTCCTGAAGCTGTAGTACAAATTTCTATAGTAGTAGTTGTTGCTGTTGATGTGGCAGTAGTCACTCCATTCAGAATGAGCATTCAAATTTATCAGTTGCACAGTCCCATTATTTAGCCGAGCAAGAATACCATCATTATTTCCATTTACTGCAGAAATGCACATACAAAACATTATTTCAATTTAGTATTGAGTACTATAGATAATAATTTAATCACTTGCTAAAATTATTGTGAAAATTAAAAAAAACCATGTTATAGTACAGTTGAATTTCGCCACACACATATCAATAGAAATTAGCGTTAGGTACAACAAACCCTTTCTGCACTGTTCCAATATGCAAAAGCAAGCTGCAAATACCAGTAGAGCTTTCATTTTGCCACTGCAGACTCCCAGAGCTCAAAACAACGTCTTTTAATGCGGTCCTTAAATTACTCCGCGAAAATATTTAGCAAATTTTTCAGATATTTGACGATCAGCGATTCGCATGCGCGCTTACAACTGTCCGGCGAAAGAAACGTGACACGCTCAGGGCATAAAGTGAAATTTCTTGTCGTCACATATTTAGCAAATTTGCAGCGCGTTTAGCTTTATCCTGTACTTGGATAGTGGTGAAAATATGAAATTTCCTAAATACATTACTATAGGATACTCTAATTTTTGCCCTGTGATGATGATATTTATAAGAATGAATGCCAAACTTTTCTTACCTCCTTTCTCCCTCCACTTTCCATTTTCCCCTGACTGAACAGGAACCAATTTTTTCTTTTTTTTTATTACATTATCAACATTTAGAAAAAATCTGTAAGTGGCCTTTTTCCTGAAATTTTTTCCCAAAGATTTAGCTACTCACTTCAATTTCTGAACATATTCTCTCTCATTCTTATTTTTTGTACAACAAATATAACTTTGCAATGCAAAGAAAATATGTGTAATGAATGGAGACTCTAAGGAAATTATTCTAACTTAATATTGCAAATGCCTTACAATAATTCAATTGCCAAAAAATCATATACTGGATTATAATTTTGTATAATTTGAATCCAATTTTTTTTAATGCTAAAACTGCACAAATTGGAGATCAAAGTGTATTGTATACCAAATCATTATTGCAGAAGTCAAATTCTTAGGTTCTGCACTGGCAACATAGAGCTGTCTTTGACTATCTTCTTATAGTTTATTACTTTGAGATTAGATCAATCTAGTCCATCCTCGTTATCTATTAATGATAAATCCCAACCGACTGGTCACTACTAAAGAATAAGTAGACTTGTAAGCAAATAACAGTGGCATATTCTGAAGTAGGGGCTTACACCGTTATTGTGGAGTTATTTGTTTAATAGAATTAAGTACAAGTAAAATGTTCAAAAACCATAGTTTTGAGACACTAGTTACTTTTGTGAGGTAAAGAAAAAAAATTCAGTACCCTACGGTTCGAGACTCTTGTAAATATTACAACTATGTGCAATTATTATCTACCTAGGTACTACCTTGGTAAAGTTCATGAGTTCTACATTACATATGACTGTACTTAGGAAAGAGGACTTAGTTTAACAGTAAAAAGCTGTTATTGTACCATTCTTCATAATTTCTACTTCACTTCCAATAGTATTTGCGTTGTATTGAATATCGGAATTTATTTACACATTTATAAATACTGGGAGGTAAGTGAACCAGGTGATAGGAGAGGTAAGTGAACCAGGTGATAGGAGAGGTAAGTGAACCAGGTGATAGGAGAGGTAAGTGAACCAGGTGATAGGAGAGGTAAGTGAACCAGGTGATAGGAGAGGTAAGTGAACCAGGTGATAGGAGAGGTAAAATGAAGGATTTCCTATAACTGTGTGAAGAGAATGGGCCCACTTCCTTGAACTGACTTGCAACTAGATTCACCTTCACCAATGTTTACTTCTGGTACATGAACCCTGCACAATTTGGTTCACATATTCAAGAGTGCCATAAGCAATAATGACATATAAGACTTCTCCTTTTGCCTATTTTTTTAATCTTCAATGGAGGCCAACTACTTTGAAGAAAATTAACTGTTGCCCAGCATTTAAATAAGATTGTTCCAATAGCTCTTACTTCTTCTCCATTTTATTATGCCTTCTAGGAAATTAGGTGACTCATAACCCATGGGGGTTATCAGCACTTTAACCAGACAGTAAAATAAGAAAATGTAGTATATATAGCTATCAAATTTTTAAAGATACATATGAGTTACGTTCAAATGAAAATAACATTTTACGTATTTTTTTTAATTTTTCTATATATTGTAAAATTTAACATGATGCCAATAAATACAATTCAGGAAAGATGAACTTCATATAATTATTTAGTGTATGATGACAAACATCCACAAATGTTATTATACACCTGGCGGAAAATACAATATTCATGTTTATAATGAAGGCACATAACAAAAACATCACATGGGGCAAAAGTAATAATCACTTGTTTTTGTTAAAGTTTGAGAAAACTGGAAGATTGCTTTTCCTCTAGACACATTGAAAATTTACTTTGTGGTAATCAAAACACTTAAAGCTGTGTTAAAATATTGACTAACTATAATTACAAATGTTTCATTACTGTACTGTTTTATATTAGTGTATAATGCTACATAAAGTAGGTTTTTAAATGAGTGTTGTCAAAACAAAAGGTAATTTCCCTAGACAGGCATCATAGTGAAGCACACACATGGATAGAAAGAAACAGCAATTTGCATTACATATGACTGTACTTAGGAAAAGGGACTTAGTTTAACAGTAAAAAGTTGTGACTTATTGTGGCCATGAATTTGGGATTGTAATTTTTCCTAGATTAACATTGATATAGTATGAAACTCTTTCATGGAGTTGAAGTACACTGTCCAAAGATTACAAACTGATCGTCTATTTAATATTTGCTTAAGTTTATTAAAAACAAACTTTAATGGGTGCAGATGTAATTGCAATGTTTTTATTCAGTTAACAAACTGTTTCATTTCTTGAAGAGTATTATTATATATATGTTTATAACATTAAACTTTTCTAGAAACTATTTTAAGGAATAACAGTAGGTGTTTGATGATTACACCCCAGCAAAAATGAAAATCAATGTATTTTTTTAAAATTTTATGTATCATTTACACCTAGTAAGAAGGTAATATAATTATTATTACATTATAGGGAAGTAAAGTCTGATTTATAGCTAAAGGATTATCTCTTGCTTTTGACGATAACAGAAAAATGGTATTGTGGAACATTTGTAGCCTACCAAAAATAATACCAACTGAAGGAGTTTCTGTTTCGTTTAAATTATTGATTAGTTGTAAGAGCAGAATTGTGATTAGTAATCATGTCAGTCATTAATCTGACATTAGATAGGATTATATTAATGTTTCAAAACTAAACTACCATAAAAAAGCTTTGATAGTAGTTGTTTGGAGAAGTGTGTATGCTTACATTAAAACTCAACTGATGTTTTTTCCATTTTAACACTCTATCCATGGCTGTTTATGTAGTAAATAGCCTAAGATATAATATTACTATACTATTTGCTAACTTTAATTATAACATTGGACAGTGCACCTTCTCTTTCCCCCAAACTAGCCCAAATTCATCACATACTGGAATTTTTATTTTGAAATTTCAAAAGCTTATATAAATCTTTTCCTTCCAAACGAATTTAGTAGCTAAAAACCCTCCTTTGATTCTACCCAACCACCTTATGCCTTGTCTTATGACTACCTTCCACACACAACTATAATAATATAATTAATATTAACTACACGAGCGAGCATATTTTATTCAGAAGTACAATGAAGTCTTCCAAAGTTTTGTACTTAGTGCTCTACATGATGGTAATAAAAATACAATTAGAAGTTTATGCACTAAAAACAAAAACAATATAGCTATTAAGTGGTCAAATAGAGCTTTAGCAGAGTTCTTATGCAAAGTGACCTATTATTATTTTAGAAATAACTCTTTCCACTGTTTATTCATCAGATGTTAATTTTTACAAACTTGTTCATGCTGAATACATAGCATGACCAGCAACTGTTAGCCAGTCTGATTATTGTTATCCAGAAAAATCACTTCAACTACTATGGAATAGATAATGCTTCAACATTAAATACTTGACAGCTAGAAATGTAATTGTTAACTAACTAGATATTAAATTGTGGTGACATTGTTAAAGTCCATGTTGGCATGGCAAAATAACAGTTTCAGTGAAAGTGGAAGCCATGATATGCCACTAAAAATGATAATGATATTCATGCCATATTATAGAAGAGCATAAGTAAATATCAATAATATTAATTACTATTTAAGGGTATATACGTGGCCACAATAAGTCACAGCTTTTTACTGTTAAACTAAGTCCCTTTTCCTAAGTACAGTCATATGTAATGCAAATTGCTGTTTCTTTCTATCCATGTGTATGCTTCACTATATGCCTTTATAGGGAAATTACTTTTTGTTTGACAACACTCATTTAAAAACCTACTTTATGTAGCATTATACACTAAAATAAAACTGTACAGTAATGAAACATTTGTAATTATAGTTAGTCAATATTTTAACATTATGCTTTAAGTGTCTTGATTACCACAAAGTAAATTTTCAATGTGTCTAGAGGAAAAGCAATCTTCCAGTTTGCTCAACTCCAACAAAAACAAGTGATTATTACTTTTGCCCCATGTGATGTTTTTGTTATGTGCCTTCATTATAAGCATGAATATTGTATTTTCCGCCAGGTGCATAATAACATTTGTGGACGTTTGTTATCATACACTAAATAATTATATGAAGTTCATCTTTCCTGAATTGTATTTATTAGCATCATGTTAAATTTTACAGTTTATAGAAAAATTAAAAAAAATTCGTAAAATTTTGTTTCCATTTGAAAGTAACTCATATGTATCTTTGAAAATTTGATAGCTATATTTCTTATTTTACTGTCTGGTTAAAGTGCTGATAACCCCTATTGGTTATGAGTCATCTAATTTCCTAGAAGGCATAATAAAATGGAGAAGAAGTTAAGATGCTATTAGAATGATTTAAAAACTGGGCAACAGTAATTTCTTCAAGTAGTTGGCCTCCATTGAAGATTTTAAAAATAGGCAACACTGAGAAGTATTTTTGTTTCATTATTGCTTGTACACTTTTGAATTAATGTGAATCAAATTGTGCAGGGTTCATGAACCAGAAGTAAACATTGTTGAAGGTGAAACTAGTTTAAAATCAGTCAGTAAGTGGGCCCATCTATTCATACTGTTACCTCTCCTATCACCTGGTTCATTTACCTCCCCGTTTATAAATGTGTAAATAAATTGCGATATTCCTACAACGCAAACACTATTGGAAGTGAAGTAGAAATTATGAAGAATGGTACAATAACAGCCTTTTACTGTTAAACTAAGTCCTTTTTCCTAAGTACAGTCACATGTAATGCTAATTACCTGATGCTAACTCACCAACAAGTCTTTATGTTATTATGCCCATTTTTTTTTATCTTGCGTCAATATTACTTGATGTTATTAAATATCAACAAAAGTTTATCCTAAAAACAATGCTGAAATTATACTGTTTCTACACACTGCTTTTTTGCACCTGAATAATGTGTTGCAATACCACACTACACTAAGTAATTTGTGAGAACATAATTAGTGTTGTGATATTACCACTGTTTTTTCACGTGCTTTGATTATGTTTGCATATGTGCCCATTTCATTTTACATGAATTCCATTATCTCTCACATTTCAGCACTTTTTGGTTTAATTACCATAGTTCACTATATGGTCTCATTCTTCATTACATCTTCATTGTGATGAATTCCATTATACTTATGGATGAACCTCATATATAGGATTAATTGGTCAGCCATAAAACTGTTTGACTTATTAACGAAATCAATAGGACAACCCTAGAACTCATGAACTTTACCAAGGTAGTCCTAGGAAGATAATAATTTCACATAGTTGTAATATTTACAAGGGTCTCGAACCGTTGGGTACTGAAAATATTTTCTTTACCTCACAAAAGTAACTAGTGTCTCAAAACTGTGGTTTTTGAACATTTTTCTTGACCTGTTACAAATGTGACACAAAAGTTACTAAACTGACTAATGTCCTTATTTTTCCCCCATTCTCAGATTGCGATCATAATTGGGAAAATATTATCCTATCACTGCAACCTGACCAACTCTACCTACATTTGACTGCAAGGTAAATCAATGAGTGTGTGGAAATTGACTTTGCTATTTAAGATAATTGGGTATAGTTCCATAGCAAGATAAAATACTTATGCAGCCAGTAATAGAGAATGAAGTATGGCACCATCATGAGAAAATAGAATCAGTAACTAGAAAACTGGATATAGGGCTCATTATCTTGCCTAAAAGCAACTAGATTTCGCAATCATGTCCAGTTTAGGAAGATGTTTCTGTAAGTGGAGCTCCAAAGGCATATTTTAATGGTTAACAATTTGATGTACCACCTCGTGAAATAGTGCCCCAAAAATATAGGGGGGCTACAGCCTCTGAAGCCCCCCTTCCTATGCCACTGCATGTTCCTCCCTTTACAATGCTATATATTGAGCACGTGTTCAGAATGTGTTGTAGAGACATTTATCCTCAGTCCCAGATGCCTCAATTACAAAAAAAATTTGAAGCTTTTGTCACAACATGGTCAGCAATATCATGTATGTGAGTATGAGTACAAAAAAGCACTAGAAATCATAGACACATCAGTCACAAATTCCAGCAAATGTACTTTATATTACAATAATACAATTGACAACCATAAATAAAACTTGCTAACTTTAGTTGTGGCTTCAAAGCAATTACATAGCAAGTTGTTCATCTTATTAATTATGTAACAATCCTTGTTGATTGATTCATGAAGAATTTACCAGCAAACGAATAATCAAGTAAGTATTATCTTAGTATTACATGTTAAAACAAAGACATATGAATGTTAATCTAAATGCGATAGTTAACTGCAAACGATTTTTTTCTTCAGATCTTTTGCATCTCCTTTCTTGATGTAAGATTTATACCTGCTTTCTTGAGCTGATGAGTTTTTTGGCCTAAAACTGTAATATTATATCAATATAATCAATACTTTATCAATATAACTAATACCTACATTAATGTACGTTTATGAATATACCTACCGAATACAATGTACAGTTAGTACAATTCCAAAGAAGAGCATGGCTACTACAATACCACCAATGAATGCTCCCACTCCAATACCAACAACATTGTAGGAATTTGCTGGCGGCATTGCATTACTATTAGAGTGTTGTAAAATTTTGATAAAACTATTATTTCCAAGTTGAAGTCCTTTTGGTGATGACATCACAATTAATACTTGTGCAACAACAGCTGCTGCAGTAATGGCTCCATCATTGTTCCAGGCCACTGAACACTGTGCAACATTCATATTAATTCACTTTATTTTGTGTATTCTAATCTTATTTTTTCCGTGTTGATGTCCTACCACTTTCCACTACTTCTGCTCCCCTGGTGTGTGCTGGCAGCTGATTGGTCAGTTGTTAGCCATGCTTTCCAGCTGTTTCCATGTTAGCTGTTTTGTTATCACATTTAGTTTAATCTCATACTTTTGGCCACTTGACTCTTGTATTTAGTGGTCATTTGCTCTAGTACTTGTGGTCTATTCTATATCAAACTTGTCTAACCAAAAATCTAATTCTGTGTGTGTGGAGACAGTATAACTTGTCAGTGGATTTATAACCCATAAGAGTTATATATTTTAGTTTCTAATACATACACTAAGGACTTTCTCTAATTCAGGGTTCGCATTGGATAGTTCCAGTGTCAGAACCTGCATCAACATACAATTTTTTTTTGGTCCTTCGAGCTGGATACAGCAACTAGCTTATCCGTTATCTCCTCTACTATTCTTCAACTCAACTCAACTGAGTTCCAATTATCTAGCCTAAGTCCTCGTCCTCATCGTTCATCGCAAGTCGTCCATCTCGATTAAACTCGTTGTCATGAACTTGTTTATAAATGCATGCATTGTATTATTATTCCTTAGTTACTCATTAACTCATTTTTTCATGTACTGACTCTATTTGGTCTTGTTTCTTATATTAATCTAAACTGTGAATGTTGGAACTTGGCTGTATCTGTTTTACCCTCCAGTATTTTAGCACTAAGTTGAGATAAATTTTAGCTTTTTATTAGCATAAAAAACTCAATTTTTTTTTTGTTTGCGTGAAATGCTCCCTTTTGTCAGAGCCTGTCAAAAGCTCCCAAGCCCCCCTTTCCAATGCCACTGCATGTTCCTCTCTTTCCAATGCTATATATTGAACAAGTGTTAAGAATGTATTGTATAGAGACATTTATCCTCAATCCTAGGTGCCTCAATTACAACAAAATGGAGAATGGAGAATGCGTCTATCAAAATTAAAGTTAGTAAATAGTATAGCAATCTTATATCTTAGGCTATTTAACACATAGGTAAACAGCAATGGAAGAGTTTACTAGATGAAAAAAAACATCAGCTGATTTTTAATGTAAGTATACACGCTTCTCCATACAACTACTACCAACGATTTTTTTTGTAGTTTACATTAATATCATCCTACCTAATGTCAGATTAATGACTGACATGATTACTAGTACCACAATACCACTCTTCCAACTAATCATTAATTTAAACAAAACAGAAACTCTTCACACAGTTGGTATAACTTTAGATTGGCACAAATTATTTCATAATACTATTTTTCTGTTATTATATCACAAGCAAGAGATCATCCTTTAGCTCTAAAACAGAACTTAACTTCTCTGTAAGGTAATATAATAAATTCTTACTAGTTGTAAATGATGCTTAAAAAAAAAAAAATACATTGGTTTTCATTTTTTACCAGAACACATGTCATGTAACCATCAAACACCTACTGTTATTTCTTAGAATAGTTTCTAGAAATTTTAATGTTATAAACACATAATAAAATAGTACTCTTCAAGAAATGAAACAATTTATTAACTGAAGAAAATATTATATTTAAGTAAAACTACAACTATGCACATTACAAATTTGTGTTTAGTTAACTTAAAGAAATCAATAGTGTTTTAATAGACAATCAGTTTGTGATCTTTGCACTTCAACTCCATGAAAGAGTTTCATATATCAATGGCAATTTAGGAGAGTTTTATAATCCCAAGTACATGGCCACAATAGTCACAGCTTTTTACTGTTAATCTAAGTCTATTTTGCTAAATACAGTCACATGTAATGCAATTGTGGTTTCTTTCTATCCATGCTTCACTAAATGTCTTTCTAGGGAAATTACTTTTTGTTTTTGACAACACTTACATAAAACATACTTTATGTAGCACTATACACCTATACATTATGAAACTTTTGTAAATATACCTAGTCAATGTTTTTAACGTAGCTTTAAGTGTTGTGATATCTCAAAGTAAATTTTCAATGTGTCTATAGGAAAAGCAATCATCCACTTTGCTCCTCCAGCACCAAAACAAGTGATTACTTTTGCCCCATCAAATGTTTTTGTGTGGGTAAATCCAAAGGCATGTTTTTTTTGGTTAACAATTGTTCATGTACCACCTCATGAAATAGTGCCCCAAAAATATGGGGGGGGGGGGTGGCTCCAGCCTCCGAAGCCCCCCTTTCCAATGACACTGCATGTTCCTCCTTTCCAATGTATTTATTGAACATGTGTTAAGAATGTATTGTATAGAGACATTTATCCTCAATCCCAGGTGCCTCAATTACAGCAAAAACTTTGAAACTTTTGTCACAACATGGTCAGTATCCTGTATGTGAGTATGAGTAGCATTCAGACACAAAATCACCAGAAATCAGAGACACATCAGCCGCAAATTCCAGCAAAGGTATACTTTATATTATAAGAAATATAGTATAATTGACAACCATAAATGAAACTTGCTAAGTTTAGTTGTGGCTTCAAAGCAGTTATGTGGCAAGTTGTGCATCTTACCCATAAATAAGTAACAATCTTGTTCACTGATTCATGAAGAAGTTACCAGCAAAATAATAATCAATGAAGTAATATCTTAGTATTACATGTTACAACAAAGACATATGATTGTTAATCTAAATGCGATAGTTAACAAATTTTACTAAAAAGTAACTACTGAAATAAATGTTATCTGTCAAATATGTGTTGATAATATTCAAACACGTTTGTCTTGTTTTTTTGAAGGCTTCACATTCCTCTGGGCTGACATTGGAATATTCTAGTTTATCAGAAATAACAGCAGCACAATCAATTAAAATATCACTATTAAGTTCTACTCTAATATACACAATAGCCCTCTTTTGCAACTTTCCTAACAAATACAAAAGTAAACATGACTTTAATGCTAATCACTGCTATTGACAATTTAATATTTTCTATAATGTTTTAATGCAGCGTACTTAATTCTATTAAACAAATAACTCCACGTTATCAGTGTATCAAAAGCTTATCTTGCTCTTTTCCTACGAAACTAATTTAGTAGCTATAAACCCTCCTTTGATTCTACCAAACTACTTTATGTATTATTTATGACTACCTTCTACGCACTAATTTAATTTATTAACTTACTTCAATGGATTCATACATTGGTTGCTCCTCTTCTCCATCTGAAGTAATTGCACATGATATTTTCTTCAGCTCTTTTGCATCAACTCCTTTCTTGAGGTTAGATTCATACCTGCTTTCCTGAGCAGTAGCTGATGTATGTACGATAGCACCTGATGATTTATTCTTTCTATACCTAGTATTATTTTACTAATATTAATAACATTAAATGAGAAGTAATTAGTAATAGTTAGAGCATACGCGCTTAGGTACTGGTGGATTTAGTGCACTAAATCCACCAGTACCTGAGCGCATGCTCTAACTATTTTAGAACCCGTTTACCCAAAGCCCGCCCAGTTTCCACTAGCAACTTGGTTTATCAGCATTTTCGCACAAATATGGCGGTGTCAAGCGAATTTCTGGCCCAAATTTTAAATTCAATTAAAATTCAATTGAAGCACACCTGGCGGGTTTACTTTAGCATTGTAGCTGCCAGCTGTTATCTCCAGATCTAACTCTACCCTGGGCTGCTCTGCTCTGTGGTAAACAGTTAAGCAGCTAGCTATGGTAAATTCCTGCCGGTATGAGCGTCAGCAGGAGAGTTGTCCAACTAGGGCTGGTCACTAGGGCTGGTCCCGTATAGGTCGGATATGAGAGGATAGTAGACCCTCACTTATCATATCCAGGCCTCACACAGCTTTATCCGGCCTATTCTATTAAACTAAAACTCAAAAATAGCAATACCCCAAGGGTGGTTAGTATGCACAGTTTATATACCTAAAGGCAAAAAATAGTGCACACTTACCAAGTTAGTACACCTAGTAACAATATAGCAACGGGTTCTAAGTTAACTAAGGTATACATTTCAATGTACAATAGTTAAAGGATTTTTAATATAAAGAGGCAAACACCTGGTGTTCTAAACATTTATTGTGCATGTCCTGCCAATTTTCAAATTATTACATAATTATGGACACATTTTGCCTTATTAAAATAAATTACTATTTCATTTCAAACCATATTACATAAAAATAAACTAAGTTGACAAAATGAATATCACATGCGAATTGTTTTTAGTTTTTTGGACTAAAAGCTGTGATAGTACATCAATATAATCAATACTTTATCAATATAACTAATACTTATAGTTTGCTTGTCTGTAACAGTGATAACATATTCGTATTGATAATAATATGCACATAATAATATTATATATACAGTCTTAACATTACTATTGTCGATTTTGCTGAATTATAGTCTCTCAATATTTTTTTTATAGTCATTATTCTTATTCTAACTTATTCTCATAATATTACAATAATAAAGCATTTTAGTGGACTAAATTTTGAAAGCATTACTGTACTTTTCAATAAACCTACCGAATACAGTATACAGCTAGTATAATTCCAAAAACGAGCATGGCTACTACAATTCCACCAATGAAAGCTCCCACTCCAATACCAGCAACATTGGAGGAACTTGTTGGCATAGCATTACTATTAGAGTGTTGTAAAGTTTTGATTAAACTATTATTTCCAAGTTGAAGTCCTTTTGGTGATGACATCACAATAAATGATACCTGAGCAACAACAGCTGCTGCAGTAATAGTTCCATCTTCACTGGAATATGTTAGAGTAGTGCTAAATTGTACCATTCCACTTCCACCAATAAGGCACTTCATTTCAGTAGACGAGAAGTCACTTGGTGTTAGAGTACATGAGCATATTTTATTCAGAAGTACAATGAAGTCTTTCAAAATTTTGTACTTAGTGCTCTACATGATGATAAAAAAATACAATTAGTAGTGTATGCACTAAGAATGAAAACAATATAGCTATTAAGTGGTCAAATAGAGCATTCACTGAGTTCTTATGCAAAGTGACCTATTATTTATTCAGAAATAACTCTTTTCAACTGTTACCTCATTTGATGTTAATTTTTACAAACTCGTTCATACTGAATATCTAGCATGACCAGCAACTGTTAGCCAGTCTGATTATTGTTATCCAGAAAAATCACTTTAATTACTATGGAATAGATAATGCTTTAACATTAAATACTTGAATTAGCTAGAAATGAAATTGCTAGCTTGCTAGATAATAAATTGTGGTGACATTGCTAAAGTCCATGTTGGCATGGCAAAATAACAGCTTCAGTGAAAGTGGAAGCCATGATATGCCACTAAAAATGATAATGATATTCATGCCATATGATAGAGGAGCATAAGTAAATAAATCAATAATATCAATTACTATTATTAAGGGTGTATATGAGGCCATAAAGTACTTGCGAGAGTAGGTTACATTGGTAATATTTACAAAAATTTAATACTCCATTGAACTATGATTTTAGTCTCAGGCAAAAGAAATAGAGATATAACATAATTACAAATATAAACTCAATAACAAAGTTACCTCATCTTCTTGGCATGCCATGTCGGGTTTCATCAACAGTTCCATGATTATATTCACTGCAAACATACGTTATGTAGCTGTAATAGTTCATGTTATGTATAATAATACATTAAGACTTTCAAAAGTAGTATTTTTACCACAAATTTAAATGTGCTTAACTGAGCAAATGTTTATATATATATTCCAAAATATAAACATAATTATAGTAATAATGCCATTTCAAAAATCACTCATTATATATTTCAAATCACTTTAGGAAAACTACAGCTTTACCTTTGTTTTGCAAATACATAGTCTTTTCAAATGCATTTTTTCCAGTAGCAATTATACATTTGTATAATCCATATTGTTGAGTATTCAGTTCAGCAGTACTGAACTGAACTTCATTAGTATCAGTGACATTGAGTGTTACATTATTCTTTTCAATAGAAATTCTCAATAATTGAGGAATATCCACATTACCATAACATGTCAATTGGATGCTTTCAGATAAATAGAAGTTCCTTTTAGTGGCACTAAATGAGTGTGTTAGGTTTTCTGCGAATGAATCAAGAGTGCAATATCTAGTTAGTGTGACTTGAAAATATATTAGAATTCTTAATTATATGATCACCTGACTCATTACAAGCTCATATCATAAAATATGTTTATGCAAAACTTATATAATATGTATAATATAAGTATTTCAAATGCATAGCCATAAGTATGGTATTATTAAGTCACTAGGCAAAAACTAAAATTTCATGCATGTCCAAAAATGTAGGAAATGAATCTATCCCTATACCTACACAATATTGATACTAACTATTACACCCCACATTCTGTCACCTATCAGACAAAAAATCTAATAACTAATTATATCTAAAAGACACACAATAATTCCAAAATTTAAATTTTTTATTAATCCAGAAAAATATATCGTGCATAAACACTTACCATAATATGATAGGTGTATAAATGTTTTATCATAAACCAAATTTGACAGTGAAAATGGAGAACCACGAATAAAGTCGTTATACGATTTACAATGTGAAGAAAACTCATTGGAGTATGAACTAAATAAAGATATTTCATATAATCCAGCATCCATTTGGTGACCACTAGTTATAGACACAGTTTGAGTCCAATATTTACTGTTAATACTCCAATAATATAGACGGTTATTCAAGTTGCTATAGACTCCTAATCGAAATTGCGTGAAGTAATCATTTGTGACTGTTGTCAAGTCAATAATCACTGTAATGTTGACTGTATCAGTAGCGGTAAATGCAATAGAATTTGCAGACTTAAAGTTAGAAGTAACTGAAATAATTTGATCTATTCCAAAACAAACATTGCATGTGTTTACTTTGAATGTATGACAATTCAAAATCAGCAAATATCACATAGATTGGATGTGTCAACTTTGATTCAACCATGTACAAAGTTATAACAGCTACTACTGATATGTTAAGTAACGTCAATTTATAAATAATGATAAGACATTCTATGTGGTGGAATGCAACCCAAGTGTTAATTTTAATTATATGTTTTCTTACTACAAGTGATTGAATCAATGTACAATGACAAAAAACACTGAATGATACAAATCGTGTCATTTATTTTGCTACCATTATTGACAATGACAAAAAAAACTGATCCTGTCATTTATTTTGCTACCATTATTAATTTTTAATCCGTACATGATAATGTGAATGACTAGCTGATAATTACTTGACATATTAGTTGTCTGTATCAAATCCTTATCATGTTATAGTAAGCACACCATATGCAATTACTCTTGCATATATCAGATTAGCTATTTGTAGATATTCCAAGACTAGCAGAAGGAATAAATAAATATGATAATTTCACAATTTATATGTTCAACAATTGTCTTAGACTTGAGATATTGTCAGTCAAGTAATTCACTCCCTAACTCTTTTTTCACATCAGAATTGAAACAATTTTTAATATAAACTTTAAATAATTAGAGTGAACTGTAGATGATAATTATATAAATACCATTCAGTTAGTAAGCTTCAAGCCATAAATACAGATAGAGAAAGTGGAAATAGGAATGGAATTGCATATCATGCTTAGTAATAAGCTGTGCTGTAAACATAAGATTCTTCCTTTTTGCTTTAATAATTTTTTAGCAATGATGCTGGTTAAATTCTTGTTTTGGCTAAGAATAGTCTACAGTTGACCTTTAATGCAAAAATATTCATTAAGGTAATGTTTCAATAATAATTGCTAGTTAAAATAGTTTTGCTTACAAAATGTCCATCTGTACCAATCTGCTATAAGTTAGTATGCACAATGTTATCCTTGATTATACATTACTCTTACTTTGTTTCTGCTCACGAAAAATAGCTGGTTTGAATGTTGGATAAAATTGAAGAGCATCTAGTAGAGCATTTTCACATTTTGTATTATATGGAACAGTTAGTAGTCCTTCATATCGAACTCGATATTCACCCACTTTGCAAAAAGATGCTTTAAAAGATTTGTTTTGTTCTAGCAAACTTATATTAGATGAAAATATTGGGTACTCATTGCAATACCAAACAAGTCTATCTAAATATGAGTAAACAACACTAGAATTTGTAATATTCACTTCTACAATGACACTATCATTCATTTCTTCATCAATCTTCAAATCTATTTTCACTGCATCTGTAAAAAAAAGTAACGTTATTAAACATTCTAATTTTGTGTCTATAATGATTACCTTCAACTTCCATCAAGTAATGGCCATAATTCAGTGGTACATTATTTCCTCTTACTTCACACAATATTTTACTAACTTTGGAATAACCTTGATGGATATAAATTGAAGTGTTAGATAAACTAGACACACGTGCTGGTCTTGATGATCCAGAGAAATACCAGTAATATCTCAGCCTAACAGTTGGATCAATGCTCAAAGGATTGGGTGTAATGTTACAATTAAACCGTACCGTTGATCCAATAGTATAAAGCTGAATGGTATTTAGAGGCCTCACAATAACATCATACTTTAAATCTATGATCACATAAAGTTTACAATCTTACAATTACTGTATAATAATGTAAAACAAAAATTATTTCTGTTCTTTCTACATTTATGAAAACTTTTATACACTATAGTTTGGTATAATTGACAAGTAAGGCAAGCAGAAGAGACACACTCTCATGATTAATACAAGTGAGATTTCACAATGTCTATTTCTTGCTTTGCTTATACATATTTTTGACCGAACCTTGACTTTGATATGTACCTTAGCCTTGTGTGGTAGGTGAGGATATTTAATGGGAATCCATTCAATTACCTTCAGAACTGAGTGCCAGAAATTTATTTTACTTTATCAACCAACAACACATCACTGATGATGTATTAAAGAATTAGCTACTGATAACTGATGATCTCATTCAGTTTAGTTTGCATGGTTAAAGAATTGTTGCTTCCTCTCTTCTTATTTTCTGGTACGGCCCTAATGTGCAGTTAAAAATACTTTGAGTACAAAAAATGTAGAGTACACATGTATGTGTATGTATAATTATAGCAACAACATAATAAGATATAAAAAACTTAATTTTTTTTGTCAGTGCACATGCATGATAATGTTATAGTGGTGATCGTGTCTGTTTGTCTGCTTGTCTCTGTCCGCTGAATATGATATAAATTAATTGTCTTTAATGTCATCTTTTTTAATTTTGGGCCAATTGTTTTTAGAATTGAACCAGTCGTTTCTTCGTAAGTACTATATAGATAATGCACCCTATACTCACATTGTAATCAATAAACAAATGATTTCTTGTTGCCTATGTGGTAGTTTTGCTTTTTCTGCTGAGTAGCTCACCAAGAAATTTCATGTTGACACTACAATTTATAGTGTCCCTTGCAGGTTTACTTATGCAGAAAGCAGTAAGCATTTACATATCTATCGTTCTAATACCCAATTAGGTGTTATATACCAAATAGATTATTATTTGGGGTTATGAGAAATTAATTTTGCAATAGCTATTGTATAATAGTGCTGACGGTTCTCACCTTTTGCTTCATATTACAATAAAATATAATTTTTGTGTTACCTGCACATGTGACTCCAATTATTGAGGAGGAACAAGACTGATACAAATAATATCTAAGAGAACAATTTGATATATCTGTAGTTGGATTAGAGCAATATATTTTTCCTCTTGTTAAATATTTTGATATTCCCAATTCTTCATATGATTTAGTCCAAGAAACTACAAGATAACAAAGATGTAATGCAGTAAATACTAAATTGATGCTATAATTATATATAATCATTGCACACACTGTAAAATTCCCATACCTATAAGTGATTTCCCAAGTAACTTCTGACAAGTAAGTCTGGTGTGAATGTTACTCCAATAGCCACTGCATATTCCTACCCATTGTCCATTGTCACACATCTCAACTATTCCTTGTATAAATGTATGTGATTTTGTTTCATTGCGTAATCTGACAGCACCTCTCTCACAAGCATCAGTATCATTATTATTTCCTCTACATATCACAGCAGCTGCTTGATAATAACTGTATCTCAATATATTATCATATGAGCTGGAAGACAACGATAAAACTCTGTAAAACCTGCAGCTTAATAAGCGGTGCTCATTTCCAGAACAATATGCTATATGATAAAAGAAAGAGGATTGTCGTCGTCCGGAAGCACCAGTTGATTCTGTTAATAAAAAAAACAACTATCATAAACATAAATTTGTTAAGAATCATATAATATACTAGTGATGTGCTTCAGCTCAAGCCAATGCTAGTGTTCTGGGGTCTTAAATCCCAGAGCTTGCAATGTTTGAAGAGAAATAATTTATTTATACATAACATAATGAGTTTGGTTTCCAAATTGATTTAAGGTTGAAGTATTTTACTTTGTTATCGAACTACCCCAGCTCTCAGATTAACCACACCTCTCAAACAAATCCCAGGAACTGAAATTTTAAGAAACCAAATGAGCATTATATTATAATATATTATATATAAATATATATTATATAACATAGTAAAATTTTATAATTATTATAATTATTTCAGCAGAGAATGACTGAGTAAATAAATATATTTATTGCAGCTTTGATATTTTTACTTGAATATTTCCGCATCACGCGAGCGTTCTGTATTCTCCCATATTGTACGGTTTATATTGTACGCTACTTGTAGCGCGCGCGTAGCGAGTAAAATCAATGAAAATTGTATTGTAACCGGTTGAGAAAATTTCAAAGAAGCAATAAATCACTTATCAACTCGTCGTACAATATTGGGAATGATATTTTACAACTCTCCCACTCACACATTTTCACTCGCCTTGGCTCGTGAAAATATTTGCGTGCTCGTAAAATATTTTCCCATATTGGTACTCTGACTCGTGCTATAAGTATTATCTTATTATATTATATTTTGTATTTACTTTTTTATTTATTAGTTGAATTGTTTGCTTCAATTATTTTGCTATTCTTTTGCTCAGCAGTAGACATATTAGCCTACTGTGCAGTGCTTGAGTCACCAATGGCACAAGCCTTAAGACTCTACTATTCTATATGAAGTTTTGACTTCTAACCTGAAGCTTACTGAAATAGGTCCAGTTTTTTTAATCTCGCATACACGGTAAAGGGATTTCAGTGCCAGTAACAACTCTCTGCAACTGCTTGAATTGAAGGGAAAAAACAACAACAAAACAATACACGTTATTTAAAAGATTTCTTTGTGATATTCTTTAGCTAAGTAGTGGTTGTAACACACAATGCTTTGACACAACTGGACATGTACCTACACAGACTTACCTTCGCGGTAGTCTAGTGGACAATGTATTTTCAAGTAAATACTATTGCGCACGGCTTATAAACATGACAAAGAGCGCATTGACTACCACCGCCACTAACTCGAATAGAAATGGAAGTCCCTTAAGTTTTCAAGTTTTAACTGCACCCGCAAAAGAATTCAAAACGGTAAACAATTCAATTTCTAGGGTACACACACAAAATACAAACATATGTTCATGCATACATACATGAGCTGGTCTAGCTTTAAATTTATTAGTTTAATTTGCATCTAAACACATATTTTATTTATCCTCATTTTATGTAAAGAAAACCGAGATCAATAGGAGCTACAGCTTTCAGCTGAATCTCAAGTCTCCACCAAAGTATTAAATAATGTACTAAGTCAAAGTGTATTCAAATTTAAAGAAGCTGAAGAGAAACACCATAGTCTTTTAGGTGTTCTTATAGTCCACAGCGCATTGTTAATCTCTGAAGTGGTCAGACTATACTTGCTTTTAAACAGCCCTAAAGAAAATTTGTGTCGTCCTTCAGTATCTGCAGGGCATTGCTATACAATTGATGAAGTTTAACAATTAGGACAGAATAATCAACATGTTTGTTAATCCTTTTAATTATCCAAGATTCATGAGTCAAAGTTGTGAAAGTACATCCTACACACTAATTGCACTAAACCTTGAATCAATTATTGCCTTTTAACTCAGCTACCATGTAATTCAAAAATACATTTCTACTGAAAAGAGGTTCCCAAGATTCTATAATATCAACTTCATATTATAAGTTACCAGTTACTATAAATTATAACGAAAATTTCTCATTCATATTGTAAAACATATGATGTCTAAAAGTGTGAATTCTGTAATTAAATCATAACAAACCTAACTTACTTTCCCAAGGTAGTCCTAATTGTCTACAAGCAACTCTTGCACCTCTATTGTTCCAAGGAGGTGATGTGATACTTCCCCAAACTCCATCTTTACATACTTCCACTAACTTCTTTATTGAAGAAGGTATTTCTATTAGACGAATGGATCCACTTGTACAATTTGTGACTGGAAATAATAATAATAATAGTAATAATAATAATAATAATAATAATCATACATGTCACAAAAACATTGTTTCTTACCGTAATAGCATCCTACATTTAGTGAAGAGCATGAGGTATTGCTTGTTGTATAAGAACAGTCTCTAATGAATCTTGCTGAGGCCGATGATGATCGACACACTACATTACTTATTGAATTTCTTGATCTTGAATGAAATTGACTACTGTAGGAATTTGATTGAAACGTTCCTAAAAAATATGAGTTGAGTTATATGTCAATTATTTACAATTTCATTTAATTCCATTATTGCTACTCCAATATAAATATATAAATTTATTTTTTTTAATTGAAAATGGTAGTAGATAAGATGTTTCAACTCTGCCAAGTCATCATCACTGATGTTGTTATATTAAAACAAATACTATTTCTTTTGGGTGAACTCTTTACCCTACAGGCTTTCCTCAGCTTGTACGTCCTTTTTTTTTTTCTTAGAGGGTAAACAATTTTTTTTTTGTCTTTTCTTCAATTTTTTTATAGTGAAAAATAGTAAGAACTTAATATTAAAATAACAATTAAAATAAAAATAAAGAAAGAACCCTATGATGATAAAGATAACAACAATAATAAATAATAATAGTAATAATAATAAATAATAGTAGTAACAAATAATAATATTTATTGTAATAATAATAATATAAGTGCAAATAATAGGGAGAAATAATTAGAGACAGGTAAACTGCAATGAAGTTGAGAAATAGAGAAAATTAACCATTGAAACATAAGAATACAGAAAAAGTAAAAAAAAAACTGATGAAAAAAAAATTATTAATCCAAATATTCTAAATATTAATTCTATATCCTGTATCCAAACTTATTGTACTCCTCTAATTCTTAATGATTCTAATGTTTTTTCTTTTTATGATATTAGATTGATTGTGTTCAAGTTTTGTTGACTATTCCCAATTGGATAAGTTGCCAGTGTCTATTGAATGTTCCTTAATCGCATTGTCAGTGTTTCTTGATTTGATTGCATATATGGTATTCAGGAAGAGCAGGAGAAAATGATGTGATGAAACCAAGTTGTAGAGGATATGAAAATGATAAAATAAGATACCTTATGCTACTGCATTCAAAAAGGTGAGTGCATTTAGCACCAGTGTGAGGCGGAGTACTTGCTAGTCTCAAATATTCTCAATGGCAGTCATGCTCAGTTGATATAATATCATTTAAAACTTACTTATGTTATCTTGCTTTCTTAGTAATTGACGACAAAAAATGCTGCTGTCTACATCATTCCAATTTGATTGACAAGCCTTGGTCCATTGTCCATTTATACACACTTCAGGAAAACCTTCCCATGATACATAACCACCATAGAGACGAATGTCTCCATGATTACATGTACTGGCTATAAACACACAAACACACACATGACCCTAAGATCTTGTTTTAATATAACAAAATTTGTGTGTGTTCTATAGTTTCTTATTCTCTGCATATAAATACAAAATAAATTATATGCTTACCATCACATTTTAGAGCCACTGCATTATTATTTAATGAGGAACAGGAATGATAGCCTACATGATTGTTTGACCTTCCACACTGAAGCAAATTCTGCTCTTGGTTACAATATAAGGAACTTAGAAAAATTGGCATATTTCCATCACCGTATAAGGATCTACTAAGTAAACTGCTATCTGGATACATGAAAAATATCAATATTAAAATGGAGCACCTAAAGTGCAAACCCTCAGCGCTATTAAGCACTACCTGCTATTACAATAATCTGTTAGCTATTTTAATGAGGCATCAAAATAGTTCGACCAATGAAAATGGTACATAGAAACGCTGTCTTTATAAGAAAAGAAGCTAAACTAGCCAGAAACACTCACCGAGCATAAATCAAACTACACCGCTGGCTGCAAGAAATTAAATTTAAATTAAAGAATGTAATAAGTTCTCTACTACATAATACATTAGCAACATTCACAGTAGTTTCATTTCTCTAAGTTATCTTGTCTAAATGGACAGAGCTATAGTGTGGTTGGACTGATGCGACAAGAGTTTTGATCACAACATAATTCAGCAAAATTTTATTACATCAGAAGCTAAATATACTCATGCAGGAAAAATGACTTTAATGGTGAGTACAATAATAATATGATAATTAAAGAAAGATGTAAGATGTGTACAATAGAAATGTCGGTGGTCTCCAATAAGACTATAAGTTGAGTATAACTGCATTCAGCACAAATATATTCAACACAGCTGTATTGAGCGCACAATGGATTCTAGAAAAGAAAAAACAAGCTCAACACCACTGCTCCAAAATGCCCAAATAAATAGTTACAATGATTGAAGCAGTTACGTTCATTCACTCGAAGCTAATAATTATAGTGTAATCCACCCATGAAATTGATCATTTGCATGCCATATATTTAAGTGCAATTGCATAGTATGGGAGAGTAAATATGCATGCAAATGAACAAAATGGCGGTCTAATCAAATATAATGCTGACATTCTAATGTTCAAGTAATAGAAATATTATATTTCAAACTCTGAATAATTCTTTTTTGTGCCCACTTTAATTTACCAATAAGAAAATTAATAATAGCAATATAACTTTACATCAAGTAATTCTATATTACACAAAGACATTGAGTTATCAAAAAGTACTACCATAAACCAAGTGACAATCTCTGCTTAAATTGCTCAATAGAACGTTACTCACTTTCAGACTGGAATCCAAGTTGTTCACAAGCAATACTAGACTCTCTTGTGTCCCATGAAGAGTAACATACAGATCCCCACCTTCTTTGTAGGCATATTTCTAACCTTCCTTCACTTGAAACTGGACCTTCCACTAAGCGGACATTTCCATGACTACAACTCTCTCCTAAGACAGTATTATAAATGCACCAAGTAATGTGATATATTAACAAGCAAATAATTTTTGTCAACATAATATTATTTTGCTATCATAATTCTTGGTTTATAAAAGTCGTTCGAGACTTCAAAAGCACATTTTAATAATAAATATATAAAATGGAAACTAGATTGACCAGAAAAACTACTGATTGATGCATGTTATTATAATTTGTCTTTATTCAATTATAATCCTGCACCCTGTCAAATTCTGCTTGATTAACTGTTCTTTATTCAAAAAATTAAGGCAAAGTGAATTTTTTGTAATGAGTTTTATTTATCAGCGTGAACTCTAAACCCCTTCTCTCAGTACTAAGTTTGTCTACTAAATGTTCTAATAGTTTTTATTAATGACATCATCATTCACTATTTATTATATATTGTAAATAACACTGTCCTAAATTTAAACAAATATTTCTATACTCACTTGATTGTATGAGCTGACATCGTAAGTACACGCTCCTATAATCAGAGTATGTAGTATAATAATCACAGTCCTGCAGTCTATGTTCAGATCCAGTGCATCTAAGACCAAATTGACTCTGTGGTCCAGCATGTGACACATCTTTCCAAGTTATTTCTAAAATTAATAGTCACCATATTAACTTCTAAACAGCATTTAATAAATAAAAAATAAATACACTTCAAAATAACTGACTAGTACTGGCCACTTGATACAAATACAACTGTCTGCAAGCCACTTCTGCATCAAAATAATCCCAGGATAAATATATTACTGATTCCCAAATTCCATTATTGCACATTTGAAGTCTTCCTTCATATTCATCTGTTCCATCATGAAGACGAATTCCTCCTGAATCACACGTTGGTGCTAAAAGAATAGGAAACATAGATACATCCATTAAATTTAGCTAGCTTATATATAAGTAAAATTCAATCACTGACACACTCCACAAGGTAGCACAAATTTTGGGTTTTTTTATACTAAATAATGTACAATTAGTATGTTAGCTACAGACCAAAATTTTAATAGTGATTTATAGCATATTATTGTAAAATTTTGAAATAAAATAATAGATCAATGTGAGACCATATCTGACATGAAACTGACTACAACATTTACATTATACTATAACCCTCCCCTTCACTGCACTTTCTGTTAAAAATTTAAATTTAAGTATGCTTTACTGCATATTTACTTTCAAAAGAGAGTGTTCTTTTAAGGGGGGAAGTCATAACAAACAAAAATTTGTACAGAATTTGATGCAATAATTTTAATTGACCACGCCCACAATAAATTTACATTCATTTTTTCATAAAATTTAAAATACTGTAAACAATAATATTTATAATTATCGGGAATGCCTAATTACTTAGTGTGTATTTCAGTACATTATTATCATTTTAGCATGCAGAAAACAGATTCATTGATATTTCCTAAAATTTGATCAAATATATAATTACTTGGTTGTATACTGGTTAGCCAATTACAAAAACAATAAATTCTTCTATTTACAACAACTGCGATGTTATCAGGTTACTTTTAAACTTCATAGAAAAGTAACTAGAAAATGCTCGTGTAGCATTGGTTGGGCGAGCGAGCGAAGTTCTAGGGAAATGTTGACACTTTGAAGTTCTGGAATGCGCGCGCGTTTAAACGACCATTTATTCAGTTTGAACGACCACGTATGCGCGCGCGTTTAAACGACCACGTATGTGCGCGAGCGTTTATTTACGACGACGTATTCAGGATTTCCATAGACTACATCTTAGAGTTGCTCGCTCGCTTCGCTCGCTCGCCAATTACAAAGTTTGGACTGTCTAGCCCGGGCAGGTACGCCGATAAATATTTTTAAAAAGAATCTATTTAAATAGTTCAGAGGTGAAGTGGAGGGTAAAAAAAAGAGAGATAGCAAGAATCCACATGGTATTACTATTAAATAAAATAACCTTTTCATGTATTATAATATTACACTATTGGTTTAATAAAAATACTTTTTGCACAAAACTCAAGTTAGAAAGAAAAATCTTACCAAAACTGCCACGACAGTATAAAATTATAGAGCTAAAGTAGTTTCTGGCATGATAATTCTGACATATAGAGCTATATGTATTTGAACAATTAGATAGTCCACTCTCATTGCCATAACACTGGTAGCGTAGATTTGATGCACCAAATCCTTGATTGCTGTTAAAATATTGTCCTCTTGAAGAATATCCTATTATAATGAAACACAGTCATTTATGATATGAACATATGTGACATTAGTAAAGCATGTGATAAACTGTGGTGTGAATGCCCACTATCAATGCATAGTGTGTCCTTCACACTTTCTGCCTAGTGTGAATGCACACTTAGTGTAAAATTTACCGAATTTGGTGTGAACTACACATCTTTTGGTTTACAGTGTACATATGTCCACACATAGTGGGGTGCTTGAGCACATGTATCGAGCGAGCCTGCCTAGTTATGTTAATTAAAACTAATGGTGTGATTATGCACAAAGGCAAGCGAGCCTGCCTTGGTAGGTTACATAAAACCACAAAATTATTAAATGGTGTATTTTACCTGAAAAAGCTTACTTCATGGATAAAAGTGTATTCTATTATATCGGTTGACAATTATTGTAAAGATAAATGCTACTTTCTTACCTCAAATTTCTAAGTGAGCCTGCCCAGTTAGGTTATATTAAACTACAATTGTTATGTAATGTATTTTACCAGATTAAGCTCTATTTCCATGATGACAAAATTGGATTTAAGTACCATAGTTTAATGACCATAAAGTTTAAATAGTCAGCCAATAATAGTCCATACTAGTTAATTGTAAAGTTTCAATTTTCTAATGTTATAGCATTGTAACAATAAACACTCTTGTAGCTTAATAAGTTTATTATACATGCGTAATAAGTGAGCAATTGCGCTCACAGAGGAACTTACTAGTCGTAATAGTGCAGGATTGTGTTAGTGTTCAGTAGTGCATATACCTATGTTAGCATCTTGCTGTTATTATACCCAGTTACATCACGCTTTATTGCCAGTGCATCAGTGGCCTTGTAGGACAAAAAAGACGCTTCCTTCTAGCTTATCAATAGTAATATATTTAATTTGCTTGTAGAAAAGCTGGTACCTACACAGAGCTGAAAGCTACGCATTTTCTCAACAATTAGACCAAAAATCAAATATGTAGCACAATGAAAGGTCCTAAATCTTCATTCTAAGTAAGTTCATACCTAAATCAATGGTTAATTGTCAGTAAACTCCAAAATCAGATTGTGACAGACAGACGGACAAACAGACAGGACTACTACTATAAACCTCTGGCACATGTGCACTGAGTGTTAACTAACAGATAATTACTTTATATCTAGTATTACAATGACTAAATGAACCTATGAAGGGCAAAAGTGGACTTGAGTTAAATGCTTGCCTGCATTATATAAAAATGTTACTTCCAGTCTATGCTTCCATTGTACTCAGCTGTATCTTTTAGAAATGCTATAATTGATGCATGCAGATCTTATAACTACATAATCAATGTGCCATAATACATACATGAAAATTATCAGTGGGAAAAATCGAAGTATAAATATAAATCATCTCATTTTACACAGCTCACTTAGCTCTGATGTAGGGTAGTTTAATTGTCTACAAGTCACAAAGGAGTTGCGATTGCTCCATGATTCACCACATACTCTAGTCCAAATTCCATCAACACAAGTTTCCACATAGCCCTGTTGAGGTACAAGACCTCCAGTTAAACGTACAGAACCAGAAACACCTAAATACAATACATAAATTAAAATTGAAACATTTTAACGTAGTGTACTGTTATGTTTTCCTCAATAATTTTTAAGTACTTTCATGTTAATATTACAATACTTCATAACTCGGCCTGGACTTCTTGCATGTTGTTGGTCAATAAATAAAGTCATGTAATATTTAAGAAAAAGTAGCATTTTCAATATCCAAAATTAATTTACGCATCATTATGTCTTTAAATAAACCCTCTTGAGAAATGAACGTATAGCAGTCTCATAAACTTTTCTCAAATAACTATGCCACAACCAGCAATACCCTGAAGTCACAGATTGTGGTGGTCTAGAGACTGAAGATTTAGATTATAATATACATTAATCAAGTCCTATGAATCTGATATATTTCCATAACACAATGTATTTAGTAGAAAAATTGATAAATTTCACATTAACTGTTGTAAGTAGTAGAAAATAACCAAGAGCTACAAAAAGACCTAGTTTGCTATGAAGCCTGTACATAATTACTACATGCGTTACTTCATTTTTCAACAGAATAGTGCTGCCTTAAATTCATTTCAAAGCTTAGCAGATAATATAATAAGCTATTAGTCACTGAAAAATAACTAACAATGAATTGATACTAAAGTTTTGATCATTGCTAAGTTTGAGTTATTATTAGCTATTACTGAGTTTATTAATATAATGCATGTATATCTGTACAATATAATATTTAGTTAACATTAAATTATTCTTTCTTAAATAATTTTTCATAATTTTTTTTATTCTAAGATTTAATAAAATAAATACAACTGTTATAAAACTACTTTACAGTGTAAGTTGTAATACTTACAGTTTTGGCATGTGATATTATAAACCATTCTGCATCTAGTTTGACTATAATATGTTACATCACAGTCATCCAATGAAGTTTCGTTTCCTTTGCAATTTACCACATAAGTGGAATAAGACTTCCTTACTGTACTTCTGTAATTATAAGCTAATAATAGAGAAAAAAAATCACACATAATAACATAATAATATTAAATATTGCTCCATTTTTTAATATTTAGTATGTAGTAAACTGTCCAAATATGTAATACATTGTATCAAAATCCTTGTATAAGTTGTTTAAATTATAATTGATTGGATACAGGCTGGCAAAGCCATTAAATAGACATAATATGATTGAACAGTGAAGTGAAGGACCAGCCGTGGCATTAACCATGGGCAGTAGTATTGTGGTAAAGCAGCACAGTTGCCTGAAATAGACTATCAAAAAGCTTTTCAGGGCACTCGAGTGTAGTCTAAAAGGAGGCTCTGTGTAGGCGTGTACTAGTGGCAGAAGCACTCCCGTGCATTGTAGAGTTGTAGAGCTACTAGGGGAGAGTTCACTTGTATACATACATTCATTAATTCATTCAAAATACAAGTTACAACTCAAGCCTATTATGAAGAGCAAGCATGATGACAAGACCAATGGGTTAAGTTGTAAATATATTCATTGAATGATTTCCCTATCAGCTAAGCAATAGAATTGTTAATTAGTTCATTAGTGACCTCCCTGACTTAGGCCATGTGCATCGCGGGAAGAGGCTGTTCAGCTGTCCCAGACATGATAATAATTATACACATGCTGTTTGTCCAACAGAACCTTAAACCTTCTTCTTTTACTGCAAATAGTACCACTTACTTTCATTATCTTAAGTAGAATGCATCTGAGTATACAAGGACAAATTAATATTAATCTTACTGGGATAGCTTTTAGAAAAGGGTGTTGTCAGTTTTGGTATTCTCATAGCCGATTCTGAACTTTCCTATGCCACCTTTTTTGTGAGGGTCATACTACACAAGAACAGTTATCTTCTCCCTAATTAAATGCATACAAAAGTGAGCCAGGTCTCAGACTATGACTTGACTGCTATTAACTGAATCTGACTCATTCACTCCCATGTAACAAACATTATTATACAAGACAAACTAATATTTCAACAAATTATAAGCATGTATAAAACTATATAACCACTGGTTGACTAATCAGATTGTTGGCACAGTAAGCTTTGTTACCATGGAAATGTATATAATATGATGTAATTATGAGTATGAATACAAAATTGAGATTGCAGTAAAGTAGTACATACAATGTTTATAATACTATATAAACTTGACAAAAACATATCTACATACCTCCAAAAATATATTATTTAGTATTTTAATATCCATGATTTTCTTTTCACATGGCAATTTACTATTCAGTACAAATATGTATTGTCTTGGCGATTTGATTTTTTTATCTCAGCAGTTCAATAAAACATAAAAAAAAGCCTGATTCTACATCCCTATAGAGGTGTCGAATCAGATAGTTACACTGGAAATTCTTGTTGTCATGTTTCATGAGCAAAAGTATATCTTAGAAAAGTATCATAAAGGTTTAAAAATAAGCTAATGCTTTTATGAAAGTGAGCACTAAACAATGGCTCTGGGAAAAGGTATAAATTTGTTATACTCTAAGTTTTGCAGGCAAAAGTGTGAGTTCAGGTAAAATTATTGAATTTTCTTTTATTACCATTCATTCTTTAACATCTGGGCATAGTTTGAATCCTAAATTTAGTTGACAAGTGGTTCAAATAGCTTATTGTATTTAATTCAGCATCAATTGAATGAAACAGGAAATGAATGATCTAAGACATGTCTTCTCCAATTAATGGTTAAAATAACTTGACTTTCAAAAGGGTATCAGCAGGTAGGTAATTTACTGCACTATAGTGTACAAAATTAATTTAAAAAATTATTTTTAGCTAATTTGTACCCTTTCCCAGAACCTGTCCACATTTGGAAAATGTTTTAAGTTAGCACCTATGATATCAATCACAAGTCTTTCCTCAGTCACACTTATGTACATTATAAAAATTATCACTATGAAATCACCAATAATAACAAATTAAATTTAATTCATCACTAGCCAATACTTCATTACTTGTGTAAGTTGAATATGCCTCATAGCCAAGTGACCGACAAGTGACAGAAAACATCCTCACAAGAGAGGATAGGAAGTCAGATCCATAATAATCGTTGTTGTAGTGACAATAGTCACTCCATTCAGTATGTGCATCCAAATTTATTAGCTGAACAGTGCGACCATTCAGTCTAGCAAGAATGCCACCATTGCTGCCAGTTACTGCAATAATGTAAAATTAAACAGATTTATACTGAACATCATCCTTAAAAATAGCACTATTATACTTTATTCATTCACTTGACTTAAGTTGCTGCCATTAAGATAACTCACCCTTTCCTGACAGTAATAATACACAAAGCAAAGTAGAGATTAAAAGTATAGGTCGCATGGTAAAGAAGTACTAAAGAGTTACAAGGTCATTCCAAGGACCTTAATAATTTGCTCTTGCTATCACTGCTTAAATGTTAAGTACAGACGTTTTGCGATAGTACTTCCGGCAACTTTCGCTAACTCGGCTTTAGCGCGTAAGGGGCAAAGGGAATAAGTTATAGTTATAAACCAAAATTGAGGTTTGTATGCGATTTATAAACTCCGAGACACGAGGGCGCAGCCCGAGTGGCGAGGATTTATAAATCGAAATATGTGACCGTCTACAGGAAAATCGGGCACAACGCGGCCCCGACGAAAAAATTTTTTTTTGCACTTACAGACTCCTTGGCAAGCAGATATTAAGCTCTCCAAGTTTTATCGCCGTAGCTTTAGCCATTCCCGCTATATATCGCCTAACCGTTCCCTTAGTTAGGCTTATTTAATACAATTTTAAGAACTAAATCGATCTTTTTGCGACGTCTACGCATGCCGCGTTGTGCCCGATTTTCCCGTAGACGGTCACATATACAAACCTAATGATTTTGGTTTATAACTATTTTATAGCCAGAACATAAACAACGAGCAAAGTATAGCGTTATATATTTTCTTACGGGCATACCAGACTGTATCAGATTTATAGTTCTTAACGACAAGCGCGGTCGCTCGGGTAACGGGCTATAAGAATAGGTTACACCACGACTTGGAAGTAGGTGTGAGGCCCGAGAATAGTGTAAATCCAGTACCGACAGCACAGAAAGGGGTGCAACCGAATTGTACCTGGGTAGGAAATGCATAAAATTAATTTGGATTGGACGGCTTACACGTTCACTTTCTAGGAGGTGTATGAAATATATTCACCCCGAATTGAGTAATCGTTGATAGGACCATTTACAATCGGGGAATAACGAAAAATAACCACAGTAACTAGAAAGCACACGGTTTTAGATTTTTTCTTGTTATGTTTGTATGTGTGTAAAGCGCTCGCTTACTCAAGACAAAAAAAAGGAAAGGCATAAACTGTGGTGTGGGGAGGTAGGTATCAGAGTCGCCAATTGTGGGGTTGCGGCTCGACACAGCTCAGCTCAGCACAGTCACCAACGATAAGAAACGGTAAAGTCGTCAGAGGTAGAAGATTAGCTGCCAATCACTCAGCTTGCTCATACACTCTGGTGACTTGCCGCCACCAGAGTTCCTTGTAGCTATGTCCGCCCTTCCCTGAGCTCTCAGTCAGTTTGGGGTTAAGACTAAACTATGGGGAACTGATGATACGCACGCGTGTCTAAGGTTATGTAGCCGAGGACACGCATGCGCACACAAAATGAGGGAGTGGTCACGGAACATCCGGACAGAACTAACGCACACACAATCATGGCATGCGCATACATACACTTTCGAATACATACAATAATAATGACCACTGCTAATAATAAAAATACACATATAATTGACTTTCATGATACACACACAGTTCATTCATCTTCTTCTTTCTTCTTTATCTTTCTCTTCATCTCCTTCTTTATCTCTCGCTGCTCACCCTTCATCATGCGCCCACATGTGGCATCTGATATCTTTGCAAATTCTATTAGGCAGTGTCTTTATTTTTCCAAGTATCTAATAAAAAGAGGTATAATTATGGAGAAGAAGATACAGATATTTGGATTGGCTGGACTTGCATGTTTATATATGAACGGGTCAGTTGGTGTTTTTTATTTAATTTTCTTTGGTAATAACTAAACGAAACAAAATAATAACAACATGGTTTACTCCTAACATTGAGGATGCTAATGATTTTGAGTATTTTTTGGTATTTTGCTTGAAATTTAGAAATTGAATTTTGCTGGATTTGAAAATCACTGGGTAATGTGCGAGGAGTGCAGAACTAGCCTTGAAAACATAACAGCTTGAGTAGCGCAGTGAGAGCCCGATTATATCTATCACAACAGTGAAAATAATAAAATATAAATCTGACCTATTATTATTGAGTGATATCACAATAGCCATTTGTACTTTATACAAGTCGAAAAAAGTGCTTGCTTTTGCTTTGTGCCATGATTTCAATTGTGTTGCTTATGCTATATATCTGGAATAGATTAATAATGCTAAGGTTATTACTCCTACAATTCCATAGAACATAATATAGCTACATTGTTATGTACCACTAATAATAACACCAGAAATATCGATGCATATCCAATACTGTAATAGACTTGATACACATATTCACATTTACCAGAGTAAAAATTAGTACAATTTAAGATGTGTACAGCAGGAAATATACTATATGCAGGTGTTCTGCTTGAATGATATACAAAACTGGCAAATACGTATTGAAAATTGAAGTTTATCTAAAAACATGTTTATTCCAACTTTAATTAGGCCTTCCAACAGTCCATTAGGAAAAGAAATCAACTCATATTCTGTGCAAGCAGCAGTGCCTGGTTCTGTTTATTTTTAACTTGTAGTTTGGACATCCTTGTTTGCATGTTCATGCAATTTTATGTTTTAAATGCATAATCGATTACTCAAATTAAACCTATATATGATTTGCAGCTGCATCTATGGTGTTTACAACATGATTATGTTGATTAATATATGTGGTGACTTCCTGATAGAGCATGCTAAATAACATGCTAAGACAGTCATACTGTTCACTATCACCCAATCAATGAAAATAACTCAATTTAATCAGACATGTAGCATTAATCATCAATTGTAAGGAGTCACTAAAATTTCCCTTGTAAAGAATGACCATAATATCAAGGTTGTTAACTTTACTACAACTTGCATTGCAAAGAAAGACAATCAAACCGTGTTTTGGCATTAAAATTATATTATTATTAACCAAAACTTGGTGAGAAAAACTTGTAGCTGTATGTAAATACATTCATATATATAACATAATCTCTAGAAAAAGTATACTCCCTAGTTTATGTTTGCTATAAGAAACTTTAAAAGTTACCTTAAAAGTACCTTGTCTCTGTTCCTTGCACTCATGTACCTGAAAAAAGTTATTGTTATTCTAAGTTTTTGGAGCAATATTTTTGTATGTTTTTTTTCTTTCATTTTATGTTTTGAAAGAAGAGTCATGCTTCAACTGTCATGTATGATGTAGTCTACTTTTTTATATCTAAATAACACTCTCACAAAAACTCCCATGTATTTTACACACATGTTAAGAAATGTAGGTTTTGTTGGGGTCATCAAGTGCATAAATACTTTGCCAACAATTCTAACTATTTCCCTACAACACATGCACATTTTTTCGTAATATACCTGCAATTAAATTAATATCTTCTCACTGAACATTGTGTATAACAGTCTACTCGACTAACCATGATGTATCAGCAAATCAGTCAGAGTTAGCTGATATTTGAAGCATTGCCAGGCATCTGAAGTACCGTCAGTATCAACATTACTATCTCTAATGGGCTATAGTCTGATCTATAAGAGCCTCACCCACAACAGGAATTAAATAAGATTTTGGTTATATCTCTAAGGTGAGGGGGTTCTTATTATTATATTTGCACATAAAACTACCAGAAAATAACAAAAAAAAAGTAGGACAATTTTTCATTAAATTAATGACATTTTTTATTATAGTAAAAAAATGCTGATAATGTATACAAAATAGGTTCATGCTAATAGTTCAAGTGCAATTACTATAATCTCAACCAGACAAAATATAAAATTTTGGCTAAGGCTTATTTCAAAGACCCATTTACAATGAACCAGTATTTTTTTGTTTCATGTCCTGAGAGATATCACACCATACCACATGGGTGTTATCACACTCTGAATTACTTGCCAATCTCATTACCCTCAAATACACAGGCTAGGTACTGATAGGATTATCACCAGTTACTCAGTTACCTTTGTGTAAGAGAACTATCCAACCAAGTCAAAGCAGGTGCTAAATATCAACTGGGGGGTGGGAGAGCCCCTCTGAACTAGCACAGCCCCCCCCCCCCCCCTCCCCCCACCCCACCACCATTACTGTCTCTCATGAACTGTAGTATACTTTCTTCTACCTCAAACTCATCAGACTTTGCTAGCTAACTAAAACAAGCCCACACACATAGACTTACTAAATATACCAAGCTCAGCTGTTCCGCTTCTTTTCAGGGTTATATTATTTTCACATAAAAATACCAGAAATTAAAAATAAAAAAACAGTAGGAAGTTTTTTCATCATGGTCGCCCGCTAACTGAGATATCTCTTTGAGATACATTCATTGGATAGCTACCTTCTACAAATTATAAACATATCAAATAGAAGTGTGAAAATTCATCAGAAATATGTTTCACAATGAAAGCATCATTATCATAATACTTTAGGTTAGAATTATTGACTATCATTTCTAAGCAGCATAATGTTGTTAAAACAATTAATATTTTACTACTACAAAAAATCTTCAGTACAAATAAAACTAATATTTGGTTCACTTTGTCAATCAAACTTGTTTTTCTTGCATCTTAGAAGATGACTATACACCTCCATAAACAATGTTGGCAGACAATGGTATATTCTAATACAAATATGAAAGGTAATACTGACAAAAAGTAGCATATCTAGTTATCATGCATAGTTACTTACATCTCTGAATCTACAAATTCATACAAGGATTGATCTGATGATTCATCTTTTCTGCCAGACAATTAAGTCATATTTTTGTACTCATTTCAACAGCTACTTCATATTCCAATGGTATTATATATTAGAATTCTTTTTAATTCTTAATTTGGATTCATACATACTCTCGGCAGTATGTTATGTGCTTGATGCCTTGTGTTTCCTACATAATAGATTGCAAGTTGTATCAAATTGAAAGTCCTCCAATTAACTAATTAGCTACTCTCTGCAATCATGCTACATTCTACCATGACTCTATTTTAATCAACCTAGCTTACCTGTTTCCTGTGTATTTACAGCTACCTTCACTTGTGAAGCTTATCCACCAGGTTAGAGCAGCTGCTAAAATTATAACAGCTGGGGTTGTGGGAGCCCCTGAGAATTTTACAGCCAACTTTACACCATGAGTTACCAAACCTAGTACAAACTACTACAATGAAGATATCTTGCCTATAGTAAACCACTTATTACTCTTATTAGAGTGGTATGGCTAGATAGTTTACTCTCATGATATATTTTCACTTTCCCCTGAATCATGAAATAAATTACATCATGCTACATAAAATGTTAAAACAGTCATCACTGTTCACTATCTCACCAATCAATGAAAATAACTCATTGCAATCAGATATTACATTAACCATCAATTGTATAAAAACTTACCTTGAAAAGAAGGACCATACTACCGAGGTTATTCACTTCACTAAAACTTACCTTGCAAAGGATGACAATGAAACTTTGTATTGGCATTAAAACTCTGCTAACCAATCCAAATTTGGTGAGAAAACCTATGTAGCTATGTATGTATATAAAATGTATGTATGTATATAAAAATCATTTTTAAAAGTTTACTCCATACTATGTTTACTATAAGGAAACTTTGAAGTTGCCTTAAAAGTACCTTTTCTCTGTTCCTTGCACTCATGTACCTGCAACAAGTTATTGTTATTCTAAGTTTTTGAAGCAATATATTTGTATATTGCTTTTCTTTCGTTTTATGTTTTGAAAGATGAGTTATGCTTCAACTGTCATGTATGATGTAGTCTACTTATGTATGTTCGGATAATTCTCTCACAAAAAACTAGCATTTGTTTTACACACATGTTGTGAAGTACATGTGTTGTTGGGGTCACCAAGTGCATTTACTTAGCCAACAACTCTAGCTATTTTCCCTACAACACATGCATTCTTCACAATAAATACGTGAAATTGAATTAATATATTTCTAACTGGACATTGTGTATAATGCCTACTATGATGTATCAGCAAGTCAGTCAGAGTTAGCCATCACTGCTGATTTTTTAAGCATCCATTAGAATCTGAATTACCCTCAGAATCAACATTACTGTCTCTAATGGGCTATTGCTAAGCAAACCAAGCACAAGCTGTTCCCCTATCTATATCATTACTAAGCCTCATCCATAACAAAAAAATAAATAAAATTTTGGTTATATCTCCAAGGTGAGTGGTTCTAAAACAGTAATTGTTTTCGAGTTATGTTTGCACATAAAACTACCAGAAAATAACAAAAAAGTACAACAATTTTTTTTCCTCGCATGCGGTTGCCCTTAAGCAAAAAAAAATGCTGATAATGTAAACATAAAGGTTTATGCCAATAGTTCAGTTTTCTCACCTTTAATAATATTATAGTAGTTCAAGTGCAATTACTATAATCTCACAACTATCAACTTCTGACCCTTCATAAAAACTAGATTAACACGTTCTCACCTAAAGGGGTCTGGAAAAAAGCAAAGGAAAAATGTGAAAAAAATCTTGGTTGTCGCTGGGGATTCGAACCCAGGGCCACTGGCTTTAGCCACCAGTGCTCTAACTACTGAGCTATGACAACCCTCGACTTCCAAGACTCTCACATTTTTCCTTTATACTATTGAGTACCGCTTGCTACAGTGTCGTACTCAACAGACCACCAATAATGTGCCGTCAGAAAACCTTTTCGGTGTCGACCAGAAACACCTCTCCCTCCAGAAAGGAGCCATAATTTGTGGATTAAAACGGCTTTAACATCACAATTATCAAGATCTGACCTTCATAAAAACTAGATTGACAGCACGAAACTGCAGCAAGCGGTCAACAACAGAAAGAAAAAATGTGAGAGTCTTGGAAGTCGAGGGTAGTCGTAGCTCAGTGGTTAGAGCACTGGTGGCTAAATCCAGTGGCCCTGGGTTGGAATCCCCAGTGACAACTAAGATTTTTTCGCATTTTTCCTTTGCATTTTTCCAGACCCCTTTAGGTGAAAAAGTGTTAATCTACTATAATCTTAAACAGACAAAATTTTAGACAGGCTTGTTTCCAAGACCCATTTACAATGGTAGATTTACTTCTACACTAGTATATTTAGGTTCATGACCAGTGAGATAGCACACCATATAAGATGGATGGTATCATCACTCCGAACAAGCCCATTACCCTTAAGTACATAGGTACTTTTAAGATTATCACCAGTTATCCTGTTACCTTTCTCTAAAAGAACTATCCAACTAGATCAAAACAGGTTCTAAATATCAGCTGGGGATGTGGGAGAGCCCCTCTGAACTTGAACTATTATAGACACCCCCCCCCCCCAACCTTACTAAATAAACCAAGCTCAGTCAGCCGTTCCCCTACTTTTTCTGGGTTATATTTGCAGAGAAAATAACAAAAACATTAGGAATTTTTTTTCATCTTGGCTGCCCTTTAACTGAGATATCTGTTTAAGATATATTCAGTAGATAGCTACCTTCTACGAATAATTAACATATCAAATTGAAGTGTGAAAATTCATCAGCAATATGTTTCACAATGAAAGCATCATTATCATAATACTTTAGGTTAGAATTATTGACTATCATTTCTAAGCAGCATAATGTTATGTTAAAACAATTAATAGTTTACTACTACAAAAAAAACCTTCAATACAAATAAAACTAATATTTGGTTCACTTTGTCATTCAAACTTGTTTTTCTTGCGTCTTAGAAGATGGTTGTACACCTCCATAGACAATATTGGCAGATAATTGGATATTCTAATACAAATTAATGTGAAAGGCAATACCGATAAAAAAGTACTCTTTCTATACATCTACAGATTCATACAAGGATTGATCTGATGATTCATCTTTTCTGACTGACAATTCAGTCATATTTTTGTACTCATTTCAACATCTACTTCATATTCCAATGGTATTATAATATTCTGTCCCTTATTAGAATTCTTGTTAATTCTTAATTTGGATTCATACTTACTCTCATTAACAGCATCGCAGTATTTTATGTGCTTGATGCCTTGTGTTTCCTACACAATAGATTGCAAGTTGTAAATATCAAGTTCAATTAAAAAATGCTTGCATATCAAATTGAAAGTCCTCCAATTAACTAATTAGCTACTCTCTGCAATCATGCTACACTTTACCATGACTCTATTTTAATCAACCTAGCTTACCTGTTTCCAGTGTATTTACAGCTACCTTCTCTTGTGAAGCCTATCCACCAGTTTAGAGCAGCTGCTAAAATAATAACAACAGGGGTTGTGGGAGCCACTAGACAATTTTATAGCCAACTTCACACCATGATGTAGTTACCAACCCTAGTACAAAATACTACAATGAAGATGTCTAGCCTAGAATAACACACTTATTACTCTCATCTGAGGGATATGGCTAGATATTTCACTATCACACTTTATTTTCGCTTGCTCCTGGATCATAAAATAAATTAGTTAAATATTGAAGTATTTCCCATATCACATTCTGACTCACATATAGGCATGTATAGGCATTTTTTGACATGAAATTACTTAGTGGAATCATTATAGAATAATATAAACATTTGTAACAAAGGGAAAAAGAAAATAATAAGTCAAAGTAATCCATAATAATGAAAGAAAATCAATAGTGTTTTATTTCTTTTACAACAAATGGATATTAACTTTAAGATTTGTGGTTATAAGGTAAACCTTCATTACTTGATGAAAGCATCTGGATTTGTGTTGGCCACTTTTGTTATTATACTTTCAAAATGAGGACAGTTTGAAATTGTGGAAGCTGTGTCAGCTCAGGATTATGCTAACCGGTTTCTCATCTTGAACAACTCACTATCATATAGTAAATTATTAACAACCGACCTATAAATTTAAAGGGAAGAACATATTTAAAAAATTTTAATTCCCTAATCCACATATTCCCCCAAATGTCTGGTAAGGTTTCTCACAAATGAACTTATTCAGCTCCAGAAGAGCATGTTTTATTCGTTCATTGAATTGTTATGTGGGGACATTCAAGGTTTTCACAGTCGATATTAAATCCACTACTGTATATTCAGTAATTCAGTATATAACAGTAAGAGAGACAGATACTTATATGTGTTCATTACGTAGCATACCAACTTTATATAGGTACTGTGATCATCACAAATAAGAAAATTTAATGGTATAATTTATACTAATTCTAATAAAACACAATTTATTGAATAAAAAAAAGAATAATTCAAAAAATTTCAAGCATAATCTGGCAGCACTTACTGGGTGTAGCTATAAACTAACAATAGTACAGCACATAAATTGTCCATTATAATGTATGGGGAAAATGTATGGGAAAGAATGCTGTTTAATTGAAATTGGACTGGGAATGTAGATATTCCAACATAATGTGGCTAGTAAAACTCCTCCAATAAATTTGCAAACTTATTTTTTCGTAAAATAATGCTATTATAATTAGATATTATATTTCCAATATGTAGTCCTATAGATGATGATCATTCATAAAATGATACGTGTGTAACAACAGATACTGCTGTGATAGCTCCGTTGTCAGTAGAATTATGTTAAAGTAGTATTACATTCAACTGTATTAAGGCATCATGGCATGTTTTTTAGACAATGTGAAGTTACTCAATGTCAATATTGAAGGCATTCTGGTTAGAATGTTGTATAAGTTCTCTCGAATGTAACCACTACAAATATATATGTAGCTTACATAATGACAAATAAGTTTGTTTTGGTATCATAGCACTATGTATAAAATACGTCAAATACAATATTAAAAATATTCAAAAATAAGCAAAGTAGCTCACAAACATACAATTTGTAACTGCTAGTTGTATTACAAAATGAGTACAGTATACTTCAAATATCAGTTTCACCTTGCCACATATACCTTCTTTTCAGCTTGCAATCTCTTAAAATAAAAAGTCAGGCTTTGAAAATAAATTATTTATAAAAAATTAATTTATTAGAAGTTCTTAATTATTATAAGTGATTCCACCCAATTATGTGATTTTCAGCTAATGTATCACAGTCGTTTTTTAACTTCTGTATTTCCTTTAATATACTACCCTTACAAGATAATAATGATCACACTTCTGACTATTTTATTTAAAATAAATAATGCTTCCATTAATAACACAATGTAATTGAATTACCTGAATTGAAAATTAATAAGCTTCTTTCTTTCAATCTTTACGCGGATATTCTAAATGAACTGTTTACAAATTTCATGATTGTTGAAATTGAAATTGCATAGTTAAGCTATACGAATTACTGCTAAAACTACATTTTTCTTTTTGAATTTGATAAATGCATTACTATAAACTGACAATATCAGCAAGTTATTAATAATTATGAGCGCATCAATAAGCTGTCTAATCAATCACCCTAATGTAGCTGCACTATTTATGGTTTTACTTACATTAAAAACTTATCAAACAGAAAGAAAAAGAATTTTTTTTTCCTAAAATGTAACTACAAGTGAGAAAACAAGTCATATTAAAAACCCTTTTATGATTATTATTAATTTTAAAGGAGGATACTTAACCAGCAATACAACCTCCAATATTAGCCTGTTTAATGTGGAATCTACTGAGGGGCTATGCCCATTGAACTATCATCAGTAAGATGGAGGTCATTTATTCACAAGTAGGAAGTAGTTCTCGGTAACAGTCGCTGTATTTCTGGAAATATGCATATACTCCATCAATCTTTAGTTAAATATATAACATTGAGTATAATTTGAGACGGTACTGTGGTAGCAGTGCCACTCCACCCAGGAACATTATTAATCATCAATGTGGATGAATGAGAGTAGTAGTAGTCGTCCAGTCTGTCTGTTTGTCTGTCAAACTCTGATTTAACAGTTGAACTTACACAGAAGAACAATGACTTAAGATTTTTTTGATAAAACAGTTTAAGCAAATCTGACTATCAGTGGCCAGTTCTAGACAACCAACAAGCAATACTCAGCACCAAAGAAATGGAGTGTTTGAATTTAGTTCGGTAACGGGTTGTTTCAATACTATGGTAACCAGTTGCAGCTACATTTTGACTAAAAAAGTGTTTCTTCTTTGGAATAATCACACAATATGGAACTTAGGTACAACTAGCTTAATGTTGTAATATCATAATAAACTGTGATCAAGCATAAAAAGCAATGTTTTAGAAGGAAAAAAAGAACCTGGCACATGTTTGGGACATAATATGTACCACATATACATAATTATACTAGTGGCAAGTGAGCTACCCTAGTTAAGTTCATAACACTACAGTATTGTGATTAATCACAAAGGTAAGTCTACTGATGACATGTCCAGTGAACAATTGCATGTGAAAGTATTGTGCATTTACATGCTACTGCCTAGCTAAAGAACAGCACAAGGTTAACAATTAACTAACAAATAAATATGTAGTTGCCTTTACTCAGCTTATCGGCTACTGCATTTGTGCTGTAATAACATCTATTTCTAGACATTAGTGAAGTCATTTTAGTTTCACTATCTGTATCCTGCACTTACACTAAATGGGCAAGTAAACAAAATTCCTAGTAGTAACAGAGGATGATTTGATCTAAAATAGTGCATGTGCTTATAGAGAGTAGCTATGACTATACACACATTTTAAACTTAATCCTTTTCATGTTCAAGTAACAATAGTGTAGACATTCATAGCAAATTTCATATTTTTAATCCAGTATACTGAAAAACATCCTGATCAATAAAGCAGACTTCTAGTACTATGAAAATGTCTTATGAATTGTATATATAATAATTAATTTATTAATTAAATTTTATATCCTTAGTAAAAACAACTTGACAAAACAGTCTGTAACTAGCTAAGTTAAGCTATCTATTACTAGTGTTGTTTAAGCAACAATTACTTTTTCAAAAAAAAATGTTCTTTATAATCACATATTATTCAAACTTGTTTTTCCTGAATCTTGGGAGACATCACACCTCCATAAACAACGTTGGCAGACAATGGAATGTTCTAAAATTCATGTTTGTATAATACATAATAATACACTTAATAATGATAGACACTTACATCAATACATTCATACAACGATTGATCCAAAGCTCCATCTTTTCCAACCGATTTTGTTGTTCTATTCTTGTCACCCTTTTGAGTAACCACTTCATATCCACATGGCGTTGTGTTTGGTCCATTTGATTCATTGTTAACTCCAACATTAGATACATACTTACTTCCTTTAACAGCAGCTGTAGTCTTCAGGGTATTTTCCGAGGACTTCTTTTTCCTATGGCAATATTATATAACACACTAGAAGTACAGTATACAATAAAGATATTCAGCTGTACTTCTAATGTCCTCCTCATGTTATAAATAATAATTCTAAAACTCCACATATGTTATGATTCCAAAATATGTATGTACTTTAAATCTGTTTTCTAAGATAATATTAAGATGAAAAATAACATGTATGTGTGAATGTACGAGTCTTGACACACAATCAAACAAAATTACAAGTTTTCAAAACGCTCTTTTTACCTGATGATTACATGATCTCGTATTCTAAGTACTATAAAAGCATCAGTTTTAACTATTATTGGATCGAAATTTGATCCAATGATTTCCTTATTGATATAAGCAAAATGAAAAAAATGTACATAGTTGAAGTTATTGTTGTGACAGGTAGCTATGAAATATGTTTTTCCATAATGTGGATGATCTCATCTTTTATAATTACATTGTAGACATTTAAATTAAATGACTAGCTTAAAATAAAAATTTTACAAGAAAGTTATTGATTACTCTCATTCTTAAGTGATATTAAGGTAACATTATAGATAGTTACATACCAAATGCAATATATTGTCAGTAATATTCCATAGCATAATGTAGTTATCAAAAATCCACAAAAAAATATTCCAACATAAATACCAACACGACTTGAAGATCTTTCAATATTTACTGGGACAATACTGCTATTAGAATAATTTAATGACTTTATGAAAGCATTATTTCCAAGTTGTAGTCCATTAGTGTGTGACATCACCTTAACAGACAGCTGAGCAATTAGAGTTGCTGCAATAACATCTCCATTTTCATTGGAATGTGTTAGAGTAGTAGTAAATTGAACAGTCCTATTTGCATCACTAAGACATTTCATTTTTGTAGAGGTGAAGTCCCTTAATGTTAAATTACAACTACATACTTCCTCTATAACTTCTATCAAGCCTTGTAGAATATTTATAGTAGAGCTCTATATTTATAAATATATTCTATCTTTAATGCTTTGAGCAATAATTTACATTATAAATATCAGTGTGGTCAAGGTACCTGATCTTCTTGGCATACTACACTTGAATCCATAATTATTTCCATCATTATATCCACTGAAAGTATAGATTATTTGCATTAAATATAAAAAAGCACACAATATAGATGATATAATTTCAATAAATCAAGGGTGATTCCATTAGGACTGTATTTAAAACACACTCTATTTCTAAAGCTATAACTGTAAATATTTCCAATATATCACAATTTGAAGAGCTCATGCTAAAACTTAATCAAAACATTCCAGTAAATTGGTAGATTAAACCCTTTGTATATAATTTATACTATTGCAGATATTATGCCCTATTTAAAATAAATAAATTTAGGACTCTATCTGAGCATAATTGGTTATTTATCTTCTTCGTATGCTGAATTTCATATAGTATCTTGAATAATAACAATAACCAAAACAATAGTAAATTATTTAAAAGTAAAAAAGACAAAATGATAATTATTATTGCTAATATTATAATCATGGTGCTAATTAATTGATCCTCCACAAACTTGGCTAGGATATTAGTTAATGACATCACATTCATAATTAGTCTGACTAATTTTCTAATTACATTTAAATATAACCAATGTTAACACAGTAGACATAATAATCAAATATTGAAGTTTGCCAACTATATTTAATTCTTCTATGTGCTATATATACAATATGGGTATATATAGATATTAGCTATATTTATGATTCATTGTCTTGGCTTAAAATTAACACTATATTTACTTATTTGTATGACAGACTATACCTTTATTTCTTAAAAATATTGTTTTGTCAAAACTAATTTCTTCAGCAAATATTACACATTTATACATTCCAAATTGTGAAATTTTTAATAATTTCTTTGTGTTCAACTGAACTTCATTACTATCAGTGACATTGAGTGTTACATTATTTTTTTCAATAGAAATTCTCATGAGTTGAGGAATATCCACATTACCATAACATGTCAACTGGTTACTTTCAGATAAATACAAGTCCATTTTAGTGGCATTAAATAATTGAGTCAGATTTTCTAAAGTATATGGAACAATTTAAATGAAAAATTCACTGTTAATATTAATATTACTTGTTCATATACACAATAAAGTAATTCAAAATTGCAAGTCATTTTATTTATACAAATAAAATTTTTTAGAAACAATTACTTTTGTATGTACTAAGAATATCCATATTGAAAAAAAATGCATATTAAATGCATAGGTCACGTTTATACTTCGGTTTTATTCTCACTATGAAAACGAACCCTGTAGCCTCATTTACCTCATTCTGAGCTTGTTCCAGAATATAATAGAGTAATGAAGTCTAGCTAGCTCTGATCACTGTAGTGTGTATTTGCCAAAGTACTTGCTGATTGAAATGACCCCTCAGGATAATATAAAGCAATTTTTTGATGGTATGCTGTATATCCTGTGCAGTTAACTTCACCTGTGTCAATGGCAAACACCATCACTTATTGCCGTCAGCATGCACTCATGAGAGGATTATAATAGTTGCCTTGTCCGTTTAACTGTTTGTCTGTCTGTCCGTCTGTCTGTCTGTCTGTCTGTCTGTCTGTCTGTCTGTCTGTCTGTCTGTCTGTCTGTCTGTCTGTCTGTCGGTCTGTCTGTCACTGCTCGGATAACAATTAACCTTTGATTTAGGTATGAACTTAATCAAAACAGATTTAGTACCATTTGTTGTGTAACCTTTTTTAATTTCGGGAAAATAGTTAAGAAAACATGAAGCTTTCAGCTCCACATAGGTACCAGCTTTTATGGATAAAATACCCTAGCGTTACGTCATCACCTGAGCAAATATTTTCTTGCTGCCAGTGATGTAACTTGCTCTATGCTCAGGGAAGTTAACGGAGTTGAAAGTAAAGTTTCAGTGTTGAAAATGTATACAGGTGAGTGTTTCTGGTTGATGTTTGATACTACAAAAGTTACCATTAATCAGGTAAGAGAGTGATTTTGTACTTGTTTGCTGAAATAAAAGGTCATAACTGCTATTATAGTGTTTAGGTGAACTAAGCTAAAACATAGTAACAATACTTAGTTATGTTACCTAACCATCAGGCTCGCTCGCCATTTGTGCTCAAGCACACCACTAGTTTATTTAGATATATGTTTGGACGTATGTATGTCATTTTGTACTTTGACCCTCCGTATTTTTGTGTTCGCTCGGCGTTCGACCCCGTCCCAAACTTAACTAAACAGAATCCTATGGTTTAGCAACCATTACCCGTATCACCTTAGAAATTGAATTGTTTACCGCTTTGAATTGTTTTGCGGTGCAGTTAAAACGCAAAATCTTATGGGAGCTCCATTTCTATTCGAGTTAGTGGCGGTGGTAAGTTAATACGCTATTTGTCACAGTTATATAACCCCTACTCAACAGCATTTACTTGACATTCATTGTCCATTAGACGAACCACGAAGGTAAGTCTTGCGTAGGTATGTTCAGTTGTGTGAAAGTATTGTGCGTGACAACTACTATTAAGAATATCTCAAAGAAAATTTTAAATAAATGTGACTTCATTTTGTTGCTTCTTTTTCAATTCAAACAGTTGCGGGGAGCAGTTACTATGGAATTGAAACCCCTTTACCGCATTAACTTAATTTAAAAACTCAATTTTATTTTAGTAGCTTGAGTGTTTGTTGTTAAAATCAATCATTTAACAATCGTGTAATTTAAGGCTCGCTCGCCATTGTGCTCAAGCACACCACTAGTATGTATATATGTGTGTATGGATGGTACGTATGCCCCTTAAACGCGGGCGCGGGGAACTTTTTTCTCCAACATAAAGCACGGCTTTTTAGGCTTGACCCCAGTTTATTCAGAAACTACAGCACTAAACAAGCCTTACTTTATACTTAAGCGCAGAAGTGTGAGAATACTCCTGCGAAAACGCTTGCTTTTCAAGAAACAAAAAGTTGATTCGACCGGTTACTATGGCATTGAAGACCCTTTTTTCCAGACTTAATTTCGGGCGTTGCTAAGGTCGGGGGGCGTGCCTTGTGTCCGTATACTATTACTGCGTGTCTCCGGGACACTATGGAATAAACCGGTTACAGGCAAATTGAAAGAAGTCTAAAAGGCTTAATGCAGTGCTCCTTAAGAAACTATAATGGCGAGAATTGCGTGAGTACGTGAATTATGTAGAATAGTAAGTGAATTAGTTAGCTACAGTTTTTTCCCGGCTGTTAGTGAAAAGCCCGCCAATAATTTCTTAGCAACTCTCCGTACACGAGTCCAACCGACTATTGTTTCTAGCCTCCTAGTGTGTGAGTTCTAGAGCACGCCAGTGCTTACAACTGCGTCATAAGCTAGAGCTAACTGGTGTCTATCCATTTCTGCCATAAAAAATTTTTCGAAAAAAATCTACCCATAAGGCTTTACCCAGGATACTGAAAAAAATTGTTTGCCGCGTAACCGGTCACATATATGTTTGGACGTACGTATGTCATTTTGTACTTTGACCTTCCGTATTTTTGTGTTCGCTCAGCGGTCGACCCCGTCCCAAACTTCACTAAACAGAATCCTCTGGTTTAGCGACCATTACCCGTTACACCATAGAAATTGAATTGTTTACCGCTTTGAATTGTTTTGCGGGTGTAGTTAAAACTAAAAAACTTATGGGAGCTCCATTTCTGTTAGTCGCTATTTGTCACAATTATACGCCCTACTCAACAGCATTTATTTGAAAATGCATTGTCCACTAGACGAACCACGAAGGTAAGTCCTGCGTAGGTATGTTCAGTTGTGTGAAAGTATTGTGCGTTACAACTACTATTAAAAATGTCACAAAGAAAATTTTAAATAACATGACTTGATTTTGTTTGCTTCTTTTTCAATTCAAACAGTTGCGGGGAGCGGTTACTATGGTATTGATTCCCATTTTACCGCATACGAGTTTATTTTAGTAGCCTGAGTGTTAGTTGTTAAAATCAATCATTTAACAATAGTGTAGTTTAAGGCTCGCTCGCCATTTGTGCTCAAGCACACCACTAGTATATTTGGACGAATGTATGTCATTTTGTACTTTGACCCTCGCGTATTTTTGTGTTCGCTCAGAGTTCGACCCGTCCCAAGCTTCACTAAACAGAATCCTCCGGTTTAGCGATCATTACCGTATCATCTTAGAAATTGAATTGTTTACCGCTTTGAATTATTTTGGGGTGCAGTTAAAACTCAAAAACTTATGGGTGCTCCATTTCTATTCGAGTTAGTGGCGGTGGTAAGTTAATACGTTATTTGCCACAGTTACAAGCCCTACTCAACAACTTGAAAATTCATTGTCCACTAGACGAACCACGAAGGTAAGTCTTGCGTAGGTATGTTCAGTTGTGTGAAAGTATTGTGCGTTACAACTACTATTAAGAATATCACAAAGAAAATTTTAAATAACGTGACTTGATTTTGTTGCTTCTTTTTCAATTCAAACAGTTGAGTGGAGCGGTTACTATGGCAATGAATCCCCTTTACCGCATATGCGTACATTACTAACAATTAACCGTTGATTTAGGTATGAACTTATTCAAAACAGATTTAGGACCATTTGTTGTGCTACTTTTTTTAATTTCGGGAAAATTGTTAAGAAAACATGAAGCTTTCAGCTCCACGTAGGTACCAGATTTTATGGGGGGTAAAGCCCCCTAGCGTCACGTCATTCTAACCTGAGCAAATATTCTCTTGCTGCCAGTGATGTAATTTGCTCTTGCTCAGGGAAATTAACGGAGTTGAAAGTAAAGTTTCGTGTTGAAAATGTATACCGGTGAGTGTTTCTGGCTAGTTTAGCTTCTCCTCATATGAAGACAGTGTTTTTGTGTACCATTTTGTTTGCTGGACGATGCCTCATTAAAATATCTAACAAATAGCTAGTTCTTGTGGAAAAATGTTATTTTGCTACAGCTTGGTAGTATTTAATAACTCCGAGGGTTCGCACCTTTGGTGCTTCATACTATTTCTGTTTTCATATCCCACCATTTTCCTAACAGGCTTTTTGTCTTGCTTTGTAATTTGTTTCCCCTACTGTTACAGTGCTCATGACTTTTATTTTTTTCAGCATTATGTGCACTAAGTTCCTGTAACAGGTTCTGAAATGGCCTCCAGGAAGTTAAAGTGTGCCAATAATTGAAACTTGAAATCTTTCATTCAACGTTACCTATAGTCATGTCAGATATAATAAATTCAAAACAGTTGCTCAACATACTCTGCAGTATTGATAACAGCAAGTACTCCACCAAAGTGTAAGTGACTGCTAAGTTGAGGGTCACTGGTTCAAATCCCAAATGAAAGCACTTCTTCTCTTGTCTTAGGTAGAACTTGATGCTTTACCCATTCAAGCAATGATTTTACCAGCTCAGCACAGCTCATGGGATATCCATGATTACAAACATTGTTGACACACAAGTGTAGCAACATATTCTATGCACACAATGTCGGAATTATTTGGCACCCATATAAACTACAAAAATTATACATTTGGCATTGTTAGAAAAGCTACATCAATTAACTTACCATAGTAATGAAGATGCAACAGTATTTTTCCACGAATTATTGAAGTCAGTGAAAATGGAGGATTAGATAATACGTTATAATAAGATGAACAATTAGCAATAAATTCTGACGAATAAGTATTATTTAGGACAACTTCATAATTTCCAGCATTGGAATGGCGACCAGAAGCAATGGATACAGTACGAGTCCAATATTCACTATTAATGTTCCAATAATACTGTTGATTCTTCAAGTTGTTATAAATACCTAAGGTGAATTGCCTGAAGTAGTTATTCTTTAGTTTACTCAAATTCACTGTCACCGTTATGTTCACTGAGTCATTTGTGGCAAATTTAATATACTTAGCTAAGTTCATTTCTAAATTAGACGTCACTGAGATGAGTTGATCTATTCAAAGCATAATAGATCAATAATGTTACAATTTGTAAATTAATTAATGATGTAACTAATACATTATAAGAGCATCTTACAACTTGCATGAATTACATAAGGTCAAAATCATATGAAAACTAAAAAATCAGCTGTGCATTATGTCTCTAGTTTAAGTACAGCTATAACTATTGTATTTTTAACTGTGTAGAAATAATGTACTCTTATTAAATTATTTGTACTATAGTATAAAATAATACAATTTTATACCTATCTTCACTTTGAATTTTAATTAATATTATGTTACTCCTGTAGTTCAAAATGAGTCACACAGAAACAAACCAATCACAAACCTCTCTTTAATTCAAAAGCAGCTGATCGAAATGTAGGATAGTACTGTAAAGCATCAAGTACATCTTTTTCACAAATGCTGTTGTAAGGAACCGTTAATAATCCTTCATATCTAACTCCATATCCACCTCCATCATAAACTGGTGTAATCAATGTAGTGTTATGTCCAAGAAAATTACTATTATTGGATGAAAATATTGGATATTCATTGTAATACCAAACCAGTTTAGAAAAATTATTATTTAAGAAACTTTCACTTGTCAAATAAACTTCTAAATTAGTACTTCCATTGATGACTCCATAATTGTTAAAAACCACTTGTATTGCATCTGTAGATGAAGTTATAAAATGTTGTTCATTAGATGTATTCTCTCTCTTTCACAGGCTTTTTTAAACAATACAGAATTAAAAATGTTTGGTTGCTGGGAATCGAACCCAGGACTATTTTCTTGTCACAAAACTGCTCTGCCACTGAGCTATGACAACCAGCTGGCAAACTAGCACGCAAATTCTTTATTTATGTATTTTGGCCGTCGTAGCTCAGTGGCAGAGTGCTTGTGCAATAAGCAAATGGTCATGGGTTTGATTACCGCTGGCGACCAAATATTTTTTCTATATTGTTTTAAAATGCCTGTGAAAGAGATAGAACACATCTAATGAGAAAAAGAAGGCTGAGAAAGAAATTGTGAAATGCTGTTGTTGTTGTTTTACATTTAACTATATTCTTATTACCTTTTACTTCATTTATATAATACCCCCAATTTAGTACTACATTATTAGCTCTCACTTCACATATTATATTATTAAATTTAGAGTATCCTTGATGAAAAAATATTGAAGTAGTTGATGAAGTTGTTGAATAGGACGAATTTGATAATGATGTATACCAGTAATACCTTATATTAACATTTTGAATTCCAATAATTGAATCAGGAGTTACGCTACAATTAAACACTCCTGTTGTTCCGATATAAAAATTGTGAGATATGTTTAATGGAGTCACCTTAACATAATAATTTTGATCTAAAAATATACAAATAATAGTGAGCTGATAATGCATAAAATGCATGAATAGATTGCAGATACCTATGCATGTGACACCAGCAACTGAATTTGTCTGGATATTAGTGTATATCACAGAGCAATTAGATATATCTTCAGCATTTCTTGGGCAATATAGCCAGCCAATTAAAGCTTTGGATGCTCCCATTTCCATGTAATTCTGTGTCCAATACACTACACAAATCAATATAATAAGTATTTTCTTTTAAGCTGACTAAATAATCTTTACCTTTTGGCAATTTTCCAAATAGTTCCTGACAAGCCAGTCTAGTATGTCTGTTACTCCAATAAGTAGAGTAAATTCCCACCCATTGACCATTGTCACATATCTCCACTATTCCTTGCATAGATACTTGTGAACGAATTGCATTAAGTAATCTAACATTACCTTGCTGACAATCATCAATACTCTCTGTTACATTACCACTGCATATTACTGCTGCAGCTGGAATATTATGTCGGAGAATGTAGCGATTAAAATCGAACATTCCATAAAAACTACAGTTTAAAATGTTATTCTCGTTCCCTGAACAATACCTAAAATGCCAAAACAATGGAGACTGCCTTTGACCAGCAACCCCTAAAGATTCTAAAATGAATAATAAAACTCAATTATTATTTATTTAAATGGGTCCATCACAACTACTAATTTGATTCGTCAAGTCATCTAAAGGCAATAACAATATTCCCAGGGTGTTGCATTTGTAGTGCTGTGTGTATCTTGCTCCGCAGAACAGGGTGGGGCTCACCAATTTTCCATGATAATTTGAATCTAAATCCAAAGATGTTTGCTGATACTTTGAATTGGAGCAATGTAGCTAAGGGCATGCTTTATGCAGTAGACAAACTAGTTCAATTGTACTTTACAAATTCTGTAACTATAAACGCAATGGCTGACAAAAAAATTTCTTTTCTACAAATACTATTCTTTCGAAGCTCAATAACAACCCAACATCTGAATATATACACAAGGTAATTGAGACTATTTTCAGCATATATCTATTAGCTAGTTTGGAGTGAAGAAATTACTATGTGTATCTGGATGACATATTGAAATATTATTTCTCAGAGTTTGGATATGCACTTACAGCATTTACATAAATATTCGAGATTATTGTAAATTATTATAACACTAGGTAATGAAATAGCTAGTTGATTTTGAGATCATAACTATAAGATTGTTGGCTCTTTGCCATCCATTCAATATTTTAACAGCTCACTACTTCAAACAAAAGGTAAGGATGAAAGTAAAACACTTATGCAAATTGCTAAGATTACAGAGAATAATGAAATTGCATGTTTTAAACCAATTCTTTATCTTTTCAAATTTTGTATTCATTAGATGTATTCTCTCTTTCACAGGCTTTTTTAAAAAACACAGTATTAAAAATATTTGGTCGCCTCCCAAAATCGAACCCAGGACAGCTTGATAGCACACAAGCTGTCTTGGTCCCGGTGGCGACCAAATATTTGTAATTCTGTATGCCTGTGAATGAGAGAGAATACATCTAATGAGTAAAAGAAGGCTGAGAAAGAAATTGTGAATTAGATATTGTAAGATGTGCCTCAATGTTGCACTGGGTACTAGAACTAAGTAGTATATCCATTTATCATTGCTGAACTTACTTTCCCAAGGTAGTCCTAACTGTCTACAAACTACTCTTGCAGCTACATTGTTCCAACCAGAGGATGTAATACTTCCCCAAACTCCACCATTACAAACTTCAACTACTTTTCTGATTGAAGATGGTACACTCAATAAGCGAACTGAGCCGTGAGTACAGTTATTACCTAATAATAAATAATACAAAAACTATGCATTAGTTTTACACCAGATGTGCTGCTCACCAATGTAGCATCCAATAGTGAATGTTGCACAGGAGGTATTATCAACATTATAAGAACAGTCTCTGACGAATCGGGTGGGAAATGATGTTGACTGACAAGTAACATTATTAATTGACATTCTCGCATTAGGATGTAGTTGATAATTGCGAATATATGTTTCCATTACTGCACCTAAATTATAATGCATTAATTATGTGTATATATATAAATATTATATTATATATTGTATATACCTACAGTAAAGATGGCAATTGAACTGTTATATTTCTTAGTGAATTAAGAGACAAACGCAAAAATAAGTTTACTTTAGTTTTATCATTAAAATCTACTTACAATACAGTTTCCTATTAATATTCAATCTAGTTACACTGAGTAATTTTATGAGTATTTAAGAGAAAGAGAAACAAATTACTATAAGGATTTAAAAAGTTTAGACAAAAAAAACTGACACATGCATACACCAAGCTACAATTAATCATAAACATCTCAAAAGTCAGGAAGTCATTTCCTGAAATTCACTGTTGACAGACAGAAAGACAGGCAGACAGGCAGACAGACAGACAGGCAGACAAATAGACAGAGAGACAGAGAGACAGACAGACAGAGAAACAGACAGAGAGACAGATGGACAGACTGACTGACCGACTGACTGACAGACAGACAGACAGACAGACAGATAGACAGACTGACAAGTAGTACTTTGCCTAAATGTGGGGGTTCAGTGTAGTTTGCTAAAGTTACTACTATGTACTAAAATCCATAAACTTACGTATATTGTTTTGAGTATTTAACAGTTGCTGGCAAAGAGTGTTTGTGTCTTGAATGTCCCAATTTGTTCTACAAATCTTGGTCCATTGTCCATAAATACATACTTCTGGAAATCCTTCCCATAATGCATATCCTGCATACAATCTTATGTCTCCATGACTACATCTACTTGCTACACATAATAAATTAAGTGAAATCCTTATTCTAGACAAAGTTACTATTATTAAACCAACAAGAATATAGTAACGTATATCACCTAAGAAAATAATGAAGTACATACTTACCATCACATCTAAGAGCCACTGTATTTCCATTTAATGTTTCACAGGAATGATAACCTACATAATTACTGGCTCTTCTGCAATCCAATAAATTTTGCTCTCGACTACAGTTTAATGTGCTCAGTAAAATTGGGCGGTGTCCATTTCCATATTGTAATCCACTTAATAAACTGCCATCTGTACACATCAGAAGACATAAACATTTGTGTGAATATACATGATGAGAGGTTAGGAGTGACACTGTCATCACTATCTAGATGAGGTCACCATCAAATTGGGAATGGAAATGGAAACCATATATTAATAGCCATAGCTTAGCTTGTTAGCTGGATTTTTATGTTCCTTAGCTATATTGGCTAGCATCTCCTTAGCAAGGGTCCAGTGAAACAGCAAACTATCAATATCATCAGATTTAGTTTAGCTATTCTTTTTATTTGTACATTTACTAACTTATATAAAATAGGTGTGGCTATAATTCTAGGCATACTTAGTAATCAAAAATGTATTGCGCATTTTCTAAATTTCTAGTTACGGCCCTGGTGGGGAGCAATATTTCTATTTTATTTGAATCTTAGTGTTAATTTCTATACAGTAAAGATAAACAAACATTTCTAGGATTAAACATTCCATATTATATAAAATGGATAAACAATCAAATTCAAAAGTTTTGCTTAATATTCTGCTTTCTTTAATATATAAATTACATACTTTCTGATTGAAATCCTAGTTGTTCACAAGCAATACTAGTTTCTTGATATCCCCATGAAGATCGGCATATTGTTCCCCATCTTCGTTGTAGGCATATTTCTAACCTGCCCTCATTGGGGACTAGACCCCCAACTAAGCTCAGATTTCCATGATTACAAGTTTCCCCTACATATAAATAAGTAATGTCACAAAAAAATCTGTCTATCAATTGGTAAACAAAAAGACAGAAGTGTAAGGTAATATTTTTCTCTCTTGTTTCACAGTATTGAAAATCTAAGAGTTTATAAGATTATCACAGACCTTAATATCATTTGAATAATTAAGCCATTTTTGAAGTTCTTTCACATCAATTGTATCTGAAATCTCCCATGCAGCTGAATTAATTTCAAAACAGCATTTTCTCAAAATAAATGTGATGTGTGTAACCTTTGAAAAGTAATTGGTAGCTAAAAGTCTAGTATCAATAACAAAAATGCTGCTATAAAGTCACTGCAAATTCTACAAATCAGATCAATCTAAATATACCATGGCTCTATTAATAAACAAACCTGAAAACTGGTAAGCTAGGCTAGTTGCTATTAACTAATTTAAAAATGTGATATATGTGATGTCATGAAACAACTTCAGGTCATGTACTCCAAAATGATATATGTGTAGATATCTAGCATGGAATTATACATATACTGTAGATTCGGTTGTTAAGCAACCCTTCTTTGTTAAGTGCTGTTTTTGTTAAGCGCTACTTTTTGATAAGCGTCATTTTCTTCCCGGATTTTAGCACTTTTTATTAAGCACTCCATGCTTTCAGCCTACTGCTAATATGTGGTCAGGTCAAGTTTTTAAGATACAAATCGCTGTTAAGCAATATTGAGTCAACTTCACTGAGCTATATTCATTTGTATGCTATTGTAGCTTGTTTATGACATTGAACTCACAAACAATTACCAAATGTTGAAAAAAAAAACATTTATCTGATTTGTGTTTACAATAATTTCATAAAATGCTCGGGTTTTTTTCAAATTTGAATCATTTGTATTTGCCATGACAAATAAAAATCATGAGATGTTACTTTTTCTCCTGTTATTATAACAGATTTTTTTCAAATCATTTTTTGGCATACAATATTTCTTCCTATGACACAACTGATTCCCATTGTATCTTATAACTGACAAAAAACAACTAATCTTACTTGATTGAATAAGTTGACATTGCAAATATACATTGGAGTGTGCTCTATATGTGGCTACATAATTACAATCTTGCAAGCGCTGCTCAGACCCAGTGCATCCAATTCCAAAGTGACTCTGTGGTCCAGAAGATGATACATATTTCCATGTTATCACTGAAACAACAATATTAAGCACAAAAGTGTGTAGTATAATCAATATTAAATAACAAAAAAAAAACACTTTTAAATTGTTACTAACTCGTGCTGGCGAGATGAAATAAATACAACTGTCTGCAAGCTACTTCTGCATTATAATATGACCAGTTGTAAGATATAACTCCTTCCCAAATTCCACTATTGCACATTTGAAGTCTTCCTTCGTATTCATTACCACTATGCAAACGAATTCCTCCTGAGTTACATCTTGGTGCTGAACAAAAATATTTATAAACTCTAATTAAGTGCATACAACAGCACACAATTAAAATATTGTGACTACACCATAAAATTGTGTAGGATAAAACTTAACATAGTACTATTATCTCTTTTATCACCATCATATACAACTCTATATTATAAACTTTCATGCAGTGTATTCCTGTGATGCCTACAATATCTTACATTCTTATAACAACCTTTCTCTTGTAACCTCTTGCAACCTTCCAGATAAAATAATTTAATAATAATAATAATAGTAATACTAGTAATAATAATAATAATAATAATAATAATAATAATAATAATAATAATAATAATAATAATTATAAAAATAATAATAATAACAACAATAATAATAATTAATAGATGGCTCATGCAGCTCCACTAAGTCTCAAACAGTTGCTTGCTGTTTCGTACAGTCTTTATTATGTCCAATTAGTGCAAACCTTGTATAGTCATTGATGGCATCATCCTCTGTTTAGAAAATGTGTTGTGGTACAGATTGTCACACACAAACACATATGTATGAGTAATAGCACTGGTAAATAGTGCGAGGCGAAGCCGATTGCTATTATTTTAATAGCTTTACGAGTGCTATTGATCCCTAATAGCACAGGTTACCCGTGCTATTACTGGCTAATATAGTAGGCCAGCTTTTTAAAAAGTCGTTTGCAATTGTAGCTACTCTGTATCGTTCACTCACTATCTCCTTATTTCAGGATTAGCTTCCGCTGGAACTTCGTTTTCAACGTACGGCCCCTCCGTATCTATTGAAAAAATTCCGTCTAATACGGGTAGAGCTTTCATGGTAACGAATGGCATTGTCTCCAACTAGAAACTACTCGAACCAAACACTCAGAATAGCAAGTATGAAGCCTATAGAGAGTCCCACAGGAAGAATACGGATAAATTTCTTCCTACCGGACATCACAAGCAATCAACCGGTCTAGTTTCTCAGTGTCTCCTCGAAAACTTGCTGTAAGATGGATGGTACGTTTCCAAGGTTAACGCTGCACGCCTGCGAACTTACCCGTACTATTTCACTTAGCTACCACGGTATTTCACTTAGTTTCCACTTAGTTACCGAGGTATTTCAATAAGTTACGCGCTAACAGCGAGTTTTCCCATACATTTTTTTAATGGGCAACTTACGCGCAGTATTATTTGGCGAGCGAGCTGAGCGAGCGAGACAGTATTAGGGGTGGATAATGTAAAATCGGGTATATGCTCGATGTATAATAATATGTATGGATTGTACATGTGCCCCTTAAACGCGCGCGCGGGTGCTGTTTTTTCTCCTAAAACACAGCATTTTTCACTTAACCCTACTTTCTTCTGATACCACAGCATTAAGACAGTCCCAAAAAGTTACTGCGACTGGTTACTATGACATTGAAACCCTTTACCAGATATAATTTTCAAAGCTTCGTCGTTTTATGGGGCTGCTAAAAATGTCACTTGTTGGTTGTCTAGTGTCACTGGTAGCAGGAATGATAAATAATGAAGCCATCGTGACTTGGGGGAAACTGAGGTAAGTATGTACTTCTGTATTTGTTAGCTAAAATCATAGTTGCCAACTTTTCTAATCATAGTTCCGGGACAATAAGCCACATCCCAGACCACACCCCAGACCACACCAAAAATCACAAAAATTGTAAAGAAGCAATGATAGAATGATAGTTTTAAAGTATTATATATTAATGTGATTTTCTGCAGCCCTCGACAATGGGTAGTGGTTGCCGAAGTCCGCGGGGTCACTTATTTCAGATTGAATCGATATATTCATTAAAAAAAGCAATTCTAGAATCAAATAAACACTCCACATTTTAGAACAGTGGAAGCATTTGCAGATCATGCATGGTAAACAGATACAAAGTTTATCATTACCGGGACAAACAATAGAAAGAGTACAAATCCATTGGGGACAGTGACTAAGTGATAAATCTGGGACTGTCTGGGAGCTTTCAGGATAGTTGGCAACTATGTAAAATAAAAAAATAACACTGGCTATTATTTTTTGTTAGAGCTTGAGCAATTATGAATATGGCAATATTTTTATCCACTTTCCTGAATTTATTGTTACTTTCTACAATAGTATTACTCCTATAAATACCTAAAATAAGCACCAAGTGCAACATTTATCAGTTATATGTTGATGTATATGCTTACCAGTATCACCACCACAATACAAAATGATTGATCTGAAGTAGTTTCTGTCATGATTTCTCTGACATGTAGAACTAAATGAACTACTACAATTAGCCAATCCACTTTCATTTCCATAACACCGGTATATTAGGTTAGATTCATTGATTCCGGGATTTCCGAGATAATATTGTCCAGTATAGGAATATCCTAAATTTAAAAGAAAACATAATCTTCACGTGACATAATTCCACAACATTGCTTTCCGATAGTGACATCACAAAACATAATTACCATCATAATGACAACCATCAAATTGTATGTCAAGCACTAGAGAAGATATTTGTTTATATATATGTACTGAATTTACCTAATACCTGCTGTCCGATAGGAAATGCATTAAACAAAACAGGATGTTCTTCAAAGCAACATTTTCCCATACTACCGATGTTGAGATTTATTACATTAGGTTATTACATCCCCAAAGGTTATAAAAGTATTTATTACACAAGAAACATGTACTATGATATTCATACATGAAAAAATTATTATTCATTGGATACCACAGAATATCACTCATCTGCAGCACTCACGTAAATACTGAGCCAACAGACGTGTGATATTCTACAATCAAGTTGCTCAATTCAGGGTGATAATATTTCATCCCACCTCCAAAGAGGTGAATAAGAACCAAAACTTTGTTTTTGTGCATTTTCCATACCGTAAAACCATGCTACCAGTCGGCCGTACCACTCTGGTCAGTCGGAACAAGATTTACACTGTTCTTGGGCCTTCAACTCTTGATTGTATAAACCCCACTGAATCAGTTAAATTCCCTCACTAAGTTTTCCCATTGTTTAGCCATATGAGGCTGTAACAATAATGTATTGCTTAAAGATTTCTAAATATGGTATTGCCTGCACACTAAGTGCCACAGAATAAAGTGACTTTTTTCTTTGAAGTGGCATTGTGTGGGAACTCGAAAATCTATTCTGATTTTAATAGTTGACTCTACCTTCATGGCTACTAAGTATTTATCTCAATTTCCTATCCAAGCTCTAATCTTGCAATCACGATTCTTTATCAACTTGAAGAGTCAGGTTTCCTGCACCACATTATAATTTCTTCTTAACCATGGGGAACAGTGTAAATCATAAAAGGTGCACTTAGTTTAGATTCAAATATGGCTACTAATTAACTGTAGCTGTACTGAGTGGAATTTTGCAATCTCTACCAATTATGCACAATGATCCTACGATCAAGCCAATTTATGATAGAGGATAGGTTTGATATTCACCCACATAATTTCACACATGATGCGCAATTACTAAAAGATGAGGCGAATGATAGTTAGTTTGCTATAGAATAATGTTCATACTGAGAAAACCAGATATGAAGAATATTATAATACCCCAATGTTAATGAACATTGGAAATCAATCCTCAGGCTCACTGGTGCAACACACGCTCTAGCTCAGATTTACATTTGTACTAACAATAACAAGGTCGTGTGATGTTGTAAAAATTATAGTTCAAATATCTAAAACCACTTGTAATAGTCACTGTGGCTATATTTTTTAAAACTGTCTTACATATTTTTTTTAATCTGTCTTACGTAGCTCTGATGTTGGGTAGTTGAGTTGTCTACAAGTCACAAAGGAATTGCGATAGCTCCAATCACTACCACATACTCTGTTCCAAACTCCATCTTCACACAGTTCTAAATGTCCATGATTAGGTACTAGACCCCCAGCTAGACGAACTGATCCAATTACACCTAAACGTAAATTATTAAAGCCACAACACATTATTCGGTCTTCTCATTAATGTATGATGACAAATAAACAAATTTAAATATTGTAAGTATGAAATAATAATACATTTGCCAGTCAACGTGTTACCAAATAGAATTAGTAACACCTTTCGTTAAAAAATTCAGTCATTGGGAAAGTAATAATTTTACTTTATGTGGTTGTTTTAGAATTGAGTGCAATTTAGCAACAGTTCCACTATTTCCAATACACCAATACTGCTAAATATGATATCAGTTTAAAATAACCAGTATTATTTACAAGGTATTGTATTGTATCACTTACACTGTTGACATGTAATCTCATAATATCTGTTGCAGGTTGATTCACTGAAGTATGTTACATCACAGTCATCCAATGAAGCTTCATTTCCATGGCAATTTATCACGTAGGTAGAATATGACTTGCTCACAACTGAACTAATTCTAGCTGTTAAAAATGGAAATGCTTTAATACAAATTCTATACATGTACAGCTGGATTTGTTAAGTGATTTTCAGTCTAACACAATTATGTTACAGTCAGGTATATAATGTATCTAATAATATATTTATCAGTGCTAGAGAAAAGAACGGAAGTAATGATAATATGATGAAGGAAGTAAAAAAATGAAAAAGTAAAGTTATAAAAATATCTGAATATTGAAAATACTTCAGTTAAGAAGTGGAAGAGGGTACACTGAATGAGCCAAACTACCTAATTTTATTGCACTTCTAATTTGCAAGTTTGTACATCAAGTGCCACTGTGTGACAAATGTGCTAGTATATTTAGTGTTGAAGGAAATATTTGCATGTGAATATTATTCCATAGTGCAGTATTTGGCAAGCTAACTTTGTGGCTTAAAATCTACAATTTCAAAGCAAATAGTTAATGAAACTTTAATGACAATATCATTTACTATTTTAAGTATGTAAAAATTTACATTTAAGTGGATTTCTATACATAGCAAATGTTCCTGAATTAGCTTATTATTACTTGTAAAACTTGAGAATCCTTCATAGCCTAATGATCGACAAGTCACTGAGAACATCCTTTGGAGAGATCCTGTTGATAATCCATTATAGTTATGAAAATAACCACGGGAGTACCACCAGGAATAATAGTAGCGATGACAGTAGCTACTCCATTGGGTATGTGCATTCAAATTTATTAGTTGAACAGTGCTACCATTAAGCCGAGCAACAATGCCAGCAGTACTTCCAATTACTACAAATAAATTAGATCAACAACAAGAATGTTTAAAGTGACATCCTTCATAAATAACTACTTAGTAACATGCTAATTCACCATTTCTTGACTGTGCTAGAAATAAATACAAAAAAGATGAGAAAAATATTAAATATTTCATCTCATATATTGACTTAGAATAATAGAAGATTAACCTAGTCCCATAGTGCCTTTTGCTGAGAGCTTTTTATAATGATCTTTCACATCCTGAACCACACCCACATACTATGTTTAGAAATCATTCTGCTTGGCTAATTTTGTTTACTGACTAGGCACATAACTATTCCTTAACTCTCCCAGACATACAACATTATATGCATTTATACGAAATAAAATATTTTGTATACATGTAAAATATTTTTGAGTCCAATCTGAAAAATATATGTATTGAAATAATGTTATTGGATATTATTTACTAGCATGATCATTGTGTTTGATAAAGTATTGATTGCAAAATTAATTTCACTTAATTAACATAAAATAAGATAATTACAGCAACAGAGGAGAGGAAATGTGAAGAGTACCAAACCTTTCTCCTGGTCTTCAATAGCTTTTGACATTTTTTATGGCGTCGGCTCGAAGTTCCTATGTATCACAAAGGATTTGGGTCATTGCATCTGAGCAAGGACAGGTGAGGCAAAATCAACGGACTTTCTGCTCTGTGACTTTCTGTAATAGTGCCGCAAGAGCATGGCATTGTAACAGGCAGCACTGGCTCTTAACATTTTTTATTGTTAGTTTATTTATTTTTTTGCAAATTATAGCTTTTGCTTAATTTTCTCTTCCTAGTTTACTCAAGAACTAAAATACATGGGAAAATGTTGAAATATTATTTTATACTTGCTTTATCAATCAATTTATTTATCACCTGTTAAGATGTGATGTTGTAGATGCATATAGTCCTAATGTTTTGTACATTATGTTCCTGAATTTAAAAACAACACTTCCCCAAATTTCAAACAAACTTTTCAAAATGTGTTTGTTCCTAAAAGATACATTAAGTAATCACTACACAATTTTTTGGAAATGATAATTTACATTTCAAAACATGTTTACAACCTCTGGCATAATGCAATCCCTGGCCAAACACTCTGAGTGAGGTCTGTATGAAGCTATTCTTCAGTCTCCTGCTATATTATTTTGTGGGTGAAATATTAATCCCATTATTAGTTGAAGGGGCTAAGCAGTAGGGTTTGACTCCAATTCTTCTGCATAATACTTTTCCCCGGCATGTTCAGTAGTTGCCAATGAATTACTGTGCAAATCAAGCTTTAAGTTACTAAAATGATAAGTTAACATTCTCTTTCAATAACCATACTTTTGGGTGTGCTTAGATTCTTGAAAATATAGCTCCATATATAATCTATTTTAATTAAAATTGTGTGCTGATATCAGAGATTTTAATATAATACAATAATAATATGTCAAACAAATATAATCTAAATAATAATAATATAGTTTGTTATTGATTTTGTAACAAGTCGTTACAAAAGACTGATTTACAACTAATTAATAATCAACAAAAACATTGTTTTTGAAAGTCAACTTAATTTCATTGAGACTAGGCTATGATGAACTAACAGCACATAATTTTAAGCAACAATAATTGGCAGAGTACATAATTATGTTGAGCCTCATTTGTCATAAGATGACAGCAGAATCACTTAGCTATATATAATATGCTGGAACAGCAAGCCTATAAGCTCATTGTACCTCACTTATCTAAAATCTTGATCCAGTACCAATATGTATATCGCAATTCAACTCAAACTTTTATTTCAGACTGTTTACCTCCATTAAAACTATGTTTCTTAAAGCAAACATTTTTTTAATTGCATGTTTACTATCACATCATATTAATAGCAATTTTTCTTTAGACACACACACATTAAGTATACAACATTGACTGCTACAAGAAAAAAGTATTGCTATATACAATTTTAATCTGATTAAAAAAACAGTAGACTAAACTTATTTATAATGCTATTTCTTAGCACTAATGGTTCGTGTACTTGCTTTACAGTGTGCTTTAAAACATTTCTGTGGACATTATCAGCATACCTACTTCATCTACTCCAAGTACATACATTTTCTACAGCTGACCATAATTACTGGGTTAAGCATTAACCAGTGCAATTTTCTTTACATATTTTCAACATAATACTGTCTAGACTTAAATACAATTAGGCTTACCAAATTTGGACAACTGCCAAGGAAATTTAAAAGTAACGAAATTATCTAGTCTGAATGCATAAAATTAATTGATGGCTTCATTTAGAATTTTAATGTGACTTTATTGACAACACAAACACTGCAATACAGAAAGTAAAATGGAGATTAGATTGTTGAGACTTTGTGGTAGTTTTGTTTTTATGATTAAGTTTGGTGCATGATGTATTCATCCCATGCATGAGTTGCTAATAATTAATTGAAGGTATAACTCAGTATGTAGTTTTAAAAGATAAACAATGAACTAGTTTAGTTTCATTTGTACACTAACAGCTACATTGATCTTTAACTCATGATTTTCAGTTTCTTACCTCTTCCCATTTAACAATGATGTTGCTGTCAAGCTTTTTCAGTAATGGCTGAAACGTTTTTCACCTCTCTTACAGGCCTCCAGATGCTCAGTTACTTCATGCTTAAGCATCAACTCACCCTACCTACAGCTGCATATGACTCAGTACTTATCAATGGGAATAGTATTTTTCACTTTTGTAAGATGTGATCTCAAGATCCTACCGACTTTAAAATGCTGTTTTGATGTCAAAATATCTACACACTCTCTGAATACTCAACCTCAATCGTTCTTTTCACCTTTCTTTTGCTCAGTATTTTTAGAGTCTCCAAAGGTAAATCTTTAGAGACAGCCCTCATGGTAGCATTTGTCATAGTAATAACTTCAAAATATTTAGTGTAGATGTTTTACTTCTTCCATATAGCTACTATAAATATATATAAATAAAATATATATAATATGGTGCATACTACACTATGTTATCTTAAATACTGCGACTTTTGTTAAAGAAAGTAATAATGAATGCAATTTGAAAACCCATAATAATGCTAAAGGACTGATGTTAATACCATTGGATTATGAGGTGCCTGTTGAAAAGAGTGGAAAGAGTATGACCTCATTATCAGTCAGAAATAAGTCATCAGATCATGAGTATGAATACATGGATGTAAGTACCTTTGTATTGTTGTAATATTGCCTATAATAACATTGTTGTTTACATAATATTAGAGTATCCCATTATCTGCCAACATTGTCTATGGAGATGTAAAAATATCGTCCAAGATGCAAAAGTAAGTTTGACTAAGTGTGGCTTATTTGTTGAAGTTGTAAACTGTTAGCTAGCTGTTGTAAAAAACATAGCTGATTGATTGCCAATAATTATTTTGTCATAATAATAATTGATGATGTAATAAATTTTATTACTTGTTGCATATAAATGTGTACAGTTATATTTGGTGGATGAGGCAGAGGCAGTGAGAACAGACAGCTAAGGATTTTACAATGACTTGAGGCTAATTATAAGATTTACTATCATGTGTAGAGCTTGCATCACATGGTCATGCCAATTAATTAGCTAGCTCCCATGCATAATTAGCTGGGTCATTAGCTCTGGATAAGTTGCCCATATTTCTAGCACGGGACCAAATTTGTTTTCATTCCAATAATGCGTAAAATCTTAATTAAGCAATATGAGTGATGCCATAACTAATTGTGATACATTGAATTAACACCATAGCACTAGAAACATGCAATAAAGGAATTCATGCATATGTGTTACTAAAAAGAGGAATAATAATTATAGAACTATAAGGGAAAAGTCAGTAATTTAATTAGCCTTTTCACTATAGCTAAGCCATATAATTGAAATTTTGCTTCAATGTTCAAGCCGCTGATTCTTCTTGGTTGGAAGTTAAATGTGCTAGTTTTATATGATCTCTGACATATTTGGCAACTTAATGCTTGTAGCACAATGTAATCTGTGGACAACATCATAGACTAGAACCTCGAGGACATTTTAAACATCAACTTGCACTGAAACTTCAGCTATTGACAGAACTCAACTTTGTAGCAACACTATTGCTACGATCCAGCAGCAATATAGCAGGTTCGGCAGTTTAATGAGTCTGAAGTTGGATTGCCATATAAAATTTTGGCAAATCAGTTCTATGAGGAGTGATTTTGAGTGAATAGCTTAACCTCATGTGAGAATAATTTCCATGTTTACACATTATTACAATAATAAATTAACCCCCCCCCCCTTGTATATTAATATGTGCAGTTAGTCATGTATTGTGGTCTTTTTGTTATATCAACCATTTCAATGAACTCTGAAAAGGGAGGGTATAGGTAAGGGCGTTAAACCTGAGGGAGGGGGGAGGGGAGGGGGGCAGCATTAGCCTTGCTCCCCTGGTTACTCCACCCATATGAAGCTCAGGAAGCAGATATATATACATTAAAGAAAAATTATAAACATCCTCTGAACAAAATAAGGAAAAAAATACACCAAACTAGAGACATATTGAGGTTTTAATGTCTTGAATTCCAATTTTATTTGTTAATTTCTACCAATTTGACATAAATGTGATGCAAAAATACCCTGCATTAAACTTCTTTAATCTCTTCTTATTTACTTCGACCTATAGTCACTTGTGTTAATATGCCATGATAATGTAGCACCTGAAAATAAAACAAACTGTTTTATGAACTTTTATGCTCAAAATGACCCTGTTTCACCTTTTCCAGTCATTATTTTGTTACCTAAAATGGTTCCACAAAAATAACTTTATAACTTTTTAATAACATACAATAAATATAAATGTTATCTAGCTACTTTTTGGGTTTGTTATACTAGGCAATATATTTGGTGGTAGTTTTCAAAATCTATAAATTATCGACAATAATGAATGAAGAAAGGGTTACATTCATATTCAAATTCTTATTGGCGAGCGAGCGTAGCGAGCGAGACACTTACAGGGGTAACACAATCGAAAATCGGGGATGTTTGTTTATTTATTTATTTATTTATTTGTATATATGTATGGACGTATGTATGTCATTTTGTACTTTGACCCTCGCGTTTTTGTGTTAGTTATGTGGTCGACCCGTCCCAAATTGCACTAACAGAATCCTCTGGTTTATCGGTCAGTACCCGTATCACCCTAGAAATTGAATTGTTTACCGTTTTGAATTCTTTTGCGGGTGCAGTTAAAACTTGAAAACTTAGGGACTTCCATTTCTATTCGAGTTAGTGGCGGTGGTAAGTCAATGCGCTCTTTGTCATGGTTATAAGCCGTGCGCAACAGTATTTACTTGAAAATACATTGTCCACTAGACTACTGCGAAGGTAAGTCTGTGTAGGTGCATGTCCAGTTGTGTCAAAGCATTGTGTGTTACAACCACTACTTAGCTAAAGAATATCACAAAGAAAACTTTTAAATAACGTGTATTGTTTTTTTTGTTTTGTTTTCCTTCCAAGCAGTTGCAGAGAGTTGTTACTATGGCACTGAAATCCCTTTACCTTGTATGCTAAATTTAAAAACTGGACCTTATTTTCAGTAGCTTCAGTGTTAGAAGTCAAAATCATCCATATAAAAATAGTATAGTCTTTACGCTCGCTCGCCATTTGTGCTCAAGCACATCACTAGTTACTTTAAGATTGTCATTCTAGACTAAACAACAATAAAAATAAGGGGGACAGTGTTGGGGTTTATGCAGGGGGCCAGTGTTGGGGTTTATGCAGGGGGCCAGGGGGCATATATCCCCTTGAGATATTTTCCCCCCTTAAAATTTTGTCTAAAATTTAGTATGTAAAATGCAGTGTTAAAAGTGAAAACTGAAGGTGATAGATGTATAAGTTTATTCTCTCCATCAATATTTTCTCAAATATATATCCTTTGCCATCCAGCTCCTTGTGTATCTTATTTATTGTGCTGATAGCTGTGACTGCTCTCACCCCTCCCTCCTGTCAGATGAATCCCTAAATAAACCCCTGACGGCGTAAGACTGGTAGGTAAGGTGAGTTGATTGGGTCAGTATACTCATAGAACCACTACCTGCTCCTTCAGTATTGATCTTCTGACTGGTGTATAAACATAATTTATATAGTAAGTCCCAAAACAGAATCAGTCTGATACAATGGCCTGACAGTATAGACCAGTTTACCTGACAGCAGTGACATAGGAAGAGTGGGGCTCCGGGAGCTGGAGCCCCACATAGTTTTGGGGTACAATCACGTAAACATTTTAAACACAAAACATGCCCTTGGAGCCCCCCCCCCTACCCATACCAAAACATCTTCCTACACCACTGCTGACAGAATAGATCAGTAAACTTGACACTAGTATAAACTAGTTAACCTGAGTGTACAGTATAGGATAGTTAACCTGACAGTATAGACTAGTACTTGACAGTATAGACTAGAAGAAAGACAACAGAAGAGTGAATGAAACAACGAATAAAACAATAACACACCAAAGGCATTAAATACTACTACTACTACTAGTCTAATAATAATGATGATAGCAATAGCTAGTGGTACTCTCAAATAGCACAAGTGGTGAGCAAGCAGATAGAACGAATTATAGCGTACAGTGTAACCTTTTACGTGTTAAATTAGCATCAACAAATACGTCTACTTTAACTAAATGAAAATTGAAGTGATGGAATATTTTCAGCACGTACAATTATAGTTGCCATGGTACATTCACATTAGGAATCTTGGTGAACGCCATTTTGTGGGAAGTATTAATGCCATGTCAATGTAGTGAGATCCAGATATGTCCCTCACTCAAGTATACTTTAAGTATGGAAGTTCCAAAATATGCAACCACCTACAGGAATGTACCTAAATCATCTGGAGTGAGCAGAAGTGCAACTTACAATTAACGACTGGTGTATGAATCTGTACAGATGATAGTTATTGTTTAATGTTGTTGCTTTCAACTTCCAAACATGTAATAAATGTTCTTGAATATATGTTCCTTAAAAATGGCTGAATAGAGCATCACAGAACAAGGCAGTGGTGTACGAAAATGATTCGTTATAGGGGACCTCCAATGGCATGTATTTGTGGTTAAAAGAGTTCTTGTGAGAATCACGCATTAGATTGGTGCCACAAATTATAAAGGGATATTCAGCCCCCAGAGCCCCCACCCCCCCCCCCCCCCCCCCCCCCCCCCCCGTCTTCCTATGCCGCTGCCAGGTATATCCTTCACTTGAGATGGTGCTTTTTAAGCAAGATACTCACACATTTTCACTTAGCTAGTGATCAGGGATTGTAATGTTATGATAAGCAGTTTAAAATATTTTGTTGTTCTGTAAGCAGGATTGTTGTTTATGAACCAGCATTTCTACCATAAGATGTTTTCAAAACTGTTTGTGAAAATAACATTGCTAAGAACATAAATTCCTAGTATAATATTAAAAAAATATTTTCAAATACATGTACAGTTAAGTGTGCACATGAGATTTTGCTTTTCCTAGGTAATAGATTATATTGAAAATACGGAGATTAGTGTATATATTACTACCTTGCCACAATCTGCCAAATTCCTCATCAATAATATTTTAATCTGTACTTACAATAACATCTATTACTTAGACTTAATTAAGTGTAATAATCAATTACATGCATGCTGAGGGTTCTCATTCAATATACAGACTATCATGTGTTTTAACATGTTACTTATTTAAAGGGTCAAACCAACAGAAGATGCCTTTTGATAATAATCAAAAGTTTCATCAACTCCCCAAAATGTTCTAACACAAAATTTATCTTAACTTTTAATAGTTCCCCACACACTCTGAACAACTTTCGATAGGCTTCCACAATATTCAATATTTTACTTTGTAATATATAAACAAGTCAGTTACCATAACTCAACTGTAAACAATGATTACTACCAGTAACTTACTGATAATATTATTAGTATGTATAATATAATATTATTAGTATGTTTCAAGTGGTTTGGTGTATGTGTGAAATATGCATTTATGTAAAAAAAAAATTTAAGTATAAGCGAATAGCTATTTTACAAAAATAATATTGATAAAACACTAATGATAATATGCTTCCATTTTCTTTTCTTTTACCATTTTAGATCAACATGGCAAGTTGTTAGTAGCTATTAGCTAGTTAAATTCCACTTGCAATAATTCCAAATACATTTTGCGAAAAATTTGATTTGCAGTCTAGTAAGCAGAAGTTGTACATTATTTGTGACATTGAACCACCATTGTGTGTGTGACCACAAGTGTATGCAGTTATTGCTAAAGAATACTGTTTGTATTGCCCCAATTAAATTCATTGTAACGCTCTACAGCTTCATCATCCTAGCAACATTTATAAAGAAATTACAATAGAGAAAGCTAATCTATATTCGACTCCTAAATACCTGTTATTAGTTTATATAACTTTTATGTAATTTCATAAGCTTTCAGAGCTTGCATTGTTATCATGACTCCTAATTAGTTATTATGTCTAAATATTCAGTATTGAGCTATTCAGTCTATTCTAAAAACAAAATATGCACCATAAAAATTTTCAAATTTAACTATTGCCTAATTCAATATAAATACGAACTTGAAATAATTAAATTTATCTCAAGTGAACTACAAAAATACTGACATTTATATTTTTATGATGTAACTTGAATTAATTAGCTAAGCATGATTTTCAAAGTCACAAACATGTTTTTAAGCAAATAGCTACATATGCTGTGGTCATCTTGATTTCCAAACAACAAAATAGTTTATTGGATATTTGTCCTAAAATTATGAAAACTCTTTTGGTTGTTAACAAAACTTCTCGAGCCTGTTTACAGATACAATCTCTGTAGACAACAATTTTTACAACTTAAATTTATTTTGACTGAATAAGAAAAACTTCATGGACTATTAATTTATTAGCTATCACTTCGATGCAAATAATGCTACACATAATGTAACAAACTACAAATACAACATACAACAATTATATAGCATTTGGCTTTTCAAGCATTGTTGTTGTTTTTAATAATACTACATGTGACGTGTTTTTCATATGCAAGATGAAGTCTTAAGCATCCCAAGAAATTCATATTTAAAAAGTTGGCTTCGATTCTTCTGTTCATCTATCCAAAAGCATGATTAAATGAAAAAGTCCAAATAATGTACCTGTTACTGGCTAATTAGTTGCACATTAGAGGTCAAAAGGATTCACTCTCTATTGGAACTAAACACTTACAACTGTATGCATTCGATAAAGGCATTCTTTGTATGTTTCTGTTGTACCACAAGCTAGTATTCATACTAATATTAGAGTGACTCTACGAAATGTACATTGGATTTACAAAATAATATACATACAAGCTATACGCAGATGTTCTCCTTGAATGATATACAAAACTGGCAAAATACGCATTGAAAATTGAAATTTATCTAAAAACATGTTTATTCCTCCAACTTTAGTTAGATCGGCCTTACAAAAGTCCATTAGGAAAAGAAATCAACTCATATTCTGTGCAAACAGCAGTGCCTGGTTCTACGTTTATTTTTAACTTGTACTTTCGATTTCCTTGTGAGCATGTGCACATAATTTTAATGCATAATCTACTGTATATTACTCCAATTAAACCTATATGATTTGCAGCTACTTTTGTAGGTGTTTCCAACAAATAATTATATTCAATTAGTATTTGTAGTGTTTTCCTGATACAACATGCTAAATAAAATGCTATGACAGTCATTACTGTTCACTACTACACCAATCAATGAAAATTACTCAATTTAATCAGATATGTGACAAGCATCAATCGTAAGGAGTCACTAAAATTTCCCACGTAAAGATTGACCATAATATCGAGGTTGTTAACTTCACTAAAACTTATCTTACAAAGAAAGACAATCAAACTGTGTTTTGGTATTAAAATTATATTAATTAACCAAAACTTGGTGAGAAAAACAATGTAGCTAACTATATTATGTATATACAAACATTTATAACATAATCACTTGAAAAGTATACTCCCTATAGTATGTCCAAGTTGTGTTTGATTGACGAGTTACGCATCAACTATCATGTATGAAGGGTGTACTTATTTATGTGTGGATAACACTCGCACAAAAACTCCCATGTATTTAAAACACATTCTGTGTAATGCAGGTTTCATTGGAATCATCAAGTGCATTTACTTTGCCGAAAACTCTAGCTGTTCCCTGCAACACATGCATTCATCACAATATACCAACAATTAAATTAATATCTTCTCACTGGATATGGTGTATAATGGTCTACTCTACTAACATGATGTATCAGCAAATTAGTCAGAGCTGATACTTGAAGCATTACCATTGGCATCTGAAGTACCCTCAGAATCAACATTACTCTCTCTGAATGGGCTACATAGTCTGATCTGTACGGGCAACTTTCTCCTGCCTCAGACTCATCAGACATTGCTATCTAACTAAAACAAGCCCACAGTCATTGTCTTACAGGAAAACCAAACACAGCTGTTCCCCTAACTATATCCTCACTAAGCCCACCTACAAGAGGGATTTTGGTGAGGGGCTCTTATATTATATTTGCACATAAAACATAAAACTACCAGAAAATAACAAAAAAAGTAGAACAATTTTTTATTCATAGACCTTTGTTATATAGTAAAAATTGCTGATAGTGTATACAAAATACTGTATGCTAATAGTTCAGTTTACTCATCTTTCATAATAAAGTGCAATAACTACAATCTCAACAAGACAAAATATAAAATCTTGGCTAAGGCTTATTTCAAAGACCCATTTACAATGCTAGATATACCCGTACGAAAGTAATTTTAGGTACAAGATATCACACTATATCACATGGATGTTATCACACTCTGAATTGCTTACCTGATCTCTTCACCCTCAAAAAGGTACTTATAAGATTATCACCAGTTACCCAGCTTCCTTTCTCAAAGAGAACTATCCAACCTGGTAAAAGCAGCTTCTAAATATCAGCTGAAGTTGTGGGAGAGCCCCTCTAAACTAATGAACTAACACAGCCCCCTCCCATCCCCACCACCACTACTATCTCTCATGAGCTGTAGTCTCTGATATACATCAGACTCATCAGACTTTACTAGCTGACTAAAACTAGCCCACAATCACAGGCTTACTAAACAAACCAAGCTCAGCTATTTCCTTACTTTTTCTGGGTTATATTTGCGCATAACAATACCAGAAAAAAACAAAAACAGTAAGAAAACTTTCATCTTTGTTGCCCTTTAACTGAGATATCCCTTTGAGATACATTCATTAGATAGCTACCTTCTACAAACTATTAACATATCAAATTGAAGGTTGAAAACTCATCAACACTATGTTACAAAATGAAAACATCAAATCATAACAGTTTAGGTTAGAATTATTGACTATAAATTTAAAGCAGCATAATATACTACTACAAAAAATCTTCACTACAATAGAAATAATATTTGGTCACTTTGTCAGTCAAGCTTGCTTTCCTTGCATCATAGAAGATAGTTGTACATCACCACAATGTTGGCAGATCATGGGATATTCTAATACAATTGTGAATTGTAATACCTATAAAAATTTGTGTTTCTAATTATAATGCATAGTTACTTACATCTACAGATTCATAAAAGGATTGATTTGATGATTAATCTTTTCTGCCTGACAGTTAAGTCACATTTTTTGTACTCATTTTAACAGCTTCTTCATATTCCAATGGTATTGTATTCTGTCCCTTATTAGAATTCTTGTTAATCTTAAATTAGATTCCTAAGCATGGCAGTATTTTTATGAGCTTGATGCCTTGTGTTTCCTACACAATATATTGCAAGTTGTAAATAATGAAGTTCAATGAAGAAATATTTCCATATCAAATTGAAAGTCCTCCAATTAACTAATTAGCTACTGTCTACAAACATGCTACATTCTACCATGACTCTATTATTACATACCTTAGCTTACCTGTTTTCTGTGTATTTACAGCTACTTTCTCTTGTGAAGCTTATACACCAGGTTAGAGAAACTGCTAAAATTATAACAGCTGGTGTTGAGGGAGCCCAGATAATTTTACAGCAAACTTTAAATCATGAGTTACCAACCCTAGTACAAACTACTACAGTGAAGATATTTAGCCTATAATAAACCACTTTTTACTCTTATTAGAGTGATATGGCTAGATAGTTCACTTTCATGCTTTACTTTCACTAGCACCTGGATCATGAAATAAATTACAACATGCTAAATATTATCCTAAGACAGTCATCACTGTTCACTATCACAACAATCAATGAAAATAACTCATTGTAATCAGACATGTGAAATTAACAATCAAGTGTGTATAAAAACTTCCCTTGCAGATAATGACAATAATACCAAGGTTATTAACTTCACTAAAACTCACCTTGCAAAGAAAGACAATGAAACTGTGTATTGGCATTATAATTATGCTAATTAACCAGTAGCTATGTATGTATATACATAGGCGTAGGAACCGTAGCGGCCATGGCTGCTACACTTTTAGAACTGAACTAAAAATAGGAAATGGTCGACACATCAATTAATTCATATTAACTGCGCGCTTGTGCCTAACTTTTGCAGCTAATAGCTTAGCAATGAGTTTGTCGATTAGAAGAAGTTTTCAGCCCTCATGGTGGTTTGGAAGATAGCCTTGGATACACTTATGCATTATTTGTGCTAGAGCCAGTAGCTCCAGTGGTCTAGTAAAGCTAATGTTGCCTTCGTTAACGAGGGGGTTTCGAACTGGAAAGATGGTAGAGTCAAATTTAGCATGCATGACTCGAGAAAATACCCCAAGAAAGCTGTTTTGAAGATTCAGACTTTACCTTCCACCACACCATGTAGCAGAATGTCTCTCAGCTGGTAATGAATTTATTAGAGAAAATACACACCGAGAAATTTTTTTTGTATTATTTCAAGTAACTGGTTTGGACACCAATTAGCTAAATTATAACATCACTTTTTTCTAATTAATCACTTTCCTTGTTTCCATTGATTACATTATTATTGTATAGACCACACCCAATAAAGTGGGTGTGGCAGATTAGTCAATCAAATGGCCTCTACATTTTAAATTTGCTTCCTACACCTATGTGTATATATAATGCATATATACATAAATCATTTTAAAAGTTTACTCCCTATGATGTTTACGGCAGGTTCAGCGCAGCGTACCGAGGTTACCAGCGGTTAAAGTCGAAGTAGGCAGGTAAGGGGCATGTGCAGGTGCGCGCACGCATGACAGAAGTATTTAGGCTACCACGTGCTCTGGACTGGGCACACTGTGAAATAAGTACCAAAGACGGCAAGATGGAGAATTCCACGCTGTTGGGGAAGACTAGTGCTGGCAGCAGAAACGCCAGCGAAATTGAGGCAGAGTGCAAGTCCAAGAGGAGTTGTGCGGAGCATGGGAAAGGCAAGCTAACTGCTACCAGTAGAGGCTCCCTCACCGAGGGAGGTGAAGACATGAGTGTGGGCGACTTGCAGTCTTTAGTACGGGAGCAAGGACGCAAGCTTGAGATGCTGTTTGACATATGGGTCAAGAGGCCAGACGTCACAGGGAACAGTGGAGGCGACCAAGAGTCTGGCGCCGCATTAGACGGTATGTTGACAGAGGGAATGCCAGAGCAGAGTGCCAGTAAATAGTCACAGTCAGAACTAGTGGGAAAGGGAGACATAGCAGGGGCGAGAAGTAGCTACCAGGATAGCTCGTACGGACGTCCCTGAGTCTCTCTCTGTTTCAGCTCGCTGGAACGTGACAAACTTATGAGCTCGGCGGGCTATGTATGCAATACATGAAGGGTTGAGTGTGAAAAAAAAGGGAGGGAGAGAGAATGAGTGAGGTAGAAGAGGAGCGAGAGAGCGAATGTGTATATGGAGGGAGGGGACAGATTGAGAGTGTTAGGTGGAGCAGGGCTAGTAAGTTAGCAGGGAAGTAGGACATAAGTAGGCTAGGGACGGTGCGGAGTCAGTGCAGCAAAGAGCACGCGAGGTGCGTGAAAAGCAAGGCACTGTCTCTCTATGGCAAAGGAGATACAAAGGGCGTCATGAAACAAAGGGTGACTCAGTGGGGCAGAGGCCACGCAGGTGCGTGAAGATGCTGACTTTGGGTTGCAGAATACACGCATGGTGCGTGCAGAGTGAAAACGCCTGGTCTTGGGCCGCTGAGTGGCGGCCCCTGTGGCGGAGATGACCTCAAGTGAGGTGACAGAGCAAAGTCCACCAGGCCAAAAAAAAAAAGAAAAAAAAAGAGAGAGTGTCATGTAGTGACAAGACGGCCTTGGGGGTGGAAAAAGAGAGGCAGTGTGGCGCTGGCCAAGAAAAAGGGGAGGGCACTGTGCCAGAAGGGAGACAGATGGAGGGAGTCAATGGTTAGCATGTCAGTGACATGGCTGTTCGATTCGTGTCTGTAGGGTCGAGTGTGCCATCGGCGGAGGAGCTGCAAAACAAGTGGAGCTAGAAGTGGGGCAGGAGAAGCCAGTGCCGAGTCAGTGGCCAGGCACCTGAGCAGCTCCTGAGCGCTCCTAAAGAGCGGGCGATGGACGAAGTTGGGGAAGCCAAGAAACCTGACAAGGTGTACTTGGTAGACGGACTCCCACCGTTGCCCAGAAAGACCATCGAGAGAATTCAGAGTGGACAGTTCGTCGAGTTTGCCGATTTTACCACATTCGACGGTGGGCACAAGGAAGGAGAATGAGAAGGGAGACGAAGAAGAAAGGGCTCAAAGAAGTGCCCGATGTGTCGTGGTGGGGTACTTGTTTCACCCTCTACGAACGGGAAAGAGTGGAGGCCAAGCCGGCATTGGCAAAACAGTTGGCGGCCTACAGGGAAGCCATCGTGGAAACGGCTAGACGCCACAAGTGGGAATAAGTGGCGAGGTACGACCGCTGCTTCAGGTTGGAAGCGGCAGGCAAACCAGACGTGGAGTGGAACCACATGGATGCGGCACTCCTGGTGAGAGAGATCGCCACTCCGTCGGCAGCGAGCAGCAGAGCCACGGGACTCGGAGGCAGAGGCGCTCAACAGAGCAGCGAAAGCACGAGTCAGAGAAGGGAGAGAAAGCTGCAAAGGGCTTGCTTTCGGTTCAATAGGCAGAACGGAGTCTGCACTTTTGGGCAACAGTACAGATTTACCCACATTTGTTCGGTGTGCGGTGGTGAGCACCCAGCAACGCAATGCCCCAGCAAGGCTGCGGCAAAGAGCCAGAGGCAGGACTCAGGGAGCTTGCACTGAGGACTGGCATGGGAAGGAGACAATGGCAGGAAGGAGCCGGTATGGAGCGGCAGCCATTGGAACATTTTAACTAAAACCACACGCACACGCTAGCTTAGCCAGTTTTCATGTCTTGGTTGTTATTTGGTTGTTACTCACACTGATATCGTACTTTCACATTATCACTACTCTACACTGAACGCATAACATGGGTGGGCCGGCACGGCTGGGGAGCTACTGCACACACAGACATTCACACTAGCCACGCAACTATCTAGTGGGAAAGGGGTGAGAACGTGCTTGGTGCTCGCGAAGGGAGTGCATGAGTCATCAGTTGGTGCTGTTAACACAGGTTACCCGTTTAGGAACCAGCTGAGGGAGCTGGAAAGAGTTTCAAGAGGAGTGAAAAGCGTGGCCCTGGAAGGTGCCGACGCAGTAGTTACTCCACTGAAGTGGCAGGAGTGGAGCAGGGAACTGAAGGAACAACCTGACAAGGAGTGGGCAGAGTTCCTGGTGAGAGGAATTTGTCAAGGTTTCAGACTGGGCCATGATCAGAGCAAAGTCACTGCGAGGGCCTATCTGGCTTCATGTACAACACAGCCAAGCTCGCAGAGGCGATGAACAAGTACCTCCAAGAGTTGGAGGCAAAGAGAGTGTGGAGAGTGGTGGAAGAGGCGCAGAAGAATGGTGTGGTGCTTAGCCCGTTCGGCCTCATTCCAAAGCAGGTAAACCAGGGAAGTGGTGACTGATCGTTAATCTGTAAGTTCCAGAGGGCAGCAGTGTCAATGACAGCATTGACAGGAGGCTTGCCAGCGTAAGGTACACTTCTGTGGACGACATGGTCTGTTGGACTTGAGCATGACTGTGTCCAAGATGGACTGGTGGTTGCGACTGAACGTGTCAGCCAGAGCAGACATAGAGTGGTGGTGGAGATTAGGTGTCCAGTGGAACGGCATGAGCATGATGAGGGCCATTGTGGCAGCAGAAAAGCCACAAGTGGTGCTCACAACAGACGCCTCAGGCTCCTGGGGTTGCGGAGCAGTGTGCGGACCAAAGTGGTTCCAGCTGGACTGGGAGAAGGCTGCAGCAGCCAAGGAGTGAAGCTTCATGCCCAAAGAATTGCTGCTCATAGTAGTGGCAGCGGCAGTGTGGGGAAGGCGATGGAGAGGCCTCACTGTGAAGGCGACATGCGACAACATGGCCGTGGTGGCGACCATAAAGTCTGGTTCGTGCAAAGAAACACATGCCATGCACCTAAGGAGATGCCTGGCATTTCTAGAGGCATCTAACGCTTTTGTCCTTGTTGCCGAGCATGTCAGGGGAGCAGACAACGTGGTGGCGGATGCACTGTCCAGGGACAGACTGTCAGTGGCTCTTATTTGTATGCAGGAGGCTGCAGCAGAAGCAGAGCCGGTACCTCTGGGACTAGTGGAATTTCTGACAGCCACAGGAGCGGCGTAGTCAGAGCAGCAGTGGAAAGTGCTGCAGAGTTTTACTTTGACCAAGGCATAGCCAAGAGCACCGCCAAGTGGTACGCTGCCGATTGGAAGAAGCATATGTGTGTGTGTAAGTGTATGGGCTGGACGCTGCTGCCAACGACTGAAGAAAAAGTCATCGCTTATGTGGAGTCCCTGGCAGCAGAGGGAGTGCAGGCAGCTACGATAAAGTATCACTTGGCTGGCATTAGACAAGCTCAGATCAAGGCTGGCTTAAAGGCGCCAGACTGGGGAGCGATGGCAAAATTGAGCCAGATTCGCACTGGAATCGCCAAACACAGGGCGGTGTCGGGACCGAGCGTGGCGGTCCGGAAACCTGTAACATTGGGGCACTTGAAGGCCATGCAAACGGTCTGGAAGAAGTGCGGTGGCAGAGGAGTGATGCTGTGGGCCGCCGCCTGCATGTGCTTCTTCGGATGCCTGAGAGCTGGAGAAGCGTTGGCCCCAGACGCTGGTGGTTTTGACTCAAACGCTCATCTGACGTTCGACGATGTGAGAGTGGACGACCTGGAGAAACCGAGAGTGGTGTTGGTCCGCATCAAGGAGTCTAAGACGAACAGATTGAGGAGAGGTGCTACTGTGTCTCTGGGTTGGATGGGAGAGGGCATCTGCCCTGTGAATGCAGTGCTGCACTTTATTGTGCAGAGGAAATCGGGTCCTGGTCCGTTCTTCAGAGATGAGGCGGGAAAAGCCTTGACCAGGAGGGAGTTTGTGAGTGAAGTGAAGAAGGCTCTTTCGTCTGCTGGAATGACCAGCCATGACATCTCAGGTCACAGCTTTCGCATACGAGCTGCCACAGCGGTGGCGCAGAGTGGAGCATCGGTGGACGAGATTAAAGACCTGGGTAGGTGGAAAAGCAGGGAATACCAGCGCTATGTGAGGAGAGGAGCTGGCGGCCAGAGCAACCTGGCGAAGAAGCTGGCCAAGCAGGCCGAATCCAAGGAACCGGACAAGTGACTGGTCGAGTGAGAACCTTACTGTGTGACTGGGTTGTGGAACCTGTCTTGCCTCTAGTGCATGTGTATCTGTTATCCCTTTCATTCCGGATCCCGCTTTGAAGCGGGTGAAGACCGATTGACTTCTCCGAATTTTTAAAAATAGTTACTTTATAGCTAGAACCTTCAGATCGCATACCCAGGTGCCCAATGCATTGGAGAAGCATCTAAAATAGCTTTCAGCCAGGACTGCTTCGACATTACATCACAGCAGTTGCGTTTATTTCTTCCTCGGCAAAAAAAAAACATCGGTTCTCCGTCGAATTTAAAAAAAAGTTACCTTCTTCACAGCAGCTTCATTTATGGATCCAGTCATCTCCAGAGCTTTGTAGAAGCAGCAAAAAATTGCTTGAGCTCAGTAGCCTTCCATAACACATTGAAACAACCGCTTCTTTGCCGACCAAGACTTTGCGGTTTGACTTACTGTCTTCACCATTTTTTATAAAATCGCCAGTTTTAGACTTGCTTGATGCTGACTCTAGTGACTCAGGATCAAGCGGAGAGAAGGGAGACGACATCTAGGGCTATAGGAGGCCCTGTATCAGGGTTGGTGGACCAGACCCCGTCAACTCTGATACTGAAAATGGGAGTCAAGAAGATGATCGAGGTAAGCTTGTTTTTCTCTTGTCTTTCTCTTGAAAAATAGCAAGCTTCTGTTGAGGAAAGGACTTATTTATAGCTATATTGAGATAGAGTAAGCTGTTTAGCTATAATATATATATTTCATTGAGTTTTGAGATTTGAAAGTGGCTTGTGGTTTTTTTAACAAATTCAAATTTTCAAAAAATTAAAAAAAGTTTTTACCACATATACTACTAGGACCAGATGTGAATGCAGTCACCGACCCCGATTACGCAGATGAGGCGACAGGAGCAGAGTCTTCCAGTCACGAAGGAGAGGATACCGGACCTGAGTCTTCCAATGATGAAACACGAATAGGCAGCAGGTTCCAGTGATGAAGAAGAGGAAGTGGCTCCTCCTGCTCCGAGTTCTGGACGTCCTCGCGGTTGGAGAAGGTGGGAATCGAAGAACAAGAGTCGGGTGGATGAGGTAGGGGGAGAGTGGAAGAAAGATGACAACACACCCTTTGATATTCCATAATCTTTTGTGTGAAGGACCACAGACTTTGATATTTGTGGCTGCTCCTCCCCCCCCTCAACATCCCAAAAGTTGTAATATGTATTGTTATTGTCGTTGTCGTTGTCTGTGTTTTTGTGGTGTTGTAGTGGAGCTTCACACTCGATGTATATGTGTGTGCGTGGAGTTGAAATGTTATTCTGGCGCTTCCAGATCTAACCGGGGAGGGAACGAACTTGGGGGGGGGGAGGGGGGTCTTTTCCAATCGGGGCTACTATGCCCATGTAAGTTGAATTTCATGTATGTGTGTGTGTGTACACCAGTCAATTTATATTATACATTTATTTTTATGATCTGTATTCACCTGTATCTTCTTTTCTCTAGTGTGTGTGTGTATGTGTGTGCGTGCATTTGTGGAATGAGAGAGAGCAACCGTGGACAAAAAGTATATAGCGCTTCCGTATACAACCTGGGAGGGAACTCTGGATCTTTTTGGATCGTGACTACTATGCCCATGTAAGTTGAATTTCATGTGTGTGTGTGTGTGTGTACACCAGTCAATTTATGTATAATAAATTATACATTTATTTTTATGATCTGTATTCACCTGTAGCTTCTTTTTTCTTGTGTGTGTGTGTGTGTGTATATATGTGTGTGCGTGCGTTTGTCGAATGAGAGAGAGCAACCGTGGACAAACAGTATGCGGCGCTTCCGGATCCAACCTGGGAGGGAACTCTGGATCTTTTTGGATCGGGGCTACTATGCCCATGTAAGTTGAATTTCATGTGTGTGTGTGTGTGTGTGTACACCAGTCAACTTATGTATAATAAATTATACATTTATTTTTATGATCTGTATTCACCTGTAGCTTCTTTTTTCTTGTGTGTGTGTGTGTATGTATATATATGTGTGTGTGCGTGTGTTTGTGGAATGAGAGAGAGCAACCGTGGACAAACAGTATGCGGGGCTTCCGGATCCAACCTGGGAGGGAACTCTGGATCTTTTTGGATCGGGGCTACTATGCTCATGTAAGTTGAATTTCATGTGTGTGTGTGTGTGTGTACACCAGTCAATCCTAGCCTGGGAGGGATCGTTCAGTCTGTGACACCATCCATGCCGGTTGAATTCCACGTGTGTGCTTGTACTGCTTTTCATTTTCAAATTACACTTTCTACAAAATATTTTTTTTTAAGTATTAGTAGAGGGCCTAAATATTATTCAATTTTCTCAATCAAAACATGAGGGGAATCCCAAACTCTTGGTCTATTTAGTGATATATGGTTGCTATGGGGTTTTCCCAGCCAGCATCGAGTTAAAAAAATAAAACGGTAATGCACTATTCCGCGGTGGAAGATTAGATTTTTCCGCGCGCGTCCAAACAATTCGGGAACGAGAGGGTTAAGGGTGGAGACCCATCCGGCCCACGCATTTTCCTTAAAAATTGATGCTGAAAAAAAAAAACTTCAAGCAACGGTGGCAATTCTTTAACATGCTGAATTTATTTAGGGTGATAAGGTCTCTCTGCACACCATAATTCAGACCATTTGCATCTTCGTAAGCCCAGTTAGGAGCGATTTACTTCTGCGGACATTTCGTGTTGTTTCTCCGCAACCGTCCAAGCTTTTCTGCCGATTCAAGACTCTACGGCTTCCTCCCATTATGTTCCCGCTTCCTACGTTTAGTTTTTAGCTATAGCAACTTTACTTTTCTAAATATCCGACCACTAAGGTCAACTTTGCTTCCTGGCACGCTATCAAGAAAATCTAAACGTAGGCCTGTTCACCTTACATCACCGAATTACTGTTCCAAGTTTAGACTGCATCCCATGACCCTTTATAGCTCAAAAATACTTGTCGCAAATTCACCCTCTTTGCAGGCGGCCGCGAACTGCGGCTGGGTCAAAACGAAGTGCGCGTAAAACTATAACGCCCCCCCCGGCCCGGATATTGCATTTTGCGCCCCGCCCACCAAAGGTGCGCTCCGCTTCAGCTGCTTTTTAGTGAGAAGAACGGCTACGGTGCTGTTGAAGAATCACCTACGATGCAGTTGAAGAAGCACCCAGCTTGTTAGATTTCGATATTAAGCTGGGAGGGGTCCTGCAGTGGATTTATACAGTACCCCGTTCAGGCGATACTAGCACGTCTGCCTTACCGACGCACAGGTAAGCGAATTAGCTAGTAGTGTAAGGATTTGAAGAAATAGCCCACTGATTATGTGTGCGAACATTTTAGGTGAAACCTTCTGTGAGGTAGTGGCTCTGAAAAGAGCCGGGTTGGAAAAAAAGGACTCATTTCCTTTGGCTGTATTTGAAGTGCTTGGACAGCTTCTCCTCGAGGGGTTTGCTGTTAATTCCTCTATCCTTCAGAATTCGTACAAATTCTTCTCGGTCCTTGCATTCAGATATGAGCAGTTCCAAGTCTCCATAGCTCAATCCAACCCTGGTCCAGAAGTCTGGAGTCGTATGGCTGAATTATTCACAAACTGAGGGAGACTGGACACATCAAACACCAAACCGTTCTGTTGAGCGATAGCTGAAAGCTTCTCAACTAACTCTTGAAGTGCTTCCTGCGGAGCTGGGGAAACTTCAGTGGAACTCACAACTGGATGAGAAGAGACAGGAGGAGAATTGTGGTCATCATGTGACTAGATGGTGAGATCATTTAGAACTTGAGATGGATTAAAAAATGCTAGAGGGTGTGATTCACATGGTGGAGCAGTAGGAGTGGACACTAAATCTTGAGAAGGTGAATCAGGGAGCACTTCTGATGATGACTCCTGCTGAAGAGAGGGCGTGACATCATGACCAGTAAAGGAAGGATCATCAAGAGTATCAGTGGAAGCCCCACCTATTGCTGGGACTTGCTCCAATCCTATGTCTATACAATATATATATATATATATTATATATATATATATGTATGTATATGTTTTTTAATATGATATTGATTTACTTATTTCTTACTTCTTCTCAAAGCACATTTCATTTTCCTCATTTCTGTGACTGCACTAATAGCCCTCTTCCTTTTCCTGGAAGGCATGATTATAGTTTGCTGTTGAAGCTGGTTGTAACAACAACGTGGTCAAAGCTAACCCACCAGTAGGCTACTGAGGTTAGGGACTCTCCGAGATTTTTGCCCCGCTTTGCGCGCTAATATATCCAGCGGTGGTTATGCTTGCGAGATGCATGCGGAGCCAGGTGAGGGTGGTAGATTTTCGTGGTTGATAGCACTTAACACTTCCCACAGCCTTACCAACGGTTGCTATGGGTCTCCTCCCTTAAGGGTGCTGGCACATAGCAACGCCTGGGCGCGCACTCCAGCTGAATAGTCGAGCATCTTACCATAAAATATCCTCGCGTTCTAAAGTAATGGATCTAGAAATCTCTCACGTACTGCTCAGGAATGGATGAACAGCTATGGTTCAAACTTTGCCAGGATTTAGGGCCACAAGGGCTCGATCCTATAACATTGAGATATTTTTAATATACGGAAAGATGTGCATCAAAGTAGTGTAGGTTCCAAAAAATGGGTGTGGCGAAGTACACTCGGAGCCCCACCCCAAACAAAAATCCTGTATGAAACCGCATACAATACATCATAAAGTTGCAATTATATAGGATCATGAATAATTTGTTGTTTGTATTACAAATATCTTTGTTGTTTGTGTTTTTGTGTATATGAAATTGTTTTGTAGTGGAGCTCGACGTCTGATGGCATACGATCCTTGTGGACACTCATAGATGTCTCCTACATGATCACAATCCGCACCACACACAACAAACAACATATTTTATTGTTGAACTAATATAATATTGGTATAAAATGCATCAAACAATATTATTTCTATTTTATTTTATTTTTTTATTGATGGGAAAGGTGGATTTTTTGGGGGGAAAAATTTTTTTTTTGAAGTATTAGTAGATGGCTTAGATATTATTCAATTTTCTCAATAAAAAAGTGAGGGGAATCCCAAACTCTTGGTCTATTTAGTGATATATGGTTGCTATGGGGTTTTCCCAGCCAGCATCGAGTTAAAAAAATAAAACGGCAATGCTCTATTCCGCGGTAGAAAATTAGATTTTGACTGTAGTACTAAGAGTGAAGTATAGTGGGTGGAGGGCGTTGGGTGTGCGTCGGAGCAGGCGGGGCTCTCCGAGTGGCTGTGTTGTTGCGGTGTTTGGGAGAAGCGGCTGTTCGGCAAGCGAGCAGCTGCTGTCTGGAGGGCAAGTCTGCGGCACGAGCGCCGCGACTGGCCTGACCCAAAGCGGCCAAATAGAGGCCACTCCCTGCCAGAGGGGCGGGAAAAGGCTCACCGACTGCTACGCCCTCTGCAAACCGTTACAGGCGGACAGGCTACTACACATGAACAAAGGCCTGTTAGTAATGCTTTGTAGTAATGGTTTGTTAAGGGTGGCCGCACATAGCAACGCGCATTGCCTGTAGATCCGGACATTAATTTATTCCCCGCCAATACCCAACCATTCGATAATACGCGAGCAGAAACTATCGCGCAGTTGTAGCAGAAGTATACTTTGCGAAGTTGTAGTGTTTTAGTTTAGCTTCTTGTTGTCTCATATCCGTTTACAGCAACTCTCCATACGTCGCCTGAGCTCACGCAGCAAGGTGCACCAGGCTGCCTCTCCTCCTGTAGCTGTTCTCTGGACTCTGCACACCTGAACAGTCCTTTTAAAATTTGAGCACTTTTCCAATGACGTCAACGTTTCTCCCTTAAAGCCAGATGCCTCAGCTATTTCTTTTAACCCAGCATGAAAATAGATTTTGAGCAACAATGGTTGAAGATTTGCCAGCAAATGCCAATCCCCAGGGAAAATTAATAGTTTTTTCAACAATTGACCATAGGTCTGCTTGATTTTCATTAAATGCTGGTATGTTTTCCCATCCCCAACCAAAACTACATAGTCATTTTGATACTCAGAGTTAGCTGTGTGCTATAATAGATCGGAAACGCTTCTCATTGTTTCATAAGAATCAGGATTTTCATCTACCAATTCCATGTAATAAATGTTAGAGGTGTGGACTGTACCTTGTATAGAGTAAGCATACAAATCCTGAAAATCATGTAAGAGATTAGAAACTGAGCTACCAGATAAATCAACTGAAAGTGTCTCCTTTAGAAACATATTACACAAGCATCTTCGATTGAAGCAATTCTCTCTCTTCTCTTTCTGCAGGTTGCTCAAGGAAGCCATTCATTGTGACAGCTTCTACTTGTATAGTACTGGGTTGGCATCTTACTTCTGCCTGACTTTTGGCTGCTTGCAACGTTGTAGCAAGTTACGTGGTGCCACTGTTCGAGACCGCTTGGATCCAACTTTACTCAACTTGTGAGGTGAACTTGCAGGTGAGTGCACTAAAGTACGTTTTGGAGTTTTGAGGGAACTTGCATTAATAGGTATAGGGTTTGGTTGGACAATTTGTGTTGTTGTACCGTGATAGCTACGAGATTGATCACCACAGTATATTGCAGCATGGCTCTGCAACATATCAAAATTGTCAACACTGGCTATTGTGAAGCAATTTTTAGGGAGAGAATTCCAGAGGGTTTTCTCACGTTGCATTTCAACAATTTCTGTTACATATCAATCATGAGTGTCAACTGATGAGGATATTCCAAACTGATTACACAGCTTGATTAGTTTCTGAGACCCCCCACACATTTCAATAGTTTCTGTAAATAGAATGTGTACTGCTGTAGGAGTTTGAATATTTGTGCAATACAGTAAGAGGCAAAAACTGTAGTACTGTCTTAATTTTTTAACTGAAGGGTCCTCCGATACATCAAGGACTCCACCCTTTGTTTCATAGTGCGAGTGAGGGACCTAATGAATGTCCATAGTGAGGGGTTTATATTTCTTATTTGTTTATTTCAATATTAAAATTATGGAGACTCAGTTTAAACTGCGAGTTGAATGTTTAGGAATTGCTGAATGGATAATATCATTTAAAATATCACTTGCTTCTTTTAAAATTTTACTTTTGTCAAGCTTCCCTCCTTTTGTGTGTAAATAAAAACCCTCTTCAGGTGGTTCATGCTTACAAGCCCCTAGTGCCCAAGACAAAGTTGTCAACAAATCTCCTCCATTCTTAGTTCCAAATTTTTTGTGCACACATTTTGAAGCTATGTGGGTATATAAGTGGACAGTTAATTGCTTCATAAGCCATTTCGAAGAGAATTTTACAGTTCCTTTAGAATTTTCAAGTATTGTGTGTTCACTCACAGGACTACTCCCTGATGCCAAATACTGAGAGCAAAACACCTTGGAAACATCAGGAAGAAGCACAGCCCTCTCATTCTCTAATTCATGCGCTACATACAATACCGAGAGAAGGACAGCCTTGGTAAGGGACTCTACACTACTGTCAGAAATAGTGGTTTCCCATATTGTAATTTTATCCCGTAGCTCATCAGCTTGCTCGTGAGATTTTACTATAGTAAGCTGTTCCTTATAACACGCAAAACAAATGCAATCATTTGAGGTTAGTGATTCATCAAGAAGCTGGTTAATTATTGCTAGATTGGGACAATGTCGAGTAAATTTTGTCCCTTGTTTAGGTTTTGTCCCACAACTAGCACACGGTTGCAAACTACAATGAAACTCTTTGTATAATTCATTATAGTGTTGCTGGCAGACTACTAAGGATTCCATTTCTCCAGAGGTATTTAATCTTACTTGAATTTTTTCTACGGGTGCAAAAGCTGGTGTAATTAATTTAGTACTAGTATTGCAATTAGGAAACGCACAAAATTTAGACTCCTGTACTGGATGCACACACTCACTCCATTTCGGTTTAAATCCAGGCGGATGTGTACGCTGGGCTTCTTTTAAATGTGACAGGCAAATGCAACTGTCAGGTTTTAGTTCACCTTTCCAATGCCTTATATATTCTTTATCCTTATCAGCCCAAGTTTCGTAGTGCGTGTAGTATGGACGAATCTTACCACATAAAACACATGGAGTGCACCGACGTTGGGGATGATACTTTGAGTGTTTCGTAGCCACTTGATTGAGACCTAAATTTGTTGAAGTTTAAAGTAAATGTAATGGGATTATCTACTTTTAAATATTTTCTTATACCCTTGTTTTGTTATGTTAATGCAGATGAAAAGCAAGATGTAGAGGCAACAGAAGTAGAGGCAACAGAAGTAGAGGCAACAAGAAGTAGAGGCAGCAAGAAGTAGAGGCAGCAAGAAGTAGAGGCAGCAAGAAGTAGAGGCAGCAAGAAGTAGAGGCAGCAAGAAGTAGAGGCAACAAGAAGTGGAGGCAGCAAGAAGTAGAAGCAGCAAACAGTGGAGGCAGCAAGAAGTGAAGGCAGTAAGAAGTAGAGGCACAGTGAAGATGAATATACACCTAATATTTTTATTGCATTGTATTATTGCCTTGGGGGAAAAAAAGGTACATACAAAAAGTCAATTTTAAAAAAATCAGTGTAAAGGACACAAACTTTAGTGTCTTTATTTGAGAGAAGTAACATTATAGAATAACTTTAAGTTGTTACTATCAACTCCATACCTACAAAACAAATTTGTCAGAAGCCTCAAAAGTGGTGGTTAGGGAGGCCATATCCTCTATAACTTAACTTCCCAAGTATTAAGACCACATGGCGGAGTGGAGTGCTAAACCTATATATACATTGTTATGTGCTATTTTTATCAATGGGCATTGCTTCATACCAGAGTTATAAAAATAATACAAAACTGTGGTTTTGTTGTTTGCTTAGCTGGCGAGGAAATTAAATCTCGAGATTTAGAGGACTGCGCATACGCGTGCGGTTAGTGTGATGGACTTGGGGGTGAAGCACATTAAAGGGCTGCAGTCACTGAGTAGGATCTTTAGCAGTCATGGTCGAGGATCAAAACCATGTCCCTCATGAGACGCCACGGATCTTGACGGGGAACTGTTAGACCATCATTTAAAGAACCACTTAGTTGGGCGGAGCCGGACCTCTGCTGAAGGGAGAGGTCGGGTAACAAGCCTATACCCGGGTTTGTTCCTGCTGATCAGCTAACCACACTGCAATCTGATTGGACTGCAACGTACGTTGCAGAGGGGTACAAACCCGGGTATATAGGCTTGTTATCCGACCTCTCCCTTCAAGCGGAGGTCGGGCTCCGCCCAACTATAATTGAACAGGGACTCAATTAATATTATGAACGATTTGCAATCGACCAACTGAAGCTTTTTGCGCATTTTTCATAACATTTATTTATTTTAGTCACTCTTTGCTCCTTGCTGGGCGTATTTACATGAAATTGAATTGAATTGAATTGACTGTATGGATGTTTGTTTACTCTTGATATAGGTGGGCTCTTTTTAGAACCAATACAAACTAATTGAAAAAAAATTGCTCGCGTACTCGTAGTACGAGATATGGGGGTGGGGCTATTTCTTAAGAATTGCCACGCACCGCCTGTAGATTCGGACATTAATTTATTCCCCGCCAATACCCCACCATTCGATAATACGCGAGCAGAAACAATTGCGCAGTAGTAGCAGAAGTATAATTTGCGAAGTTGTGGTGTTTTAATTTAGCTTCTTGTTGTCTCATATTCGTTTATAGCAACTCTCCATACGTCGTCTGAACTCACGCGGCAAGGTGCACCAGGCTGCCTATCCTCCAGGGTAAACCAAAAAAATGAACTACACCATAACGAGAATTTTTCATTATCTTATAAATAGAAAAAATTGCGAATAAATCATAAAGTAATATTGAAATGGAGAAGAACTCGTTGTCTTGCAGTACCAAGGTGAAGGGTTCTTAAACAGAAAAATTTCAGGGTTTTATTTGCACATATAACTACCAGAAAAAGTAAGACAATTTTTTACAACAGTTCTTCGAGCCAAGGGCCCACAGGATGTGTGGGAATATCTTAAGTAATGAATGCAATATCAGTGATAGCTAATTATAGAACATAATGTTTAGTGTTCTTATGAATGCAATATCAGTGATAGCTAATTACAGAACATAATGTTTAGTGTTCTTGTAGAAAGTGAGGTGGTTATACCACATGCATGCCAAATTATTGATGTTTGCTGAGGTAATAGCAGGACAGTTTTGCATAGCTTATTTTTAACCTGTTTATTAGCTTATTACTTACTATTATACTATTACTGGTTTGTACCTCTGTTATAATTATGGGATATGAATACTTCAATTACAGCAGAAGGACTTGATATATGGCTCAGAATGCAGATTCAAAAAAGACTCATGATAGCTACTATATAGCATATCATCATGTTATGCTAATAAAAATATTTTAAGCTAACATTAAATTCATTATCTGAACATCCACTTTAACATCAAAACATGTTGTTCTTGATAGTAATTATTGTCTTTATAACAAGGAATAATTTTGATTTTGATTCTATACTCTCCCAAAATATCCCTTAAGACAGTGTGGATTTTTTAATTAACAAAAAATGATGCCGATGATTTGGAGTTAAAATGATGACTGTGAAGAGAATTTTTAAGATTCCTTGCTGTGTAAAGTATGTCAAAATGTGTATAGGACCAATGCTAAATTATTATATAGCAAATTACATATGTATAGACAAACAAGTAAATTACAATGTTTAAATGTTGTTATAAATAATGACAACAAACAAGTTAAATGTTTAGCAATTATCATGTACAAAACTAATGATATATAGTCAACTTTGTGAAATCACACATTGTTCAAATTTCTTTCTTTTGGTTTCCAAATGACTGCATGTCACTGTAGACAATATTAGTAGTCATTGGAATGCTCTATTGCAACAAATAACAACAACAGAATTAGAACATAAATATCTTTAATAGTTCCTCACTAAACCATTCTAAACGACAATAAATATATACCCAATTTAGGAAAAACCCTAGTGTTGTGTTGATTGGTTAGACAATGATATTGTGGAAGACAAAAATTGACACATTTTATTATATTCATTGACAAAAACCAAGATCTATTTAAGCTACCTACTTTAATTTAAGTCCTGCATACAAGGAAAAAAAATAGAACAAATTGTAGAAATAATTTGGTCACGTTAATACAATCTATAAAAATAGTGCAGAAGTTCATTTATAAACTTATTTACAGAAAAATTGAACAAATTCTTCAATATTTGGTTTGAATCTTTACAATTAAAATCATACTATGGTTTAAATATAGCCAAGAATTAATTTTCATACTGAAGGAGAATAATATGATTTGGTTGTATTTTCCTTGCAAGGTTTATTATCTTCATTTGCACATAATACAGTGCTCTATCTATAACTAGTGATTCACTTTGAATGAAAATCTAAACATTCCAACTATCTTTTCTCCTTCATTAACATTAATGATCTATGAAGTAAAAAGAGTAACTATTCCATTTAATTAAGTACATTGCTGGCTTTTTCCTTTGTGAGGGTTACCTCTACCAGTACACCAATGTCTAACTGATACAATATTATACTTACTTCAATGCACTCATACAAGGGCTGTTCTTGAATGTTGTTCATAGCAACTGAAGTCAAAGATTTGCCACTTGTCTTATTCATGGCCATCTCATATTCGCGTGGTTCCTTTGTCAATCCGTTAGTATCTTCGTCGTTTTTATGATCAGATTCATACTTACTTTCCGGAACTATTACCGATGTAGTGAAGTTAGTATGAAATGATTTGCTTTTTCTGTAGAAAAATAAAATATAAAAATTAATATACCATCTTTTAATACTAAATACAGTACTTTTATGTATAAAGCATGAAACAAAACAATTAATTTGATAGAATAATAATCAGATATAATTTACAAGACTAAATTTCAAACAAAACAAAAATGCATATTTTTTATAATGTGATACATTTTATGTGTTTGTGTTTATGTTTATGTGTGCTTCAGTGAATGTGTGTGTGTTTATGCATTTATTGTAATTTTTATAATTAGATAGACATACCGAATACAGAATATTGCTAGTATAATTCCAAGACAGAACATGGCTAGTACAAATCCACCAACAAAACTTCCTACTCCAGTACCGATTGCATTTAACGATCTTGATGGCATAAGATTACTATTAGAATGTTGTAAAGCTATAATTACACCATTATTTCCAAGTTGAAGTCCTTTTGGTGATGACATCACAATAAATGATACTTGTGCTATAACAGCTGCAGCAGTAATGGCTCCATCATCACTGGAATATGTTAGAGTAGTGCTAAATTGTACCATTCCATTTCCTCCATTAAGACACTTAATCACAGTAGATGAGAAGTCACTTGATGTTAGAGTACATGAGCATATTCTGTTTAATATTACAATGAAGTCTGCCAGAAGAACATTTGTTTGTGCCTATTGCAAATAACATTGAAAATTTTGACACAGCAAACAAGATAAAGAATATAGTTAAGGCAAAGATAATAATGTAATACAATGTTCCTCTTTCTGAGATGTAATCCGCTACATACCTGATCTTCTTGACAGGTGATATTTGAATTCAAACCTACTTCAATCATTACATCCACTACATATATATATACAGAATGTCAATAAAAATGTTATTTTATTGGGTGGCCATTTTATCAGTGATAAAATGTCTTAATTTCAGAAATTATCCAAATTATTGCAGAATTTAATGATTATATTACAATTTTGTGAAATAATGAAGGTTGGTAACTATAAAATGTGGTCTATATATTATAATGACACGCTTGTTTGTCAGTATTGACGATGGTGTAATATGTATGAATACATTAGGGGGTCAGCAGAGTTTATTGGCGAGCGAGCGTAGCGAGCGAGACAGTATTAGTGGTGGATAATGCAAAATCGGGTATATGTTATTGGCGAGCGAGCGTAGCGAGCGAGACAGTATTAGGGGTGGATAATTCAGCGAGCGAGCGAAGCGAGCGAAGCGAGCGAAGCTGACTCTCAGTCGTGTTCAATTGAGATTTCAGATATATATATTTATCATGTACTGAACTCAAGTACTCCCATAGAGATTAATACAAATGAAACTACCCCAATATTTTCCCATATTGCGTCCCCTTGGGCATTCTAACAAGTGTTATTGCGTCCCCTTAGGCTAATTTTATATTTTTAGTTTTTTTGTTTAATCTTAATAATATTTTGATATATCTGTCTATTGCTATGTAGGTATGTATGAATTGTAAATCACTTCATTTGTGGTTGTGTGTCATTAGGTGCAGCGGACATTGTGGTGAAACTTTGTGTTTGTGCTGCTGTAGGAAAACCAATATTTATTGTACAATTGGTGATTGTTGCTCCAGCAAAAAAGGACTAAGCACTTAAATCTTGGTTCATAGTACCACTCGATGGTGTTGAAGGGTATGAAGAAGATTGATTAGTTTCAGGCTTTTTGTACGAGCTCAAGACATGAGACATTTCCTTTTGCTGTTGTAATGATGCTTATTTATAGCTATTTAGACTTTGTAGATTGTTATGCACAGTTAGTTGGATTATCTGTGTTTCTGGTACACTATTCTTGGTAAGACATGTAACCATTGTTTTTCGAGCTGAATGATTTGTTTTTCCCCCAGACAATCCAGCACTTGCAGCCTTCTTTTTCATTATTGTATTGATTCTATCCTTCCCCATTTTCTTTTTTTGGTACCAAATGTCATCATTGGAGAATTGTAGTTCACAGCCAAATAAAACGGGGATTCCGATTTGCACATTTTAACTGGACGCTTTTTAAGAAACTTTTCAAAAATACGTAAGGGACACGGAGAGATATTGTTGGGGGTGGTTCCACAAACATTTCCAACTCTTCATCGTCCAAACATACAGAAGAAGATGCTTCTTCTACGTGCTTAGTTTCCTCCGTATGTCCGTTAGTATAGACTGGATTAGCAACAGTTGGTTCTATAGGGAGTTTCTGTAGATATTCAGATTGTTTCTCAATCATTTCAAGAACTTCATCAAAAAAATCCTGTAATGAAATATCTTCAGCCATAACAACGTTAACTTACTGGTGGTTTAGCTCCGGTCGTTGCTAAGATTAGGTTTGCGCATGCGTACATGATAAATATGTTATACTTGAATACGCGAAATATCACTCGTCTGATCGGGGTATTGGCACTCGTGCCTGCGGCACTCGTCCCCAATACATCCGACAGACTCGTGATATTTTGCAGTATTCAAAGTATAACATATATATATATATATATATACTAGTGGTGTGCTTGAGCACAAATGGCGAGCGAGCCTAAAGACTATACTATTTTTATTGAATTCTAACACTGAAGCTACTGAAAATAAGGTCAAGTTTTTTAATTTAGCATACAGGGTAAAGGGATTTCAGTGCCATAGTAACAACTTTCTGCAACTGCTTGAATTGAAGGAAAAAACAACAACAACAAAACAATACGCGTTATTTAAAAGTTTTCTTTTAGCTAAGTAGTGGTTGTAACACACAATGCTTTGACACAGCTGGACATGCACCTACACAGACTTACCTTGGCAGTACTCTAGTGGACAATGTATTTTCAGGTAAATACTGTGCGCATGGCTTATAACTATGACAAAGAGCGCATTGACTTACCACCGCCACTAACTCGAATAGAAATGGAAGTCCCTTAAGTTGTCAAGTATTAACTGCACCCGCAAAAGAATTCAAAACGGTAAACAATTCAATTTCTAGGGTGATACGGGTACTGATCGATAAACCAGAGGATTCTGTTTAGTGCAATTTGGGACGGGTTCGACAACCGAACTAACACAAAAACGCGAGGGTCAAAGTACAAAATGCCTTACGTACGTCCATACATATATACAAATAAACTAGTGGTGTGCTTGAGCACAAATGGCGAGCGAGCCTTAAACTACACTATTGTTAAATTTGATTTTAACAACTAACACTCAAGCTATTAAAATAAAGTCGAGTTTTTTAAATTACGTATGAGGTAAAGGGGTTTCAATGTCATAGTAACCGCTCCCGCAACAGTTTGAATTGAAAAAGAAGCAACAAAATCAAATCACGTTATTTAAAATTTTCTTTGTGATATTTAATAGTAGTTGTAACGCACAATACTTTCACACAGCTGAACATACCTACGCAAGACTTACCTTCGTGGTTCGTCTAGTGGACAATGCATTTTTAAGTAAATACTGTTGAGTAGGGCTTATAACTGTGACAAATAGCGCATTAACTTACCACCGCCACTAACTCGAATAGAAATGGAGCTCCCATAAGATTTTGAGTTTTAACTGCACCCGCAAAACAATTCAAAGCCGTAAACAATTCAATTTCTAAGGTGATACGGGTAATGGTCGCTAAACCGGAGGATTCTGTTTATTGAAGTTTGGGACGGGGTCGAACGCCGAGCGAACACAAAAATACGGAGGGTCAAAGTACAAAATGACATACGTACGTCCATATATATAAATAAACAAACATCCCCGATTTTTTCATTTTTACCCCTGTAGGTATGTATGCGTACGTCAAAAATTTCGCCCGCGCTTCTAATTACGTAAGTTAGGTAAAGCGTTCACAGTTCCAGTATTTTTCAATTAACGAGCACGGAGAATCCTGCTGCACTGCCTTACGCAACTTTGTTTCAACCAAAAAGTTTATAGCTACTCTCTTCTTGAAACAATTGTTAAGTCTTTGTCAAGCTGCGCTTTTTTGCCACTGCTTTCGAAGTTTATTCAGGTAATTCTGTTATTGTTAACTCTTCATGCCTAATCATTGCTATTATTTAGCGATTTCCTTCACAAATCATCTTTACCTATACTGTACTCATATATTTACTCGCTCGCCATGCATTTGCGCTATTCGAGCGCACCACTAGTACAAAATCGGGTATATGTTATATGTATATATGTACATTTGTGGGATGGTACGTATGCCCTTTAAATGCGCGCGGGGAACTTTTTTCTTTAAAAAACCCGGCTTTGTAGGCTTGACCCCTTAACTACAACATTAAGCCAGCCTTACTTTATACTTAAGCTCCAAAATGTGAGAAAAATCCTGCGAAAATGCTTGCTTTTCAAGAAACAAAAAGTTGATTCGACCGGCTACTATGGCATTGAAGACCCTTTTCCAGACTTAATTTCAAACCTTCGCCGTTTTATGGGGGGGATACGGAGTGCCAGTTGTTGGTTGTCAAGAGCTGTTGGTAGTCAGAATGCCGTAATATTAATGCTAAGGAGGCTACTACTACTCCAGTGAAGCTGAGGTAAGAAGTACGTAATTCCATATTTGTTAGCTATATATGCAAAAATAACTCTGGCCTTTCTTTTTTTGTAGCTAAGAGCTTGTTGTCAAAACTGGTAAATTCAAATAGTCAGAATGGCTTAAATTTGATACTATGGAAGTTACTACTGCTCAAGAAAATGAGGTAAGAAAGTAATTTTTTATTTGTGTGCTAACATTGATGGTCTTTTATTTTTGTAGCTGAGAGCTGGTTGTCAAGAATGTGAGGTAATTCACATAGTCAAAGTAACTTAAATTTGATACTACAGAAGTTATCAATACTCAGAAATTGAGGTAAGTAGTCATTCCATATTTGTTGGCTAAAATTACAAATAATAACACTGGTTTATTTTTTTTTATCATAGCTGAGAGCTTGTCCAAGAGTTACTGGTATCAGAATGGCAGATGTTTGATACTACAGAAGTTACCATTAATAAGGTAAGAGAGTGATTTTTGTATTAGTTTGCTGATAATAGCGTTTGATGAACTAGCTAAAACATAGTTAAAATACTGTAGTTTTATGTTACCTAAATCAGGCCGCTCGATATTTGTGCCATAACACTTGTATGTTTGGACCGTACTTAATGGAATTGACGACCCATTCCAGGACTAATTTCAAAACTTCGCCATTCTAGGGGCGATTACAGAGGGCCGGTTGTTGGTTGTCAAGAGCCGATGGTAGTCAGAATGCCGTAGTATTAATGCTATGGAAGCTACTACTTCTGAGGGAAGCTGAGATAAGTACGCAATTCCATATTTGTTAGCTAAATATGCAAAATTAACTCTGGCCTTTCTTTTTTGTAGCTAAGAGCTAGTCAACAGTGACTGGTAAATTCAAATAGTCAGATTGGCTCAAAATTTGGTACTACAAAAGTTACCACTGCTCAAGAAAATGAGGTAAGAAAGTAATTTTGTATGTGTGCTAAAATTGATTGTCTTTTGTTTTGTAGCGTGAGGCTTGTGTCAAGAATTCGAGGTATTCAGATAGTCAAAGGTAACTTAAATTGGATACTAAAGAAGTTATCGATACTCAAGAATGTATGTAAGTAGTAATTCCATATGGTGGCTAAAATTACAAATAATAACAATGGTTTATTTTTTTATCGTAGCTGGAGCTTGTTCAGAGTTACTGGTGATTGAGATTATCAGAATGTTGTTGTTTGATACTACCAAAAGTATACCAACTCAGGTAAGAGAGTGATTTGGTTATTTGTTTGATGAAATCAAATGTTTTTTAATGCCTATTATAGTGTTTGCATGAAGTAAGCTAAAAATTCGGAAACATTTCTGTTACCTAACTATCAGGCTCGTCGCCATTTGTGCTCAAGCACACCACTAGTGGCGAGCTGAGCGAAGCCGAGCGAGACAGTATTAGGGGTGCGATAACTGCAAAAGGGTGGGTATATGTTATATGTATATATGTATATATGTATGTATGTATGGATTGTACGTATGCCCTTTAAACGCGCGCGCAGGAAACTTTTTTCTTCAAAAAACACGGCTTTTTAGGCTTGACCCCAGTTTATTCTGAAACTACAGCATTAAGCAAGCCTTACTTTATACTTAAGCTCCAAAATGTGAGAAAATTCCTTCGAAAATGCTTGCTTTTCAAGAAACAAAAAGTTGATTCGACCGGTTACTATGACATTGAAGACCCTTTACCAGATTTAAATTCAAAAACTTCGCCTTTTTCCCGGCTAAGTGCGGCTTGTTAGTTGTCAAGAGCCACCTGTAGTCAGTACTAAGAGAGCTATCACTACTTCTGAAAAGCGTATGTAAGCACATAAAGTATTAAAGCCAAGGAAGCTACTACTACTCCGGGGATGCTGAGGTAAGTACGTAATTCCATATTTGTTAGCTAAATAAGCAAAAATAACTCTGGCCTTTCTTTTTTATAGCTAAGAGCTTGTTGTCAACAGTGACTGGTAAATTCAAATAGTCAGAAGGACTCAAATTTGGTACTACAAAAGTTACCACTGCTCAAGAAAATGAGGTAAGAAAGTAATTTGTATTTGTGTGCTAAAATTGATTGTCTTTGTTTTTGTAGGTGAGGAGCTTGTTGTCAAGAATTCAAGGTAATTCAGATGGCCAAAGTAACTTCAATGATACTACAGAAGTTATCAATACTCAAGAATGAGGTAAGTAGTAATTCCATATTTGTTGGCTAAAATTACAAATAATAACACTGGTTTATTTTTTATCGTAGCTGAAAGCTTGTTCAAGAGTTACTGGTGATTGAGATTATCAAAATGGCAGATGTTTGATACTACAAAAGTTACCATTAATCAGGTAAGAGAGTGATTTTGTATTTGTTTGCTGAAATCAAATGTCATAACTGCTATTATAGTGTTTGCATGAAGAAAGCTAAAAATAGTAACATTTTATGTTACCTAACTATTAGGCTCTCTCGCCATTTGTGCTCAAGCACACCACTAGTTTGTATATATGTTTGGACGTACGTATGTCATTTTGTACTTTGACCCTCGCATTTTTGTGTTAGTTACGTGGTCGACCCCATCCCAAATTGCACTAAACAGAATCCTCTGGTTTATCGATCAGTACCCGTATCACCCTAGAAATTGAATTGTTTACCGTTTTGAATTCTTTTGCGGGTGCAGTTAAAACTTGAAAACTTAAGGGACTTCCATTTCTATTCCAGTTAGTGGTTGTGGTAAGTCAATGCGCTCTTTGTCATGGTTATAAGCCGTGCGCAACAGTATTTACTTGAAAATACATTGTCCACTGGACTACCATGAAGGTAAGTCTGTAGGTGCATGTCCAGTTGTGTCAAAGCATTGTGTGTTACAACCACTATTAGCTAAAGAATATCACAAAGAAAACTTTTAAATAACTTGTATTGTTTTGTTGTTGTTTTTTTCCTTCCAAGCAGTTGCATAGAGTTGTTATTATGGCTTTGAATCCCCTTTACCGCATACGTAATTTAAAAACTTGACTATTATTTTAGTAGCTTGAGTGTTACTTGTTAAAATCAATCATTTAACAATAGTGTAGTTTAAAGCTCGCTCGCCATTTGTGCTCAAGCACATCACTAGTTTATTTGTATATATGTTTGGACGTACGTATATCATTTTGTACTTTGACCCTCGCGTTTTTGTGTTAGTTATGTGGTCGACTCCATCCCAAATTGCACTAAACAGAATCCTCTCGTTTATCGATCAGTACCCATATCACCCTAGAAATTGAATTGTTTACCGTTTTGAATTCTTTTGCGGGTGCAGTTAAAACGTGAAAACTTAAGGGACTTCCATTTCTATTCGAGTTAGTGGTGGTGGTAAGTCAATGCGCTCTTTGTCATGGTTATAAGCCGTGCGCAACAGTATTTACTTAACCCTTTCGTTCCCAATCCCGCTTAAAAGCGGGTGAAGACCGGTTGGCTTCTATGAATTTAAAAAAATAGTTACTTTATAGCTAGAACCTTCAGATTGCATACACAGGTGCCCAATGCATTGGAGAAGCATCTAAAATAGCTTTCAGCCAGGACTGCTTCGACAGTACCTCACAGCAGTTGCGTTAATTTAATTAGTTATTTTTAAAAAACATCGGTTCTCCGTCGAATTTTAAAAAAAGTTACCTTCTTCACAGCAGCTTCATTTATGGATCCAGTCATCTCCAGAGCTTTGTAGAAGCAGCAAAAAATTGCTTGAGCTCAGTAGCCTTCCATAACACATTGAAACAACCGCTTCTTTGCCGACCAAGACTTTGCGGTTTGACTTACTGTCTTCTCCATTTTTTATATAATCGCCAGTTCAACTGGGGACCTCCCTATTACGTACAGTCTTAGGTAATGCTTATTACATCATAGGAAAAAAGTGAGCGTGTCGTGTGACCCCGGTAACTATGCAAAAAAATATTTTTTTTCAAAGTCATTTTTTGGAAGATGGCGTCTACAAGAGTTACAATGCGGTGCAAGTTTTAGAATTGCTTGATGCTGACTCTAGCGACTCAGGATCAAGCGGAGAGTAGGGAGACGACATCTAGAGCTATAGGAGGCCCTGTATCAGGATTGGTAGACCAGACCCCGTCAACTCTGATACTGAAAATGGGAGTCAAGAAGATGATCGAGGTAAGCTTGTCTTTCTCTTGTCTTTCTCTTGAAAAATAGCAAGCTTCTGTTGTGGAAAGGACTTATTTATAGCTATATTGAGATAGAGTAAGCTGTTTAGCTATAATATATATATATATATTTTATTTAGTTTTGAGATTTGAAAGTGGCTTGTGGTTTTTTGAACAATTTCAAATTTTCAAAAAAATTTAAATTTTTTTTACCACATATACTACTAGGAACAGATGTGAATGCAGTCAGCGACCCGATTACGCAGATGAGGCGACAGGAGCAGAGTCTTCCAGTGATGAAGGAGAGGATACCGGACCTGAATCTTCCAATGATGAAACACGAATAGGCATCAGGTTCCAGTGATGAAGAAGAGGAAGTGGCTCCTCCTGCTCCGAGTTCTGGATGTCCTCGCGGTCGGAGAAGGCGGGAACCGAAGAAGAAGAGTCGGGTGGATGAGGTAGGGGGAGAGTGGAAGAAAGAGGACAACACACCCATTGATATTCCATAATCTTTTGTGTGAAGGACCACAGACTTTGATATTTGTGGCTGCTCCCCCCCCCCCCCTCCCCCCCCCTGAACATCCCAAAAGTTGTAATATGTATTGTTATTGTCGTTGTCGTTGTCTGTGTTTTTGTGGTGTTGTAGTGGAGCTTCACACTCGATGTATATATGTGTGCGTGGAGTTCCAGATCTAACTGGGGAGGGAACGAACTCGGGAAGTGGGGAGGGGGGGGTCTTTTCCAATCGGGGCTACTATGCCCATGTAAGTTGAATTTCATGTGTGTGTGTGTACACCAGTCATTTTATGTATAATAAATTATACATTTATTTTTATGATCTGTATTCACCTGTAGCTTCTTTTTTCTTGTGTGTGTGTGTGTGTATGTGTGTGCGTGCATTTGTGGAAAGAGAGAGAGCAACCATGAACAAACAGTATGCGTCGATTCCGGATACAACCTGGGAGGGAACTCTGGATCTTTTTGGCTACTATGCCCATGTAAGTTGAATTTCATGTGTGTGTGTACACCAGGCAATTTATGTATAATAAATCATAAATTTATTTTTATGATCTGTATTCACCTGTAGCTTCTTTTTTCTTGTGTGTGTGTGTGTGTGTGTATATGTGTGTGCGTGTGTTTGTGGAATGAGAGAGAGCAACCGTGGACAAACAGTATGCGGCACTTCCGGATCCAACCTGGGAGGGAACTCTGGATCTTATTGGATCGGTGCTACTATGCCCATGTAAGTTGAATTTCATGTGTGTGTGTGTGTGTGTGTGTGTGTACACCAGTCAATCCTAACCTGGGAGGGATCGTTCAGTCTGTGACACCATCCATGCCGGTTGAATTCCACGTGTGTGCTTGTACTGCTTTTCATTTTCAAATTACACTTTCTCAATACAACGATTGTTTATCTCATGGACAGTGTGGAGTATACCTACCAGGGGTTCATACAGTGGGAGGCTAGCCCTGGGTTCCCCCCTAGAATTTTGGGAGTTGAAAACATTTTGGAAGCATTTATTTTTAGTCTGATATTGTATCCCATTATGTTCCTATCATAACTGAGCCATTTAGTGCATAGGACCGAACACTGATCATCAGTGTGAAGTATAGACTCTTATGCAAAGATGTGCATCAAAGTAGTGTAGGTTCCAAAAAATGGGTGTGGCGAAGTACACTCGGAGCCCAACCCCCCCCCAAACAAAAATCCTGTATGAAACCGCATACAATACATCATAAAGTTTCAATTATATAGGATCATGAATAATTTGTTGTTTGTATTACAAACATCTTTGTTGTTTGTGTTTTTGTGTATATGAAATTGTTTTGTAGTGGAGCTAGACGTCTGATGGCATATGTTCCGTGGGGACACTCATAGATGTCTCCTACATGATCACAATCAGCACCAAGCACAACAAACAACATATTTTATTGTAGAACTAATATAATATTGGTATACAATACATCAAACAATTTTATTTCTATTTTTTATTCTATTTTTATTGATGGGAGAAGTGGAATTTTTTGGGGAAAAAATTATTTTTTTTTAAAGTATTAGTAGAGGGCCTAAATATTATTCAATTTTCTCAATCAAAAAATGAGGGGAATCCCAAACTCTTGGTCTATTTAGTGATATATGGTTGCTATGGGGTTTTCCCAGCCAGCATCGAGTTAAAAAAATAAAACGGTAATGCACTATTCCGCGTGGAAGATTAGATTTTTCCGCGCGCGTCCAAACAATTCGGGAACGAGAGGGTTAAAAATACATTGTCCACTAGATTACCGCTAAGGTAAGTCTGTGTAGGTGCATGTCCAGTTATGTCAAAACATTATGTGTTACAACCACTATTTAGCTAAAGAATATCACAAAGAAAATGTTTAAATAACGTGTATTGTTTTGTTGTTGTTTTTTCCCTTCAAGCAGTTGCAGAGAGTTGTTACTATGGCACTGAAATCCCTTTACCATGTATGCTAAATTTAAAAACTGGACCTTATTTTCAGTAGCTTCAGTGTTAGAAGTCAAAATCATTCATATAAAAATAGTATAGTCTTTAGGCTCGCTCGCCATTTGTGCTCAAGCACATTACTAGTTAATGAGATTAAACATCTAGGCAGATTGATCATCTAAAATGATTTTCAGAAATATAGATATTATAACTTCATAACACTCAGTGAAATGTAACCTTTCATGACAGACTATTGTGGGGGTAGGGGAATGTGGTGGTTTGTTAGTTGGTGTTGGACAATTTATGTGACATGTGAGTTGTACTTGGGAGGTGTGAAGGTGTAGTCATAATTGAATTAGTGGCCCCTCCAGAATGACTACCACTAATTCAATTATGACTACACCTTCACACCTCCCAAGTATGACTGCCACTAATTGAATTAGTGGCCCCTCCAGAGTAACTGCCACTAATTCAATTATGACTAACCTTCACACCTCCCAAGTATGACTGCCACTAATTCAATTATGACTACACCTTCACACCTCCCAAGTACAATGACGGATGATACCAATGAATCAGAAACTACTTCAGATTAGTTAATCTTAACATTTAAAATGGTATTTTAGTCCCTCCTAGTGCAATAGTTTGCCACTGATTGTCTTTACTTGTTTAATTTTGATGTTGTTGTCATTGTTTTTTGTTTGTTTCTTTCTTTTGTTCATTCCAGTTCCATTTTGCTACACCATTATGATAAGGTCTAATTTGTAAAATCATTGGTTATTGATGAAAATCAACACATCTTACTTCTATACTATTATACATTATTAATTATTATTACAATGATAGATGTGATCTTCTCAAGATCTTGCGTGAAAAAGTATCATACTGAAACTTTTAGCAGCAGTGATCTTACAAAGTAACTACCAAGTGATCAAACCTCTACAGTTCTTATATCTTGTAAGAACGGTCATGTGTGAGTGTACACATAATATCTTCGATCACTAGTCTTGCAAGTAATTGCTGTGTGATCCTACCTGATATGGTTCCAAAATCATGTATGATCTTGCATGAAATATCGTCCAGGAATAATTATGCATTATCATTCCTGTAAGATCTCAAACATTTTAACAACCATGATCTTGCTAAATAATCCATGTGTGATCATACCTGATATGGTTCCAAAATCATGTGCGATCTTGCTTGCATGATCTTAAGGGAATAATCATGCATGATCATTCCTGTAAGATCTTGAAATAATTGCCAACCATGATCTTGCTAACTAATCCATGCATGATCACACCTGATATGGTTCCAAAATCTTTAGTGATCTTGCGAGTGTGATCTTGCAAGATCACTAACATTTTTTTGTAAGATCTTGCAAGAATTTTTTCTTGCTTGGGTGCTCTATTGAATGCGATATGACTGGTGTTTGCTCAAAGATAAAATTCATAGCATATTGTTCTCAAATATTTCTCACACCTCTTTTTATACTTACTAAGATATGAATAACATATCTGGGAGTAAAAGGTGTGGTAATTGTTCAGGTACAAAAAATCCTGAAAAATCATTGATAGATGATGGAGTTGATAAGGTATGATGTTACATTAACTATATTATACCATAGCCGATTGGACCTATTTAATTATTAGCGGTGGTACTATATATTATACCTTTTGATGATGTGCATCAAATTAATGCAATAGAATTGTTGTACATATGACTACCAATGGCCATGTTAAAGAAAAGAAAAAGTTGGGGGTTAAGAGTGAACTTACCACAAGAAATATATTGTATTTAATTCAACTTTAATAATAATTTGGATGCTTAAGGTCCAGTGTAGATGTGGGGATGAATAGTGTGAAATTACTTGAAAAGAATGGCACAATACCAATTTCTATCAAAGCAACAAGTTAGTTAGCTACCTACTTAAGGTTTTTATACACTAGCAGTAAATGACTAATTCGATTATGAGAATGATCTTCTATGTTTATACCATAATCCGAACAATCAACAATAGTCACAACGAAAATACATTATACTAAAAGCTGCTTTCCTTTCATTCACATTTAATAAAGCACACAGAAGGGATGTGTTGAGAATGTATATTGACCTACAAATATAATATATCCTTTCAAGTTAAACTAAGTGGATCACCTGTGACACCATTAACATTAATATTAATAATATACGGAGAAATTTGTGGTTACAATAGCAGTTATAAGGATTCATTTATCATCATTTGTTATTACTCCCAACAGCACTGTGGCTGTCACTGAACACTCTTCAGGAAGTGATGAAAATACCCATGAGGATCATCCTCATACTTCATCAGAACTGAAATTATTTGGCAAATATATCTTATGGATAGCTACCACTTCGCAAGAAATAATATACTTTCCCCTTTTAGATTGCATTTTGGTAATTGTGACAACCAATTGGCCACATTCAAATAGGTAGTATTAACAAATTTTGCACTAATATAGGATCCTATAATACTTTCTTGAGAAATATTCATCAGAATTAGCTGAACTGTAATCTTGTCACTACAGGGCAAAATTACAAATTATATCTATTTTAAATCAAATTTGGCCACGTACCAAACCAGATATATCATCCAATTAGTTGGATACCTTATATGTTCATTTTCTTATACAGTACATGGCAACCCTGATGTCTATGACATTAATGAATTCAGGCAGTTATTTTTGTTTTTGTTTATTATTACTATAAGCAACTAGATTAATCATAACAGTGTGGTTTTGACCACCTACATGTTGGTTGTGAAGTGATTCATACCAATTAATCCAAAACTTGCCTTCCAGAGATACTCCCTCCAGAATGACTCTATTATTTTGTATTTAAAACATGGTCTCTTATTTGACTGCCAGATGGCTCCATTCTATCCATTTCGATGCAAAGTGGAACTTGTAGTGCCTGTAGCTGAAAATTTTATGCAATTTTCAAGCCTGACCATCAATTTGGGAGCTACAAAGAAAATGCAGTCTTCCCAAGGTTTTGACAAAATTTGCTTAGCAAAATATGGGCAAAATTGATAGCCAAAAAGAATGAAACAATTTTGGGGGCAAAATGGAGTGGAAAAAAGCAAAACAGGCAGTGTAGCTCAGCAAATGGACAAATATGAGATTTGAAGCAGTTGACAGCACACCTCTGAAATGTCTACAATACCTGTAGCTCTGCCATACATGATGCCTGAAAGAATAATATGAATTTATAAACATGAAGCAAACAACCGATCACATCAATCTAATTTTATCTATCTTTAAAAGAAATTACCTGTAGAGTTATAGTACAACTATGTCCATTAAATTTCATTCATCATAAAGAGTGTCCTTGGGGAGCAAATAGGTAGTGGAAGAGTGAAATAGAAAAGAAATACAGATAAATTTATTGACCAAAAAAGAATAGCAAAATGTGGAGAAAAATTTTTATTGTCAAGACCCAGTGCTTTTATAATCAAGTAACTAAGTCCTGCACTAGTGGTCCAATACCTTTAAGTACGTAGCTACCTGATGAATTTTCATTTTTGTTGTTGTTGTTGTTTTAGCTATTTTAGCTGTTGTTTTTACTATTGTTATTATTGTTAGCGAATTAATAATTTTTTTGAAGTACAGCACAAACCAAAAAATTGTAAAACAACACAAAAACTTTTAATAGAGAGCATGTAGAGGTGGTACTGCATGTAGCTAGCTATAATGTAACTAACAATGGTACAATTAAATTAAAAGCAGGAATGGTTATATGAACCCTTCTGTTATCATGATATTAACATTTGGATCCAGAAAATGCTTCATTTCTTCGAATTTGTTAACAATGCGATATACTCCGACAAGAACTCCCATTCCAATCACTCCGCCTATAGCAGCTCCTAAACCCAGTCCTACTCCAGCTCCAATACCGACTGTGGGCAAGCCAATAGCTAGTGCACCAATAGTAGCACCAATAGTAGCTCCAACCGCTCCAGTAATTGAACCAACTCCCACAGCTGTTCTCAGATTCTTCAGGCGTTTTTTCAGTTTATGAAAATCATCGTGGATAACTAGGGGTTGATCAATAATCCTAACGTCATCAAACTCTCTTTTTTTGACTGAAGATACTGACCGGAACCGATGGCTATTTAGCATAATTAAGACGTCGCTTTTATCATCTTCGGTGATTTCGAGTACTTTACGGAAAAGTTCAGAAAGCCAATACTTATTGTCCTTCAAAATGGAGTAGTCGTTAGCATTTGCAGCAGGAATTATAGGAATATTTTGGCCAATTTCTTCACCCAAACATCCGTGAAGCATTTTCCTGATTTCTTTTTTCCAATTTTTTAAAGCCGCTTGGTACTTGGTTCTTACTTTAGCTTTTGAATTAAGTTTAGCACTATATTTTGTTCGCAAGCGCATAGCGATGGCGTTCGCAAACGTCAGGACTACGACGCAGTGCTTCCAAACCGCTGAACCAAATACTTGCTGAAGCTCAGATAAGGCTTTTCTGTCCCTGTAAGAGGCAATTCCAGAGTCTTCCACAGAAATGCAATACAAAAGTAAATCAACCTCACCACAATTGTTTTTTATATCAGCCTTGTAATTTTCAGCATCGCCACAGTCGTCCTCAAAGCCAGGAGTGTCAAAAACCGTAACTTCGAAATTATTGTCATCGTCACTCCAGGTATGGGAAGTTACTTTAAGAGTTTCGTGATGAATGTGATGCCTTTCAACAAAAACTTCTTTACCCACTATAGAATTCAAAATTGTACTCTTTCCAGCACCAGTGAGACCAGAAACAGCGAGTTTCAGTTTCCGGACTTCCATAACAGTTTTATTCGTATTGCCAACCGTCGAAGTGGTTATCATATATAGGAAAAAAGCTAGCAATAAACATATCCGGTATCGTAATGGAGTCGCACAGCGGTACTGTATTATGGCCGAAAATTATGCATCCGGATGCCATAAACCCATAAACTACCTTGCCACTGAATATAGGCCCGGAGGGGGGGGGGGCAGGGTACAATATATTGCGCGAGATTCCGCAACAAAATCATTAGTTGCTCACTTGGAAATCATTTCGCTCACCTGGAAGTTGGTCGGTCTCTAATACCCAATGGCCGAAACTGTGGCGTCTCAATTAGCTACCTGGAGGCACCAATCGCAGAAAGGAAAAATTAATTCTGATATCGTTGTTGTGGGATTAAATGGATCTGGAAAATCCGCGCTGATCAACGCCCTTTTTAATAAAGAGGTTAGCGCAGAACAAGATAGCGCTACCTCGAAACCCGAATTTCGAAAAGGAGAAAAACATGTATTGAATTATAAAGGCAATACTTTAACTATTTGGGATACCTGCGGCTTTTTTGAAGCGACCAATCCTGAAAATATTGGAGCCTTTGAAGCTATCAAAGCGATTCCTTGCCTGAAGAAAGGAAAATGTAGCGCTCTTGTTTTTACTATAGCTATTACAAGAACAAGATTCGGAAAAAATTCCAGTGATATTGAAGGCATGAAAAAATTGGAAGAAATGTTTGGTCCAGACATTTGGAATAATCTAATTATTGTCTTGACTCAAGCAAATCAACACTACGACCTAATTACCAGCAAGCAGGGTTCCACTGATAATGAGCAATATATGGCCAGCTACACAGAATGGGTGCACCAAATTCGCACCCTAGTGGCTAGTGAAGTTATGCCAGGATACCGAGCACAGACCATCCCCATTGTGCCTGCAGGATATTTAAATTCCACCCGGCCTGAAGCACATGTATTAAAATTTGAGCCTAAAGGAAAATCTTGGGTCTTGAATATTTGTCAAAATTTGGTTAAAGTTGTTCCCTTGGAGGAAAAGCCTTTGCTACTTGATGTTTGCATTAACAATTTATTTGCCTCAAAATTTTTTTATCTTGATAGCTTTTTATCCCAGATAAGACTGACAGCTACTGTCTACAAGCAGAAAGCTTGCCTAATAAAGAGGAACGATGAATGCATAGCTGTCAGTCTCGCTTTAAGTTTGCTGCACAACATGTTGCTCACACTTGACAACCAAGATGATACAAAACAAACTGTATCTTGTAAAAATTACCCTGCTGACAGTGCTTTTTGGAAAAGTTTAGAGTCCAGCGCTACTATAGTTGTCACAGGTCCAGAAGGTTCAGGAAAAACAGCTCTGATTAATTCTTTAGCTTTCCAAAAGGAAAATACAAAAGAGCATCCGTATAGATTAGAGGAGCCTATCCAGATACCTTACAGGAAATGTTCTTGCACTTACACCGAAATTCCGCTACTGTCATTAGATAAAACTGCAGTTGAACCAAGTTCGGTAGTTGTTGTTTGCATAAAAATTAGCGAGAACAGGATGAATATGGCAAAAATTCTAGGCTCTTTTGCCAAAAGTGAAGCTAAGAATTTCGTAATAGCTCTGACATACGCCAATGCCTACGCTTTGGACACACCCTTAGAAAGTTTAGTAGAAACTCAAACAGAAATTATAGAAGAAATTCTAAATGAGTCGAGCACATATTCAGGAATGAAGACCATCCAAGTTATTCCAGCTGGCTACCACAATGAGCTTATTATTAAGCACGATCCAAATGAAATGCATTGGATTATGAATCTCTGGCTGCAAATTATTTCTAAGGCTAAAGCAACCGCTCAACCCATTCTCTTAGTAATTTTGAATTACCATATTCTAGGGCGGAAGTCTCTATCCAAAAAATTATCACACTGTAAAGGATTTTACGTCCAGAAATTGGTGGAGATCATATCGGATATTATTGAGACCAATTCTTTAACATTTTACGATGAATAGCTGAAACTGATTTTGATTATATATATATTTTTTGCTTGTTTTTTTTTTTTTTTTTTTTTGCACTATCTTAGATAGAGTGTTAGCTAGTTATATAATAAATGTGTACTTATATTATGAAGTTCATTAAATAATTAACTTTACAATTTTTACTGGGTAGAAAAAAGCTATATTTGGCTTAAACTGGGTGAGCAGGCGAAGCGAACGAGATAGATACAGTTAGGGGAGGACAATTCAAAATCTGGTATATGTTCGATATTATGTGTTGTATGCCCTTTAAATTCATGCTGGTTCCTTTTTTCTCTCATAAAACACAGCTTTTCGGTTTGCCCCCCAATTTCTTTTTATGCTACAACGGTAACAAGTTTTAATTAAGAGCCAAGATCAAAACTATGCCATAATGCCATGAAAATACTTGTGTATCATGTTTTTTTTTAAGTCACTAAAATGTTGACGACACTTTACCAGGCAAAAATATTTATCAAATTTTGCCTTTTCTTACTAGGAGGGCTTTTTGTCGGGAGCTACTGGTCATTTGGACAGTCAGAACGGTTTATAGAGGTAATGAATAAGATACTGTTCATTGAGGTAAGAAAATAATTTCGTATTTGTTAGCTAACAAGTAACAGTCAACAGTTGCAGCTAATGTTTCACTAGAAAAAACAACAGAGCCGTTATCAACAGCTACTGGTACTTCACTTATCAAGAACAACTAAATTTGTACTACTGCATAAGCTACCATTAATCCAGAATGTTGAGGTAAAAGTGAGCACTTGGAAAGTCCTCGGTGAAAATAGAGGACTAGACATGTAGTGAAGATTCATTTTCTGTGATTATAGTAGGGAGGGTAATTATATAGCAATCCTGTGAGCGCTCTGGTAACTCTAGATCTACCAATTGATAGCTTGAAGGTAATGTGTTGTCAAAGTCAGTATTAAGTCATAACTGGTTATTCTATCTAGTCTCATGGTGAAAGGTCTGAGTTATGCGGTATACTGGCCATATTGGGGTGACTTCTTAGCTTACAAGTAGGAACTGTGTGTGGTGGCTTTTAATGGAATAAAGAAGAGGTGGTGGCATTGGCATTAGTAAAAGAATGTTGTAGTATAGGCTTTGAAATTTGACGATATTCTTCCTAAAACTTTATTAATTTACACCTTTATACAAAAGTAGTCCACCTATAGGGACTTAAAAATCCTGTATGTCTGTCAATGTTTTTAGAAATCAGAGAATGGAATGGTTCTACGGCAGAAGAGAGCTCCTTCTCCTGGCAATGTGGTTGCACCAAGACCGAAGAGAACAGCTCTTGGAGATGTCACAAATCAAGCAAGGCAGCAGGAGGTGAGGGTTAGTGGGCAAAGGAGACTTGTTGAGAAGAAGATGTATGTGTATGTGTGTGTGTATGTATGTGTGTGTGTGTTTCATAATAGACTTGGAATCGGGTAGAGTTGCAACTTATTTTATTCAGTAATGCAACAATATTTGTCAATAAGATATGCAACCAAAATAAGCTTTATATTTCAAGACAATTCCACCTTTATTCTTAGCTTTATTGATGATAGAAATAAACTATCCCCCGTTTCAAATACCCTGAGGGTGAAGGACTAGGTGTGGAGCCTAAACGTGTGTGTGTGTTTACTTTTTGTATCTGGACTCTTGAACAAGTTGTATTCTCTAATGCTATGAAAGACTATCATTGTCAAGAAACGGTTTTGATAGTGATTTGCCATCACATTATTGTCTCTTGTTGTACAATATAGTTCACTATAATATGCCCATCTAATGCTCCCTCATTAGAGCATGTATGTGTGTGTGTATGCGTGCAGGTAAGTAAACAGCGGCTCCGAAGGAAAAGGTTCCAGTCGTAGAGAAGGTGGAGCCTTCGGAAGAGCCAATGGAAAAAGGTGCGAGATCAATTTTGACTAAGTTATTTTACATTCTTTCGTTCAATCAATCAATCTATTTTTATTATTATTGTTGCAGATGAAGAAGTAGTAGTGGCCTGGAAAGATATAGACCTGGCAGAGAAAGACGACCCGCTATTTTCAGCGCAATACGCTCCAGAGATTTACGAGTACATGAGAACAAGAGAGGTGAGTGAATAAGGTTGAATGAATGGGTGTGGTCTTGTGCAGGTGGGTGTGGTTTGTGCAGGTGGCCGTGGTTTTGTGCAAGTGGGCATGATTTAATTAAAGTGAGCATGATTTGTGTAAATAGGTGTGCTTTTTTTGTAAGTGGGCATGTGATTAATTGTGGTTCAGAATTTAAGTGCACTTGAGGTGGAGTGGGTGTGGTTATAGTGCTGAGTTGTGGATTTAGAGATGTACTTGTATCACATTTTCACCATTACATCATCAGCACTTCTATCGGTTGGTGTTTTTAGAACTTAGGGTTGAACTTGAGGTGAGATTAACTTAGTGGGTTTGATCAGGAACTTGAAAGTGTAACCGCTGGTTGTGGGGGTAGGTTCACACACTGCCCCACCTACTCATTTCCTCAGTTCCACTGAAGCTCGCAATCTCATCATAACCCTAAACTCCATACCTGAAGAATGTAATTCTACGTTCTTTTCTTTCCCTTAGCTCCGTTCTGCATGTCCACCGTCCAAGGCACCAAGTTTAGTTCTCTTTCTCATGTCCTGGACGAAGCCTACAAAAATAATAACATGAAAATTAAAATACAGGCACAACGTGCCACATAAAATAATACAAATATCACTGAGTTCCAATGAATAAAACAGTTGAATCCTCCAACAGACACTTCCAGTCTCAGTTTGTGTTGTGCTGTCCAGTCTACCCACAGGCATCAGGTCCAGGTTTCCGCTGCTGGCACCAGGTTGTGGAAGTAGGTTCACACGCTGCCCCAGGAGTTGAGGAGAGAAGTTTTATACGTTTTGTACGTGCACAATTTGAATGTACCAATTAACTGTAGCAGACAATTTACCACAAAGAGCTTTCACCTCAAAGTACTCAGTACTGTAGGGCAGAAGCAGCAGTGTAGATAATTAATAATTTTTTGTTAAAAAATATTACTAAACAACAATATAAAATCATAACTCCATAGTAGCAGGGCCATAATCAAATACAATATGAAATGAACAAAATCAAAGGTTCTGAAGCATGCAATAGTATCAAGGGGATCCAAGGAGCTGTGCTTTCTCATTGACCTCTCTACTGAAGAGCCATGTCCTCTCTTCTAAATAACCAGGATGTAGTATTCTTCCCTTCAGGAGGCATAACTTCTTAGGAGAGACGAAGATCTACTATTCTCACCTCTGGAGAACAAGGAAGCCATGTCTTCTGCTCTGCACTTTTGTTGTGAACCTGCCAGTTGTACCCTAGAACCAAGGAGTTGGGCCTTCTCATAATGGGAGCTCATCTATTTCTATGAAGAGCATGCCTGTTGAGGTAGATTTGACAAAGTACTATGATCTAAAATTTGATTCAGGTCTTATTTTAAATAAATCAATAAAATAATAATTGATAATATATAGCCTTTGATAAATATATATTATTGTAGAAAGAAAATAATAAAATTAATAATTCACATTTTCTTTTAATGGTGTGCAAATATATATATATATTATTTATCCATCACAACAGTAACAGGGATAGGAAAAAAAATAGCACCAAAAACTCCTGAGAAGTTGAAGTTAACACACTGAAACTGCTTCTAACTTCTACCCGCTACACCAACCTTCTGTCAAGCTCTCCAAAGACACCAAAGCAGATTCTTCCTTCAAGTCGCAGCTGTGAGCCGTGATATATATATTCTAAACGAGTGACTCCAGGCGCCATTAATACGCCGCCGCTTCTTCATCGTCTAGGATCCTCCAGTACATTCCAGAAGTCTTGTACTTTCCCTGCGGGGCTCACTCACACAGTAACTCTTCTTCTGTGTTTGCTTACCAGTTCTAATTAGAGCTGCCACCACCCGGAATTTTGCCTACAATAAATTGCGCGCTCAGAGTTGGGGGGCGGAGTTGAAGAATCAAATGAATACGAATCAATAGTTAGCTTCGTACCTAAAAATTGAAATTCAGAAGTACTGGATGGCCAGAATGAACTCATATTGGGTACACGCTACATTAAAAAAAACATTACAAAGAGTTTTTTCTTTTAAATAGGATACAAAAAAAATAATATAAAAATATTTTTAAAGTAATGGAAACCAAATACTAATATCCAAAATACGGCGTTGTAATGTTGTGGGGAAGCCCCTAGGCTACCGCTGAAAAAAAAAATCGACTTCATAACTGCAACGGTCGCCCCTGAATTTCGCTGAATAGCCGTAAGGTTTGTACCGTTGTTTCTCCGTTCCTGGTCGGTCTTTTTTATTGAAACTTGGTTTATAAGAGTTGTCTGTTGGTGTCTGTTTCAACTGCAACAACAAAGTAAGCGTACATTGAACAGACAACGAGAAATAAATACATAGCATAACTCCTCCATCTGTGTTTTAGCGCTGCGGTTTCAAGTGGTACTGCACCCTTAAGAAACCCAACTACCAGGGAGTGTGAACACAATAATGACACTAGGTACATAATCTACACTAATTAATAAACAATAACTATCAGGGCTTTATGCATCAGGGGGGGGGGGGGTAGCCGGCCCTGGAATTTCCCCCCCCAAGAAATCTGAATTTTTGATTATAATTATAAATGGTGACTCAGAGCAAAATTCTTTTTTATTATTAAAAAATGTAAATCAAAGCACAATTCTTCTATTTTTTTGTTGAGAACTTCATCAAAGTTTACAGCCAAAAGCTCAGGGCCTCAATGGCAATTCTTATGAGGTTTTAGTCAGTGATACTGTTGCGTATACGGGTCTTAATGAGCTTCATACATGTAGCTGAAAGATCTTTCAACTGATGCTGTTCCAACTGGAAGGACGAGGATTATGTTCAAAAGTTTAAATGTTTCTCAAAAAAAAATTCTCCGTATACCTCTGAAGTATAACAGTGGACAAAGCAGCTCATATTAGCATTAACCCCCTCCCTCCCCTCAAACTCGAGGACCTGCACCCTCCCCTCTCTGTGGCCTATTTTAGCCACACGCTATCCTGGGTAGGAATAAAAATTCCCCCCCCCCCCCCCCCCCCCCCCAGAAAAAAAATCCTGTATGAAGCCCTGACTATTGACATGTTTATGTTCTCACGGCTCCATCAATACATTCCCTTCTCTCTCTCTCATGGTGGACTTTCCCACAAGTAGTATGTGCTGAAACTTGAAGGTGAAGCCAAGTGTGGTTTTATGGTAAGGTATCATTAATGAAAGTAATTTTCTGGTTAGGTATCATTAATGAAAGTGTGGTTTTCTGGTAAGGTATCATCAATGAAAGTGTGGTTTTCTGGTAAGGTATCACCAATGAAAGTGTGGTTGTTCTAGTAAGGTATCATCAATGAAAGTGTGGTTTTCTGGTAAGGTATCATCAATGAAAGTGTGGTTTTCTGGTAAGGTATCATCAATGAAAGTGTTGTAGCACCATAGAAAATGTGCAGTGGCTTTGGTGCTCTAATGTTTTGGAAGCTTTGTTGTTATAGCAGAATGAATGGTGGGCATATATTGAGGCATATCCTGTTCTGTTGAAATTGTTTTGTAGATAACATTCAAGCTGACATCGTACATGAGTCTTCAAGACGACATATCAGCCTCCATGCGAGCCATCTTGGTGGACTGGCTCATTGAGGTTCAGGAGAACTTTGAGTTGTTTCATGAGACCCTCTACCTAGCAGTGCAGATCACAGACCACTACCTGGCAGTGACACAAGTTAAAAGAGAATATTTACAGTTGGTCGGGGCCACCGCGATGCTCATTGCTGCCAAGTTTGAGGTTAGACGAAGGGAGTGAGAATGTAAATGGAATATGAAATTTAATGATTTATGGTACATACTTGGTTAACTCGGCCAATAGTGCATGAAACCTGTTCTCACCCAAGCTCTCATTTATCATTTGCACTCTATCGTAGAAGTTGAATAAATAATGACACTTGTGTTTGAGCAATGTCTGATATTATATAGTTTTAGTTGTATTATAACCCAGTAGACCTCTTTTAGTTGCGTTATAGTCCAGTAGACCTCTTTTCCTTGCGTTATAGTCCAGTAGACCTCTTTTCCTTGCGTTATAGTCCAGTAGACCTTTTTTCCTTGCGTTATAGTCCAGTAGACCTCTTTTCCTTGCGTTATAATCCAGTAGACCTCTTTTAGTTGTGTTATAGATTCTTATTTTGTATGAGTGTGCTTGTGGTTGTGTGGGTGTGACCCAGGAACTGAGTCCTCCTTTGGTAGATGACTTCCTCTATCTTTGTGATGACGCCTACACACACGACGACCTCCTGTCTATGGAGAGAGATATTCTGAAGAAACTCAACTATGACATCAACATACCTGTGGCCTATCGCTTCCTGTGCAGATTGGCTAGGGTAGGTGGAAAGTGGGTGGGATTAGGTGACATGTTATTATATCTGTTTTTATCTCCATGGAAGGGTAAAATAGTAGTTTCGATAGTACATGGGCGACCACTGTGTGTGTGAGTGTGTGTGTGTGTGTGTGAGTGTGTGTGTGTATTACACCAGATATTGTATGTGATGTACTAGGAAGTATAACTCTGTCATATTTTCATAGTATTTGCAATGCAATTAAATATCTTCTGATATCAAGTACATGTTTGCAGTTGTATTTGAAAAGAGAGCAGTATTTGAATCTTGAATAATAGTTATAAGTGTCAATACCAAAACTATTTATTAAAGTGTTTTTCATTGAGACAAGTGCAAATATTTTATCAGACACCAGTTCTACATCATTCTCTTTAATTGCAAACAATACATAGCAGTATGTTAAATAAACCATAACTAGTGGAATGGAACTGTAGGAATGGGAATGTAGGGTAGTCTTACTCTGATAACTAACCATACCTAGTGGAATGGAACTGTAGGAATGGGAACGTAGGGTAGTCTTACTCTGATAACTAACCATACTTAGTGGAATGGAACTGTAGGAATGGGGATGTAAGGTAGTCTTACTCTGATAACTAACCATACCTAGTGGAATGGAACTGTAGGAATGGGGATGTAAGGTAGTCTTACTCTGATGACTAACTGTATTAATGAGTTATTTCTCATGTGATTATCTAATCTTACTTCCTCTCTCTTCAGGCTGCAGAGGCTACTATGGAAACACATACTTTAGCCAGGTACATCAGTGAAAGCACGCTCCAGGAGTACTCCTTTGTGACCGAGTGTTCGTCCTACATCGCTGCGGCATCCATGTACCTAGCTTTACGCATGAAGAAACTGGGTCCTTGGGTGAGTGTGGAGGGAGAGAGAGAGAGAGTGGGAGGTGGTGGTGTTCTTCTATGTTGGCATTGTTGCTATTCTGTTACATAGATGTGCATGAATTAGAATAGTTCTGGATGAGGATGACATTTTTATTTCAGTCAGTGTAGCGTAGATGATTTATATTGGTTGGGATTTGTATAATACTTTTGTGGTAGATGATGGATGTATATCTAATAATAATACTTTTGTGTGTCAGTAACAATGATGGCGGTGTTTGTATTCAGAAGTAATTCACAATTTGAGCTGGGTTGGTAAAGCATCATCAACAGGGTTTCATGCAGGATTTTTTTCTGGTGGGGGGGGAAGGAGGGGGGCACATGTTTGTTTGACCACACTCGCTTTTGCTGAAACCACACCTATTTGATTAAAAACCATCTCGGGTCTAGAATTGTGACTGTCTATAGGAAAACCAGGCACAACGCGGCACCTTCGAATTTTTTTTGTTGCACTTACGGAGTTGTCGGCGTCCAGATATTGAGCTCACCAAGTTTTATCGTCGCAGCTTTAGTCGTTCCTGCTATAATAGACCTAACCGTTCCCTTCCATAGGCTTGAAACAATACATTTTTAAGAAATCGATCGATCTTTTCTCGAAATTACGCACGCCGCGTTGTGCCCGGTTTTCCCGTAGACGGTCACAATTAGTGACATCAATCTTGGAAGACTAATGTGTATTACAATTGAAGGACCTTAATTAACTGAAGTGAACTTTCACCAAATATTAGATATATACAAACAACAAAATCACAGAATCCATTATAAATCATAATCACAGAATGCCATTAAGTAGTAAATATTATTAATTTATTTCACAAAATTCTTGGGGGGGGAGGAAGGGCACCCCTACCTCTGTATGAAACCCTGATCAAATGGGTTGGTAAAGCATCAATCAAATGGGTTGGTAAAGCATCATCAAATGGGTTGGTAAAGCATCATCAAATGAGTTGGTAAAGCATCATCAAATGAGTTGGTAAAGCATCATCAAATGAGTTGGTAAAGCATCATCAAATGAGTTGGTAAAGCATCATCAAATGAGTTGGTAAAGCATTGTCAATAATAACGCCACCAATAGTGTGTGTGTGAATAAAGCTAAGTCAGATAGGTAAAGCGTCATCATATGGGTCAAGAAAAGCAAGTGATAAAACCACTGACTGATGTAACAAACCAAGTGGTTGAGCCATTCCTAATTTACATCAAGAGCCACTGTGTGTGTGTGGTGTGTGTGTGTGGCAGGGTACAATATTTGCTAGTAAAGTAAAATAGCTTAAGTCATCAGTATAGGGTAGTTTCATGCAAACCTGGGACCATTTCATGGGTGGGTGGCACTTGCAGGAGTGGCTGTGCTGAGATTTATTTGATATGTTATATATTGTTGCATTATGCTTGCTAGCTGTCTTCAATACATTGTATTGCTCGCTCGCCAATAATGACATGGAGACAGTTCTATCGATGCTTAAATATTCCTGTAGCATTTGTACTAAAGAATGTTATTTCAACCACTTTTTTTTACATTATGAATGTTGTGTCTCCATTAGATGCCCACCCTACAGCACTACAGTGGGTACAACGTGGAAGAGTTGTTGCCGCTTGTAGAGAGACTGAATATATTGATACAATCTCCTCTGGGCCAGACGGTCACTGTACGGAGCAAGTATTCACATGAGTACATTTGTTTGTTTGTTTGCTTGTGATGTTTGAAGACTTACCTCTTATTGTATAGAGTATTTTTTAAAGTTGCTGAAGTTCCTCCATTGACAGACGTTCAGGCCGACGCAACAGAAGCTCAAGCCAGCTAGCCACACCTTACCTAATTTCAAACTTTTTAATATAATTAATTTTCTCTTTCTTTTTTTCATTCTGTCTGTAATAGTCAATTCACATATTTGCAGTGAATGATATTATAAGTGAACAGTGATAGGTGGGTGTGGTCATATGCAAGTATATTGTGATCATGTTCGGGACAATTTCTGTAGTCCATGGAAGTTAATTTATACTGGCAATAAATGTGGGTTTTGTTTTTATCACATTTCCTAAAGAATTTCCATTATCAATATGTTCACTGATGATGACTGCATCCCAGGACAGATGCTCACCACTAGATTGTAGGTTTGTGCACATCTGCTCTCTGTGCAGATGGAACCAGAAGGACATACAGAGGAAAGAATAAATTGAGGAAAGACATTGGTGCTAAATGAGTTTGAATTGGCTGGTCTTGAATACTTGTCCTTGCTTGACCTGAATTTGGACAGACCCTAGATGAAGCAGAGTAATGCAATGGAATGAATGTAGGGTGAAAGAGGTATAAAGTGGTCCTAAACTGAGAACCATTTGGAGCCAGCTTTTCAGTTCAGGAATCTGTTAGAAAGATGATTATCAGAGGTTGCACTGTAATCATCTCTATTAGCTAAATATGTTTGTTTTTGCTCTCCCCCCCCCCTTTATTTGTGACAAAAACAAACAAACAAAAAAACCACTGTACAATTTCACACTATTAGCTGTTTTCCTAATTTATTGTTGCTAGGAGGATTTATTAAACAGTGCATTCAATTCATGTGTGTCAAAGTATATTAAAAATAACATTTTTTTTTGTTAGCTATACAGTAGACTGTCAGTTATCCAGACACGTTGGGACCGAGAGGTGTTCAGATAACGGACATCCTACTGTACAATAAAAAAAAATAGTGTTTTCATAACAATGGTATGAAGTGATGGTGTGTACCTATGCAGTCTGAAAATATTTTTTTTGGACAAAAATGCATTCGTAGAAATAGAAAAACAAAAAACAAACAAAGTAAAACCAACCTGGGTAGCTAACTTCTATTTGTGGTCACCAGGTGTGAATTGTGGGCAGGTCCTGATCTAGTGGGACATATGAAACTTTGTACCAAATTTTCATGCATTTTTACTTTGTGAGAAGTTGCAGCCATAGAAGGAAAGAAAACAAAGAACATATAAAATAGAGGTGTTGAATCAAGGGAGAACACTTAATATGCTCTAACACGGAGGTACAACGAATTTATGCATTCCAAGAAGTCAACTGCAAATACTAGAGTAGTATTGATCGCACTAAATTGCAGTCTGAATGATCTCAAACAAGGGATGAATAACAAATCATGAACATTAGTGCACCCAATAGAAAGCTTTGAACACACAGTATGGCCTGTTTATGACCCAATCTGCTGATTAAACAAAGCCAAATCATCATCAAAGAGCAACTTTTTCAGATTCTTACTGTATCTGACATACCTTATCTTCAACAAGTTCTGTATGATGTTATGCCCAATACAGACTCAAAATTGTAAAAAAGAGCATATGGAAGTGCAAGTGCTAACTCTGGCTACTAGCTACAAATTACCCACAGAATCAAAATACCTATTTAACTAGTGATGTGCTTGAGCACAAAATGGCGAGCGAGCCTAAAGACTATACTATTTTATATGAATGATTTTGACTTCTAACACTGAAGCTACTGAAAATAAGGTCCAGTTATTAAATTTAGCATACACGGTAAAGGGATTTCAGTGCCATAGTAACAACTCTCTGCAACTGCTTGAATTGAAGGGAAAAAAACAACAACAAAACAATACACGTTATTTAAAAGTTTTCTTTGTGATATTCTTTAGCTAAGTAGTGGTTGTAACACACAATGCTTTGACACAACTGGACATGCACCTACACAGACTTACCTTCGCGGTAGTCTAGTGGACAATGTATTTCAAGTAAATACTGTTGGGCACGGCCTATAACCATGACAAAGAACGCATTGACTTACCACCGCCACTAACTCGAATAGAAATGGAAGTCCCTTAAGTTTTCAAGTTTGACTGCACCCGCATAAGAATTCAAAACGGTAAACAATTCCATTTCTAGGGTTATACGGGTACTGATCGATAAACCAGAGGATTCTGTTTAGTGCAATTTGGGATGGGGTCGAACACATAACTAACACAAAAACGCGAGGGTCAAAGTACAAAATGACATACATACGTCCATACATATATACAAATAAACTAGTGGTGTACTTGAGCACAAATGGCGAGCGAGCCTGATGGTTAGGTAACATAAAATGTTACTATGTTTTAGCTTACTTCATGCAAACACTATAATAGCAGTTATGACATTTGATTTCAGCAAACAAATACAAAATCACTCTCTTACCTTATTAATGGTAACTTTTTTAGTATCAAACATCAACCATTCTGATAATCTCAATCACCAGTAACTCTTGAACAAGCTCTCAGCTACGATAAAAAATAAACCAGCGTTATTATTTGTAATTTTAGCCAACATATATGGAATTACTACTTACCTCATTCTTGAGTATTGATAACTTCTGTAGTATCAAATTGAAGTTACTTTGACCATCTGAATTACCTTGAATTCTTGACAACAAGCTCTCACCTACTAAAACAAAAGACAATCAATTTTAGCACACTAATACAAAATTACTTTCTTACCTCATTTTCTTGAGCAGTGGTAACTTTTGTAGTACCAAATTTGAGTCATTCTGACTATTTGAATTTACCAGTCACTGTTGACAACAAGCTCTTAGCTATAAAAGAAAGGCCAGAGTTATTTTTGCATATTTAGCTAACAATAATATGGAATTACGTACTTACCTCAGCATCCCTGGAGTAGTAGTAGCTTCCTTAGCATTAATACTTTATGTGCTTACATACGCTTTTCAGAAGTAGTGATAGCTCTCTTAGTACTGACTACAGGTGGCTCTTGACAACTAACAAGCCGTACTTAGCCGGAAAAAAGGCGAAGTTTTGAATTTAAATCTGGTAAAGGGTCTTCAATGTCATAGTAACCAATCGAATAAACTTTTTGTTTCTTGAAAAGCAAGCGTTTTCGCAGGAATTTTCTCACACTTTGGAGATTAAGTATAAAGTAAGACTTGCTTAATGCTGTAGTTTCAGAATAAACTGGGGTCAAGCCTAAAAAGCCGTGTTTTTTTAAAGAAAAAACGTTCCCCGCGCGCGCGTTTAAAGGGCATACGTACAATCCATACATACATACCTATACATATATATACTAGTGGTGTGCTTGAGCACAAATGGCGAGCGAGCCTGATGTTAGGTAACATAAAACTAAGTATTGTTACTATGTTTTAGCTTAGTTCATGCAAACACTATAATAGCAGTTATGACCTTTTATTCCAGCAAACAAATACAAAATCACTCTCTTACCTGATTAATGGTAACTTCTGTAGTATCAAACATCAACCATTCTGATAATCTCAATCACCAGTAACTCTTGTTCCTCAGCTACGATAACAAAATAAACCGGTGTTATTATTTGTAATTTTAGCCAAAAAATATGGAATTACTACTTACATCATTCTTGAGTATTGATAATTTCTGATTGAAGTTACTTTGACCATCTGAATTACCTTGAATCCTTGACAACAAGCTCTCACCTACAAAAACAAAAACAATAGATTTTAGCACACAAATACAAAATTATTTTCTTACCTCATTTCCTTGAGCAGTGGTAACTTTTGTAGTACCAAATTTGAGCCAATCTGACTATTTGAATTTACCAGTCACTGTTGACAAGCTCTTAGCTACAATAAAGAAAGGCCAGAGTTATTTTGCATATTTAGCTAACAAATATGGAATTACTACTTACCTCAGCTTCCCTCGAGAAGTATAGTAGCTTCCTTAGCATTAATACTGCGGCATTCTGACTACCAACAGCTCTTGACAACCAACAACCGGCACTCCGTATCCCCCCCATAAAACGGCGAAGTTTTGAAATTAAGTCTGGAAAAGGGTCTTCACTGCCATAGTAACCGGTCGAATCAACTTTGTTTCTTGAAAAGCAAGCATTTTCGCAGGAATTTTCTCACACTTTGGAGCTTAAGTATAAAGTAAGGCTTGCTTAATCCTGTAGTTTCAGAATAAACTGGGGTTAAGCCTAAAAAGCCGTGTTTTTTGGAGAAAAACGTTCCACGCGCGAGCGTTTAAATGGCATACGTACCATCCCACATACATATATACCTATAACATATACCCGATTTTGCATTATCCACCCCTAATACTGTCTCGCTCGCTTCGCTCGCTCGCCAATAAATAAACAAACATCCCCGATTTTCGATTGTGTTACCCCTGTAAGTGTCTCGCTCGCTACGCTCGCTCGCCAATTAAAAAATAAATACACCAAATAGCTAGCTAGCAAGTCCATAAAAGTATATAACACATAAAATTTAAGTCTAATTTAAAAATTAATGCCACAAAGTGATTTTACACCCCAGATTAGCTACCTGTAGATATGCTAGAGTTATTGCACCTATGAAAATATGTTGGTCCAAGTTTAATATTCATAGGTGTGAAATTAAATATTCTGATCAGTTTCACAAAATTCCCCATTTCTGATGGATGTCCAGCAAGTGATTTTAATATAACTTGCTTATGAACAGTAGCTTATACAAATCATAAAAAACAAACAAACTATATATCTGTACCTGTAGGGCTTTACATTCTACTTAACTAATACAAAAGTTAGGCTTGAAAGACAAATTGCAACATAAACTGATTGACTTATAGTTCTAGTTTATTGGGATGATTGGTTTCAGGCTCAATAGATATGATTCCCAACACATAACCTTTCAGAAATCCAATATTTTTTATCTTCTTCTCATCTACAGCTTCTTCAACGTTCCTCAACATGCTGGCAGCATGAGCTGTGCATGAGGCTTCTAGTGTAGTGTTGTTTTAGTTAACTAAAACTAAAACCAAAATCCCTTAGTTTTGGGGTATTTTACTAAAACTAAGCAATTTTTACTGTAAACAATTCACCTTGAATTATGTCATTATTAAATGAAGGTATTAATTGCCATCAAGTAATTATTCTCTAAACTATAATTATAAAATATATCATAATTTATTTATAATACCTAAGATTTCATAGAAATATGCTATTTTTTAAAAGTTATTTGGGAAAACTACCAGTACATGTACTACTTTCTTTAAAGGAGTCTCGTTATTATAGTATAATAACTAAATCTTCTACATGGTATTGAAGAAAAACTAAAAACTAACTAAATCTTCATGGAGAATTTGGGAAAAAACTAAAACTAAGCATTCAAGATAATTTTTAGTATGAATAGCTAAAACTAAGAAAATCTGGAATCTCTAAACCAAAACAACACTGCTAGTAAGCCAGAGCAGGTCGCATCCCACACCAGCAAATATCCAAACTTTTAAAAGGTGGTGTCACACCATTGGTCTCTTCCCATCTGACCTAAATAGGCCCGTGGGCTCGAATCTGGAATGAATATGGGTTGAAAACAATTATTGACAATGTCATTGATTGCTGTGTGACATTGCTTGTGCGTTCCCTCACTCTTCATACCATGCCATTTCAGAAAAAATTATGTGATTTTTTTTAAAGGTGTGTCGATAAAAAATATTTCAAAAGTACATTATATGGAGCATGAGGTTGTTCATTCATAGAAAAAAAAAGAAACTTCTGCCAACAGTTAGTCACAATGCGTCAATAAAGTATTGTAAAAAGCTAATGAAGTTATACAATAGATTTAATACGTAGCTAAATAGAAATCTCCTGTTTTGATTAAATTGTAATTAAGCTTTTGCTTCTTAAAAATGAGGATTAGTATGATATATGAGCATACTGCTAATGTTATTCATACTAATCTACTACACTAAGGCTCTACGATTGTGCTCTCAAATATTTCAACTTTTCATTAGGAATAATGGAAAGTGAATGTTGTCAATTCTAAGTGGTCTCATTGACAATTAATCAAGATCAGTAGCTTCCACGGATATATTGTGTACAAATATGAACTGGCAAAGGACTCCTACAATGGAACTTAATCCACAACAGATGTACCTTGAATCTAAGTATGTTAGTAAATAGACAAAAAAAAAACCTGGTTAAAATATGTTTTAAGTTCCCTTAATTTTACACTTTTTTAGTAGTAGAGAAATTTACTTATATGGATCACATTATTACTTACTATCACAAAACAAAGCAGTCTGGCATAGCGGACCCTTTACCGTTTATTATTGGGAGCATGGGGAAGGAAACCACCCCCCCCCCCAATAATAGAAGGTAAAGGGTCGACTATGCCAGACTAGCAGGTCTACTGGTTATCTCACACACTATATAATTATTGGTTACAAAAGCTGATCTTGGAGCAAAATCTCTCGGCATGCAGAGCAATAAAAAATAATAAAAGAGAGGTGGGGTCCAGGTTCAAACCCAGGCCCCTTCTCTGGAACCCAAAACAAAGGATAAATATAATTACAAAAAATCTGCATGCATATAATAATTGTGCTTTATATTTTTTCAATTAAACCTTGTTGGCTTTTTCATTGTAATTAGAATACATTTCAATGTAATCAGATTTTATGGGCTATGTCATGTGATACTCTTTATAGATTATTTAACAATGATAACTGTTGCACCGAACATTCCTGTTATAGCCAGTGACATAAGCTGAAATATAATAATATTCATATAAGAACCTCAGATAGTAATACAACCACAAAAATGATGCTGTTACAACATGTGTGATACCTATAGCTGGATATGTAGTATTGTAGTTCTTATTGTTGTTCTTCAATTTAAGCATGTCACAAGATATACAATGCAATCACTAGTTATAATTCTTCTTGATAATAAACAGACTCTTCTATAGGATCTATTTATAATAATAATAAAAAGATTTCTATAGGACATGTAACACTCAAAAGGGAATCATAGTTGTGGGCTTACTACCTTTATCTTATCTAAACTAAAACAGGTGTACTTAGGGACTACTATTTTTGTACAATGTTCTCCAGCTTAATAATTATATACATTTATATTTAATTTGCATTCATTGCACCTATTATACTACCATAATTACAGCATGCATGTTATCCTCATTTATGACATGCATGTTTTAGCTCCTTGTATAATAGGTTGAGGGCGGGGGCTGGAGAGGCTAGAACACTGACAAGTTTGAAACAAGGGGTGAGGGGGTTGATTAAAATTTTTTTAAATTATATATTGATACATTAGCTTTGTAATAGGATGTTGCAGTGAAACTCATATAAAAAATATTCTTTTATGCATCTTGCTATGTTTTTGGCCTCAGGAATAAAATGACCCTTAATTGCAAATAGGCTACATGGCACTTTGTGCTGTTTGTACTGCTGGAAGCAAGAAAATGTTTAACTTTTAATTTTAGGCATCCCCCGCCAATCCCACCCCCACCCATCCCACCCCCACCCCCATCATACCCCCAAAATTTTAAGAGGCTCAGCCATGTTTGCTATTAGCATGCTATTGTCAGATTACCTTAATACACCAAGTTTTCTGTAAATATGAGAAATGTAAAATATATCTAGCATACAGTATATCATAAGATGTGACTATATTAACAAAAGCAACAGCAGGCTATAATAACATTTTAGTCACACATTCACTGCTTATGTATTGTTTGCACATATGGGCAAGTGTGTGCATGACAACAAATTCTCAACAACTTTTCATGAGGGACAATATTTAATGAGATTAAGCACCTAGGCAGATTGATCATCTAAAATGATTTTCAGAAATATAGATATTATAACTCCATAACACTCAGTGAAATGTAACCTTTCATGACAGACTATTGTGGGGGTAGGGGAATGTGGTGGTTTGTTAGTTGGTGTTGGACAATTTATGTGACATGTGAGTTGTACTTGGGAGGTGTGAAGATGTAGTCATAATTGAATTAGTGGCCGTCCAGAATGACTGCCACTAATTCAATTATGACTACACCTTCACACCTCCCAAGTATGACTGCCACTAATTCTATTATGACTACACCTTCACACCTCCCAAGTACAACTCACATGTCACAGAAATTGTCCAACACCAACTAACATTCCCAGGGGCTGTGCCCCACCACACATGATCTCATGTTCGGTATCATCTGTTTATACAAAGTTCCTTGTTCAGTCACCCTCATTCAGTTCAGTAACCACTAGAAGGCTCCACAAGCCGAAATATTATGGTTTTATTCTACTGAAAAAAATTCTATGAAACTTGCTACACCTGGCTAGCTATCAGGGTAGCTAGTTCTATTAAATAGTCTAGCTGCCTGTAATATCGCCGTTTTTTATTTTCGCTATAATAATTGTATTGGGCACGCAAATAAAAAAATTCGCAGGTATCGCCGATTATATTGACCAAAGTTTCTTGTAAGACATATTTTTGTAAAGGAATGTATATCTGGATGGCATCCCTTCTAATATTGCTGTACATACCTTCAACAAACACTGTGCTAAGTTTCATGCTTTGGTCCACTTTGTCACAATATTGCATCAAAAGTACAATTTCCCACTTGACTACTAATGGTATAAAGAAATATTGTGTAGCTAAATTGATTGTAAGTACCATATAAAATTCATAGAGCTCAAGAGAAGGAAGACGTCAGCAACTGGTGAAGTTGATGATTCTATTACTCAAGCTAAGCAAACTGTAAGTTGAATGATGTGTTTGTGTGTTTTTTTTTTAACTGACAAATTTACTTGTAGTTTGATGAAGTGCCTGCACCTGAAAAACATATTGAGATACATATAGTCCCACTCCATCCACTAGTTCCACTCCATCCACTAGTCCCACTCCATTGTCCCACTCCAACCACTAGTCCCACTCCATCCACTTGTCCCACTCCATCCTAGTCCCACTCCATCCACTAGTCAACCAACAAATGCTGATTTACTCCATGTTATGAGAGAGATACTTGGTGTTTTGAAGAACATAGGTGAAAACAAGAAAAGTGATTCTAGCAATCAGAGGTTCATGGTAAGAATAACAATTGTACTGTTCCCATATAATAAGTACAATATTTTAAGACTTTATGATGGCTTTGGTTTTATAATAGCAGTAATTAGTTAACAATTCACTTTTGTCGTCATGTATATACCAACAGAATACACATTAATTTTTTTTTAATTTTTCATATTGGTTTTATTTTAAGATAGCATACAAGATATTTATTTAAAAAATCTTGGCTAGTGGTAGTATTTTTAGAGCTAAGTTGAAAATGTAATTATAACATGTTCTATTTCATTAATTACTGTAGACCCTCAATTATCCCAAACACCTCAGGACCGAGGGTTGTTCGGATATTAGAAATGTTCAGATATTCGAAATAAGTCATTTTGAATGGGGTCTTAATCTCTAATCTATTTAATGCATAGCAAAATTCCAATGCCCTCCCCCCCCCCCCCCCCCCCCCCCCCAAAACAAACAAACAAACAAACAAACAAACTGGTGTTCGGATTAGCGAGAGTTCGTATAAACGGAGTTCGGATAAACGGGGTTCGGATAGCTGAGTGTCTACTGTAGTTTATTTTTGTTGTTGTTGCTTTTTCGTCTATAAATAATAACAAAAGTATTTACAAAAATTGATATTAGTTTAGTGTATGGTATTGGACAATTACTGTATCAAGTTAGTTTTTGGCCACATCAGACCGGGAACACCTGAAAAGTTGTATGGTTTCCTATAGCTTTAGACTACTGACCAGAGCAGGTGTTCTCTTCATGACATCACACAAACCAGTACACACCCGTTTTAGGAAGTAAGATTTCAGGAAGCAGGAAGGAAATAAAATAGGACAAACTTTATGCTCAAATAATATTGAAGAAACTATGACAGGAAACATCTCAAATTTTTTTTTGACACTATAATCTACACGTTAAACAGAAAAACAAAAAAAATCCATTGCATTCTACCTTTATAGTTTTACAATTGTTTTAAAATTATTAAACATATATTTTTCTATTACCTTGACAGCATAACAGGGTAAATCTGCTGCACATTCCTGCCAGAAATCCCAGTGCTTATGGTCGGAGCCTATTGGGTGTTCTATTTTCCAAGGAGGAACAAGCTCGCTCTGTTGTCATTGAATCGGTCAAATCGAATAAACCGCCACTCTCCCCGCAACGTGTGCAATTACTATTTGGCATGTTTTTAGTACATCAACTCAATAAGTAATTTAATAGTTTCTTTACAGATTGTGTTCAAAAGCGATATAAAGATCATGACCACCGCAAGTTGATGGCTACATTGAGCCAAAAGTGTAGGGATGCTGGAAGGCACATGATGGATGATGCCAATGAATCAGAAACGACTTCAGATTAGTTAATCTTAACATTTAAAATGGTATTTCAGTCCCTCCTAGTGCAATAGTTTGCCACTGATGGTCTTTACTTGTTTAATTTTGTTGTTGTTGTCATTGTTTTTTGTTTGTTTCTTTCTTTTGTTCATTCCAGTTCCATTTTGCTACACCATTATGATAAGGTCTAATTTGTAAAATCATTGGTTATTGATAAAAATCAACACATCTTACTTCTATACTACTATTATACATTATTAATTATTATTACAATGATAGATGTGATCTTCTCAAGATCCTGCATGAAAAAGTATCTTACTGAAACTTTTAGCAGCAGTGATCTTACGAAGTAACTACCAAGTGATCAAACCTCTACACTTCTTATATCTTGTAAGAAGGGTCATGTGTGAGTATACACATAATATCTTCGATCACAGTCTTGCAAGTAATTGCTGTGTGATCCTACCTTATATGGTTCCAAAATCATGTATGATCTTGCATGAAATATCGTCCAGGAATAATTATGCATTATCATTCCTGTAAGATCTCAAACATTTTAACAACCATGATCTTGCTAAATAATCCATGTGTGATCATACCTGATTTGGTTCCAAAATCATGTGTGATCTTGCTTGCATGATCTTAAGGGAATAATCATGCATGATCATTCCTGTAAGATCTTGAACTAATTGCCAACCATGATCTTGCTAACTAATCCATGCATGATCACACCTGATATGGTTCCAAAATCTTTAGTGATCTTGCGAGTGTGATCTTGCAAGATCACTAACATTTTTTTGTAAGATCTTGCAAGAATTTTTTTTTGCTTGGGTGCTCTATTGAATACGATATGACTGGTGTTTGCTCAAAGATAAAATTCATAGCATATTGTTCTCAAATATTTCTCACACCTCTTTTTATACTTACGAAGATATGAACAACATATCTGGTGAGTTGCTCCTCATGTTATCTAAGAACTGTATTTGGATTGTTTACAATAAGGCAAAAAGCTTATAAAATTGTGGGATAGCTAGCAGTACCCACCCCCAACTTCTGAATAATTACCATACACGTTACAACCTGAATGAAGCTACCTCAGAAAGCTGTTGATACCATAGCCGATTGGACCTATTTAATTATTAGTGGTGGTACTATTATAATTATACCTTTGATGATGTGCATCAAATTAATGCAATACAATTGTTGTACATATGACTACCAATGGCCATGTTAAAGAAAGAAAAAGTTGGGGGTTGAGAGTGAACTTACCAAAACATAATTGAATTAGTCATTTATATAAACCTTAAGTAGGTAGCTAACTAACTTATTGCTTTGATAGAAATTGGTATTGTGCCATTCTTTTCAAGTAATTTCACACTATTCATCCCCATATCTACACTGGATCTTAAGCATCCAAATTATTATAAAAGTTGAATTAAATACAATATATTTCTTGAGAATGATCTTCTATGCTTCTACCATAATCCGAACAATCAATTAACACAATAGTCACAATGATAATACATTATACTAAAAGCTGCTTTCCTTTCATTCACATTTAATAAAGCACACAGAAGGGGTGTGTTGAGAATGTATATTGACATACAAATATATAGCTATCCTTTCAAGTTAAACTAAGTGGATCACCTGTGACACCATTAACATTAATATTAATAATACGGAGAAATTTGTGGTTACAATAGCAGTTATAAGAATTCATTTATCATCATTTGTTATTACTCCCAACAGCACTGTGGCTGTCACTGAACACTCTTCAGGAAGTGATGAAAATACCCATGAGGATCATCCTCATACTTCATCAGAACTGAAATCATTTGGCAAATGTATCTTATGGATAGCTACCACTTCGCAAGAAATAATATACTTTCCCCCTTTAGATTGCATTTTGGTAATTGTGACAACCAATTGGCCACATTCAAATAGGTACTATTAACAAATTTTGCACTAATATAGGATCCTATAATACTTTCTTGAGAAATATTCATCAGAATTAGCTGAACTGTAATCTTGTCACTACAGGGCAAAACTACAAATTATATCTATTTTGAATCAAACTTGGCCACGTACCAAACCAGATATATCATCCAATTAGTTGGATACCTTATGTTCATTTTCTTATACAGTACATGGCAACCCTGATGGCTATGACATTAATGAATTCAGGCAGTTATTTTTGTTTTTGTTTATTATTACTATAAGCAACTAGATTAATCATAAAAGTGTGGTTTTGACCACCTACATGTTGGTTGTGAAGTGATTCATACCAATTAATCCAAAACTTGCCTTCCAGAGATACTCCCTCCAGAATGACTCTATTATTTTGTATTTAAAACATGGTCTCTTATTTGACTGCCAGATGGCTCCATTCTATCCATTTCGATTGCAAAGTGGAACTTGTAGTGCCTGTAGCTGAACATTTTATGCAATTTTCAAGCCTGACCATCAATTTGGGAGCTACGAAGAAAATGCAGTCTTCCCAAGGGTTTGACAAAATTTGCTTAGCAAAATATGGGCAAAATTGATAGCCAAAAAGAATGAAACAATTTTGGGAGCAAAATGGAGTGGAAAAATGCAAAACAGGCAGTGTAGCTCAGCAAATGGACAAATATGAGATTTGAAGCAGTTGACAGCACCCCTCTGAAATGTCTACAATACCAGTAGCTCTGCCATACATGATGCCTGAAAAGGATATTATGAATTTATAAACATGAAGCAAACAACCGATCACATCAATCTAGTTTTATCTATCTTTAAAAGAAATTACCTGTAGAGTTATAGTACAACTATGTCCACTAAATTTCATTCATCATAAAGAGTGTCCTTGGGGAGCAAATTAGGTAGTGGAAGAGCGAAATAGAAAAGAAATACAGATAAATTTATTGACCCAAAAAAAGAATAGCAAAATGTGGAGAAAAATTTTTATTGTCAAGACCCAGTGCTTTTATAATCAAGTAACTAAGTCCTGCACTAGTGGTCCAATACCTTTAAGTACGTAGCTACCGATGAATTTTCATTTTTGTTGTTGTTGTTGTTTTAGCTATTTTAGCTGTTGTTTTTACTATTGTTATTATTGTTAGCGAATTAATAATTTTTTTGAAGTACAGCACAAACCAAAAAATTGTAAAACACAGAGAGCATGTAGAGGTGGTATTGCATGTAGCTAGCTATAATGTAACTAACAATGGTACAATTAAATTAAAAGCAGGAATGGTTATATGAACCCTGTTATCATGATATTAACATTTGGATCCAGAAAATGCTTCATTTCTTCGAATTTGTTAACAATGCGATATACTCCGACAACAACTCCCATTCCAATCACTCCGCCTATAGCAGCTCCTAAACCCAGTCCCACTCCAGCTCCAATACCGACTGTGGGCAAGCCAATAGCTAGTGCACCAATAGTAGCACCAATCTCCAACCGCTCCAGTAATTGAACCAACTCCTACAGCAGCTCCCAGCTTCTTCAGGCGTTTTTTCAGTTTATGAAAATCATCGTGGATAACTAGGGGTTGATCAATAATCCTAACGTCATCAAACTCTCTTTTTTTGACTGAAGAGACTGACCGGAACCGATGGCTATTTAGCATAATTAAGACGTCGCTTTTATCATCTTCGGTGATTTCGAGTACTTTACGGAAAAGTGGAACTTGTAGAGACTGAAGATTAGGAGCAGTGTTCAAGCCTGACCATCAATTAGGGAGTTGTGAAGACAGTGCAGTCCTCTCAAGGTTTTGACAAAATTTGCTTAGCAAAATATGAGCAAAATCGGCAGCCAAAAAGTATGAAACAATTCTGGGAGCAGAGTGGGCAGGAAAAAAAAACAACAGGCAATTTAGGCTAAGCAAATAGGCAAATTTGAGATTGAAGCAGTTGATAGCACATAACTCTGAAATGTTTACAATAGAGGTTATGCAGGAAGTGACGTAGAAGTGACGTTTACTTAGCAACAGTTGCTACGTCGCCATTTTGAGTGGCAAAACGTGGAGTGGCGCGCGGCGTATTCTAGGCTAATTGTTTCTTCACCTGGCTTTTTTGCTTATTAATTATTTCTCGTTCGACAAAGCTTAAATGCGGTACAGGGAAAGCTATCCAAGCTGGAAGCCTGAAGACCCTTACCTCAGCTAAAAGGAAGGATAAATATGGCCTGAAGTATCCAGATATATTTTGGTACCTCATTGAATAGACTAGTAAGTATACTGGTGAAACGTCTTGATTCCTACATGTATTTTATTAATGGTTAGGTAGCTAACGTTAAGGTTGTAGCAGTATCAGGTTCTGATTCCCACTTAGTAATTGGTTCAGTGTATCACTCACAAAGGCTTACAGTACCTCCAGCAATTCAATGAACTATTTGGATGAACCCTTCATAACAATTGCATTTATGAAACCAATTGAACTAATCGAGACGGAGCTTCTACCTGACCTTGTTGGTAAATGGTTCACCAAGAAGCAACGGTTATTTCAGCACATCTGTCTTCTAGCTTTTCTTCTGATAATATTGTGACCATGGAAGGTCCCGTTAGATTATGGTGCTACTGCAGGAAAGCAGAGTCTGGAAAGATGATCTGCTGTGTTAGTAACTGCCCAACAGAATGGTTTCATACGACTGAAGTGCCTGAAGATGAAATGGATTCCCAAAGGAATGTGGCTATGTCCATCCCGTCATCGCATGGGGAAAAAAGTTGAAGTCTAAGTAAACTCTGTTATTGTACAGTTCATTAGCTATGTTTTTTGGAATAATTTTCCCCCAACCAAATATTATAAATTCACATTTCATTATTTAACATTGTAACAACAAAAAATTGGGGAATGGTTTTAATTAAACAACTGATGGACATTTACCTAGTGCACAACTTATAATGACTAGCTATTTTATCTTTTGGACTAGTATACATTCTTTTTCACTGGTCATAATAAAGTTGATTGGTGTTGTTGATTCAAATATACTGTACTATTGACAAAGTAGGTCTATGACTTGTTCAACATGAATTAAACTCTTGACAGTTGACGAGAAAAATCTCTATTTCACTTTTTGTCAGCTGTGGTTTTCCACCAGTAAATGGTGGAAGCTTGACACAGTAGAGACCAGCAGTTTCATGAATATTAAAACCTCTATCTGCTAAAACAAGTTCACCTGGAAATCTTCATATCTTCTTTATCTATACTCCATTATTTTTATCTTCTTTATCTGCTTCATTATCCCTGTGTGTGGTTCACAGTAACTTCACCATTTCCATTATCACAGAGCTGTATACCTGGCTTTTGGCAGCTTCTAATCTTGCTGTGTCTTCTCTTCTTCTTTTATTAACATCCTGATACAAAATGATCGCTACATAGCCAAGTGTACTCATTAGGTATCGGGTCTTTCCAGCCTACAACCGCATCGTTATCGTCCCTGTTCATCCTCAGAAAACCAAAAAATGTAACATCAGAGCCTTTTTTTAAATCAGTTCGTACAACCAACAGCACAAAAGCTCTTCACTATTGCCACTCAAAATGGCCGCGTGTTGGGCGTGTACATTTATTACAACCACTATACCAGTAGCTCTGCCATATATGATGCCTGATAAGCGAATTTTATTAATTTACAAACATGAAGCAAACCACCCATCATATCAATCTAATTTTCTCTGCAGCATTTATCCTTAAAAAATCACCTGTAAAGATACAGTACAACTTTGTCCATTAAATTTTATCCTTCATCAAAAAGAATGTCCTTAGCATATTAGGTGAGAGGAAGAGTGAAATAGGTTAATAAAACAGAAAAACAGATAAACTTATTGAACCAAAAAGAATAGCAAATTTGGAAGAAAAGGTTTTTCTTGTCAATACAAGTGCTTTTATAATCAAGTAACTAAGTACTCCATTAGTGGTCTACCACCTTTAAGTAGCTAACAATGAATTTTTTGTTTTGTTTTTGTTGTTTGTTGTTGTTGTTTTTGTTTATTTTTTGTTTGTTTCGTTTTGTTTTTGCTGTTGCTTTATTTCTTTTTGTTTTTTGCTGTTTCAGTCGTTGTATTTATTGTTGTTATTATTGTTAGTGAATTAATATTTTTTTAACTATAGGGTAAGCAATAAAAATTGAAAACAACACAAAATCTTTATTAGAGAACATTAAATGTGGTACTGCATGTAGCTAACTATTGCTTAAATTCATGTAACTATAACAATGTTATAATTATAAATTAAATGCAGGAATGTTATATGAACCCTTCTGTTATCATGATATTAACTTTTGGATCCATAAAATGCTTCATTTCTTTGAACTTGTTAACAATGCGATATACTCCGACTCCAACTCCCACTCCAATAGCTCCACCTACAGCAGCTCCTAAACCCAGTCCCACTCCAGCTCCAATACCGACTGTGGGCAAGCCAATAGCTAGTGCACCAATAGTAGCACCAATAGTAGCTCCAACTGCTCCAGTAACAGAACCAGCTCCCACAGCTGCTCCCAACTCTTTGAGGCGCTTGTTCAATTTATTAAAGTCTTGATGGATAACTAAGGGTTGGTCAATAATCCTCACGTCATCAAATTCTTCTTGTCTGACTGAAGAGACTGACCTGAACCGATGGCTATTAAGCATAATCAAAACGTCGCTTTTCTCATCTTTGGTGATTTCGAGTACTTCACGAAAAAGTTCAGAAAGCCAATACTTATTGTCCTTCAGAATGGAGTAGTCGTTAGCATTTGCAGCAGGAACTATAGGAATATTTTGGCCAATTTCTTCACCCAAACATTCGTGAAGCATTTTCCTGATTTCTTCTTTCCAATTTTTTAAAGCTGCTTGGTACTCGGTTCTTACTTTAGTTTTTGAATTAAGTTTAGCACTATATTTTGATCGCAAGCGCATAGCGATGGCGTTCGCAAACGTCAGGACTACGACGCAGTGCTTCCAAACCGCTGAATCAAATACTTGCTGAAGCTCAGATAAGGCTTTTCTGTCCCTGTAAGAGGCAATTCCAGAGTCTTCCACAGAAATGCAATACAAAAGTAAATCAACTTCACCACAATTGCTTTTTATATCAGCCTTGTATATTTCAGCATCGCCAGAGTCGTCCTCAAAGCCAGGAGTGTCAAAAACCGTAACTTCGAAATTATTGTCATCGTCACTCCAGGTATGGGAAGTTACTTTAAGAGTTTCGTGATGAAGGTGATGCCCTTCAACAAAAACTTCTTTACCCACTATAGAATTCAAAATTGTACTCTTTCCAGCACCAGTGAGACCAGAAACAGCGAGTTTTAGTTTCCGGACTTCCATAACAGTTTATTCGTATTGCCAACCGTCGAAGTGGTTGTTATCATATATAGGAAAAAAGCTAGCAATAAACATATCCGGTATCGTAATGGAGTCGCACAGCGCTACTGTATTATGGCCGAAATTATGCACCCGGATGTGGTGAAATAGTTAACCCCACTCTTCCCCATAAACCCATAAACTACCTTGCCACTGAATAGGCCCAGCAAAAATGGAGTCAAAGTGAGCACTTGGAAAGTCCTCGATGAAAATAGAGGACTAGACATGTAGTGAAGATTCATTTTCTGTGATTATAGTATAGGGAGGGTAATTATATAGCAATCCTGTGAGCGCACTGGTAACTCTAGATCTACCAATTGATAGCTTGATAATGAAGGTAATGTGTTGTCAAAGTCAGTATTAAGTCATAACTGGTTATTCTATCTAGTCTCATGGTAAAAGGTCTGAGTTATGCTGTATACTGGGCATATTGGGGTGACTTCTTAGCTTACAAGTAGGAACTGTGTGTGGTGGCTTTTAATGGAATAAAGAAGAGGCGGTGGCATTGGCATTAGTATAAAAGAATGTTGTGGAATAGGCTTTGAAATTTTATGAGCCTATTCTTCCCAAAACTTTATTAATTTAGACCTTTATACAAAAGTAGTCCAGACTTAAAAATCCTGTATGTCTGTCAATGTTTTTAGAAATCAGAGAATAGAATGGTTCTACGGCAGAAGAGAGCTCCTTCTCCTGGCAATGTGGTTGCACCAAGACCGAAGAGAACAGCTCTTGGAGATGTCACAAATCAAGTAAGGCAGCAGGAGGTGAGGGTTAGTGGGCAAAGGAGACTTGTTGAGGAGAAGATGTGTGTGTGTGTGTGTGTGTGTTTCATAATAGACTTGGAATCAGGTAGAGTTTAAACTTATTTAATGCAACAATATTTCTCAATAAGATATGTAGCCAAAATAAGCTTTATATTTCAAGATAATACGGTTTGCACTTTATTTTAGCTTTATTCTTAGCTTTATTGATGCAATATAGTTCACAATATCCCCATCTAATGCTCCCTCATTAGAGCATGTATGTGTGTGTGTATGCGTGCAGGTAAGTAAACAACGGCTAGTAGTGAAGAAACCGAAGGAAAAGGTTCCAGTCATAGAGAAGGTGGAGCCTCCGGAAGAGCCAATGGAAAAAGGTACGAAATCAATTCTGACCAAGTTATTTTACATTCTTTCATTCAATCAATCAATCAATCTATTTTTATTATTATTGTTGCAGATGAAGAAGTAGTAGTGGCCTGGACAGATATAGACCTGGCAGAGAAAGACGACCTGCTATTTTCAGCGCAATACGCTCCAGAGATTTACGAGTACTACAACAAGAGATAATCATGTGATGGCAAGTCACTATCAAAACTGTTTCTTGACAATTATAGCATTAGAGAATACAACTTGTTCAAAAGTCCAAACACTTTCACGTACAAAAAGTAAACACATACACACGTTTAGGCTCCACACTTAGTCCTTCACCCTCAGGGTATTTGAAACGGGGGATAGTTTATTTCTATCTGAGAACAAGAGAGGTGAGTGAATAAGGTTGAATGATTGGGTGTGGTCTTGTGCAGGTGTGTGTGATCATGTGCAGGTGGGTGTGGTTTTTGCAGGTGGACGTGGTTTTGTGCAAGTGGGCATGATTTAATTAAAGTGAGCATGATTTGTATAAATAGGTGTGCTTTTTTTGTAAGTGGGCATGTGATTAATTGTGGTTCAGAATTTAAGTGCACTTGAGGTGGAGTGAGTGTGGTTATAGTGCTGAGTTGTGGATTTAGAGAATTACTTGTATCACATTTTCACCATTTATGAAGCCCTGACTATTGACATGTTTATGTTCTCACGGCTCCATCAATACATTCCCTTCTCTCTCTCTCATGGTGGGCTTTCCCACAAGTAGTACGTGCTGAACTTGAAGGTGAAGCCAAGTGTGGTTTTATGGTAAGGTATCATCAATGAAAGTGTAGTTTTCTGGTAAGGTATCATCAATGAAAGTGTAGTTTTCTGGTAAGGTATTATCAATGAAAGTGTGGTTTTCACGTAAGGTATCACCAATGAAAGTGTGGTTTTCTGGTAAGGTGGTATCATAGCACCATAGAAAATGTGCAGTGGCTTTGGTGCTCTAATGTTTTGGAAGCTTTGTTGTTATAGCAGAATGAATGGTGGGCATATACTACTATTGAGGCATATTCTGTTGAAATTGTTTTGTAGATAACATTCAAGCTGACATCGTACATGAGTCTTCAAGACGACATATCAGCCTCCATGCGAGCCATTAGTCTGGCGTCGCCGACCCTTTTTCTTCTATTATTTTATGCGTGGGCGAAGGAAAAGGGTCTGGTGAAGCTAACTGTGGGGGTTCACGAGAATGCTTGGGGTTTTAATCTCAAGCCTAGTGCCCCTGATGAGTAGAGCTGCCACCAAGTTGTTCCGTAGGTAAGAGTAGAAGTATTAAGTAGCTACCCTTTACGCGATCCAGCACCCGTGGTCGGAGGTTAAGTGTTAATTTAATTCCGTAAACAGATGCGCAGACACAAATGATAAATGAAGAACAGAACTAACTAAAATACTACACTGATACGACACATTATATTCACCCATATTGCACACGGCACTATGCACACGACACACAAACACGTGGCACACGCTCCGCACAAACAAGTAATTAACAACTACATACGCATGATATACACTCAGCACAACTCAATACAAGAAAGTTCTAGTACTGTCACTTTTCCACTCTGCTGTCTATATTCCCGCCGCTGCTGTCGATGTTCGGTCCCACATCTCCCCCTCCTGTGACTACAGCCTCGCCTGTTGTCAACAATGACTGGGAGTGAACATCCTTCACACGTTCTTGATCTTGCATGTTCTCATGATCTTCCCAATTCCTTCTGGACAGTCCATCTGCATGGGGAATGTCCCTCCCCTGCTTCCACACGATCCGGGACACGCGTCCCGCCAGCTTTTGACTGAACCGATGCAGCCGCCCATTTAGTTTACTGGTCCCTCCCAACAACGCTAGGTTGGGTTCGTGGTCAGTTACAATGGTGACATCCGACCCCCATAGGTACACTTCGAAGTGGTATACTGCTGCGACAACTGCTAGAGCCTCCAATTCGCTGACCGAGTAATTTCGTTCAGCTCCTCTGAGCTGCCGACTGAAAAATGCCACTGGCAACTCCACCCCGTCTCTGGATACATGTAAACAGCCACCGATGCCCACACCACTGGCATCGGTGTACAACACAAACACATCTTCCACCACAGGTACAGTTAACACAATATAATTACACAGACACTCACATAGAAACCTAAAGGCCTCCTCCATCTCAGCACTCCAACGGACCTTGTGGGGAGCCTTCAGGTAAGTGGCAGGCGTCAGTGCTGATGAAAACTGAGCAAACTTGGGGACAAACTTCCTGTAGAACCCTAGGGCTCCTAGAAAGGTTTTCAAGCCTTTCTTTGTAAGTGGCTTGCCATACTGCCTCATGGCCTCACACCTTGCTTCTGGAACCACAACCTGCCCACAGCCCACTAGATGACCCAAATACCTTACTTGCTTCCTGCCCCACACACATTTCCTGAGTTTCACCGTTAATCCTGCCTCTCCTAAACACCTCAGCACACGCTCCACAGCTACCAAATGCTGCTCCCATGTCTTAGTAAAAACCAGGACATCATCCACATAGTTAACACTAACATCTGAAACAGGCCTAAGCACCTCCTCCACCACCGCCTGGAAGATAGCAGGGGCGTTTTTTAGCCCAAAAGGCATACGCTTAAACTTAAATTTGCCTGCTGGACAACCAAAGGTTGTCATCTCCTCACACTCTGGGCTCATCCTAATTTGATGAAACCCTGCTGTTAGGTCTAGGGTAGACATAACAGCACAATTGCCAGCCTTATCCATGATATCTGCAAGGGAGGGTAGGTAATATCTCCTTTGAGGAGTGATGTTATTCAACTGTCTATAGTCTATACAGATGCGGACACTACCGTCCGGCTTACTAACAGGTACAATGGGACTGCACCACTCACTGTCAGACTCAACAATCACTCCACTCTCTAGCATTCTTCCTATCTCCTCCTCTACCTTTTCCCTCAGTTTGTAAGGAACCTTACGTACTGGCAAATTCACCACCTTGCTACCTTCCTCCACCTCAATCTTACACTCTCCAACCTTGCAAAGCCCTGGTCGTTCTGAAAAGAACGGCTTATTCCTCTCCACTAATGCCTCTAATTCCTTCTCATCATATCCCTCGCACTTCTCCTCAGATAGTCTATCACTCTTCCCATAGACTCTTCTCATTTCATTGTCCTCCTCAGCCACTGTAACATGGCAGACTTCTTTTTCTCTCTCAGTGAACACCTTAGTGTTACTTATATGCACCACTTTACCTTCTCTACTACTACCTTTCTTCCTCACTCTGTAATTCACCTTGTTTAGTCTTTTCACTACCTCATAGGGTCCCTCCCAGGAAGCCTCGAGGTTACTCACTAGGCCTGGCACTCTCAAGAGCACCAAACTTCCCTCACTCAACTCCCTCTCACTTCTGTTAACATTTGCCTTCTGCAACCTCTTTCTAGCCACCTCCACTCCGTTGACCATGGCTCTGTCGTGAATAACTTTGAGTCTGTCTTGCAACTTTGCCACCCATCCATGCACATCCATGCACTGGTAGCTATCTTCTAACCAACCCGCATACACCAAGTCCAACGGGCCCCTCATCTTAGTCCCAAACACTAGTTCATGGGGACTGTAGCCTGTATCTCGGTTTGGCACCTGCCGGATGGCAAACAGAGCCATTGGCAGAAACTGTGCCCAATCAACACCCTCTTCTCTGGCCTTTGCCAACATTGGCTTCAGGGTGCCATGAAGTCTCTCAACTACCCCATTACCTTGGGGTCTATAGGGGGATGTAGTGATAGCATCGCACCCTAGGACTTCACATAGCTCCTTCATCAGCCTACTGGTGAACACCGAACCCTGATCTGTCAGGATCCTCTGTGGTATTCCAGTCCGACTGACTATAGAGACTATCCCTTCAGCTACTTCTGTGGCTGTAACTGTTCTAAGGGGGACTGCCTCAGGCCACCTAGTAGCCATGCAGCAGTATGTAAGGAGGTACTGCACACCATGCCTAGCCTTGGGCAAGGGTCCTACCAGATCTAAGGCCACCGTACTAAACGGCTGTGTGACAACTGGCCTACCCTGCATACACACTCCTCTATTCCCCTGCTTGTTCATTTTACTGCACACTTCACATCCCTTAATATACTCACAGATCTCACTTCCCATACCTGGCCATGTAAACAACTTGTTGATTACCTCTCTTGTCTTTCTGACACCCACATGACTACACTTGTCATGGGCTAATTCCAATACCATTCTCCTTCTACCTTTGGGCAAGACCACCCTATTTACTACCTCATCATCATCGTCCACTACCGTATGCATAAGCACACTACTCATATACCGATAACCTCTAAGGTTCTTTTCTGCCAGCTCCCGACACACCTTCAGCGAAGCATCCTTCTCTACTTCCTTACTCAATTCCTCAACATCTGCTATCTCTTTCAACTCGGGACACCCTAACTGGTAGTCCTCATTGTCACTCTCACTTCCGTCTTCCAACAATGAAAGTTCCTTGACCTCTTTAGGTGACACAGGTTTAGCTCCTCTTTCCCCTTTCTGTACATCTCTCTTTTCTTTAGCTGCCTCTCTCTTGGCACCCGCTCTAGTAACTATATTTACTTCTTTCAGTACTTTTTCACTCTTACAGGCATCCTCCTCCACTCCGCCTCTGCCTCCTCCTGAGGTTTCGGTTTCTGTGGCACCAGATTTCTCTGGCGTCTGGGTGTCCGGGGTAACGCCGGAGTGCCCCGTGCCCATTGGTGTAGGTCCTGGCACGGCACCCAGAAGGAGATCCCTGGCTCTTCCCTTATCTAAGGGTACTGCAAACAAAACTTTATCACTGACCATCTCTTTGTTGGCCACTGCCACTACCTTATCAAAAGTATGGCCCTCAAACTCAATGGGTACTCTAGCACACTGAACTAGAGTAGGCTCCCCAGTAACGCCTCTGATCCTCTCAAACTCATCAATTAGTTGTGATTCAAACACTAAGTGACCCGGTACTATGGTGATCTCGGCTCCCGTGTCAGGTGCAATAGTACAACTCTCACCATTAATCTTTCCACTTAGGTTGTTCTCATCACCCTGTATGGCTACCCAGTTCACTGACTTCACTGGTTTCCCTGCCTTGACTCCAGCATGCTTAGCAGGATCGGCCTCTTTCCTGTGCAGTGCTTTGCTGGTGCACTCCCAAGCCTTGTGCCCGGTTTCATTGCACTTATAGCAAATGGGCAAAGGCCTTGCGTGTTTGCTCTCCCCAGCCTTGCAGTCAAAGCTTTTATGACCATACAGACCACACTTATAGCACTTAGCTGTTCTCCCACCTTTCACCTGGCCATCTTTCAATGTGATCGCCACTTCCATTAGCTCTGGCACACTAGTTACCTTAGCCGCATTCACCACGCCCATCTCGTCTATGCCTAGGTCCTTCTCATACAGCCCCTTAATTAAAAACAGTTTAAGGTCTTCCTTCCGCTCACACATCATGCATACCCGTTCCACTAGATTGACTATATGTTTCAGTCTACTAACCCTATCCATACTCCTTGTGTCACGGTCCAGCTCTAAAAAGAGCTTGACCTCCAACTCTCGTTTGCTTAAGCCTACCCGTGCTAATAGAGCTTTCTTCAACTTATCATAGGTGCAATGTTCACCTTCTATGATCTCAACAATGTGCTCTTTAATCTTGGCTGGTAACTTGCTCAAGAGTAAGCTTTTCCAATATTTTCTTTCAACATCCAACTCTTTAAATTCTGCCTCTAGGGTTCTCACATATTTAGCAATGTCCACTCCCTCTTTGTAACAAGGAATGTCCCCAACTAGCTTGTCAATACTAGGCTTAAACTTTCCACTTTTTCTTCCTTTCTTCAGCATGCTACTAAGCAAATTAAAGACACTTCTAGCAGCATCCTCATCTTCCTCATACTCCTCATCTGACTCCTCAGACCCAGCTTCCTCACTCAATACACTATGTCTAGAGCTCACTCTGCTCACTGACCTTTCCTCCCTCCTAGGTCCAGTTGCTGCACTAACTGGCCTACTGCTATGTCTGGACTCTCTACTACCAGACCTTCTCCTACCCTCTCCTCTCCTGGTCACACTAAGTGATCTAAGGGTATCCTCTGTCTCCTCTGAGACCTCACTAGCGGGCTCTACATCCACTCGCTTGGATGCCCCTCCCTCTCCCAAGACTTCGTCATGGGACCTTAGACTATACTCACTAGCCTCTGCTGACTCCTTTCCTGAGTCCTTGCCTCCTTTCTTGCTCTTTGCCTGCCCTTTCCTTCCAGACATCCCCACAAATCACATCAGAGTACCAAGAATTTGGAGACCTACAGGCAAAAGAAAAATACAATAAAGCACTGTCACAACACAGTAACAATACAACAAACAACAGTTCGGGGGTGTCTTTCGTCCAGCGATAAAGCAGAGATTCAGACGTTGGTAGAGTAAATAGCGTTGATGTTCGCAGATCCTGGTGTATCTTCCAATTAAAGACCACCGCTGCCGCCAGTTGTGGGGGTTCACGAGAATGCTTGGGGTTTTAATCTCAAGCCTAGTGCCCCTGATGAGTAGAGCTGCCACCAAGTTGTTCCGTAGGTAAGAGTAGAAGTATTAAGTAGCTACCCTTTACGCGATCCAGCACCCGTGGTCGGAGGTTAAGTGTTAATTTAATTCCGTAAACAGATGCGCAGACACAAATGATAAATGAAGAACAGAACTAACTAAAATACTACACTGATACGACACATTATATTCACCCATATTGCACACGGCACTATGCACACGACACACAAACACGTGGCACACGCTCCGCACAAACAAGTAATTAACAACTACATACGCATGATATACACTCAGCACAACTCAATACAAGAAAGTTCTAGTACTGTCACTTTTCCACTCTGCTGTCTATATTCCCGCCGCTGCTGTCGATGTTCGGTCCCACACTAACGTATACTACTTGTGCAACCGCATACGCGTAACAGTATGACGTCAGTACGCAATAATTTGCTCGCGAGTATTAGCTATAAAACTAAGTTACGGGTGTGCTATCCAGCATTGCCATGGCTTCTTTTCTACCAACAGTTTGTGTTGCTTGTGGTGGTTCAGCTAAATCTGGTTGTAGACACTGGGTATCCCAAGTCTCAAAAACGCTGATTTCACTAACCGTTCCATCCGTATCATCAAGAAGAAGGCGTGCCACGCAGACTTTTTTCTAAAGGCACGTGACTATTTCAAGCAATCTGATTGGCACGCAGCTATAGCTGCGTGTGCGGTTGCACAAGTAGTATACGTTAGCTTCACCAGACCCTTTTCCTTTGCCCGCGCATAATAATAATAGAAGGAAAAGGGTCGGCGACGCCAGACTAGCGAGCCATCTTGGTGGACTGGCTCATTGAGGTTCAGGAGAACTTTGAGTTGTTTCATGAGACCCTCTACCTAGCAGTGCAGATCACAGACCACTACCTGGCAGTGACACAAGTTAAAAAGAATATTTACAGTTGGTCGGGGCCACCTCAATGCTCATTGCTGCCAAGTTTGAGGTTAGACGGAGGGAGTGAGAATATAAATGTAATATGAAATTTAATGATTTATGGTACATACTTGGTTAACTCGGCCAATAGTGCATGAAACCTGTTCTCACCCAAGCTCTCGTTTTATCATTGGCACTCTATCGTAGAAGTTGAATAAATAATGACACTTGTGTTTGAGCAATGTCTGATATTATATAATTTTAGTTGTATTATAACCCAGTAGACATCTTTTAGTTGCGTTACAGCTCAGTAGACCTCTTTTAGTTGCGTTACAGCCCAGTCGACCTCTTTTCCTTGCGTTATAGTCCAGTAGACCTCTTTTATTACTTGCGTTATAGCCCAGTAGACCTCTTTTCCTTGCGTTATAGCCCAGTAGACCTCTTTTAGTTGCGTACAGCCCAGTAGACCTCTTTTAGTTGCGTTACAGCCCAGTAGACCTCTTTTCCTTTGCGTTATCCAGTAGACCTCTTTTCCTTGCGTTATAGTCCAGTAGACCTCTTTCCTTGTGTTATAGCCCAGTAGACCTTTTTTCCTTGTGTTATAGTCCAGTAGACCTCATAAGGATTTTTATTTTGTATGAATGTGCTTGTGGTTGTGTGGGTGTGACCCAGGAACTGAGTCCTCCTCCTTTGGTAGATGACTTCCTCTATCTTTGTGATGACGCCTACACACACGACGACCTCCTGTCTATGGAGAGAGATATTCTGAAGAAACTCAACTATGACATCAACATACCTGTGGCCTATCAATTCCTGCGCAGATTGGCTAGGGTAGGTGGAAAGTGGGCGGGATTAGGTGACATGTTATTATATCTGTTTTTATCTCCAAGGAAGGGTAAAATAGTAGTTTCGATAGTACATGGGTGTGTGTGTGTGTGTGTGTGTTACACCAGATATTGTATGTTATGTACTAGGAAGTATAACTGTCATATTTTCATAGTATTTGCAATGCAATTAAATATCTTCTGATATCAAGTACATGTTTGCAGTTGTATTTGAAAAGAGAGCAGTATTTGAATCTTGAATATAGTTATAAGTGTCAATACCAAAACTATTTATTAAAGTGTTTTTCATTGGGACAAGTGTAAATATTTTATCAGCCACCAGTTCTACATCATTCTCTTTAATTGCAAACAATACATATCAGTATGTTAAATAAACCATACCTAGTGGAATGGAACTGTAGGAATGGGAATGTAAGGTAGTCTTACTCTGATGACTAACTGTATTAATGAGTTATTTCTCATGTGATTATCTAATCTTCCTTCCTCTCTCTTCAGGCTGCAGAGGCTACTATGGAAACACATACTTTAGCCAGGTACATCAGTGAAAGTATGCTCCAGGAGTACTCATTTGTGACCGAGTGTCCGTCCTACATCGCTGTGGCATCCATGTACCTAGCTTTACGCATGAAGAAACTGGGACCTTGGGTGAGTGTGGAGGGAGAGAGAGAGCGTGGGAGGTGGTGGTATTATTCTATGTTCGCATTGTTGCCATCTTATGTTACAGTAGATGTGCATGAATTAGAATAGTTCTGGATGAGGATGACATTTTTATTTCAGTCAGTGTAGCGTAGATGATTTATATTGGTTGGGATTTGTATAATACTTTTGTGGTAGATGATGGATGTATATCTAATAATAATACTTTTGTGTGTCAGTAACAATGATGGCGGTGTTTGTATTCAGAAGTAATTCACAATTTGAGCTGGGTTGGTAAAGCATCATCAACAGGGTTTCATGCAGGATTTTTTTCTGGTGGGGGGGGGAAGGAGGGGGGCACATGTTTGTTTGACCACACTCGCTTTTGCTGAAACCACACCCATTTGATTAAAAACCGTCTCGGGTCTAGAATTAGTGACATCAATCTTGGAAGACTAATGTGTATTGCAATTGAAGGACCTGAAATTCTTGGGGGGTGGGGGAGGAAGGATCCCAGGGCATTCCTACCTCTGTATGAAACCCTGATCAAATGGGTTGGTAAAGCATCAATCAAATGGGTTGGTAAAGCATCATCAAATGGGTTGGTAAAGCATCATCAAATGGGTTGGTAAAGCATTGTCAATAATAACGCCACCAATAGTGTGTGTGTGTGAATAAAGCTAAGTCAGATAGGTAAAGCGTCATCATATGGGTCAAGAAAAGCAAGTGAAAAAACCACTGACTGATGTAACAAACCAAGTGGTTGAGCCATTACTAATTTACATCAAGAGCCACTGTGTGTGTGTGATGTGGTGTGTGTGTGTGTGTGTGTGTGTGTGGTGTGTGTGTGTGTGGCAGGGTACAATATTGCTAGTAAAGTAAAATAGCTTAAGTCATTAGTATAGGTTCATGCAAACCTGGGACCATTCCATGGGTGGGTGGCACTGCATGAGTGGCTGTGCTGAGATTAATTTTAGGCATCCCCCGCCCATCCCACCCCTACCCCCATCATAGCTACCCCCAAAATTTTAAGAGGCTCAGCCACACCAAGTTTTCTGTAAATATGCAAGTCCTGAAAGAAGGGAGAAATGTAAAATAAATCCAGCATACAGTATATCATAAGATGTGACTATAATATTAACAAAAGCAACAGCAGGCTATAATAACATTTTAGTCACACATTCACAGCTTATGTATTGTTTGCACATATGGGCAAGTGTGTGCATAACAACAAATTCTCAACAACTTTTCATGAGGGACAATATTTAATGAGATTAAGCACCTAGGCAGATTGATCATCTAAAATGATTTTCAGAAATATAGATATTATAACTCTATAACACTCAGTGAAATGTAACCTTTCATGACAGACTATTGTGGGGGTAGGGGAATGTGGTGGTTTGTTAGTTGGTGTTGGACAATTTATGTGACATGTGAGTTGTACTTGGGAGGTGTGAAGGTGTAGTCATAATTGAATTAGTGGCCCCTCCAGAATGACTGCCACTAATTCAATTATGACTACACCTTCACACCTTCCAAGTATGACTGCCACTAATTCAATTATGACTACACCTTCACACCTCCCAAGTATGACTGCCACTAATTCAATTATGACTACACCTTCACACCTCCCAAGTACAACTCACATGTCACAGAAATTGTCCAACACCAACTAACATTTCCAGGGGCTGTGCCCCACCACACATGATCTCATGTTCGGTATCATCTGTTTATACAAAGTTCCTTGTTCAGTCACCCTCATTCAGTTCAGTAACCACTAGAAGGCTATTATGGTTTTATTCTACTGAAGTACATTCTTTGAAACTTGCTACACCTGGCTAGCTATCAGGGTAGCTAGTTCTATTAAATAGTCTAGCTGCCTGTAATATCGCCGTTTTTTATTTTCGCTATAATAATTGTATTGGGCACGCAAATAAAAAAATTCGCAGGTATCGCCGATTATATTGACCAAAGTTTCTTGTAAGACATATTTTTGTAAAGGAATGTATATCTGGATGGCATCCCTTCTATAATATTGCTGTACATACCTTCAACAAACACTGTGCTAAGTTTCATGCTTTGGTCCACTCTGTCACAATATTGCATCAAAAGTACAATTTCCCACTGGACTACTAATGGTATAAAGAAATATCGTGTAGCTAAATTGACTGTAAGTACCATATAAAATTCATAGAGCTCAAGATAAGGAAGACGTCAGCAACTGGTGAAGTTGATGATTCTATTACTCAAGCTAAGCAAACTGTAAGTTGAATGATGTGTTTGTGTGTTTGTTTTTTAACTGACAAATTTACTTGTAGTTTGATGAAGTGCCTGCACCTGAAAAACATATTGAGATACATATAGTCCCACTCCATCCACTAGTTCCACTCCATCCACTAGTCCCACTCCATCCACTAGTCCCACTCCATCCACTAGTCCCACTCCATCCACTAGTCCCACTCCATCCACTAGTCCCACTCCATCCACTAGTCCCACTCCATCCACTAGTCCCCCTCCATCCACTAGTCCCACTCCATCCACTAGTCCCACTCCATCCACTAGTCCCACTCCATCCACTAGTCCCACTCCATCCACTAGTCCCACTCCATCCACTAGTCCCACTCCATCCACTAGTCCCACTTCATCCACTAGTCCCACTCCATCCACTAGTCCCACTCCATCCACTAGTCCCACTCCATCCACTAGTCCCACTCCATCCACTAGTCCCACTCCATCCACTAGTCACACTCCATCCACTAGTCAACCAACAAATGCTGATTTACTCCATGTTAATGAGAGAGATACTGGGTGTTTTGAAGAACATCGGTGAAAACAAGAAAAGTGATTCTAGCAATCAGAGGTTCATGGTAAGAATAACAATTGTGCTGTTCCCATATAATAAGTACAATATTTTAAGACTTTATGATGGCTTTAGTTTTATAATAGCAGTAATTAGTTAACAATTCACTTTTGTCGTCATGTATATACCAACAGAATACACATTAATTTTTTTTAATTTTTCATATTGGTTTTATTTAGTGGTAGTATTTTTAGAGCTAAGTTGAAAATGTAATTACATGTTCTATTTCATTAATTACTGTAGACCCTCAATTATCCCAAATACCTCAGGACCGAGGGTTGTTCGGATATTAGAAATGTTCGGATATTCGAAATAAGTCATTTTGAATGGGGTCTTAATCTCTTATCTATTTAATGCATAGCAAAATTCCAATGAATATCATTATAATTCCCTCCCCCCCCCCCCCCCCCCCCCAAAAAAACAACAACAAACAAACTGGGTGTATGGATTAGCGAGAGTTCGTATAAACGGAGTTCGGATAAACGGGGTTCGGATAGCTGAGTGTCTACTGTAGTTTTTTTTTGTTGTTGTTGTTTTTTCGTCTATAAATAATAACAAAAGTATTTACAAAAATTGATATTAGTTTAGTGTATGGTATTGGACAATTACTGTATCAAGTTAGTTTTTGGCCACATCAGACCAGGAACACCTGAAGAGTTGTATGGTTTCCTATAGCTTTAGACTATGACCAGAGCAGGTGTTCTCTTCATGACATCACACAAACCAGTACACCCGTTTTAGGAAGTAAGATTTCAGGAAGCAGGAAGGAAATAAAATAGGACAAACTTTATGCTCAAATAATATTGAAGAAACTATGACAGGAAAAATCTCAAATTTTTTTTGGACACTATAATCTACTCGTTAAACAGAAAAAAAAAAAAAATCCATTGAATTCTCCTTTAAAGTTTTACAATTGTTTTTAAATTATTAAACATATATTTTTCTATTACCTTGACAGCATGACGGGGTAAATCTGCTGCACATTCCTGCCAGAAATCCCAGTGCTT